>Ga0209963_1000052_pt1 | contig 562885 bp, 525 predicted proteins | sample ThiBio_1000_biof_2_FD_183957 | JGI IMG/M metagenome (GOLD analysis project Ga0209963, IMG submission 183957) | Wastewater bioreactor microbial communities from Cape Town, South Africa - Thiocy_cont_1000_biof (SPAdes) | ecosystem: Engineered > Bioreactor > Thiocyanate-remediating >...
ATCTCAAACCATCACGATCCCCACGGGGGTGGAAACCATGACAGCAATCAACACCACACCCGAATCAACGGGCCATGGCATCGACAACATCAAGACACACTGTTGAGTTCTCAAGAAACAGACGCACAACCCTGCTCCCCTCGCGGGGCGCCCAGGAGGCTTGTCGCTTCGACCCGCACATCCGGAAGGAGGGCGCACGAAGCGCCTGATCCGTTTGTCGGGGGCTGGCCTTCCGCGGGACCGTCCACCTTCTCGGTGTCCGTTCCTCCCTGCGGCGGCCTGGAAGACATTACGCGAGCCGTCGACCCGATGCAAATCCGGGGCGTGGTGACGCAGATCACGTCCCGTCACGCCCCGTCACGCCCCGGCGGGCGCGTCAGCGGCGGTCCGCCGGCGCCACGACCTGCACCACCGCGAGGCTGCGCCGGCCACGCCGGAGCACGGCGTACCGGCCGCCGAGCAGCTGCGACGCGGCGAGCTGCGCCCCCTCGTCGGACACGCGCTCGTTGTTCACCGACAGCCCGCCCTCGGCCACCGCTCGTCGGGCCGCGCCCTTGGACGCCACGAGCCCGGTGGCGGCGAACAGGTCGACGAGCGGGTCGCCGACGGAGCCGTCAGCACGTGGCAGCTCGGCCACCGCGGCGTCCAGGGTCTCGTCGTCCAACGAGGCCAGCGACCCTCGCCCGAACAGCGCCTGCGACGCGGCGATCGCCTTGGCCGTCGCGTCCGCGCCGTGCACCAGCGTCGTGACGTCCTCGGCGAGCACGCGCTGCGCCTCGCGCGCCGCGGGCCGGGAGGCCACCGCCTCCTCGAGCGCGGCGATCTCCTCCTGGGTGCGGAACGTGAACACCTTGAGGAACCGCACCACGTCGGCGTCGTCCGCGTTGAGCCAGAACTGGTAGAAGGCGTACGGCGACATCATGTCCGGGGCCAGCCACACCGCCCCACCCTCGGTCTTGCCGAACTTCGTGCCGTCGGCCTTGGTGATGAGCGGCGTGGTCAGCGCGTGCACCGCGCCGCCGTCCGCCTTGTGCACCAGCTCGACGCCCGACAGCAGGTTGCCCCACTGGTCGTTGCCGCCGGTCTGCAGCGTGCAGCCGTACCGCCGGTACAGCTCGAGGAAGTCCATCCCCTGGAGGATCTGGTAGGAGAACTCGGTGAACGAGATCCCCTCCTCCGACGCCAGCCGCCGCGCGACGGTGTCCTTGGCGAGCATCGTGCCCAGCCGGTAGTGCTTGCCGACATCGCGCAGGAAGTCGATCGCAGTCAGCCCGCCCGTCCAGTCGAGGTTGTTCACCATCGTCGCCGGGTTGTCCCCGTCGAAGGTGAGGAACCGGCCGATCTGCGACCGCAGCCGCTCCACCCAGGCGCGGACCGTGTCGGCCGAGTTGAGCACCCGCTCGCCCGACATCCGCGGGTCGCCGATCATCCCTGTGGCGCCGCCGACGAGCGCGAGGACGCGGTGCCCCGCGCGCTGCATGTGCCGCAGCACGACGAGCTGGACGAGGTTGCCGTGGTGCAGGCTCGGCGCGGTCGGGTCGAAGCCGCAGTAGACGGTGACCGGGCCTGCCGCCAGGGCGGCGGCCAGCTGCTCCCGGTCGGTGGTCTGCGCCAGCAGGCCACGCCACTCCAGCTCGTCGAGGACGGTGCTCACTCAGGACTCCTTCACACGGCGGCGGCGCCGCCGGACGTTGCGACTGGGAGGACGGGTCACGCCGGCGCCGTCGCCCCACCAGGGGCGTTGCCCGACGCCGGCGAGCGATACGCGGGGCGGTACGCCGAGACGGTGGGTTCCCCGGCCAGCCAGAACCGCCACGGGTGACGAGCGGCGTCTCCCCCGGCGCCGGCAACCCCGACGCGCGGACCCTGCCGGTGGGCGGGCACCACGGATCCCTCGGGGCGCATCCGCAGCACCACGTCGCCACCCTCCTCGGTGACGTCGGCCCCGTTGGCGTCCAGGTCCAGCCCGAGGCAGACGGCCAGGCGGCCGGGGCCGCGCGCCAGCTGCCGCTCGCTGTCGACGACGCCGGCAGCCTCGCGGCGCGCCCACGCCAGGTCCGCCCCCTCGACGACCTCGCCGGCGCGCAGCAGCACCGCGGCCGCGCGTCCGGTCGGCTGCGCGACGACGTTGAGGCAGTGGTGCAGCCCGAGGTGCCGGTACACGTAGAGCCGGCCGGGCTCCGCGTACATCACGGAGTTGCGCGGTGTCCGACCCCGGGCCGCGTGCGAGCCGGGGTCGTCCTCGCCGCCGTAGGCCTCGACCTCCGTGAGGCGCACGGTCACGTCACCGTCCGGGGACCGGGACGTGATGGTCGCGCCCAGCAGGTCGACGGCGACCGCGAGCACGTCTCGGGCGTACCAGACGTGCGCCGCCACGACCCCCAGGGGGTCGACGGCCACCGCGCGGTCGGGAACGCTCACGCGCCCATCCTGCCAAACGCGTCCAGCCGCACGTCGGCGCGTTCCGCGGTCCGTTCCCGGGCGAAGTGCGCGGCCTCGTCGGCCATCCACCGCACCCAGTGCTCGCGCGCGGCCTCGCCGTCGCGGGCCAGGCCGCGGGCGAGGCGCAGGTCCGCCGGCGCCTCCACCCAGACCGAGAGCACGACGAAGGGCGCGGCGTCCCGCCGCGCCGAGCCGCAGCCCTCGAGCACCAGCACGTCCGGCACGGGCACGTCGACCCAGCCGTCGAACGCGCCGGCGTCCCAGTCGTAGCGCTGGTAGCGCCCCGGGCGGCCCCGACGCAGCGGCTCGAGCACCTGCGTCGCCAGGCGCGGCCAGAGGCTGCCCTCCAGGCCCGCCCAGCCGTCGTAGAGGTCGTCCAGGTGCAGCACCGCGGCGTCCAGGCCGCGCCCGACGAGCTCGTCGGCCACGGCCCCGGCCAGGGTCGTCTTGCCGCTGCCCGCAGGGCCGTCGATGCCGACGAGCCGCACGGGGCCGAGCCGCGGCGCGGCGCCGGCGGCCCGTCCGGCGATCACCCCGATCGCCTCGCTCGCTCCGCGCCGCCCCGCCGGTCCCGCGACTTCCCTGAGCTTCTCGTCGTGATTCACAACCGGAACCTCAGGAAAATGAACGTGGGGGGGCCCAGCGGCGGTGCTCCGCGGCACGCGCCCGCGCGGCGGCGAGCTGCTCGGCGACGCGCGCCGGTGCCGTGCCGCCCACCGCATCGCGCGACGACACCGATCCCGCCACCGACAGGACCGTGCGGACCTCCGGCGTCAGGTGCGGGCTGATCGCGGCCAGGTCGTCGTCGGTGAGCCCGTCCAGGCCCACCCCGCGGGACTCGGCGGCCTTGACGCACGCCCCGGCGACCTCGTGCGCCACCCGGAAGGGCACACCCGCGCGGACCAGCCACTCGGCGACGTCGGTCGCGAGCGAGAAGCCCGCCGGCGCGAGCGAGGCCAGCCGCGGCAGGTCGAACCGCAGCGTGGCCACCATGCCGGCGAAGGCCGGCAGGAGCACCGTCAGCTGGTCGACCTGGTCGAACACCGGCTCCTTGTCCTCCTGCAGGTCCCGGTTGTACGCCAGGGGCAGGCCCTTCAGCGTCGTCAGCAACCCCGCGAGGTCGCCGATGAGCCGGCCGGCCTTGCCACGCGCCAGCTCGGCGACGTCCGGGTTCTTCTTCTGCGGCATGATGCTCGACCCGGTCGAGTAGGCGTCGTCGAGCCGGACGTAGCCGAACTCCGCGGTCGCCCAGAGCGTGATCTCCTCCGCGAGGCGCGAAAGGTCGACGCCGGTCATCGCGCACACGAACGCGAACTCCGCCCCGACGTCGCGCGAGGCGGTGCCGTCGATGGAGTTCTCCACCGGTCCGTCGAAGCCGAGCTCGGCGGCCACCGCGGCCGGGTCGAGCGCGAGCGACGAGCCCGCGAGGGCGCCGGAACCGTAGGGCGAGCGCGCGGCGCGGACGTCCCAGTCGCGGAACCGCTGCACGTCGCGCAGCAGCGGCCAGGCGTGGGCCAGCAGGTGGTGCGCGAGCAGCACCGGCTGGGCGTGCTGCAGGTGGGTGCGGCCCGGCATGGGCGCGTCGCCCGCGGCGGTCGCCTGCCCGACGAGGGCGTCGACGACGTCGAGCACGAGGGCCGACAGGGTGCGGGCCTGGCGCCGCAGGTACATCCGCACCAGCGTGGCGATCTGGTCGTTGCGGCTGCGCCCGGCCCGGAGCCGGCCGCCGAGCTCGGCACCCGCCCGCTCGATGAGGCCGCGCTCGAGCGCCGCGTGGACGTCCTCGTCGTCGGGCCCCGGCCCGAACGCGCCGGAGGCCACGTCGGCACGCAGCGCCTCCAGCGCCGCCACCATGCGGTCGGTGTCCTCGTCGGACAGCAGCCCGGCCGCGCGGAGCACGTGGGCGTGCGCCACCGACCCCGTCAGGTCGTCGTCCGCCAGGCGCCAGTCGAACTGCGTCGACCGGGACAGGGCGGCCAGGGCGTCGGCAGGGCCGGACGCGAACCGGCCGCCCCAGAGGGCGCCGGCGTGGGTGCCGGACTCGGGTGCGCCCACGTCAGTCCGTCCCGACTTCCATCGCGGCGGCCTCGAGCGCCGCCTCCTCGTCGCCGGCGACCGCCGGGTTCGTCGCGATGACGTCCGCGCCGCCGGCGGGCAGCGCGCCGAACAGCGTGCCGTGCTCGACGAGCACCTGGCCCTGGTCGATCGGCTGGCTCGCGTACAGCTCGAGCTTGGCGCGCGAGTCGGCGATGTCGAGGTTGCGCATCGTCAGCTGGCCGATGCGGTCGGTCGGGCCGAACGCGGCGGACTCAGTGCGCTCCATCGACAGCCGCTCCGGGCGGTAGGAGAAGCCGGGCCCGTCGGTGCGCAGGATCGTGTAGTCCTCCCCACGGCGCAGCCGCAGCGTCACCTCGCCCGTGACCACCGAGGCGATCCACCGCTGGATCGACTCGCGCACCATGAGTGCCTGCGGGTCGAGCCACCGGCCCTCGTAGAGCAGCCGGCCGAGCCGCCGGCCCTCCGCGTGGTAGGTGGCGATGGTGTCCTCGTTGTGGATCGCGTTGACGAGCCGCTCGTAGGCCGCGAACAGGAGCGCCATGCCGGGGGCCTCGTAGATCCCACGCGACTTGGCCTCGATGATCCGGTTCTCGATCTGGTCGGACATGCCCAGGCCGTGCCGGCCCCCGATCGCGTTCGCCTGCCGGACGAGGGCCACCGGGTCGTCGTACCGCACGCCGTCGATCGCCACCGGCCGGCCGCGCTCGAACTGGATCGTCACGTCCTCGGGCTCGATCGCCACGGCGGGGTCCCAGAACCGCACGCCCATGATCGGCTCGACGGTCTCCAGGGACACGTCGAGGTGCTCGAGCGTCTTGGCCTCGTGCGTGGCGCCCCAGATGTTCGCGTCCGTCGAGTACGCCTTCTCGGCGCTGTCGCGGTAGGGCAGGTGGTGGTCCACCAGGAACTGGCTCATCTCCGCGCGCCCGCCCAGCTCGGCGACGAAGTCCTGGTCGAGCCACGGCTTGTAGATCCGCAGGCCGGGGTTGGCCAGCAGCCCGTAGCGGTAGAACCGCTCGATGTCGTTGCCCTTGAACGTGGAGCCGTCGCCCCAGATGTCCACGCCGTCGGCCTGCATGGCGCGCACCAGCAGGGTGCCGGTGACTGCCCGGCCCAGGGGCGTCGTGTTGTAGTACGCGCGGCCGCCGCTGCGGATGTGGAACGCGCCGCACGCGATGGCGGCCAGCCCCTCCTCGACGAGCGCCGCCTTGCAGTCCACGGCTCGGGACAGCTCCGCGCCGTACGCGATGGCGCGGCCGGGGACCTGCTCGATCTCCGGCTCGTCGTACTGGCCGAGGTCCGCCGTGTAGGTGCACGGGATCGCGCCCTTGTGCCGCATCCACGCCACCGCCACCGAGGTGTCCAGCCCACCGGAGAACGCGATGCCCACCCGCTCGCCGACCGGAAGCTGCGTCAGAACCTTGCTCACATCTCGTCCTTGTCTCGTGCGGACTCGCGGCCGGCCGCGAGGTCGAGGAATCGCTGCGCGACCGTCTGGCCGGAGTCGGGCTCGGCGGCGATCACCAGGACGGTGTCGTCGCCCGCGATCGTGCCCAGCACGCCCGGCACGATCGAGTGGTCGATCGCGGAGGCGAGGAACTGCGCACCGCCGGGCGGGGTGCGCAGCACGACGAGCGGGCCGGACGCCTCCGCGGTGACGACGAGCTCGGCGGCGAGCCGCGCGAGCCGGGCGGCGAGCACCTCGGTGGCCTCGCCGGTCGGGGCGACCCGCGCCGAGCCCTCGGCGGGCACGGCGTAGACCAGCGCGCCGCTGCCGTTGCGAACCTTCACCGCCTGCAGCTCGACGAGGTCCCGCGACAGCGTCGCCTGCGTGACGTTGACGCCGGCGCGCGCCAGCAGCTCGGCCAGCTCCACCTGGGAGCGCACCTGCTCCCGCATCAGCAGCGCCGTGATCTGCGCGTGCCGGGCGGCCTTCGTCGGGGGCACCGTGGAGCTCACGCTTCCTCCAGCAGGAACGTCAGCAGCGCCTTCTGCGCGTGCAACCGGTTCTCCGCCTCGTCCCAGACCACCGACTGCGGGCCGTCGAGCACCTCGGCGGTGATCTCCTTGCCGCGGTAGGCGGGCAGGCAGTGCAGGACGAGGGCGCCGGGGGCGGCCTTCGCGAGGCCCTCGGCGTCGAGCCGGAACGGCACGAACGGCTCGGCGCGGTCCGCCGCCTGAGACTCCTGGCCCATCGAGACCCAGGTGTCGGTCGCCACGGCGTCCGCGCCGTCGAGCGCCGCGTCACGGTCCCCGTGCACCGACACCGAGCCACCCGTCGCCGCGGCGATGCGCCGGGCGTCGGCCACGATCGCCGGGTTCGGGGCGAAGCCCTCGGGGGTGCCGATGCGCACGTGCATGCCGGCGGTCGCGCCGCCGAGCAGGTAGGAGTGCGCCATGTTGTTCGAGCCGTCGCCGACGTAGGCCAGCGTGGTGCCGGGCAGCGTCTCGACGCCGCCGCGGTGCTGGGCCACGGTCAGCAGGTCGGCGAGCACCTGGCACGGGTGGAAGTCGTCGGTCAGCGCGTTGACGACCGGGACGCCCGCGACCGCCGCCATCTCCTCGGCACGCGCCTGCGCGTGCGTGCGCCAGACGATCGCCGCCACCTGCCGCCCGATGACGTGGGCCACGTCGGAGATCGACTCCCGGGTGCCGATCTGCGCGAGGTTGCCGTCGACGACGAGCGGGTACCCGCCCAGCTCGACGATGCCCGTCGTGAACGACACCTGGGTGCGCAGGGTCGGCTTGTCGAAGATGACGGCGACCGCGCGCGGTCCCGCCAGCGGCCGCCGGGCGAACCGGTCCTTGCTCAGCAGGTCGCCCAGGCGCAGGACGTCGGCCTGCTCGTCGGGCGACAGGTTGTCGTCTCGCAGATAGTTCCGCAGGGGGCTGGTCACGCGGTCACCTCCACCGGCAGGCCGGCGACGAAGTCGACGAAGGTCTGGGCCTGGCCCTGCGTGAGGACGTAGGGCGGGGCCAGGCGGATCGTCGTCGGTGTGCAGGGGTTCACGACGAAGCCGGCCTCCAGGGCCAGCTCCGCGACGCGGGGGGCGACGGCGCTGGCCAGCTCGACCGCGATGAGGAGCCCCTCGCCGCGCACGGCCGCCACGAGCGGATGGTGCAGGCCGGCCAGGGACGCCCGCCACCACGCACCGAGCTGCGACACGTGGGCCAGGAGGCCGTCGCGCTCGATGACGCCGATGGTCGCGAGCGCCGCGGCCGAGGCGACGGGGTTGCCGCCGAACGTCGTGCCGTGCTGGCCCCGGCCGAGCAGCCCGGCCGCGTGCTCGCCGTACGCGATGAGCGCGCCGACCGGAAAGCCGCCGCCGAGGCCCTTGGCGACGGTGACGACGTCGGGGATGATGCCGCCGCCGATGTGCTCGTGCTGGTAGGCGAACCACCGCCCGGTGCGCCCCATGCCCGACTGGACCTCGTCGAGCACCAGGAGGGCGCCGTGCCGGGCGGTGAGCTCGCGCACCGCGGCGAGGTAGCCGGGCGGCGGGATCTGCACGCCGGCCTCGCCCTGGATCGGCTCGACGAACACCGCCGCCACGTCCGGGCCCATCGCCGCCTCGAGGGCGGCGGCGTCGCCGTAGGGCACGAACTCGACGCCCGGCGGCAGCGGCTCGAACGGCTCCCGGTAGGCGGCCTTGTGCGTGAGCGACAGCGCGCCCATCGTGCGGCCGTGGAACGCGTGCTCCATCGCGATGAGCCGCGGGCGCGCACCGGCCGAGTGCCGGCGGGTCAGCTTGAGCGCCGCCTCGTTGGCCTCGGTGCCGGAGTTGGCGAGGAAGACCCGCGAGCCGGCGGGGGCGTCCGCGAGGCGCAGCAGCGTCTCGGCGAGGGCGACCTGGGTCGGGCTGGCGAAGAAGTTGGAGACGTGGCCGAGCGTGCCCAGCTGAGCCGCGATCGCCGCGGTGAGCGTCGGGTGGGCGTGCCCGAGCGCGTTGACGGCGATGCCGCCGAGCAGGTCGAGGTAGCGCTTGCCGTCGGCGTCCCACACGTACGGGCCCTCGCCGCGCACCAGCACGCGCTGCGGCGGGCCGAACGTGTCCATGAGCGCGTGGCCGTAGCGCTCCGTCCACGCTGCGACGGAGCCGGACTGGGCGGGCATGACCTCGCTCATCACGCCACCACCGGGATCGGTGCGGTCAGGGGACGATCGGGCGCCTCCTCGTCGGGGAGCACCATGGTGCCGATGCCGTCGGACGTGAAGACCTCGACGAGGATCGAGTGCGCCGCGCGGCCGTCGATGACGTGGGCGCGACCGACGCCGCCCGTGACGGCTCGCCAGCACGCCTCCATCTTGGGGCGCATGCCGGCGTCGAGGGTCGGGATCAGCCGGGCGAGGGCGGACGCCCGCAGCCGGCGCACGAGGCTCGACCGGTCCGGCCAGCTCGTGTAGAGCCCCTCGACGTCCGTGAGGATGACGAGCTTGCGGGCGCCCAGCGCGATCGCGAGGGCCGCCGCGGCCGAGTCGGCGTTGACGTTGAGCACCTGGGTCGGGTCGTCGATGTCCGGGGCGACCGTGGAGACCACCGGGATCCGGCCGGCGTCCAGCAGGTCGAGCACGGCGCCGGGGTTGACCTGCACCACGTCGCCGACGAGCCCGAGGTCGACCTCCGCGCCGTCGACGAGCCCGGGCCGGCGCCGCGCCTGGAGCAGGCCGCCGTCCTCCCCGGACAGCCCGACCGCGACCGGGCCGTAGGTGTTGAGGAGCCCGACGAGCTCGCGCGACACCTGCCCCGTGAGCACCATGCGGACGACGTCCATCGCCTCCGGCGTGGTCACGCGCAGGCCGCCGCGGAACTCGCTGGCGATGCCGAGCTTGTCGAGCATCGCGTTGATCTGCGGGCCACCGCCGTGCACGACGACCGGCCGGAGCCCCACCTGGTGGAGGAACACCATGTCCTGCGCGAAGGCGCGCTTGAGCTCGTCGTCCACCATCGCGTTGCCGCCGTACTTGACGACGACGAGCGCGCCGGAGAACTTCTGCAGCCAGGGCAGCGCCTGGACGAGGACCTCCGCCTTCTGGTCGGGGCGCAGGTCGGTACGGGTGTCGAAGACGTCGTCGGTCATGTCGAGTAGGCGCTGTTCTCGTGGACGTAGTCGTGGGTGAGGTCGTTGGTCCACACCGTGGCCGTGGCCGAGCCGGCGTGCAGGTCGATGTCGACCGTGATCTCGCGGGCCTTCGCCAGGTCCACGAGGCTGCGGTCCTCGTGCGCGCCGCCCCCCCGGCAGACCATGACGCCGTTGATCGTGACGTCGACCTCGTCGGCCTCGAACGGCGCGACGCTGACGGGGACCGTGCCGAGCTGGGCGAGGACGCGGCCCCAGTTGGGGTCGTTGCCGAACATCGCGGCCTTGAAGAGGTTGCCGCGCGCGACCGACCGGGCCACGGCCACCGCCGCGTCCTCGGTGGTCGCGTGCGTCACCGTGATCGCGATGTCGTGGCTGGCGCCCTCGGCGTCGGCGATGAGCTGGCGCGCCAGGCTGGCGCAGACGGCCTTCACCGCGTCCGCGAACTCGACGTAGTCCGGGAGCACGCCGCTGGCGCCGGAGGCGAGGATCGCGACGGTGTCGCTCGTGGACATGCAGCCGTCGGAGTCGAGGCGGTCGAACGTGGCGCTCGTCGCGCCGCGCAGGGCGGTGCGCAGACCGCCCGGGTCGACGTCGGCGTCGGTGGTGAGGACGACGAGCATCGTCGCCAGCGCCGGTGCGAGCATCCCCGCGCCCTTGGCCATGCCGCCGACGGTGAACGTGCCGTGCGCGGTGTGCAGCGTGACGTGCGCCGTCTTCGCGACGGTGTCGGTCGTCATGATCGCCGTGGCGGCGTCGCCGCCCCCGTCGTCGGACAGCGCACCGACGAGCGGCGCGATGCCCGCCAGCAGTGCGTCGATCGGGAGCCGCTCGCCGATGAGGCCGGTCGAGGCGACGAGGACCCCGGTGCTCTCGATCCCCAGCTGCGCGGCGAGCGTCCCGGCCGTCGCCTCGACGTCCGCGTAGCCCTGCGGGCCGGTGCAGACGTTGGCGCCGCCGGAGTTGAGGATCACGGCCGAGACGTGGCCGTCGGCGGCCGCCAGGCGGGACCACTTGACGGGTTCGCCGACGACACGGTTCGACGTGAAGACCGCGCAGGCGTTGTCACGCGGGCCGTCATTGACCACGAGCGCGAGGTCGGGACGGCCGGACGCCTTGAGGCCTGCCGTGATGCCGGCGGCGCGGAACCCCGCCGCGGCGGTGACGCCCGGCGAGGCGGCCCCGCCGACCACGGTGTGGGTGTTGACCATATGCAGGATCATACATACCTATGCGTTCGGGGCCGACGGGCCTTCCTGACGGGGGCGACGCCCCCCGTCCCTACGGGGCGACGCCCTCCGTCGGCAGACCCAGGGTCTCCGGCAGGCCGAGCGCCAGGTTGAGCGACTGCAGCGCGCCGCCGGCCGTGCCCTTGACGAGGTTGTCGATGGCGGCGACGGCGACCACCTTCCCCGCTGCCTCGTCGAGCGCCACCTGGATCAGGGCAGTGTTCGCACCCGCGACCGAGGCGGTCGTCGGCCACACACCCTCGGGCAGGAGCTCGACGAAGGGCTCGTCCGCGTAGGCCTGCGCCCACGCGGCGCGCAGGGCCGGGCCGGTCACGCCGGCCGCCGCCGGCGCCGTCACCGTGGCGAGGATCCCGCGCGACATGGGCACGAGCACGGGCGAGAAGCTCAGCCGGACGTCGGCCGCGCCGGCCACCCGCAGGTTCTGTGCGATCTCCGGGATGTGACGGTGCGTGCCGGCCATGGCGTAGGGCTGCGCGGCACCGAACGCCTCGGCCGCCATGAGGTGCGGCTTGTAGCCCTTGCCCGCGCCCGAGTAGCCGACCGCCAGCACGGCGACCAGGTCTGTCGTGTCGACGAGGCCCGCCGCGACACCCGGCTGCATCGCCAGCGTCACGGCGGTGACGTTGCAGCCCGGCACGGCGATGCGGTTCGCACCGGCGAGCACGTCGCGCTGCTTCGTCCCGGTGTCGGCGTGGATGAGCTCCGGCAGGCCGTAGGGCCACGTGCCCGCATGCTCGGTGCCGTAGAACCGGGTCCAGGCCTGGGGGTCGACGAGCCGGTGGTCGGCGCCCAGGTCGACGACGATCGCGCCGTCTCCCCTGGCCTCGAGCTCCGCGGCCACCTGGCCGCTCGCCCCGTGCGGCAGCGCCAGCACGACGACGTCGTGGCCCGCGAGGGCGTCCACGCTCGTCGGGCCCAGCTCACGGCCGGCCAGCGCGCGCAGGTGCGGATGGTGCTCGCCGAACCTGCTGCCGGCGTTCCCGTGCGCGGTCAGTGCCCCGACCTGCGCCTGCGGATGGCCGAGCAGCATCCGGAGCATCTCGCCCCCGGCATACCCGCTGGCGCCGGCGACGGCCACGGTGAAGGTCATTGCATGAGCATACAAGGGTATGCACGGCGATTCGTCGTGGCGCTTCCCTCACGGGCCGTGGGCACCCCGTCCCGGCCCGAGGGCGACCACCGAGAACGCCGACGGCACACGCCCGCTCCGCCGCGGACGTCCACGCCGTGGTACGACGGTTCCATGCGTGCCGTCGTCGCCCAGCGTCCCGGTGGTCCCGAGGTTCTCGAGCTCGTCGACCTGCCCGATCCCGTGCCCGGTCCGGGCGAGCTCCTCGTCCGCGTCGCGGTGGCAGGAGTGAACTTCATCGACACGTACCGACGAGCGGGCGTCTACCCCATGAGCTACCCGCACGTCGTGGGCGCCGAGGGTTCGGGCGAAGTGGTCACCGTCGGCACCGGAGTCGACGAGATCACCACCGGCCAGCGGGTGTGCTGGTCGTCGGCCCGCGGCTCGTACTCCGAGCTGGCCGTCGTCAGGGCCGCGGACGCGATCGTCGTGCCGGCCGACATCGACGACGAGACCGCCGCCGCCCTGGCGATGCAGGGCGTCACCGCGCACTACCTCACCGCCTCCACGGTTCCGCTCGAGCCCGGCGACGACGTGCTGCTGCACGCCGCGGCCGGTGGGGTCGGGCTCCTCGCGACACAGCTGGCGGCGCTGCGGGGCGCTCGGGTGATCGGCACCGTGGGCTCGGTCGAGAAGGAGGCCCTCGCGCGCGGCGCGGGCGCGGCCGAGGTCATCCGCTACCGCGAGCTCGCCGATCTCACGCGCGACCTCCCTGCCCTGGTGCGGGACCTCACCGCCGGCGTCGGCGTGCGCGTCGCCTACGACTCCGTCGGCAAGGACACGTTCGAGGCCTCCCTCGCGTCGGTCCGCCAGCGCGGCACGCTCGTGCTGTTCGGCGGCTCGTCCGGGCAGGTCCCGCCGTTCGACCTGCAGCGCCTCAACGCCGCCGGCTCCCTGTACGTCACGCGGCCGTCGATCAACGCCTACATGCGCAGCCGCGAGGAGATCGACTGGCGCGCCGGCGAGCTGTTCGACCTGGTCCGGGCGGGGAAGCTCACGGTCCGTATCGGCGCGCGCTTCCCGCTCGCCGACGCCGCGCAGGCTCACCGCGCGCTCGAGGGCCGCGCCACCACCGGCAAGGTGCTGCTCACGGTGTGACGCCCGGCCGCGGCGGCGGCCACACCACCCCGAACAGCTGTTGCCCGTCGCGGTGGTGGTCGCACATCTCCCACGGCCATCGGCCATCAGCGTCCGACCACACCACCTGGAGGGCCGCGACAGTGGTGACCGGGGAGCCGTAGAGCCGCTGCGCGAACGGCAGGCGCGACCCGTCCACGCGAGCCATGACGCAGCTCCGCCCGACCTCCTCCGGCGCCAGCACCTGGCCGGCCTCGAACCTGCGCCCGGCGCGCACGCCGTCGGCCAGGACGTCCAGGACGTGGTGAGCGGTGTGGAAGTCCGCGCCGCTGAAGATCAGCTCCGGATGCCCGTGGTACCGGGTGAGCCCGGCGGTGTACGTGTGGAGGTGCCGACCCTGCTCGGCCTCCACGGCGATGATCGCCCACCCCACCCGCCCGATGTCGTCGATGACATCCGCCATGAAGTCGTCCGCCGACTGGCCGTCGCACATCGCGCACATGGCGCCCCCCTCGCTCGTCGTATTCCCTGGCTCGAACGTACGTTCGACCTCTGACAACGGCGCAGCGAAGGCCATCGGGAGCCGCGACCGGGGGGCCGCGGTTTCCGCAAAAGCCGGGCCGGCGCCGCCACCCGGCCTCGCGTCGAGCGGACACCGAACGCGCCTTACCCCAGAGGTCTCGCGCAAATTGCCACTTGACCTGGACGAATATCTCCGGTTGAGCGTATACTCGAACACATGTTCGCACCGGTCGGAGTCGTGGAGGACGGCGTGCTGCTGTCCGACGACCTGGGTGCGGCGGTGGTTGTCGATGGCGGCGTGGCACCGTCCGACGGGCCGGGGGTGGACGAGTGGGCGTGGCCCGATCCGCTGGGTGATGCCTGGTGGGATTCGGCGGACACCGGTGCCGAGCCGGGGATCGAGGTCGACCCGGAGCTGGCGGCGCTGCTGGGCGCGGCCCCGGGTCTCGCGGTCGATCCGCGGGCCGAGGCGCCTGCTGAGCTGACGGGGTGGTTGTCCGCGGCGTGCCTGGCGGCGATGGTGCCGGGGGCGGGGTTGGCGGGTGTGCTGGAGCGGATCGACCTGCCTTCGGCGGACGACGAGCTGCTGGTGGAGACGGTGGCGGCGGGTGAGCGGCTGGCGGCGTGGGCGCACCTCGGTGCCGCCCTGGCGGCGGGGGAGCTGTCGCATCGGGCGTCGATGAACCCGTTGTGGCATCAGCCGGTCCCGGCCCGCACGTGTGTGGCCGGTGATGAGCTGGCGATGCGGTTGGGCTGGTCACGTCCGGCCGCCAACCGGCTGGTCCGCGACGGACGCGCCCTGGAGTGCGAGCTGCTGCCGGTGGCCGACGCGGTGCGCGACGGACTGCTGGACACGGCCAAGCTGCGGGTGTTGACCGACCGGTTGCACGACCGGCCCGACCAGCTGTCGTGGCCGGTGCTGGACCAGGTCCTCCCGGACGCGGCGACCCGCACCCCCACCCAGCTGGCCGCCGACGTCGACCGGGCCCTGCTGGCGATCGATCCGCTGGATGCGGCGATCCGGTTGCCGAAGGCGATCGCTTCCCGGCACGTGTGCCACCCCCGCCGTCTGCCGGACGGGATGGCCGGCCTGTGGGCCGTGCTGCCCGCCACCGACGCGGCGCGGATCGACGGCACGTTGGAGGCCACCGCCCGCGCTGCGCGCGCGGCCGGGGACCCGCGCACCCTGGACCAGCTACGCGCCGACACCCTGACCGACCTGGCCACCGGCACCGCCCTGCTCGCCGGGGCACGCCTCGACCCGCCCGCCGGCGCCGGCCTGAACCGCCCCGCCGGCGGCGAGGCGGCCGGCCGCGAGATGAGTGACCCAGCATCGGGGATCGTCACGGATGCTCCGCTGACGGCGGCCAGTCACCTCGACGACGCACGCCTGGGTGGGGCGCACGCTTTTTCCCGCCAGGCGGGCCCCACGAGATGGTGGCGCCGAACGAGGCGGCCGAGCCGGACGAGCCGGTCGGGCCGATCGGGCCGGGGATGGTGGCTGAGACGGACAGCGTTGCGGCGGCGGATCGTCCGCCGGGGCGGGCCGCGCCGGGCATCCGGATCCCCAAGGTCCGCATCGACGTCACCGTCGCCTTGTCCACCCTCATGGGACTGGACGACCAGCCCGGTGCGCTGGCCGGCCTCGGTCCCATCCCCGCCGAGCAGGCCCGCGCTCTGGCGGCCGGCGGCACGTGGCGTCGGATCGTCACCGACCCGTTGACCGGCACCGTGCTGGACGTCGGACGCACCCGCTACCGGCCACCAGCAGCCCTGGCCGAGCACGTCCTGGCCCGCGACCAGGTCTGCGTCGGCCCCGGCTGCAGCGTGCCCGGGCACCGCTGCGACCTGGACCACACCACCGAGTTCTACGGCGTGCCTGCCAACGGCTCCCCACAGCCCGGCACCACCAGCGCCGCCAACCTCGGACCCCTGTCCAGCCGGTGCCACCGGCTGAAGACCGACGGCGGCTTCACCCTGCGACAGGTGCGGTCGGGCCTCTTCGAGTGGCGCACGCCAGCCGGCCTGACCTACCGCGTCACCCCCGGCAACCACGGGCGAACCGAGAAGCTCGACAAGCACCGCGCGACCATCCCCGACACCCCACCCTTCTGACCGCCCGCGCGCGCGGCTGCGCGATGGCGCCGGAGTGGTCGGCCCGCCTCGGCCGAGGGCATGACGGTCCCGCCCAGGCCGTGCCTCCTCAGACGGGCGAGGCCCCGCGGCCGGTCTCGGCTCGGGGGGCCCCGCCTCCACGGCTGGTCACGCGCGCAGCGTGGCCCTGCACCGCCGGTGAGCCTCGGCGACGACGGACTCCCGCACCGCGGCCGTCTCGGCCGCCGTCAGGGTGCGGTCGGCCGCACGCAGCCGCAGCGAGAACGCCAGCGACTTGCGGCCCGGCCCCACCTGCTCGCCCGTGTACACGTCGAACAGCCGCACCTCCTCGAGCACGTCCCCGGCCGGGCTCCCCGCAACGCCGGCCCGGACGGCCTCGAGCACGTCGCCCGCGGGCACGGCGGCGTCGACGACGAGCGCGACGTCCTCCTTCGCCACGGGGAACGTCGAGACGGGCGTCGCCTGCGTCACGTCGTCGCCGGCCGCCTGCAGCAGCCCGTCGAGGTCCAGCTCGAAGGCCACCGTGCGCGCAGGCAGGTCGTGCGCGGCGACGACCGACGGGTGCAGCTCCCCGGCGTGCCCGAGGGTCTCGCCCGACGGGCCGACGACCTTCGCCGACCGACCCGGGTGGAAGGGCGCATAGGCCTCGGCGACGAGGGTCACGGGCGCACCGACGACCTCCGCCACGGCTCGGACCAGCGCGAACGCGTCGGTGTAGTCCGCAGCGCGCCCGGCGCCCCACCATCCGGCGCGGTCACGGGCGCCCGCCAGCAGGCCGGCGACGTGCCGCGGCTGGTCCGGGATCGCCGCCGCGATGGCCGCGAGCTGCTCGTCCGACGGGCGGAGGCCTCCGGGCAGCTGGGGTGCCGCGGGCGCCCCCGGCACCGGGTGCACGACGAGCCCGGCCTCGAACAGCGCGACGTCGCCGACGCCACGAGCCACGTTGCGTCGCGCCGTCTCGAGCACCGAGACCAGCAGGTCCGTCCGCAGGAACGACTGCTGCTCGGCGATCGGGTTGGCGACGCGCACGGCGGTGCGGCGCGGGTCGTCGGCCGGCAACCCCATGGCGTCCCACTGCTCGGCCCCGACGAACGGGTACGAGAGGACCTGGATGAGCCCCTCGGACACCAGCCGCTCCGCGACGGCGCGGCGCACGCGCTGCGACCGTGTCAGGCCGCCTCCGGGCGGCGCGGCGGGCACCACGGACGGGATCGCGTCGTAGCCGCGCAGCCGCGCGACCTCCTCGACGAGGTCGACGCCGACCGACAGGTCCGGCCGCCACGTGGGCGGCGTGACCGTGAAGTCGTCGGCCACGGCGCACCCGATCGAGGCCAGGGTCGTCCGCACCTCGTCGCGCGCGTACGGGACGCCGACGAGCCGCGCGGGAAGCGTCGGGTCGAGCGCGATCGGCGCGGGCGCGACGGTCCGGTCGACGTCGGTGACGGCCGCGTCGATCGTCCCGCCACCGAACTCGACGAGCAGCTCGGCGACCCGGCGGGCCGCGACGCGCGGCAGCTGCGGGTCGACCCCCCGCTCGAACCGCTTGGCCGCCTCCGACGACAGCTTGTGCCGGCGTGCGGACCGGGCGACCGTGATCGGGTCGAAGTGCGCCGCCTCGACGACGACGTCCGTGGTCTCGTCGTTCACGCCGCTGGTCTCGCCGCCCATGACACCGGCGAGGCCGATGATGCGCGACGCCCGGCCGGACGGGCTGTCCGTGATGAGCAGGTCCTGCGGGTCGAGGGTGCGGTCGACGCCGTCGAGCGTCTCCAGGTGCTCCCCCGCACGCGCGCGACGCACGACGATCGGGCCGACGAGGCCGGCGGCGTCGTACGCGTGCAGCGGCTGCCCGAGGTCGAGCATGACGTAGTTCGTCACGTCGACCGCGAGGTTGATGGGCCGCATGCCCGCCTGCTGCAGCCGCCGCTGCATCCACGCCGGGGACGACTCGGTGGCGCGTACCCCGCGCACCGTCACCGCGACGAACCGGTCGCAGCCGGCCACGCCGTCGAGCGGCTCGTCGTCGACCTCGACGGGGAACCCGCCGGCGGCCGGCGCCAGGTCGGCCGGCGTGGGGGCGCCGAGGTCCGTGAAGTCGGCGCCGGTCGCGTGCGAGTACTCGCGGGCGATGCCGCGCATGGCGAAGCAGTAGCCGCGGTCGGGCGTGACGTTGATCTCGAGCACCTGCTCGCCGATGCCGAGCAGCGGCTTGGCGTCGAGGCCCGCCGGGGTCGCCTCGTCGGCCAGTCCGAGCCGGGACAGCACGATGATCCCGTTGTGGTCCTCACCGATGCCGAGCTCGCGTGCGGAGCAGATCATCCCGTCGGAGACGTGCCCGTACGTCTTGCGCGCGGCGATCGCGAAGCCGCCGGGCAGCACCGCTCCCGGCAGCGCGACGACGACGTGGTCGCCGGGCTCGAAGTTGTGCGCGCCGCAGACGATGCCGCGCGGCGACTGCTCGCCGACGTCGACCTGGCACCAGTTGATCGTCTTGCCGTTGGACTGCGCCTCGGGGCTCCGGGACAGGACGTGGCCGACGACGAGGGGGCCGGCGACCTCGCCGGTGCTGTGGATCGCCTCCTCCTCGAGCCCGACGCGCACCAGCTCGGCGGCGAGCTTCTCGGCGGTCAGGCCGGCCGGCAGCGCGACGTGGTCGCCCAACCAGGCGAGCGGGACGAGCACCATCTCAGATCACCGCCGTGAACTGCTCGGAGAAGCGCACGTCGCCCTCGACGATGTCGTGCATGTCGGCGATGCCGTTGCGCAGCATCAACGTCCTCTCGATACCCATGCCGAACGCGAAGCCCGAGTACTCGTCCGGGTCGACGCCGGTCGCCCGCAGCACGTTGGGGTTGACCATGCCGCAGCCACCCCACTCGATCCAGCCGGCCCCGCCCTTCTTCTGCGGGAACCACAGGTCCATCTCGGCGCTCGGCTCCGTGAAGGGGAAGTAGCTCGGCCGCAGGCGGGTGCGGGCCTCCGGCCCGAACATCGCCCGCGCGAAGTGGTCGAGCGTGCCCTTGAGGTGCGCCATCGTCAGGCCGCGGTCCACGGCCAGCCCCTCGACCTGGTGGAACACCGGCGTGTGGGTCTGGTCGAGGGCGTCGTTGCGGTACACCCGCCCCGGGCAGACGACGTAGACGGGCAGGTCGCGGCTCAGCAGCGACCTGGCCTGCACGGGCGACGTGTGCGTCCGCAGCAGGAGCCCGGACCCCGGCGGGTCGACGAAGAACGTGTCCGCCATCTGCCGCGCGGGGTGGTCGGGCCCGTGGTTGAGGGCGTCGAAGTTGAACCACTCCGCCTCGACCTCGGGACCCTCGGCGATCTCCCAGCCCATCGCGACGAACACGTCGCCGATGCGGTCGGCGACCGTGTCGAGCGGGTGGCGGGCGCCGAGCGGGCGACGGTCGGCCGGCAGCGTGACGTCGACTGCCTCCTCGACGAGGACGCGCGCGTCGCGCTGCGCCTCGAGCTCGGCCTCGCGGGTGGCCAGGGCGGCGTTCAGCCGGCCACGGGCCTGCCCGACGAGCTTGCCGGCGGCCGCCTTGTCGGCGGGCGCGAGGGCGCCGATCGCGCGGTTGGCCAGCGCGAGGGGGCTGCGGTCGCCGGCGTGGGCGACGCGGACGGCCTTGAGGTCGTCGAGGCCGGCGGCGCCGGCGGCGGCGGCCAACGCCTCGTCGAGCGCCGCGGCGACGGCAGCGGCATCGAGCGGGGACAGCTCAGGGGTGGACATGGCGAGCCTTCCAGGTGGGACCGGGGAGAAATCTAGCGGCGCCCGTCCCCGGGCCTGGTCGCGCGTCCGACGAACGCGTCAGCGAACCGGCCCGGGCACGGGCCGGCGAAATCGGCGGCCGCCTGCCGCACGCGTCGTCACGGCGCCCATGGTGCCACACCGCCCTCGTCGCTCATCCCGGCCAGCGGGAAGGCGTCGACGGCGGTGTAGAGCGGGCCGCCGCCGCGACCCTCGCCGGGGCGCGAGGCGATGAGCAGCAGCGCGTCGACGGTCCACTCCGGGCCCTCGTACACGGCCAGCGCGCCGACGAGCGTCTCCGCGTCGAACGGCACCCAGCCGTTCTCGCTCCTCGGCCGCCCCGCGGCGCCCGCGCGCGCCGCGCTCCCCCGCCCGCGCCGTCCGCCGGGGTCGCGGACGCGCCCGATGGTCAGGTGGGCCCGCTCACGCGGCCGGTCGTCGGGCCGGGCGCCGACGCGGTCGCCCGCCGCGACCGCCGCGTGCGCGAGCGCCAGCTGCGCCCCGGTGTCGCCACCGACACCCACCCACAGCGTCCGGTGGGAGAAGACCCCGGCGCCGCGCAGCCGCAGCCGGTACGGCCCCGAGCTCGCGGCGGCCACGGCCAACGCACACTCCAGCTCGGCCACCCGTCCGTCGGGCACGTCGCCGTAGAACGCGCACGTGAGGTGCCACGTGTCGCGCGCCGACCAGCGCACCGGCCCGGTCCCGTCGCCCGGCAGCGTGCGCCGCACCGCGCCCAGCGCGAGGTCCAGGTGGTCGAGGACGTCCTCCGGCGGCCACACGGCCGCGAACAACCGCACCCGGCCAGTCTGTCAGCGCTGCGCGCGGGCGCTCGCGTACAGGCAGATCGCGGCCGCGGTCGCGAGGTTGAGGGACTCCGCACGCCCCCGGATCGGCACGCGCACGGCCGCATCGGCCAGCGCGAGGACCTCGTCGGGCAGGCCCCAGGCCTCGTTGCCGAACAGCCACGCGGTCGGCAACGCCAGGTCCGGCCCGCCCTCGGGCGCCGTCCCTGCGGCGTCGAGCAGGTCGTCGAGGTCGAGGTCCCCCGCCCCGTCGGCGGCCAGCACGGTCGTCCCGCGCGACCGCAGCGCCGCGACGGCCTCGGGCAGCCCGGACCCCGTCACCACGGGCAGGTGGAACAGGGACCCGGCGGTCGAGCGGACCACCTTGGGGTTGTGCACGTCCACGCTGCTCGAGGACAGGACGACCGCACCGGCGCCGACGGCGTCGGCGACGCGGATGACGGTCCCGGCGTTCCCGGGGTCGCGCACGTGCGCCAGCAGGGCGACGAGCCGAGGCGCGGCCGCCACCACGCCGTCCAGGGTCGCCGACAGCTGCTCGGCGACCGCCACCACGCCCTGCGCGTCGGCGCTCATCGCCTCGAGCACCACTCCCGTGCCGAGCCGCACGGGCAGCCCCGCGTCGTCGGCCGCGACCGCGATCTCCGGATGGCGCGCCGCGGCCTCGTCGGACAGGTAGAGCGCGCGGACGGACGACGAGGCGAACCGCACCGCTTCACGCACCGCCTGCGGCCCCTCGACCAGGAACAGCCCGGAGCGCGCACGCGCCGGACGCCCGGCCAGCGCCGCGACCTGCCGCACCCGCTCCGCGCGGGGGTTGGTCATCGGCTCCTGGTCCGGGCGTCCGGACTCCCCGAAGGGAGGAGGTGTCACGCCGCGGTGGGCGCGTTGACGTCCTCGGGAAGGGCGTCCTTGGCGACCTTGACGAGCGCGGCGAAGGCCGGCGCGTCGTTGACCGCGAGGTCGGCCAGCACGCGGCGGTCCACCTCGACACCCGCGAGCTTGAGGCCCTGGATCAGGCGGTTGTACGTCAGGCCCTCGGCCCGCGACGCCGCGTTGATCCGCTGGATCCACAGCTTGCGGAAGTCGCCCTTCTTCGCCTTGCGGTCGCGGTAGGCGTAGACGAGCGAGTGGGTGACCTGCTCCTTCGCCTTCCGGTAGAGACGGGAGCGCTGCCCGCGGTAACCGCTGGCGCGCTCGAGGGTCGTCCGGCGCTTCTTCTGGGCGTTGACCGCCCGCTTCACGCGTGCCACGTGATGCTCCTTGCTCGTCCAGGCTCGTCGTGCCGTGCCGCCCCGGTGGGGCGGGCCGCGGTCACTTCCCGAGCAGCTTCTTGATCTTCGGGGTGTCCACGGCCGAGACGACCTGGTCGCCGGCCAGGCGGCGGGTGCGACGGCTCGACTTGTGCTCCAGCAGGTGCCGGGCGTTGGCCTGCTCACGCATGAGCTTGCCGGTGCCCGTCACGCGGAAGCGCTTCTTGGCACCGGAGTGCGTCTTGTTCTTCGGCATGGCTGCCGTGTCTCCTTGTCGTTCGCGCCGCACGGGACCGTCCGGCTCGGGTGGTGCTAGCTCTCGGGCTGAGGCTTCGCGGTGCGAGGGGTCGCGGTGCGAGGGGTCGCGGTGCGCGGGGCGGCCGGACGCGGTGCGGCCGGGCGCGGCGGGCGCGGCACAGCAGGGGTCTCCGACGACGGGCTCGCGGCCGTGGCGGCGCGCGCCGCGGCGGGAGCCGCGGGACGGGCGACGGGCGGGCGGGGCGCAGGACGGGCGGCCGTCGCGGTGGCGGCGGGGCGCGGGGCCGGCGGTCGGGGCGACGCCGGGGCGGCGGCCTCGACGGGGACCTCGACCGGCGCCACGACCTCGGCGGGGACCTCGACCGGCGCCACGACCTCGGCGGGGGCCGCCGCGGCCGGAGCCGCCTCGGCCTCGTCGGCCACCGATCCGGCGGCGGGCGCCTCGTTCGGCCTGACCTGGGACGCGGCCGCACGACGAGCCTCGGAGCGCTGGTCCGCCTTCTTCTTCACCGGGCCGAGCACCATGATCATGTTGCGGCCGTCCTGCTTGGGCATGGACTCGATGAAGCCGAACTCCTGCACGTCGTCGGCGAGCCGCTGCAGCAGCCGGACGCCGGCGTCCGGGCGCGACTGCTCGCGCCCGCGGAACATGATCATCACCTTGACCTTGTCGCCGCCCTTGAGGAACCGCTCGACGTGGCCCAGCTTGGTGCCGTAGTCGTGCGGGTCGATCTTCAGGCGGAACCGGATCTCCTTGAGGACGGTGTTCGTCTGGTTCCGGCGAGCCTCACGGGCCTTCATGTCGGCCTCGTACTTGAACTTGCCGAAGTCCATGATCTTGACGACCGGCGGCCGGGCGTCGGGGGCGACCTCGACCAGGTCGAGGTCGGCGTCCTGGGCCAGGCGCAGTGCGTCCTCCACGCGGACGATGCCGACCTGCTCGCCGTTGGGTCCGACCAGTCGGACCTCGGCGACGCGGATCCGATCGTTGATGCGGGGCTCGCTGATGTGGTGCTCCTCGATGTCGTCGTGGCGACCGCCGGGAACGAGGAAGGCCCCCGCCCTGGGCACAGGCGGAGGCCTCGGTAGCACCGCACCGCTCGGCGCGGACGCCGGACGGTCGCGTACGGCATGCCGCACGCTGCGGACTGTGACCCGGTCCCTGTCGTCCCGCTCGCGCGGGCCATTCGGTCCCAGGTGGGAGGATCTCCACTTGTGCACCTGGCGCGCGCGGACGCCCGCCAGGTCAGTCGACCGCCAAGGCTACCAGACGGCCCGGCCGGCGCCCTCGCTCACGGCCGATGAGAGGATCCCCTCATGTCGACGCCCTCCTCCGATCCCGTCCCCGCGCCCGGCGACGTCGCCGAGGTCACCCGCGACATCGCCGACGTGCCGGCCGTCCAGGTGATCACCACCGCCGCGGTCCACCTCATGAGCGCGGCCGCCGTCAAGTGCGGGCTGGCCGAGGAGGGCGACGAGCTGCGGGACCTCGACGAGGCGCGCAAGCTCATCACGGCCCTCGCCGGCCTGGTGACCGCCTCGGCGCCGGACATCGGCAACCAGCACGCGCGGTCGCTGCGCGACGGCCTGCGCTCGCTCCAGCTGGCCTTCCGAGAGGCGTCGCCCTTCCCCGACGCGCCCGGCGAGGGCCCGGGCGAGAAGTACACCGGCCCGGTCAGCTGACGTTCGCCGCGGTCGCGACGGGCTCGTCGGCGCCGGCCGCGTCCCCGCCCGCCGCGTCCCCGCGCCGGGCCCGCACGACGCGCTGCACGACGAGCCCGGTCAGCGCGACGGCCCCGCCGACGCACGCGGCGGTGAGGAACCCGGCGCCGGGCCGGCCGTGGTCGAGGACGAGACCGACGAGCGGCGCGCCCAGCGCGTTCCCGGCGGTCGACGTCGCGCCGCTCCACCCCATGACCTCGCCCCGGCGGTGCTCCGGCACCTGGCGGACGAGCGCCGCGTTGATCGCGGACAGCGACGCCGCGCACGGCACGCCCGCGAGGACGACCGCGAGCGCGAGCCACGGCTGCCCGTCGGCGAACGCGGCGGGCACGGTCGCCGCACCGAGGATCGCCACCAGCACCAGCGGCGGCACGCCGCGAGCCCGCATGCCGTAGACCACGCCGCCGACCACCGAGCCGAGGCACCACAGGGCGACCATCCAGCCGAGGTCCTGCGCGCGGCCGGCCTCGTTGAGCGCCGCCACGAGCGACACGTCGGTGCCGACGAGGATGAACGCCGCCGCGACGCCGGCGAGCAGCACGACGACGATGCCGGGCGTGACGAGCCCACGGACGCCGCCCTGGTGGGCGTGCTCGTCGACCGGCGTCGCCCGCGGCGAGCGCGTGGGCGGGTTCGCCCACGCCAGGAGGAGGCCGCCGACGACGGTCACCACGGCGGTGGTCGTCAGCGCCACCGTGGTGGACACCGACGTGGCCAGCCAGACGCCCACCAGCGGCGACACCATGAAGCTGAGCTCGACGAAGACCGAGTCGGCCGCGAAGGCCGTCTGCTGCTGGCGCACCGGCACGATGACGGACAACGACTGGCGCGTCACGGAGAACGCCGGCACCGCGTATGCGCCGCCGACGAAGACGGCGACGAGCAGCGCCTGGTACGGCAGGTGCGGCGCGGTGAACCACACGAGCGAGGCGACGACGACCGACGGCGCGACCGCGCGGCGCAGCCCGAGGCGGTCCACCAGCCGGCCTCGCCAGGGGGCGCCGATCGCCATGCCCACCGTCATCACCGCGGTGACGAGGCCCGCCTCGCCGTACCCGCGGTGCAGCGTGCGCACCACGTGCAGCGTCAGCACGACACCCGTCATCGCCTGCGGCAGCCGTGCGACGAACGCGATCGCGAACAGCCGGGCGACGCCGGGCAGCGCGAACAGCGCCGAGTACGGCGATCGACGGGGCACGGGCCCGATTCTCTCGCACCCCGGTCCTGCCCTGGGCCCCCGGTCCTGCCCTGGGCCCCCGTTCCACGGCCCGGGACGTCGCCGCCGCCTATCCTGGCGGACGTGACCGATGCACCCTGGCGGCCCGGTCAGCCCGAGCAGCTGCACGCCGTCGACGCGCCGACGGTGGCCCTGCCGGTGTGGCTGCACGACGGGGCCGAGACCATCGCACCCGTGCCGGCGCGGCCGCGGCGCACCGCCGTCGTCGTCCTGGCGGTCCTCCTCGGGGTCGTCCTCGCGGCGTCCGGCACCCTCACCTGGTACCTGCTGCGGGTCAACGCCGCGTGGCAGGAGCACTCGCAGCAGTGGGAGGCGCTCGCCGAGCAGCACGGCGCCGACCTGGCGCAGGCGCGGTCCGACCTCGAGCAGACGCGTACCGAGCTCGCGGGGGTGCAGGAGCAGCTCACCACCGCGCAGGGGCGCATCACGCAGCTCGCGGACGAGAAGGCGCAGCTCGGGGACCAGACGGCGGCGCAGCAGCAGCTCGCCGACTACCAGGCCCGCGTGTCCAAGGCGGCCGGCCAGGTCGCGACCGCGCTGGCGAACTGCATCGACGGCCAGCAGCAGCTCATCGGCTACCTCGCGGACCCGTCGAGGTACGCACCCGACCAGCTCACCGCCTACAAGCAGCAGGTGCAGGACTACTGCCGTCAGGCACGGGACGCGAACACGACGCTGCAGTCGGAGCTCGCCAAGTGACGCTGCGCCGCTGGTGGGTGCCGCCCGCGGTCGTCGCGCTGCTGGCCGGCTGCGCCGTGCTGCCCCCGATGCCCCCGCCGGTGCCGACGGGCGTGGTCCCCACGGTGGACTCCGTCCCGACGATCTCGGCGGGCAGCGACCAGCTCTCCCCCGACGGGTTCGACGCGGTGCGCCGCATGGCCGTGCGCATCCGCAACGTCGGCTGCGGCCAGGTGTCGACCGGCTCCGGCTTCGCGCTCACCGCGACGACGCTGGTCACCAACAAGCACGTGGTCCAGGACTCCGCTCAGCTCCAGGTGTCCACGTACGACGGTCACGACGTCGACGTCACCACGGCGAGCACCGCCGGCCTCGCCGACCTCGCGCTCGTGCGGACGAAGGAGAACCTGCCGTCCGCGCCGGAGCTGGCCGCCACGGACCCGCGGCAGGGCGACCCGGTGACGGTGGTCGGCTACCCGCTCGGCGGGCAGCTGACCGTGACGAACGGCCACGTGATCGGCACCACCACCGACCCGCTCAACTCCAACCTCGGCCAGGTGCTCGTCACCGACGCACGCGTCGAGCCGGGCTCCTCCGGGTCGGCGGCGCTGGGCGCCGACGGCAAGGTCATCGGCGTCGTCTACGCGAAGAACGCCGCGGGCTACTCCTTCCTCGTGCCGGTGAGCACGCTGCGCGCCATGCTGGGCGACGAGACCGGATTCGAGCCCGCGCCGACCTGTGCGGGATGAGGCGAGGAGGCGGCCATGGCCGACGAGCAGACGTTCGACCCCGCGAACCTGACCAAGGCCGCCGAGGACACCTTCACCGTCCGACGCGTGTTCGGCGAGGCCTACGAGCGTGGCGGCGCGACGATCATCCCGGTCGCGCGCGTCATGGGCGTGTTCGGGACCGGCGCCGGCGCGGGTGAGGGCAACACCAGCACGGCGTGGATCGGCCGCTTCCCCCGGGCCGGGCGCTGGGCGGCGCACGACGAGCCCGCGGCGGACACCTCGTCGGCCGAGTCCCCCGACACCCACGGCCACGGCCACGGCGGCGGCGGCGGGTTCGGCACGTGGGTGCACCCGCTGGGCGTCTACGTCGTCGACGCCAAGGGCACGCGCTGGCTGCCGGCGGTCGACGCAAACCTCGTGCTGCTCGGCGCGGGCCTGGCGGTCACGATCGTCGGCTCGACGATGGCCCTCGCCAAGGCCATCGCCCGGCGCTGACCCGCGTCAGCCGGCCGGCCGCACCCGCAGCTCGAGCGAGTCGACCCGCTCCGCGACGGTCGCGTCCGCGGCCAGCGCCTCGTTGACCCGCGCGACGACGGCATCGAGCCCGGCGCGGTCGAGCCCGGGCAGCACCGCGATCTCGACCGCGACCTCCCCGCGCTCCCCCGGTGCCACGCCGCAGCCGGCGAGCGCGTCGATCCCGGCCAGCGCCGAGCCGACGGCCGTCGCCACCTCGTCGTCCACGACCCCGTCCCGGACCGCGGGCCGCCACTGCTCGCCGTGCGCGAGCGCCATCACCGCCGGGCGACCCAGCCGCACCGTCACCGGCCCGGCCGGGTCGAGCACCAGCAGCTGCCAGCCCTCGGCCAGCGCGCCGGCCGCCGCCTGCGCGGCGGGCGTCGGCACGGGCCGGGCGTCCGCGCGCCAGGCGGCCAGCGCCGCGACCGACGTGAACACGGGCATGGCCGCGCGGCCGTCGCCCGCCGCGATGCCGATGACCGCGGCCTGGCTCGCCGCCGGGTCGTACGCGGCACGCGTCGCCTCGTCGGTCGGGGCGGCCTCGCGCCCGTGCGGCAGGATCGCGACGAGCAGCCGCGTGCCGGTCAGGGCCGTCAGGACGTCCGCGACACCTGCCCGCCCGGCGGCGTGGTCGGCGAGGACGGCCGCCAGCGCGGGGTCGGCGGAGCCGTCGTCGTACGCGAACGGCGAGGACGACGGCAACGACCGGGGCGCGCTCACGGTCGCCCGGCGACGTCGAGCGCCTGCGGCAGCGTGAACGCCCCGGCGTACAGCGCCTTCCCGACGATCGCCCCCTCGACCCCGAGCGGGACGAGCGCGCGCAGCGCGACGAGGTCGTCCAGGCTCGAGACGCCCCCGGAGGCGACCACCTTCGCGTCCGTGCGCGCGCAGACCTCGCGCAGCAGCTCGACGTTCGGGCCGCGCAACGTGCCGTCCTTCGCCACGTCGGTGACGACGTAGCGGGCGCAGCCGGCCTCGTCGAGCCGCGCCAGCACCTCCCAGAGGTCGCCGCCCTCGCGCGTCCACCCGCGAGCGGCGAGCGTGCGGCCGCGCACGTCGAGGCCCACCGCGACCCGGTCGCCGTGCGCGGCGATCGCGTCGGCGGTCCACGACGGGTCCTCGAGGGCCGCGGTGCCCAGGTTGACGCGCGTGGCGCCGGTGCCCAGTGCACGGGTGAGCGAGCCGTCGTCGCGGATGCCCCCGGACAGCTCGACGCGCACGCCCCGCGCGACCAGGGCGCCCGTGACGTCGGCCAGCAGCGCCGCGTTGGAGCCGCGGCCGAACGCCGCGTCGAGGTCGACGAGGTGCAGCCACTCCGCGCCGCCGTCGGCCCACGCCAGCGCGGCGCCGAGCGCGTCGCCGTAGCCGGTCTCCGAGCCGGCCTCGCCCTGCACGAGCCGCACGGCCTGGCCGTCGACGACGTCGACGGCGGGCAGCAGCTCCAGCCGCGGGCCCGACGACGCGCTCACAGCGTGCCGACCCAGCGCTCGAGCAGCTGCGCGCCGGCGTCGCCGGACTTCTCGGGGTGGAACTGCGTGGCCGCCAGCGGCCCGTTCTCCACGGCGGCGACGAACGCGCCGCCGTGCTCCGCCCAGGTCACCAGGGGCCGCGGCATCGCGTCGGAGGTCGGCAGCGGGAACGACCGTGCGGCGTAGGAGTGCACGAAGTAGAACCTCTCGTCCTCGAGCCCGTGGAACAGGACCGACCCGGCGGGCGGGCTCACGGTCGCCCAGCCCATGTGCGGCACGACGTCCGCCTCGAGCCGGTCGACGACGCCGGGCCACTGCGCGAGGCCCTGGCTGTGCTCGCCGTGCTCGACGCCCTCGGCGAACATCACCTGCATCCCCACGCAGATCCCGAGCACGGGCCGCGCACCGGCCAGGCGCTTGTCGACGATCTCGTCGCCGCCGACGGCCCGCAGCCCGTCCATCACCGCGGCGAACGCGCCCACGCCGGGCACGACGAGCCCGTCGGCCTCCAGCGCGGCGTGCCGGTCGGCGGTCAGCGCGACCTCGGCCCCGACGCGCTCGAGCGCCCGCACGGCCGACCGGACGTTGCCGAAGCCGTAGTCGAGGACGACGACGAAGGGCATTGGCTCAGGCTACCGGGCGAGCTGAACGGCGTGCCCAGCGGCGCGGCCGGTGCGCCGCCAGCACCCGCATCGCCTTGAGCTTCGACATCCCGACGCTGGTCACGACTCCGTCCACCGTGGACGGGTCGCGCCCGTCGAGCAGCAGGTCCTCGAGCACCTCGGGGGCGTCCGAGAGGACGAGACCCGGGGGCAGGTCCCGGTCGTGCACGCCGGAGACCCACTGGGTCGCCGTCATCTGCGACTCGCGGCGCTCGAGGAGCACCACGGGCACCTGGCGCAGCAGCTGCGACACCGCGGCCGCACCCGCGCGCCCGGAGACCGGGTCGCGCAGCACCGCGATCGCACCGACGTCGCTCGGCACCACGTCGGCGTCGACCTTCGCCAGCGAGCACGCCGCCGCCAGCGGCGCCGCCGACGCGACGGGCGTGATGACGAGGGCGACCGTGGGCCGCTCGTCGTCCAGCCCGGACAGGTCGTCGGGGACGTGGATCTCCGTCACAGCGCGCCCTTCGTCGAGGGGATCCCCACCACCCGCGGGTCGAGCGCGACCGCGGCGCGCAGGGCGCGTGCGAACGCCTTGAACTGGGCCTCGACGATGTGGTGCGGGTCGCGGCCCGCCAGCACGCGGACGTGCACCGTCATCGCGGCGTGCGTGGCGATCGACTCCAGCGCGTGAGCGGTGAGCGAGCCCGTGAAGTGCCCGCCGATGAGGTGGTACTGCTGGCCGGCCGGCTCGCCGCTGTGCACGAAGTACGGGCGCCCGGACACGTCGACGACGGCCTGCGCCAGGGCCTCGTCGAGCGGCACCGTGGCGTCGCCGAACCGCGCGATGCCGGCCCGGTCGCCGAGGGCCTGCCGGATCGCCTGCCCCAGCACGATCGCGGTGTCCTCCACGGTGTGGTGCGCGTCGATGTGGGTGTCGCCCGACGCCGTGACGGTGAGGTCCAGCAGCGCGTGCTTGCCGAGCGCGGTGAGCATGTGGTCGAAGAACGGCACCGTCGTGTCGATCGACGTGCGCCCCGTGCCGTCGAGGTCGAGGTCGACGACGACGCTGGACTCGCTCGTCGTGCGCTCGACCCGAGCGACCCGTGTCCCGCTCACAGCCCCACCACCTCCGTCAGCGCGGCGCGGAACGCCGCCGTCTCCTCCGGCGTGCCCACCGAGACCCGCAGCCAGCCCGGCGGACCGACCTCGCGGATGAGCACACCCCGATCCAGCAGACCCTGCCAGACCGCGTGCCGGTCGGGGAACAGCCCGAACAGCACGAAGTTGGCGTCGGAGTCGGCGACCTTCAGCCCGCGCTCGCGGAGCCAGGCGACGAGGGCGTCGCGGTCCCGGCGCAGCGTCCCCACCTCGGCCATGAGCTCGTCGCGGTGCGCCAGCGCGGCGCGCGCGACCGCCTGGGTGACCGCCGACAGGTGGTACGGCAGCCGCACCACGCGCAGCGCGTCGACGATCTCCACCGAGGCGGCCAGGTAGCCCACCCGGCCGCCGGCCAGGGCGAACGCCTTGGACATCGTCCGCGACACCGCCAGGTGCGGGTGCGCGTCGAGCAGCTCCAGCGCCGAGGGCGTCCCCGCGCGACGGAACTCGGCGTAGGCCTCGTCGACCACCACGACGCAGCCGCCCGGGACGTCGCGCGCGGCGTCGAGGACCGCCACGACGGTCGTCGCCGGCAGCGCCGTCCCGGTCGGGTTGTTGGGGCTGGCGAGCAGCACGACCGTCGGCGCCACGCGGGCCAGGAGCGCCGCCGCGGCCGCGGGGTCGAGCGTGAAGTCCTCCGCGCGTCGGCCCGTCACCCAGCCCGTCATGGTGTCCCGCGCGTACTCCGGGTACATCGAGTAGGTCGGGTCGAAGCTCAGCGCCGTGCGGCCCGGGCCGCCGAACGCCTGCAGCAGGTGGAGCATCACCTCGTTGGAGCCGTTGGCCGCCCAGATCCGCTCCGGCCCCAGCCGCACGCCCGACTCCACCGCCAGGTAGTCCGCCAGGTCGGCGCGCAGCGCGCCGAAGTCGCGGTCGGGGTACCGGTTGAGGCCGGTGGCGGCCGCCCGGACCGCCGTCGCGATGTCCTCGACCACGGCGGGCGACGGCGGGTAGGGGTTCTCGTTGACGTTGAGCAGCACGGGCACGTCGAGCTGCGGCGCGCCGTATGCCGCCAGCCCCGCCAGCTCCGGGCGCAGCGGCAGCGCGGTCACGACGCCGCCCCGGGCACGCGGGCACGCACGGCCTCGCCGTGCGCCGGCAGCCGCTCGGCGTCGGCCAGCGCCACGATCTGGTCCGCGACGGCCGCCAGCGCGGGCTCGTCGTACTCGATGACCTGGACCGACCGGACGAAGGCGTGCACGCCGAGGCCGGACGCGTAGCGCGCCGAGCCGCCGGTGGGCAGCACGTGGTTCGAGCCCGCGAGGTAGTCACCGAGCGACACCGGCGAGTAGGGCCCGACGAAGATCGCGCCCGCACAGCTGACGCGCTCGGCGAGGGCGGCCGCGCCGACGGCCTGGATCTCGAGGTGCTCGGCGCCGTAGGCGTCGACCACCGCGAGCCCCGCCTCGAGGTCGTCGACGAGCACGATCGCCGACTGCGTCCCGCGCAGCGCGGTGGTCGCGCGCTCGCCGTTCGCGGTGGCCGCCGCGCGGGCGGCCACCCGGCCCTCGACGGCGTCCGCGAGGGTGACGGACGGCGTCACGAGCACGGCCGCGGCCAGCGGGTCGTGCTCGGCCTGCGACACGAGGTCGGCGGCGACGTGGTCGGGGTCGGCGGTGTCGTCCGCGAGGACCGCGATCTCCGTCGGACCCGCCTCGGCGTCGATCCCGACGAGCCCGCGCACCAGCCGTTTCGCCGCCGCGACGTAGACGTTGCCCGGGCCGGTGATGACGTCCACCGGCTCGCACACGACGGCGTCGTCGTCGTCCGCGAAGCCGTACGCGAACGCCGCCACCGCCTGGGCGCCGCCCACGGCGTAGACCTCGTCGACACCGAGCAGCGCGCAGGTCGCCAGGACGAGCGGGTGGGGCAGGCCGGTGTCCCGCTGGGGCGGGGACGCGACGGCGAGCGACCCGACGCCGGCGGCCTGCGCGGGGACGACGTTCATGACGACCGACGACGGGTACACCGCCAGCCCACCGGGCACGTACAGGCCGACCCGGCGCACCGGCACGTAGCGCTGCCGCACGCGGGCTCCCGGAGCGACCGACACCGTGCCGCCCCAGGGCAGCTGCGCGGCGTGCACCTGGCGGACCCGCCGGATCGCCTCCGCCAGCGCGTCGCGGATCGCGGGGTCGAGCTCGGCGGCCGCCCGCGCGAGCTCGGCGACCGGCACCCGCAGGTGCTCGGGGCGCACGCCGTCGAAGCGCTCGGCGAGGTCGCGGAGCGCGGCCGCGCCCCGCTCGTGGACGTCGGCGACGATCGGGGCCACCGTGGCGGTGGCGTGCTCCACGTCCAGCTCGGCGCGCGGCAGGACGTCGTGCAGCTCTCGCCGGCCGAGCGTGCGGCCGCGCAGGTCGATCCGGATCACGACTCGTGAGTCTAGGTGCGCCCGCCGATCGGCCGCCGGGGCGTCCGCCGCCCCGTCCGCCGCCGCGTCAGGACGGCAGGCAGCCGGGGCCGAGCAGCGCCTTGAGGTCGCCGAAGAGCTCGGTGGAGCGTTCGACGCGCAGCGCGTCGCCGAGCTTCATGAGCGTCGCGCGCCCCGGGCTCGTCAGCTTGAGCCGCACCTCCGTGGTCCCGGGGTGGCTGGCGAGCACCTCCTTGAGCCGTTCGACGACCGGTGGGGTGCACCGCTGCACGGACATCTGCACCAGCAGCGGCGCATCGACGCCGTGCGCGACGACGTCGGGCACGCTCACCTCGATCGCCTGCAGCTGCATGGTCTCGTCGCGCCGCCGCACGCGGCCGCGGATGACGAGCACCGCGTCCTCCGCGAGCACCGTCGAGTAGCTCTGGTACGTCTCGCCGAAGAACATCACCTCGACGGAGGACTCCATGTCCTCCAGGACCACCGACGCCCACGGGTTGCCCTGCTTGGACAGGCGCCGCTGCAGCGACGTCACCAGGCCGGCGACCGTGACCGTCGAGCCGTCGGGCCGCTGCTCGTCCGCCAGCAGGGTGGCGATCGGGACGTCAGCGGCCGCGGTGAGGACGTGCTCGATGCCCGCCAGGGGATGGTCCGAGACGTAGAGGCCGAGCATCTCGCGCTCGAACGTCAGCCGCTGCTTCTTGTCCCAGTCCGGCACGTCCGGCACGACGACCGAGAAGCCTGAGCCGGCGTCGCCGTCGTTCGTCATGTCGGCGAACAGGTCGAACTGACCCTCCGCCTCCCGGCGCTTGACGCCGATCACCGCGTCGACCGCCTGCTCGTGGACCAGCAGCAGCGCGCGGCGGGTGTGCCCGAGGCTGTCGAAGGCGCCGGCCTTGACGAGCGACTCGATGGTCCGCTTGTTGCAGACGACCGCCGGGACCTTGTCGAGGAAGTCGGTGAAGCTCGTGTACGCGCCCTTCGCGTGCCGGGTCTCGACGATCGCCTCGACGACGTTGGCGCCGACGTTGCGCACCGCTGTCAGCCCGAACCGGATGTCGTCGCCCACGGCCGTGAAGTTCGCGACCGACGAGTTGACGTCCGGGGGCAGCACCGTGATGCCCATGCGGCGGCACTCGCCGAGGTAGAGCGCCGACTTGTCCTTGTCGTCGCGCACGGACGTCAGCAGCGCCGCCATGTACTCGACCGGGTAGTTCGCCTTGAGGTAGGCGGTCCAGTACGAGACGAGGCCGTACGCGGCGGAGTGCGCCTTGTTGAACGCGTAGTCCGAGAAGGGCACGAGGATGTCCCACAGCGTCTGGACGGCGTTCATCGAGTAGCCGCGGTCCCTCATGCCGCCCGAGAACGTCTCGAACTGCTTGTCCAGCTCGGACTTCTTCTTCTTGCCCATCGCGCGGCGCAGCAGGTCGGCCTGGCCGAGCGAGTACCCGGCGAGCCGCTGGGCGATCGCCATGACCTGCTCCTGGTAGACGATCAGGCCGTACGTCTGGTCGAGGATGTCCTTGAGCGGCTCGGCCAGCTCGGGGTGGATCGGCGTGATCTCCTGCAGCCGGTTCTTGCGCAGGGCGTAGTTCGTGTGGGAGTTCGCGCCCATGGGCCCCGGGCGGTAGAGGGCGCCGACGGCCGAGATGTCCTCGAAGTTGTCGGGCCGCATGAGGCGCAGCAGCGCCCGCATGCCGCTCCCGTCGAGCTGGAAGACGCCCAGCGTGTCGGCGTTCGCGAGCAGCTGGTAGGTCCTCGGGTCGTCGAGCGGAAGCTCCTCGAGCGTCAGCGGCGCCTTGCCGTTGGCGACGATGTTGGCGAGGGCGTCGTCCAGGATCGTCAGGTTCCGCAGCCCGAGGAAGTCCATCTTGATCAGGCCGAGGCCCTCACAGGTGGGGTAGTCGAACTGCGTGATGACGGCGCCGTCCTGCGGCCGGCGCATGATCGGGATGATGTCGATGAGCGGGTGGCTCGACATGATGACGCCGGCCGCGTGCACGCCCCACTGCCGCTTCAGCCCCTCGATGCCGCGCGCCAGCGCCACCACGCGCTGGGCGTCGGGGTCGGCCGCGTGCAGCTGGCGGAACTCGTCGCCCTCCGCGTAGCGCGGGTCGCTCGGGTCGAAGATGTTCGCCAGCCCGATGTCGTGGCCCTGGTTCGGCGTCGGGATGACCTTGGTCAGCTTGTCGCCCATGGCGAACGGGAAGCCCAGCAGCCGGGCGGAGTCCTTGACGGCCTGCTTGGCCTTGATGGTGCCGTACGTGACGATCTGGGCGACGCGGTCCTCGCCGTACTTGTCGGTGACGTACCTGATCACCTCGCCGCGCCGGCGCTCGTCGAAGTCCACGTCGAAGTCGGGCATCGAGACGCGGTCGGGGTTGAGGAACCGCTCGAAGATCAGGCCGTGGTTGAGCGGGTTGAGGTCGGTGATCTTCATCGCGTAGGCGGCGATCGACCCGGCGCCGGAGCCACGTCCCGGCCCGACGCGGATGCCGTGGTCCTTCGCCCAGTTGATGAAGTCGGCGACGACGAGGAAGTACCCCGGGAAGCCCATCTGCGTGATGACGCCGGTCTCGTACTCGGCCTGCGCCCGCACCTCGTCGGAGATCCCCTGCGGGAACCGCCGGTGCAGCCCGCGCTCGACCTCCTTGACGAACCAGCTCGTCTCGTCCTCCCCCGGCGGGCAGGGGAACCGCGGCATGTAGTTCGCCCTGGTGTTGAAGGTGACGTCGCACTGCTCCGCCAGGCGCAGCGTGGCGTCGCACGCCTCGGGCACCTCCGCGAAGAGCCGCCGCATGTCCTCGCTCGAGCGCACGTGGTAGCCGTCGCCGTCGAACCGGAAGCGGTCCGGGTCAGCCAGCGTCGACCCGGAGTTGATGCACAGCAGCGCGTCGTGCGAGCTGTGGTTCTCGGGCCGGACGTAGTGCGAGTCGTTCGTGGCCAGCAGGGGCGCACCCAGGTCCCGGGCGAGCAGGATGAGGTCCTTCGCGACGCGGGTCTCGATCTCCGCGCCGTGATCCATCAGCTCGACGTAGACGTTCTCCTTCCCGAACACGTCCTGCAGCTCGCCGAGGGCGCGCGCCGCCTGGTCGCGCTGCCCGAGGCGCAGCCGGGTCTGCACCTCGCCCGACGGGCACGCCGTACCGACCGACAGCCCGCCGGAATAGCGCTGCAGCAGCTCGAGGTCCATCCGCGGCCACTTGCCCATCTGACCCTCGAGCGATGCCATGGAGCCGAGGCGGAAGAGGTTGTGCAGCCCCTCGTTGTCCCGGGCCCACAGCGTCAGGTGCGTGTACGCACCGCGCGCGGAGACGTCGTCCGCCCGCTGGCTCTCGTCGCCCCAGCGCACCAGGGTCCGGTCGAAGCGGCTGGTCCCCGGCGTGACGTACGCCTCGAGGCCGATGATCGGCTTGACGCCCGCCGCGCGGGCCTTGCTCCAGAACTCGTACGCGCCGAACAGGTAGCCGTGGTCGGTCATGGCCACCGCGGTCTGGCCGTGCCGCGCCACCTCGGCGACGAGGTCGCCGATCTTGGCCGCGCCGTCGAGCATCGAGTACTCGGTGTGCACGTGCAGGTGGACGTAGTCGGAGCCGTCCGCCGGTGCCATGCGGGCGATCCTACGTCGCCCCTCGGACACTCCCGGACCGCCCGCCGACCCGTGTCGGCAGCCTCAGCGGTAGGCCTCGCGCAGCCGGTCGAGGGCGACCTGCAGGTCGCCCGGGTAGGGGCTGGTGAACTCGACCCAGCGGCCCGTGGCGGGGTGCTCGAACCCCAGGCGGACCGCGTGCAGCCACTGCCGTGTGAGGCCCAGCCGCTCCGCCAGCACCGGGTCCGCGCCGTACGTCAGGTCGCCGACGAGCACGTGCCGCAGGGCCGCGAAGTGGACGCGGATCTGGTGCGTGCGCCCGGTCTCCAGGTGGACCTCGACGAGGGAGGCGGCCGGCAGCATCTCGACGACCTCGTAGTGCGTCACGGCGGGCTTGCCGCTCGCGACGACGGCGAACTTCCAGTCGGAGCTCGGGTGCCGACCGACCGGGGCGTCGATCGTCCCCACGGTCGGCTCGGGGTGGCCCTGGACCACCGCGTGGTAGACCTTGTCGACCGTCCGCTCCTTGAACGCCCGCTTGAGCACCGTGTAGGCGTGCTCGGTCTTGGCGACCACCATGAGCCCGCTGGTGCCGACGTCGAGCCGGTGCACCACCCCCTGCCGCTCGGCGGCGCCGGACGTGGACACCCGGTAGCCGGCCGCGGCCAGCGCGCCGACGACGGTCGGGCCCGTCCATCCCGGCGAGGGGTGCGCCGCGACGCCCACCGGCTTGTCGACCACGACGACGTCCTCGTCGTCGTGCACGATCGCCATCCCGGGCACCGGCTCCGGCGGCTGCGTCGGGGCAGGCACGGGCGCCTCCGGCAGCTCGACCTCGAGCCAGCCCCCTGCCGTCAGCCGGTCCGACTTGCCGACCACGCGCCCGTCGAGCGCCACGCCGCCCGCCTCGACCACCTCGGCGGCGCGCGTGCGCGAGAGCCCCAGCAGGCGTGCCAGCCCCGCGTCGACGCGTTCGCCGGCCAGCCCGTCCGGCACGGGCAGCGTGCGACGGGTCGTCACGGCTCGCGGACGACCGTCCCGGCCGTGCCGGACGTCCCGTCCGGGGCGTCGACCGCCGCGGCCGCCGCTCCGTCGTGCGTCTCGTGCGTGCCGTCCAGCCGCACGCCGCGCAGCGTCTGCAGCACGACGAGCACCGCGGCGACGACGATCGCGATGTCGGCGACGTTCCCCACGAACCAGTTGCCGTACGCGATGAAGTCGACGACGTGGCCGCGGGCGGGCGCCGGCGGCCGGAAGAACCGGTCGACCAGGTTGCCCAGGGCGCCGCCCAGCAGCAGCCCGAAGGCCACCGCCCACAGCCGGGAGCCGAGCCGCCGCGACGCGCGCGCCACGACGATGACGACGACGACCGCGATGAGCGTCAGGACCCAGGTCATGCCCGTGGCGATGGACAGCGCCGCGCCGCGGTTGAACACCAGCTCGAGCCCGAGCAGGGACCCGATGAGGTCGATCCGCTCGCCGGGAACCATGGTGTCCAGCACGCGCCACTTCGTCAGCTGGTCCACCGCGAGCACGACGAGCGTGAGCACGGCGACGAGGGGAAGCAGCCGGGTGCCGCGGGCCGCCCCCGTCGGGGTCTGCGTCGCGTCGTCGGTCGCGTCGATCGGGTTCTCGGGCACCGCAGGAGTGTACGGGTGGCTCAGCGCCGTTCCTCGCGCTGCTTGCACTCGACGCACAACGTCGCCCGCGGGAAGGCCTGGGTGCGCGCCTTGCCGATGGGCTGCCCGCACGACTCGCACGTGCCGAACGTGCCGGCGGTGATCCGCTCGAACGCGTGCTGCGTCTGCAGCAGCAGGTCGCGCGTGTTGTTCACCAACGTCAGCTCGTGCTCACGCTCGAGCGCGGAGGCGCCCGAGTCCGCCTGGTCGTCGCCGGCACCGTCGCCCGCGTTCCGCAGGAGGTCCGTCAGGTCGGCGTCGGCGTTCGCGAGCTCGCCCTCGAGGCGCTGCCGCTCCGCGACCAGCTCGTCGGCCACGGCCGTCACTTCCTTGGCCGTCCACGGCTTCTCGCCGGCACGCACAGGGAAGTTCTTGACCATCTTGGCCAGGTCCTTCGGCTCACCACCCACGGTGAGCGTGTTGAGCACCTCGTTCACGCTCGGTCACCCCCCCTTCGGAAGTCACGCGACTGTAATCGCACGCCATGCACCGCACAACACGACACGCAGCCCCCGGCATACCGGGGACCGCGTGTCGATGGTCCGATCTACAGGTTGTCGCCCACGGGCTGCGCCTGGCCGGCCCGCGGCGGCAGCGCGTTGCCACGGTTGTCCAGGTCGCCCAGGAGGTTCTCGAGGTAGCTCTTGAGGCGCGTGCGGTAGTCCCGCTCGAAGACCCGCAGCTCGTCGATCTTGCGCTCCAGGAGGCTGCGCTCCTGCTCCAGCTGCATGAGCGTGCGCTGGCTGGTCTCCTCCGCCTCGCGCACGATCTGCGACGCGCGCACGCGGGACTCGTTGACCAGGCGGTCCGACTCCTCCTGGCCGCTGCGCACGTAGTCGTCGTGCAGCTTCTGCGCGAGGGCGAGCATGCCGGTGGCGGACTCGGGCTCGTTGCGGGCCGGGGCCGGGGCCGGGGCGCTGAAGACGGGTGCCGGGGCCGGCGCGGCCACGACCGGCGCGGGCTCGGGCTCGGGGGCGGCAACCGGGGCCGGCGCGGCGACCGCGGCGGTGGCGCCGTCACGGCTCAGCTCGGCGATCCGCCGCTCGGCGGCGGCCAGCTTCGTCTTGACGTCGTCGTTCTCGTTCTGCAGCTCGCGCAGCGAGTTGACGACCTCGTCCAGGAAGTCGTCGACCTCGTCCTGGTCGTAGCCCTCGCGGAACTTCGTCGACTGGAACTTCTTGTTCAGGACGTCGTCTGCGGTCAGCAGTGCCATCGTCGTCACCTCTGTCGGTCGTGCTGCTGGAGCTGGCGGCAGTCACCGACCGCCTCGGGCCACCGTAGCGGAATTCGGCCGCCCGGGAACTCCCGCGACACACCGCATCGTCACAGGACGGCGAGCAGCACCCAGCACACCGCGAACAGGACCATGTAGGCGACGTCGATGCTGACGTTGCCCAGCCGCAGCGGCGGGATGAGGCGCCGCAGCAGCTTCAGCGGCGGGTCGGTCACCGTGTAGACCGCCTCGGCGAGGACGAGCACGGCGCCCTTCGGACGCCAGTCGTGCGCGAAGAACTGGACCCAGTCCAGCACGGCCCGCGCGAGCAGGAAGATGAGGAAGACGACGACGACGAGGCTCAGGACCTCGCGGATGACCAGGAGCGGCACGCGCTAACTCTGCACGTCTCAGCTCTGGTTGTAGAAACCGGCGCGCGCGGGCGCCTCGGCCGTCGCCCCCTGCGCCGACACCTCGACCGTCGCCGGCGAGAGCAGGAAGACCTTGTTGGTGACCCGCTCGATCGCGCCGTGCAGGCCGAAGATCAGCCCGGCGGAGAAGTCGACGAGCCGCTTGGCGTCGGCGTCGTCCATGTCGGTGAGGTTGATGATCACCGGGATGCCGGAGCGGAACGCCTCTCCGATGGTCCGCGCGTCGTTGTACGACCGCGGGTGCACGGTCGTGATGCGGCGCAGCTCGGCGGCGGGCGCGGGCGCGCTCGACCGCTCGGGCCGCCGCAGCGGGGTCACCTGACCCACGAACTGCTCAGCCACCTCGACCTCCTGTCCGTCGTCCTCGACCCACTCCTCGTGGTCGTCGGCGCCAGGCTCGGCCAGACCGAGGTACAGCATCGTCTTGCGCAGCGCTCCGGCCATCAGCCCTCTCCCCATCCGTGCGTGCGTCGTCGGCACGTACCGCGTTTCACGCTAGCAACGGTGTGCCCGCTGTCCTGGGAAGACACGCCCGGCGGCGCCGGTCACATCGGCAGGAGCCGGACGAGCCCGCAGGAGCGGCCCGTCGTCGTGCCGGCCGCCGTCGCCCGGCGATGGGAGTACAGCCCGGGGTCCGTGAACGTGTCCCGGTCGATGCGTGCGACGTCGCGGACCCCGGCCCGGGCCAGCTCGCCGGCCGCGGCCGCGGGCAGGTCCAGCGCGGGCGTGCCCCACGAGGTGGTCGTCGGCGCCTCGGGCAGGCGCCGGCCCACCTCGTCGCGCATCGGGCCCGGCACCTCGTACGACGAGCCGGCGATCGACGGGCCGACGACGGCCCGGAGGCGCTCGGCCTGCGCGCCCTGCGCCAGCATGGTCGCGACCGCTGCCCCGACGACGCCCGCGACGAGCCCGGCCCGCCCGGCGTGGACCGCGGCGACGACCCGCGCCTCCGGGTCCGCCAGCAGCACCGGCACGCAGTCGGCGACCAGCACCGCCACCGCGACGTCCTCGTCGGCGGTCACGTAGGCGTCGGCCTCGCCGATCGTCCGCTCGTCGTACCGGCCGCCGCCGACGACGAGCACCCCGGCGCCGTGCACCTGCGTGCCGAACGCCACCGGCGCGCCCGCCCAGCCGGCCAGGCGGGCCCGGTTGGCCAGCACGTCGGCCTCGTCGTCCCCGACGCCCAGACCGAGGTCGAGCGAGTCCCACGGCGCGCGGCTCACGCCGCCGGCCCGCCCGGTGAACGCGGCCAGCACGCCCGGCCCGAGGTCGACGGCCTCCCAGGCCGGGGCGGCGGTCACGGCCTACTTGAGGAAGTCCGGGACGTCCAGCTCGTCGTGCTCGACGCGCGGCACCGGCTCGGTGAAGAGCTTCGGCACCTCGAGCGAGCCCGTCAGCGGGACCGGATCGAGGTCGCTCGACAGGAACGCCGGGACCTCGGGCGCCGGACGCGACGCCACCGGCTGGTGCTCGGCCGCGACCGGCACCGGCGCCTGGACCGGGGCCGGGCGGGGCTGGGGCGGCACCGTCGCGGCCGGCGCCGCGCCGGCGCTGACCTGTCCCAGCGCGCGGGCGTCGCGACGCACGGTCGGCGTGCCGCCGTCGAACCCGGCGGCGATGACGGTGACGCGCACCTCGTCGCCCAGGGCGTCGTCGATGACCGCGCCGAAGATGATGTTCGCCTCGGCGTGGGCGGCCTCCTGGACCAGGCGGGCCGCCTCGTTGATCTCGAACAGGCCGAGGTCGGAGCCGCCCTGGATCGACAGCAGCACGCCGTGCGCCCCGTCGATGCTCGCCTCGAGCAACGGGGAGGAGATCGCCATCTCCGCCGCCTGGACCGCACGGTCCTCGCCGCGGGCGTACCCGATGCCCATGAGGGCCGATCCGGCGCCCTGCATGACGGACTTGACGTCGGCGAAGTCGAGGTTGATGAGCCCGGGGGTGGTGATGAGGTCCGTGATGCCCTGGACGCCGGACAACAGCACCTGGTCCGCCGAGCGGAAGGCGTCCAGCACCGACACGGACCGGTCCGAGATCGACAGCAGGCGGTCGTTGGGGATGACGATGAGCGTGTCGACCTCGGCGCGCAGCGCCTCGATGCCCGAGTCCGCCTGGACCCCCCGACGCCGCCCCTCGAACGTGAACGGGCGCGTGACGACGCCGATGGTCAGGGCGCCGAGGGAGCGCGCGACGCGCGCCACGACGGGCGCGCCGCCCGTGCCGGTGCCGCCGCCCTCGCCCGCGGTGACGAACACCATGTCGGAGCCGCGGATGACGTCCTCGATCTCCTCGACGTGGTCCTCGGCGGCCTTGCGCCCGACCTCCGGGTCGGCGCCCGCGCCCAGGCCGCGCGTCAGCTCGCGGCCGACGTCGAGCTTGACGTCCGCGTCCGACATCAGCAGCGCCTGGGCGTCGGTGTTGATGGCGATGAACTCCACGCCCTTGAGGCCGACCTCGATCATCCGGTTGACGGCGTTGACGCCGCCCCCGCCGATGCCGACGACCTTGATGACCGCCAGGTAGTTCTGCGGAGCTGCCACGGTTCACGCCTCTCGTTCCGGGGTCCTGCGTTCAACCTTCACCCTCAGGTGGAGGGTTAGAGTTATGTCAGGTCCTTCGGGTGTGAAGGTAGGTCCGCACCCCGACCGCGGCAACGACCGCGGCGCGCGTGTCGCGCTACTTCGTGATGGGCATCCGCGGCGCCGACACGTCGATGGTGTGGACGCCGGCCGCCGCGGGCGAGGCGCGCAGCGCCGTGAGCACCGCTGCCTTGAGCGCGGTCTCGTCCGCGCTCCCCCACTCGACGTTCACGCCGTCGCGCAGCTTCATGGTGATGGTGTCCTGCGTCTGGGCCGACACGCCGCCGATCGCGGCCGCCAGGGCGGGTGGCAGCTGCCGCACCACCGAGAGCACGGCCTGCAGCGTGCGGGGGTCGTCCACCGGCACGGTGACCACCGGCAGGCCGGCCGGGGCCTTGTCGGTGCGCCCCACCTGGACGCCGTCCTGGTCGAGCAGGGCGAAGCCCACGGCGGCCACGCCCTGCGGCGCCTGCTGCTCCGGGACGGCCGCGACCGGCTCGCGGCTGACCAGCGCGACCGTCAGCCCCCTCGGCCAGTCGCGAGAGACGGTGGCGTCGCGCACGCCCGGCACCTGGAGGATCTCCGCACGCAGCCGGCCGACGTCGAGGCGCGGCAGCGGCGTGCCCTCGTGCCGGGCGACGACGGCGGTCACCTGGTCCACCGCCACGACCGTCCCGGCGCCGGTGACCGTCGCCCTGGCCGGATCGAGCGCGAAGACCGGCGAGAACAGGACGAGGTAGCCGAGGCCCAGCAGGAGCAGCGTGCCGCCGACGACGTACGCGATCTGCCGGCGGGCGAGGTTCCGGGCCGCCCGCGCGCGTTCGGCGAACCGCTCGGCCGACCGCGTCGAGACGACCGCCGGGCGCACGGGGCCACGGAAGCGCCTGACCTCGTAGGTGGTGCGCGAGGTGGCGGGCGCGGCCGTGCGGACGGGAACCGTCGACGTGCCGGCGGCCGGCTCCGGCGTCGACGGAGTCGGCTGCCGGGAGGCCTCGCGCGGACCCGGTCCGTCGGCGGCGGGACCCGAGGAGCCGCTGCGCGGTGGGGCCACCCACGGTGTGGGGGGAGGTGCGGCGGGCGTGGCACGCGGCGTGGCGGGCGAGCCGGTGGGCACAGCCGGCGAACCGCGCCGGGTGGGGGCGGGCCGCGGCGCCGGCGGCCGGGACGGGCTCACGACGAGCCTCCGCCGCCGAGCGCCTCGAGCACCACGGGCACCAGGGCGGTGACGTCCCCCGCGCCGACGGTGAGCAGCAGGTCGCCAGGGCGGGCCAGGGCGGCGACGGCCCGGGCCGCCTCCAGCCGGTCGGCGACGAAGCGGGCGTGCCCGCCCATCCGGTCGGTGATCAGCGCGCCGGTGACGGCGGGGTCGGGGTCCTCGCGCGCCGCGTAGACGTCCGTGACGACGACCTCGTCGGCCGCCGCCAGCGCGGTGGCGAACTCGTCGGCGAACGCCTTGGTCCGCGAGAACAGGTGCGGCTGGAACAGGACGAGGACCCGCCCCCCGGCCACCTGACGGGCGGCGCGCAGGAGCGCGGCGATCTCGGTCGGGTGGTGCGCGTAGTCGTCGACCACCCGCACGCCGCCGGCGCTGCCCCGGTCCTCGAAGCGCCGGCCGGTGCCGCGGAACGCCGCGAGCCCCTCGGCCGCGACCTCGTCGGGCACGCCCAGCCGGCGCAGCGCGACCCAGGCGGCCGCGGCGTTGAGGCCGTTGTGCTCGCCCGGGACGGCCAGCCGCAGCCGCGCGCTCGCCTCGGCGGTCACCACCGGGGTGGTCCACGAGCCGTCCGGCCCGCGGGTGGTCGGCCCCACCCGAACGTCGGCCTCGGGCGACCGGCCGTACGTCGTCACCGCGACGCCCGAACGGCGCAGCGGTCCGGCCACCCGCGCCACCAGCCGCGCCGCGCCCTCGTCGTCGGCGCAGGCCACGAGCAGGCCGCCGGAGCGGATCCGCGCGGTGAACCTGGCGAACGCGTCCTCGAAGGCCTCCCGGGTGCCGTAGTGGTCCAGGTGGTCGGGCTCGACGTTGGTGACGATCGCGACGAGCGGCGCGTAGTTGAGGAAGGAACCGTCGGACTCGTCGGCCTCCGCGACGAAGGGTCCGGCGCCGTCCCTCGCCCCACCGAGCGGGCCGTCCGGGCCGACGACCACGCCACCGATCGCGAACGCGGGGTCCTTCCCCGCCGCCAGGAGCGCCGAGGCGACCATCGCCGAGGTCGTCGTCTTGCCGTGCGCGCCCGCCACGGCCACGGCGTCCCGGCCCGCCATGAGCGCGGCCAGCGCCTGCGACCGGTGCAGCACGCGGAGGCCGGCCGCCCGGGCGGCGGTCAGCTCGGGGTTCGTCTCGCGGACGGCCGAGGAGACGACGACGGTGTCGGCGCCCGCCACGTGGGCGGCGTCGTGGCCGACGTGGACGTCGACGCCCGCCCGCCGCAGGCCCGGCAGCGCCGGCCCGTCGGCCGCGTCGGAGCCCGAGACGGGCAGGCCCCGGGCCGCCAGCAGCGTGGCGACCGCGGACATCCCGGCGCCGCCCACCCCCACGAGGTGGACGTGACCCAGCGCGTCCAGCGGCGGCGGCACGTACGCGTCGTCGCGCCGCAGGTCCACCGGCTCGGGCGGGGCGGCGGGCCGCGGCGCCAGCAGCGCCATCACCAGGCCGGCCACGCGGGCCGCGGCGTCGCGCACGCCCACCCGCGCGGCGGCCGCGGCCATCCGCGACCGCGTCGCCGCCGACGACTCGCCGGCGAGGAGCGGCACGAGGCGGGTGCGGACCCACGCCGGCGTCAACGTCTCGTCCTGGACGAGCAGGCCCCCGCCCGCCTCGACGACGCCGGCGGCGTTGAGGCGCTGCTCCCCGTTGCCGAACGGCAGCGGCACGTACACCCCAGGGATGCCGAGCGCCGTCAGCTCGCACACCGTGCCGGCGCCGGCGCGGCACAGCACGAGGTCGGCGACGGCCAGGGCCAGCTCCATGCGGCCGAGGTACTCCAGCACGTGGTACCGCTCGGCGCCCGGGATGCCCGTCAGGGCCGCCCGGACCGCGTCGGCCTTGCCGGCGCCGGTGAGGTGCACCACCTGGACACCGGCCGCCAGCAGGTCGGCCGCCGCGCCGGAGACGGCGCGGTTGAGGCTCAGGGCGCCGAGCGAGCCGCCCGTGACGAGCAGCGTCGGCAGCGACGGGTCGAGGCCGAGCTCGATGGCGGCGCGGGTGCGCGTCGCGACGGGGTCGGCCGCCCGGGCGGCGGCGAGGCGCGCGATCGGGGCGCGCAACGGCAGGCCGGTCACCTGCGCTCGCGGCAGCCGTGTCGCGGGGAACGTCGTGGCGACCGCGGCCGCCCACCGCGCGCCGAGGCGGTTCGCGAGGCCCGGGCGGGCGTTCTGCTCGTGCACGACGACGGGCACCCGGCGCCGGCGCGCGGCCAGGTAGGCCGGGGTCGAGACGTAGCCGCCGAAGCCGACGACGACGCCGGCGCCCGACTCGTCGATGGCCCGGCCCGCGGCGCGCACGGCCGCGCGCAGGCGGCCGGGGAGGCGCAGCCAGTCGAGGGTGGGCCGGCGCGGCAGCGGCACGCGCGGCACGAGGGCCAGCTCCAGCCCGTGCTCCGGCACGAGTCGTGACTCGAGCCCCTCGGCCGTGCCGAGCGCGACGAGCCCGATGCCCGGTCGCTGCGCGCGCAGCGCGTCGGCGACCGCCAGCAGGGGGTTGACGTGACCCGCCGTGCCGCCGCCCGCCAGGAGGACGGTGGGCTCAGCCACGGGCACGCCCGAGCACGGCCAGCGACCGGCGGAACACCGAGGGCCGCGCCGCCAGCGCCTCGGCGGCGCCCGGTTCCGTGCGCGCGAACGCCAGCACCACCCCCAGGGCGGCCATCGTCATGATGAGCGCCGACCCACCGGCGGAGACCAGGGGCAGGGGCACGCCCATCACCGGCAGCAGGCCCAGGACGACGGCGATGTTGATCATCGCCTGCCCGATGAGCCACAGCATGATCGCGCCCGTCGTGATCTTGGCGAAGGCGTCGTCGTGCCGCCGGATGATCCGGACCATCGCGAACGCCAGCAGACCGAAGAGCGCGACCACCAGGAGCGTGCCGAGCAGGCCCAGCTCCTCCCCGATGATGGCGAACACGAAGTCGTTGTGCGCCTCCGGCAGGTAGCCCCACTTCTCCCGGCTCTGGCCCAGCCCCAGCCCGCCCCAGCCGCCGGTGCCGAGCGCCCAGATGCCGTGCTTCGACTGGTAGGTGACGCCGAGACCGCCCTGGTCGACGGTCTGCGGGTGGAGCCAGGCCTTGATCCGGCCGGAGCGGTTGCCGCTGAGCATGACGAGCGGCAGCGTGACGACGCCGACGGCCAGGGCCGGCACCGCGAACATGCGCAGCCTCATCCCCGACACCCAGAGCGCCCCGAAGACGAGCAGGAACAGCACCAACGTCGTCCCCAGGTCGCCGCCGAGGAGCACGACGCCGATCGCGCCCGCCGCGACCGGGACCGCCGGGATCAGCGCGTGCTTCCACTCGTGCAGCAGCGGCAGCTTGCGGGCCAGCACGGCGCCCAGCCAGAGCGCGAGGGCGAACTTGATCATCTCCGACGGCTGCGCCTGGAACCCGGGAAGCCGCACCCAGTTGGTGTTCCCGTTCTCGGTCGCGCCCAGCGGGGTGAAGACGAGCGCCTGGAACAGCACGGCGCCGACGAGAGCCGGCCACGCCAACGCCCTGAGCCGACGCAGCGACATCCGGGAGAGGATCACGAGGACCGGCAGCCCGACGAGGGCGAACTTCGTCTGGGCGACGAACTGCGCGTAGGGCGACCGGCTCGCCGCGAGGGAGTCCACGCTCGAGCTCGACAGCACCATGACGAGGCCGAGCACGAGCAGCAGCGCCGTCGCGCCGGCCAGCACGTAGTAGCTCGTCACCGCGCTGTTCCACTGGCCCAGCGCCGACCTCGTCGGCCGCGTGGCCGTGGGCGCGGCGGGCGCCGGGGCCGGCCGTGTCGCCGCCACCGGCCTCACGCCCCCTCGGTCAGGTCCCGGACCGCGGTCGCGAACCGGTCGCCCCGGTCCGCGTACGACACGAACTGGTCCATCGACGCGCACGCCGGCGCGAGCAGCACGGTCAGCGGGGCGCCGGGCCGAGCGCCGGCGGCCAGCTCGCGGGCGGCGTGCACGGCGCGGGTCATCACGTCGCCAGTCTCGGTCGAGTCGACCTCGATCATGGGCACCTGCGGCGCGTGTCGGGCGAGTGCACCCGCCAGCGGCGCGCGGTCGACGCCGATGAGCACGGCGCCGACCAGGCGGTCGGCACGCGCGGCGACGAGGGCGTCGAACGTCGCGCCCTTCGCCAGGCCGCCCGCGATCCAGACGACCGAGTGCGGCGCGAAGGCCGCGAGCGAGGCCGCGGCCGCGTGGGCGTTGGTCGCCTTGGAGTCGTCGACGTAGGCGACCGAGTCGACCTCGGCGACCGTCGCGATCCGGTGCTCGCCCGGCCCGAACGCACGCAGCCCGTCGCGCACGGCCGCCGGCGGGACCCCGTGCGCCAGCGCCAGCGCGGCCGCCGCCAGCGCGTCCGCGACGACGTGCGGCGCGACGCGGCCGTCGGGTCCGGCCAGCTGCGCGAGGTCGTCGAGCGTCGCCAGCTCCTGGGCATGCGTGTGCCGGAGCGCGGCGAAGCCGCGGTCGACGAGCACGTCCTCGACGATCCCGACCTGGCCCACCGCCGGCGTGCCGAGCGTGAAGCCCACCGCGACGGCGCCGTCGACGACGTCCGCCTCCTCGGCGAGCCGACGTGTCGCCTCGTCGGCCGCGTTGTAGACGCACGCCACCTGCGCCCGCGCGAAGATCCGGCCCTTGTCCGCCGCGTACGCGGCCAGGGAGCCGTGCCAGTCGAGGTGGTCCGGCGCGACATTGAGCACGGCCCCGGCCTCGACGGACATCGTGTGCGTGAAGTGGAGCTGGAAGCTCGACAGCTCGACCGCCAGGACGTCGAGGGACGGGTCGGTCGCGGCGAGCACGATGGGGGTGCCGACGTTGCCGACCGCGGCCACGCGCTCGCCGCCCGCGTCCAGGATCGAGGCGAGCATGCCGACCGTGGTCGTCTTGCCGTTGGTACCCGTGACGGCCAGCCAGGGGGCCGGGCCGCCGCCCGCGGCGCGGTCCACGCGCAGGCGCCAGGCGAGCTCGACCTCCGAGAGCACCTCGAGGCCGCGCGCGAGCGCCGCCGCGAGCACCGGGTGGTCCGGGCGCAGCCCCGGCGACGTGACGACGAGGTCGACCCCCGCCAGCCCGTCGCGCGTCAGGAAGGTGTCGGCGTCACGCTCGTCGGCGTCCGGAGCCGCGTCGTCGTACGTCGTCACCAGCGCACCGCGGGCGGCGAGCACCTGGACCGCCGCCCGTCCGGAGATCCCCAGCCCGGCCACCAGCACCCGGGCCCCGTCCCACGTCACCTACCCCGTCACCCACTCCGCGTAGAAGATGCCCACGCCGAACATGACGAACAGGCCGGCGATGATCCAGAACCGGATGACGATCGTCACCTCGCCCCAGCCGCCCAGCTCGAAGTGGTGGTGCAGCGGCGCCATCCGGAACACGCGGCGTCGGGTCATCTTGAAGAACCCGATCTGGATGACGTCGCTCAGGACCTCGAGGACGAAGAGGCCGCCGATGACCGCCGCCAGGATCTCCGTGCGGGTGAGGATCGAGATGCCGGCCAGCGCGCCGCCCAGCGCGAGCGAGCCGGTGTCCCCCATGAAGATCTTGGCCGGGCTGGCGTTCCACCAGAGGAAGCCGAAGAGGGCCCCGGTCAGCGCGGCCGCGAGCGTCGCCATCGCCAGGGGGTCGCGCGTCTCGTAGCAGCGCGGGCCCAGCGTGGCCAGGCGCTGGCAGGTCTGGTTGTTCTGCCACACGCCGACCATGACGTACGCGCCGAAGACGAACAGCGACGCGCCCGTCGCCAGGCCGTCCAGGCCGTCGGTCAGGTTGACCGAGTTCGACCACGCCGTGATGAGGAAGTTCGCCCAGACGACGAACAGCACGAGCCCCACGCCGGCGCCGGCGAACGCGAGGTCGAGCCGCGTGTCCCGGATGAACGAGACGTGCGTCGAGGCCGGGGTCAGGTTGTGCGCGTTCGGGAACTGCAGGGCCGCGACGGCGAACGTGATGCCCACGACGCCCTGGCCGATGACCTTCGCCAGCGGGGAGAGCCCCAGGCTGCGCTGCCGCGAGATCTTGATGAAGTCGTCGAGGAAGCCGACGAGCCCCAGGCCGGCCATGAGGAACAGCACCAGGCCGGCGGACGCGGTCGGCTTCGTCCCCGTCAGCAGGAGCGCTCCGGCCCACCCGAAGATCGTCGCCAGGATGATGACGACGCCGCCCATGGTCGGCGTGCCGCGCTTCGTGAAGTGCGCCGTCGGGCCGTCCTGCCGGATGAACTGCCCGTACTGCCGCCGCACCAGGAAGCTGATGAACAGGGGCGTGCCGAGCAGCGAGATGAGCATCGCCAGGCCGCCCGAGAGCAGGAGCGCCTTCACGCGCCCACCCCCAGCAGCCGGTCTCCCAGGCGCCACAGCCCGGCGCCGTACGAGGACTTGACGAGGACGACGTCCCCGGGGCGCAGCTCGCTGTCGAGCAGCGCGGCGGCGGCGTCGACGTCGTCCACGAGCACGACCTCGTCGCCCCACGAGCCCTCGTGGGCCGCGCCGTCCGCGATCGCGCGCGCCCCGGCGCCGACGACGACGGTGAGGCCGATGTCGAGCCGCACGGCGAGCCGGCCGACGGCGTCGTGCGCGGAGCGCGCCTCGGGGCCGAGCTCGAGCATCTCCCCCAGGACGGCCACGGAGCGCCGGTCGCGGCCCGCCAGCGCGGCCAGGGCCTTGAGGGCCGCCCGCATCGAGTCCGGGTTGGCGTTGTAGGAGTCGTCGACGACGGTGACGCCGTCGGGCCGGTCCGCGACGTGCATGCGGTGCGGGCTCAGGGCGTCGGCGCCGGCCAGCCCGTCGGCCACGGCCTCCAGGTCGAGCCCGACGACGAGGGCGGCCGCCGCGGCGGCGAGCGCGTTGTGCACGTGGTGCTCGCCCACCAGGCGCAGCCGCACCGGCACCGACCGGGGCTGCGCGCCGCGGGCGTCGACGAGCGTCAGCTGCGGGTGCCCGCCGTCGGTGAGCCGCACGTCGGTGGCGCGCACCTGCGCGGCCGGTGAGAGGCCGAACGTCACCACGTCGTCGGGCGCGAGGTCCGCCATGGCGGCCACGCGGGCGTCGTCGGCGTTGAGCACGGCGACCCCGTCCGGCACGAGCCCCGTGACGAGCTCCGACTTCGCCCTCGCCGTGGCCTCGATGCCACCGAACTCCCCGACGTGGGCCCGGCCGACGACGAGCACGATCGCGACGTCGGGCGGCGCGATGTCGGTGAGGTAGGCGATGTGCCCGATGCCGCTGGCGCCCATCTCCAGCACGAGGTAGCGGGTGTCCTCGTCGGCCCGCAGCACCGTCAGCGGCAGCCCGATCTCGTTGTTGAAGCTGCGCACCGGGGCGACGGTCGGCCCCGCCGCGCCGAGCACCTGGAGCAGGAGGTCCTTCGTCGTCGTCTTGCCGACCGACCCGGTCACCGCGACCACGCGCAGGCCGGACCCGCCGGGCTCCGCGGCGGCCTCGCGCAGCCGGCACAGCACCTCGCGCGCCAGCGCGCCCAGCGCCGCGACGACGTCGGGCACGACGACCGCGGGGACCGGTGTCCCGTCCTCGGCCACGACCTCGTGCGCCGCCAGCACGGCGCACGCGCCCGCCGCCACGGCCCGGGCGGCGAAGGCGTGCCCGTCGCTGTGCTCCCCGGCGATGGCCACGAACAGAGCACCCGGGATGACCTCGCGCGAGTCGGTGACGACCGGCCCGGCGACGACCGTCGACGGGTCGATCGCGTGGAGCGCGCCGCCGGTGACGAGCGCGACCTCGGCTGCCGTGAGCGCGATCACCGGGCGGCCCCGGCCCGCTCGTCGCGCGCCGCCAGGAACACGTCGCGGTCGTTGTAGCGGTGGAACACCCCGGCGATCTCCTGCGTCGGCTCGTGCCCCTTGCCCGTCACGATGACCGTGTCGGCGTCGCCCGCCAGCGCCAGCGCGCGCCGGATCGCGGCGGAGCGCGGCTCGACCTCGTGCACGTCGCGACCGTCGGGGCGCTCGCCCAGCACGCCGTCGAGGATCGCCCGGCGGATGCTCGCGGGATCCTCCGACCGGGGGTTCTCGTCGGTGACCACGAGCACGTCGGCCAGCCGCGCCGCGATCTGCCCCATGATCGGCCGCTTGCCGCGGTCCCGGTCGCCGTCGGAGCCGAAGACGATGATCAGCCGCCCCGGCGTGATCGGCCGCACGGCCTCGAGCGCCAGCACCAGCGCGTCGGGGGTGTGGGCGTAGTCGACGAGGCAGAGCGGGAGACCGTCCCCCCGCTCGACGACGCGCTCCATCCGGCCGGGGATCTCGTGCGCGTGCGCCACGGCGTCGATCGCGACGTCGAGACCGACCCCGGCCGCGTGCGCCACGACGATCGCCAGGGCCGCGTTCGAGACGTTGACCAGGCCGGGCAGCGGGCTGGTCGCCGCGTGCGCGGTGCCGTCCGGGCCGCGCAGGACGAACGACGACCCGACGCCGTCCAGCCCGATCTGCGCCTGGGTGACGGTCCAGTCGGCGGCGTGCGGGTCGCCGGCGTGCGTGGAGACGGTCGTCACCGGGATCGGCGCCCGCGCGGCGAGCCGGCGGCCCCACTCGTCGTCCACGACGACGACGCCGCGGCGCGAGAGGCTCGGCTCGAACAGCCTCGCCTTGGCCGCGAAGTAGCCCTCCATGTCGCCGTGGAAGTCGAGGTGGTCGCGCTGGAGGTTGGTGAAGCCGGCGACGTCGAAGGACATGCCGGCCAGGCGCCCGAGGGCGAGCCCGTGCGACGAGACCTCGGTGGTCAGCGCGGTCGCACCCCGCTCGACGGCGAGCGCGCAGATCGCCTGCAGCACCGGCGCCTCGACCGTGGTCCGTGGGCTCTCGATCGCCTCGTCGCCGATCCGGAGCTCGACCGTGCCGAGCACGGCGGTGGTGGCGTGCGCCGCGCGCAGCGCCGCGTCGACGAAGTAGCTCGTGGTGGTCTTGCCGTTCGTCCCCGTGATCCCGACGGTGACCAGGCGCCGCGCCGGCTCGTCGTAGACCCGGGCCGCGATCGGCCCGGCCAGGGCGCGCGGGTCGTCGGCGACGAGCACCGGGACGCCGCCCTGTTCGGCGTCCGCTGCGCCGGCCGCGTCGGTCAGCACCGCCACGGCGCCGGCCGCCGCCGCCTGCGCCGCGTAGCGGGCGCCGTGGACCCTCAGGCCGGGCTCGGCGACGAACAGGTCACCGGGCTGCGCATCGCCCGAGGCGACCGTCACGCCGGTGACGACGAGGTCCTCCGGGACGGCGCCGACGAGGCCGAAGTCGCCCGCGAGGTCGACCACCCGGTGGGGGGTCGGATGCTGCGGGCGCATCCGGCCCTGGGGGGAGGACATGGCGACGAATCTACCCGGACCGGATACCCCGGCCGCGCAGCGGGCCGTCGGCGTGCGGAGGACGCGGCGTGGGGACGCGGCGCCCGCGCTCACCACGTGGTCGGATAGAGCGCCGGGGCAGCGGAGGTGTCCGACGGCGCGACGCCCAGCGATGCGAGGGTGAAGCCGGCGACGTCGGCGAACACCGGCGCGGCCACCACGCCGCCGTACACCGAGGTCCTCGGGTTGGTGACGAAGACCCCGACGACCACCTGCGGCGCATCGGCGGGGACCACCCCGACGAACGACGCCGTGATGCCGTTGCTGCTCAGCTCCTGCGCGGTGCCCGTCTTGCCGGCGACGCGGTACCCGGGGATGGCGGCCGCGTTGCCGGTGCCGGAGCCGGCGTCGACGACCGACTGCAGCATCGTCATGAGCTCACCCGCCGTGTTCTGGGAGATGACACGGTCGCCGGCGGGACGTGCGACGGGGGTGTAGGTCCCGTCGGGCGACGTCCAGCCCGCCACGACGTGCGGCGTCACCTTGACACCGCCGTTGGCGACGGTCCCGTAGACGCTGACGGCCTGCAGCGCGTTGACGGCGAGACCCTGCCCGAACAGCACGTTGTACTGGGTCCGTCCGTCCCACTTCGCGAAGGGCCGCAGGATGCCCCCCGACTCTCCCGGCATCTCGATGCCGGTCCGGGACCCGAAGCCGAACTTCGTGAGGTAGTCGTAACGCTGCTGGACCGTCAGGGTCTGGCCGGCGGTGACGGTGCCGACGTTGGACGACTGCGCGAGGATGCCGGTGAGCGTGAGGTGCTCGACCCCGTGGTTCTCGGCGTCGGTGATCACCCCTGCCCCGTTGGGCGTGGTGAACTGGTTCGGCACCTGGAACTGGCTCGTCGGCGTGGCCAGGCCGTTCTCCAGGAGGGCCGCCATCGTCACGACCTTGCCGGTGGACCCGGGCTCGAACACCTGCGTCACTGCCCGCGAGAGGGCACCTGCGGCGCCGGCGCCGGGGTTGTTCGGGTCGATCGAGTCGGAGTCCGCGATGGCGTAGACGTCGCCCGTGCGCGCGCCCATGACGACGATCGTCACGGCGTCCGCGCCGGTGGCGGCCTTCTGGGCGTTCGCCGCCTCCTGGGCCTTCCACTGCACGTCCGAGATGAGCGTCAGGCGGGCCGACGAGCCGGGCACCGCGGGGGTCGCGACGTCGTAGCCGCCCGGGATCGTCTGGCCGTGCCCGCCGATCTCGTAGGTCTCGCTGCCGCCGGTGCCGGCGAGCCTGCCCTGCAGGGAGTACTCCAGGCCCTGGGCGCCCTTCCCGTCCGCGCCGACGAACCCGACGATGTTCCCGGCGAGCGTCCCCTTGGGGTAGACGCGGCTGGCGACCTTCTCCAGCTGCACGCCGGGCAGCACCAGCGCCCTGATCTGGCGCGCGACGTCGGGCACCACGGACTTGGCGATATACCTGTAGGTCGAGGTCCCGACCAGCGTGCCGCCGAGCTCGGCCGGGTTCGCGCCGAGGATCGGCGCCAGCAGCTGCGCGACGCCCGCCGCCCCGCCCGGGACGTCCTTGGTCCCCTTGTAGGTCGCGACCTGCTTCTGGTTCACCGCGACGTCGTACCGCTCGACGGACACCGCCAGCGGCACGCCGTTCACGTCGGTGATCTGGCCCCGCGCGCCGACGGAGCTCACCGAGACGAGCCGGTCCTTGAGCGCCTCCTGGGCGATCGCCGGGCCGTTGATGCCCTGCAGGTACACCAGCCGCAGCCCGAAGACCGCCAGGACGAGCGCGACGACGACGACGATCGCGGTCACGCGCTGCCGGGAACCGGCGACGGTGACGGCGGGCGCCGCCGAGGGGCGCCCCGCCGACGGTCGCACCGCCCGGCTCGGCTGCCGCCGGGCCTCCCGCGGTGCCATGCCGCGACCGACGCCCTGACGTGCGACCGCCGCCTGCCGGCCGGGAGCGGCACGCCGCACGGGCGCGGCGGTCCGCGTCCCGCCGGGGGTCACCCGGCCGCCTTCGCGGGGGCGGGCGCGCCCTGCACGCTGCCGTCCGACAGGCGCAGCCAGCCGGTGCCGTTGGCCGGCACCATCCCGATCGCGCGCGCCGCTGCCGCCAGGTTGGCCGGCGACGACTTCGCGTCGAGCTGGGCCTGCAGCTCCGCCTGGTCCTGCTGCATGCGGGCGAGCTTGTTGGTCAGCGTGTAGCGCTCGAAGGCCTGCGCGGCCGTCGACGTGTTGAGCAGGAGGGCCGCCAGCAGTGCCGCCGCCAGGACCGCCATGCAGGCGAGGACGAACGGCACGCGCGTGCGCGCCTGCGCGGGGGTGGCGACGACCCGCAGCCGCGGGGCGGGCGGGGTGGCCGGCGCGGAGGGCCGGGGGCGGGGGGCCTGCTGCGGGGCGGCGGCCCGGGCGGTGGCTGCGCTCATGCCGCGCTCCGCGCGACGTGGGCCGGGGTGGGACGGACCCGCTCGGCGGCCCGGAGCCGGACGGACTGTGCCCGGGGGTTGGCCGCGACCTCGGCGGCGTCCGCCTGCTCGGCGCCACGGGTGAGCAGCCGCAGGTAGGGCGCGTGCTCGGGCTGCTCCACCGGGAGGTCCGGCGGGGCGCTCGAGATCGCGCCCGCGGCGAAGGTCCGCTTGACCATCCGGTCCTCCAGCGACTGGTACGCCTCGACGACGATGCGGCCGCCGACGGCGAGCGCCTCGACGGACTCCGGCAGCGCGCGGGCCAGGGCGTCGAGCTCGCCGTTCACCTCGATGCGCAGCGCCTGGAAGGTCCGCTTGGCCGGGTGCCCGCCCGTGGCGCGGGCGGCTGCCGGGATGGCCTCGCGGACCAGCTCGACGAGCTCCGCGGTGCGCTCCAGCGGCGCCTTCGCCCGGGCCCGCAGGATCGAGCGCGCGATGCGCGGCGCGAACCGCTCCTCGCCGTACGTCCGCAGCACACGGACCAGGTCGTGCTCGTCGTACGTGTTGAGCACGTCCGCGGCCGTCGGGCCGGTCGTGGGGTCCATGCGCATGTCGAGCGGCGCGTCCTGCGCGTAGGAGAACCCGCGTCCCCCCTCGTCGAGCTGCAACGACGAGACGCCCAGATCCATCAGCACGCCCTGCACCGCCGGGATGCCGAGCCGGTCCAGCACGGCCCGGACCTCGTCGTACACCGCGTGCACCGCGACGAACCGGTCCCCGAACGGCGCGAGCCGCCGGCCGGCCAGGTCGAGGGCCTGCGGGTCGCGGTCCAGCCCGACGACGCGCACGTGCGGGAACGCGGCGAGCACGCCCTCGGTGTGGCCGCCCATGCCGAGCGTCGAGTCGACCATGACGGCGTCCGGAGCCTGCAGCGCCGGGCCCAGCAGGTCCAGGCAGCGCCGCAGGAGCACCGGCACGTGCCGCGCGGCGGCGTCGGGCTCGGCCACGTCGGTGCTCCTCTCGCGAAGTGGATGGTCGGACGGTCCCTCCACCGTCCGACCAGATCCCCCTCCGGTGTCTGGCACCGGGGAAGTGCGCCAGCTCCGGGGGGAGGTCTCGTCGGGCGGTCGGTTCGGGGTGCTGCGGTGGGCGGCGGACGGTCAGAACGGACCGTTCGGGAAGACCTCCTCGGCGGTGTCGGCGTAGCCGGACTCGGTCTCCTCGAGGTACGCGTCCCAGGCCGCGAGGTCCCAGATCTCGACCCGGGTGCCGGCGCCGATGACGGCGACGTCCCGGTCGAGCCCGGCGTAGCGGCGCAGCATGGGCGGGATCGAGATGCGGCCCTGCCGGTCCGGCTGCTCGTCGCTCGCGCCCGAGAGGAACACGCGCAGGTAGTCGCGGGCCTGCTTGTTGGTGATCGGCGCGGTCGAGAGCCGCTCGTGCATGCGGCGGAACTCGTCCAGCGGCAGCAGGTACAGGCAGCGCTCCTGGCCGCGGGTCATGACGAGCCCGGGCGCGAACGCGGCGCGGAACTTGGCCGGGAGGATCAGCCGGCCCTTCTCGTCGAGCCGCGGCGTGTGGGTGCCGAGGAACGGCGCGACGGAGCCGAGGACGCCGCCGGCCTCCTGGTCCATCACACCTCCCCCTTCCCGCAGCCTCCGTTCGGCTCCAGTGCGCTCCACCGTACTCCACTTCCCTCCACAATCCACGGAAGATGGCCCTCGTTTCACCCGCGCGGCGCACATCGGCACAGGTCAGGACCGGTGGAGCGGGGTGGAGGGGATCGCACGGCCACGGCCCTGTCTGCGCTCCGGCCCAGGCCCCGGATCCCGGCGACGGGACCGTCCACGCCGGAGCGGCGCCCCTCCGGAGCGCGGCGAGGCTCCGGGTGTGGAGGGAAGTGGAGGGGCCGACGAGGCCGCCGGAACGGCTCCCGGCCCGGTGAACCTTCCTCGCCGACCAGCCCCGTTCCCGGCCGTCAGCACGTACGCTGCAGGGGAAGCCCGAGGAGGTGCACATGCTCGCTGCCGTCCCCACGGAGGCAGAGCTGGCCGACGTCGTCGACGTCACCGGTCGCATGCGCCAGGGGATCGAGTCGGTGATGACAGGCCGGCCGGACCTCGTGCGCGTCAGCCTGTCGGTCCTGCTCGCCGAGGGGCACCTGCTCCTCGAGGACGTCCCCGGCGTCGGGAAGACGACCCTCGCCAAGGCGATCGCCAAGACGATCGACTGCGCGGTGGGCCGGATCCAGTTCACGCCGGACCTGCTGCCCAGCGACCTGACCGGCGTCAACATCTTCCGGACCCAGACGCACGAGTTCGAGTTCCGCCCCGGCCCGGTGTTCGCCCACGTGGTGATCGGCGACGAGATCAACCGCGCCTCCCCCAAGACGCAGTCGGCCCTGCTCGAGTGCATGCAGGAGGCGCAGGCGACCGTCGACGGGCGCTCCTACCCGCTGCCGCGGCCGTTCCTCGTCATCGCGACGCAGAACCCGGTGGAGATGGAGGGCACGTACCCGCTCCCCGAGGCCCAGCGCGACCGTTTCATGGCACGGCTGACGGTGGGCTACCCGAGCCCCGAGTCGGAGCTGGAGATGCTCGACCGGCAGGAGACGTCGGACCCCCTCCTCGACCTCACCCCCGTCACCGACGCCCAGCACGTCGCGCGGATGGCGGACGTCGTGCGCCGGCTCTACGCCTCCCCCTCGGTCAAGCGGTACGTCGTGGCGCTCGTCGGCGCCACGCGCGAGGACACCGGGCTCCGCCTGGGCGCCTCCCCGCGCGCGGCGATCCAGCTGCTGCGCGCCGCCAAGTCCGTCGCGGCGATGGCCGGGCGCGACCACGTGCTGCCCGACGACGTGCAGGAGCTGGCCGTGCCGGTCCTGGCGCACCGCCTGCTGCCGAGCACCGAGTCGCGGCTCTCCGGACGCACCACGTCGGACCTCGTGGCGGACGCGGTGACGCGCGTGCCGCTCCCGGAGCCCGTCACCGCCCGCGCACGGCGGGCGACGGGCTGATGCTCCCGCGGCCGACCGTCCGCGGCTGGGCCCTCGCCGGGTGCGGCGCCGCGCTCGTCGTGCTCGGTGGCCTGCTGGGGTCGCTGGACCTGGTCCGCATCGGCCTGGCGGCCGTCGTGCTCGTCGTCGGCGCCGGGGCGTTCGTCGCGTGGCGCTCACCGGCCCGCAACCGGCACCGCATCGACGTCCGGCGCAGCGTGACGCCCAACCCGCTGCACGTCGGCGAGACGGCGCAGGTGGCGATCCACGTGCAGGCCGGCGACGCCGCCGCGCGCGCCAGGCTCGCGGGGCTCCGGTTCGCCGAGCAGGCGTCGAGCGAGCTGTCGGGGGGCCGGGCGCTGCGCGCCCGGGTGGAGCGCACACCGTCGACCGTCGAGGTCCGCTACACGGTGCGGGCCGCGCGGCGCGGCCGGTGGACGCTCGGCCCGCTCGTCGTCACGCGCGGCGACCTGTTCGGCGTCGTCCGCGCCCCCGCCAACGTCGGCTCGGTCGCGGAGGTCGCGGTCTGGCCCGCGATCGTCGCGCTGCCGGCGCCGAGCGAGGCGCTCGTCGGTGAGCCGGACCGCGTCGCGCTCGGCGCCCGCTCCCCCTCCACCGACGACGCCTCGCTGCGTGACTACCGCGAGGGCGACGACCTGCGCCGGGTGCACTGGCGCTCCTCCGCGCGCCGCGGCTCCCTGCTCGTGCGGTCCGACGAGCGCGCGGGCATGCGGCCGGTCACGGTGCTGCTCGACCAGCCGGCGCGGCCGGCGGCGGTGGAGTGGTCGATCTCGCTGGCGGCGTCGTTGGCGGTCGCGATGCTCGAGGCCGGGCACCCGGTGCGCCTGCTCGGCGCCGGCCTCGGCGAGAGCGGCGAGGTCCCGGCGTTCCTCCACGCCAAGTCGGGGCCGATGGCACGTGCCGCCCTGCTCGACCCGCTCATCGACCTCGTCGGCCCACGCACCGAGCCCGAGGCGGAACAGCGGCTCGCGGCCGCCGTGCGGATGATCCAGACCTCCGGCAAGGGCGACGACATCGTGCTCGCCGTCCTCGGACCCCTGACCCCGGGGGCGCGCACCGAGCTGGCCCGCATCAGCGACTCCGCCCAGGGCTGGGCCCTCGTGCGGGCCGACTCCCGCCAGCCGGGCGAGGCGGCCGCCACCGAGAACACGCTGCGGGCGCTGCGGCGGGCCGGCTGGCACGCCGCGCGCGTGTCGACGGGCGAGCCGGTGATCGACTGCTGGATGCGGCTGCTGGGCGGTGCACCGTGAGCGCGTCGGACCGGCCCGCACCGATCGGCCGGGGCCCGCGCGCCCTGCTCAGCTCGGTGCTCGCGGTCACCGCGACGTGCGGCAGCCTCCTCGCCCTGTCCGGGCTGATCGAGCACGGCTCCTGGCTGTCGTCGGCCTGCACCGCGGTGGTGCTGCTCGCCATGGTGACGGCGGGTGTCCGCGCGCTCACGCGGTCGGCGTGGCTGCCGAGCGTGGTCGGGCTCGCGGCCGGGGTGGTCGGGATCGTCCTCGCCTACGGCGGTGACCCCGCACAGCCGGGGGCGAACCCCGTCTCGCGCACGTGGGGCCTCGGGCGCCAGGGCCTGCGGCTGATCCAGGACTCCATGGTGCCGATGCCCGCGCAGCGGTCCGCCGACGTCATCGTCGTCACCGCGGCCGTCGGCGTGTTCCTCCTGGTCGACGCGCTGGCGCTGGGCGCCGCGGTGCCGGCCCTCGCCGCCCTGCCGCTGGTCGCCTTCTGGTTGCCCGCGGTGTTCCTCAGCTTCCCGACGAACGGCTGGGGGCTGTTCTGGACCGGCCTGTCCTACCTGCTCCTGCTCGCCGTCGGCGCGGCGCCTCCGGTGAGCGACGCCGTGCGGCTGCGGCAGGGCAGCGCGATCGTCGGTGGCGCGGTCGCCACCGTGGTCGTCGCCCTCGTCGCGGCCCCCGTCCTCTCGTCGCTGCCGGCGTGGGCCGCCGTCGCCCTGCCCAACCTCGGCTCCGGACCCACCGGACCCCTCCAGCTCTCGGACTCCCTCGACCTGCGCGACAGCCTGGGCACGCGCTCGTCGCAGGCGGTCCTGACCTACACCGTCACCACGCCCGACGCCCGCGCGGCGGCCGCGACGGCGGCCCCCGGGGCGCCCACCCCCACCCCGAGCCCGACGGCGGGCCTGCCGCCCAACGCCACCTCCGTCGGACCGCTGCGCGCCTTCACCGTCGACCAGTTCGACGGCCGCGAGTGGCACCGGAGCGACGCCACCCTCGGGAGGGGCTGGGCCCCGGACCAGGTGCTCGGCGGTGGTGCCGGCACGCCCCAGGTGATCGACCCGACGAACCCGCGCGTCCTCGACGTCTCGGTGACGCTCAACAACCTGCAGCAGTCCCAGCTCCCGATCACCACGTTCGCCCGGACCCTGCAGGTCGACGGGCAGTGGACGTACGACGCGACCCGGGACGAGGTGGACGGGCGGACGCCCACGACCGCCGGGCAGCAGTACTCCATGCAGGTCTACGTCCCCACCCTCACCGCCGACGAGCTGAAGAAGGCCGGCGTCGAGACGCCGCCCGGCCCGGACGACTACCTGCAGCTGCCGGACTCCCAGCACCTCGCCGACATCCGGGCGCTCGCCAAGCAGGTCGTCGGCACCGCGGCGACGCCGTACGACGAGGCGATGGCGCTGCAGACGTACCTGCGCTCCACGGCGAACTTCACCTACGACACCCGGGTGCCACCGGCGACCACGAAGGACGCCGTGTGGGACTTCCTGCAGGACCGTCGCGGCTACTGCGTCCAGTTCGCCACCGCCATGGCGATCATGGGCCGCACGCTCGGGATCCCCACGCGCGTCGCCGTCGGCTTCCTGCCGGGGACGGTGCAGCCGAACGGTGGCGGCTTCACCTATGTCGTCACCGGCAAGCAGGCCCACGCCTGGCCGGAGCTGTACTTCCGCGGCTACGGGTGGGTGCGGTTCGAGCCGACGCCGGCCCAGCAGACCGGTCAGCCGCCCGTGTGGAGCGACCCCCTCGCCGGACTGTCGGGCGGGTCCACGGGACCCGGTTTCGATGCGGCGCAGATCGGCCGCGGCGGCGGGACCACCGGCACGCAGACGAGCGGCGGGCCGACGACCTCCGGCGGCATCGGCCGCGCCATCACCGGTCACGGGCCGTGGCTGCCGACCGGTGCGGGAGTCGTCCTCGTCGGCCTGGTCGCCGCCGGCGTGCTCCTCGTCGTCCGCCGTCGCCGGCGGCCCGTCGAGCTGACGTGCGAGCGCGCGTGGCACCACCTGCGGCGGTTGCTGTCGCGGCGGGCGTCGATCACGTGGTCCGACGCGACGACCCCACGGGCCGCGGTGCGGACCGTGCAGGACCGGCTGGCCGAGCGGACCGGCCGGACCCTCGAGGGACCCGCCCTCGAGGCGCTGACGCGCCTCGCCTCGGCCGTGGAGCAGGAGCGCTACGCGCCGCGGCCGCAGCCGACCACCTCAGCCGACCTGCACCACTGGCTGGGGACGGTGCGTCACGCGGTGGAGCGGCAGATCAACGACCGGACTCGCCGCGACGGCGATCCCACCGCTCTTCCAAGCGAGTCATGAAGCCGCGGCGCCGGCCGGCCGACCGGCCGTGCGGGGCGGCCGCGGGCTGAGCGGGCTGGGCCGCGCCGGCCTCGGCCGGCGTCTTGTGCCTGCGCGGCGCGGCGAACACGTACGCCACGGCGGCGAACATGAGGACGAAGCCCACCACGCCGAGCGCCGGCTTGGCGGTGGCTGCCCCGAGGACGAGCAGGAGCAGGCCGGCCGCCGCACCGACTCCCGACAGGACATACCGGAGCACCGGCCGTCGCCCGCGCTGCGTCAGCGTGTTGGCCAGGCGTGGGTCATCGGACGCGAGCTGACGCTCCATCTGCTCGAGAACGCGCTGCTCGTACTCGGAGAGAGGCATTGGAACCCCCGTCCCACCCGGAAACCCTCTGGAACCTCAGGATAGGTCCGCTGGAACGAAGGTGGTAGTCGACCTCTCTCCGGTGACCGCGGGCGCCGACGCCGGCCGGATCGCGCCGGCCCCGAACCTGCGGCGAACCTCGTCCATCGCCCGCTCCGCCTGCCGGCGGTCACCCGCATCCTCGGCGGCCGCCTCCTCGAGCGTCGGCTGGCGGACCGTCTCCGACGCGGGCGTCAGGCCCTCGGCCCGGACGCCGACGAGCCGCACCGGCAGGCCACCGAGATCGACGCCGGCCAGCAGCTCGCGTGCCGCGAGGTAGATCTCGCGGCCGACGTCCGTCGGGGTCGCCAGGGTCCTCGCCCGGGTCAGGGTGCGGAAGTCGCTCGCCCGGACCTTCACGGCGACGGTGCGGGCCACCAGCCCGTGGCTGCGGAGCCGTTCGGCGCACCGGTCCGCCAGCTGCAGCGCCTTGGCCTGCACCACCACCGGGTCCGCGACGTCCTCCGCGAACGTCTCCTCGGCGCCGACCGACTTCTCCTCCCGCCCCGGGTGCACCGGCCGTGGGTCGCGCCCCCAGGCGAGGTCGTGCAGGTGCGCCCCACCGACCTTCCCCACCGCCCGCTGCACCGTGGCCAGGTCGCTGTCCGCCAGCTGAGCCACGGTGGTGATGCCCCAGCGCGCCAGCGCCGCCTCTGTGCGCTCGCCGACGCCCCACAGCGCGCCGACCGGCATCACGCGCAAGAAGTCCACGGTGGCGGCGCGTGGGATGAGCAGCACCCCGTCGGGCTTGGCGTGCCCGGATGCCAGCTTCGCGACGAACTTCGTCGCCGCGATGCCGACCGAGCACGTGATGCCGTAGCGCTCGCGCACCTGCCGCCGGATGAGCTCGGCGATGACGGTCGGTGGCCCCGCACGCCGGCGCGCGCCCGCGACGTCGAGGAAGGCCTCGTCGATGCTCACCTGCTCGACGAGCGCCGTCACGTCGCGCAGGATCCCCATGACGCCCTCGGAGACGTCGTGGTACGTCCGGTGGTCGGGGGGCACGACGACCGCCTGCGGCGCGAGCCGCAGGGCCTGCGCCATCGGCATAGCGGAGTGGACCCCGAACGCCCGCGCCTCGTAGGTCGCCGCCAGCACCACGCCACGCTGCGCCCCGCCGACGATGACCGGGAGGCCACGCAGCTGCGGGCGCCGTGCCAGCTCGACCGACGCGAAGAACGCGTCCATGTCGACGTGGAGGATCGAACAGCCCTCCTCGTCCCGCCCCCAGTCGCGGCGCGCCGCGGACGACCGCGGCCCCCGGCTCACGACGCCACCGAGCCCACCGAGCCCACCGAGCCCACCGAGCCGAGGCTCACGACGCCCTCACGGTGAGCATCCGTGACGACGACCCGGCGCCCGGCCACTCGTCGAGGGCCGCCGCGCGGGCGTCGTCGACGAAGTCCTCGGCGTCGCACAGCGCCTGATCGGCCCGCGCGGCCGACACCGCGTCGAACCGGCCCGCCTCGAGGGCGGCCCGCAGCCGGGCACCGTCCGCGAACAGCGCCGCCCACCGCGACATCTCAGGGGCGACCGTCACGAGCATCTCCCAGACCGTGCGTGGTGCCCCCCGCCGCGACAGGCGGCCTCGTGCGGCCACGACGGCGGCCGCCGCGCGCACCGCCGCGAGGTGCGCGTGCGTGAACCGCTCCCAGGCCTCCCCCGAGAACTGCGCCGCGAGCAGCTCGGTGTCGGCCCGCGCCAGCAACTGCGCGACCGTCATGTCCGTCACCTCCGCCCCCATCATCGAACACCTGTTCGACCCACGTCAAGCCCCAACCCGCCGCCACGACCAGCCGACGACCGTAGCCTTGCCCGATGTCCCGCTCAGCGTCGCACCGGCCACCGACACCGGTCCCGTGGCCGGCCGGGCCCGTGCCGATCGCCACCGGCACCGCCGAGGTGCAGCGGGAGCGCGACGACCCGGACGGCGTGACGCTGCTGGTCAACGGCGTGCCGAGCTCGCACCTGGACCTCGTCGACCCGACGCGGCTCGAGTTCGAGTACATGCAGCAGATGGCCGCGGTCGCCGCACGCCTGCCCGCCGGGCCCCTGGCGGCCGTCCACCTCGGCGCCGCGGGCTGCGCGCTGGCCCGCGCCCTCGACGCCGCCCGTCCCGGCTCGCGCCAGCTCGCCGTCGACGTCGACCCCGTGCTCGCCGAGCTCGTCCGGCGCTGGTTCGACCTCCCACGCTCGCCGGCGCTGCGCATCCGCGTCGGCGACGCACGCGAGGCGCTCGCCACCCTGCCTGACGGCGGCGCCGACCTCGTCGTCCGCGACGCCTTCGCGGGTGACGGAACCCCGCCGCACCTGGCCACGCGGGAGTTCACCGCCGAGGTCGCCCGCGTGCTGCGCCGCGGCGGCGTCTACCTGGCGAACTGCGCCGACCGCCCGCCGCTCGCGCTCGCCCGCAGCGAAGGCGCGACGATCGCCTCGGTCTTCCTGCACTGCGCCCTCGTCGCCGAGCCCGCGGTGCTGCGCGGCCGGCGGTACGGCAACGTCGTGGTCGCCGGGACGGACGATCCCGACCTGCTCGGCGGCGCCGCCCTCGCGCGGGCGCTGCGGACACTTCCCGTCCCGGCCCGCATCCTCGTCGACGAGGAGCTGGCCGAGTTCGTCGGGCGCGCGCCCGTGCGCTACGACGTGCCGTCCTGACCCACCACCCCGCGAACGACGAAGGACCGCTCCCGCCGATGCGGGAACGGTCCTTCGATGTCGTCACGACGGTCGCGTGGACCGTCGGCGTCGATCAGAGCGGCTTGACGTGCTCGGCCTGCGGGCCCTTGTTGCCCTGCGTGATCTCGAACTCGACGCGCTGGCCCTCGTCCAGCGTCCGGTAGCCCTGCGACTCGATGGCCGAGTAGTGGACGAAGACGTCGGCGCCGCCGCCGTCCTGGGCGATGAACCCGTAGCCCTTCTCGGCGTTGAACCACTTGACAGCACCCTGTGCCATGTCCTGCTTCCTTCTGCCCGGTGACGGTGCAGGCACCGCGCCTGCCCCGCTGCCGCAATGCCTCACGTCCTGACCCGGTGGGGCAAGCCTGCCGGTCGAGCGTCCGCACGTCACTGCAACGCAGGCATCCTCGCATGACGCCTGCTATCGCCGCCATCGTTTCGGAAGGCGCAAAGGTCCTGCTACGCAACGATCCGATAAAGCCCGACAACGATCTGGTAAACGCGCACCGGAATGCGGAACGGCGCGTCAGCCCTCGTCCGGGCCCTGCTCGGCCAGGAATCGCTCGAACTCGGCACCCAGCTCGTCTGCCGTCGGAAGGTCCGTCGCGGCGAGGAGACCGGCCCGGCCGATGCCGCGCGTAAAGGCGTCGTACTGCTCCTCGAGCGCCTGCACGAGCGATGCGACCTCCGGCGAGCCGGCCACCTGCTCCTCGATCTGCCGCGCCGCCTCCTGGGCGGCGCCCTCGAGCTCACCGATCTTCAGCTCCAGCCCGGCGACGCGCTCCAACCGGCGCAGCGCCGCGATCGCCGCCTGCGGGTACGTCGACTGGGCCAGGTAGTGCGGCACGTGCACCACGAAGCCCATCGCGTCGTGGCCGGACTGCCCCAGCCGCAGCTCGAGCAGGGTCTGGGCGGACGCCGGGACGCGGACCATGCCGAACCACGACGGGAGGTCGCCGACGAGGTCCGGGCGCGTCGCGTGCGCGGTCAGGGTGATCGGCCGGGTGTGCGGCACGCCCATCGGCACGCCGTGGATGCCCACTGTCAGGGGCACCGCGAACCGCTCGACCAGCTGCCGCACAGCGGCCACGTACCGCTCCCACTGCACGTCCGGCTCGGTGCCGTGCAGCAGCAGGAAAGGCGTCCCGTCGGCGTCGTCGACCAGGTCGACGACGAGCTCGGGGTCCTCGTACTCGCGCCACGTCGACGCGTCGAAGGTCATCATCGGCCGGCGCGAGCGGTAGTCGAGCAGCTGGTCGACGTCGAACGTCACCAGCCGGCGGGTGGGCAGCTCGTCGACCAGGTGCTCGGCCGCGATCTCGCCCGCGTGCCCGGCGTCGACGAACCCGCGCACGGCGTGCACCAGCACCGGCCCGGTGCCGGCGGCGGCGAGCTCGGCGAGCTCGGCGGCCACGTTCTCGTCCACCTCGTAGATCTCGGCGGGATCCAGCATGTCCCATCTGCTCCTTCGTCGTCCTCTCCCCCACCCAACCACCCGGCGGCGCCGGCTCTTCCCGGCAGCGCGCGAGCACCCGGTGTGGGCAGGCCTCCGCACGGCGGATAATGGACGGCCCGTTGTGCGCGGCCGGCCGCGGGCGCGACATCCGACCCGGACGGGGGCACGCCAGGTGGCAGCACGGCAGGAGGAGCTCGCCGACGAGCAGAAGGTCCTCGACGAGCTCTACACCCGCCTCGACTCGCTCCGTGCCCAGACGCGACGGCGGCTCGCCGACGTCCGCAAGGCCGGGCCGTCGGGCTCGCCGCAGAACCGCAGCGAGCGCGATGCGTTCGCCACGCTCTACGAGGACCGCGTCGCCCAGCTCGAGGCGGTGGAGGAGCGGCTGGCGTTCGGACGGCTCGACCTCGCCGACGGGGAGCGGCGGTACGTCGGCCGCATCGGGCTGACCGACGAGGACCAGACACCGCTGCTCACCGACTGGCGGGCGCCCGCTGCGCAGCCGTTCTACCGCGCCACGGCGGCTCACCCGGACGGCGTGCTGCGCCGGCGTCACCTCGTCACGTCGCGGCGCACGGTCACCGGCGTCGAGGACGAGCTGCTCGACCTCGAGCACGCCGACGGCGAGGCGCTGGAGCACCTGTCGGGCGAGGGCGCGCTCCTCGCGTCGCTCGCCGCCCGGCGCACGGGACGCATGGGCGACATCGTCGCGACCATCCAGGCGGAGCAGGACGCGATCATCCGTTCCGAGCTGTCCGGCGCGCTCGTCGTGCAGGGCGGACCCGGCACGGGCAAGACCGCCGTCGCGCTGCACCGTGCGGCCTACCTCCTCTACGCGCACCGACGCGTGCTCGACCGTTCGGGCGTGCTGCTCGTCGGGCCGAGCCGGACGTTCCTGCACTACATCGACCAGGTGCTGCCGTCGCTCGGCGAGAACGGCGTCGTCACGACGACGCTCGCCGAGCTGTACCCGGGCGTCTCGGCCCACGGCGCCGAGCCCGACGAGGTCGCGGCGATCAAGGGCCGCCCCGAGTGGTCCCGCATCATCGAGCGCGCCGTGCAGGCCCGCCAGCGCGTGCCGGCACAGCCGGTCGAGGTGCGGGTGGACGGCCGGACGATCGTCATCCGGCCGCGGGACGTGGCCGCCGCGATCGCCCGCGCCCGCCGCCAGCACCGGCCGCACAACCTCGCGCGGGCGACCTTCGTGCGCGACATGCTCGGGCGCCTGGCCGACCAGTACACCGAGCAGCTCGCGTTCGGCATCTCGCCCGACGACCGCGACGGCGTCGTCGAGGAGCTGCGCACGGCGCACGACATCCGCGTCGCGCTCAACCTGGCGTGGCTGCCCCTGACCCCCGAAGGCCTCGTCGGCGACCTCTTCGCCAAGCCCCACCGGCTGGCCGAGGCGGCGCCCGAGCTGTCGGCGCACGAGCGGGAGGTGCTCGCCCGGCCGAAGGGGGCGCCGTGGACCCCGGCCGACGTGCCGCTGCTCGACGAGGCCGCGGAGCTGCTCGGGGAGGACGACCAGGCGGCGCGGGCCCAAGCGCGGGCCGACGCGGAGCGTCGCGCGCAGGAGGTGGAGTATGCCCGTCAGGTGCTCGCCACCACCTGGGCGAGCGCGTTCGTCTCGGCCGACACGCTGGCCGACCGGTTCACCTCGGCCGGGCCGTCGCTGACGACCGCCGAACGGGCGGCGACCGACCGCTCCTGGACCTACGGGCACGTCGTCGTCGACGAGGCGCAGGAGCTCTCGGCGATGGCGTGGCGCACGCTGCTGCGGCGGGTGCCGACCCGCTCGATGACGATCGTCGGCGACGTGGCGCAGACGTCCACCGCGGCCGGGGCGCACGCGTGGCCGACGATGCTCGAGCCCGTGCTCCGCGACTCGTGGCGGCTCGCCGAGCTGACCGTCAACTACCGCACCCCGGCCGCCGTGGCCGACGCCGCGCGCCGGGTCGCGGTCGCCGCCGGGCTGCCCGTGTCACCGCTGACGTCAGCCCGTGACGTCCCCGACGCGCTCGTCGTCCAGCGCGTGCCCGACGACGAGCTCGCCGACGCCGCTGCGGCGAAGGCCGTCGCCGCGGCGGGGGCCGTCCTCGACGCCTCGGGAGCCGGGCGGGTCGCCGTCGTGGCGTCCGAGGGCCGGATCGACGCCGTGCGGCGGTCGCTGGCCACCGCGGGGCAGCCGGCCGGGGCGAGCACCCCGGTGGGTTCCGACAACGTCGACCTCGACGCGCCGCTCGTCGTCCTCACCCCGGTGCAGGCCAAGGGCCTGGAGTTCGACGTCGTGGTGCTCGTCGAGCCCGCCGACCTGGCGGCCGGCGATCTCTACGTCGCCATGACCCGCCCGACGGTCACGCTCCACGTGGTGCACGCGGCGCCCCTGCCGCCCGGGCTGGTCCTCGGCTAGACACGGACGGTCCGGCCTGCGGGACGGATTCGGACCAACGGGCGGACAGAGGCACCATAGAGCCGTGCCCAAGGCCCTGCTGCTCGAGAACGTCCACCCCCTCGGCCGCCAGATCCTGCAGTCGACAGGCTTCGAGGTGGTCTCACGATCCGGCGCGCTCGACGAGGCCGAGCTGATCGAGGCCCTCGACGGCGTCAGCCTGCTCGGGATCCGGTCCAAGACGCAGGTGAGCGCCGAGGTCCTCGCGGCGGCGCCCGACCTGCTCGCGATCGGCGCCTACTGCATCGGCACCAACCAGGTGGACCTGCGCGCCGCCGCCAGCCTCGGCGTCGCCGTGTTCAACGCGCCGTTCTCCAACACACGGTCCGTCGTCGAGGTCGCGATCGCGGACATCATCGCGCTGACCCGCCGGCTCACCGAGTTCGACAAGCAGATGCACGCCGGGGTATGGAACAAGTCCGCGTCCGGCTCGCACGAGGTGCGCGGGCGCACGCTCGGCATCGTCGGCTACGGCAACATCGGCACGCAGCTCTCGGTGCTCGCCGAGAACCTCGGCATGTCGGTCGTCTTCTACGACACGGCCGAGAAGCTCGCGCTCGGCAACGCGCGGCGGATGCACTCGCTCGACGAGCTGCTCGACGCCGCGGACATCGTCACGCTCCACGTCGACGGCCGCGCGGGCAACGCGGGGCTCTTCGGCGCCAAGCAGTTCTCCCGGATGCGGCCCGGCTCGGTGTTCCTCAACCTCTCGCGCGGGTTCGTCGTCGACTACGCCGCCCTCGCGGAGGCGATCGGCTCGGGCCAGATCGCCGGGGCGGCGGTCGACGTGTTCCCGACCGAGCCCAAGCGCAACGGCGACCCCTTCGACTCCGAGCTGCGCGGCCTGCCCAACGTCATCCTCACGCCGCACGTCGGCGGGTCGACCGAGGAGGCGCAGGAGGCGATCGGCCAGTTCGTCTCGCACAAGGTGCGTGACTACCTCGCCACCGGGTCGACCACCCTGTCCGTCAACCTGCCGAACGTCGCCCTCGAGGCGATCCCCGACGTGCACCGGTTCGCCTACCTGCACCGCAACGTCCCGGGCGTGCTGGCGGCGGTCAACGCCACCCTCGCCGAGCACGGCGTCAACATCGAGGGCCAGCTGCTCGCGACGCGCGGCGAGATCGGCTACGTGGTGACGGACGCCGGTTCGGCGGTGTCCGACGACGTGGTCGCCGCCCTCGCCGCGCGTCCGGAGTCGGTGCGCCTGCGCGTCCTGTCCTAGGCGGAGGTAGCCGGCCGCTGCCACTCCCGCCCGGCGGGCCCGGGGGCCGTCAGGACGAGCCGGACTTGCGCTGGAAGCGACGCTGCGTCGGGCCGCTCGTCTCCGAGCCGTGCACGGCGGCCGCGCCGCTCGCGCCGCCAGCGGTCCGGTGCTGGGCGGACTTCTTGCGCTCGAGCGCCTCGCGGAAGCGCGCCTTCGCGTCCTCGCTCACGGTCGGGCGGGGTTCCTCATCGTGCTCACCGGCGGCCATCGTGTCTCCTCCACCTCGGGTCACGCCCCAGCCTGTCGTACCCGGCCCGGCGACGCCAACCCGGTTCCCGGTCAGCGAGGCTGCTGCGGCTCGTCGACGGCCTCGTCGGCGGCGAGCACCTCACCGGCCGGTGCGGGCACCGGCTCGTCGGTGGCGCCGTGCGCCGACCGGAGCAGCGTGATGGCCGCCTCGAAGTCCTCGAGGGAGCTGAACGCCTGGTACACCGACGCGAAGCGCAGGTACGCCACCTCGTCGAGCTCCCGGAGCGGCCCCAGGATCGCCAGACCGATCTCGTAGGAGTCGATCTCCGCCTGCCCGGACGCCCGCAGCGTCTCCTCGACGCCCTGCGCCAGCAGCGCCAGGTCGTCCTCGCTCACGGGCCGACCCTGGCATGCCTTGCGCAGACCGCCGACCACCTTCTCCCGGCTGAACGGCTCGACGACCCCCGACCGCTTGACGACCGAGAGGCTCGTCGTCTCCAGCGTCGTGAAGCGTCGCCCGCAGTTGGGGCACTGCCGGCGGCGCCGGATCGACGAGCCGTCGTCCGACGTCCGCGAGTCGACGACCCGCGAGTCCGGGTGACGGCAGAACGGGCAGTGCACGGATCGTCCTCTCGCCGGCGCTCGTCCGCACCCGTCATCGGACGCGCGAACCCCAGGGACGCTAGGGGACGGCCCGACCGGACGCAAGCGCGTCAGCCGGCGACCGGCAGCAGGATCTCCTGGCCCGCGATGACCGACGCCGACGTCATGCTGTTGAGCACCTCGATCCGCTGCACCACGTCCCGCAGGTCCTCGCCCGGCCGGGCCACGCCCGTGGCGATCCCCCACAGCGTGTCCCCCGGCGACACCACGTAGCGCTGCACCTCGATGCCGCTCGACGGGCCCTCGGCCGCGGCCCGCGTCGCGACGAGGCTGCCGGCGACCACGACGAGCAGCGCGAGCACCACGAGGACCAACCGGCCGCGGCGGGTGAGGTGGAGAGGCGCGCGGCGCCGCCGGCCCGGCACCGCCGGAACCCGGACCGCCCCGCCGCCGACGAGTGTGAGCGTGGTCATGACTGCCTCCCTGTCCCCCGCGCCTGCGGAACCAGCGGCGTGCCGGTCGAACAGGCGTACGTCGAACGCATGTACGGTGTCTACCAGATCGGACCGACATCCGTCGAGACACGCTCGAACAGTTGTTTGATCCGGCGTGTCGCAGGCCCTAGGCTGGCGGCACGCGCACAGCGCACCACGCACCACTGACACGGGTCGTCGCCGGCGGCCCGGGAAGCGCCGGAGGACCGGCCCGGGGGAAGGACAGATGGTGACGGACTCGCGACGGACCGCGGACCACGAGGCGCTCGCCTCCGTGCACGAGCTGCCGGACGGGGCACCCGACGGCGAGGGCCTCACCGCCCGCCAGCGCCTGGTGCTGCAGACGATCCGCGCGTCGGTGGAGCAGCGCGGCTACCCGCCGAGCATGCGCGAGATCGGCGAGGCCGTCGGCCTGACGAGCCCGTCGAGCGTCAAGCACCAGCTCGGCGTGCTCGAGAAGAAGGGCTACCTGCGCCGCGACCCCATGAAGCCGCGCGCCATGGAGGTCGTCCACCCGGACGACTCCCGGTCGGTCGGCTCCTGGCAGGGCGCCGGCGACTGGGCGGCGGGCATCGACGCCGACGCCCCCGACTACGTCCGCACCCCCACCGCCGCCTACGTGCCCGTCGTCGGTCGGATCGCCGCCGGCGGGCCGATCCTGGCCGAGCAGGTCGTCGAGGACGTGTTCCCGCTGCCGCGCCAGCTGGTGGGCGACGGCGAGCTCTTCCTCCTGCGGGTGCGCGGCGACTCGATGGTCGAGGCCGCGATCTGCGACGGCGACTGGGTCGTCGTGCGCCGCCAGCAGGTCGCCGAGAACGGCGAGATCGTCGCCGCGATGATCGAGGGCGAGGCCACCGTGAAGACCCTGCGGCGCACCGACGGGCACGTGTGGCTGATGCCGCAGAACCGCGCCTACTCCCCCATCGACGGGGACGCCGCGACGATCCTCGGGCGCGTCGTCAGCGTGCTGCGGAGCCTGTAGCGGTCAGTAGCCGAAGCGGTGCGCCACCTCGCGCACCGCGTCCGCGGAGCGGCGCAGCCCGTCCAGCTCGTCGGGCGACAGCGGGACGGCCAGGCGCTCGCCGACACCGCTCGCGCTGACCACCGTGGGGACCGACAGGCACACGTCGCTGATCCCGTAGTAGTCGTCGAGCAGGGACGAGACCGGGAGCACGCCGTGCTCGTCGTTGAGGATCGTCTCGACGATCCGGGTGCCCGCCAGCGCGATGGCGTAGTTCGTCGCGCCCTTGCCCTCGATGATCTTGTAGGCCGACTCGACGACCTCGCGTGCGATCTGCTCGCGCAGCTCCGCGGTGAGCGGACCGTGCTTGCCGACGCCCCGCCACTCGAGCAGCGGCATGCCGCCCAGGCTCGCGAGGCTCCACAACGGGATCTCCGTGTCGCCGTGCTCGCCCGCCACGTAGGCGTGGACGCTCTGCACGGCGACCCCGGTCTCGGCGGCGACGAGGTACCGCAGCCGCGAGGAGTCGAGCACGGTGCCGGATCCGAAGAGCTGGTTCTGCGGCAGGCCGGACATCTTCAGGGCGGCGTACGTGACGACGTCGACCGGGTTGGTCACCATGACGTACACGGCGTTGGGCGCGACGCGCACCAGCCCCGGGAGCACCTTGGAGACGAGGGAGATCGTCGCCCCGGCCAGGTCGAGGCGCGACTGCCCCGGCTTCTGCTTGGCGCCGGCCGTGAACATGATGACGTCGGAGTCGGCGAGGACCTCGATCTCGTCGGACCCGGTCACCTCCGCCATCGGCATGAACTGGATGCCGTGCGACAGGTCGAGGACCTCGGCCTCCACCTTGGCGCGGTTGATGTCGAAGAGCGCCACGGTGCGGGCCGCCCCGGCCATGAGCGCGGCGAACGCCATCGTCGAGCCGACCGCTCCGGCGCCGACGATGCCGAGCTTGGCCGCGCGCCGCGGCGAGAACTCGATGTGTGCCAGGCCGCCCTCGTCGAACGCGTCCATCTCGGTCATGGCTGCTCCTCCACCCGTCCGCCACCCGGCGCCGTCGCCTGGTCGAGGCTAGCCCGGTGAGGCGAGCCTGCGCAGCGCGGACACGGCGACCTCGAGGTCGGTGGTCAGCCAGAACGGCGGCATCGAGCGCAGCAGGAACGACGCGTAGCGCGCGGTGGCCAGCCGCGGGTCGAGGACCGCGACGACGCCGCGATCGGACGACGAGCGGATGAGCCGGCCCGCCCCTTGGGCGAGCAGGAGCGCGGCGTGCGTCGCGGCGACGGCCATGAAGCCGTTGCCGCCGGACGAGGCCACCGCCTGCGTCCGTGCCGCCGTCAGGGGATCGTCCGGGCGCGGGAACGGGATGCGGTCGACGATGACGAGCCGGCACGTCGGGCCCGGCACGTCCACGCCCTGCCACAGCGACAGCGTGCCGAACAGGCAGGTGGGCTCGTCGTCCGCGAACCGCCGGACGAGCGTCGGCAGCTGGTCGTCCCCCTGGAGCAGGATCGGCACGCTCAGCCGGGGCCGCAGCGCGGTGGCGGCGGCCGTCGCCGCACGGCGCGAGGAGAACAGGCCGAGCGTGCGCCCGCCCGCGGCCTCCACCAGCGCCGCGATCTCGTCGAGCTGCGCCTCGGTCGCCGGCTCACGGCCGGGCGCCGGCAGGTGGCGGGCGACGTAGCAGATGCCCTGCCTGGGGTAGTCGAAGGGGCTGCCGACGTCGACGCCGTGCCAGTCGTCGCCGAGCCCCACCGAGCGGGCGAGCGGCTCGAACGTGCCACCCAGCGTGAGCGTGGCGGACGTCAGGACCGCGGTGCGCCCGGCGACGAGGTGGCCGCCGATCAGGCCGGCGACGGACAGCGGCGCGGCGTGCAGCCGGGTCACCACCTCGCCCCGGCGGTCCTCGGTCCGGGCGCACCACAGCACGGTGCCGTTCGCCTCGCTCGCGTCCGACGCCATCCGCTCCGCGGTCTCGAACAGCGCCTGCATCGCGGAGTAGGCCATCTTGCGCCCGCCCGCGGCCTCGGCGGGGTCCTTCGAGTCCGGCTTCAGAGCCGTCAGCAGCGTCCTCGCGGCGTCGCGCACGGCCGCCACCACGTCCTGGGCGACGGGTGGCAGGCCGGCGGGGAAGCGGCTCTCCGGCAGGTCGGCCAGCACCTGCTCCAGGGCGTGGCCGGCGCTGTCGAGGTCCGTCGTCGGCACCCCGCCCTGGCGACGCGCCAGCCGGGCGGCGTGCTCGACGACCCCGACCGACAGCTCCGCGGTCGCCTGGGCCGTGACCCGGTCCGCAAGCTCGTGGGCCTCGTCGACGACGAGGACGTCGTGCTCGGGCAGCACCCCGGGCGCCTGGCTGGCCGCGGCGACGCCGAGCATCGCGTGGTTCGTCACGACCACGTCGGCGGCGTGCGCCGCCTCCCTCGCCTTCGTCGGGAAGCACGCGACGCGTGCGGGGCAGGAGGGCCCGAGGCACTCGGGTGCCGTCACCGAGACCTGCCGCCAGGCGCGGTCGGTGACGCCGGGGACCAGGTCGTCGCGGTCGCCGGTGCCCGTCTCGTCGGCCCACTCGCGCAGCCGGACGATCTGGTCGCCGAGCGACTCGCCGCGCGCCGGGCCGCCCTGGCCGGCGAGCGCGGGGTGGTCGGCGGCCCCGGCCGGCTCCGGCAGGTCGAAGAGCGAGCCGTCGCCCTCCGGATAGCCGCCGGCGACCTTGTGGACGCAGAGGTAGTTGTGCCAGCCCTTGAGCAGGGCGACGCGCGGCGGTCGGGGCAGGCGCCCGCCGATAGCGTCGACGACGAGCGGCAGGTCGCGCCCGGTCACCTGCCGCTGGAGCGCGAGCGTCGCCGTCGAGACCACCACGCGTTCGTCGGCGAGCACGGCGTGACGCACGGCGGGAACCAGGTAGGCCAGCGACTTGCCCGTGCCGGTGCCGGCCTGGATCGCCAGGTGCTCACCGGTCTCGACCGCATGGGCCACCGCGACGGCCATCTGGTGCTGGCCGTCCCGTCGGGTGCCGCCGATGGCGGTCACCGCGAGGTCGAGCAGCTCCTCGACGGACGCCGCCGCGCCGACCGCCCTCGCCTCGTCGTCGGTGGCGTCGGGCTCGTCGGGCACCGGGACAGGCTAGTGCGCCACCCGAGCCCGGCCGCTCAGGCGACCGAGGCCGCCTGCAGCTCGGCGGCGAGCTGCGCGTCGACACGCGCCCGCAGCGCCGTGCCGTGCTCGGTGTGCTCCTCGTGGTCGATGTCACCGTGCTCGTGCACCCGGCTGACCAGGTCGCCACGGTGGTAGGGCACGACGACGTCGACGGGCACGCCGGGGCGCGGCAGCTGGTCGGCGATGAGCGCGCGCAGCTCGTCGACCCCCTCGCCCGTGTGGGCGGAGACGAGCACCGAGTGCACCTCGCGGGACCGGAGCCGGGCCACGACGTCGGGGTCCGCGATGTCGGCCTTGTTCAGCACGACGATCTCGGGGACGTCCATCGCCCCGGGGATGTCCGCGAAGACCGCGCGGACCGCGGCGATCTGGCCCTCGGGGTCGGGGTGCGCCGCATCGACCACGTGCAGGATGAGGTCCGCGTCCGCGACCTCCTCCAGAGTGGAGCGGAAGGCCTCGACGAGCTGGTGCGGCAGGGCCCGGACGAAACCGACGGTGTCCGCCAGCGTGTAGACGCGGCCGTCGTCCGTCTCGGCCCGGCGCACCGTCGGGTCGAGGGTGGCGAACAGGGCGTTCTCGACGAGCACGCCGGCGTTCGTCAGGCGGTTGAGCAGGGACGACTTGCCCGCGTTGGTGTAGCCCGCGATCGCGACCGACGGGATCGCGTGGCGCTTGCGGCTCGCGCGCTTGGTCAGACGGGCGGGTTCCATCTCCTTGATCTCGCGGCGCAGCCTGGCCATCCGGTTGCGGATGCGGCGGCGGTCCAGCTCGATCTTCGTCTCGCCCGGTCCGCGCGATCCCATGCCCTGCCCGGCGCCGCCGACCTGGCCACCGGCCTGCCGGGACATCGACTCGCCCCAGCCACGGAGCCTGGGGAGCAGGTACTCCAGCTGCGCCAGCTCGACCTGCGCCTTGCCCTCCTTGGACTTCGCGTGCTGGGCGAAGATGTCGAGGATCAGCGCGGTGCGGTCGATCACCTTGACCTTGACGACGTCCTCGAGCGCGCGCCGCTGCGAGGGGGCCAGCTCGCCGTCGACGACGACCGTGTCGGCGCCCGCCGACCGGACGAGCAGCGCCAGCTCGCCGGCCTTGCCGGACCCGAGGTAGGTCGAGGTGTCCGGCACCCGCCGCCGCTGCAGCAGCCCGTCGAGCACGACGGAGCCCGCCGTCTCGGCCAGGGCGGCCAGCTCGCGCAGGGAGATCTCGGCGTCCTCGTTCGTGCCCTCGCCGGTGATCCCGACGAGCACGACGCGCTCGAGGCGCAGCTGCCGGTACTCGACCTCGGTGACGTCCTGCAGCTCGGTCGACAGGCCCGCCACCCGGCGCAGCGAGGTGCGCGCCTCCAGGTCGATCTGGTCGCCGTCGTACCGGGTGTGCTCGTCGGCGGTGGACTGCAGCGCCGTGCCGTCGTAGCGCCCGGCCCGTGCCAGGACCCGCGCGACGACGTCGTCAGCCACCTCCTGCGCCGTGCGGCCGTCGGTGCGCTGGGGGTCGTTCACGCGGTTCCTCTCGTCGTTCTCTGCCTCTAGGTTCGCACGCCCCGGGTGGGTCGGCGACGCATTTCGCCACCGGCCGAGCGCCGCGCCCGGGCTACCCTCGGGCCGTGACCGCGCCCGACCACTACTTCACCGCCCAGCCCGCGGCGCCCGACGAGCGGCGGACGATCACCGTCGAGCTGGCCGGCCGGGTGGTCACGGTGCAGACCGCCGGCGGCGTCTTCTCCCCCGACCACGTCGACCTCGGCACGCGCGTGCTGCTGCGCGAGGTGCCCGACCCGCCCTCGTCGGGCGACCTGCTCGACCTCGGCTGCGGCTGGGGTCCGCTCGCCCTGACGATGGCGCTGCTGTCGCCGTCCGCTCGCGTGTGGGCCGTCGACGTCAACGAGCGCGCACTCGACCTGGTGCGGGTCAACGCGGTGCGACTCGGCCTGGCGAACGTCCGGGCCGTGCTGCCCGACGAGGTCCCGGACGAGGTCCGCTTCGTCGCGATCTGGTCCAACCCGCCGATCCGGGTCGGCAAGGACGCGCTGCACGACCTGCTGCGCCGCTGGCTGCCGAGCCTGTCGCCGGACGGCGAGGCGTGGCTGGTCGTCGGGCGCAACCTGGGCGCCGACCCGCTGCAGCACTGGCTGGCCGACAAGATGGGCGTGGCCGTCGAGCGTGCCGCGAGCGCGAAGGGGTTCCGCGTGCTGCGTGCCGGTCTTCTGCTACCGACCTGAGCATGTATGCACATGCTACGGTATGTGCATGTCCGCCCTCGAACGGAGGCTTCAGGTGCTCGTCGACGAGCAAAGGTTCGCCTTGCTGGAGACGGAGTCGAGGCGGACGGGGCGCTCGGTCGGCGCGATCGTCCGCGGAGCCATCGACGACCACTTCGCGGTCGCGGACATCGCCGCGCAGCGAGCCGCGGCCATCGAGTGGCTGCTGGCTCGGCCCGCGGGAGACGGCCCAGACTGGTCGGACACCAAGAAGGCGCTCGACGCCGAGATCGAGGCGCGGCTCGGATGACGTCGCTGTTCCTCGACACCGCCGTGTGGGTCTACGCGATAGGAGACGAGTACCCGCAACGCGGCGCCTGTCGCGAGCTCATCGCAGCGGCGCAGCACGGTGACGTCGAGCTCCACGCGAGTGTGGAGCTGGTCCAGGAGCTGGTGTTCCATCGGATGCGGCGCACCGACCGCGTCGACGCGGTGGCGGAGGGCCGCGCCGTCGCGCGCGCCTGCACGCTCCACCCCTTCGACGCCGAGGTCCTGGCCAAGGCGCTCGACCTCACCGCGACGACATCGATCGGCGGACGCGACGCCGTCCACGCGGCGACCGCACTGCTCGCGGGCTTCGACGCCGTCGTCTCACCCGATCGGGACTTCGGAGTGGTCGCAGGGCTCCGTCGGGTCGATCCGGCCGACGCGCTGGGCTGATCCGGGTGTCGCGTTGTACACCACGACCGGCGCTTCGGTGGCGATGCGGTCGTAGAGCCGCCGGGCGTCGGTGTTCGAACGCCTCGTCGTCCAGCGGACCACGTCGTGCCCCTCCTCGCGCGCGACGAGCCGCACCCCCTCGACCAGGGCGCGCGCGAGCCCGCGACGGCGGTACGCCCGATCGACGAACAGGTCGTCGATCCACACGCCAGTCGTCCCCGTGATGGGCCGCTCGAACACCCGATAGTTCGCGAGACCCGCCGGTAGGCCGTCCGCGAGCGCGACGAGGCCACGGGTCTGAGCCGCGGGCGACATCAGCCAACCCCAGACGGTGGCGAGGTGCTCGGGCCCGGCTTCACCGCCGCCCCCCATGCAGTAATCCGCGAACAGCCGATGCCATCCTTCGCGGTGCTCGACGGTGACCGCCACCACCGACGGCTGCGCGCTCATCAGGCGAGGGCCAGCCAGTCCACGGCGACGTCGGCGACGAGCACCGCGGGGCCGGCCAGCTCGACGTGGCCGTCGGGCAGGACCGTGACGCGCAGCACGCCGCCCGGCACCTGGACCCGCCACACGTCGGGGGCCCCCTCCCCGGCCCACGCACGCACGGCCAGCGCCGCGGCAACGGCCCCGGTGCCGCACGACTGCGTCTCCCCCACGCCCCGCTCGAACACGCGCATCGCGACGACCCCGATGCGCCGGCCGCCCTCCTCGCGCTCCCCCAGCGGCAGGACGAGCTCGACGTTCTGGCCCTCGGGGTTGGCCGGCGTCACGACGGGCGCCGCGGTGAGGTCGGCCCCGGCGAGCTCGTCGCCCGACGCGACCGCCAGCACGGCGTGCGGGTTCCCGACGTCGACCCGCAGGGCGGGCCGCGCCACGGGCAGGCCCCGCACGGTCACCTCGACGTCGCCGCCGGCCGCCCCGGCGGCGTCCCCGCCCGGCAGGAACCACCGCCCCATGTCGACCGCGTACCAGGGCTCGTCGTCCGGCCCCGCCTCACGCCGTACCCGCTTGACCCCGGCGCGCGTCCCGACGGCGAGCTCGGCCGCCGGGTCCCACAGACCCAGGCGCTCCAGCCACGCGGCGAACACCCGCACGCCGTTGCCGCACATCTGGGCGAGCGAGCCGTCGGCGTTGCGGTAGTCCATGAACCACGTCGCGGCGGGATCCTCCGCCAGGACGGCGGCGCCGTCGTCCAGCCGCGACGAGGCGACCAGCCGGATCACGCCGTCGCCGCCGATGCCGCCCCGGCGGTCCGCCAGGGCCCGGGCCAGGTCCGGCGTCAGTGCCAGGCCGTCGCGGCCGTCGAGGAGCACGAAGTCGTTCTTCGTGCCATGGCCCTTGACGGCGTGCAGCGGCGGGTTCACGTGCCGAGCCTACGGCTGGTCGGCGCACTCCCCGGGTCCGCCAGGGCACCCGCCCGAGCGCGCTCGACGAGGTCGCGGGCGTGGGCGACGAGGTCCGGGTCCTGGGCGTCGAGCCAGTGCACCCGCGGGTCGCGACCGAACCAGCCCATCTGCCGGCGGGCGAGGCGCCGGGTGGCCACGACCGTCTCGTCGTACGCCTGCCGCTCCGACAGCCGACCGGCGCGCAGCGCGAGCACCTGCGCGTAGCCCACGGCGCGCGCGGCGGTCCGCCCCAGGCCGCCGGCAGCGAGCAGCCGGTCGACCTCGTCGACCAGCCCGCCCGCCCACATCCGCGCCACCCGCCCGGCGACCCGCTCGTCGAGCACCGCGCGGTCGCAGTCGAGGCCGATCTGGATCGCCGGCACCTCGTAGACGTGCTCCGGCAAGGCCGACGAGTAGGGCCGGCCGGTGAGGGCGATCACCTCGAGCGCGCGGACGATGCGGCGGGCGTTGTGGGGTCCGATCCGCTCGGCGGCGACAGGGTCGCGGGCGGCCAGCTCGCCGTGCAGCGCCCGCGGCCCCTCGGCGTCGGCACGGGCCTCCAGCGCGGCGCGCAGCGCCGGGTCGGTGCCCGGGAAGTCCAGGTGGTCGAGCAGGGCGCGGACGTAGAGGCCCGATCCCCCGACGGCGACCGGCACGCGGCCGCGCGTGACGAGGTCCGCGAGCGCGGCGCGGCCCCAGTCCTGGTAGTCGGCCACGGTGGCGTCCTCGAGCGGGTCGAGCACGTCGAGCAGGTGGTGGGGCACGCCGCGCCGTTCCGCCACCGGCACCTTGGCCGTGCCGACGTCCATCCCCCGGTAGAGCTGCATCGCGTCGGTGTTGACCACCTCGCCGCCCAGGGCGAGCGCCAGCTCGATGCCGAGGTCCGACTTGCCCGTCGCGGTGGGCCCGACGACGGCCACGACGAGCGCGGTCGACGAGGACTGGCCGCTCATCCGGCCGCCACCCAGGTGAGCACCGCGTGGGTCGCACCCGCGAGCACCTCCCGGTGCACCCGCCGCGCCACGACCTCGTCCGCCCCGAGTGCGCCGAGCAGCACCTGCCAGGGCCCCCACCCGGTGACCGCGAGCTCACCGGCGAGCACCCGGTCGAGGGACCCCAGGCGCGCCCGGGCGGCCGGCCCGGCGTCGGCGAGGTCGGCCACGACCTGCTCGTCGTACGCCGGCGCCCGCTCGTCGTCGGCCAGCGGGGCGTCCGGGCCGTGGCGGCCGGAGGCGGAGCCGACCACGACCATCGTCGTCGGGCCCTCGTCGGCCAGCTCGCGGCCGAGATCGCGCAGCTCGCCGCCGCGACCCGGCCTCGCCTCGGCCGGGCCCACCTCGACCACGTCGGCGGCCGCGACCCCATCGTGCGCCAGCAGGAGGAGCGCGGCCGAGGCCGAGATCCCCGCGACGGGCCCCGTCATGGTCGGAGCGGGCCGCTCGAGAGCGGGCGGCGGCCAGCCCACGAGCTCGTCGGGCACGCCCGCGGCGCCGAGCGAGGCGCGTGCCCACGGTCCGAGCCGCCGGTCCGACCGGCCCGGCGCGACGACCACGACCCTGCCCTCGTGCCGGGTGACGTCGCGGAGGGCCGTCAGGGCTGCCGCGCGCAGCGTCGCGCCGCGGTCGGCCACGCCGCCCGCACCCGGCACGAGCAGCGCGGTGTCCGGGATCAGCGCCGCGGCGACGAGCATGCCTGCAGGCTACGGCCCGGGGACCGGCGTGGGAGCCACCCACCGGTGCGCTGCGGGCGAACCGAGGACCACCCCCGCGGGATCGGTAGGTAGTCTCGGACCATGGCGTCGTTCGCCGACCGGGCGCGAGAGTGGTTCCGCCGCATCGGGCGGTCCGCCGAGCCTGCGGCCGAGGATGACCCCGACCTCCACGACTCCGTGGCCGCCCTCCTGGCGCGCGAGCTCGGGGTCGTCGAGCCCGCCGAGGACGTCCCCGTCGCGGTGACCCCGGCCCGCCTCGCCACGTGGATGAGCAACAACGGGTTCAGCTACTTCGTCGACAGCGACGGCGACCTGGGCGGGATGTGGCGCGGCCGCCTGTTCTACTTCTTCCTCTTCGGGGAGCACGCCGAGATCCTGCAGGTCCGCGGCCAGTGGCAGCGCGAGGTGACGATCGAGCGGATGAGCGAGATCCTCGACGTCTGCAACGAGTGGAACGCCGAGCGGATCTGGCCCAAGGCCTACGTCCGGGTGCGCGACAACGGCCGCGTCCACGTCGTCTCCGAGGTGGCCCTCGACCTGGAGCACGGCGCGACCGACGCCCAGCTCCACCAGGCGCTGTTCTGCGGCCTGTCGACCGGCAGCATGTTCTTCGACGCGCTCGACGAGCGGTACCCCGACCCCGTCGGGATCGCGCCATGAGCACACCGGGATGGCTGCTCCGGGCGCTGTCCGGGCTCCCCAACGCGGCCAAGGCTCCGCGCGTGGACGACGAGCCGCCGGCGCCCGTCACCCGCGCGCGCGTGGCGGACTACCTGCGCCGGCGCAGCTACCGGTTCGTGGTCGATGACGACGGCGACCTGACCGGCACGTGGGACGGCAACCGGTTCTGGTTCCTGCTGCTGGGCGACGGGCAGGAGATCGTGCAGGTCCGCGGGCGCTGGCACCGCACCCTGCCGCTGGACGCCCGCGCGTCGATCGCCCTGGTGATCAACGACTGGAACCGGGAGCGGATCTGGCCGAAGGCGTACCTGCGCGAGGAGGAGGGCATGCTCGCCGTGTACGCCGAGACGTCCGCCGACCTCGAGGCCGGCGCAAACGACGCGCAGCTGGCGCAGATCCTCTCGTGCGGGCTGGGCACCGGCGTGCAGATGTTCCTGTCGTTCGAGTCGACCCTGCCGGCGGTCGACGAGCCCGAGCAGCCGGACGTGCCGGACAACTGAGGTCACAGGCCGCCGAGGACCTGCCCCAGCAGGATCTTGACGATCATGGCGGCCGGGTACACGAGCGCGTACCCGAGGGCGACGCGCGAGTCGTGCCCGGTGCGGCCGTTGGCGAAGGCGAGCACCGCCGGCTGCGTCTGCGTGCCGCCGATGACGCCGGACAGCTGCGTGCCCCCCATGCCGAACACCCGCCGCATCACCTGGTAGAGGCCGATCGCCACCACCGTGGTGACGACGACGCCGAGCACGAGGATCCGCAGCCACTCCCCGGAGGCGAACGCGACGCCGATCTGCGAGCCGGCGCGCGAACCCGCCTGCGCCAGGAAGATCAGCAGCCCGAGCTCGGAGATCGCCTGTGCCGCCGTGAAGGGCATCGCGGTGACGACCGACCCGACGCGGCCGATGCGGCCGAGGACGAGGCCCAGCACGAGCGTGCCCGCCGCCGAGCCGATGGAGAACACCCGCCCGGGGACCGGGAACGCCACGACGCCGAGCAGGATCCCCAGCGTCATGCCGACCCCGAGCACGATCGGCGTGATGTCCGACATGCCGCGCGCCGAGTCGCCGAAGAACCCCGACACCTCGGTCATCCGGCCGCGCGGCGCGATGACGCGGACGCGGTCGCCGAGCTGGAGCATCACGTCGTCGGACGCGACCACGTCCACGTCGCCGCGGCGGACGCGGCTCGCCGTGGCCCCGAACCGCTGCGCCAGGCCGAGCTCCCCGATCGTCTTGCCCGCGACCCGGGGCGACGAGACCGTGACGCGGCGCATGTCGAGGTAGGCGCGGTCCAGGTCGAGGTGGTGCGACGAGGCGTGCCCGAGCTCGCGCGTGACCTCCTCGACCTCGTTCGCGGGGCCGATGACGAGGACGAGGTCGTCGGGCAGGAGGGTGTCCCGGTCGTCCGCCGTGAGGATGGGCGAGGTCTCGCCGTGCCGCACGCGGGAGAACGTGATGCGCTGCCCGTGCAGCTCCTCGAGCTCGCGCACGCTGGGCGCCGAGTCGACCTCCACCCGGATCGTGCGGTTGACGAGCGGCGGCGGCGTGTCGGCGTCCTGGGCACGGTGGCGGAGCGCCAGCTGGACCGTCGCGAGCATGCCGACGACACCGAAGAGGTACGTCACGGCGTAGCCGACGGTCGGCGTCGTCGGGTCGCCGGCGGCCTGCTGGGCGGCGGCCAGCGCCGGGGTGTTCGTCAGGGCGCCGGCGAACGCGCCCGCGACGGTCGGGGCGTCGAGCCGCAGCACGTGCCCGAGGCCCACCGCGACGAGCGCGCCGACGACGACCACGCCCACCATCGCCAGGATCGGGCCCAGGCTGCGGCGTAGCGACGCGAAGAACGTCGCGCCCGAGACGATGCCGACCGTGAACGTGAACAGCGTCAGCCCGAGCGTGCCGAGCGCCTCGGTGATCTGCAGGTTGATGCCGTAGCGCGCCGCCCACGCCGAGAGGGCGATCGCGAGGAAGAGCACGCCGGCGGCGCCCAGGCCGACGCCCTTGACCGTGAGCCGACCCACCGCCGAGCCGAGCCCGACGACGACGAACAGCAGCAGGACGGGCTGGCCGGCGAGGAACGACAGCACCTGGGGCATCGATGCTCCACGGAGGGGCGGCGCGGATCTGTGCCGCCATGACAGCACCGGCGCGCCGCCGCCCCGGGGGCCGAAGGGCCCGCCCGCCACGCCGTCCAGGTCGGCGACCAGCCTCCGACCCTGCCCGACGGGACCGAAGACCCGCGCCCACGCTCCCGCGCACACGGCAGCCGGTGTCGATCCCGGCTGTCCGGACTGCCGGGCTGGGGTCCGGCCGCCGTGCTCGCCGAAGGCCTCAGCGGGTCGGCGCGCCGACCGCCGGGATCCCGAGAGCGACCGGACCGGCGGCCGGGCCGCCGTGGTCGTGCGTGTGCTCGTCGTGCCCGCGTGCCGCCCACGCGTCGCCGGCGCGGGTGCGGCGGACGACGAAGGAGCCGCCGCCGGTCGCCCCGTCGGCGACGAGGAAGTGCGGCGCGGCGTGCGTGACGTCGACCCGGACGAGGTCACCGGGCCGCGGCAGCTCGTCGGGTGCCGCGCCGGCCGGGACCGCGAAGTGGACCAGGCGGTTGTCGGCCGCCCGTCCGGACAGGCGGGCGGTGGCGCCGTCCTTGCGCCCCTCGCCCTCGGCGACCAGCACCTCGACGGTGCGGCCCACCTGCGCCCGGTTCTCCTCGAGCGAGATCCGCTCCTGCAGCTCGATCAGGCGCTCGTAGCGCTCCTGGACCACCGCCTTCGGCACCCGGTCCGCCAGCGTGGCCGCCGGCGTGCCCGGGCGCGGCGAGTACTGGAACGTGAAGGCGCTGGCGAACCGCGACTGCTCGACGACCCGCAGCGTGTCCGCGAAGTCCTCCTCGGTCTCGCCGGGGAAGCCGACGATGACGTCGGTGGTGATCGCCGCGTCCGGCATCGCGGCGCGCACGCGGTCGAGGATGCCGAGGAACCTCTCGCTGCGGTACGAGCGGCGCATCGCCCGCAGCACCCGGTCCGAGCCCGACTGCAGCGGCATGTGCAGCGCCGGCATGACGGCCGGGTTCTGCGCCATCGCGGCGATGACGTCGTCGGTGAACGCGGCGGGGTGCGGGCTGGTGAACCTCACGCGCTCGAGGCCGTCGATCGCCCCGACCGCCCGCAGCAGGCTGGCGAAGGCCCCGCGGTCACCGAACTCGACGCCGTAGGAGTTGACGTTCTGACCGAGCAGGGTGACCTCGATGGCACCCGTGGCCACGAGGGCCTCGACCTCGGCGAGGATCTCCCCCGGCCGGCGGTCCCGCTCCTTGCCCCGCAGCGACGGGACGATGCAGAACGTGCACGTGTTGTTGCAGCCCACGCTGATGGACACCCAGCCGGCGTAGACCGACTCTCGGTGCGTCGGCAGCGTCGAGGGGAACACCTGCAGCGACTCAGCGATCTCCACCTGGGCACGGGCGTTGTGGCGGGCGCGCTCGAGCAGCACGGGCAGCACGTCGAGGTTGTGCGTGCCGAAGACCACGTCGACCCACGGCGCCTTCTCGACGATGCCCGCGCGGTCCTTCTGCGCCAGGCAGCCGCCCACGGCGATCTGCAGGCCGGGCCGGGCACGCTTCGCGGCCGCCAGGCGCCCGAGCGTCCCGTACAGGCGCTCGGCGGCGTTCTCCCGCACGGCGCACGTGTTGATGACGATGACGTCGGCGTCCTCCGCCACCACCTCGTCGGGCCCCGCCGCGACGTAGCCGGCCGCGTCGAGCAGCCCGGCCATGTGCTCGGAGTCGTGGACGTTCATCTGGCAGCCGAGCGTCTTGACCAGGTAGGTGCGTGGGCCCCCGCCGTCCGGCCCGGGAGCGGCGGGGACGACGAGCGGCGCGGTCGGCTGTGCGGACATCGCCGTCAAGCGTACGTTGCGCCCCGCGCGTCCCCGCCGCCGGCTCCGCCCGTGGGCGGCGGCAGTGGCGCGTCTCAGCCGGCGGTGGCGCTCGCCCGCAGCTCGCGCACCACGGTCACCTTGATCTCGCCCGGGTACGTGAGGTCCTGCTCGATGTGCCGCGCGATCGCCGTCGCCAGGCCGGGCAGCGCGGCGTCGTCGACCTCGTTCGGCTCGACGACCACCCGCACCTCGTGCCCGGCCGACATCGCCAGCGCCCGCCGCACGCCCGGGTGCTCGGCGACGAGCGCCTCGAGCTTGTCGATGCGCTCGACGTACTGGTCGAGCTCTTCGCGACGGGCGCCGGGACGCGCGGCGGAGATCGCGTCGGACGCCTGGACCAGCACCGCCTCGACCGTCTCGGCGGGCACCTCGTCGTGGTGGGAGGCGATCGCGTTGACCACCGCGGCCGACTCCCCGCACCGGCGCGCCAGCTCGGCACCCAGCGCGGCATGCGTCCCCTGCTGCTCGGCGGTCAGCGCCTTGCCGATGTCGTGCAGCAGCGCCCCGCGCTTCGTCACGTCCACGTCGGCGCCGATCTCCGCCGCGATCGCGCCGGCGACGAGCGAGGTCTCGACGAGGTGCTCCAGCACGTTCTGCCCGTACGACGTCCGCAGCCGCAGCCGTCCGAGCGTGTGGACGAGGTCGGGGTGCAGTCCCCGCACGCCGGCCCGCTCGGCGGCATCGCCGCCGGCGGCCTCCGTGCGCTCCTCGACGGCGGCCAGCGCCTCCTTGTAGGCCGCCTCGATGCGCTGCGGCTGGATGCGGCCGTCCGCCATGAGCGCCTCGAGGGCGACCTGCGCCGCCTCCCGCCGCTCGGGGTCGAAGCACGAGAGCACCACCGCGTCCGGCGTCTCGTCCACGAGGACGTTGACGCCGGTCAGGGACTCGAAGGAGCGGATGTTGCGCCCCTCCTTGCCGATGATCCGGCCCTTCATCTCCTCCGACGGCAGCGGGACCACGGTGATGGCCGACTGGCTGCTGGTCGGCACCGCGAGCCGCTGCACCGCGGTGGCCACGATGCGACGCGCCCGGGCCTCGGCCGTGCGGCGGGCCTGGGCGTCCGCACGGCGCACCTGCGCCGCGGCGTCGTTGCGCGCCTCCGCGGTCATCCGCTCGACGAGCTGGGCTCGCGCCTCCTCCGCCGACAGGCCGGCTACCGACTCGAGCTCGGCCCGGGCCTTCGCCTCCGCCTCGGCCAGCGTCCGGGCCGCCGAGCGCTCCGCATCGGCGACGACCCGCCCGGCGCTCCGTTCCGCGGCGACGAGCGCGTCGACGCGCTCGCGCGTCCGGCGCTCCAGCGACTCGAGCTCGCCGCGGTCCTGGGCCAGCACCTGCTCCCGCTCCTCGAGCCGCTGCTCGCGGCGCTCGGCGTCGGCCAGCTTGGTGCGCGTCTCCTCCTTGATGGTGGCGACGTCCTCGGTGGCCCGGCGGCGCACCGCCTCGGCCTCGCGACGAGCGAGCTGGACCAGCACGAGCGCGACCAGGCAGGCGCCGAGCAGCCCGACGATCGTGAGCACGGGCGCCCAGTTCATCAACACCTCCAGACGCCCGGCCGGGCAGACCTCCGCCCATTGTGGCCCTCCCGGGGATGCCGACGGGGTGCCACGCCCGTGACGGCACCTCCCGCACCTTTCCGGCGCACGGGTTCACTCGTCCGAGCGGTCGTCCCACCCGACGCCGACGACCTCGGCGTCGTCCGGTTCACCCTCTCGGCCCAGCGTCTCTCGGACCAGGCGGGCGACGAGCCCCGGCGCGTACCCCCGGCGTCCGAGCGCGGCCAGGGTGCGGCGCTGCCGCGTCGCCGCGTCGAGCCCACGGGTGGACGCCAGCTTCCGCTCCACGAGCCGGCGGGCCGCCTCGACCTCGGCGTCGTCCCCCACCTGCTCCAGCGCCTCGGCGGCGGTCGCGTCGTCCACGCCGCGGCGTCGCAGCTCGACCGCCAGGGCGCGCCGGGACAGGCCGCGCTCCGCGTGCCGGGTTCGCACGAGCATCTCGGCGTACGCCGCGTCGTCGATGAGTCCGACGTCGGTGAACCGGTCCAGCAGGCGGGTCGCCACCGCCTCGGGCACGTCGCGCGTCGCCAGCGCCTCCGCCAGCTGCGCGCGGCTGCGCGGCGCGCCCGTGAGCAGGCGCAGCAGGATCGCCCGTGCGACCTCCTCCGCGTCCGGCTCGGGGTCGATCGCGGCCGGACCGGTGGGCGGCGGTTCGGAGGCGGGTGAGCGGAGCCGCCCCTGACCGGCGCCGCTCACCCCGTCCTCCTCGCTGTCCTCACCGACACGCCACCCCCGGCGGCTGCGTCACGGCCGGGCACGGATCAGAAGTTGACCGGCGCGTCGTCGGCCGGCCTGTCGACCTTCGCGCCGATGCCGAGTTTCTCCTTGATCTTCTTGTCCAGCTCGTCGGCCAGGTCGGGGTTGTCCCGCAGGAACGACCGGGCGTTCTCCTTGCCCTGGCCGAGCTGGTCGCCCTCGTACGTGAACCACGCCCCGGACTTGCGGATGAACCCGTGCTCGACGCCCATGTCGATGAGGCTGCCCTCACGCGAGATGCCGACGCCGTACAGGATGTCGAACTCCGCCTGCTTGAAGGGCGGCGCCATCTTGTTCTTCACGACCTTGACCCGCGTACGGTTGCCGACCGCCTCCTGGCCCTCCTTGAGGGTCTCGATGCGGCGGATGTCGAGGCGCACCGACGCGTAGAACTTCAGCGCCTTGCCGCCGGTGGTCGTCTCCGGCGAGCCGAAGAACACGCCGATCTTCTCCCGGAGCTGGTTGATGAAGATGGCGGTGGTGCCCGAGGAGTTGAGCGCGCCGGTGATCTTGCGGAGCGCCTGGGACATGAGGCGGGCCTGCAGCCCGACGTGGTTGTCCCCCATCTCGCCCTCGATCTCCGCCTTCGGCACCAGGGCGGCCACCGAGTCGACGACGACGATGTCGATCGCGCCGGACCGGATGAGCATGTCCATGATCTCGAGCGCCTGCTCGCCGGTGTCCGGCTGGGACACCAGCAGCGCGTCGGTGTCGACGCCGAGCTTCTTGGCGTACTCGGGGTCCAGGGCGTGCTCGGCATCGATGAACGCCGCGATGCCACCGGCGCGCTGGGCGTTGGCCACCGCGTGGAGCGCGACCGTCGTCTTGCCGCTCGACTCCGGCCCGTAGATCTCGATGACGCGGCCGCGCGGCAGGCCTCCGATGCCGAGCGCGACGTCGAGGGCGATCGACCCGGTGGGGATGACCTCGACGGGGGCACGCCCCTCGTCGCCGAGGCGCATGATCGAGCCCTTGCCGAACTGACGGTCGATCTGGCTCAACGCGGCCTCGAGGGCCTTCGCGCGATCCTGGGGTGCTGCGGGCATGGTTCCCTCGTTCGTCTCGAGCAGCGTGCGCGCTGCGCCGGCTGGGGCTGGTCTTCTCGTCGTGGGCGACCGTATGTCCGACCACCGACACGACCGCTCGCCTCCCGCGGCGGGTGCGCCGTGGCGCTCCCGGGACGGGCTGTGGGCGGTTGGTCGCCCGCGGGCCACAGTAGGCCGAACACGTGTTCGACGCACGCTTCGTGCCGGGCGTGTCGCGTCCCGGTTCAGGCCGCCGACGAGACGACGGCCGACTCCCCCGGCGCCAGCAGGACGACCTCGCACCCCGGGGCCTCGTGCCGGGCGGCGTGCAGGAAGGCCGGACCCGCCCGGTCCATCCAGCCCGGCGGCAGGCGCCGCGACACCGGCGCGTGCAGGGTGCCCCAGTGCACCGGGATCGCCGCGCGCGCACCGACGAGGTGGCACGCCCGCGCGGCCTCCACCGGGTCGAGGTGCCCACCGGACAGCCGGGGGCCCCACCCGCCGACCGGCACCAGCGCGAGGTCCACCCGCCCGTCCAGCAGGTCGGGGACGGCGGCCATCGCGGGGTGGGGGCCGGTGTCGCCGGCGAACCAGATCCGCAGGTCGCCGGCGCGCACGACGAAGCCGCAGGCGGCGTTCGGACGGCGCCGCATCGGCCGGTCGCCGTGCACCGCCGGGATCGCCCGCACCTGCACCGCGCGCGTGTGACGGGCGGTCGGCACGGTCCACCAGGTGCCTTCCGGCAGCGCGACGCCACCCGGGATGCCGTGCCCGCGCAGCCAGTGCGCGTTCGCCGGTGCCGCGACCACGGGCGTGCTCCCGAGCAGCTCGAGCGAGCCGATCTCCGCATGGTCGTAGTGCAGGTGGGAGATCAGCACCGCGTCCGGGTCGCGCCAGGACCGCGGGTCCGGCGCCGCGCCCCGGCGCCGCAGCAGCCCGGCGTGCTCGCGCAGCAGCGGGTCGGTGAGCAGCCGGGCACCGGCCACGTCGAGGACCACGCTCGCGTGCCCGAGCCACGTCACGCGTCCGTCGGTCATGGTGACGGCGCCCTGTCACGGCTGTCGCCAGGCCGCCGGGAGCGGTCCGGCGTGCCCTCGTCCTGCGCCCGGTCGTGCCGCGTCGGTTGCCCCGGCGCCTGCTCGCCGTGCGTCTGCGCGGCGCCCGCCGCGCCCTCGGCCCGGAGCTCCGCGGCACGCAGCCAGGCCAGCAGGCACTCGTGCACCGCCTCGGCGCCCACCAGCAGGGGCCGGCCGGCGACGGGTTCGCGCGCGTCGTCGGGCACCTGCCAGGCGGACGGGTGCAGCAGGAACGCCCAGCTCTGGTCGCCGCCCAGGCCGCCGTGCGAGCCGACCTGCCCCTCGAAGGCGTGCACCTGCCCCTCCGGTGTCACCGCGGAGACCACCAGCAGGTCCCCCGCGTCGGGCAGGCGCGCGGCGCGGGCGAGGTCCGCCGCCGCCCGCGGCCCGTGGCCGGCGAGGGGGTCGTCGCCCTCCACGGGCTCGTCGCGCTCCAGCGTCCGCACGCCGCGCGGGCCGACGACGACGAGACCGCGGTCGGCGGTGTCGAGGACGACGAGGCCGACGCCCGGCGTCGCGGCGAGCCCCGCGACGAGCCCCGGGTACAGCGCCTGGAGGTCCTCGAGCACCGGCCGGCGCGCCAGCCGCGGGAACCAGACCAGCGCCAGGTTCCCCGAGGCGGCGACGACGACCTCCGGCGGGCCGTCGGACTCGGCCGCCCGTTCGTCGTGCGCCCGGTCGTCACGGCCTCGCTCCGCCCGGCCGGTGCCCGCCCGCCGGAGCCTCGCCGACGACCGGCCGAAGAGGCTTGTGAGCAGCGCGTCCAGCTGTCCGAAGTCCTCCCCGCCACCGCTCGCGAGGCCTGCGGCGTCTGGCGCCGCCATGAGGTCGCGGACGACGTCGAGCAGGCTCGCACCCGCCACCTGCGAGAACGGTGCGCCCAGGGTCTGGCCGTGGTCGGAGAGGACGACGACCTCGTACTCGCGCGGTGCCCACGGCAGCACGCGCTCCAGCGTGCCGAGCACACCGTCGAGCCCCTCGAGCGCGCGCAGCGACTCCGGCCGGGTCGGCCCGGCGTGGTGCGCGATCTCGTCGTAGTCGACGAGCGCGACGAAGACCACCGGCGCCCCCTGCTCGAGCGACGCCGCGACGATCGACGTCGACAGGTCGCGCAGGAGGACGTTGGTCAGCGCGCGCAGCGGGACGTACCAGCCGCCGCGGCGGATGCGCGGCGTCACGCCGTGCTCACGCTGCCGCCGCGCCTGGTACAGCTCCTTGACCATCTCGCCGATCGTGACGGTCAGCGCCCTGACCAGCACGAAGGGGTCCGCGAAGAACCTCAGGTACCCGGCGCCCGGCCCGACCCCCCGGCGCGGACCCCGGCTCATGACGAGGTAGGCGGTGCTCGCGTCGCCCGAGAGCATCGTGCCCACCGCGACGCCGCCGCCGGACAGGAGCCCGTCACCGGTCGTCGTGCGCTCCTCGATGAGCGCCGCATCGGCCGGCCGGTTGGCGACGACGATCCGCGCGAGGTCACGGTCCCACCATCGGAACGCCGGCACGCGCGAGGAGTCGCCGTGCAGGAGCCCGGCCTGGCTCGCCGGCGTCGTCGCGGGCACCCGCGCCCACCAGGGCTCGACCGTGTGGGACCCGCTCGTCAGCCAGCGGTCCATCGTCGGGACGAGCCCGGCGGCCCGCGCCAGGTCGAGGACGGGCGCCGACACCCCGTCGAGCTGCACGACGAGCACGCCCGGGGGCCGGCCGGGCGCGCCCGCGTCCCGGCCCTCCGCCAGCGCCCGGCGCCGCGCGCGGCGCAGCGTGGCCTCGACGACGTAGCCGTTGCCCGGCGCCGCCCAGACCCACCGCCCGACGGCCATGACGACCCCGGCGACGACGAGCACCCAGACGACCGCCCAGGGGGTGCTCAGCTCGACGCCGGGCAGGAACCGCAGCGCCGCCCAGGCGACGAGCAGCTGGCCCGCCAGGCCGGCCACGAGCGCGCCGCCGGCACCGCCGAGCCGCGCGACGAGCCGCAGCCCGGGGGCGAGCAGGAGCGCGCCGGCCGCGACGATCGCACCGGCCAGGAGCACCGGCCACCAGGTGCGCACGGTGACACCGCCGACGACGCCGATCGCCACGGACAGCCCGAGCGTCGTCGCGACGAGGGACCAGCCGGCCTCCGCGAGGTCGGCCCGGGTGGGCCATCGCCGCCGTGCCACGGGCGGCGGGCCGGCGCTCACGCCCGTGCGCGCCGCGGCGGGGCCGTGCGGCGCGGGTTGGCGCCCCAACGTCGGGAGTCGGGGATCTCGAGCTCGTCGCAGAGGGCGTGCCACACGTCGCGCGGGTCGACGTTGTCCGCGAGGGCCGCCTCGGCGGTGCGGTCCTCGAGCGAGCCGAGGCGCAGCGACGTGGCCAGGACCCGGCCGTGGGCACGGCCGAGCACCTCGTCGACCAGTCCCCAGAACTCGCTGTACCGCACGGCACCAGCCTGCCACCCCGCGGCGACAGCACCGACCCGAGGCGGCGGCCATGGGGCGCGCCACGTGTCGGCGGTGGCGGCGATGATGGGCGGGTGGCCCTCGACCGGTTCTCCGAGCCCACCCGCGCCTGGTTCGCGGGTGCGTTCGACGAGCCCACCGCGGCGCAGCGCGGGGCGTGGGACGCGATCGCCGGCGGTGACCACGCGCTCGTCGTCGCGCCCACCGGCTCCGGCAAGACCCTCGCGGCCTTCCTCTGGGCGCTCGACCGGTTGCTGACGGAGCCGGCACCGGCGGACCCGCTCGAGCGGTGCCGGGTCCTCTACGTCTCGCCGCTCAAGGCGCTGGCGGTCGACGTGGAACGCAACCTGCGCTCCCCGCTGGTCGGCATCCGGCAGGCGGCGCAGCGGCTCGGCCGCGCTCTCCCGCCGGTCGAGGTGGGCATGCGCACCGGGGACACGCCGCCGGAGGAGCGCCGGGCGTTCGGGCGGACGCCGCCGGACATCCTCATCACCACCCCGGAGTCGCTGTACCTGGTGCTGACCTCGTCCGCGCGCGCCGGGCTCGTGGGCGTGCGGACGGTGATCGTCGACGAGATCCATGCCGTCGCCGGCACCAAGCGGGGCGCCCACCTGGCGCTGTCGCTCGAGCGCCTGGACGCGATGCTCGAGCGGTCCGGCGGGCCCGGGCCGGCGCAGCGCATCGGGCTGTCCGCGACGGTCCGCCCGGTGGACGCCGTCGCGGCGTTCCTGTCCGGCAGCCGGCCGCTCGACGACGGCGGGCGGCGCGTCGTCGTCGTGCAGCCACCGGCGGACAAGCGGATCCAGGTGGACGTCGTGGTGCCCGTGCCCGACCTCACGGAGCCGGGGACCGTCGGGCCGGTCGGCGAGCCCGACGACAGCGGCTACGTCACCACGGCCAAGCCCTCGGTGTGGCCGCACGTCGAGGAGCGCGTGGTCGACCTGGTCGCGGCGCACCGCTCGACGCTCGTCTTCACCAACGCCCGGCGCGGCGCCGAGCGGCTGACGAGCCGCATCAACGAGGTGTGGGCGGCGCGCAACGGGCTGGACGTGCCGGACGTCGGCGCCGCACAACCGGCGCAGGCCCCCGGGGAGTCGGGCACGTCGGCCGGTGTCGACACCCGCCACGCCGCCACGATCCTCGCTCGCGCGCACCACGGGTCGATGAGCCGGGCGGAGCGGACCCGCACCGAGTCCGAGCTCAAGGCCGGGCTGCTGCCCGCCGTCGTCGCGACGTCGTCGCTCGAGCTGGGCATCGACATGGGCGCCGTCGACCTCGTCGTCCAGGTCGGCGCGCCGCCCTCGGTGGCCAGCGGGCTGCAGCGCATCGGCCGTGCCGGCCACCAGGTCGGGGCGGTGAGCCACGGCATCGTCTTCCCGACCTTCCGCGGCGAGCTCGTGCCGGCCGCGGTCACCGCGCAGCGGATGCGCGAGGGGGCGCTCGAGGCCCTCGTCGTCCCGGCGAACCCGCTCGACGTGCTGGCGCAGCAGGTCGTGGCGATGGTCGCCGTCGACGACTGGTCGGTGCCCGACCTGGCTGCGACCGTGCGGCGCGCGGCGCCGTTCGCGGGGCTCGGCGCCGCCACCTTCCACGCCGTCCTCGACATGCTGGCGGGCCGCTATCCCAGCGAGGAGTTCGGCGAGCTGCGCCCGCGTCTGGTGTGGGACCGGGTCCAGGACACCCTGACCGCCCGGCCGGGCGCGCTGCGGCTGGCGGTGACCTCCGGCGGCACCATCCCGGACCGGGGGCTGTACGGGGTCTTCCTCGCCGACGGGTCCGTCGACGCCGGCGTGCCGGTCGACCCGGAACGGAGCGGCGGGCGGGTCCGCGGCGGCAAGCGGGTCGGCGAGCTCGACGAGGAGATGGTCTACGAGTCGCGGGTCGGCGACACGTTCACGCTGGGTTCGTCGACGTGGCGGATCCGCGAGATCACGCCGGACCGGGTGGTCGTCACGCCCGCGCCGGGGCTGCCGGGGCGGCTGCCGTTCTGGAAGGGCGACGCGGTCGGCCGGCCCGCCGAGCTGGGCAGGGCGATGGGCGCATGGGTGCGCGAGCTCATGACGCTCCCCGAGCCGGCGGCGCGCGAGCGGGTCACCGCCACCGGCCTCGACGAGTGGGCCACGGACAACCTCCTCGCCTACCTGCGCGAGCAGCGCGAGGCGACGGGCGAGGTGCCCACCGACACGGTGCTGGTCCTCGAACGGTTCCGGGACGAGCTGGGCGACTGGCGCGTGGTGCTGCACTCGCCGTACGGCGCGCGGGTCCACGCTCCGTGGGCGGTGGTGCTCGGCGCGCGGCTGCGGCAGCGGTACGGGGTCGACGCGGCGGTGATGCACGCCGACGACGGGATCGTGCTGCGGCTGCCGGACGTGCTGGAGTCCGCGCTCGACGACCCGGCGGACGGGCCCGCCGGCGACCCGCTGGTCGACATCGCCGACCTGCTGGTGGACGCCGACACGGTGCTCGACGAGGTGCGCACCGAGCTCGGCAGCTCCGCGATGTTCGCCGCGCGGTTCCGGGAGGCCGCGGGGCGCGCGCTGCTGCTGCCGCGCCGCCGCCCGGACCGCCGGCAGCCCCTGTGGCAGCAGCGGCAGCGCGCCGCCCAGCTGCTGCAGGTCGCGTCGCAGTACCCCGACTTCCCCATCCTGCTGGAGGCGGCCCGCGAGTGCCTGCAGGACGACTTCGACACCGCCGCCCTCGCCGGGCTGATGCGCGACGTCGCCGCGGGCCGCGTGCGCATCGTCGACGTCACCACGGCGCACCCGTCGCCGTTCGCCGCCTCGCTGCTGTTCGGCTACACGGCGCAGTTCCTCTACGACGGCGACGCGCCCCTCGCCGAGCGTCGCGCCGCCGCCCTCAGCCTCGACCCGACGCTGCTCGCGGAGCTGCTCGGCCAGGGCGGGCAGTCGCAGCTGGCCGACCTGCTGGACCCGAACGCGGTCGAACGGACCGAGGCGGAGCTGGGAGCGCTGGCGCCGGACCGGCAGGCGCGCTCGCTGGAGGAGCTCGCCGACGTGCTGCGCCGGCAGGGACCCCTGCCCGAGGCGGAGCTGGCGCGGCGGGTGACCGAGGAGCGCCGGGACGAGGCCGCGGCGTGGCTGGCGGAGCTCGAACGTGCGCGCCGGGCGATCCGGGTCCGCATCGGCGGGCTCGGTGCCGCCCACGCGGAGCAGTGGGCCGCCGTCGAGGACGCCGGCCGGCTGCGCGACGCGTTAGGGGTGGCCCTGCCGGTCGGGGTGCCGGAGGCGTTCACCGAGGTGGTCCCCGATCCCTTGGGCGACCTGCTGCGCCGGCATGCGCGCACGCACGGGCCTTTCCCCGCCGCGGCCGTCGCCGCGCGGTTCGGGCTCGGCATCGCCCTCGTGACGGAGGTGCTGGCGCGGCTCGTCGGCCGCGGGGTGCTGGTCCAGGGGCGGCTGCGACCGGACGTGCTCGGCGGCACCGGCGACGAGTACTGCGACGCGGACGTGCTGCGGATGCTGCGGCGCCGCTCCCTCGCCGCGCTGCGGGCGGAGGTCGAGCCGGTGCCGCCGCAGGCGCTGGGGGTGTTCCTGCCCGCGTGGCAGGGGGTGCGCCCGGCCCGCAGCGGGACGTCAGCCGGGCTGCGCGGCCTCGACGGTGTGGCGCGCGTCGTCGAGCAGCTGGCAGGAGCCGCGCTGCCCGCCTCGGCGCTGGAGACGTGGGTGCTGCCGTCGCGCGTCGCCGACTACTCCCCCGCGATGCTCGACGAGCTGACCGGCGCCGGCGAGGTGGTCTGGGCGGGGCACGCCGCCCTGGCCGGGCACGACGGGTTGGTCAGCCTCCACCCGGCGTCCGTCGCCGACCTGACGCTGCCTCCGCCCGCGGACGACGAACCCGGCGGTCCGCTGCGTCAGGCCGTGCTCGAGGCGCTGGCCGGTGGCGGGGCGTGGTTCCTGCCGGCGCTCACGGCCCGCGTGCAGGGCGCGGTGGACGACGACGCCCCGGTGACGCAGGGCCGCGTGCTGGACGAGCTGTGGGCGCTGGTGTGGGCCGGCCGGGTGACGAACGACGGCCTGGCACCGTTGCGGGCCTGGCTCGGCACGGGCACCACCGCCCATCGCACGCGCCCGACGACGCCACGCGGCCGGTCCCTGCGGCCCCGGCTCGGGCTGCGCGGCGTGGGCGCGCTGCCCTCGACAGCGGCCGCGCGACCCGGCTCGGCCGCCGACGCCGCCACGGGTCGCGGGGCCGGCCGGTGGTCGCTGCTGCCGACGCGCGAGCAGGACCCGACCCTCCTGGCGCACGCGACGGCGGCGCAGCTGCTGGACCGGCACGGGATCGTCACACGGGCGGTCGCGCCGTCCGAAGGGCTCGGCGGCCGGTTCGGGGACGTCTACCGGGTGCTGTCAGCCCTGGAGCAGGGCGGGCAGCTGCGCCGTGGCTACTTCGTCGAGCACCTCGGCGGGTCGCAGTTCGCGCTCCCGGGGGCCGTCGACCGGTTGCGGTCGGACGCCCAGGTCGTCGCGCGAGCCGTGGCACGGGCGGCCGACGCGGCCGCGGACGGGACGGTCGAGGACGGCACGGCGCGGCGGCGCCTCGAGGCGCCGAGCGGCACGGACGTCGCGCCGGGGGCCAGGCCGCTCGTCGTCGTGCTCGCGGCGTCCGACCCGGCCAACCCCTACGGCGCCGCGCTCGCGTGGCCGGATCCCTGGGTGCCGCCGGGCGAGCAGCCCCGGCACCGGCCGGGGAGGAAGGCGGGTGCGCTCGTCGTGCTCGTCGACGGCGCGCCCGCGCTGTACGTGGAGCGCGGCGGGCGCACCACGCTGACGTTCACGCCCGACCGGGCGGCGCTGGACGCGGCCGCCGACGCGCTGGGCGAGGCGGTGCGGGCGGGGCGGACCGGCAGGCTGACGATCGACAAGGTCGACGGCGTGCCGGTGCTGGGCGGCGCGCTGCACGGCACGCTGGGGACCGCCCTCGTCGCGGCGGGCTTCACGCCCACGCCGAGCGGCCTGCGGCTGAGGGGGCCGGCGTGACCGGCCCGGGTGGCGCCGGTGCCTGAGGGCGACATCCTGCGGCGCACCGCCGCCTCGCTCGACGGCGTCCTCGCGGGGCGGGAGCTGACCCGGGCCGAGCTGCGGTGGCCCTCGGCGGGCGGCGTCGACCTCGTCGGGCGCACCGTCCTCGGCACGCGCCCCTACGGCAAGCACCTGCTGACCCGGCTGGACGACGGCCGCACGCTGCGGACCCACCTGCGGATGGACGGGATGTGGCGGGTGCGCCGCACCGGGGCCCGGCAGGTGCCCATCGGCCGGCCGGAGGTGCGTGCCGTGCTGGCCAGCGACGTCGGCATCGCGGTCGGCGTGCTGCTGGGGATGCTCGACGTCGTCCGGACGCGCGACGAGCACACGCTCGTCGGCACGCTGGGGCCGGACCTGCTCGACGACACGTTCGACCCCGGCGACGGCCAGGCCACCGGGATCCCGCCGAGCCGCACCGGCGCGCTCGGCATCGACGCTCCCGGCGGCATGCCGCTGCTGGCGCCGGGGCCCGGGATCGACGAGGCACGGCAGCGCTGGGCGGCCCGAGGGGCGACGCCGGTCGCGGAGGTGCTCCTGGACCAGCACGTCGTGGCGGGGATCGGGACGATCTTCATGGCGGAGTCGCTCTTCGCCGAGCGCATCTGGCCGTGGACCCCGGCCGATCAGGTGACGGACCCGGCGAGGCTGCTGCGCACCGCCCGCCGGCTCATGTCCGAGGCGATCCGGCTGCGCACGCCGCCGGGACGCGTGCACGCCAGGGAAGGCCTGCGGTGCCCGCGCTGCGGCGGCCTGATCGCGCGCGGCCAGGCGCGCCGGCCACCCATGCAGCGACCCGTCTTCTGGTGCCCGCGCTGCCAGCCGGCGCCGCGCGGCTGACCGTCAGCCGACGGGAGCGAGCTCCGGGCGACGACCCCAGCCGTCGAACGCGAGGTCCGCCGGCACGGTGTCCGGGATCAGCAGGCCCTCGGCGACGGCGATCCGGTCGGCCGCCTCACGCAGCACCAGCGACATCGGCACGTCGAGCGCGTCGCAGATGCTCCAGAGGAGCTCGCTCGACGCTTCCTTCTGCCCGCGCTCGACCTCGGAGAGGTACCCGAGCGACACGCGGGCCGCGGACGACACCTCGCGGAGGGTCCGCCCCTGACGCTGCCGAGCGTCGCGCAGCACATCACCGATGTGGTGTCGTAGGACCACCATGTGGGCTCCCCCCTTCGTGTCACGAGCCGGGACCATGCCCGGCACACCCGTCCGTCCACTCGTCGCGACGGCGGCTCGCGCCTCCACCGGACGATGTCCACCGTACCGTGCGCCTGTGACACGTGCCCCGTCGCGGCGTCCCATCGGCCGGTTGACCATCACGGCGGGTTCAACGTGGCGGGGTGGCTTCCTGTTCCCCCACCGCGGCGAGCGCCAGCTCGAGCACCCCCTGGACGGTCGCGGCCCGCACCGCGACGCGGTCGCCGGCGATGCGCCACGAGGCGACGCGGGTCCCGGCAGAGGTGGCGACGGCGACGTGCACCGTGCCCGGCGCCCGGCCGTCCTGCGGGTCGGGTCCCGCCACTCCCGTCGTCGCCAGCCCGAGGTCCGCCCCCAGCCGTTCCCGCACTCCGGCCGCCATGGCCGCGGCGACGTCCGGGTCGACCGCGCCACGCACCGCGAGCAGCTGGTCGTCCACCCCCAGCAGCGCCGCCTTGAGGTCGGTCGCGTAGGCGACGACGCCGCCGCGCAGCACGCGTGAGGCACCCGGTACGTCGACGAGCCGGGCGCAGACCGCGCCGCCGGTGAGGGACTCCGCCACGGCGAGCGTCCAGCCGCGGTGCTCCAGCGCCGCCAGCAGGCGGGCCGCGACGCTCGTCGCGGCGTCGGCCGCCGGGACCGTCACCTCAGACGCCCGCCGGCCGGGCGGGGTCACCGGGCGCCGCCTCGTCGGCGGGACCCGGCGCCGCCCCGCCCGTGAGACCGGACGGCGCATCGCCGGCACCGGCCGCCGGCCCGAGGTCGCCGGCCTTGGCCCGCAGCGCCGCGGCCTCGCGCCACACGCGCACCGCGGTGCGCACGTAGTCCAGGCCGGTGACGACGGTGAGCAGCACCGCGACGACCATGAGCACCCACGCCACGGCCCGGACCCACCCCGGCAGGTGGCCCAGCGGCAGCAGGAACACGCCGATCGCGGCGGTCTGCAGCACCGTCTTGAGCTTGCCGCCCTTCGAGGCGGGCAGCACCAGGTAGCGCAGCAGGAAGAACCGCATGACGGTGATGCCGAGCTCGCGGACGAGGATGACGATCGTCACCCACCACGGCAGGTCGTCCAGGATCGACAGGCAGACCAGCGCGGCGCCCATGAGCAGCTTGTCCGCGATCGGGTCGAGGAGCTTGCCGAGGTCGGTGACGAGGTTGTTGCGGCGCGCGAGCCAGCCGTCGAACCGGTCGGTCGCCGCCGCGACGAGGAACAGCGCGAGCGCGACGAGCCGCAGCGCCACGCCCTGGCCGTGGTCCCACAGCAGCGCCACGACGAACACCGGCACCAGCACGATGCGCAGCACCGTCAGGACGTTCGCCGGGTTCCAGGCGGAGGGGGCTGCGTCGACCACGCCGCCAGCCTAGGGGCACGGCGAGCGCGTGCGGCCCCCGGCAGGCCGCCGCGGGGTCCGGGCCGACGGACGCTCCGCCGATGGTCCGAGGAATCGGCGGCGGGTCGCCACTATCCTCCGGGCGTGAGGCACGCGCGTTCCCGGCCGCGGCCGGTGCTGTCGGTGGTCGTCGCGACCGTCGTCGCCCTCGGGGCGGCCGGCGGCGCCGGGTACGCCGCGCACCGGGCGCTCGACGGAGGCGGGCCCGCGCTCGCCGGGAACGGGGTGCCTCTCCCGACGGCGACGACCACGCCGCCGGCTCCGGTCACGCCCAGCCCCACGCCGACGGCCGACCCGGACGCGAGCTTCACCATCGTGGCGGCCGGCGACTTCCTCATGCACGGTCCGGTCAACGCCGACGCGCGGACCACTGGCGGCGGCTACGACTACTCCGCCGAGCTGGCGCCGCTCGACCCCTGGATCCAGGGCGCAGACCTCGCGCTGTGCCACCTCGAGGTCCCGGTCGCCCCGCCGGGCACCGCGCCGAGCGGGTACCCGGTCTTCGCGGCTCCGCCGCAGATCATCCCGGCGATCAAGGCGCAGGGCTGGGACGGCTGCTCCACCGCGTCGAACCACTCGGTGGACCGCGGCTTCGCCGGCATCAAGGCCACGCTCGACGCCCTCGACGCGGCCGGGCTCGGGCACTCGGGCACGGCGCGCAGCGCCGCGGAGGAGCAGTCGCCCCAGCTGTACCGCCTGCAGCGCGGCGGGCAGACGATCACGGTCGCCGACATCGCCTCGACCTACGCCACCAACGGCATGCCGGTCGACGCCGACAAGCCGTGGTCGGTGGACCGCATCGACGTGGCGCGGATCGTGGCGCAGGCCACGGCCGCCCGGGCCGCCGGGGCCGACCTCGTCATCGCCACCGTGCACGCCGGCAACGAGTACCAGACCGCGCCGAACGCGCAGCAGCAGGAGGTCGACCAGCAGCTGGCGGACTCCGGCGTCATCGACCTGGTCATCGGGCACCACGTGCACGTGCCGCAGCCGATCGCCAAGCTCGCCGGCGGGCCTGGCGGCCAGGGCATGTGGGTGGCCTACGGGCTGGGCAACTACATCTCCAACCAGGACCAGAGCACGGTGGGGATCGCGCGCACCGACTCGGGGATCCTGCTGACGGTGCACGTCACGAGCCAGGGGGCCTTCCCCGCGCAGGGCCGCAAGGCCGGCCCGGCGCACGTCACGGGCATGGAGTGGACGCCGATCACCGTCGACCGGCTCGGCGGCCACAAGGTCTACGCGATGCCGGACATCCCCAACGGGACCGCGACGCTGTCCGCCGCGGAGGTCGCAGCGCGCACCGCGCGTGTCGCGGCGGCGGCCGGAACGGTCGCACCCGAGCGGACCACGCCGCTGACGCCGACCGGGCAGCCGCCGGTCGTCGTCCCCCGCGTCACGCCGACCGGCTGACGCACCGCCTCAGCGGTCGTTCCAGTCCTCGTCCGCGTCGTCGTGCCAGTCCTCGGCCACGTCGTCGTCCAGCGGCGGCTCGCCGCGCAGCAGGGCCAGCGTCCCGGCCAGGTCGTCGGGCTTGACGAGCACCTCGCGGGCCTTGGACCCCTCGGAGGGCCCGACGATCTCGCGCGACTCCAGCAGGTCCATGAGCCGGCCCGCCTTGGCGAACCCGACCCGCAGCTTGCGCTGCAGCATCGACGTCGAGCCGAACTGGGTGGTGATGACCAGCTCGGCCGCCTGCAGCAGCAGGTCGAGGTCGTCGCCGATGTCGTCGTCCACCTGCTTCTTGGCGGGCGCGACGGTGACGTCCGGCCGGTAGACCGGCTTCAGCTGGCCCTTGACGTGCGCCACGACCGCGTGGATCTCCGTCTCGGTGACCCAGGCGCCCTGGGTGCGCATCGGCTTGGCGGCACCCATCGGCAGGAACAGCGCGTCGCCCTGCCCGATGAGCTTCTCCGCACCCGGCTGGTCGAGCACGACGCGCGAGTCCGTCAGGGACGACGTGGCGAACGCCAGCCGCGACGGGATGTTCGCCTTGATGACGCCCGTCACCACGTCGACCGACGGCCGCTGCGTCGCCAGCACCAGGTGGATGCCCGCCGCGCGCGCCAGCTGCGTGATGCGCTGGATCGACGCCTCGACGTCCCGCGGGGCGACCATCATGAGGTCCGCCAGCTCGTCGACGACGACCAGCAGGTACGGGTACGGCGCGATCTTGCGCTCGGAGCCCGGCAGGGGCTTGACCTTGCCGGCGCGCACCGCGGCGTTGAAGTCGTCGACGTGCTTGAAGCCGAACATCGACAGGTCGTCGTACCGCGCGTCCATCTCGCGCACCACCCACTCGAGGGCCTCGGCGGCCTTCTTGGGGCTGGTGATGATCGGCGTGATGAGGTGCGGGATCCCCTCGTAGACCGTCAGCTCCACGCGCTTGGGGTCGACGAGGATCATCCGCACCTCGTCGGGCGTCGAGCGCATGAGCACCGACACGATCATCGAGTTGACGAAGCTCGACTTGCCGGAGCCGGTGGCGCCGGCGACCAGCAGGTGGGGCATCTTCGCGAGGTTCGCCACGACGTAGCCGCCCTCGACGTCCTTGCCGACGCCGACGACGAGCGGGTGCTCGCTGCGCTTGGCGGCGGCCGACCGCAGCACGTCGCCCAGGGCGACCGTCTCGCGGTCGGTGTTGGGGATCTCGATGCCGATGGCCGACTTGCCAGGGATGGGAGACAAGATCCGCACGTCCGCGCTGGCCACGGCATAGGCGATGTTGCGCGAGAGGGCCGTGACGCGCTCGACCTTGACGGCCTGACCGAGCTCGACCTCGTACCGCGTGACCGTCGGGCCGCGCGTGAAGCCGGTCACCTGGGCGTCGATCTCGAACTGCTCGAGGACGCTGGTCAGCGACTCGACGACGCGGTCGTTCGCGGCCGAGCGGACCTTGTGCGGCGCCCCCTTGGCGAGCATCTCCTCGTCGGGCAGCAGGTAGAGCACGTCACCGCCCAGCATGGGCTGCTCGCCGGCCGGGACGCGGCGCGTCGGCGGCGCCTCGATCCGGTGCGAGCCGGACACGACGGTGGTCGGCACGGTCTCCGCCGAGCGCGCCACGGCGAGCGCCTCGGCCGCGTCCGGCCCTGGCTCGCCGAACGCGGGCGTGACCTGGTGGGCCCGCTCGAACGCCTCGTCGCCGTCGTAGCCGTCGAGCCCGTCGTCGACACCCTCGGGCTGGTCGCCCCGGTGCCGCAGCCGGCCCAGCAGCCCGCGCCGCGCCTGCTGGGCGGGCGGCTCCGGGAGTGCCGTGTGGCCGGCGTTGATGACGAGCGGCCCGTCCTCGTCGTCCTCGGCCGCGCGGTGGCCGGACACCTTGTCCCACCCGGCCCGCAGCTTCGGGACGATCTGGTTGACGGGCGTCGCGGTGACGACGAGCAGCCCGAACACCGCGAGCAGCACGAGCAGCAGCACCGCGACGACGGGTGTCAGGGCGTGCGCCAGCGGGGTCCCGACGACGTAGCCGACGAGCCCGCCCGACGCGCGGAGCCGGTCCCAGGCGTCCGTCGCGGGCACGCCCGCGCCGACCTCCCAGATGGCGCACACGGCGACGGCCAGGGCCGACACACCGATCCCGATGCGCGACGACGCGGCGGAGTCCTCCGGGTGGCGCATGAGGCGGACCGACGCCCAGAGCAGCACGAGCGGCACGACGACGCCGACGCGCCCGACGAGCCCCGCGGTGGCGTCGTGGACGACGGAGCCTGCCGTGCCGGACAGCCCGAACCACTCCCGGGCCGCGACGACGACCGCGAGCGCGAGGAGGAAGAAGGCCAGCCCGTCCCGGCGGTGCGCCGGGTCGAGGTCGCGCGCCCCCCGCCCGACCCGCCGGGCGGTGCCGCCGACGAGGTGCGCCACGCCCATCCACGCCCCCCTGACCATCCGCACCGGCAGGGCGGGACGGCGCGGCGGCGGGGCGGACCGGGGTCGCGACGCCGGCGGACGGGAGCCCGAGCCGGCGCGTGCCTGGGTCCGCGCGGCGCCTGGGGAGGACGTACGCGTGGCCATGGTCCTCACGGTAGCCGGGGGGCGTGCCGCTGCCCGGTGAGCGCGGCGCGTGTCGGGGAGCGGCCCCACGTGGGCGCTGGCACCCCCACCCGGGGTGCATCTCCTCAGGATGGCGGCGCGCCTGCCGACACGCTGGCGTGAGCGACGAACGTTCAGGGGTGGGCCCTGCGCTGCGCGGGTTGGTCGAGACGGTGAAGGTCGTCGCGCCCACGACGACGTGCGGCGAGGTCGAGCGTTCGTTCCGGAACCGCTGGACGTCCACCTCGATCGTCGTCACCTCCCCGCAGCCGGGCGGCGACCCCGGCCTCGTCAGCCGGTCGCGGTTCCTCGCGACGATGGCCGGCCATCGCGGGTACGGCCGCCTCCAGTGGGACAGCCGGCCCATCGGCGACCTCGCCTCCTGGAAGCTCGCGGCCCTGCCGGCCTCGGCCACGCTCCCCCAGGCCGTCGCCCTGCTCGGCACGGACCAGGACGGCGACCACGACCTCGTCGTCGTGGACGAGCAGCGCGCGCCGCTCGGCATCATCCGGCCGCTGCGGCTGATGCAGGCGCTCGCGGACCTGGCCGTGCAGCAGGCCGCCACGGACGGGCTGACGGGCGGCGCGTCCCGCAGCCACTTCGTCGGGCTGCTGGCCGCGCGGCTGCTGGACATCGGCACGAGCGTCGGCGCCGTTGTCGTGGCCTACCTCGACCTCGACCGGCTCAAGGCCGTCAACGACGCGCTCGGCCACAGCTGGGGCGACGCGCTGCTGCGCTCCGTCGTGCGTCGCATCGGCAGCCGGCTGCGCGCCACCGACCTGCTCGGCAGGCTCGGCGGCGACGAGTTCGCGGTGGTCCGCTGCCTGCCGGCCTACGACGTCGCCGACGCCGAGCGGCTGGCTCTCGAGCTGGGCGAGGACCTGTGCGCGGCCGTCGCCGCGGAGGACCCGCGCCTGCCGAGCGCCGCCCACTCCACGGCCAGCGTCGGCCTCGCGGTGGCGCTGACGGCGGACACGTCGTCGGACGCGGTGCTGCACGCCGCCGACCAGGCGATGTACGTCGCGAAGGAGGCGGGCGGCAACCAGGCGTGCCTGGCCGGCGCGGAGGCGCCGCGGCCGCGCGCCTGGGCCGAGGGCCGGCACCTCGAGGTGGTCTACCAGCCGATCGTCGACCTGCGGGGCGGCGGGATCGTCGCGGTCGAGGCACTGCTGCGGCACCGCAACGCCGACGGCGGCCTCGACGGACCGGCGACCGCGCTGGACGACGCGGCGCGCGCGGGGATGACCCTCGACCTGGACCGCTGGGTGCTCGAGCGCTCGTGCCGCGACATGGTGGCGTGGCGCGACGAGCTGGGCGACGCCGCGCCCACGGCGGTGCACGTCAACCTCGCGGCGGACTCGCTCGCCCACCCCGACCTGGTGCAGTCGGTGCTCACCACGATCGACGCCAGCGGCCTGCCACGCGGCTGCGTGCGGCTGGAGCTGTCCGAGCGGGCCGGGGTGCCGGACCTGACGCGGGCGCTCGGCAGCCTCCACGAGATCGCGGCCGCCGGCGTCCGGATCGCCCTGGACGACCTCGGCGCGTCGCTCGACACGCTGCGGGTGCTCGACCGGCTGCCCATCGAGACGATCAAGCTGGACCGGAGCCTGGTGGTGGGCGCCGGCGCCCGCGAGCCCGTGGACACCGAGGTGCTCTCGCTCGTCGTGCGCCTGTCGCAGCGGTTCGGGCTCGAGATCGTCGGCGAGGGCGTCGAGCTGCCGCTCGACGAGATGACGCTGCGGTGCGCGGGCGTGGCGCTGGCGCAGGGCTTCCGCTACAGCCACCCGCTGCCGGCCGACGAGGTGGTGCCGATCATGCTGTCGACCACGGCGACCCCGCGGTCGATGCCCGGCGGCGCGCCTGAGGTGCCCCGGCCGCACGAGGAGGCCGTGCCGCTCCCGAAATGAGGCCCCGGCTAGGGCATCTGCCCGATGGCTGAGGAGGGCCTTACGAGCAGTGTCCTCGGTGTCATCGAGAAGCGGGCACCAGGGGGTAGCCAGATGTTCACCGACTTCACCACCGCCGAGACCCTCGCGCGGCACCGCGCCGCCGAGCTCCAGCGCCGCATCGACCTGCAGCGCCGACGCGCGCAGCAGACCGCGCCGCGGCACCACGACGAGCGTGCCGTCGGCCGCGTGCTCGGCACGCTGCACCTCGCGCGGCAGCGCCACGCCAGCACCGTCCGCTGACGCGTCCCGTCGGCCCGGTCACCGGGCCGGCGGCCGTCAGGCCTCGACGACCACCGGGATGATCATCGGCCGGCGGCCCAGCCGCGACGCCACCCAGCGGCCGACGACCCGACGCACCACCTGCTGCAGCTGGTGGGTGTCCGTGGTGCCGCCGGCCACCGCCGCCTCGAGGGCGCTCGTCAGCTCGGGCATCACCTCGTCGAAGACCTCGTCCTCCTCGGCGACGCCGCGGGCGTGGATCTGGGGCCCGGCCAGCACCTTGCCGTCGGCCGACGAGACGACGGCGAAGATCGACACGAACCCCTCGTCGCCGAGGATGCGGCGGTCCTTGAGCTCCGCCTCGGTCACCCCACCGACGCTCGAGCCGTCGACGTACACGTAGCCGCACGGCACGGCGCCGACGATCGAGGCCTTGCCGTCGACGAGGTCGACCACGACGCCGTCCTCGGCGAGCATCACCCGCTCCGGCGGCACGCCGGTCCGCACGGCGAGCGCGCCGTTGGCGACGAGGTGACGCACCTCGCCGTGCACCGGCATGACGTTGCGCGGCCGCAGCACGTTGTAGACGTAGACCAGCTCGCCGGCCGACGCGTGGCCACTGACGTGCACCTTCGCGTTGCCGGAGTGCACCACGCGCGCCCCGAGCCTGGTCAGGCCGTTGATGACGCGGAACACGGCGTTCTCGTTCCCCGGGATGAGCGACGACGCGAGGATGACGGTGTCCCCGGGGCCGACCTTGATCTTGTGGTCGTTGTTCGCGATGCGCGAGAGGGCCGCCATCGGCTCGCCCTGCGAGCCGGTGCACATGAGCACCACCTCGTCGTCGGGCAGCGTGCCGGCCTCCTTCTGGTCGACCAGCACGCCCTCGGGGACCCGCAGGTACCCCAGCTCCGCGGCGATCGCCATGTTCCGCACCATCGAGCGTCCGACGAAGGCGACCTTCCGCTCGTGGAGCTCGGCGGCGTCGAGCACCTGCTGCACGCGGTGGACGTGCGAGGCGAACGACGCCACGACGATCCGCTTCGCCGACTCGGCGAACACCCGGTCCAGCACGGGGCCGATCTCGCGCTCACCGGCGACGAAGCCCGGCACCTCGGCGTTGGTCGAGTCGACCATGAAGAGGTCGACGCCCTCCTCGCCGAGCCGGGCGAAGGCCCGCAGGTCCGTGATGCGCCCGTCGAGCGGCAGCTGGTCCATCTTGAAGTCGCCCGTGTCGAGCACGGTCCCGGCGGGGGTCCGGACCGCGACGGCGAGGGCGTCGGGGATCGAGTGGTTGACGGCGACGAACTCGCAGTCGAACACGCCGAACCGCTCCCGCTGCCCCTCCTTCACCGCGAACGTGAACGGCGTGATGCGGTGCTCCTTGAGCTTGGCCTCGACGAACGCCAGGGTCAGCTGCGAGCCGATGAGCGGGATGTCGGGGCGCAGCCGCAGCAGGTAGGGCACCGCGCCGATGTGGTCCTCGTGGCCGTGCGTGAGGACGATCGCCTCGACGTCGGCCAGCCGGTCGTGGATGTAGTCGAAGTCCGGGAGGATCAGGTCGACGCCGGGCTGGTTGTCCTCAGGGAACAGGACGCCGCAGTCCAGGACGAGCAGGCGGCCGTCGTACTCCAGGACGGACATGTTCCGGCCGACCTCGCCGAGACCGCCGAGCGCGACGACGCGCAGGGCGCCGGGGGCCAGGGGTGGGGGCAGGGTCAGCTCGGGGTGCGGGTGGCTCACGGGTCTCCAGGGCGAGCGGTGGGGTGGTGACGCCGGGTCAGCCGGCGACGAGGTCGATGACGCCCGCGGCCGCCAGCCCGGCGCGCAGCGCGGGCAGCTCGTCGTCGGGCAGCGGGGTGATCGGCAGGCGCGTGGCGCGGCTCGGGATGAGCCCGAGCATCTCGAGGGCCGCCTTCGCGGTCGGGGCCTGCTGGCCGGCGCCGTTGAGCGCGTCGATCGCGGGCGCCGCCGTGCGGAACGCCGCCAGCGCGCCGGCCGTGTCGCCGGCGAACCAGCTCTCGGCGACCCGCGCCAGCAGGGGCGTGACCACGTGGCCGGCGACCGAGATGATGCCGACGCCGCCGCACGCGAGCAGCGCGAGGAACAGGCCGTCGTCGCCGGCGTAGTACGCCAGGTGTGTGTCGCGCATCACCTTCGCCGAGCCGTAGACGTCGCCGGCGGCGTCCTTGACGCCCACGATGCGCCGGTGCTCGGCGAGCCGCGCGAACGTGGCGGGCGCGATGCGGACGCCGGCCCGGCCGGGGATGTCGTAGACCAGCACCGGCAGGTCGGTCGAGCCCGCGACCGTCTCGATGTGGGTGGCCAGCCCCGCCTGCGAGGGCCGCGAGTAGTACGGGCTCACGACGAGCAGGCCATGGGCGCCCGCCTCGGCGGCCTGCTCGGCCATCCGGACGGCGTGCGCGGTGTCGTTCGAGCCGGCGCCGGCGACGACGAAGGCGCGGTCCCCCACCGCTTCGACGACGGCGGCGACGAGCTCGGCCTTCTCCGGGGCGTGCGTGGTCGGCGCCTCCCCCGTGGTGCCGTTGAGCACCAGGCCGTCGTTGCCCGCGTCGACGAGGTGCTTCGCCAGCGTCACCGCCACGTCGAGGTCGACGGCGCCGTCGGGCGTCATCGGAGTGACCATGGCGGTGAGCACGGACCCGAAGGGCCGCGCGGCGGTGCTGGCGGGCGGCATGGGGGTCACGCTACCGCCCGAACGAACGGCTCCACCTGGTGGTCCGCGCCTCGTCAGCGTCGGGTGCGGCGCACGAACCGGTAGCGCAGGCCCGTCCCGGAGGTCAGCCACGGTCCGGTGACCGTCCGCCACCCGTCGGGGTCGACGTCCGGGGCGAAGGCGTCGCCCGGCACGTCGAGGTCCACCTCGGTGACCTCGAGCACGTCCGCCAGCGGCAGGGCCGCCGCGTAGACGGCGGCGCCACCCATGACCCAGACCTCGCCCGCCGCCGATGCCGCCTCGTCGTGCGCGACCGCCAGGGCCGCCTCCAGCGACGCGGCGACGCGTGCGCCGGACGCCACGAACGCCGGGTCGCGGGAGAGGACGACGTTCAGCCGGCCGGGCAGCGGCCGGAACCGGTCCGGCAGGGAGAGCCACGTGGCGCGGCCCATGACCACCGGGTGTCCGTCGGTGACCTCGCGGAAGTGCGCCAGGTCCTCCGGCAGGCGCCAGGGCAGCGCGCCGTCCCGCCCGATGACGCCCGTCGGCGTCTGCGCCCAGACGAGGCCGAGCGTCACACCGCCACCGGCGCCTTGATGGCCGGGTGGTGCTGGTAGCCGACGATCTCGACGTCCTCGTACGTGTAGTCGCCGATCGACGGCGCGGGGTGCAGCACCAGCCGGGGGGCCGGGTACGGCGCCCGGCTCAGCTGCTCGCGCACCTGGTCGACGTGGTTGTCGTAGATGTGGCAGTCACCGCCGGTCCACACGAAGTCACCGACGTCGTACCCGGTCTGCTGCGCGACCATGTGCGTGAGCAGGGCGTACGAGGCGATGTTGAACGGCACGCCGAGGAAGAGGTCGGCGCTGCGCTGGTAGAGCTGGCAGGAGAGGCGCCCGCCGGCGACGTAGAACTGGAAGAAGGCGTGGCAGGGCGCCAGCGCCATCGACGGGATGTCCGCCACGTTCCAGGCCGAGACGATGTGGCGGCGTGAGTCGGGGTCGCGCCTGAGGTTCTCGATCACCTGCGCGATCTGGTCGATGTGCCGGCCGTCCGGCGCGGGCCAGCTGCGCCACTGCACGCCGTACACCGGCCCGAGCTCGCCGTCGGCGTCCGCCCACTCGTCCCAGATGCTCACCCCGTGCTCGCGCAGCCAGCCGACGTTGGACTCGCCCCGCAGGAACCACAGCAGCTCGTACACCACCGACTTCAGGTGCACGCGCTTGGTCGTCACCAGGGGGAAGCCTGCCGACAGGTCGAAGCGCATCTGGTGGCCGAACACGCTCCGCGTGCCCGTGCCGGTACGGTCCGCCTTCGGCGTCCCGGTCTCGAGCACCAGGCGCAGCAGGTCCTCGTACGGGGTGGGGATACCGGTCACGGGCGACATGCTAGGCACGGCGGCCGGGCGCCGGGCGCCCACCTCCCGGGTGCGTCGCGCTCTGCGTGCGGCCCGCCGGATGCGGGCCACACTGGCCCCATGACGTCATCGCTGCCGCCCACGGTCGCCGCGCACGTCCCCACGGGGCTGCTCGTCGGCGGCGGCTGGCGCCCCGCCTCCGGCGGGGCGACGTTCCCGGTGCACGACCCCGGCACCACCGAGGTGCTCTTCGACGTCGCCGACGCGACGAGCGACGACGCGGTGGCGGCGTTGACGGCGGCCGACGAGGCCTTCGCGAGATACCGCACGACCCCGCCCTACGCGCGGTCGGAGCTGCTGCGCGCCGTCTACGACGCCGTCACCGCGCACGCCGAGGACATCGCCGCCCTCGTCACGGCCGAGGGCGGCAAACCCCTGCCCGAGGCCCGCGCCGAGGTCTCGTACGCGGCCGACTACTTCCGGTGGTTCTCCGGGGAGGCGCTGCGCTTCGACGGCCTCGCCCGGCGCGCGCCGGCCGGCACGCACCACCAGGTGGTGCTGCGCCGCCCCGTCGGGCCCGCGCTGCTCATCACCCCGTGGAACTTCCCGATCGCGATGATCGCCCGCAAGGTCGCCCCGGCCCTCGCCGCGGGCTGCACCGCCGTCGTCAAGCCCGCCCGGCTCGCGCCCCTGACGACGGCCCTCGTCGCCGAGATCGTCCGTGAGGAGCTGGAGCGCCGGGACCTGCCCGGCGGCGTGCTCAACGTCGTGCCCTCGTCGTCGGCGCGTGCCATCAGCGAGCCGCTGCTCGCCGACCCGCGGCTGCGCAAGCTGAGCTTCACCGGGTCCACCGAGGTCGGCCGCACGCTGCTGGCCGGCGCGGCGCAGAACGTGCTGCGCACCTCGATGGAGCTCGGCGGGAACGCGCCCTTCCTCGTCTTCGAGGACGCGGACCTCGACGCGGCCGTCACCGGGGCGATCGCCGCGAAGATGCGCAACTCCGGCCAGACCTGCGTCGCCGCCAACCGCTTCCTGGTCCACGCGAAGGTCGCCGCCGAGTTCACCGAGCGGCTGACCGAGGCGTTCGCGTCGCTCGTCGTCGGCCACGGCACCGAGCCGGGCGTCACCGTCGGTCCGCTCATCGAGCGGGCCGCCGTCGAGCGGGTCGACGAGCTCGTCGCCTCCGCGACCGGCGCGGGTGCCCGGGTCCGCATCGGCGGTGAGCGGCCACGGCGCCCCGGCTGGTTCTACGCGCCAACGGTGCTCGACCGCGTGACGCCGGACATGCCCGTGGTCACCGAGGAGATCTTCGGGCCCGTGGCGCCGGTGGTGACGTTCGGCTCCGAGGCGGAGGCCATCGCCATGGCCAACGCGACCCCCTTCGGCCTCGTCGCCTACGCCTACACCGGCGACCTGGCGCGGGCGCTCCGGCTGGCCGAGGCGGTCGACACCGGGATGCTCGGCGTCAACCGCGGCATGGTCTCGGACGCCACCGCCCCGTTCGGCGGGGTCAAGAGCTCCGGGCTGGGGCGTGAGGGCGGCGACGAGGGCCTCGCCGAGTACCTCGACACGGTGTACGTCGCGGTCTGATCCGTGGGCCGGCCGGCCGCCCACCGGCACCGCCGTGCCAGGCTGTGCCGGTGCGACGACGAGCGGTGGCCCCCGCCGTGTCGTCGGCCGTCCGCCAGGCGGTCTCGGTGGCGCTCGCCACGGGCCTGTACGGGGTCTCGTTCGGGGCGCTGTCCGTGGTCGCCGGCCTGGACGTGTGGCAGACGATGGCGCTGTCCCTGGTGATGTTCTCCGGCGGCTCGCAGTTCGCGTTCATCGGCGTGGCCGGCTCCGGCGGCTCGCCGGGTGCGGCGATCGCGACGGCGGCGCTCGTCGGGCTGCGCAACGCGCTGTACGGGCCGCAGGTCGCCCCGCTCATCGAGGTCACCGGGCCGCGGCGGCTGCTCGCCGCACAGCTGACGATCGACGAGTCGACCGCCGTCGGCACGGCGCAGCGCGACCCGGCGGCCGCCCGGGCGGGCTTCTGGTGGACCGGCGCCGGCGTCTTCCTGCTGTGGAACGCGTTCACCCTGGTCGGCGCGCTGGTGGGCGACTCGGCCGGCGACCCCCGGCGCTACGGCCTCGACGCGGCGGCGGCCGCGGCGTTCCTCGCCCTCGTCTGGCCGCGCCTGTCCAACCGCACCGCTCAGGCGGTGGCGGGCGCCGCCGTCGTCGTGGCGCTGTCCACCACCCCGGTGCTGCCCTCCGGCGTCCCGGTGCTGCTGGCGGCGGCGGTCGCCGTGCTCGTGGGCGTCCTGTGGCGATCCCGGCCCGCCGCAGCCGTGACGGACGCGGTCGCGTCCCACCAGAGCGAGGGGGCGTCCGTGCGACGAGTTGAGGAGCCGGGGTCGTGAAGGGCGCGGTGCTGTGGCTGGCCGTGGTCGCCGCGGGCGTGGCGACGTTCGCCATCAAGCTCGTCGGCCACCTGCTCCCGCGCCACTGGCTGGCCAAGCCGCAGGTCGCGCGGGTCGCGGCGCTGGTGACCGTGGCGCTGCTCTCCGCGCTCGTCGCCGTACAGGCGGCGACCAGGGGCGGGCACGTCGTGCTCGACTCCCGCCTGGCGGGTCTCGGGGCGGCGGCGGTCGCGCTGGTCGCCAAGGCGCCGTTCGTCGTCGTGGTCCTCGTCGCCGCCGTCGTCACCGCCCTCCTGCGGTGGGCCGGGCTGCCGTGACGGCCTAGGCTCACCCGGTGCCGTTCGACCCCCACCCCACCGCCGATGTCTCCGTCCGCCCCGCCGTGCCGGGGGACGAACGAGCGATCGCCGCGGTCCAGCTCGGCGCGTGGCGCGCCGCCTACACCGACTCGCTCGGCGCCGGCGCCCTGACGATGCTCGACGAGGCCGCGGTCGTCGACCGGTGGCGGGCGGCGATCACCACCCCCCCGTCGCGCACGTTCCACGTCCTCGTCGCCATGGCCGGTCCGCGGCTCGTCGGATTCGTCTCGGTCGCGCCCGTGCCCGCGCCACCGAACGCCACCGATCAGGCGCCGGGCGGCATCCTGCTCGCGCTCGAGGTGGCGCCCGCCGAGCAGCGCGCGGGGCACGGCTCGCGGCTCCTCGCCGCGGCGGTCGACACGCTGCGGTCCGACGGCGCCGACCAGGTGATCACCTGGGTCGCCGATGGCGACGAGGCGCGCGTCCGGTTCCTGGCGGGCGCCGGCCTGTCGCCCGACGGCGCGGCGCGGGAGCTGGCGTCGGGACCTGGGCCGGACGGCGAGCAGACGGTGCTGCGGGAGCACCGCTGGGCCGCCCTGATCTAGACCCGGCAGGATCGGCCCATGACCACCGAGCTCGTCGCCCGATCCCACGGCCTCGACCTGGCGGGCAGCCTGTGGCTGCCCGAGTCCCCCGCCTCGGCCCTCCTCGTGATGCACCCCGGCTCGGGCCCCTCCGACCGCGACAACGACGTGTACTTCCCGCCGATCCGCGCGGCGCTCCTCGCCCGCGGGGTCGCGGTGGCCTCGTTCGACAAGCGCGGGGTCGGTGGCTCCGGCGGCTCCTGGCTCGAGGCCGGCATCGGCGAGCAGGCCGACGACCTGCTGGCCGGCGTGGCGGCGGCGCGCGCCGCCGTGGCAGACGTCCCGGCTGGCGTGTTCGGTCACAGCCAGGGCGGCTGGGTGGTGCTCGAGGCCCTGCGGCGGGCCGCCCCCACCGACGTCGCCTTCGGGGTCGCCAGCTCCGGCCCGGCCGTGCCGATGGGCGCCCAGGAGCGCTACGCGACGCACCGCGCGCTCGGGAGGCTCGGCGTGCCGGCCGACGACGCCGCCCGCATCGACGCCGCGACCGACGGCATGTACGCGCTGGCCGAGCGCGGCGCCGGCTACGACGAGCTGCTCGCCTGGGCGGGCGACCCCGCGCGTGCCGACGACGTCGCCCTGGTCAGCCGCACGTTCGGCGACGAGCTGCCGCCGCGGCCGGTCTGGGACCTCCTGCTGCGCCTGGCGAGGTTCGACCCGGTGCCCGCGCTGCGCACCGTGCGCGTACCGCTGCTCGCCGTGCTCGGCGCGGACGACGAGGTGGTGCCGGTCGACGCGAGCGTCGCGGCGCTGCGGGACGCGGTCGACCCCGCGTGGCTCCACGTCGCGGTGCTGCCCGGCGGCGGTCATCGGCTGTCCCGGCCGGGGAGCACGGCGTTCGTCGACGGCTACCCCGACGTCGTCGTGGACTTCGTCGTCGACCAGGCCGGCCGATACCGGGGCTAGGCGGGCCGCACCGGGCTAGCTAGGCGGGCGGCGCACCCTTGCCGCGGTGGAGCCTGCTGGCTGTGCGCAGCGCCCCGCGCGCCGCCTTCCGGTCGCCCGCCGCGTCGTAGGCGAACGCCAGGTGGTACCAGGCGCGCCAGTCCGCGGGCGCGGCCTCCACGGCCTCGCGCGCGGCGGCGAACCGTTCGCGTGCCACCTCCCGGTCGATGCGCCCGCCCGGCGACCGCGGCAGGTCGTCGATCGGCAGCTCGCCCAAGGTGGCGAGCACGTCGGCCATCGAGCGGACGTCCACCGCCAGCCACCACTCACGCGCCACCAGCCCGATGACGAAGAGCGGCAGGACGAGCAGCGCGACCCCGAGGCCCACACCGATCCCGTTGCCGGTGCCGATCAGCTGCACGGCGCGCACGACGACGAGCCCGACGTACAGCGCCAGCAGCACCGTGATGAGCACGGCGCCGACGAGGCCCGCGTACCGGCGCCGTGCGGGGGCGGGGACCGGCTCGCTCACGGGCGCCCCAGGCCCAGCAGCTGCTCCAGGCCGACCGTGAGCCCCGGCAGGCCGGGAACCGCCCGGACCGCCATGAGCACGCCGGACATGAAGCTGACGCGGTCGAACGAGTCGTGCCGGATCGTCAGCAGCTCCCCCGGGTTGCCGAGCAGCACCTCCTGGTGCGCGACGAGCCCTCGCAGCCGGACCGCGTGGACGTGGACACCGTCCACCTGCGCACCGCGGGCACCCTCGAGGGACGTCGTCGTCGCGTCGGGCATCGCGCCGAGCCCGCCCGCGACCCGGGCGGCCGCGATCGCCCGCGCCGCCGAGCGGGAGGTCCCCGACGGGGCGTCGACCTTGTCGGGGTGGTGCAGCTCGATGACCTCCGCGGTCTCGAAGAACCGCGCGGCCTGCGCCGCGAACGCCTGCGCCAGCACGGCGCCCAGGGCGAAGTTGGGCGCGATGACGACGCCGATCCCGGCTGCCCGCACCAGGTGGTCACGCACGCGCGCGTACGCCTCGTCGGTCCACCCGGTGGTGCCGACGACGACGTGCACCCCGCGGTCGACGAGCGCGTGGACGTTCTGCTCCGTGACGGCCGGCACCGTGAAGTCCACCGCGACCTGTGCCCCGGCGTCGCTCACGCGCGACAGGTCGCCGTCCGCGTCGACGGTCGCGACGAGCTCGAGGCCGGGCGCCGCTTCGACGGCCGCGCGCACGGTCGACCCCATCCGCCCGGCCGCGCCGAGCACGGCCACCCGCAGGTCATCAGCCACGGTCAGCCACCCTACCGGCGCGCCCTGGGCTCAAGCAGGAGCGCCCGGACGACGATGACCGGGCATGGGGGCAGCATCGCGATCGCTGGTGATCGCCGTCCGAGACGTCCTTGCGCTCACCGTCGTCGCCTTCCTGGGCGCCACCGCCGTCGAAGCGGCCTGCACCCGGGTGGTGCAGCGTGAGTACGCCGCCCACACCTGGCTGGACGGAACTCCGATCGACGTGCCGTTCGTGTGGAGCCAGGTCGCGCAGACCGGCTGGCAGTGGAGCCGTGACGTCGTTGTCTGGGTGGCCGTCTGCTGGTGCGCGACGCGCGCCCGCGCGCAGCTGCGCACCGTGTGGCTGCCGGCGACGGCCGGGCTCGTCGCCGTCGGGCTGCGGACCGCGCTGCCCCTGCTCGGCGTCGGCGCCGCGTCGTGGTCGGACCTGTGGCCGGGACCCGCGACGCCGTACAGCATCCAGGACATGTGGGACAACCCGACGGCGCTTCACCTGGTGGTCCTGCACCCGGCGTGGGGGTTCCCGCTGCTGCTGGCCGCCCTCGTCGTGGCCGCCGCGGTGCTCGGCGCCCACGCCGGCCGCCGGCCCGACGACGCGTCGTCGCACCCGGTCGCACCCGTCTCACGCGTGGGCGCCCTGGCGGCACTCGTCGTCGTCGGCCTGCCGGCGCTGGGCGCGACGGCCGGTGCAATGGTCGCGCGGCACGCCACGGGTGAGGTGGTCGATCCGCTGGCGGGCACCCACGGGGGTGAGCTGCTCCATGACGTCGCCGCGCCCCTCGTCCTCGCCCTGGTGGCCGTGGGCCTCCTGTCGGGCACCGGGATCGTGGGGGGCGTGCTCGCGGCGGTTGTCACGGCGATGACGGTCGTCCCGCCGCTCCTGTCCTGGATGGCGGCGCAGGTTCTCGTCCCCGTCTGGCTGGGGGTCCCGGCAGGCATCACCGTCGCCTGCGCGGCGATCGCGTCGTGGCGGCCGGCGGCACTCTGGTCCGGCGGAGTCCTCGCTCCCGCCCTGGCTCCCGCCAGGCCGATCGACGTCGCCCACCCGTCCGGCGGCTGAGCGGCGGCCCCGTCAGGGCGGTGTCGCCTGGTCCCCGATCAGTCGCCGAACGGCCCGACGCGCACCACGGACCGCGGCGCGGCCGCCAGCTCCGCGGCCAGCTCCTGCACCTGCACGGCGGTGACCGAGCGGACCCGCTCGAGGGTCTCGTCGAGCGAGAGCAGCTCGCCGTGGACCAGCTCCGCGCGCCCCAGCCGGGTCATGCGGGAGCCGGTGTCCTCCAGGCCGAGGACGAGGGAGCCGCACAGCTGCCCGATGCAGCGGGCGAGCTCTGCGGGACCCACGCCGCCGTCGGCCAGCTTCTCGAGCTCGGCCACCATGAGGCCGGTCACCTCGTCGACCCGGGCCGGCGTGCAGCCGGCGTAGAGCCCGAAGATGCCGGCGTCGGCGTGACCGGACGAGAACGAGTACGTCGAGTACGCCAGGCCCCGCTTCTCGCGGATCTCCTGGAACAGCCGGGAGCTCATCCCACCGCCCAGCACCGCGTTGAGCACGGACAGCGCGAACCGTCGCGGGTCGGTCGCCGTCAGCGCGACACCGCCGACGATGACGTTCGCCTGCTCCGTGGGGCGCCGCACGCTGCGCTCGACCCCGGCCGCCGGGATGCCGGCGGTGCCGACGGGCAGGGCGCGCTGGGCGCCGGCGCGGCGGGCCTGCGGCGCGGCGTTGTCGGACAGCGCCCAGCCGCCCGCCGCCAGGGCCTCGCCGACCTGCGCGACGAGGGCGTCGTGATCGATGCCCCCGGCGGCGGTGACGACGAGCGTGGCCGGCCGGTAGTGCCAGCGGTAGTGCTCCCACACCGCGTCGCGCGGGACGGCGCGGATCGTGGCGGGCGTGCCGCCGATCGGCCGGCCGAGCGGGTGCGTGCCGAGGACGGCGGCCGCGAACTCGTCGTGCACGACGTCGCTCGGGTCGTCGTCGTTCATCGCCAGCTCTTCGAGGATGACGCCGCGCTCGGTCTCGAGCTCACCGCCGTCCAGCCGCGCCGAGGTCACCATGTCGGCGATGACGTCGACGGCCATCGGCACGTCGGCGTCGAGGATCCGCGCGTAGTAGCACGTGTCCTCCTTGCCGGTGGCGGCGTTGGCCTCACCGCCCACGGCGTCGAAGGCCTCGGCGATGTCCATCGCCGAGCGCTTCGCCGTGCCCTTGAACAGCAGGTGCTCGAGGAAGTGGGTCGAGCCGAAGTGGCCGTCGGTCTCGTCCCGCGAGCCGACGCCCACCCACGCCCCGACGGTCGCCGAGCGCAGCCCGGGCATCCGCTCCGTCAGGACGCGGACCCCGCCGGGCAGGACGGACCGACGCACGACGGCGTCGCCGTTCTGCCCGGCGGACCGCTCAGCCCCGGGTTGCCCGGAGCGGACGAGCGGAAGGTCCAGCGGCACGGTCAGGCGTCGGCCGGCTCGGTGGCCGCCTCGGCGGCACCCTCCGGCTCGGTGGCCTTCTGCTCCTCGTCAACCACCGCGTGCAGGGACAGCTTGCCGCGCGGGTCGATCTCGCCGATCTCGACCTGGACCTTCTGGCCCACGGCGAGGACGTCCTCGACGTTCTCCACGCGCCGGCCGCCGACGAGCTTGCGGATCTGCGAGATGTGCAGCAGGCCGTCCTTGCCCGGCGACAGCGAGACGAACGCGCCGAACGTCGTGGTCTTGACGACCGTGCCGACGAAGCGCTCGCCGATCTCCGGCATGTGCGGGTTGGCGATCGCGTTGATCGCGGCCCGCGCCGCCTCGGCCGACGGGCCGTCGGTCGCGCCGATGTAGACGGTGCCGTCGTCCTCGATGGAGATGTCGGCGCCGGTCTCCTCCTGGATCTGGTTGATCATCTTGCCCTTCGGGCCGATGACCTCGCCGATCTTGTCGACCGGGACCTTGACCGTGATGACGCGCGGCGCGTACGGGCTCATCTCGTCCGGCGTGTCGATGGCCTCGGCGATGACGTCGAGGATCGCCAGGCGGGCCTCCTTGGCCTGCGTCAGCGCGCCGGCCAGGACGCTCGCCGGGATGCCGTCGAGCTTGGTGTCGAGCTGGATCGCGGTGACGAACTCCCGCGTGCCGGCGACCTTGAAGTCCATGTCGCCGAACGCGTCCTCGGCGCCCAGGATGTCGGTCAGCGCGGCGTACCGCGCCTGGCCGTCCACGACGTCCGAGACCAGACCCATGGCGATGCCAGCCACCGGCGCGCGCAGCGGCACGCCCGCGTTGAGCAGCGACAGGGTCGAGGCGCAGACGGAGCCCATCGACGTGGAGCCGTTGGAGCCGAGCGCCTCGGACACCTGGCGGATCGCGTAGGGGAACTCCTCGCGCGTCGGCAGCACCGGGACGAGCGCCCGCTCCGCCAGCGCGCCGTGGCCGATCTCGCGGCGCTTGGGCGAGCCCACGCGGCCGGTCTCACCGGTGGAGAACGGCGGGAAGTTGTAGTGGTGCATGTAGCGCTTGCGCGTCTCCGGGGAGAGCGTGTCGAGCTGCTGCTCCATGCGGAGCATGTTGAGCGTGGTCACGCCGAGGATCTGCGTCTCGCCGCGCTCGAACAGCGCCGAGCCGTGGACGCGCGGCAGCACCTCGACCTCGGCCGACAGGGTGCGGATGTCCCGCAGGCCACGGCCGTCGATGCGGAAGCCGTCCGTGAGGATGCGGCGGCGGATGAGCTTCTTCTGCACCGACCGGTAGGCGGCGGAGATCTCCTTCTCACGGCCCGGGAACTTCTCGGCGAGCTCGGCCTTGATCTCGGCCTTGATCTCGTCGATGCGGCCCTCGCGCTCCTGCTTGCCGGCGATCGACAGGGCGCTCTCCAGCTTGGCGGTGGTGCCCGCCTCGACGGCCTCGTAGACGTCCGGCTGGTACTCCGGGAACACCGGGAACTGGACGGTCTCCTTGGCGGCCTTGCCGGCCAGCTCGATCTGCGCCAGGCACAGCGCCCGCAGGAACGGCTTGGCGGCCTCGAGGCCCTGGGCGACGACCTCCTCGGTCGGGGTGGTGCCACCGCCGCCGTGGATGAGGTCCCACGTGTTGTCCGGCGCCTCGGCCTCGATCATGGCGATCGCGACGTCGTCACCGACGATGCGACCGGCGACGACCATGTCGAACGTCGCCTGCTCGCGCTCGGAGTAGCGCGGGAACGCCACCCACTGCCCGTCGATGAGGGCGATGCGCGTCGCGGCCACCGGGCCGGAGAACGGCAGGCCGGACAGGCCGGTGGAGACGGACGCGGCGTTGATGGCGAGCACGTCGTACGCGTCGTCCGGGTGCAGCGAGAGCACCGTGACGACGACCTGGACCTCGTTGCGCAGGCCCTTGACGAACAGCGGCCGCAGCGGACGGTCGATGAGCCGGCAGGCGAGGATCGCCTCGGTCGAGGGGCGGCCCTCGCGGCGGAAGAACGAGCCGGGGATCTTGCCGGCGGCGTACTGCCGCTCCTCGACGTCGACCGTCAGCGGGAAGAAGTCGAACTGGTCCTTCGGCTCCTTGCCGGCGGTGGTCGCCGACAGGAGCATCGTCGAGTCGTCGAGGTAGGCGACGGCGGAGCCGGCGGCCTGCTTGGCGAGGCGGCCCGTCTCGAAGCGGACGGTGCGGGTGCCGAACTTGCCGTTGTCGATCACGGCTTCGGCGAACTGGATCTCGGGACCCTCCACGGGTGCCCTCCTTGTTCTCGAAGGCGCCGGACGAGACCTCGGCGGTCTTCGATCGAGGCCCACGGACCGTTGTCGTCCGGGAGCCACTACCGAGGACCGGACGCGGGCCGGCCGACGCGGGGGTGGAGTTGTCGTACGCAGAACCGGCCCGGACCCTTCCGCGGGTCCGAGCCGGTGGGACGTGCTATCGACGCAGTCCGAGCCGCTCGATGAGGCTGCGGTAGCGCTCGATGTCGACCTTCTGCAGGTAGCTGAGCAGGCGGCGACGACGACCGATGAGCAGCATCATGCCGCGCTCGCTGTGGAAGTCGTGCTTGTTGACCTTGAGGTGCTCGGTGAGGTCCTTGATGCGCTGGCTGAGCACCGCGACCTGGACCTCGGGCGAACCGGTGTCGCCCTCGTGCGTCGCGTACTCGTTGATGATGGCCTGCTTGGTGGCGGCGGCGAGGGCCACGGGCTCTCCTTCGGTGTCTCGTTGCGCGGCGCGCCGGGGCATGTCCACCCGGGCTCTGTGGGTCCGCGGCCGTTCGTACGGCCCGACGAGTCTACCAGCCGGTCCGCGCGGCCCCGGCCGGGTGCGCGCCCGCCCGGCGAGCCCGCCGCCGCGCACCGGTCCGCGGGTCGCGACCGACACGAAGTCTCGCATCGTGAGACCGCCGGTCGGGTTCGTCCGGGTGCGCCGGGGCGGGTGCCACACTCGGTCCGTGAGCACGCGTCCGATCGCCGCCCCGGCATCCTCGCGCGCCCTGTGCCGAATGTGCACGTCCTGCTGTCCGTGTCATCGCTGAGTCCCACTCGCTGACCCGCGGCCGGCCATCGCCGGCCCCTGCGCCCCGCGCAGGACGACCCCACAGGACCCCACATGTCGAGCACCGCCCTCCTGCCCGCACCCCGCGCCGCCCTGCGCCCGGCCGTCGCGGCCGCCCCGCCCCACCCGGAGGCCACGCGCCGCGGGTTCGTCCTCCAGGTCGACCTCTCCGACGTGGCCGACGAGGACCTCGACGACCTGCTGCGCGCCGTGCAGAACCTCGCCGACCTCGCCTCCGAGTGGTTCCCCAACGCGCGCGCCCGCGCCGCGCTGACGGGCACCGAGGGCGGCGCCGCGCGGGTGGTCCCCGCGGGCCGGGCGGCGGCCTTCCGCGACCGGCTGGCGGCCCTGCCGAGCGCGCCCACGCTGACGATCGACCCGGACGCCCGCACGGTCACCATCGACGGCCGGGCCGTCGCCCTCACCGCGACCGAGGTCGCCCTGCTCGTGCACCTGGCGCAGGCCGGCCCCCGCGTCGTCTCGCGCGGCGAGCTGCTGGCGTCGGTGTGGGACGGCCGAGACGTCCCCGACGGCAGCCGCACGGTCGACGTCCACGTGCGCCGGCTGCGCGACAAGACCGGGCTGGCCGACCTCCTCGTGACGGCCCGCGGGGCCGGGTACCGGATCGCGCCGCGCTACGACGTGCGCGTCACCGGCGACTAGACCGGCGCCAGCACCTCGCGCGCCCGTCGCACGTCGTCGGCCATCGTCGTGAGCAGCTCGTCGACCGAGGCGAACCGCTCCATGCCCCGCAGGCGCGCGACGAGCTCGACGGCGACCTCCTCGCCGTACAGCTCGAGGTCGTCGCGGTCCAGCACGTACGCCTCGACGCGGCGCTCGTGGCCGTGGAACGTGGGGTTGGTGCCGACCGAGATCGCGGCGGGCAGCCGCCGGTCGGGGTCGTCCTGCGGGACCGGGCGTCCGTGCACGTCGCGCAGCCGGACGAGCCGTCCGGCGTAGACGCCGTCCGCGGGCACCATCCCGGTGGCGTCGGGGCCGAGGTTGGCCGTCGGGTAGCCCAGGGTCCGGCCGCGCGCGTCGCCGCGCACGACGATCCCGCGCACCCGGTGCGGGCGGCCGAGCACCCTGGCCGCCCCGGCCACGTCGCCCGCGGCGAGCAGCTCCCGCGCCCAGGTCGACGACCAGCGCCGCCAGCGGTGCGCCGCCGGGTCCTCCTCGCCGCCGGCGTCGCCCGCCGCGGGCGGACGCACGTCGTCGACGACGTCCACCCGGAAGCCGAGCCGCTCCCCCAGCGCCGTCATGGTCGCCAGGTCGCCCGCGTTGTCCTTGCCGAAGCGCACGTCCCGCCCGACGACCACGGTGCGCGCCCGCAGGGCGTCGACGAGGTACGTCCGGACGAACTCCTCCGGCGTCTGCTGCGCGAACTCCAGCGTGTACGTCGCGAGCAGCACGCCGTCCAGGCCGGTCGCCGCGAGCAGCTCGAGGCGCTCGTCGTCCCCCGTCAGCAGCGGCGGTGCGACCTGCGGCCGGTGCACCCGGGCGGGGTGCGGCGTGAAGGTGACGGCCACCGCCCGGCAGCCGGACGCGGCGGCGTCGGCGACCATGCGGCGCAGCACGTCGACGTGCCCGCGGTGCACCCCGTCGAAGTTCCCGATCGTCACCACCGACGGCCCGAAGCCGACCGGCACCTCGGCGAGATCCCGCCACACCTGCACGTGCGCTCCCGTTCCGCTGACGCCGCACGCCGGGTCGGCGTGGTCAGGCGTGGTCACTGCGTGCTTCCGCGCGGACAAGCCTGCCATGTCATCCGACGAGTCACGCCGGGGCGAACACCACCACGGGCCGCAGCGCCCCCTCCCGCGGTTCCAGCAGCGCGACGAGCGAGCCGTCCGGGGCGATCCCGGCGGTGGTCCCCTCGGCGTCCCCCCGCGCGATCGTCCGGCCGTGGCCGAGGGCGACCGCCTCGTCGTCGGACAGCGCGCGCGCGGGGAACGTCACCCGCGCCGCGTCCGCGAGCGGCAGCACCGCCAGCGGCGCGTCGGCCGGCTCCTCGGCCAGCTGCTCCAGCGTCCGCGCGACGTCGAGGCCGAAGCCGCCGACGCGGGTGCGCCGCAGCGCCGTCAGGTGCCCGCCGACGCCGAGCGCGGCGCCCAGGTCACGCGCGAGGGCCCGCACGTAGGTGCCCGACGAGCACACGACCTCGACGTCCACGTCGAGCACCGGCGTGCCGTCCAGCTGCGCGGGCCGCGTGGCCAGCACCGCGAAGCGCGACACCGTCACCGGCCGGGCGGCCAGCTGCACGTCCTCGCCGGCGCGCACGCGCGCGTAGGCGCGCTCGCCCGCCACCTTGATCGCCGAGACCGTCGCCGGCACCTGGAGGATGGCACCCGTCAGGGGGCGGACGCCGTCCTCGACGGCCTGCCGGCTCACGCCGGAGGCGCCCGTCACGGCGAGCAGCTCACCCTCCGCGTCGTCGGTCAGCGTCGTGGCGCCGAGCCGGATCGTGGCGGTGTAGGCCTTGTCGGCACCCGACAGGTAGGCCAGCAGGCGCGTCGCCTTGCCGATGCCGACGACGAGCACGCCGGTGGCCATGGGGTCGAGCGTGCCGGCGTGGCCCACCTTGCGCGTCGCGGCCAGCCGCCGCACGCGCCCGACGACGTCGTGGCTGGTCCATCCGGCCGGCTTGTCGACGACGAGCACGCCGTCGGCGGCCGTCGGCCGGCGGCCGTTGCCGCTCGGGCCTGCGTCGCCGCTCAGCGGGACCACCGGTCCAGCGCGACGTGCTCGAGGCCGTCCACCCCCTCGATGACGCAGGCCAGCAGGGCGTCCATGCCCTCCTCCTGGCCCCGGTGCGCGGGGGCGTCGACCGCCAGCAGCACGTTGATGAGCATGCCGGTCGCGACGAACGTGCGGCCGTCGTCGGGCGTCCCCCCGGTGCGCTCCAGGAACATCCGGTAGACCTCGCCGAGCGTGTGCCGCGCGAGGCGGCCCACCTCCTCGTCGGCCTCGGCGAGGAACCCCTGCATGAGGATGCGCAGCAGGTCACGGTCGTTCAGCAGGTGCACGTAGGCGGCGCCCATCTGCGTGCCGGCGTCCGGGCCGGCCGGGATCGGCCGGAACGCGCCGAGGATGGCGTCGGCCACGTCGCGGTACACCGCGAGGAACAGCTCGCGCTTGCTGCCGAACAGCCGCACGACGTACGGCTGCGACACCCCCGCCGCGCGCGCCACCTGGTCCGTGGTCGCCTGATAGCCCCCCTGCGCGAACACCGTGCGGGCGGCGGCGAGGATCTGGTCCCGGCGCTCGTCCGAGCGCATCCGGGACCGGTGGCCCGCCACATGGGCGTGGAGCGCGGTCGACATGTTGACATGTTATCAGTCGATGCCTACCGTCGTCCTTCGTAGTAATCAGTGAATGCCAACAACAACGGAGCGCGACCATGACCGCCAGCACCGAACGCCTGCGCCCACCGCAGGCGTCGCCCCGTCCCGTCCCGGCCCGCGCCGCCGGCACCGCGCTCGCGCTGGCGGCCGCCTCGCTGCCGATGTTCATGTCCACGCTGGACAACCTCGTCATGACCACCGCCCTGCCGGTCATCCGCCGCGACCTGTCGGCGTCGCTGGAGCAGCTGCAGTGGATGGTCAACGCGTACACGCTGGCGTTCGCGTCGCTGATGATCGCCGCTGCGACGCTCGGTGACCGGACCGGCCGCCGGCGCGCGTTCGTCGCCGGCATCGCCCTGTTCGGCACCGGCTCCGTCGCCTCGGCGCTCGCCGGCTCGGCCGGGATGCTCGTCGCCGCACGCGCCGTCCAGGGGGCCGGCGCCGCGGCGATCATGCCGCTGTCGCTGACGCTGCTGGCCGGCGCCGTCCCGAAGGAGCGACGCGCCATGGCGATCGGCGTCTGGGGTGCGGTGTCCGGGCTCGGTGTCGCCCTCGGCCCCGTCATCGGCGGCGCCATCGTCGACGGGTTGTCGTGGCAGGCGATCTTCTGGCTCAACGTGCCCGTGGCGCTGGTGTCGATCCCGCTCATCGTGCGCGCCCTGCCCGAGTCCTTCGGCCGGCGCCAGCGCCTCGACCTCACGGGCGTGCTGCTCGCGGGCCTGGGCGTGCTCTCGGTCGTGTGGGGCGTCGTCCGCGGGAACGACGACGGCTGGACGTCCGCCTCGGTGCTCGGCCGGCTCCTCGTCGGCGCGGTGCTGCTGGCCGCCTTCGTCCGGCGCGAGCGGCGCACCGACCACCCGCTGGTCCCGCTGCGCCTGTTCGCGGTCCGCTCCTTCACCGTCGCGAACCTGACCGGCTTCGCGTTCGCGGTCGGCGTCTTCGGCGTCATCTTCGTGCTGTCGCAGTACCTGCAGATCGGCCTCGGCTACACCCCGCTGCAGGCCGGCATCCGCACCCTCCCCTGGACCGCGGCGCCCATGCTCGTCGCGCCGCTCGCCGGCCTCCTGGCGCCGCGCACCGGGGTGCGACCGCTGCTGACCGCCGGCCTGGTGCTCCAGGCGGCGGGGCTGGCGTGGATCGGCCTGCTCGTGGCGGGCACGACGAGCTACTCGGACTTCGTCCCTGGCCTCGCGCTGGCCGGCGTGGGCATGGGCCTGACGTTCGCACCGTCGGCGACGGCGGTGCTGGCGGACGTGCCCGAGGCCGAGCACGGCACCGCCAGCTCGGTCAACGCCACCCTCCGGGAGCTGGGTGCAGCCGTCGGGGTGGCCGCCATCGTCGCCGTCTTCCAGGCGGCCGGCGGCACTCTCACCCCGGACGGCTACGCCGGCGGCCTGCGGCCCGCGATGCTCGTCGGCGCCGCGGTGATCGCCGTCGCGGCGCTCGCCGCCCTCTTCATGCCGGCCGGCACCGGCCGGCAGGTGGCACCGGCAGCGCCGTCGACGGCCGACCGGGTGGGTCAGCCCGCGTAGCCCAGCCGAGGCGTGCCGGCCTCGTCGCCGATCCGGACGTCGGCGACGAGGCCGTCCGCGCGCAGCTCCAGCAGCCTCGTCACCGCACGGTCGCGCAGCGTGTACGGGTCGATGGTGTTGACGTACACCTTGGTGTCGCCCTCGAACCCGGCGAGGGTCGACACACGCCACTTGAGGACGATGCGCCACGGCATCGGCTCGCCGAGGTCCGGCGGCCGGTGGTGCCACTCCTCATTGCTCGGCGTGTGCACGCCGCCCACCGCGTGCAGCGCGTGCACCAGGTCGGAGACGCCGCGCACCTGGGCCTCGTCGTGCTCCCACGGCAGCTGCTCGCGCGCCGTCGAGTAGACCTCGAACGCCGGGTACCGGTGGCCCACGCCCGCGATCGCCACCGCGTGCTCGTTGCTCGCCACGACGAGCCCGTGCTCCACCGCGACGTCGATCACCTGGGTCTGGTACAGGTCCGGCTCGCCCCGCAGCCGCAGCCGCTCGTGCTCCACCTGCGGGCCGTGCTCGTCGATCGCCACCACCTGCTTGTGCAGGTGGTCGAACGACGCACCCGCGGGGCGCAGCCAGTTCTGGAACGCGGCGACGTACAACGCGGCGGGGCGCGTCTCGTACAGGTCGCGGATCGCGTCGACGGTCATCCCGACGAAGCGGTGGTGCTCGTCGGGCGTCAGCGTCCCCGAGCCCGCGAGCTCGTCGTCGAACGCGGCGCCGTCCACGAGGTGCCGACGGGCGACGACGACGTCGTGCGAGCCGGCGAACAGGTCGATCGCCGCCTGGTGGTCCTCCGGCGTCGCCGACGCGAGGTCCGGGTCCAGACCGGCGGCCAGGGCGCGGGCGCGCAGCACGCCCGCGACGTGCGCGGCACCCGCGGGGTCGGCCAGGTACGCCTCGGCCCGTTCCCGCACCGCGCGCGGCACGACGAAGCCGTGGTTCGCGCGCCAGTAGTCGACCGAGAGGATCTCGAAGAGGTTGGGGATGCGGCGCACCTCGGCGACCGTCGCGTCGAGCTGCGCCGCCGCGACGTGCTCGATGACGCGCGGGGACGGGTCCAGCACCAGGCGGGACTTCTCCGGCGGCGTGTCCCGGTACCTGCCGGAGCAGAACGCGCAGAGCCGGTCGACCCGGGACGGGTCGACCGGGTGGCGCTCCGCCGGCGCGCCCGGCAACGGGCGGTGACCCCGGCCGGGGACGGTCCACACGGTGGTCCCCGTCAGGGGCGACACCTGCTTGACGGTGCCGTCGGCGAGTCGCTGCAGCGGGAGCTCGGCCACGGCGGTCAGGCGGTGGGACCGTCGAGCTCGTCGTCCGCCCCGTCGGCGGCACCGTCCGACGGCGATCGGTACGGGTCCGCCTCGCCCGCGTAGCTGGCGCCGGCGGCCAGCGCCGCCACCTCGGCGTCCTTGCGCGCCGCGGCCGCCAGGGCGGCCTCGAGGTGCGCCGCCGTCTCGGGCACCGCGTCGAGGTGGAACGCCAGGGTCGGCGTCAGGCGCAGGCCCGTGGCCTTGCCCACCTCGGAGCGGATGATGCCGGTGGCCGAGGCCAGCGCCACGGCGGAGGCCGCCCGCGCCTCGTCGTCCCCGTACACCGTGTAGAAGATGTCGGCATGCTGCAGGTCACCGGTGACGCGCACGTCGGTCACCGTCACGAACCCCAGCCGCGGGTCCTTGATCCGGGTGTCGAGCATGCGCGCGACGACCTCCTGGATCCGGTCAGCCAGCCGGCGCACCCGCGCGTTCTCCGCCATCACGTCTCCCTGTCTGCGCGCACCCAAGGCGGGTCCGGCCCGGGGCGGACCCCGGGCCGGACCTGGTGAACCTCAGGAGCGCGGCTTCTCCCGCATCTCGAACGTCTCGATGACGTCGTCGACCTGCAGGTCGTTGAAGGAGCCGAGCCCGATACCGCACTCGTAGCCCTCGCGGACCTCCGTGGCGTCGTCCTTGAACCGCTTGAGCGACTCGATGGTCAGGTTGTCCCCGATCACCTTGCCGCCGCGCAGGACGCGCGCCTTCGCGTTGCGCCGGATCTCGCCCGACCGCACCAGCGAACCGGCGATGTTGCCGAACTTGGAGGACCGGAACACCTCGCGCACCTCCGCGGTGCCGAGCTGGACCTCCTCGTACTCCGGCTTGAGCATGCCCTTGAGGGCCGCCTCGACGTCGTCGATCGCCTGGTAGATCACCGAGTAGAACCGCACGTCGACGCCCTCGCGCTCGGCGAGGTCCTCCACGCGCTCGGCGAACTTGACGTTGAACCCGATGATGATCGCGTTGTCGACCGTCGCCAGGTTGACGTCGTTCTGCGTGATCGCGCCGACGCCGCGGTGGATGACCCGCAGGTCGACCTCCTCGCCGACGTCGATCTTGAGCAGCGCGTCCTCCAGGGCCTCGACCGCACCGGACACGTCGCCCTTGATGACGAGGTTGAGCGTCTCGACCTTGCCCTGGGCGAGGGCCTGCGTGAAGTCCTCGAGGCTGATCCGCTTGCGACGCTTGGCCAGCAGGGCGGCACGCTCGGCGGCCTCGCGCTTCTCGGCGATCTGGCGCGCCGTCCGGTCGTCGGGCGCGACGAGGAACGTGTCCCCCGCGCTCGGCACCGACGTGAGCCCGAGCACCTGCACCGGGCGCGCCGGTCCGGCCTCGGGCACGGTCTCGCCGTGCTCGTCGAACATCGCCCGGACACGCCCGTGGGCCGTGCCCGCGACGATCGCGTCGCCGACCCGCAGCGTGCCGGACTGCACGAGGACGGTCGCCACCGCACCGCGGCCGCGGTCGAGGTTGGCCTCGATCGCCACGCCGCGCGCGTCCTTGTCGGGGTTTGCCCGCAGGTCGAGCGCCGCGTCGGCGGTGAGCAGGACGGCCTCGAGCAGCTCGTCGATGCCGAGCCGCTGCTTGGCGGAGACGTCGACGAACATGGTGTCGCCGCCGTACTCCTCCGCGACCAGGTTGTACTCGGTCAGCTGCTGGCGGACCTTGGAGGGGTTGGCCCCCTCCTTGTCCACCTTGTTGACCGCGACCACGATCGGCACGTTCGCCGCCTGGGCGTGGTTAAGCGCCTCGATCGTCTGAGGCATCACGCCGTCGTCCGCCGCGACCACGAGGATCGCGATGTCCGTCACCTGGGCACCGCGGGCACGCATGGCGGTGAACGCCTCGTGGCCCGGGGTGTCGATGAAGGTGATGGCGCGCTCGATGCCCTCGTGCTCGGCCTTCACCTGGTAGGCGCCGATGTGCTGCGTGATGCCGCCGGCCTCGCCCGCGACGACGTCCGTCTGCCGGATGGCGTCGAGGAGCTTCGTCTTGCCGTGGTCGACGTGGCCCATGACGGTGACCACCGGCGGGCGCGGCGCGAGGTCCTCGTCGGACTCCGCCTCCAGCTCCGCGTCGAGGTCGATGTCGAACGAGCCGAGCAGCTCGCGGTCCTCCTCCTCGGCGGACACCATCTCGATGACGTACCCGAGCTCGGCGCCGAGGGCCGCGAAGGTGTCCTCGTCGAGGGACTGCGTGGCCGTGGCCATCTCCCCGAGGTGGAACAGGACCGTGACCAGCGAGGCCGGGTTCGCGTCGATCTTGTCGGCGAAGTCGTTGAGCGACGAGCCGTGACGCAGGCGGAGCACCGTGGTGCCGTTGCCGCGCGGGACGGACACGCCGCCCAGCGACGGGGCCTGCATCTGCTCGAACTCCTGGCGCTTCGCCCGCTTCGACTTCCGCCCGCGGACGGGACGCCCACCGGCCTTGCCGAAGGCGCCCTGCGTGCTGCCACGGCCGGCGCCGCCACCAGGACGCCCACCGCCGCCGGGACGGCCGGCGCCACCGGCGAAGCCGCCGCCGGCCCCGGGGGCACCCGTGCCGCCACGACCGCCGCCGGGCCCGCCACGACCCGGCGCGCCGCGCCCGGGAGCGCTCGTGCGCTCGCCGGGACGCCCGACGCCGGAGTTCATGCGGCCCGGCATCATGCCGGGGTTGGGACGCGGGCCGCCCGGGCGGGGACCGCCGGGACGCGGCCCGCCGGGACGCTCGCCGCCGGCCGCCGCAGGGGCACCCTGCTGCTCGGAGCGCCGCTCGCCCGGGCGGGGCATGCCCTGCGACGGCGCGAACGGGTTGTTGCCCGGGCGCGGGGCGCCGGGACGGGGACCGCCGGAGCGCTCACCGCCACGCGGCATGCCCTGCGAGGGGGCGAAGGGGTTGTTGCCGGGCCGCGGCGCCGGGTTCGCCGGCGTCTGGCGGGGGCCGGGCCGGGCCGGGCCGGGCGTGGGGCCCGACGGGCGCGCCGCGGGGGCGGCGGGCCGGGCGCCGGGCGTGGCCGGGCGCGCGGCGGGAGCCGCGGGACGGGTGGCCGGCGGGGTCGACTGCGCCACCGGGGCCACGGCCTCGGCCGGCGCAGGAGCGGCGGCGCGCTCGGGCGCCGTGGGGGCAGCGGCGGGCGCGACGGCGGCGGGAGCCGCCGGCGAGGGCCTGGCCGGTGCCGGCTTGACCGCAGCGGGGGCGGGCGCGGCGGGGGCTTCCGACTTCGGGAAGGCCTCGCGCACCTTGCGCACCACGGGCGCCTCGATGGTGGAGGACGGCGATCGGACGAACTCGCCCATCTCGCCGAGCTTGGTCACCAGCGCCTTGCTGTCGATCCCGAGCTCCTTGGCGAGCTCGTAGACGCGGACTGCCACATCTCTCCTGTCTCGGTCCGCCCGGGACAGGGGCCGGACCGTCGTTAGTGCAGGTTCATCGGAACGTGCTCATCGGTGCGTGCTCATCGGGCAGCCATCGGCTTCCTGACCCGCTTTCCTCATCGACGATCGGCGGCCGCCGGGACGGTCCCGGCGGCATGCGGCTCCGCGAGGGTCTCGAGGTGCCGGGCGACGGCGCCGGCGTCCGGGGCCGCCGCTGTGCGCAGCGCCCGCCCGAACGCACGCCGACGGACGGCGAGCTCGAGACAGTGCGGATCGGGGTGAAGCCACGCACCCCGTCCCGGCATCCGGCGGGCGACGTCCACGACGAGCACGTTGGCTCCCGGGTCGACGACCACCCTCAGCAAGGCCTGCCTGGATCCGGTCCCCCGGCACCCCACGCACGTGCGGACGGGTCCGGTGGTGGTGGAGCTCCGGGCTCCTGGCCCAGGCGTGGTCAGTCTACCCGACGCCGCCGCCGGAGCCCTCGGCGTCACGCGTCGGTCGCCGGGGCGACGCCCGCACCGGCCGCCTGCGGAGCGGCCGCGTCGGAGCGGATGTCGATGCGCCACCCCGTGAGCTTGGCGGCCAGGCGGGCGTTCTGCCCCTCCTTGCCGATGGCGAGCGACAGCTGGTAGTCGGGCACGACGACCCGCGCGGCGTGCGTCTGCGGGTCGACGATCGTCACCGAGAGCACCCGCGCCGGGGACAGCGCGTTGGCGATCATCTCCGCCGGGTCGTCGGAGTGGTCGACGATGTCGATCTTCTCGCCCTGGAGCTCGGCCATGACGGCGCGCACGCGGCCGCCCATCGGGCCGATGCAGGCGCCCTTGGCGTTGACGCCCGGGATCGTGGCGCGCACCGCCATCTTGGTGCGGTGGCCTGCCTCGCGGGCGATCGCCGTGATCTCGACGGTGCCGTCCGCCACCTCGGGGACCTCCAGCGCGAACAGCTTGCGCACGAGGCCGGGGTGGGTGCGGCTCAGCGTCACCTGGGGGCCGCGCATGCCACGGGCCACCTCGAGCACGTAGCCGCGGATCCGCTCGCCGTGGACGTACCTCTCCCCCGGCACCTGCTCGTGCGCGGGCAGCACGGCCTCGGTGCCGCCGACGTCGACGAGCACGGTGCGCGGGTCGCGGCCCTGCTGCACGACCCCGCCGAGGATCTCGCCCTCCTTGCCGCGGAACGTGCCCAGCACCTGGTCGTCCTCGGCGTCGCGCAGCCGCTGGACGATCACCTGGCGGGCGGTCGACGTCGCGATGCGGCCGAAGCCCTCCGGCGTGTGGTCGAACTCCGGCTGCTCGACGTCCTCCGGCTCGCCGTCCGGGCCGAGCGGGATCGGCTCGCGCGCCCACACGGTCACGTGGCCGGTGCGGCGGTCCACCTCGACGCGGGCGCGGGCGTAGGCGCCCGGCGTCCGGTGGTAGGCGGACAGCAGCGCCTGCTCGATCGCCTCGATCAGCACGTCGATCTTGATGTCGCGCTCGTGCTCGATGAGCCGCAGCGCCTGCATGTCGATGTCCACGTCAGGCCTCCCCCGATTCGTCCTCGTCATCCGCGGGGCCGACGCCGGACAGGTCCACCTCGACGTGCGCGGAGCGCACCGTCGCCAGCGGGACCGTCACGGCGGGGCCGTCCACGGGCCGCCTCCCCTTGCCCGGGGACGACGAGGGCACGACGACCACCGTCGCGCCCGCCTCGTCGTCCCCCACGACCTCCGTCAGCCTCCCGGCCAGCCGCGTGCCGTCGCCCAGCACCAGGCTCACCGTCCGGCCCAGCGCGCGCCGGTAGTGCCGCCGCAGCGTCAGCGGCCGCGACACCCCCGGGCTCGACACCTCGAGCGTGTAGTGACCGGCCACCACGTCGTCGGCGTCCAGGGCGTCCGAGACGGCGCGCGTCGCGTCGCCGATGCGGTCGAGGTCGAGCTCGCCCTGGTCGTCCTCCGCGACGTCGACGACGACGCGGACGACCGTCCGGGCCCCCGCACGTGCCAGCTCGACGTCCTCGACCAGCAGGCCGACCGTCGCCACCGCGGGTTCGACGACCTGGCGCACCCGCGCAGCGGTTGCCGCCCCAGCCATGCTCGCCTCCCGCTCGTCCGTCACCGACACCCGGCTGACACCGTGGTTGACGCCCGGCTGGCACGCCCGCCGGCCCGACAGTCCAGGGTATCGGTCGTCGTCCACCGGTGGGCCCCGCGGCCGCGGGGCCGGCGGGGTGGCAGGATCGCGGGCGATGATCGCCCGCCCCGCCCCCCGCCGCCTCGTGCCGACGTCCGGCGCGCTCGTCGTCGTCCTCGCCGCCGTCCTCGCGCTCGCCGGGTGCGACCTGCGGTTCGAGAGCGCCCCACCGGCCGCCCCCACCCCGGGCGCCGCGGAACAGGTCCGGGAACGGACCGTCGCCGACGCCCTCGCGCTGGCGGCCGCGGCACGCTCGGCGCAGCCCATTGCGGACAAGGCCGCGGCGGCCGTGCTGGCGGATGTCGCGACGTTCTCCACGGCGCACGCGGACCAGCTCGGCGGGGTGTACCAGGCCGGGCTGGCGACCCCGACGAGCACGACGAGCCCCGCGGCCGTCGTGGCCACGCCGGACCAGGTCCTCGCCGCGCTGCGCACCGACGCCTCGACCGCGCTCGCCGACGCCACCACGGCCGCCGACGGCGCCACCGCCCGGCTCCTCGCCGCGGTCGGGGTGTCGCGCGCGGCGCTGGGGACACGGCTGGCGACCGCGCTGAACGAACCGGCACCCGCGCCGACCCCGACGCCCACGGCGCCCGCCGTCCCCGTCCCCACGGCGTCGCCGGCCGCCGCGTTGACGGCCGCCGACGTCGCGCCGCTCGTCCTGGCGCACGACCAGGCGGGCTTCGGCCTCGAGGTGGTGGCGGCGAAGCTGACCGGCGGGGACCGCACGGCCGCGGCGACGTCCGCGGCGGCGCACCGGGACGCCGCCGAGCAGTGGGCGCAGCGCGTGAAGATCGCGGGCACCGCGTCCGACCCGCGGCGTGCGGACTACGCGCTCCCGAAGACGATCGACGACCCCGCCGGGGCGCGCACCGTGGCGGCGAGCCTCGAGGCGGGCGTCGCCGAGGCGGCGAGCGCCGCGATCCTCGGTGCACCGCAGGGTGCCCGCCAGGACCTGATCGACGAGCTGACCAGGGCCGACGCGGCGGCGGCCCGGTGGGGCGCCGCGGCGACCCCGTTCCCCGGCCTGCCCGGCCTCGCCTGAGCGGCGCCGCTGCCTACCGGGCGAGCGCCGCGCGCACCAGCCCGGCCACCACGTCCGCGGCCTGCGCCACCGGCACCTGCTGCGCGTCGCCGCCGGCGCGCGGACGCACCTCGACGACGCCCTCGGCCAGCCCACGGCCGACGACCACGACGAGCGGCACGCCGAGCAGCTCGGCGTCGGCGAACTTCACGCCGGGCGAGACCTTCGGACGGTCGTCGTAGAGCACCTCGACGCCACGGCCGTCCAGCTCGCGCGCCAGGGCCTCGGCGGCGTCGAACACCGCCTGGTCCTTGCCCGTGGCCACCACGTGGACGTGGGCCGGCGCGACGTGCGCCGGCCACGCGAGGCCCTTGTCGTCGTGGTTGGCCTCGGCGAGCGCCGCGAGCACCCGGGACACGCCGATGCCGTACGAGCCCATGGTGACGACGCGTGACTTGCCGTCCTGGTCGAGCACGGTCAGGCCGAGCGCCTGGGCGTACTTGCGCCCGAGGGCGAAGATGTGGCCGATCTCGATCCCGCGGGCCAGCTCCAGGGGCCCCGAGCCGTCCGGCGCCTCGTCGCCGGCGCGCACCTCGGCCGCCTCGACGGTGCCGTCGGCGTCGAAGTCCCGGCCCGCGACCAGGTCGAACACGTGGTGGTCGGCCTTGTTCGCGCCGGTGATCCAGCGCGTGCCGGTCACCACGCGCGGGTCGAGGAGGTAGCGCACGCCGCCCTCGCGGTTCGGCGACAGCACCTCGGGCCCGATGTAGCCGCGCACGAGCTCCGGCTGGGCGGCGAAGTCGGCCTCGCCGGCCTGCTCCACCTCGGACGGCGCGACCGCCGCCTCGAGCCGCTTGACGTCGACCTCGCGGTCGCCGGGCACGCCGACGACGAGCATCTCGCGCTCGCCGGTGGGGTGCTTGAGGACGAACACCACGTTCTTCAGCGTGTCCCCCGCGGTCCAGGCCCGGTCCGCGCGCGGGTACAGCTCGTTGGCCCTCGCCACGAGCGACTCGATGGTCGGCGAGTCCGGGGTGTGCTCGACGTGGGCCGCCGGGACGTCGTCGTACGGCAGCGCCGGCGGCACGACCGTCGTCACGGCCTCGACGTTCGCGGCGTACCCGCCGGGCGACCGCACGAAGGTGTCCTCGCCGATCGCCGTCGGGGTGAGGAACTCCTCCGAGCGCGAGCCGCCCATCGCGCCGGACATCGCCGTGACGATGACGTACCCCAGGCCCAGCCGGTCGAAGATCCGCCGGTAGGCGTCGCGCTGCGCCTCGTAGGAGGCGGCCAGCCCGTCGTCGTCCAGGTCGAAGGAGTAGGCGTCCTTCATGACGAACTCGCGGCCCCGGATCAGGCCAGCGCGCGGACGGGCCTCGTCGCGGTACTTCGTCTGGATCTGGAACAGCGTGAGCGGCAGGTCCTTGTACGACGAGTACAGGTCCTTGACCAGCAGCGTGAACATCTCCTCGTGGGTCGGGGCGAGGAGGTAGTCGTTCTCGCGCCGGTCCTGCAGGCGGAAGATGTTGGGCCCGTAGTCGGTCCAGCGGCCCGTCGCCTCGTAGGGCTCCTTCGGCAGCAGCGCGGGGAACAGCACCTCCTGCGCCCCGGCGGCCGTCATCTCCTCGCGCACCACCTGCTCCACCTTGCCCAGCACGCGCAGGCCCAGCGGCAGCCAGGTGTAGATGCCGGGGGCGGCACGGCGGATGTAGCCGGCGCGGACGAGCAGCCTGTGGCTGGCCACCTCCGCGTCGGCGGGATCCTCGCGCAGGGTGCGGACGAACAGGGTCGACAGGCGCAGGAGCATGGGGGCAAGGCTAGTGCCGCGTGCACGGGGCTCCGCCCGAGGTCCCTGTCGCGGAGCGGTCGGCGACCCTACGCTCGCAGCCAGCCCGACGACCGGGGGGCGCGATGGGACTGGCCAGGCGGTGGCTGCGAGCGGGGCTGCTCCTCCTCGCCGCGGCCGCGCTCGCCACGGTGGTGGGAGCGGCGGCGGCGATCGGGCCGGCGCGCTGGGCGCATGGCGACCGGGCGCTCGGCGTGGCGGGCACCGCGCTGCTGGTCCTGGCCGTCGTCGCCCTCGTGCTGCTCTGGCACCGCGCCACCCGCCGCCGCCGGTGGTTCGTGCGCTGGCCGACGGCCCTGGCCGGATTCGTCCTGGGAGCGGTGCTCGCGCTGCCGGCCGCCATCGGCGTCTACGCGGCGTGGCCCGCCCGCGCCATGGTCGGCGCCGCGGCACCGGAGGGCGCGCGCGAGGTCACGGTGCCCGCCGACGGCGGCACGAGGCTCGCCGGCTGGTACCTGCCGGGCGACAACGGCACCGGGCTCGTGCTGGCGCACGGCGCCTCCGGGACGCGGGCGTCCGTGCTCGACCAGGCCGCGGTGCTGCGACGCCACGGCTACTCCCTGCTGCTGCTCGACGCCCGCGGCCACGGCCGCTCCGGGGGCCGTCCGATGGAGCTCGGCTGGTGGGGCGAGGCGGACCTGCGGGCGGCGGTCGACTGGCTCGCGGCGCAGCCCGAGGTCGCGCCGGGGCGGATCGGGCTCGTCGGGCTCTCGATGGGGGGCGAGGAGGCTGTCGGCGCCGCCGGGGCCGACCCGCGGGTGGCGGCGGTGGTCGCCGAGGGCGTCACGGGGCGCACGGCCGCGGACAAGGACCTCTGGCTTCCCCGGCACGCGTTGGGCGCGGTCCAGCGTGGCATGGACGCGTGGCGGGACGTCCTGGTGGGCGCGCTCTCCGACGCGCCGAAGCCGCCGTCGCTGCTGTCGGCCGTCGTGCGGACCCAGGCGCGGGTGCTGCTCGTCACCGGCGCGCAGGTGCCGGACGAGGCGGTGGCCGCGGCCGCGCTCAAGGCGGCCGCGCCGGATCGCGTCGAGGTGTGGACCGTCCCGGGCGCCGGGCACACCGGCGGCCTCGCCACCGACCCGAAGGGCTGGGAGCGACGGGTCGACGGGTTCCTCGGCCGCGCCTTCGCGCCACCGGCGTAACCCTGGGCGTCTCAGGGGCGGGCCTGCGACGATGGGCCCGTGCCGGAGCTCCCGGAGGTGGAGGCGCTCGCCCAGTACCTGCGCGGGCGGGCGGTCGACGACGTCATCACGGGCGCCGAGCTGGGCGACCTGGCGGCGCTGAAGACGTTCGATCCCCCGCTCTCGGCGCTCGTCGGCGCGGTCGTCGCCGACGCGCAGCGGCACGGCAAGTGGCTCGACCTGACCTGCGCGCGGCCCGACGGCGAGGCGGTCCACCTCGTCTGGCACCTGTCGCGGGCGGGCTGGCTGCGGTGGTCGGACGCCCTGCCCGCGACGACAATCCGGCCGGGGAGGTCCCCGATCGCGCTCCGCGTGCGGCTCGACGACGGATCGGGTTTCGACCTCACCGAGGCCGGGACCCGCAAGCGCCTCGCGGTCCACGTGGTCACCGACCCCGCGCTCGTCCCGCAGATCGCCACGCTGGGCGTCGAGCCGCTCTCCGACGCGTTCACGGCCGACCGGCTCGGCGCGCTGCTGGCGGAGCGGAACCAGCAGGTCAAGGGGCTGCTGCGCGACCAGGGCACCATCGCCGGCATCGGCAACGCCTACTCCGACGAGATCCTCTTCGTCGCGCGGACGAGCCCGTTCCGGCTGACCGGCAGCTACGGGCCCGACGAGGTCACGGCGCTGCACGGGACGATCCGAGCGGTGCTCGGCCAGGCCGTCGAGGCCGCGGCGGGCAAGCCGGCCGCCGAGCTCAAGGACTCCAAGCGCCGCTCGATGCGCGTCCACGGCCGCACCGGCGAGCCCTGCCCCGGCTGGGACGGCGTGCCGTGCGGCGACACCGTCCACGAGGTGAGCTTTGCCGACTCCGCGCTGCAGTACTGCCCCACCTGCCAGACCGGCGGCAAGCCGCTCGCGGACCGGCGGATGTCCCGGTTGCTGCGCTGACCGTGTCGATCCGGGGGCACCCCGATCGTCATGGGGGCGTCAGGATCGACCACCCGAGAGGACACGACCATGCGCTACACGCTGCTTCTCCACTACCCCGAGCCCACGGCCGCCGACCTCGGCCCCGAGGCGCTCGAGCAGGGCATGCGCGCCTTCCAGGCGTACGCCCGGGCGCTCGACGACGCCGGCGTGCTGGCCAGCGCCGAGGTGCTGGCGGCCTCGCAGCTGACGACGACCGTCAGCCGCGCCGACGGTGAGCTCGTGGTCCAGGACGGGCCGTTCGCCGACACCAAGGAACGGCTCGGCGGCACCTTCGTCATCGACGTGCCGGACCTCGACGCCGCGATCGACTGGGCCGCCCAGGCGCCGTCCGTGGCGTGGGGCCACGTCGAGATCCGCCCCACCGCCACGCGGTACGTCGACGGCGCCTGGCAGGGCACGCAGCCGGTGCGATGACCGACGGCTTCGCCGCCGCCGAGCGCGCGGCGCGCTCGTCGTACGGACGCCTGCTGGCCCTGCTCGCGTCCTCGACCCGGGACCTCGCCCGGGCCGAGGACGCGCTAGCCGACGCGTTCGAGCGCGCCCTGCGCACGTGGCCGGCGGCCGGCGTGCCCCACAACCCGGAGGGCTGGCTGATGACCGTGGCGCGCAACCGGCTGCGCGACCTGCTGACCTCGGCGGCCGTCCGGACGTCGGCCGAGCTCTCCGACGACCTCTGGGTGGCCCTCGAGGAGCCGGAGCCCGACGCCATCCCCGACCGCCGCCTGGAGCTGCTCTTCGCGTGCGCCCACCCGGCGATCGAGCCCGCGGCGCGCACGCCGCTCATGCTGCAGGTGGTGCTCGGCTTCGACGCCGCGCGCATCGCCCGGGCGTTCGCGGTGGAGCCGGCGGCGATGGCGCAGCGCCTGGTGCGGGCCAAGCGCCGGATCCGGGACGCCGGCATCCCGTTCCGGGTGCCGACGCGGGCCGACATGCCGTCCCGGCTGCCCGCCGTGCTCGAGGCGGTCTACGGCGCCTACGCCATCGACTGGCTGGACCAGCACGACCGGATCCGCGACTCGGTCGCCGACGAGGCGCGGTGGCTCGCCGTGCTCACCGCGAGCCTGCTGGGCACCGAGCCCGAGGCGTGGGGCCTGGCTGCGCTGCTGACGTTCGCCCAGTCACGCGCCCCGGCCCGCACCGGCGACCCGTGGCCCGGGCTCGACGAGCAGGACACCGGGCTGTGGGACCGGGCGCTCATCGCCGAGGGAGAGGCGCTGCTGCGGCGGGCCCACGCCCTGGGGGCGCCGCTCGGTAGGTTCCAGCTCGAGGCGGCGATCCAGTCGGTCCACTGCGACCGGGCCCGGACCGGCGTGCTCGACCGCGACGCGCTGGTCGACCTCTACCGCGGGCTGGTCGCGATCGCCCCCACCGCGGGCGCGCTGGCGGCCCTGGCCACCCTGGGAGGCTAGAAGCGCGCCGTGGCGTGCGTCCCGAGCTCGCCCGGCCGGGGAGCGCCCGCGCGGGGCTCGCCGTAGCATCGCCGCAGGACCTCTTCGTCGTCCGGCCCCGCTCTCCACCACGGAGGTGACAGATGGCCGAGACCTCTCTGCCGCCCGACGACATCCTGCTGGCCCACTTCATCGTCTCCGACGACGTCGAGCGTTCTCGACGCTTCTACACCGAGGTGCTCGGCGGCACGGTGGCCTTCCTGGGCCCCGGCGGGCTGACCTACGTCCGGCTCTCCAACACCTGGATCATCATCAACGTCGGCGGAGGTCCGACCGACGACAAGCCCGGTGTCACCCTGCAGGTGCCCGCCGATCCCGACCGGGTCAGCAGCTTCCTCAACATCCGCGTGAAGGACATCGAGAAGGTCTACGCGGAGTGGAGCGCGCGGGGCGCGCAGTTCCTGACACCGCCGAAGCGTCACCAGTACGAGATCCGCTGCTACGTCCGCGATCCCGACGGCCACCTCATCGAGGTGGGGCAGACCACGGACCCCGAGGGCGACTGGGTACCCGACCGCTGGCCGTCGCACTCCTGACGTCCCGAGCCGCGGACGTGACAGCCCGTCCCGGGAGGGCATCGGCGAACGTCCGTCCTGGCGCTGGCCCGGCCGTCCGGCGTGCGGCTAGAAGAGCACGGTGGCGTACGTGCCGACCTGGCGGAAGCCGACCGCCCGGTAGGACGCCAGGGCCCGCGTGTTGTACGCGTTGGCGTACAGCGAGACGACCGGGGCGATCTCGGCCCGCGCCACCTGCACGACGGCGGCCATCCCGACCTCGGAGAGGCGCTGCCCGCGCCGCTCGGGCGCCACCCACACGCCCTGCACCTGCCCGACGCCGAGGGCCACCGCGGCGACCTCGGCCTTGAACACCACGCGCCCGTCCTCGACGCGCACGAACGAGCGGCCCTGGCCGATGAGCGAGCGCACGCGCGCCTCGTAGTAGCCGCCCGAGCCCAGCGGGGAGTAGCCGACCTCCTCGGTGAACATCGCCACGCACGCCGGGAGCACCGCGCCGAGCTCGTCGGGGCGCGACCGGCGCACCGACGGGTCGGGGTCGAGGAGCGGCGGCCCGTCGATGACCATCGACGGCTGGTCGTCCCGCACATCGCGGGCCGGCGGCCACGCGCCGCGCAGCCGCTCCCAGAGGTCCAGCACGTCCTCGCGCGGGCCGACGATCGAGGAGCAGCGGCGGCCGCGCGTGGCGCCGAGGTCGGCGAGCGCGTCGAGCGCCCGACGCCGCGTCGCGGCGTCCAGCCCCGGCATGATCGGCACGAGGTTCGCCCCGACCCAGCACGCGGCGACGATCTCGCCGTCCTCGCTGTAGCCCCAGATCTCACCGCCGGCGGCGCGCAGCCCCGAGGCGATGGCGTGCTCGAGGCGGACCGACGCGAGCACGGTGCCGACCGGGTCGGCGCGGCACAGCTGCAGGACGCGCTCCACGTGCATCTCGCCGAGCACGAGGGCGCCCGTGTGCCGGGCGTCGAGCACCGCGCCACGCCGCACGTCCATGCGGCGATTGTGCCTCAGCCCGGTGTGGGCGCCTACGGGAAACCTCCCGGCGTGCCTAGCCGACCGTGACGGTCGGCGCCCCGGACTCGTCGGAGTCCATCGTCTCGGCGATCCGCATGGCCTCGTCGATCAGCGTCTCGACGATCTGGGACTCCGGCACGACCTTGACGACCTGGCCCTTGACGAAGATCTGGCCCTTGCCGTTGCCCGAGGCGACGCCGAGGTCGGCCTCGCGCGCCTCGCCGGGACCGTTGACGACGCATCCCATGACGGCCACGCGCAGCGGCACCGTCAGCCCCTCGAGGCCGGCGGTGACGCGCTCGGCCAGGGAGTACACATCCACCTGCGCGCGCCCGCACGAGGGGCACGAGACGATCTCCAGCTTGCGCGGTCGCAGGTTGAGCGACTGGAGGATCTGGATGCCGACCTTGACCTCCTCGACGGGAGGCGCCGACAGGGACACCCTGATCGTGTCGCCGATGCCCTGGCTGAGGAGCGCGCCGAACGCGGTCGCCGACTTGATGGTGCCCTGGAACGCGGGACCGGCCTCGGTGACGCCGAGGTGCAGCGGCCAGTCGCCCCGCTCGGACAGCATCTCGTAGGCCCGCACCATGACCACCGGGTCGTGGTGCTTCACCGAGATCTTGAACTCGTGGAAGTCGTGCTCCTCGAACAGCGACGCCTCCCAGACGGCCGACTCGACGAGCGCCTCCGGCGTGGCCGAGCCGTACTTCTCGAGCAGGCGAGGGTCGAGCGAGCCGGCGTTGACGCCGATCCGCAGGGACACGCCGGCGTCCTTGGCCGCCTGGGCGATCTGTCTGACCTGGTCGTCGAACTTGCGGATGTTGCCCGGGTTGACGCGGACGGCCGCGCAGCCGGCGTCGATCGCGGCGAACACGTACTTCGGCTGGAAGTGGATGTCCGCGATGACGGGGATCTGGCTCTTGCGGGCGATCGCGGGCAGCGCGTCGGCGTCGTCCTGGCTCGGCACGGCCACGCGCACGATGTCGCAGCCCGCGGCCGTCAGCTCGGCGATCTGCTGGAGCGTGGCGTTGATGTCGGCGGTGAGGGTCGTCGTCATCGACTGCACGCTGATGGGGGCGTCGCCGCCGACCTCCACCTTGCCGACGCGGATCTTGCGGGTCGGCTTGCGGACCGCGAGCACGGGCGCAGGTGTGGCGGGCATACCTAGGTTGATGGCTGGCACGGCTCCATCATCCCATTCAGCCGATGGAGACCGGGTTGACGATGTCCGCCCAGATGAGCATGACGCCGAGCGCGCCCAGGATCGCGAACACCGTGTAGGCCAGCGGGACGAGCCGAGCGGTGTCGGCCACGCGCGGCTTCGGCAGCCGGCGCAGGCGCGCCGCCTGGCGCTTCAGCCCCTCCCACAGCGCCGCCGCCACGTGCCCGCCGTCCAGCGGCGGCAGCGGGATGAGGTTGAAGACGAAGAGCGACAGGTTGAGCGCGGCGAGCATCTCGAGCAGGCCCGCGGCCTTGAGGCCCCAGCCGACCGGCGCCGTGGCGATGTCGCCGGAGAACCGGCCGACGCCGACGATGCCGACGATGCTCGACGCGCCGCGCGGCTGGCCGGTGATCGTCTCGTGGAGCACCTGGTAGGCCTGGACCGGCAGCGTCGCGACCACCTTCATCGTCGCCCACGTGCGGTCGCCGACCAGCCCGGGGATGGAGGTGATCGAGGCCCGCTGCGTCGCCTCGGCGGAGGTCACCCCGAGGAACCCGGCCTGCGTCGTCTGCGGCGTGCCGTCGGCCCTGGTCACCGGGTTGCCGCTGGCGTCGAGCACCGGGCGCTGGGTGATCGCCGGCGTCACCTGCAGCGTCACCTGCTGCCCGCCGCGCTCGACGAGCATGGGCACCGTCCGGCCGCCGGCCGCGCGGATGAGCGTCGTCAGCTGGTCCCAGGACGTGATCGCCGTGCCGCCGAAGGAGACGATCCGGTCTCCCGGCTGGACGCCGGCCGCCGCGCCCGGCCCCTTCGGGTCCGTGGCGGTGCACTGGCCGCCGGTCGCGCCCGCCGCGGGCACGCAGGCGGAGACGGACTCCACCGTGGTCGTCGGGGCGGGGATGCCGATCCCGACGTAGGCGATCGCGAGCAGCACGGCCGCGATGACCAGGTTCATCACCGGGCCGCCGAGCATGACGACGAGCTTCTTCGGCGTGCTCAGCCGGTAGAAGGCGCGCTCCTCCTCACCGGCGGGGATCTCCTCGGCGCTCGCCTCCCGGGCGTCGGCCGCCAGGCGGATCGCCCAGCCGCCGTCGGCAGGCGGGTCGCCAACGGCACGGGCCGGCGGGTACATGCCCGCCAGGCGCACGTAGCCGCCCAGCGGGATCGCCTTGAGCCCGTACTCGGTCTCGCCGCGCGTGCGCGACCACACCGTCGGCCCGAACCCGATCATGTACTGGCCCACGCGGACGCCGAACTTCTTGGCCGGCACCATGTGCCCCAGCTCGTGCAGCCCGATCGACGCCAGCAGCACGACGACGAGGATCAGCACCCCGACGAGGTAGGCCATCGCCCCTCCCGATGCGCGCGGCACCGCACCGCGACACCCCATTGTCCGTCACCGCGCTGGGAGCGCGCTGAGACGCCGGCCACCGCGTAGCCTCCGCGCCATGCCCGACCTCGAGCCCAGCCGCCACCCGGAGCGCGCGGTCCACGACCGCGCCGCCCTGGACGCCCTCCTCGACCGCGGGCGCGTCGCGCACGTCGCGCTGTCGACGCAGGACGGGCCGCTGGTGCTGCCGACGGCCTACGCGCGGCTGCGCGACAGGCTCGTCGTGCACGGCTCGCCGAGGTCACGCTGGCTCGCGCAGGTGGCGGCCGGTGCGCCGGTGTGCGTCGCGGTGAGCGAGGTGTCGGCGATCGTCGTCGGCCGGTCGGCGCCGGCGGTGTCGATGCGCTACGCCAGCGCCACGCTCTTCGGCGCCTTCGCACCGCTGCCCGACGACGAGAAGGCGGACGCCCTCGCCGCGCTCGCCGACCGGCTGACGCCCGGCGGCGCCGCGCGGCTGCGCCCGGCCACCGAACGGGACGTCGCGCGCACGCTCGTGCTCGCGCTGCCGATCGACACCTGGTCGCTCAAGGTGGCCGACGGGTGGCCGTACGACGCGGCCGACCCCTCCGCCGAGGGCTGGGCAGGGGTGGTGCCCCTGCGGACGACGTGGGGCGAGCCGCTGACCGCGCCCAGTCTCAGGCCGCCCGCGGGCGTGCCCGACGAGGTCCGCTCGCTCGTCGGGCGCGACGCCTGACCCCCCACGGTGCGGGCGGGCGACGCCGTGCGGACCGCCCTGCCGGCGGCCCGTATCCTTCTCGATCGTGCCGGTGACCCGGCCGGGCCCCACCGCTCCCCCCGTGATCGGTGCCGGACCTGCGCCTCGGCCAACGCGATCCGGGCGGGCCGGCCCATGAATGCCATGGAAACGGAAGCGACAGCCGCCAAACGCAACTGATTCGCTTGCTCGCGACGCCCGGGATGCGGCACGATGCTGGCCATGGCGCGCCGTCCGGGACCTCCCTCTCACGTCCAGCTGGACGAGGTCTCGCGAGCCATCATCGACCAGCTCAAGCAGGACGGGCGACGGTCCTACGCCGCCATCGGCAAGGCCATCGGGCTCTCGGAGGCCGCCGTCCGGCAGCGGGTGCAGCGGCTGACCGACAGCGGCCTGGTGCAGATCGTCGCGCTCACCGACCCCCTCCAGGTCGGGCTGACGCGGCAGGCGATGGTGGCGCTGCGCGCCGACGGGGACCTCGCCGCGCTCGCGGCGACGCTCGCCGACCTGCCCGAGGTCGACTACGTCGTCGTCACCGCCGGCTCGTTCGACGTGCTCGTCGAGGTGGCGTGCGAGAACGACGACCACCTGCTGCGCCTGCTCAACGGCAGCATCCGGACCCTGCCCGGGGTGCGCGAGACCGAGACCTTCGTCTACCTCGGCGCGCACAAGCGGTCGTCGCACCGGGTCAGCGTGTGACCTCCGGCGCGGACGCGACGGGCGCCCGCCACCTGTCCCTCTGGTGGGACCAGGTCGCGTCCCAGGCTCCCGACGAGCTCCTCGAGCGGCCGCCCCTGGACGGCGACACCACCGCCGACGTCGTCGTCGTCGGCGCCGGGCTGACCGGCCTGTGGACCGCCTACTACCTGCACGAGGCCGACCCCTCGCTCGACGTGCTGGTCGTCGAGCAGGAGGTCGCCGGGTTCGGCGCGTCCGGGCGCAACGGCGGGTGGTGCTCGGCGCGGCTCCCCCAGTCGCCCGAGGCGCTGGCACGCCGCCACGGCCGGGACGCCGCCCTGGCGCTCCGCGCGGCGATGCGCGACACCGTGGTGGAGGTGGGCGGCGTCGCGCGCGCCGAGGGCATCGAGTGCGGGTTCGCGTACGGCGGGACGGTCACCCTCGCGCGGAACGTCGCCCAGCTCGAGCGCGTCCGTGCCGAGGCGGCCGGCGCCGGGCAGTGGGGCGACGAGGAGCACCCGCTCGACGCCGAGGGCGTCGCGGCGCACGTGCGGGCCTCGGGGGTGCTCGGCGGGTCCTGGACGCCCGACTGCGCCCGTGTCCAGCCGGTCGCCCTCACCCGCGGGCTCGCGCGCGTCGTCGAGGGCCGCGGGGTGCGGATCGCGGAGCGCACCCGGGTGCTGCGCCTCTCCCCGCGCGCCGTCGTCACCGACCGGGGGACGGCCCGGTCGCGCTGGATCGTCCGGGCGACGGAGGCGTGGACGGCGCAGCTGCCCGGCTCCCGGCGCGAGATCGCACCGGTGTACTCGCTGATGATCGCCACCGAGCCGCTGCCCGCCGAGGTCTGGGCCCAGGTGGGGCTGGAGCGGGCCGAGACCTTCACCGACGGCCGCCACCTCACCATCTACGGCGCACGGACGCCCGACGACCGGCTGGTCCTCGGCGGCCGCGGCGCCCGGTACCACGCCGGCTCGTCGATCTCTCCGTCGTTCGACCGTGCCACGCGCGGCCACGAGCGGCTGCGCCGCACGCTCGTCGAGCTGTTCCCGGCGGTGGCGGGCGCCGCGATCACCCACCGCTGGGGCGGTGCCCTCGGCGTGCCACGCGACTGGCACGCGTCCGTCGGGCTGGACGCCGCCACCGGGATCGGCTGGGCCGGTGGCTACGTGGGCGACGGGGTCGCCGCGGCCAACCTCGCCGGGCGCACCCTGGCCGACCTCGTCACGGGTGCCGACACGCCCCTCGCGCGCCTGCCGTGGGTCGGGCACCGGTCCCCCCACTGGGAGCCGGAGCCGGTTCGCTGGGCGGAGATCGCCGCGACGGCGCGGGCGACGGCCCTCGCGGACCGCGAGGAGCGCCGCACCGGCCGGTCGAGCCGCGTCGCGGCGCTCGTCGCGCCGCTGCTAGGGCGCTGACACCTCGCGCGAGCGCCGGCGGGGCGTCAGGATCGGCGCATGGGCGAGGTCACGGACTACGTCGGGAGCCTGGACGGCGCCGAGCGCGCCGCGGTGGCGCGGGTGATCGAGCGGGCGCGCCGGCTGGTGCCGGACGCGCAGGAGGGCCGCAGCTACGGCATGCCGGCGCTGCGCCACCGCGGTCGGCCGCTCGTCGCCGTCGTGGCGACGCGGTCCCACCTCGCGCTCTACCCGTTCAGCTCGGCCGTCATCGACGCCCTGTCCGGCGAGCTGGCGGCGTTCTCGCCGTCGAAGGGCACCATCCGGTTCCAGCCGACGACGCCGCTGCCCGACGACCTCGTCGACCGGATCGTCCTCGCGCGCCGCGACGAGATCGACGTGAGCCTGGCGCGCCGCTGATCCCCGTGGGCGCCACCGGCCCGCCCGGTGGCGCCCACCGGTCGGCTGGGTCACGGTGGACCCACTCGACCGCCTCCGGAGGGATGACCCATGGGCCGCTTCGTGTACTGGATGAACGTGTCGCTCGACCTGCGGATCGAGGCGACCGCCGGCGAGAACGGCGGTGGCAGCTGGCTGCGGATCGGCGAGGCGCTGCACCGCGAGTTCAACGCGCGGGCGCGGGCGCTGTCGCTCGGCGTCGAGGGGCGCGTGATCTACGAGGTGATGGAGCGGTACTGGCCCGCGGCGCGGCACGACGAGTCCCTGTCCGACGTGCTGCGCGAGTACGGCGAGATCTGGACCGACATGCCGAAGGTGCTCGTCTCGCGGACGCGGCGCAGCGCCGACCACCACACCCGCGTCGTGGGCGGCGACGACGCGATCGCGCAGCTCGCGGCGCTCCGCGCCTCCACCGAGGGTGACATCGGCGTCGGCGGTGCGAACCTGGCCACCCAGCTGCTGGAGGCGCACCTGCTCGACGAGCTGATGCTGTTCACCCACCCCGTCGTGCTCGGTGCCGGCCGGCCGCTCTTCGACCGGTTGGCCGAGCCGCTGCAGCTCGACCTCCTCGAGCAGGCGACGTACGAGGACGACGTCACGCTGCACCGGTACGCCGTGCGGGGCGCCCAGCCCATGGGCTGAGCCGCCGGCTACCGCCGGGCGAGCAGCTCGTCGGCCCGCGTGCGGGCCCACCGCTCGGCGGCGAGCACCGCGTCCAGGTCGGCGCCGCTCGCCACGTGCTCGTCGAGCACGCGCTCGACCGTCCCGACGATGTCGAGGAAGCCGATGCGCCCGGCGAGGAACGCCCCGACCGCCTGCTCGTTCGCCGCGTTGTACACGGCCGGGTGCGTCGGCGACGCCGCCAGCGCCGCACGGGCGAGCCGGACCGCGCCGAACGCCTCCTCGTCGAGCGGCTGGAAGGTCCAGGACGCCGGCGCCGTCCAGTCGCACGCCGGCACCACCGGGTCGAGCCGGTCCGGCCACGCCAGCCCGAGCGCGATCGGCAGCCGCATGTCGGGCGGCGAGGCCTGCGCGATCGTCGAGCCGTCGACGAACTCGACCATCGAGTGCACCACCGACTGCGGGTGCACCACCACGACGATGTCGTCCGCCGGCACGTCGAACAGCAGGTGCGCCTCGATGAGCTCGAGGCCCTTGTTGACCATGGTCGCGGAGTTGATCGTCACGACCGGCCCCATCGACCACGTCGGGTGGGCGAGGGCCTGCGCCGGCGTCGCGGCCTTCCGCTCGTCGAGCGTGCTGCCCCGGAACGGGCCGCCGCTCGCGGTCAGCACCAGGCGGCGCACCTCGGCGTGCGTGCCGGACCGCAGCGCCTGCGCGATCGCCGAGTGCTCCGAGTCGACCGGCACGATCTGGTCCGGCCGCCGCCGCGCGGCGCGGACGAGGTCACCGCCGACGACGAGGGACTCCTTGTTCGCCAGCGCGAGCGTCGAGCCGGCGGCCAGCGCCGCCAGCGTCGGCCGCAGCCCGACCGACCCGGTGATGCCGTTGAGGACGACGTCCGCGCCGATGTCGGCGAGCTCGCTCGCCGCGTCCGGCCCCGCGAGCACGCGGGCCGACGAACCGGCGTCCGCCAGGGCGTCGCGCACCCGCGCCGCCGCCGCCACGTCGGACACCGCGACCGTCGCCGCACCGAACGCCAGGGCCTGGCGCACCACGAGGTCGACCTGGCCGCCCCCCGCCGCCAGCCCGACCACGTCGAACCGCTCCGGGTGGCGCGCCACGACGTCGAGCGCCTGCGTGCCGATCGAGCCGGTCGACCCGAGGAGCACCACCGACCGGGTCATGAGGTCCTCACTCGACGCCGAGCAGCACCTCGACGGCGCGCCCGCAGAAGGCGTCGACCGACGCCTCGTCGTAGCCGTCCTTGCCGTTGCGGCGGCGGAACGTCGCGGTGCGCACCTCGGCGGCCGTCAGCGGCGTGCCGCTGTCGAAGTACGCGACGAGGCGGTGGCACAGCGCGTCGACGTCCGCCGGCTCGTAGCCCTGCGCCCGCCCGGAGGGTGGCGCGAACCGGTCGCCGTCGGGCCGACCGAGCCGCCCGTAGAGCGTGCGCGCCTGCTCGCCGAGCTGGGCGAGCCACGCCTGCTGGCCGCGCTGCGCGATGAAGTCGGCGCGGGCGCGGGCGACGAACGCGGCCTCGAGCCGGTCGAGCGCCGCGTCGACGGCGGCGGTGACGTACCCGCCACGCACCATGTCGAACGACACCCGGCGCACGTCCTTGCCGGTCAGCGCGCCGCCGGGCCCGGCCTCGTACATCTGCCGGGCGTGCGCGAAGAACTCGTCCACCTCGTCGGGGTCGTAGCCGTGCCGCACGCTGGACACGGTGCGGAACATCCCGTCGCTCACTGCGTCTCCTCCTCGACTGCACGCCGGCGTGCGGTCGCTCGCATCGCCCGGACCTCGGACTCGTCGGCGGCCAGCTGCCCGCACGCCCCGTCGATCTCGCTGCCCCGCGTGTCGCGGACCGTCGTCGGGATGCCGTGCGCCCGCAAGCGTGCCACGAACTCCGCCTCCACCGCGGGATCGCTCGCCGTCCAGCGCGAGCCCGGGACGGGGTTCATGGGGATGGGGTTGCAGTGCACCCAGTGCTTGCCGCGGGCGAGCAGCTTCTCGGCGAGGAGGTCGGCCCGCCACGCGTGGTCGTTGACGTCGCAGATGAGCGCGTACTCGATGGACACCCGCCGGCCGGTGGCCTGGAAGTAGCGGTGGGCCGCGTCCAGCGCCTCGTCGACCGACCACCGGGTGTTGACCGGCACGAGCTCGCTGCGCAGCTCGTCGTCCGGCGCGTGCAGCGACAGCGCGAAGGTGACCGGCAGCCCCTCGCCCGCGAGCCGGTCGATCGCCGGCACCAGGCCGGCCGACGACACCGTCACGTTCCGCGCCGAGATGCCCAGGCCGTCCGGCGCCGGGTCGATGATCCGGTGCACCGCGCCGAGCACGGCGTTGTAGTTCGCCAGCGGCTCGCCCATGCCCATGAAGACGACGTTCGACAGCCGCGTCGGCCCGCCCGGCAGGTCGCCGTCGGCCAGGGAGCGGGCCGCGACCCGCACCTGCTCGACGATCTCGGCGGTCGACAGGTTGCGCGTCAGGCCCATCTGCCCGGTGGCGCAGAACGCGCAGGCGAGGCCGCAGCCGACCTGGCTCGACACGCAGAGCGTGGACCGCCCCGGGTAGCGCATGAGGACCGACTCGACGAGCGCGTGGTCGAACATGCGCCACAGCGTCTTGACGGTGGTCCCCCGGTCGGCCGTCAGGGTGCGGACCTTGTCCAGCAGCGGCGGGAACAGCGCCTCCGCGAGGGCGCCACGGGCAGCGGCCGGCACGTCCGTCATCGCGCCGGTGTCCGCGGTCAGGTGCGTGTAGTAGTGGGTGGCGACCTGCTTGGCGCGGAACGCCGGCAGCCCGAGCTCGGTGACGGCCGCCGCCCGCTCGTCGGGCCCCAGGTCGGCGAAGTGCCGCGGCGGCTTGCCCCGCGGCCCGCGGGCGGGCGACGACAGGTCGAGCCGCACCGACGTGCTCACGAGGCCGGCACCAGGATCGTCAGGACGAGCCACACCGCGGGCGCCGTCAGCAGCAACGAGTCGAGGCGGTCCAGCAGCCCGCCGTGGCCCGGCAGCAGGTGCCCCATGTCCTTCAGGCCGAGGTCGCGCTTGAGCATCGACTCCGACAGGTCGCCGAGGGTCGCGGTCGCCACCGTCGCCAGGCCGAGCACGACGCCGACGACCGGCTGCGCGTGGAACGCCACCTGCGCGCCGACTACGCCGACGACGCACGCGAGCACGACCGAGCCGGCCAGCCCCTCCCACGTCTTCTTCGGGCTGACGGACGGGGCCATCGGGTGCCGGCCGAGCAGCACCCCGACGGCGTAGCCGCCGGTGTCGGACGCGACGCCGAGCAGGACGAAGAGCGCCACCCGCGCCTCGCCGTCGGGCGCGGCCAGCATGAGCAGGGCGAACCCGGCCAGGAAGGGCAGGTAGGCGGTGGCGAACGCCGACGCCCCGGCGTCGCGCAGCGCGGGCCGTCCGGAGCCGTCCAGCACGCGCCAGACGACCGTGCCGCCGACCGTCAGCAGGAACGCGACGACGAGCGCCTCGGCCCCGGTCGTGTACGCCGAGACGAGGATGCCGACCGTGCCGACGAGCAGCGGCACCAGCGGCAGGTGCACGTGCGTGCGCGCGAACGCGCGGGCCAGCTCCCACATCGCCCCGCACACCGCGAGGATCACCAGGCCCGCGAACACGTCCTTGCGGATGAACAGCGCCGCAGCGACGGCCGCGAGCATGCCCAGGCCGACCGCGACCGCCACGGGCAGGTCACGGCCGGGGTTGGGGGTCCGGGCGGGGGCGAGCTGCGTCATCAGACCTCGAGCAGCTCGCTCTCCTTGGCGGCCAGCAGGTGGTCGACGAGGTCGACGTGCTTCTTCGTCAGCGCGTCGAGCTCCTTCTCCGCGCGGACCACGTCGTCCTCGCCGGCCTCGCCGTCCTTGACGATGCGGTCCAGCTGCTCCTTGGCGTGCCGGCGCACGCCGCGCACCACCACGCGGGCGTCCTCGGCCTTCGCCTTCGCCAGCTTGACGTAGTCCTTGCGCCGCTCCTCGGTGAGCTGCGGCAGGACGATTCGGATGACGCCGCCGTCGTCGGTCGGGTTCACCCCCAGGTCGGAGTCGCGGATCGACTTCTCGATCGCGCGCAGCGAGGACTTGTCGTACGGGCTGATGAGCACCGTGCGCGCCTCGGGGATGTTGAACGAGGCCAGCTGCTGCAGCGGCGTGGGGGTGCCGTAGTAGTCCACGTGCAGCTTGGAGAACATCGCGGCGTTCGCACGGCCGGTGCGGATCGTCGCGAACTCCTCCTTGGCGAACTCGATCGCCTTGTCCATCTTCTCCTCGGCCTCGAGGAGGGTGTCGTCGATCACGCCGAGCTCCTTCGTGCTGTGCGATCGGTTGAGAGAGCGACGCTCACGGTCGCCTGGCGCCGGGTCAGCGCGCGGTGACCAGCGTCCCGATCCTCTCACCCTCGAGCGCCCGGGTGACGTTCCCCGGCTCCTCGAGCCCGAAGACGACCATGGTCACGTCGTTGTCGCGGCACATGGACAGCGCCGTCGCATCCATCACCTCGAGGCCCTTCACCAGCGCCTCGGTGTACGTGAGGTGCTCGAGCCGGACGGCGTCCGGGTCGCGGCGGGGGTCGGCGCTGTAGACCGCGTCCACGCCGTTCTTGCCCATGAGCACCTCGTCGCAGTGCGTCTCGAGGGCGCGCTGCACGGAGACGGTGTCGGTGGAGAAGTAGGGCATCCCGGCGCCGGCGCCGAAGATGACGACGCGGCCCTTCTCCAGGTGCCGGATGGCCCGCAGCGGGATGTACGGCTCCGCCACCTGGCCCATCGCGATCGCGGTCTGCACCCGCGTGTGCACGCCGGCCTGCTCGAGGAAGTCCTGCAGCGCCAGGCAGTTCATCACCGTGCCGAGCATGCCCATGTAGTCGGCGCGGGCACGGTCCATCCCGTTGGTCGCCAGCTCGGCGCCGCGGAAGTAGTTGCCGCCGCCGACGACGATCGCCACCTGGACGCCGGCCCGCACCGCGACGGCGATCTCCGTGGCGATGCGCCGCACCACGCCGATGTCCACGCCGACCGCTCCCCCGCCGAACGCCTCCCCGGAGAGCTTGAGGAGCACCCGTCGCGCGGGTGCGGATGGGGTCTGCGGGCTCTCGGCGGTCACGGGTCCTCCACGCTCGGCGTCGTACGGCGGGTGCAGCCCCGCGCGGCGGCCCCGGGCTGTGGGGCCACCGCGCGGTGCCGGCTCAGGCGCCCACGCGGTAGCGGGCGAAGCCGGTGACCGAGCCACCGACCTCGGCCAGCACCTGCTGGACCGACTTCTTCGGGTCCTTGGCGAACGCCTGGTCGAGCAGCACGTTCTCCTTGAAGTACCCGACGAGGCGACCCTCGACGATCTTCGGCAGCGCGGCCTCGGGCTTGCCCTCGTTGCGGGCCGTCTCCTCGGCGATGTGCCGCTCGCTGGCCACGACCTCCTCGGGCACCTCGTCGCGCGACAGGTACGTCGGCGAGTAGGCGGCGATGTGGGTCGCGATGTCGCGGGCCACCGAGGCGCCCGCCGCGTCGGTGGCGACGAGCACGCCCACCTGCGGGGGCAGGTCCTTGTTCACCTTGTGGAGGTAGACGTCGACGTGCTCGCCGGCGACACGCGTCACGCGCCGCACGACGACCTTCTCGCCGAGCGTCGCCTGCACCTCGTCGACGGCGCCCTGGACCGTGGTCCCGTCGGTGTCGGCCGCGACGAGCGCGTCGGCGTCCGCGGCGCCGGAGGCCACCGCGGCGGCCAGCACGCGGTCCGCCAGCGCGAGGAACGGGCCGCTCTTGGCGACGAAGTCCGTCTCCGAGTTGATCTCGACGAGCACGCCGACCTCGCCGTCACCGGACGCGAGCGGGACGACCGTGGCCGCCACCAGCCCGTCCGAGGCCGCGCGGCCCTCGCGCTTGCCGATGCCCTTGAGGCCCTTGACCCGGATGATCTCCTCCGCCTTGGCGGAGTCGCCGCCGGCCTCCTCGAGCGCCTTCTTGACGTCGAGCATCCCGGCGCCCGTCTTCTCGCGCAGCGCCTTGAGGTCCGCCACCGAGTAGTTCGCCATCAGTCCTGTCCCATCCTGTCGTGCGGTCTGTGGGTGATCAGCGCGTGATCAGCGCTCGGTGCCGTCGGTCTCGTCGGCGATCGCCTCGGCGACCTCGTCGGCCACCGGCTCGACGACCGACTCGACGACCGGCTCGGCGGCCGGCTCGACGACCGGCTCGGCCTCGGGCTCGGCGGACTGCGCCGTCTCGGCCGCGGCGTCGGCCTCGGCACCGGCGAGCAGCTCCCGCTCCCACTCGGCCAGGGGCTCCGCCTCGGCGGCGGTCTCGCCCTCGGCGGCCGCGCTCGCGCCGGAGTGGCGCTTGAGCAGGCCGTCGGCGACGGCGTCGGCGACGACGCGGGTGAGCAGCTGGACGGCGCGGATCGCGTCGTCGTTGCCCGGGATCGGGTAGTCGACCTGGTCGGGGTCGCAGTTGGTGTCGAGGATCGCGACGACCGGGATGCCCAGCTTGCGCGCCTCGTCGACCGCCAGGTGCTCCTTGTTGGTGTCGACGATCCACACCGCGGACGGCACCTTGGCCATGTCACGGATGCCGCCGAGGGTGCGGGCGAGCTTGTCCTTCTCGCGGCGCAGGACGAGCAGCTCCTTCTTCGTCAGGCCCGAGGCCGCGACGTCGTCGAAGTCGATCTGCTCCAGCTCCTTGAGCCGCTGCAGCCGCTTGTGGACCGTGGTGAAGTTGGTGAGCATGCCGCCCAGCCAGCGCTGGTTGACGTAGGGCATGCCGACCCGCGCGGCCTGCTCGGCCACCGGCTCCTGCGCCTGCTTCTTGGTCCCGACGAAGAGCACCGACCCGCCGTGGGCGACCGTCTCCGAGACGAACTCGTAGGCACGGTCGATGTAGGTGAGCGACTGCTGCAGGTCGACGATGTAGATGCCGTTGCGCTCGGTGAAGATGAAGCGCTTCATCTTGGGGTTCCAGCGGCGGGTCTGGTGCCCGAAGTGGACACCGCTCTCCAGCAGCTGGCGCATGGTCACGACGGCCATGGCACGTCCTTCCGGCGCGGTCCCGGCTGGCGCCGGAGGCACGCGCACTCGTGCGGATCCCCGTCGTGGACGGGTCCCGCGGCTCGGTTGTCGGAGCCGGCCGGGTGGCCAGCTCCCCTGGCGCCTGCCGGGGCCCGCGCCGGGTGGGAACCCGGACCGCTGCGGACGACGGCCCCGTGCCGCACGCACGAGGCGGGCGGGACGGGAGGTGACGCGCGAAGTCGACCGGCTCGCACCGGTCGCCAGCACACTCTACCGGACACCCGCCCTGGTCCCGTGCCATCGGCGGGCCCGGCGGCGGCGCCGCCAGCCGACCCCAGCCCGGCCCCGGCACGGCCTCGTCCACCGGCGTGCGCCCCGCCGCCAGGCGCGCCCCGCCGCACCGTGCAGTCTCGCCCGGTGCACGCCAGCCGCGGCCCCGCCGCCACCCGCCCGCCCACTGCCAGCGGGCCTGTCGCCCGGCCGACCCGGCGGGCGATGTGCGCCTGGCTCACCGTCGCACTGACGCTGCTCGTCGCCGGCGCCGCCTCGGCCCCCTCCGGTCCGGCGACCGCCGCGGCGGGGCCGTCACCGGTCGTCGTCCGCTACCGCGCACCCACCGCGCTCCCGGTGCGCCTGGTCCGCGGGTTCGCCGCTCCGCCGCAGCGCTGGGCGGCCGGGCACCGCGGCATCGACCTCGCCCTGGACCCGGGCTCCCCCGTGCTCGCGCCGGCGGCGGGGACGGTGGCCGTCGCCGGCTGGGTCGTCGACCGCGGGGTCGTGACGATCGTCCACGGTGACGGCCGGCGCAGCAGCCTGGAGCCCGTGAGCCCGACGGTCGTCGTCGGCGCGCGGGTGGCGGCGGGCGAGGTCGTCGCGACGCTGTCCGACGGTCGCTCGCACTGCGCGGGCGCGTGCCTGCACTGGGGCGTGCGGCAGGGCCTGGACTACCTCGACCCGCTCACGCTCCTGCCGGACGGCGGCCCCGTGGTGCTGCTGCCGGACGGCCGGTGAGCTCAGGCGCGCTCGGCGTCGACGAGGTGCGTGCGGAGCCGCTGCATCGCCGCGGTGTGCATCTGGGAGATCCGGGACTCGGTGACACCGAGGGCGCGGCCGATCTGCGCCAGCGTCATGCCCTCGTAGTAGTAGAGGACGACGACCATGCGCTCCCGCTCGGAGAGCTGCTCGATGGCGCGGGCAAGCAGGTACGTCGTCTCCTGGGACTCGACGGAGCCGGCGGGGTCCTCCACCCGTTCGTCGCCCAGGGTGTCGCCCAGGCTGACGGCGCCGGGGCGGTCGTCGCCGCCGAGCATCTCGTCCAGCGCGACGATGTTGACGGTCGACAGCTGCGAGAACGCCGTCCGCAGCTCGTCCATCGAGACCTCGAGCTTGTCGGCGATCTCGGTGTCGGTCGGCGTGCGGTGCAGCGTCGCCTCGAGCTCGCCGTACGCGCGGTCGATGGCCCGCGCCTTGGTCCGCACGGAGCGCGGCACCCAGTCCATGGCGCGCAGCTCGTCGATGATCGCGCCGCGGATGCGGCTCGACGCGTACGACTCGAAGCGCACCGCGCGGCCCGGCTCGTACTTCTCGATCGCGTCGATGAGGCCGAACATGCCGCACGAGACGAGGTCGGCGTGCTCGACCATGCTCGGCAGGCGCAGCCCGACGCGGCCGGCGACCGCCGACACGAGCGGCGCGTAGTGCATGATCAGCCACTCGCGCGCGGCCTCGGCGCCGGTGGACTTCAGCTCGGTCCAGTGCGCCGCGACCACGTCGTCGCCGGCGAGGGCCGGGGGCACGTAGTCGGCGGGCGGCTGGTACCGGCGCGGCTGCGGGATGACACCGCGCGGCGCGGTCGGGGCCGTGCGGCCGGCCGGAACGTGCACGGGCGGGACGACGGTGTCGGCGTCGGTGCTCATCGGGGACTCCGTTCGGGCGCTCATGCGCGGGGGTGGGCGAGCTGGTAGGACGAGCGCAGGCGCTCGGCCGAGACGTGGGTGTACCGCTGGGTGGTGCCGAGGCTGGCGTGACCCAGGAGCTCCTGGACGCTGCGCAGGTCCGACCCGCGCTCGAGCAGGTGCGTCGCGGCGGTGTGCCGCAGCGCGTGCGGGGCGACGTCGTCGACGCCGGCACGGCGCGCCATCGCATGGACCGCGTCGCGCATCCGGCGCTGGTCGACCCGCCCGCCGCGAGCACCGAGGAACAGCGCATCGCCGGACGCGGCGTTGGCCAGCCGCGGCCGCGCCTGCGTCAGCCACACGGTCAGCGCGTCCGCCGCCGGCTTGCCGAAGGGGACCACGCGCTCCTTGTCGCCCTTGCCGAGCACGCGCAGCGACCGCGTCGCCAGGTCCACGTCCGTGAGGTCGGCGCCGCACAGCTCGCCCACCCGGATGCCCGAGGCGTACAGCAGCTCGGCGGCCGCCCAGTCCCGCACCGCGACGGGGTCGCGGTCGTCGGCCACCTCGGCGGCCTCGTCGAGCAGGGACGCCACGGCGTCCTGGCGCAGCACCGACGGCAGGTGGGTGGCCGTCTTCGCGGTCGCGAGCCGGACCGTCGGGTCCTGCGCGACCCGACCGGTGTGCGCCGCCCAGCCGAAGAACGTCCGGGCCGCGGCCGCCCGCCGCGCCATGGTCGCCCGTGACAGGTGCCGCGCGGCCATCGACGCGAGCCACGCCCGGAGGAGGCCCAGGTCGACGGCGTCGAGGGTGGCCCGGCCGTGGCGGCCGGCGAAGCCGAGAAGGTCGTCGAGATCGCCGAGATAGGCGCGCACCGTGTGCTCCGACAGTCCCCGCTGGGACCGCAGGTGCGCCGCGAAGTCGGCGTGCAGAACGGCGTACGGAACCGTGCGCTGTCGCGCCTGCTCCGACATCCCGGTCACCCGCACAGGCTTACCGTGACCGGTGCGGACCCGCAGATCAAGGGGGATCTGCAACGAAATGGGCACGCCATGGGCGAATGCGCCGCGAATGTCCGATTTTCGGGCCGGAATGGACGCACCCGGGACGCATTTCACCCGCTTGGAGTATTCAGGATCCGTGACCCCCCACCGCGGAGGCGACGCCCGAACGGCGTGTTGCGGCCGCCGGACCGGTGCGCCACGCGGCGGGGTGGTGACGGCGTCACCCGGTTGGCCGCCACCCGTCCGGCCGTGCGCTCACCGGCCGCGCGGCGGCCTGACCGCACGCCATCCGTCGTCCTTCCGGACCGCCAGGCCGGCCAGCTCGAGCAGCCCGAGCGCGCTGCGCACCGCCGCGCCGTCGAGGTCGGCACGCGCGGCGACGTCGTCCTCGCGCGTCCCCGTCCGCAGGCTCAGGGCGTCGTGCACCTGGAGGCATGCCGGGGAGAGCCAGGACGCGTCGTCGTCCCCGACCAGGCCCGGCACGGCGCTCCCCTGGCGGGCGCCGGTGGGCAGGAGCTCGATCACGTCCTCGACGTCCGTGACGCACACCGCGGCGCCCTCGCGCAGCAGCCGGTGGCAGCCGGCGGACGCGACCGACGTCACCGGGCCCGGCACCGCACCGACGGGTCGCATGAGGTCCACGGCGTGGTGGGCGGTCGACAGAGCCCCGGATCGCCAGGCCGCCTCGACGACCACCGTCGCGGCGGTCATCGCGGCGATGAGCCGGTTGCGTTGGAGGAAGCGCGACTTCGTCGGGAGCGCGCCCGGCGGCATCTCGGAGACCAGCGCGCCGCCGGCACCGACCGCCTCCTCGAACAGCCGCACGTTCCCGGCCGGGTACCCGCGGTCGACGCCGCCGGCCAGCACGACGAGCGTGGCGCCGTCGCCGGCGATCGCCCCACGGTGGGCGGCGGCGTCGATCCCGTAGGCCCCGCCCGAGACGACGACGACCCCACGGCGCACGAGCCCGTTCGCCAGGTCGAACGCCACCCGTTCGCCGTAGCCGGTGCTGGCGCGCGAGCCGACGACCGCGACGGCGGGCCGGTCGTGGGGCAGGGAGCCACGGCACCACAGCGCGAACGGCGCGCCGTCGCCGAGGTCGTCCAGCGCCGTGGGCCAGCCGTCGTCGCCGGGGACGACGAGCCGCCCGCCGGCCCGAGCGAGGTCCGTCAGGAGGGCGTCGACGGACACCTCCTGGCCGCGGGCCGCCCAGCGGTGGGCGGCGCCGACCAGGCGCAGGCGGCTCGGCCCGGGAACCCCGGGAAGGGCCGCCCAGTCGGGAGCGCCACGGCCCGCCGCGGCCACCCAGTCGACGGCCGCCGCCGCGCCGAGCGCCCGCACGAGCGCTCCGGCGAGCAGGTCCCCCGGCTCGGCGCTCGCCGACCACTGTGCGCGCGCCCGCCGCTCCTCGTCGGCGGTGCTCATGCGCCGTGCCCCCGGGTCCGCAGGTCGAGCGCCGCGCCCACGTCGGTCGGGCTGGGGGCATCCCTCCCGCCGAGGTCGGCGAGCGTCCACGCCACCCGGAGCACCCGGTCGACGCCCCGCAGCGAGAGCGTGCCGCGGTCGACGGAGTCGTCCAGCGCGCGCACCAGCCGACGGTCGGGCCCGAGCCGGGCCCGCAGCCACCCGCCCGGCACCTCGGCGTTCGTGCTCCAGCCGGTGCCGGCGAGCCGGTGCGCGGCGGCCGCCCTCGCCCGCCGCACCCGCTCGGCGACGACGGCCGACGACTCGCCCGGCCGGTCGCTGGACCGCGCGGGGACGACGTCCACCTGGAGATCGACCCGGTCGAGGAGCGGTCCGGACAGCTTGCCGAAGTAGCGGCGGCGCTGGTGCGGGGTGCACGTGCAGGTCAGTCCCTTGCCCACGGAGTTGCCGCACGGGCACGGGTTGGCCGCCAGCACGAGCTGGAACCGGGCGGGATAGCGCGCGATCCCGGCCGAACGGTGCAGCACCACCTCCCCGTGCTCGAGCGGCTGCCTCAGCGTCTGGAGCACCGCCACCTGGAACTCCGGGGCCTCGTCCAGGAAGAGCACGCCGCGGTGGGCGCGCGACGCGGCCCCCGGCCGCGGGATCCCCGAGCCGCCACCCACCACGGCGGCGGGAGTCGCGGTGTGGTGCGGGTTCTCGAACGGCGGTCGTCGGAGCAGGCCGTCGGCAGGGTCGAACACGCCGGCCAGGGAGTGCACGGCCGTCACTTCGACGGCCGCCACCTCGTCGAGGTCCGGCAGGAGGCCGGGCAGCCGCGCCGCCAGCATCGTCTTGCCGACACCCGGCGGGCCGACCATCAGCAGGTGGTGGCCGCCCGCCGCAGCGACCTCGAGGACCGCCCGTGCCGCGTCCTGCCCGATGACGTCGGCAAGGTCGGGGACGTCGGCCGTCGGCCGCGGCGGCACCAGCGCCGCGACGGGGTCCGCGTCGGGCACGTCGACGTCGGCGCCGTACCGGGCGGCGATCTCGGCCAGGCAGTGCGCGCCGACCACGTCCGCGCCGGGGACCAGCCGCGCCTCGGCGACGTTGCCCGCGGGCACGACGACCCGCGGCAGGCCCGCGGCCACGGCCGCCGCCACCGCCGGCAGCACCCCGCGCACCGGGCGCAGCCGGCCGTCCAGCCCGAGCTCGCCGAGGTGGACGGTCGCGGTCGCCGCCCGCGGCTCGACGAGGCCGGCGCCCGCGAGGATCGCCACCGCGATCGCCACGTCGAAGGCCGAGCCCGCCTTGGGGAGCGCCGCGGGCGACAGGTTGACGGTGATGCGCCGGTTCGGCCACGGCAGGCCGCTCGAGGTCACGGCGGCCCGCACGCGGTCGCGAGCCTCGGCGAGGGCGGCGTCGGGCAGCCCGACCAGCGTGAACGCCGGCAGCGACGGTGCGAGGTGCGCCTCGACGTCGACGACGTACCCCGACAGCCCGACGAGGCACACGGAGCGGGTGTGTCCGAGGAGCACGTCACACCACCCCGGTGAGGTGGTCGACGAGCGGTGCGCCGCGCGCGGGCACGACGACCGCGACGACGTCGACGCGCACCGAGGCCGGGTGCACGTCGTGCGCGGCGAGCCACCGGGCCGTCAGCCGGCGCACCCGCGCCAGCTTGTCGGGCGTCACGGCCAGCGACGGGGGGCCGAAGCGGTCCGACCGGCGCGTCTTGACCTCCACCGCGACGAGCTCGGTGCCGTCGAGGGCGACCAGGTCGAGCTCGCCGTCCCGGCAGCGCCAGTTGCGGTCCAGCACGGTCCAGCCGAGCGCGACCGCGTGCCGCGCCGCGACGTCCTCCCCGTACCGCCCCACGGCGTCCTTCGCCCGCACGGCCACCACCTCCGGGCGCACACGGTGCCGCGGGAGCCGACGCAGGCGAGCACGGGACGACGAGGCCCGCGCGCCGAGCGAGTGAACGGCCGGGCTGTGGTCGGCTCGGCGATGGGCTCGCCTACCGGGCGAAGCCGGCGCTGCCCCCGAGGTCGAGCTCGGCCTTGGCGAGCTCCTCGACGTTGACGTCCTTGAACGTCACCACCCGCACCGACTTGACGAAGCGCGCCGAGCGGTACACGTCCCACACCCAGGCGTCGGCGAGGGACACCTCGAAGTAGACCTCGCCCGCCGCGGACCGCACCTGCAGGTCCACCTGGTTGGCCAGGTAGAAGCGGCGCTCGGTCTCCACCACGTAGGAGAAGAGCCCGACGACGTCCCGGTACTCGCGGTACAGGGCCAGCTCGGCGTCGGTCTCGTAGTTCTCCAGGTCCTCGGCACTCACGCGCCCATCATCCCCCAACGAGGTCGGCGCCGGCGACGTCCTCGTCCGAGGCGGGCAGGGCGATGTCCTCGCACGGCTCCCCCGCGCCGGGCAGGTGCCACGACCGCCGGTGCAGCACGCACGGCCCGAGCTCGCGCAGCGCCGCCAGGTGCTCGGGCGATGCGTACCCCTTGTTCTCGGCCCACCGGTAAGCCGGGAACGAAACGGCAAGGGAGGTCATCATCGAATCACGTTCGCACTTGGCCAGCACGCTCGCCGCGGCGACGCTCGCGCAGGAACGGTCCGCCTTGATCCGCAGGTGGACGCGCGGGGCGTCGTCGGCCGGCTCGTCGTCGAAGAGCGTGGGCGTGCCGGTGAGCCAGTCGTGGTTGCCGTCGAGCAGCACGGTGTCGACGGGCCCGACGACGAGCGACACCTGCGCCAGGGCGCGGCGCCCGGCCAGCCGCAGCGCCCCCATGATCCCGATCGCGTCGATCTCGTCGGCCGAGGCGTGCCCCACGGCCCGCGCCAGCCCCCAGCGCGACAGCGCCGGCAGCAGCGCCTGACGGGCGGCCTGGGTCAGCAGCTTGGAGTCGGCCACCCCCGGCGGCGCCGAGCGCGTGCGCGCGTCGACGACGACGACCCCGACGCTGACCGGGCCGGCGAGCGACCCGCGGCCCACCTCGTCCATCCCGGCGACCAGGCGGGCGCCGTCACGCAGCAGCTGGCGCTCGTGGCGCAGGTGCGGGACGACGAGCGGGCTCATGACGGGTTGGGCACGGACGCGAAGGTGGCGCCGGGGTTGCGCAGCACGGTCCAGCGGTCCGCGGGCCAGACGATGACGAAGGCGGTGCCGACGACGTTGGCCTCGGGGATCGAGCCGCCACCCGGGTTGCCCCGGTGGTAGCGCGAGTCCTCCGAGTGGTCACGGTTGTCGCCCATCACCCACAGCGAGCCGGCGGGCACGGTGGTGTCGAACGCCATGCCGCACGGCTGTGAGCCCGGGGCGAGGTAGGGCTCGTCGAGCGCCACGCCGTTGACCGTCACCTGGGACGTCGGGCCGGTGCAGACGATGTGGTCGCCGGGCAGCCCGATGATCCGCTTGACCAGGTGCTGGCCCGCGTCCACGGGGCGCAGCCCGATGAACGTCAGCACGTCGTTGGTGACGCGCTGGAACCCGGTGACCGGGACCGTCGGCTGGTCGGCCAGCCACCCGCCCGGGTCCTTGAACACGACGATGTCCCCGCGGTGGACCTGCAGCGGCCCGGGGGCGAGCTTGCTGACGAGGATCCGGTCGTCCTCGACGAGCGTGTTGTTCATCGAGGGCGACGGGATCCAGAACGCCTGGACGAGGAACGTCTTGACGAGCAACGACAGCACGAGCGCGCTGACCAGCACGATCGCGGTCTCGCGGAGCCAGGACAGCGGCCCGCTGCGGGCGGGCTGGGCGCGCCGCGCCCGGTCACCGCGGTCCCGGCGCGCACCACCCTCGGCCGGTCCGGGTGCGCCGGCTGCCACGCCGGACGGCGTCGGGCCGGCTGGGGCGGTGCCTGCCGCCGGGACCTGCGGATCCGACCCGGCGGGGCTTGTCGCACCGGGGGCGCCGGCGACCCGGGGCGCCCACACCGGCCGCTCGGGCACCGGCCCGTCGGGGTTCCACTCACTCACCCGCACAGCCTCGCACGCCGGATCGGGTGCCGACGCACGGCGTCGCCGACCGAGACCTGCGAAGGACGACGGAGGGGCGGCCCCGTGACGGGACCGCCCCTCCGGAGGACCGGGCTCAGGCCTGCGGCGTCGTCTCGCGACGCTCCTTGATCTTGGCCTTCTTGCCGCGCAGGTTGCGCAGGTAGTACAGCTTCGCGCGCCGCACGTCGCCGCGGGTGACCACCTCGACGGAGTCGACCGTGGGGGTGTGCACCGGGAAGGTGCGCTCCACGCCGACGCCGAAGCTGATCTTGCGGACCGTGAACGTCTCGCGGACGCCGCTGCCCTGGCGCGCGATGACGACGCCCTGGAACGCCTGGATGCGGGACCGGTTGCCCTCGACGACCTTGACGTTCACCTTGACGGTGTCGCCGGGCCGGAAGTCGGGGACGTCGTCGCGCAGCGAGGCCGCGTCGAGCGAGTCGAGGGTGTGCATGGTGGTGTCGCTCTCTCGCCCTGCCGCGGGTCAGGGACGTCGTCGGACCGCCCTCGCCGCTCGTCGTGCATCGGTGAGCGGGGCGGGAGGTTCAAGTGACGGTCGGTGCGGTCCGGGAGACCCGAGGCGCCTTTCCGACCCCTCCTGCGGCAGAGGGCGGGTGCGCACACCAGCGGACCAGTGTGCCATACCGCCCCGGCGCGGCTCCAACCGGGGATCAGGCCGGGCGGACGAGCTCGAGGTGGTTGCCGACGACGACCCAGCCGAGCCGGCCGAGCGTCTGCCGGTCGTGCTTGTCCAGCGCCGCGACGTCGAGCCGTGCGAGCAGGTCCGGACGGCGCTCCGCGGTGCGCTCCAGGGCCTCGTCGCGGCGCCAGCGCTCCACCTTGCCGTGGTGGCCCGAGAGGAGCACGTCGGGCACGTCGAGGCCCTCCCAGGCGGCGGGCTTCGTGTACACGGGGTACTCGAGCAGGCCGTCCGCGCCGTGCGACTCCTCGACCAGCGAGTCCGGGTTGCCGACGACGCCGGGCAGCAGGCGCGCCACCGCCTCGACGACGACGAGCGCGGCGACCTCTCCCCCGTTGAGCACGTAGTCGCCGAGCGACAGCTCGGTCACCGGCAAGCGGTCGCGGTAGTGCTCGACGACGCGCGCGTCGATCCCCTCGTACCGGCCGCACGCGACGATCAGCCGGTCCTCGCCGGCCCACGACTCGGCGTGCCGCTGCGTGAACGGCTCCCCCGACGGCGTCGGCACGACAAGCCGCGCCGGCCCGTCGGCCAGCAGCTCGTCGAGCGCGCGGCCCCAGACGTCCGGGCGCATCACCATGCCGGCGCCGCCACCGAACGGGGTGTCGTCGACCGTGCGGTGCCGGTCGGTGGTCCAGTCCCGCAGGTCGTGGACGCGCACGTCCAGCAGCCCGGCCTGGCGGGCCTTGCCGACGAGCGACAGCTCGAGCGGCGCCAGGTACTCCGGGAAGATCGTGACGACGTCGACGCGCACGTCAGCCTCGCGTCTCGTCGTCGGACACGACGAGGTGCTCCGCGTCCGAGGCGAGCAGCCCACCCGGCGGGTCGAGCACGACGCGCCCACCGGAGACGTCCACCACCGGCACGATGGCACGGACGAACGGCACGAGCGTGCGGGCGCCGTCGGGCTCGCGCAGCAGGAGCAGGTCGTGCGCCGGGGCGTGCTCCAGCCCGACGATCTCGCCCAGCAGGCGACCGTCCGTGCCCTCGGCGCGCAGCCCGGCGAGCTCGTGCGGGTACCACGCGTCCACGTCGTCCCCGTCGTCCCCGTCGTCCTCCGGCTCGTCGCCGGCGTCGACGACGAGGGACACGCCGGTCAGCGCCTCGGCCGCCGTGCGGTCACCGACCCCCTCGAACACGACGAACCAGCGCCCCTGCTGCACGCGGGAGCGCTGGATCGTCAGTGGACCGGCGGACGCCGGGTCGGTGGTCAGCACGGCGCCGACGACCAGCCGCTCGTCGGGCACGTCGGTGCGGACGTCGAGCGCCACCTCGCCACGCAGGCCGTGCGCACGGCCGATGCGGGCGACGGTCAGCAGCACGACGCGGGCCCCGTCAGCGACGGTCGACGTCGACGACGTCGACGCGCACGGTCCCCTCGGACGACAGGGCGTTGACGACCGTCCGGAGTGCCCGCGCGGTCCGACCGCCCCGGCCGATCACGCGGCCGAGGTCGTCGGGGTGCACGCGCACCTCGAGCAGCTCGCCGCGGCGCAGCGTGGCCGAGCGGACCTGCACGTCGTCCGGGTGGTCGACGATGCCCCGCACGAGGTGCTCGAGCGCGTCGGCGAGCACGTCAGGCCTGCTCGTCCTCGGCGGCGGCCTCGGCCGTCTCCTCGGCGGGGGCCTCGACGACCGGCTCCTCCGCCTTCTTGGCCGAAGCGGTCGCCTTGACCTTCTCGGCGTCGGCGGCGGCCGCCTCGACCGCAGCCTTCGGGTCGACCTTGCCGGCCTTGACCTTCAGCGTGCCCTCGGCGCCCGGCAGGCCCTTGAACTTCTGCCAGTCACCGGTGACCTTGAGCAGCACGACGACCTGGTCGCTGGGCTGCGCGCCGACGCCGAGCCAGTACTGCGCACGCTCGGAGTCGACCTCGATGAGCGAGGGCTCCTCGGTGGGGTGGTACTTGCCGATCTCCTCGATCACCTTGCCGTCGCGGCGGGCGCGGGAGTCGGCAACGACGATGCGGTAGTACGGCGCGCGGATCTTGCCCAGGCGCTTGAGGCGGATCTTGGTGGCCACGAGCGGATGTTCTCCTGATGTCTGTGGGTGGTCTCGCCGTCGGGCCCGTGGGGATGGGCGCCGGTCCGACCGGGGACGCGGCCGGGCGCAGGTAGAGGGGCTGCGCCAGCCGAGTACAGCGGACCATTGTGCCAGACGAGCGGACGGCTACGCGACGCGCGTCCCGCGCAGCACGACGGCGGTCGGCGCGGCCAGGACACGGATGTCCTCGCGCGGGTCGGCGGGGTAGACGACGAGGTCGGCGGGGGCGCCCTCCGCCAGGGCGGGCGCCCCGAGCCAGGCGCGTGTGCGCCAGCTCGCCGCGGCGACCACGGCGGAGGCCGGCAGCCCCGCCGCGACGAGCGCCGCGGCCTCGTCGGGCAGCCGCCCGTGCCCGATGGTGCCGCCGGCGTCGGTGCCGACGAGGATCGGCACGCCGGCGTCGAACAGGTCGCGCAGGTGGCGGTGGCGGCGGGCGTGCATCTCGCGCATCCGCGCCGCGTACACGGGATACCTCGTCGCGGCGGCGGCGATCTCCTCGAATCGGTCCACCTGCAGCATCGTCGCGGTCACCGGGATGCCGGCGGCGGCGATCCGCTCGATCTGCTCCGGGGACGCGCCGGTGGCGTGCTCGAGGCAGTCGACCCCGGCGTCGAGGAGGGCGTCGATGGTCTCGGTGGCGAACGTATGGACCGTGACCCGCGCGCCGGCGTCGTGCGCGGCGGCGATCGCCGCCGTGACGAGCTGGTCGGACCACAGCGGGGTCAGGTCGCCGGGGCCGTCACGGTCGATCCAGTCGCCGACGATCTTCACCCAGCCGTCGCCGCGCGCCGCCTCCTCGCGCACCGCGCCGGGCAGCTCCTCGGGAGCGCGCAGCTCGCGGCCGTAGTACCGCAGGTAGCGCTTGGGCAGCGCGAGGTGGTGCCCCGCGCGCAGGATCCGCGGGAGGTCCGCCCGGTCGTCGATCCAGCGCGTGTCCGAGGGCGAGCCCGCGTCGCGGACGAGCAGCACGCCGGAGTCGCGGTCCGCGAGCGCCTGCCGCTCGGCCGTCGCCGCGTCGACCGCGCCCGTGGCCGCGAGGCCGACGTGGCAGTGGACGTCGACGAGGCCCGGCAGCACCCAGCCGTCGAGCTCGTCGTCCGCGCCCCCGGCAGGCCGGGAGAAGGTGACCCGGTCGCCGACCACCCACGCCTCGCCCGCCGCACGCTCGTCGCCGAGCAGCACCGGGCCGCGCAGGTGCAGCGTCATCGGTCAGCGGCCGCCGAACAGCTTGCCGAAGCTCGTCGGGTCGAACTCGCCCGGGTCGGCGGGTGGCTTCCCCTGGCCGAGGCCGAACGCCGAGCCGGGAGCCGTGGGGGCGGCCGGGGCACCCACCTGGCGGTTGGCGGCCTGCTGCTCCTGCAGCGCGCGTTTCGCCGGGTTGCCGGACTTGCCCTTGGCCTTCTTCGGCGGCGGCGCCTGGCGGCCGCGGGCCTTCTTGCCCGAGCCCGGCATGTTGCCCAGGCCGGGCATGTTCCCGCCGCTCTTCGCCATCTGGCGCATCATCTTCTGCGCCTGGTCGAACCGCTCGAGCAGCTGGTTGATCTCGCTCGGCTGGGTGCCCGAGCCGCGGGCGATGCGGGCCCGGCGGGAGCCGTTGATGATCTTCGGGGTGTCGCGCTCCGCCGGCGTCATCGACTGGATGATCGCCTGGATCCGGTCCACCTCGCGCTCGTCGAACGAGTCGAGCGCCTCGCGCATCTGGCCCATGCCGGGCAGCATCCCCAGCATCTTCTTCAGCGGGCCGGCGTTGCGCAGCTGCTGCATCTGCATGAGGAAGTCGTCGAGCGTGAAGTCCTCGCCGGCGGCGAGCTTGCCCGCCATCCGCTCGGTCTGCTCGGCGTCGAACGCCTTCTGCGCCTGCTCGATGAGCGTGAGGACGTCGCCCATGTCGAGGATGCGCGAGGCCATCCGGTCGGGGTGGAACACCTCGAAGTCGCGCAGCTGCTCGCCGGTCGAGGCGAACAGGATCGGCCGGCCGGTGACCGTCGCGACCGAGAGCGCGGCGCCGCCGCGGGCGTCGCCGTCGAGCTTGGACAGCACGACGCCGGTGAACCCGACGCCCTCGGCGAAGGCGTTGGCCGTGGCGACCGCGTCCTGGCCGATCATCGCGTCGACGACGAAGAGGATCTCGTCGGGCTGCACCGCGTCCCGGATGTCCGCGGCCTGCCGCATCATCGCCTCGTCGACGCCGAGGCGGCCCGCGGTGTCGACGATGACCACGTCGTGCTGCTTGTCGAGGGCGAACGCGACCCCGTCGCGCGCGACCGCGACCGGGTCGGCACCGAGCGGCAGCGTGTCGAGGTCGACCGCGGCCTGGTTGCCCGGGTGCGGCGCGAACACCGGCACGCCGGCGCGCTCCCCCACCACCTGCAGCTGGGTCACGGCGTTGGGCCGCTGGAGGTCGGCGGCGACGAGCACGGGGGTGTGCCCCTGCTCCCGCAGGTGCACGGCGAGCTTGCCGGCCAGGGTCGTCTTGCCCGCGCCCTGGAGGCCGGCGAGCAGGATGACCGTCGGCGGCCGCTTGGCCAGCGTCAGCTGGCGCGTCGACCCGCCGAGGATCGCGACGAGCTCGTCGTGCACGATCTTGACGACCTGCTGCGCCGGGTTGAGCGCGCCGGACACCTCGGCGCCGAGCGCGCGCTCGCGCACCGCGGCGGTGAACTGGCGGACCACGGGCACGGCGACGTCGGCGTCGAGCAGCGCCCGGCGGATCTCGCGGACGGTGGCATCGACGTCCGCCTCCGACAGCCGACCCCGGGTGCGCAGGTTCCGGAAGGTCGACGTCAGTCGGTCGGAGAGGTTGTTGAACAAGGCGCCTCACTCAGTCGGACGGACGCCCCAGGGTACCCGCCAGCCGGGCCGTGGCCCGGGCGACGAGCTCGTCGACGAGGGTCGCCCGCCACGAGGTCCACGCCGCGGGACCGGCCGCCGACGCGTCGGCCTCGACGAGCGCGCGCAGCAGCTGCAGCAGGTCCTGGCGGTGGTCGACCGCGGCCAGCAGCCGGTCAACCGTCGCGGGGTCCGCCGGGTCCTCCTGCGTCGCCAGGTCGGGCAGCGTGAGGTGCTCGCGGACCAGGCGCGCGACGTCGGCGGCGACCTGGTCGCCGAACCCCATCCGCACGACGATCGGGCCGGCCAGGCGCGCCCCCTCGGCGGCATGGTCGCCGCCACCGGCCCGCTTGCCGATGTCGTGCAGCAGCGCCGCCAGCAGCAAGGTCTCCGAGCCGTGCCACTCCTTGCCCACGCGCGCCACCGTCTCGACGAGGTGCCGGTCGACCGTGTGGCGGTGGATCGGGGACCGCTGCGGCCGGTTCCGCACGCCGGCCCACTCCGGGATCCAGGTGGTGACGACGCCGGCGAGGTCCAGCGCCTCCCACACCGGCACCTGCGCCTGACCCGACCCGAGCAGGGCCACGAGCTGGGCGCGGGCCGGCTTGGGCCACGGCACCGGCAGCGGCGGCGTCGCCTCGAGGCTCGCCACGGTGACCGGCGACAGCACCAGGCCCGTCCGCGCGGCCGTCGCGGCCGCGCGCAGCGACAGCACGGGGTCGTCGGCCGGGCGGGCGTCGGCGGCCAGCACCAGCTCGCCGTCGTGCTCGACGAGGCCCTCGGCGATCGCGCGCAGGCGCGGTGGCTGGCGCCGGCCGCGCACGAGGAAGGGCGGCGCCGGACGCTGCAGCGCCTGGCGGGCGCTGCGCACGGTCGTGTCGACCGCGTAGGAGATGACGCGGCCGGCCTCCGCGATCGAGGCGAGCAGGTCGTCACGGTCGTCGAACCCGACCCGCGCGGCGACCTCGTCCTGGTCGGCCAGCAGCAGGCGGTTGGTGTGCCGGCCGGTGACGACCTGCACCGCGTCCCGGACGTCCAGCAGGTGGTGGTAGGCGGCGTCGACCGCGCCGTGCGGCCGGTCGGTCAGCCAGGTGGCGGCCAGCGCGGAGAGCACCACGGCGTCGCGGATGCCGCCGCGCGCCTCCTTGAGGTCCGGCTCCAGCAGGTAGGCGAGCTCGCCGAAGCGCTCCGCCCGGCCCTTCGTCGAGGAGAGCAGCTCCGGCAGCCGACGACGAGCCGCCGACCGCCAGTCCTCGAGGAGCGCCGACATCGCCCGGGCGACGACCACCGGGTCGCCGGCGACGTGCCGCAGCTCGAGCAGCCCGACCGCCGCGGGCAGGTCCTTGCTCGCCACCTGCCGGCACTGCGCCAGCGAGCGCACCGAGTGGTCGAGGTCGAGCCCCGCGTCCCACACCGGGTACCAGAGCCGCTCGGCGAGCCGCTGCAGGTCCTCGGGCGACCGGCCCCGGCCCTCGTGCACGAGGAGCAGGTCGAGGTCGCTGATCGGGGACGCGTCCCCGCGCCCGATGCTCCCGACGGCGCCGAGCGCGAGCCCGGTCGTGTCGAGGTCCGCGGTCGCGGTCTCCCACAGCTCCCCCAGGCGCTGCACGACGAGGTCCGCCACCGCACGCCGGCGCGCGACGCCGTCGGTGCCGGGGCCGGCCAGCGACGCCGCGAGCTCCAGGCGCTGACGCCGCAGGTCCCGCACCCCGGGAGCGGGGTACGGGACCTGCGGGCCGGGCGGTGCGCTCGGCCGAGCGGTCACACCGTGCTCACAGCGCCACGGCGCCGTGCTCGCCGGTGCGGACCCGGGCGACGTCGTCGACCGGCGTCACCCAGACCTTGCCGTCGCCGATCTTGCCGGTCTGGGCCGCCTGGATGATCGCGTCGACGATCGAGGCCGAGTCCTCGTCGGCCACCAGGACGTCCACCCTCACCTTCGGAACCAGGTCCACGGTGTACTCGGCGCCCCGGTAGACCTCCGTGTGACCGCGCTGGCGGCCGTAGCCGCTCGCCTCGCTCACCGTCAGTCCGTGGACGCCGGCACCCTCGAGGGCCGACTTCACGTCGTCCAGCCGATGCGGCTGGATGATCGCCGTCACGAGCTTCGTCATCACTCCACCTCCGACGAGATGCGGGCACCGATCGTGTCGTACGCGGACTCGCCGTGCACGGCGAGGTCGATCCCGCCGACCTCGACGTCCTGGGAGAACCGGATGCCGCGGACTGCCTTGATGATGCTGGCGATCACCCACGTCAGGACGAAGGAGAAGACCAGCGCGAACAGCGCCGCAACGATCTGGGTGATCAGCTGCGTGAACCCGCCGCCGTACAGCAGGCCGTTCTTGGCGCCGGTCGGGTACCAGGCGCCCTGGTTGTTGGTGGCCAGGAAGCCGATGAGGACCGTGCCCGTCAGGCCGCCGACGAGGTGCACGCCGACCACGTCGAGCGCGTCGTCGAAGCCGAACTTGTACTTGATGCCGATGGCGATGGCGCACAGCACGCCCGCGACCAGGCCGACGACCATCGCGCCCCACGTGTCGACCGACGAGGCGGCCGGCGTGATGGCGACGAGGCCGGCGACGATGCCCGAGGCCGCACCGAGCGACGTCGCGTGCCCGTCGCGGAGCTTCTCGGTGGCGAGCCAGCCGATCATCGCGACGCAGGTGGCGACGAACGTGTTGAGCCACGCGCGGGACGCGGTCCCGTCGGCGGCCCCCTCGGAGCCGGCGTTGAAGCCGAACCAGCCGACCCACAGCAGCGCCGCGCCGAGCATGACGTACGGCAGGTTGTGCGGCCGCATGGGCTCCTTCGGCCAGCCCTTGCGCTTGCCGAGCAGCAGGGCGAGCGCCAGGCCGGCGGCTCCGGCGTCGATGTGGACGACCGTCCCACCGGCGAAGTCGATCGGGGTCGACAGGTGCTGCGAGATGAAGCCGCCGACGCCGAGGAACCCGCCGGCCCACACCATGTGCGCGAGCGGGAAGTAGACGATGGTCGCCCAGATCACGGTGAACGCGATCCACGCGCCGAACTTCATGCGGTCCGCGATGGCGCCGGTGATGAGGGCCACCGTGATCACCGCGAACGTCACCTGGAACGCCACCACGGTGAACGCCGGCACGCCGGTCGTCGCGAGCGGGCTGAAGCTGGACGCGCTACCGTCCGCGGCGGACTCGACCAGGCCCTGCAGGCCGAAGAACTGGAACGGGTTGCCGAAGAACTGGTTGATCCCCGTCGTCGCCGTGCCGAAGGCCATCGAGTAGCCCCACAGCAGCCAGACGAACCCGACGATGCCCGCCGCGATGTAGTTCATCATCAGCATGTTGAGGACCGACTTGGCCCGGACCATGCCGCCGTAGAAGAACGCCAACGCCGGGACCGTCATCATGAGGACGATCACGGCGGACGTCAGCATCCACGCGTTGTTGCCGGTGTTGAGGCAGAACGCGCTGGCGGTCGACGCCATGGGGTCACACGATGGACCCGCGGCCGCCACTGCCGTCAGTAGCGATGTCACCATCTGCTGCACCCGTTTCTCCCGTGGCCAGCCGGGTGGCTCGCCGCGGTGACAACGGTGGCGGTGCGCGATTTCCGCGGGTCGCCGCGCGCGTTACGCCGGCGTCACGTCCGTGCGGTCGACGTAAACATCGTGTGACGTGGCCGGGTCCGTCTCATGCTCCGAGAAGGCCGTCCACGAACGCCTCGGGGTCGAAGGGCGCGAGGTCGTCGGGGCCCTCGCCCAGCCCGACGAGCTTGACGGGCACCCCGAGCTCGCGCTGCACGGCGACGACGATGCCGCCCTTGGCGGTGCCGTCGAGCTTGGTGAGGACGATGCCCGTCACCCCGGCGACCTCCGTGAACACGCGCGCCTGGTTGAGTCCGTTCTGGCCCGTCGTGGCGTCGAGCACGAGGAGCACCTCGGACAGCGGCGCGGTGCGGGTCAGCACGCGCGTGATCTTGCCCAGCTCGTCCATGAGGCCGGCCTTGTTCTGCAGGCGCCCCGCCGTGTCGACAAGCACCACGTCCGCGCCGTCGGCGCGCGCGGCGCGCACCGCGTCGAACGCCACCGACGCCGGGTCGGCACCCTCGCGGTCGGCCCGCACCGTCGGGACGCCCACGCGGGCCCCCCACGTCGTCAGCTGCTCGGCGGCGGCCGCGCGGAAGGTGTCGGCCGCACCGAGCACCACGGTCCGACCGTCGGCGACGAGCACGCGCGCGAGCTTGCCGACGGTCGTCGTCTTGCCCGTGCCGTTGACGCCGACGACGAGCACGATCGCCGGCGTGGTGGCACCGTCCTCGTCCAGCGTCGGGGTCGTGTCGAGCGAACGGTCCAGCGTCGGGTCGACGAGGTCCAGCAGCTGCTCGCGCAGCAGGGCCCGCACCTGCGCCGGGTCGCCGGTGCCGGTGACCCGCACCCGGGTGCGCAGCGCGTCGACGATCTCGCCGGTCGGACCGGCGCCGACGTCGGCCAGCAGCAGGGTCTCCTCGATCTCGTCCCAGTCGGCGTCGGACAGCCGGTCGCGCGACAGCACGGCCAGCAGGCGGGCGCCGAGCGGCGAGCCGGACCGCGCGAGGCGGTCGCGCAGCCGGGTGAGGCGGCCGCTGGTCGGGGCCGGCGTCTCGACCGCCACCGGGGCCGGGGCCTCGGGCGCCTCCGGCTCGAGCGCCGGGAGCGTCTCGGCCTCCGGCGGCGCAGCCTGGGACGGGATCCCCGTGGCCGGCGGCGCGGCGACCCGCGTCGGCGCGGCGCCCTCGCCGGGTGCGGGCGGCTGCTGCGTCCTGCGCCGGCGGCGCAGGCCGACGGCGGTGCCGACGCCGGCGACGATCACGACCAGCGGCACGCCGCCGGCCAGGAGCCAGGTGAGGATCTCGTGGGTCACCGGCACAGTCTGTCGGTCCGCCGCGGGCGGGCGCGACTCGCGCCGTCAGCCCGCGCGGGACCCGGGGGCGTCAGCCCTCGGCGTCGTGCCCGTGCCCGGGCAGCACCCGGACGGCCGCGGCGTGCAGCGACCCCGCCAGCTCGCCGGGCTCGAGGTAGCCGCCGCCGGGCTCGACGTTGGCCCGCAGCATCTGCTCGAGCGAGACGTCGACCGGCTGGACCGCGGCGAGGCTCCGCGCCTCGGCGCGCAGCTCCGCGTCCGGCCGGAGCCAGGCCCGCAGCCCGCGCCGGAACGCCCGGACCGGGCGCTCGCCCTCGCGTCGCGGCGCCTCCACGGTCGCCAGCAGGGCGACGGCGGCGGCGGCGAGGAGGGCGAGGGCGACGACGACGAGAACGGCCATGCCGCCATCGTGCGCCCGATCATGGGACGTCTCCAGCCCAGGGACGGGGCCTCACGCACGCGTCACGAAACCTTCACCGCGCGGCACGTCAGGCCGGCACGTCCTCCCGCAGCCGCTGGCTGATGACGGCCGACACGCCGTCGCCGCGCATGGTGACGCCGTACAGGGCGTCGGCGATCTCCATCGTCCGCTTCTGGTGCGTGACGACGATGAGCTGCGAGCTCGTCCGCAGCTCGCGCAGCAGCTCGAGCAGGCGGTCGAGGTTGGTGTCGTCGAGCGCCGCCTCGACCTCGTCCATGACGTAGAACGGGCTCGGGCGGGCCCGGAAGATCGCCACGAGCAGCGCCACGGCGGTCAGGGACCGCTCGCCGCCGGAGAGCAGCGACAGTCGCTTGACCTTCTTGCCCGCCGGGCGGGCCTCCACCTCGATGCCGGTGGCCAGCATGTCGTCCGGCGCGGTGAGGACCAGCCGGCCCTCGCCGCCCGGGAAGAGCCGGCCGAAGACCTCGACGAACTGGGTGGCCGTGTCGGCGAAGGCCTCGGCGAACACCTGCTCGACGCGCTCGTCGATGTCGGCGACGATCTGCAGCAGGTCCGCACGGGACTTCTTGAGGTCGGCGAGCTGCTCGGTGAGGAACCGGTGCCGCTCCTCCAGCGCCTCGAACTCCTCGAGCGCGAGCGGGTTGACGCGGCCCAGCAGCGCGAGCTGGCGCTCGGCGGCGGCGAGGCGCTTCTCCTGCTGCTCGCGCACGTACGGGATCGCGCTCGGGGCCTGGCCGGCGGGCTCGGTCCCCGGCGCGGCGAGCACCGGCACGTCCCGGTGCGGTCCGTACTCGTCGACGAGGACGTCGGGGTCGATGCCCAGCTCCTCGACCGATCGTTGGGCCAACGCCTCGACCCGCAGCCGCTGCTGCGTGCGCGCCACCTCGTCGCGGTGGACGACGTCGGTGAGCTGCGCCAGCTCGGTCGCGAGCGCGTCGGCCGCGCCGCGGGCCTGCACCAGGGCGGCCTCGCGCTCGGCACGGGCCGCCTCGGCGGCCGCCCGCTCGTCGGACGCCCGCGCCAGCGAGCCCTCGAGCACCGCGAGCGCGTGCACGGCGCCGGCGTGGACGGCGCGGGCGGTGGCGGCCTGGTGGGCGCGGGCGACCTCCCGGCGGGCGACACGCTCGCGCGCCTCCCGCTCGGCCTGCGCCGCGCGCTCGAGCGACTCGGCACGCCCGGCGAGTGCCCGGGCCCGCTCCTCGGCGGTCCGCAGCGTCAGGCGTCCCTCGGTCTCGCGGGCGCGCGCCAGCGCGGCGGCGGCGGCCAGGTCGTCCCGCTCGCGCGTGCCGGTGGCGATGCGCGCCTCCGACTCGGCGGGCTCCTCCTCGACGGCCGCCAGCCGCTGCGTGAGCTCGGCGAGCGCGGCGGTGTCCTCCTCGAGCGCCTTCGCCGCCGCGTCGAGCGACGCCTGGACGCGATCGGCCTCGGCACGTGCCGAGCGCGCGACCTGCCCGAGGTTCGCCAGCTGCTCGGCGACGGCGGCCAGCGCGGCGTCCGACTCGTTGAGACGCTCCAGCGTGCGGTCGTACTCGGCCTGGGCGTCGGCCCGCGCCTGCTGGGCCGCCGTGAGCTCGAACCGCAGCCGCTCCGCGGTCGCCCTCGCGGCCTGCGCACCGGAGCGGGCCTGGTCCAGCGCCGCCTGCAGGTGGAGCGCGCTGGGGGCGCCCGACGAGCCGCCGGAGGCGCGCCGGGCGGACAGCAGGTCACCGGCCCGCGTGGCGACGACGAGGTCGGGGCGCTGGGCCAGCACCGATCGGGCGGCGGCCAGGTCGTCGACGACGACGACGCCGGCCAGCAGCGCACGCACCGTCGTGCGCACCCGGGACGGGGCCTGGACCAGGTCGATCGCGGCCCGGGCGCCCGGGGGCAGGTCGCCGAGGGCGGCGTGCGCCTCGGCGTCCGACGACCCGACGAGGAGGGTCGCCCGGCCGGCATCCTCGGTGCGCAGGTAGCGGATCGCGTCGACGGCCGCCTCCACCGACTCCACGGCCACGGCGTCGGCGAGCGGGCCGAGGGCGGCGACGATCGCGTCCTCGTCGCGCTGGTCGACCTGCAGGAGTGCGGCGACCGACCCGATGGTGCCCGTCAGGGCGTCGGCGGCCAGCAGGGCGCCCGCGCCGTCCTTGCGCGACAGGCTGAGCTCCAGCGTCTCGGCACGGGCCGTCAGCGAGCCACGCTCGCGCTCGGCGGCGGCCAGCTCGTCGGACAGTGCCGCGACCCGGGCGTGCGCGTCTTCGAGCGCGGCGACGGCCGACTCGTGCGCGGCGTCGAGGCCTTCCTCGCCCTCCTCCGCGCCCGTGACCTGGGTCTCCAGCTCGGTGAAGCGCGTCGTCGCCTCGTGCGCACGGTTCTCGGCGGCGGCGAGCGTTGCCCGCAGCCGGCCGATCTCCTCGCCGGTCGCCTCCAGGCGGCTGCGGCGCGCGCCCACCTGACCCGCGAGCCGGGCGACGCCCTCGCGACGGTCGGCCGCGGCGCGCAGGGCCGTGGCCAGGTCACGCTCCGCGGCCTGGGCCTCCTGCTCCGCCGCCTGCCGCCCCTCCACGGCCGCCTCGAGCGCGGTGCGCGCGACGTCGACCTCGGCCGCGAGCTCCGCCTCGGCGGCCCGGACCCGCTCCGCCTGCGCGAGCAGCTCGTCGACGTCCTGCCCGGGCGCACGCTCGCCGGCGGACTCGCCGAGCAGGCGGGCGCGGTCGGCGGCGAGCGACGCGGTGCCACGCAGCCGTTCGCGCAGGGCCGAGAGGCGGTACCAGAGCTCGCCCGCCTCGGCGACGTGCGGGGCCGCCTCCGCGGCCTCCCGCTCCAACGCCGCCAGCGTGGTGCGCGTCGCCGTCAGCTGCGCCTCGACCTCGTCGTGCCGCGCGCGCAGCGCGGTCTCGTCGGCGACCTCCTGGGCGAGCTGCGCCTGCAGCTGCGCCAGGTCGTCGGCCAGCAGCCGGGCGCGGGCGTCGCGCAGGTCGGCCTGGACCACCGCCGCCTTGCGGGCGACCTCGGCCTGCCGTCCGAGCGGGCCGAGCTGGCGGCGGATCTCGCCGGTGAGGTCCGTGAGCCGGGTGAGGTTGGCCGCCATGGCGTCGAGCTTGCGCAGCGCCTTCTCCTTGCGGCGGCGGTGCTTGAGGACGCCGGCCGCCTCCTCGATGAAGGCGCGCATCTCCTCCGGCGTCGCCCGCAGGACCTCGTCGAGCTTGCCCTGGCCGACGACGACGTGCATCTGCCGGCCCATGCCGGTGTCGGAGAGCAGCTCCTGGATGTCGAGCAGCCGGCACGTGCGGCCGTTGATCGCGTACTCCGACCCGCCGTTGCGGAACAGCGTGCGGGAGATCGTCACCTCGGAGTACTCGATCGGCAGGTGGCCGTCGGTGTTGTCGATCGTCAGCGACACCTCGGCCCGGCCCAGCGGCGGGCGGGCGGAGGTGCCCGCGAAGATGACGTCCTCCATCGTCCCGCCGCGCAGGGTCTTGGCGCCCTGCTCCCCCATCACCCAGGTCAGCGCGTCGACGACGTTGGACTTGCCGGACCCGTTCGGCCCGACGACGCACGTGATCCCCGGCTCGAGGCTCAGTGTCGTCGCCGAGGCGAACGACTTGAAGCCGCGCAGCGTGAGGGTCTTCAGGTGCACGGGGGCAGCCTAAGCGGACGGGCAGGCGCGATCGGGGAGGCGGGCGTCAGAGGGCGGGGAACCACAGCGCGATCTCGCGGGCGGCCGACTCCGGCGAGTCGGAGCCGTGCACGACGTTCTGGATCGCGGGGGTGCCCCAGTCGCGCGACAGGTCGCCGCGGATGGTGCCCGGCGCCGCCGCGGTGGGGTTCGTCGCCCCGGCGAGCGACCGGAACGCCTCGACCACGCCGTGGCCCTCGACGACGGCCGCCACGACGGGGCCGGACGTCATGAAGTCCAGCAGGCCGGGCAGGAAGGGCTTCCCCGCGTGCTCGGCGTAGTGCTCCTCGAGCAGCTCGCGCGTGGCCGTGCGCATCTCGAGCGCGACGAGCGTGTACCCCTTCGCCTCGATCCGCCGCAGCACCTCGCCGACGTTGCCCCGACGCACGCCGTCGGGCTTGACGATGACGAGGGTGCGCTGCTGCTCGGCCATGGGCTGCACCCTATCGGCCCTGGCCATGGCGCCGGTGCGCGCCCGGGATCAGCGGGGGCGCCGCGGCGACGGCGGCTCGACCGCGTCGGGATGGGCGGCGTCGAACGCCGCGCGCTCCCGGTCGATGCGCCACCCCAGGCGGACCATCGCGACCCACATGACGACGAACACGCCGCCGATGGCGAACATCATCGGCACCACGAACCCGCCCGCCAGCACCGCCGCCTGCGCCACGGAGCCGGCCACGCGGCCGGCCCGGAACCGCTGCAGCCCCGCCAGGATGGCCAGCGCCGCCGCCAGGCCGAGGCCCACCCCCCACACCTCGCCGTTCGGCGCCACCCGCAGCCCGAAGGCCACGAGCGTCGCGAACACGACGAGGAAGGCCTCCAGCAGCAGCATCGCCTCGGCGAAGACGATCGTCGCCGGCCGCTTGCGCCGGATCGCCGGGGTGGACGCCGGCTCCGCGGCGGCGCTCACGTGGACGCCGCGGCCTCGGCGGCCGCCCGCAGGATGAGCTCGCTCGACCGCGCGCCGGGGTCCAGGTGCCCGGCCGAGCGCGGCCCCAGGTAGGACGCCCTGCCCTTGGTGGCCACCAGCGGGATCGTCGCGTGCGCCCCGGCCTCGGCCGCCACGGCCGCCGCGGCGAGCACGCCCGCGGGGGAGGCGCCGTTGTCGGCGGCAGCGACTGCGGCGTCCACCGCGGGCGCCCAGGCGTCGACCATCGTCTTCTCCCCCGGCGACGCGTTGCCGCGCGCGACGATCCCGTCGAGCGCCGCCTCGAGCAGCGCGACGGTCGCCGACGCGTCGAGGTCGGGCAGCGCCGACACCTTCGCGGCGCGCAGGAACGCGGTGCCGTACAGCGGGCCGGACGCGCCGCCGACGGTCGACATCAGCGTGGTCGCCACGAGCCGCAGCACGTCGCCGACCTGGGCGGGTCGCTGCTCGAGGCCGTCGAGCCGCGCCAGCACCGCCGTGAACCCCCGGTCGAGGTTCGCCCCGTGGTCCCCGTCACCGATCTGGCGGTCGAGGTCGATGAGCTCGTCCCGATGCACCGCGACCGATGTCGCCGCGGCGTGGACCCAGTCCAGCGCCCAGCCCACGTCCAGGGTCATGTGGTCCCTCCGGCTCGTCGCATCGACCATAGACGACGAACCGGCCCCGGTCAGGCGCGCCCCAGCAGGACGCGGGCCTCCGCCACCAGGTACAGCGAGCCGGTGACGAGCACACCGGCACCGCGCTCGGCCTCGGCCTCGGCGCGCTCCACCGCCAGCGTGATCGCGTCGTCGAGACGCTCGGCCCGGTGGACCCGGTCGGGGCCGAACACGTCCTCGGCGATCTCCGCCAGCTCGTCGACGTCCAAGGACCGCGACGTCGACGCGTGGGTGACGACGACCTCGTCGAGCACGGGCTCGAGGAGGCCGAGCATCGCCTCGGGGTCCTTGTCGTCCATGATCGCCACGACGCCGACGAGCCGGTCGAACGCGAAGGACTCCTCCAGCGCCGCGACCAGCGCCGCGACACCGTGGGGGTTGTGGGCGCCGTCGACGACGACGGTCGGGCTGGAGCGCACCACCTCCAGGCGCCCGGGCGACGACATGTCGGCGAACGCGGCCTCCACCACCCCGCCGTCCAGCGCGGCGCCGCCGGTCAGCAGGGCCTCGGTCGCGGCCAGCGCGAGCAGCGCGTTGTGCGCCTGGTGCTCGCCGAACAGCGGCAGGTACACGTCCGTGTAGACGCCACCGAGCCCGCGCAGCGTCAGCAGCTGGCCGCCCACCGCCGGCATCCGTTCCACGACGGCGATGTCGACGTCCTCGCGCACCACGCGCGCGCCCTTGGCGGCGGCCTCCGCGAGGATGACCCCCTCCGCGACCTCGTCCTGCCGCGAGACGACGACGGTCCCGCCCTCCTCGATGATCCCCGCCTTGTTGCCGGCGACCTCGGCGAGCGTGTCGCCGAGGTAGCGCTGGTGGTCCATCGCGACGGGCGCGATCACCTGCACCTGCGAGTGCACGACGTTGGTCGAGTCCCACCGGCCGCCCATGCCGACCTCGATGACGGCCACGTCGACCGGCGCGTCCGCGAACGCCGCGAACGCCATCACGGTGAAGACCTCGAAGAAGCTCAGCCGCGGGCCGCCGCGCTCGAGCGAGCGCTGGTCGACGAGGTGGACGTACGGTGCCACGTCCTGCCACACCTCGACGAACCGCTCGTCGCTGATGGGCTCGCCGTCGATCGCGATCCGCTCGGTCACCCGCGTGAGGTGCGGCGAGGTGAACCGCCCGGTGCGCAGCCCGTGCTCCCGCAGCAGCCGCTCGACCATCCGCGACGTCGACGTCTTGCCGTTCGTCCCCGTGATGTGCACCACCTGGTAGTCCAGCTGCGGGTCGCCCAGCAGCTGGCACACCTCGCGCACGCGGTCGAGGGTCGGGTCGATCTCGTGCTCCGGCGCGCGCTCGAGGATCCCCCGGTAGACCTCGTCCGCGGCCTCGCGCGCCCGGCGCTCGGCCTCGTCCCGGTGGTGCTCCGCACCCGACGACGGCTTGCTCATGCGCCCGCGACCTCCAGCTCCACGACGACGTCGTCCGCCTCCCGCACGACGAACGAGGTCGCGAGGGTCTCGCGCGCGACGACGTCCCGGTGCGCCTCGATGGCGGCCACCTGCCCGGCGGGCACGCCGAGCGTGAGCCGGATCCGGTCGGACACGTTGAGCCCGGCGGCCTTGCGGGCGTCCTGCACCGCCCGGATGGCGTCGCGTGCGACGCCCTCCGCCCGCAGCTCGTCGTCGAGCGTCAGGTCGAGCACGACGAAGCCGGCGCCCTCCGGCAGCACGGCCGCCGCCACCACGCGGTCCTGACCGTCACCGCCCCCCGCCACCACGGTGGTCAGCTCGTACTCGCTGGGCTCGAGCGTCACCGGAGAGTCGTCGACCGTGACGACCACGCCGTCGGGCGTCTCGCTCCACGCGCCGGCCTTGGCCGCCTGGATGACGCCCTGCACGGCGCGGCCGAGCCGCGGCCCGGCCGCGCGGGCGTTGACGGTCAGCCGGCGGGAGATCCCGTACCGCGTCGCGGTCTCCTCGTCGTCGTGCACCAGGACCACCTCCTTGACGTTGAGCTCGCCCGCCAGCAGCTCCGTGTAGGCCCGCGACCCCTCCGGGTCGGCGACCGCCACCGTGAGCGTGCGCAGCGGCTGGCGCACGCGGATCTGGTGCGCCTTGCGCAGCCCGAGCGTCGTCGACACGGCCTGGCGGACGCCGTCGATGACGTCCGTCAGCGCCGGCTCGACCGGGGCGACGACGGTCGGCCAGTCGGTGAGGTGCACCGAGCGGCCCCCCGTCAGGCCCCGCCAGATCTCCTCCGCCACCATCGGCGCCAGCGGCGCCATGACCTGCGTCAGCACCGTGAGGGCGGTGTAGAGGGTGTCGAACGCGTCGTCGTCCTCCGCCCAGAACCGGTCGCGCTGCGTGCGGACGTACCAGTTCGTCAGCACGTCCAGGTGCTCACGGACGAGCCCGCACGCGGTGGCGATGTCGTAGACGTCCATCGCGGCCGTCACGGCGTCCACGAGCTCCTGGGTGTGCGCCAGCAGGTACCGGTCCATCGGCCGCAGGCCGGCGGCGCGCTCCGGCGTCACGGTCGTCGCGACGTAGCCGGCGCCGCCCGCCGCCGCACCCGCGTAGAGCGCGAAGAAGTAGTACGTGCTCCACAGGGGCAGCAGCACCTGGCGCACGCCCTCCCGGATGTTCTCCTCGGCGACGACGAGGTTGCCCCCCCGCAGCACGGGCGAGCTCATGAGCGACCACCGCACGGCGTCCGAGCCGTACGTGTCGAACATCTCCATCGGGTCGGGGAAGTTGCGCAGCGACTTCGACGCCTTGCGGCCGTCGTCGCCCAGCACGATCCCGTGGGACACGCAGGAGCGGAACGCCGGCCGGTCGAACAGCCCGGTGGCCAGCACGTGCATGACGTAGAACCAGCCGCGGGTCTGCCCGATGTACTCGACGATGAAGTCGCCCGGGTAGTGGTGCTCGAACCAGTCCTGGTTCTCGAAGGGGTAGTGCACCTGGGCGTAGGGCATCGACCCGGAGTCGAACCACACGTCGAAGATGTCGGTGATGCGGCGCATCGTCGAGCGCCCCGTCGGGTCGTCCGGGTTCGGCCGCGTCAGCTCGTCGATCCACGGCCGGTGCAGGTCCGGCTCGCCCTTGTCGTTGCGTGGCAGCCGCCCGAAGTCCCGCTCGAGCTCGGCGAACGAGCCGTAGACGTCGGTGCGCGGGTGCGCCGGGTCGTCGGACTGCCAGATCGGGATGGGCGTGCCCCAGTACCGGTTGCGGGACACCGACCAGTCGCGGGCCCCGGCGAGCCAGTTGCCGAAGATGCCGTCCTTGACGTGCTCCGGCGTCCAGGTGATCTGCCGGTTCAGCTCGACCATCCGGTCCCGGAACGCGCTGACGCGGATGAACCAGCTCGACACGGCCTTGTAGATCAAGGGGTTCCGGCAGCGCCAGCAGTGCGGGTAGGAGTGCACGTAGGACGCCTGCCGCAGCAGCCGGCCGTCCTCGCGCAGCCGCCGGATGATGGGCATGTTCGCCTCGAACACCTGCAGCCCCGCGAAGTCCGGGACCACCGACGTGAACACGCCGCCCTCGTCGACCGACAGCAGCGTCGGGATGCCGGCGGCGTCGCACGCCTGCTGGTCCACCTCGCCGTAGGCGGGCGCCAGGTGGACCACCCCGGTGCCGTCCTCGGTGGTGATGAAGTCCCCGACGAGCACCCGCCACGCGGTGCCGGTCCCCCAGCGCTCCGCGTCCGCGAAGTAGTCGAACAGCCGCTCGTAGCGCAGCCCCTCGAGCTCGGCACCCCGCAGCTCCCGCGTCGCGGCCGCGAGCGCGTCGGCGGCGGAGGCGTAGCCCAGGTCCTTGGCGTAGCCGCCCACGAGGTCGCGCGCGAGCAGGAAGGGCCCGTCACCGGCGGAGGTGCCGTTCGGGCCGGCGGGCACGACGACGTAGGCGATGTCCGCCCCGACCGCGAGCGCCTCGTTGGTTGGCAGGGTCCACGGGGTCGTCGTCCACGCCACCGCGGACACGCCGGCCAGCCCGAGCGCCTCCGCCTCCGGACCGGCGAACGGGAACGTCACGGAGACCGTCTGGTCCTGACGGTCGGCGTAGACGTCGTCGTCCATGCGGAGCTCGTGGTTGGACAGCGGCGTCTGGTCGCGCCAGCAGTAGGGCAGCACGCGGTAGCCCTCGTACGCCAGGCCCTTGTCGTAGAGGGTCTTGAACGCCCAGATCACCGACTCCATGAAGGTCGGGTCGAGGGTCTTGTAGTCGTGCTCGAAGTCGACCCAGCGTGCCTGCCGGGTGACGTACTCCTGCCACTCCTGCGTGTAGCGCAGCACGGACTCGCGGCACGCCTCGTTGAACGCGGCGATGCCCATCTCGTCGATCTGCGACTTGTCGGTGATCCCGAGGATCCGCTCGGCCTCGAGCTCGGCCGGCAGCCCGTGCGTGTCCCAGCCGAAGCGGCGCTCCACGCGCCGCCCGCGCATCGTCTGGTACCGCGGCACGACGTCCTTGACGTACCCGGTCAGCAGGTGCCCGTAGTGCGGCAGCCCGTTGGCGAACGGGGGTCCGTCGTAGAAGACGAACTCGTTGCTGCCGTCGCGCCCGGTGTCGCGCCCCTCGACGGAGGCGACGAACGTGCCGTCCGCCTTCCAGTAGGCCAGGACGCCGTTCTCCAGAGCGGGGAGGTCCGGCGAGGCGGGGACGGCCTCGGGCCGGTGCAACGGATAGGCCACGGGTGGTTCTCCTCGAGCGTGCGCGTCGGTACTGGGTCGTACTGCCACGCGAGGACGACGAGCCCGACGACAGCTGCGCACCACTCCCGCAGCCGCGCGGCGGACCACCGCGGTACCACCCCGCTTGCCGCTCACGCGGTGTCACCCGCGGTCCCGGCCCCTCTCCGACGGCTGTGACGGGCCTGCCCCGTCCGGTTCTACTGAGGCCGTGTCCCTCAGGCCACGACCCGTTCCTCCGGAGGCTCGCCGGTGATGGCCGGGTCGACGCCTGTGTCGCACAGTCTAGGACCCGTTGCCCGCGCCCCACCGTGACGCGGCGTGCGGCACCGTGCGCAGTCCCGGGCGCCACCGCGACCGGGCGGGATCGCGCACCGGACGACCCCTCCTCGCGACGTCCGCAACGGCGAGTCAACAATGACGCCGCCGCGTTGCGGGTCGCGCGAGAAGACCGCGGCCGCCGAGGACCTGGCTAGTCGGCGCAGATCGCGCACCGGACGACCCCTCCTCGCGACGTCCGCAACGGGGAGTCAACAATGACGCCCCCGCGTTGCGGGTGGCGCGAGGAGCACGAGGTCGACGAGCCGGCCGCCAGCCAGCCAGACGGCGCGTCGGGAACGGCCGAGGGCGCGAGCATCACCGGGCCAGGGGCGCCGACTGCCCACCCGCGGTCGGCGCGGGTCACGGCCGGCGGCGCAGGGTCAGGCCGGCGGCGCGAGGTCACGGCCGGCGGCGCAGGGTCACGGCGGGCGGGGGTAGTGGCCACGCCGGGGCGGAGCCGGCGCCTGTCCACAGGCGCGGGCATCGCTCCGGGAGTCGAGGCCGGTGCATCCGCCATGATCGCCACCATGGACCCTGCGGCCCTGGTGAAGCGGGCTCGCCGTGAGGCGGGTCTCAGCCAGGAGTCGCTCGCGGCACGGGCCGGAGTGACGCGCCAGGCGGTCGCGCTGATCGAGTGCCGCGCGCGGCATCCGTCCCTGCGCATGCTCACCGCCCTTCTGGCGGCAGCCGGGGTGCAGATGCGTGTGGAGCTCGAGCCGCTGGATGCCGACGTTCGCCGGGAGATCGAGGCGCGACGCGCGGACCCGGAGGGCGCGAAGGACGTGCTCCAGGTGTGGGGAAGCCTGTTCGCGATCGACGAGGTCGTCTGTCGGGTCGAGGGTGTCGCGGCTGCGGCCCTGCTCGGCGCTCCTGTCTCGGTCCCCGCGATCGACGTGGCATTCGCCGACACCGACGCGACCTATGCCTGGCTGGCGGACCAGATCCGCAGCGCGGTGAAGGTACGAGCCGACGGGGCGGACCGGCCGATCGACTTCGGGCTGCCGCGCGATGCGCGTCCCGCGGACCGCGAGCGCGACGGCGACCTTGTCCGGGCACGTATCGCGGCGGCGTGCCCGGACGGGCGATTCCTGCTCGACGCGTGGTTCGACACGTTGCGGGCGCGCATGACGACACCTGAGGAGGTGGCACGCCACGTCGTCGTGGCGACGAGCCGAGGCCCGATATCGGTGCAACCGCTCGACGAGATCGTGGCCACGGACGGTGACGTCGCGCGGGTGCTGCGCGTGATGCGGGAGCCCGGGGCTCCCGCGCGCGGCGCACCGGGGTCAGCGCGCGGGACCTCCTGGGCGGGACCTCCTGAGGGCGGGACCTCCTGAGGGCGGGAACCCCCGAGGGCACGAGGAGCCCTGAGGGCACGAGGGCACCCGGGCCAGCGCGCCGGACCGCGGGAGCGGCCTCAGGCGGCGGGCAGGCCGTCGCCCTGGGAGGCCGCGAACGCCACGAGCCACGCGAGGGCCGAGTTCCAGTTGACCGCCATCTCGTTGACGCCGAACGCCTGGACGTCGTCGACGTAGCAGCGCTGCGCGGGGCGGCCGGCGAGGGGTGCGCTGACGGGGTCGGGGACGTCGGAGTTGGGGCCACCCGACAGGGTTCCGGGGGGTGGGTCGGGAAGCGACGGGTCGAGCGACCGGGCGTACCAGCGGGAGTGCTGGTGGTGGGCGTAGGCGCTGCCGTGACCGGTGACGTAGGACAGTCCCATGGCGTTGCGGCCCAGGAGGTAGTCGATGCCGGCGAGGGCGCCGTCGCGCAGGCGGGGATCGCCCGAGACGTCGGACGCCGCGGCGACGATACCCGCGCAGTTCGCCACCATGCCGTTGGAGCCCCACGCGTACCGGCCGTCGGGCGGGGAGTACAGGTGGCCGAACGGTTCGTCGTGAGCCAGGAGGTGCTCGGCCGCGCCAACGAGGCTGACGCGGACCTCGTCGCGCTCGGGCAGCGGCGAGTCGACCACCGCCAGCTGCATCCGCGCCCATGCCGCCACGTCGCGCCAGTCGAAGCCCTGCGGCACGAACGCCGGCTTGGCGCCGCCGAGGTGGTACGGGTTGTCGCGCAGGTCGGCGAGGTAGCCCGCCTCCCCCGTCGTCAGGTACAGCTCGGCGGCGGCCCAGTAGAACTCGTCGTCCACCTCGGAGTCGTTGTACGGCCCGCCGCCGAAGTTGGCGATGACGTTGGTGTCCGGCGCGAGCAGCACCGGGTTGGCGCGGGCGGCCCGGTAGGCGGTGCGCGCCACCTCGAGCATCCGCGCGGCGTACTCGGGGTCGGCGACGGCCATGAGGCGCGCCACCTGCGCGGCGACCGCGGCCAGGTTGAGCGTCGCCGCCGTCGACGGGCGATGCACGAACCGTCGCTGCGGGTCGAGGGCCGGCAGCGTCGGCAGGGGCGTCCAGCGCTCGTCGTGCAGCTTGTGGTGCACCATGCCGGCCAGCCGCAGGCCCGGCGCCACCTGCATGCGGACCATCCAGTCGAGCTCCCAGCGCGCCTCGTCGAGCGCCAGGGCCGCGGGTGTGCCGGGACCGGCGTCCTGGCCGGCACGCAGCGCGCGCTCGACGAGTCCCAGGAGCTGGGCGACCGCGATGCCGCCGTTGACGACGTACTTGCCCTGGTCGCCCGCGTCGTACCAGCCGCCGCTGCCGTCGACCACGTAGTCGCCGGACCAGCCGGCGTACAGGTCGGCGCCGTGGTTGGTGAAGGCCGCACCCCGCGGCAAGGGGCTGACCTGGGTGTCGCCGAGGTTCGGCTCCATCCCGAGGTGCCCCGCGGCGCGCGCGTACTGCGCGCCCGCGACGTCCGCGCCGATCGCCACGCCGCTGCGCTGGAGCGTGAACACCGTGAGCGCGTCGTGCAGCAGGCGGTCGTAGAGGCCGCCGCCGATGGCGAAGGACGGGCTCGTCGCCCCGTCGGCCACCAGGTGCACCCGTGCCGCCGGCGTGCGCACCGCCGAGAAGTCGACGGTGTGCACCCGCGAGCCGGAGCTCGGGTCGAGGCCGCGCGGGACGGTGTCCCCCTCGGCGAGGACCTCGCCGGTCGCGGCGCGCAGCTGCCACTGCTGCGGGGAGTCCTCGGCGCAGACGAGCGTGGCACCCTTGGGGCCGCCGGTGAGGTAGCCCACCTGGTTGACATGCACCCGCGAGGTGATCATCGTCGCGAGGCTACCGGCGCCCCGTGCGGGGAGGCCACGAAAACGCCGAGGACAATGGTGGGATGACCGTGCGGCCCCTCGTCCTGCTCGACCTCGACGGCACGCTGACCGACTCCGCACCCGGGATCGTCGCGTCCGCGCGGGTCGCCTACGCGGCGCTCGGGCTGCCCGTGCCGGACGACGCGACGCTCCGGACGTTCGTCGGGCCGCCGCTCGTCGGCTCGTTCCGGGCGCACGGCGTTCCCGAGGCCAGGATCGGCCAGGCCATCACGGCGTACCGCGCCGAGTTCGCCGCGCGGGGCATGTGGGACAACTCGGTGTTCGAGGGGATCCCGGCGGCGCTGGCCGAGCTGCGGGCCGCAGGAGCCACACTGCTCATCGCCACCTCGAAGCCGACCGTGTACGCGGTGCCGATCGCGGAGCGGTTCGGGCTCGCCGCGGCGGTCGACGGGGTCTTCGGCGCCCCGGCGGACCTGGTGGCGTCGGACAAGGCGTCCGTCATCGCCGCGGCGCTCGCCTCGCTGCCCGCGGTCGACAGCCGCCACGCGCTCATGGTGGGCGACCGCGAGCACGACGTCGCGGGGGCCAGGGCGCACGGCATCGACACGCTCGGCGCCGCGTGGGGCTACGCGCCCGACGGCGAGCTCGAGCGGGCGGGGGTCGTCGGCATCGTCGGGCGGCCCGACGAGCTCGCCGCGGCGGTGCTGGCCCGCCTCAGCGCCGCGTGACGGGCGGCAGCGCGGACCACGGGAAGGTGATCCAGCGGTCGGTGCGCCGCCAGACGTAGTCCGGGTCGACGACCGACCGGGACTTCGCGTAGAGCACCGCGGTGCGCGCCTGCTCGCAGTGCGCCGCGATGAGCCGCTGCACGAGGGCGAGCGTCTCGCCCGTGTCGGCCACGTCGTCGACGACGAGCGCGCGCAGCCCGGCCAGGGCGTCCGTGTCGAGCAGCGGCGGCAGCACCTGCGGCTCGGCCAGCCGCTCGTCGACGCCCGTGTAGAACTCGACGTTGAGCGTGCCCACGGCCTTGGTGCCGAGGGCGTAGGACATCGCACCGCCGACCGGCAGGCCGCCGCGCGCGACGGCGACGACGACGTCCGGCGCAAACCCGGAGTCGGCCACCGCCTGCGCCAGCTCCCGGATCGCGGTGCCGAACAGGTCCCAGTCGAGGACCTCCCGGTCCGCCGGGAGCTCCTGACCCGCCGCCGCCTCCGCGATCGCCATGCCGGAACGGTAAGGCGTCCCGAGGGCCTTCTCGCAACCCCGGCTTGACCTTGACGCGACGTCAAGATCTACCGTCGTCGACATGGAGGCATCGATCCAGGAGGTCGCCCGCCTGGCGGGCACGACGAGCCGCACGCTGCGTCACTACGACGACATCGGGCTGCTGCCACCGAGCCGCGTCGGGGCCAACGGCTACCGCTGGTACGACGACGACGCGCTCGTCCGGCTCCAGCGGATCCTCCTGCTGCGCGAGCTCGGCCTCGGGCTGGACCCGATCCGGCGGCTGCTCGACGAGCAGGCGGACGAGCCGGCGGCGCTGCGCACCCACCTGGAGTGGCTGCGCTCGGAGCGGAACCGGATCGGCCGGCAGATCGCGTCGGTCGAACGGACGATCGCATCACGCGAGAAGGGAGAGGGGATCGTGGCAGAGCAGGTGTTCGACGGGTTCGACCACACGCAGTATCGCGAGGAGGTCGAGGCCCGCTGGGGCAAGGACGCGTACGCGTCGTCCGACGCCTGGTGGCGCGGGCTCGGCGCGGAGGGGCAGGCGCGGCACAGGGCGGTGCAGGAGCAGCTCTCGGCGGACTGGCGCGCGGCCGCGGCGTCGGGCGCCGACCCGGCCTCCGACACCGCGCAGGGGCTCGCGGCACGGCACGTGGCATGGCTGGGGTCCATCCCCGGCACGCCGGGCGCCGGCGGCACCCCGGAGCGGGCGTACATCGAGGGGCTCGCCGACATGTACGTGGCCGACGAGCGGTTCGCCGCGCACTACGGCGGGGCGGCGGGCGTCACATTCGTGCGCGACGCGCTGCACGCCTGGACGGCGCGCCACCTCTGAGCCGGCAGCGGGGCCGCACGACGAGCAGGCGCCGCTCGTCGTGCGGCGCTCAGCGCAGCGACGCCTGCCAGTCGGCGTGCAGGCCGGCGAAGTGGCCGCCGGCCGCGACCAGCTCGGCGGGCGACCCGTCCTCGACGATGCGCCCGTCGTCGACGACGAGGACCCGGTCGACGCCCATGACGGTGGACAGCCGGTGGGCGATGACCACGGCCGTGCGGCCCGCGAGGAGCGTGCGGAGCCCCTCCTGCACCAGCCGCTCCCCCGGTACGTCGAGGGAGCTGGTCGCCTCGTCGAGCACCAGGAGCGCCGGGTCGGCGAGGAACGCCCGCGCGAACGACACCAGCTGACGCTGCCCGGCCGACAGGCGAACGCCGCGGGTGTCGACGAGCGTGTCGTAGCCGAGCGGCATCGCCGCGACGACCTCGTGCACGCCGACGGCCCGCGCGGCGGCCTCGACCTGCTCGCGCGAGGCCGAGGGGTTGCCCAGGGCGATGTTCGCCGCCACCGAGCCGGAGAACAGGTACGCCTCCTGCGTCACCATGACGACCGCGCGGCGCAGGTCGACGGGATCGATCTCGCGCAGGTCGACGCCGTCCAGGCGCACCGCGCCGGACCGCACGTCGTAGAACCGCGCCAGCAGCTTGGCGATCGTCGACTTGCCGGCGCCCGTCTCGCCGACGAGCGCGACCGTCTGACCGGAGGGGATGTGCAGGTCGAGCCGCGGCAGCACCACCGGCCCGGACCCGTACCCGAACTCGACGCCGTCGAACCGGACGTCGCCGGTGGCGACCGGCAGACGCACCGGGCGCGCCGGGTCGGGGACCGTCGGCTCCTCGGCGAGCAGCCCCGCCAGCTTCTCCAGCGCCGCGGTCGCCGACTGGAACGCGTTGTAGAACATGCCGATCTGCGCCAACGGCGCGAAGAACCGCCGCGCGTACAGCACGGCGGCGGCCAGCACGCCGACCGCGAGTCCGCCGTCGAGCACCCTCAGGCCGCCGACGACGAGCACGGCGGCGACCGTGACGTTGCCGATGAGCGTCAGCCCGGTGCTGAACACGCCGTTCACCCGGATGGCCTCGGCGTTCACCGCCCGGTAGTCGTCGGCCAGCCCGTGGTAGACCCGCGCGACCTGCGGCTCGCGGCGGAACGCCTGCACCGCCCGGATCCCGGCGGCGGTCTCGACGAACCGGACGATGAGCCGGGCCGCGGCGGTCCTCGTCCGGCGGTACTGGACCTGCGAGCGCAGCTGGAACCACCGGGTGAGCGCGGCGCCGGGCAGCACGGCGACGAGCAGCACCACGCCCGAGTGCCAGTCGAGGAGCGCGAGCGAGACCGCGGTCAGCAGCATCGACAGCACGCTCTGGGCCAGCGTCGTCACGCCGCCGTCGAGCAGCTCGCGCAGGGCGTCGAGGTCGGAGGTCTGCCGGGAGATGATCCGGCCGGACGTGTAGCTCTCGTGGAACTCCAGCGACAGCCGCTGCGTGTGCCGGAACACGCGGCGCCGCAGGTCGAGCAGGATCGCCTGGCTGCCGACGGCGGACAGGCGCACGGTCCACGCCGTCAGGGCACCACCCCCCAGGGCGGCGACGAGGTAGGTCCCGGCCGCCAGCAGCACCGGCGCGGGGTCACCGGCCCGCAGCCGGGGCAGCGCCGAGTCGATGCCGAACGCGACGAGCGCGGGGCCGGCGACCGCGGCGACCTGCGCGACGACGACGAGCGCAAGCGTGCCCTGGACCAGGCGCTTCACCGGGCGCAGCAGCGAGCCGAGGAGGGCGAGCGAGCGGCGGCGGATGGCGCGGGCGTGCTCCTTGTCACGGCGCTCCTCGCGGTCCTCCGGCAGGCGGGCCGCCGTGGCGCGGCCGACGCGGGGCGGGGCGGGCGCGCTCATCGGGCCACCGCCGGCGTGGCGGCGCCGTCGTGCCCGGCACGCGCCGCCGTCAGCACGTACCGGTAGTGCGCGTGGGTCACCAGCAGCTCGCTGTGCGTGCCGACGCCCGTGATGCGGCCGTCCTGCAGCACGGCGACCCGGTCGGCGAGCGCGACCGTCGAGGGCCGGTGGGCGACGACGAGCGTCGTGGTGCCGGCGAGCACGGTCCGCAGTCGGCGGGTCACCTCGGCCTCGGTGGTGACGTCGAGGGCCGACAGCGGGTCGTCGAGGACCAGCACGCGCGGCCGGGTGGCGATCGCCCGGGCCAGGGCCACCCGTTGGCGCTGGCCGCCGGAGAGGCTGAGGCCCTCCTCGCCGATGACCGTCTCGAGCCCCTCGGGGAGCCGGTGGGCGAAGCCGGCGCGGGCGACGTCGAGCGCCTCGCGCAGGATCCGCTCGCCCTCGGGCGAGTCCGCGACCTCGTCGGGCACGCCCATGAGGACGTTCTCGCGGACCGAGGCGGAGAAGAGGATCGGGTCCTCGAACGCGACGGCGACCGCGGTCCGCACGTCGCGGCGCGTGAGGTCGCGCACGTCGACGCCGTCGATCCGCACGGCGCCGCCGGACACGTCGTAGAGCCGCGGCAGCAGCGCGAGCAGCGTGGTCTTGCCGCTGCCCGTCAGTCCGACGAGCGCGGTCGTGGTGCCCGGCTCGAGCTCGAGGTCCACGCCGTCGAGGACGTCGGCGGCCGACGCCCCGTGCCGGAAGCGGACGTCGTCGAACGTCACGCGGCTGCCGCCGGGAGGCGGCGGAGGCAGCAGCTGCGGCCGGTCCGGGTCGCGGATTCCGGGCGAGGTGTCCATGACGTCGAGGAACCGGTCGGTCGACGCCTTGGCGTCCAGCGTCATCGCCAGGAGCTGGCCGAACGCCTCGACGGGGTTGTTGACGAGGGCCGCCGTGGCGAAGAACGCGACGAGCGCCCCGACCGAGAGCCGGCCGCTCGCGGCGAGCGGGACGCCGATCGCGAGCTCGACGGCGAGGATGCCCTCCGGCAGGGCGCCGAGCGCGAAGGAGACGCGCGACAGCGTGCGGGCCTTGGCCACCTCCGTGTCGCGCAGCTGCTCGGCCTGCGCGACGAAGTCGTCGAGCGCGTCCTCGCCGCGGCCGAACGCCTTGAGCACGCGGATGCCGTGCACCGACTCCTCGACGGTCGTCGCCAGGTCGCCGGCCTGGTCGCGGGCCCGCCGGGCCACCACCTTGTAGTCCTCGCGGAACCGGAACCCGAGCCACACCATGGGCACCGCGCCGGCGACGTAGACGAGTCCCAGCACCCAGCTCGTGGCGAGCATGAGGACGATGCCGATGACCGCCGTCGCGCCCGACACCACGAGCATGACGAGCCCGAACACGAGCCAGCGGCGGATGAGGTTGAGGTCGCTCATGATGCGGCTGAGCAGCTGCCCGCCCGACCGCCGGTCGTGGAACGCCACCGGCATGTCGAGGAGGTGGACGAACATGGCGTCCCGCATCTCGCGCTCCATCGTCGTGCCCGGCGTGGCGATGAGCGCCCGCCGGCACCAGACGAGGAACGCCTCCACGACGCCCAGGCCCAGCACCACCGCGCCGGCCTCGAGGACGGCGGCGCGCGTCCCGGCGGTCAGCAGCGGGCCGTTGACGAGCCGGCGCAGCACCTGCGGCACGACGAGCGAGACGACGCTCGCGCCGAGGGCCGCGACCCCGCCGAAGACCATCGGCCGCAGCGCACCCTTGGTCCACCCGACGAGCCGCAGCAGCACACGGGTCGTCGAGGTCTCGCGGGGGGGCACGTTCGTCACCTTAGGCACGGGGGGCCGGGCGCCGTCCACCACGATCGCGTGCCGGGCGGACCCATCCGATCCGCGGCGGCGTGCGAACGTCCGGCATGACGACCCTCGTCCTCGTCGGCCTCGTCTCCGGCGTCATCACCGCGGTGTCGCCCTGCGTGCTGCCCGTGCTGCCCGTGGTGCTGACGACCTCCGCCGCCGGCGGCGCGGCCTCGCGCCGGCGGCCGTGGTTCGTCGTCGGCGGGCTGGTCACGTCGTTCGGGGTGTTCACCCTGGTCGGAGGCGCGCTGCTGACGCTGCTCCACCTGCCGCAGGACCTGCTGCGGTGGCTCGGCATCACCGTGCTCGCCGTCGTCGGGCTCGGCATGCTGTGGCCCCCGCTCGGGCACCTCATCGAGCGGCCGTTCGCCCGGCTGCGGGTGCCGCGGCTGGACCGCGACGGCAACGCGTTCTGGCTCGGCGCCGCGTTCGGCCTGGTCTTCGTGCCGTGCGCCGGGCCGGTGCTGGCCGCGATCACGGTGCTCGCCGCGACGGCGCGGATCGGCTGGGGTCTCGTGCTGCTCACCGCCGCCTTCTGCGTCGGCATCGCGATCCCGCTGCTCGTCCTCGCGACGGGCGGCCGGGCGCTGGCCGGGCGCGTCCGGGCGGTGCGGCGGCGCACGCCCGCGGTGCGGGCGGTGGGCGGGGTCGTCATGCTCGCGACCGCCCTCGTCATCGCGACCAACGTCGCCGAGCCGCTGCAGCGCGCGGTCCCGGGCTTCCTCTCCTCGCTGTCCGACCGGATCGAGTCCGGCTCGCGCCAGCAGCTCGCGGCACTCGGCGGCGGTGGTGGTGGTGCCGGGGCGCAGTCGTTCGACCAGTGCGCCAACGACCCGACGACGCTGCACGACTGCGGCCCGGCCCCCGAGCTGACCGGCATCACCTCGTGGCTCAACTCCGGGCCGCTGACGCTGGCGGGCCTGCGCGGCAAGGTGGTGCTGGTCGACTTCTGGACGTACTCGTGCATCAACTGCCAGCGCACGCTGCCGTACACCGAGCAGTGGGCCGCGCAGTACGGCAAGGACGGGCTGGTGGTCATCGGGGTGCACACGCCCGAGTTCGCGTTCGAGCACGTCGAGGCGAACGTCCGCGACAACGCCGCACGGCTCGGCGTGACGTACCCGATCGCGCTGGACGACGCCTACGCCACCTGGAATGCGTACGACCAGCAGTTCTGGCCGGCGCACTACCTCGTGGACCGCACCGGCGAGGTGCGGCAGGTGCACTACGGCGAGGGCGACTACGCGCAGACCGACGCGCTCATCCGGCAGCTGCTCGGGACGTCGGCACCCACCGGTCTGCCGACCGAGGTGTCGCCGCCGCCCGACTGGGCTGGCACCACGGCGAACCAGTCGCCCGAGACCTACCTCGGCTCGGACCGGATGGGGTCGATCGCCAACGCCGACGTCACGGTCGGCCGGCCGGCGGTGTTCCACTCGTCCGGCACCCCGGCGCGGGACTCGTACGCCCTGGACGGGACGTGGACCATCCAGGGCGAGCACGCGGACGCCGGAGCCGGAGCCGCGCTGGCGTACCACTTCTACGCGAGCCGGGTGTTCCTCGTGCTCGGCGGCACCGGGACGGTGGACGTGAGCCTCGCGGGCGACCCCGCGTTCCATCGGACCGTGACGGTGGGCGGCGCCCCGACGCTGTACACGCTGTACGACCAGGGCGTCCGCGACGACGTGCTGCGCCTGTCCTTCTCCCCCGGCGTCGAGGCGTACGCCTTCACGTTCGGGTGAACGGGGTGAGGAGGGCCGATGATGAGCGAGACCGCCGGCGGCCGCCGGCGGGACACCGACCGGGGAGCGGCGTGGACGACGACCGCCTGCACGCCGTGCCCGACGCGGCGCCGGGCGCGTCCGCGACGGGCGGCCCCGCCGCGGACCTGCTGCTCGCCCAGGTGGGACGCGGCGACGGCGCCGCCTTCGATCGGCTGTACCCCCTGGTCGCGGGCCCGGTCTACGGTCTGGCGCTGCGTGTGGTGCGCAACCCTGCCCTCGCCGAGGAGGTCAGCCAGGAGGTGCTCGTGGACGTGTGGCGGCAGGCGCCGCGCTTCGACCGGACCCGGGGCAGCGCCATGGCCTGGGTGCTGACCATGGCGCACCGCCGCGCCGTCGACCGGGTGCGGCGGGAGGAGACCCTGGCCCGGGCGACGCGCGCCGCCGCGCTCGCCGTGCCCGACGAGGAGCCGCGGGACGTCGTGGTGGACGAGGCCGAGCGCACGTGGGACGCCGCCCGCGTCCGGCACGCGATGGCGGGCCTGACGGGTCTGCAGCGCGACGCGATCGAGCTGGCGTTCTTCTCCGGGTACACCCACCAGCAGGTCGCGTCGGTGCTCGGCGTGCCGCTCGGCACGGCCAAGACCCGCATCCGCGACGGGCTGATCAGGCTGCGCGACACCCTGGGGGTGGAGCCCTCATGAACGGCGATGCGAACCTGCACGCGCTCACCGGCGCGTACGCGCTCGATGCCCTCGAGCCGGCCGAGCGCGCCGCGTTCGAGGCGCACCTGGTCACGTGCGCGGAGTGCGCGGAGGAGGTCGCGGGGCTGCGGGAGACGGCCGCCCGGCTGGCGGGTGCCGCGCGGCTGGCGCCCCCGGCCGCGCTCCGGGAGCGCGTGCTGGCGCAGGTGGCGCTCACGCCGCAGGTCGCCCCGGCGGCGGGCGTGCCGGCCGAGCCCGCGGCGGTTCCGGGCGGTCCCGCGGTGGCGAGCGGTCCGGCCGGTGCCACGGCGGCGACGGGCTGGTCGCCCGCGGCCGCACCGGTCGGGCTCGCAGCGGGCGACGATGCGTCGGCGGGCATCGGGGCGCCCGCCAGGACGGGCGGCCGGCGGGTGCCCGCGCGCCGGCCCACGTGGTGGGGGTGGGCCGCGGCGGCGGCCGCGGTGGTGCTCGTCGTCGGCGGCGTGCTGGGCGGCTCCCTCGCGGTGCGCCAGCACCGGGCGGACCAGGCGCTGGCCGCGGCGCAGGCGCACATGATGGTCATCGCCACCGCGCCGGACGCGGTGAGCCACCAGGTGGCGCTGGGCACCAGCCACGTGGTGATGAGCCATGCGATGTCGGCGGCGGCGCTCGTCGGGGAGGACGTCCCCATGCCCGGGGAGTCCGGGATGACCTACCAGCTGTGGATGGTGCACGCGGACGGCTCGACGGCGCCCGGGCCGACGTTCGTGCCGGACCGCGGGCGCGTGCTCGCCTTCGTCGAGGGCGACCTGGCGGCGGTGACCGCGTTGACCGTCACCGAGGAGCCGGCGGGTGGGTCGTCGGCGCCGACCGGCCCCCTCGTGGCGAGCGTCGCGCTCTGATCAGACCCCGCGGCGCGCCGTCTTGGTGTTGCTCACCTGGGCGACGGGCCGGACGACGAGCAGGTCGACGTTGACGTGCGGCGGGCGCGTCAGCGTCCAGGCGATCGCGTCCGCGACGTCGTCGGCCACCAGCGGCTGGTAGCCCGCGTAGACGGCGGCGGCGCGCGCCTCGTCGCCCGCGAAGCGGACCAGCGAGAAGTCGGTCTCCACGGCGCCCGGCGCGATCTCGATGACGCGGATCGGCTCCCCCGCCAGCTCCCAGCGCAGCGTCGTCGCCAGCATCCGCTCGGCGTGCTTCGCACCCGTGTAGCCGGCGCCGCCCTCGTACGCGCCGTGCGCGGCGGTGGAGGTGAGGACGAGCACGTCGCCGCCGCCACGCTCGCGCAGCAGCGGCAGCAGCGCCTTGGTGACGCGCAGCGTGCCGAGCACGTTGGTCTCGTACATCCAGCGCCAGCCGTCGACGTCGCTCCTCTCGACGGGGTCGAGCCCGAGCGCGCCGCCGGCGTTGTTGACGAGCGCGTCGAGGCCGCCGTTCGCGCGCACGTGCGCCGCGAGCGCCGCGACCTGGTGGTCGTTCGTCACGTCGACCTCGAGCCAGGTGGCGCCGGTCTCGTCGGCCAGGGCCTTGAGGCGCCCCGCGCGGCGCGCCGTGGCGAGCACGTCCCAGCCCTCGGCCCGCAGCCGACGCACGGTCGCCTCGCCGATGCCCGACGAGGCGCCGGTGACCACCGCTCGACGCGGCCCCCGTCGGCCTGACGCCCCGCTCGTCGTGCCCTCGGTCGTCGCGTCCACGCTCGTCGTGCCCTCGTCCATCTCGTTCCCACTTCCCGGCCGGCGTCGATCGGCGCTCGGGGCGCCAGGTGTGATCGTGCCAGTCCCGGCGCCCGTCATCACGGCCGTCCGTCGACCGCACGGTCGCGCGCCCGCGCCGCCCCGTGATGCGTCGCCGGCGGTCGATGCGCAGGATGGGGCGATGGCCGTCCCCCCACGCCTTCGCCCGCAGGTGCAGCGCTTCAACCGGTTCGCCCGCCGGTTCGCGGTGCGCGTGCCGCCCTTCGTCGTCGTGCACAACGTCGGCCGCAAGAGCGGCCGCGCCTACGAGACCCCGGTCGTGGCCTTCGCGGGGTACGACGGAGGCACCCGCCTGGTCGCCACGCCGCTGGCGTGGGGCCGGGACGCCGGCTGGTGCCTCAACATCCGTGCGGCCGGCTCGTACACGCTGACGCGGCGCAACCACCGGTACCTCGTCGACGAGCTGCGGATCGTCGCGCCGGCCGAGGCCGCACGGATCGTCGGCGGCGGCGCCCGGCTGACGAACGCGGTCGTCCGGCCGCAGGAGTGGATCGTCGGCCGGCTGCGGCGCGCCCCCACCGGCTGAGGCGGGACCCGCCGGAGCGGGGCCGTCGCCGTGACCAGGACTTGCACGGCGGGGCCGGTGCGTGCCTAGGGTTGTCGTGGAACCCCGCCGGCGTCTGGCGTGGGTGGCACCGCCCCGGCATGGGCGGCCTTCCCGGGAGCGACGTGCTCCCGATCCCCCTTCTCGGCGCACGGCCGCGCCCGCCTCCGGCGCGCGCCGGTGGCGCCGGGCCGTGCGGTCGCCGCGTGCACCCCAAGGAGCCCCGTGCCCGTTCGTCGTCCCACCGCCGTCGCCGTCGCCCTCGCGGCGCTCGTCGTCCCGCTGGCAGCGTGCGCCGGCCCGGCCACCGGCGCCGCGCCCTCGGGCGGCACCACGACCACGACGACGTCGACGTTCCGGCCCGTGACCGTCGACAACTGCGGCACCACCGTCACCGTGACGTCCCCGCCGCAGCGGGTGGTGACCATCAAGTCGACCCCGACCGAGATGATGCTGGCGCTCGGGCTGGGGAGCCGGATCGTCGGCGAGGCGTACCAGGACGGACCCGTGCCCGCGCCGTGGGCGGCCGCGGCCGCGTCGATCCCCGTCCTGTCCGACAAGATCCCCGGCCAGGAGTCCGTGCTCGCGCTGAGCCCCGACCTCGTGTACGCCGGCTGGGAGTCGAACGTCAGCGCGAAGGGCGGTGTCGGCGACCGGTCCGCGCTGGCCGCCCGGGGCATCGCCACGTACGTGTCTCCGTCGGCGTGCAAGGAGGCCGCCTACCAGCCCGACCCGCTGACGTTCGACGACGTGTTCGCCGAGATCTCGCAGGTGGGCGACCTCTTCGGGGTGCCCGACCGGGCGGCCGCGCTCGTGGCGCAGCAGAAGGCCGCCCTGGCGGCGATCACGCCCGTCTCGGGGGTTCGGGCGTTCTGGTGGTCGTCCGGCGAGGGCACGCCGTACGCCGGCGCGGGCATCGGGGCGCCGGAGATGATCATGCGGGCGGCCGGCGTCACCAACGTCCTGGCCTCCGTGCACGACACGTGGACCTCCGCCGGCTGGGAGGACATCGTCAAGGCCGACCCGGACGTGCTGGTGCTCGTCGACGCCTCCTGGAACACGTACGACGCGAAGGTCAAGGCCCTCGAGTCCAACCCGGCCCTGTCGCAGCTGACGGCGGTGAAGGAGAAGCACTTCGTGCGGCTGCCCTTCGCCTCGACCGAGGCCGGGGTGCGCAACGTCGAGGCGGCCGCGTCGCTGGCGCAGCAGGTCCGGGCCCTCGGGTTGGGTGGGTAACTGATGGCGAGGACGGAGCCCGACGACCGCGTACGCGGCGTGGCGGTTCCGGGCGTGCGGGCCGCGCCCGACGAGCGCACGACGCGCGACGACGGGCTCGCGCCCGACGCTGACCGGACGCACGCCGGCCGTGTCGCACCGACCGGTCGCGGCGCGCACGAGCAGCCGGCCGGACCCGACCCCGCGGCGGACCGCGGTGGGCGCGGACCGCGCCGGCCGGCGCTCGGGGTGCTCATCGGGACCGGGGCCGCCGTCTTCGTCGTGACCCTCGTCGTCGCGGTCGCGATCGGGCCGGCACACCTCGGCGTGGGCGAGGTGGTGCGCTCGATCGCCGGGCACCTCGGCGCCCGGGTGGCGCCCGTGCCGGCGCTGCACGACGCGATCGTGTGGGACCTGCGGCTGCCGCGGGTGCTGACGGCCGCCGCCGTCGGTGCCGGCCTGGCCGTCGCCGGCGGCGTCATGCAGTCGCTGACGCGCAACCCGCTGGCCGATCCCTACCTGCTGGGTCTCTCGTCGGGCGCGTCCCTGGGCGCGGCGGCGGTGCTGCTGCTGGGGCTCGGCGTGCTGCTGCCGGTCGCCGCGTTCGTCGGCGCCATGCTGGCGCTGCTCGCCGCCCTGACGCTGGCCCGCGTCGGGGGCACGCTCACCCCGACGCGCGCGGTGCTGGCCGGGCTGGCGATCTCGCAGCTCGCGGCGGCGGCGACGTCGTTCGTCATCTTCTGGACCGCCAAGGGCGACTCCTACCAGGAGATCGTCGCGTGGCTGCTCGGCTCGCTCGCCGGGACGACGTGGCAGTCGGTGGCGATCGCCGTCGGCGCGTGCGTCGTCGCCTGCCTCGTCCTGGTCGCGGCCGCCGGCCGGCTCGACGCCTTCGCCTTCGGTGACACGGCCGCGGCCTCGCTCGGCGTCGACCCGAACCGCACCCGGTGGGCCCTCATGGCCGTCGTCGCGCTGCTGACCGGGGCGCTGGTGTCGGTGAGCGGGTCGATCGGCTTCGTCGGGCTCCTGGTGCCGCACGCGGTCAGCCCGGTGACCGGCCCGTCGCACCGCCGGCTGCTCCCCGTCGCGGCGCTGGCCGGGGGCGTACTGCTGGTCTGGGCCGACACGCTGGCGCGGACGGTGTTCGAGCCGCGCGAGCTGCCGGTCGGGATCGTCACGGCGCTGCTCGGGGCGCCGGTGTTCGCGTGGCTGCTGCGCCGGGCGCGGGGGGCGGCATGGAGCTGAGCCTCTCCGGCGTCGGGACGCGGCTCGGCGGCCGCTGGGTGGTCGACGGCATCGATGCGACGCCGCCCGCGGGAGCGGTGACCGGCCTGCTCGGGCCGAACGGCGCGGGCAAGACGACGCTGCTGCGCCTCATCGCCGGGCTGCTGCCGCCCGCGGCCGGGGCGGTGCTGGTGGACGACGAGGTCACGGGCGCCCCCGTCCCGGTCGACTCCCTCCCCCGGCGCCGCCGGGCGCGGCGGATCGCGCTGCTCGAGCAGGAGTCGTCGGCGACGGTGCCGCTCCTGGTGCGGGAGGTGGTGGCGCTCGGACGCGTGCCGTACCGCTCCTGGTGGGGCACGGATCCCGACGACTCCGCGGTGGCGCGGGCGCTGGCGGCCGCCGACGCCTCCCACCTGGAGCACCGGGCCTGGGACTCGCTCTCGGGGGGCGAGCGGCAGCGGGTCCACGTCGCCCGGGCGCTGGCGCAGGAGCCGGAGCTGCTGCTGCTCGACGAGCCGACGAACCACCTCGACGTCTCGGCGCAGCTGTCGCTGCTGACGTTCGTGCGCACGCTCGGGGTCACCACCGTCGCCGCCCTGCACGACCTCAACCTCGCGGCGTCCTACTGCGACCACGTGCTGGTGCTGTCGAAGGGGCGACTGGCCGCCGCGGGCGCCCCGGCCGACGTGCTGACGCCGGCCCTGGTCCGGGACGTCTACCACGTCGAGGCCGACGTGCTGTCCCACCCGCGGACGGGCCGGCCGGTCATCGCGTTCACCGCGCCGACGACGTCCAGCGGCCCCCACCCTGTCCTGGCCACGAAGGGGCACGCATGAGGGTCACGGTCCTGTCCGGCGGCGTCGGCGGGGCGCGCTTCACGCGCGGGCTGCTGGCGCTCCTCGCGCAGCGGCTGCCCGACGACGCCGGCGGCACCACCGCCGAGGTCACGGTGATCGCCAACACCGGCGACGACATGTGGCTGCACGGCGTCCGCGTCTGCCCCGACCTCGACACGCTCATGTACACGCTGGGCGGCGGCGTGCACGAGGGCCAGGGCTGGGGACGCCGCGACGAGTCGAGCCGGGTGAGCACGGACCTGGCGGCCTACGGCCTCGGCTGGGAGTGGTTCACGCTCGGCGACCTCGACCTGGCGACGCACCTGGCACGCACGGAGCTGCTGCGGGCCGGGCAGCCCCTGTCGTCGGTCACGGAGCGCCTCGCCTCCCGGTGGCGGCCTGGCGTCCGCCTGCTGCCGATGTCCGACGAGGAGGTCGAGACGCACGTCGAGCTGGCCGACGGCCGGCTGATCCACTTCGAGGAGTGGTGGGTGCGGCACCACGCGACGGTGCCGGCCCGGCGGTTCGTGCAGGTGGGCCTCGCGGGCGCCGCGCCGGCGCCCGGCGTGCTCGACGCGCTGGCGCGGGCCGACGTCGTCGTGCTCCCGCCGTCCAACCCGGTGGTGTCCGTCGGCACGATCCTGGCGATCCCGGGCATCCGCGACGCGGTGCGCGACGCGCCGGCGCCCGTCGTCGGCATCAGCCCGGTGATCGGCGGGGCGCCCGTGCGTGGCATGGCCGACGCCTGCCTCACGGCGATCGGCGTCGAGACGAGCGCCGCGGCCGTCGCGCGCCACTACGGCCGGCGCGCCGAGGGTGGCGTGCTGGACGCCTGGCTGGTCGACGAGGTCGACGCCGACGCCGTGCCCGGCCTGGCCGACGAGGGCTGGGCCGTCGCCGCGGCGTCGACCCTCATGTCCGACGTGCCCGCCACCGCGGCCATCGCCGCCCGAGCCCTCGCCCTGGTCGACCGTCTGCCCTGATCGCGGGGTGATCTAGGCCGACGATCGTTGCGCTCCGGCCCGTCGTGGATCAGGCGCCCGGCTCCGCGCCGGGCGTGCGACCCGTGGCGGGTAGAAGCCGGTCGAGCAGCCGGGCGGTGCGCGGCCCTGGAAGGAGCGTCAGCAGCGTCCCGAGGTCGGCCGGGAGGTCGATGTCGCGGCGCAGTGTCGACGTCGCCGGGATGTCGAGCAGGACGTAGCCGAGCTCCCGGTGCGCCCGCGCCGAGCCCGCCCCGAACCGCGAGTCGAACGTCGCTGCTCCGGACACCGTCAGCAGCGTCGTGCCCGTCCCGGGCTCGTCGGCCACCATCGCCCGCCCGTGGGGACCGGCCAGCACCAGGGCGGACTCGAGGTCGGCCGGCCGCAGGGCCGGCAGGTCACCGAGCAGCACGGCGACGGGTGCGGCCGGTGCGAGCCGTCGCGCCTGCTCGACGCCGGCCACCGCCGCCGCGTCGAGACCCGAACGAGCCGTGGCGTGCGAGGGCTCGGGCAGGACCTGCACCGCGGCACCCGCCGACGCCCCTCGCGCCGCCACCCGCGCGGTCTCGGCCGCGTCACGCGCGACGACCTCGTCGGACGTCACCACGAGCACGAGCCCCACCGCCGCGCACGCGGCCGCCGCCGCGATCGTGTCGAGCGCCATCGCCCGGGCCAGCGTCGTCCGCGACCGGTCGTCGAGGGCGCCACTCAACCGAGTCTTCCCCGCGGTGGCGTCCTTGACGGGCACGACGACCACCCAACGCCCCGGCACCCGTCCACCCTAAGGTCCACGCGCATCGCCCCGAGGCGGCCGGTCCCGGCGCGGGGTCCACGTCCGTCCGTCAGGTGGGCAGGCCCGAGCCCTTCGGCACCGCAGACTCCTCGTCGCCCCCGCATGCGCGCATGCGGGGACGGCCTCAGAGCGCCGGCTTGGCGCGTCCCATCGACCGGACCTCGCGTGCGGGAGCGGTGCCGTAGTGCCGACCGGTCGGCGAGGTCCAGGTGATGCGCCCTCCGCCGTGATGCTCGAGCTGCCACCCGACCTCGTGCTTCAGGCGGTGGTGCTTGCGGCACAGGTGCTCGAGGTTGTCGATGTCGGTGCGACCGTTCCGGTGCCATGCGTGGGCGTGGTCGATGTCGCAGCGCACCGCCCGGCGGCGGCAGCCGGGGAACCGGCACGTCTCGTCCCGGATCGCCAGGGCCGTCTTCAGGTCGGCGGGTACGCGGTACCGCTCGCGCCCGACGGACAGCACCGCGCCCGTCTCCGGGTGCGTCAGGACGCGGATGAACGACGGCGCCTGCGACGCCAGCCGTCGCGCGGTCTCGATGTCGATCGGCCCGAAGCCCTCCAGCTCGGCCGGCTCGTCGCAGTGGCCGAGCAGGGACAGCACGGGCACCGTCAGGACGACGGTCGGGACGATGCCTCCGAGGCCGTCGCCGACGCCGGCCGATGGCGAGTCCGCGCAGGCCAGCAGCGTGTCGCACAGGGCGTCGGCCCGCAGCTGGTCGAGCGTGCGGGGCTCGTCGGGCCCCGCCGCGCGCGCGGCGACGTCGCTGAGCCGGTGATAGATCGCCATCGCCTGCGCCGCCGGGAGCAGCGCGGTCAGCCAGCACAGGTCGTCGTCGGCCGGGCTCACCGCGACGTGCCGGGCGGCGAGGTTGCGGCGGCGCTCGTCGTCGGTCTTCGGCACGTGCCTGGCGCGCCAGCGCCTGGCGGGCACGCGCAGCTCGGAGGGCGTCAGCTCCAGCGCCTTGCCGATGAGTGCCTCGTCGGCCGCGGCAAGCGCGGCCTCGTCGTCCACGTGGCCGAAGACGTCGAGCATCACGTCGCAGTGCCACGAGGAGACGAGCCCGGCGGCATGCGCCTCGCGGAAGCGCGGGAACGCCGCGAGCGCGGCCTGACGCGCGAGCCGCTTCGCGAGCGTGCCCTCGGGCAGCCGCAGCGCACACGCCAGCTCGGCGAGCATCGCCCGAGCACCCCACTCGCGACGCTCCGCCGGAGGGAGGTCCGTGAGCCGCGCCGCGTACTCGGCGGCACCCTCGCGGTAGGCGGTGGCGACGAGCTCGTCACGGAAGGCGGCGGCGACGGTGGCCAGGCGATCGGCCTGGGCGACGGCGGACGTGAGCCTGCCGATCGGATCCGACGAGGCGTCCTCCGGCGCCATGTCGCCACCGAGGTCCAGGAGCGGCGGCCGCTGCGGGTCGAGCTCGGGCAGCGGCAGGGCGGCGAGCTCGCGGCTCGAACCGGGGACCAGCGCCACCATCTCCATACCGCTACCCCACCACCGACCACTGACATCGCCGCAGGTCAACAGGGGTGTAGATCACCCATTCGGGTGCATGTGGCGTTCGCCCGGAAGGGTGATCTTCGACGGGCCGGCCGGGCGCGCCTCGCGTCGGCGCCGCCGACCGCGCGGGCGGCCCGGCCGCCCCTGCCGCACGATGGACCCATGTCCCTCTGGCTCACGGGCGACGCCGACGCCGACCACCTGCTCGACACCGACCCCTTCGCGCTGCTCACCGGGATGCTCCTCGACCAGCAGGTGCCGATGGAGGCCGCCTTCTCCGGCCCCAAGAAGCTCGCCGACCGCATGGGCGGCCTCGACCCGCAGCGCATCGCCGACATGGACCCCGACGAGTTCGCCGCGCTCGCCGCGCAGCCGCCGGGGATCCACCGGTTCGCCCGCTCGATGGCCGGCCGGGTGCAGGGCCTCGCGCACCACGTCGTCGACGAGTACGACGGCGACGCCAGCCGCATCTGGACCGACGGCGACCCCGACGCCGCCACGGTGCCGCGTCGCCTGCAGGGGCTGCCCGGCTTCGGCGAGGAGAAGTCGCGCATCTTCCTCGCCCTCCTCGGCAAGCAGCGCGGCGTGACGCCGGCCGGGTGGCGCGAGGCCGCCGCGCCCTTCGGTGAGCCGGGCACGACGAGGTCGGTGGCGGACATCACCGACAAGGCCTCGCTGCTCGAGGTCCGCGCGACGAAGAAGGCGATCAAGGCGGCGGCCCGCGGGTAGCGCCCGGGGAAATCCGCTTCCCAACCCCAGGGCCGGCGTGCGTACCATCGGCCGACCCCACTGATCGGCGCCGGGAGACCGGTGTCCGTGCGCGAGGAGTGCTGACATGACAGGCGACGGCTTCTCCGGTTGATCCCGGAGAGCGCGGGCGCGACGACGCGCCGCCGCGCGCCTCGTCGTCCCCTGCCAGCCCCGCCCCGCCTGACGACCGGGCGCGGCCACTCCCCGAGCGAGGACCCATGGCCATCGTCCTGTCCGCCGTCACCTTCGCGTGGCCCGACGACACCCCCGTCTTCCGGGACCTCACCTGGGCGGTCGGCGACGGCCGCACCGGGCTCGTCGCCCCCAACGGCGCCGGCAAGAGCACGCTGCTGCGGCTCGTCGCCGGCGAGATCGCCCCGCGTGCGGGCTCGATCGTCGTCGACGGCCACCTCGGCTACCTCCCGCAGGACCTGCCCTTCACCGCCGACCGCACCGTCGCCGACGTGCTGGGCGTCGCACGGGTGCTCGCCGCGATCACCGCCCTCGAGCGGGGCGACGCGTCCGACGAGGTCTTCACGGCGATCGGCGACGCCTGGGACGCCGAGGAACGCGGCCGCCTCCAGCTCGACCGTCTCGGCATGGCCGACGTCGCCCTCGACCGCACCCTCGGCACCCTGTCCGGCGGCGAGGTCGTCACCCTCGGCCTGGCCGCGCAGCTGCTGCGCAACCCGGACGTGCTCCTGCTCGACGAGCCGACGAACAACCTCGACGCCCGCGCACGCCATCGGCTCTACGACCTGGTCGACGAGTGGCGAGGCGCGCTCCTCGTGGTCAGCCACGACAGGGCGCTCCTGGACCGCATGGACCGCATCGCCGAGCTCCACCCCGGCGACGTCCGCACCTACGGCGGCGGGTTCACCGCGTACGACGAGGCCGTCCGCGCCGAGCGGGAGGTCGCCGAGCGCACCGCCCGCTCGGCCGAGCTCGACCTGCGTCGCGAGCGGCTGCAGCGGCAGGAGGCGCGCGAGCGCGCAGCTCGTCGTGCCTCGACCGCGGCCCGGACCGTCGCGGACGCCGGGCTGCCGAAGATCGTCGCCGGCGCGCTGCAGCGCAAGGCCCAGGTGTCGGCCGCACGGTCCGACGACACCCACGCCGCCCGCGTCGGGGCCGCCCGAGCCCGCCTCGACGCCGCGAACGATGCGCTGCGCGACGACGACCTCCTGGTCCTCGACCTGCCCGACACCGCCATCCCGGCCGGCCGGACCGCCGTCGAGGCCCACGGCCTGCAGCTCCGGTTCGGCGGGACGCCGGTGTTCGCCGAGGGCGGCGTGGACCTCGTCGTGCGCGGCCCGGAGCGGGTGGCGCTCACCGGGGCCAACGGCAGCGGGAAGTCGACGCTGCTGCGCCTGCTGACCGGAGACCTGGCTCCCGACGCGGGCGCCGTCCGGCGCCTCGACGGCCGCATCGCCTACCTGTCGCAGCGCCTCGACCTGCTCGACCCGGACCTCTCGGTCGCGCAGTCCCTGGCCGCGGCCGCCCCCTCCCTCCCGGACGCCGAGCGCATGAACCTCCTGGCCAGGTTCCTGTTCCGCGGACCTGGCGCGCACCGGCCGGTCGGCACCCTGTCCGGCGGCGAGCGCCTGCGCGCCACGCTCGCGTGCGTGCTCCGGGCCGAGCCCGCGCCGCAGCTCCTGCTGCTCGACGAGCCGACCAACAACCTCGACCTGGCCAGCCAGCGCCAGCTGGAGAGCGCGCTGGCCGCCTACCGGGGCGCGCTCGTCGTCGTCAGCCACGACGAGCGGTTCCTCGACGCCCTCGGCATCACGCGCCGGCTCCGCCTCCAAGGCGGCCGCCTGCACGACGAGGCCGCGGCCTGACGCGATCAGCCCAGCAGCTGCGCCTTGAGCGCGAGCACGCGCCGCGCCGACTCGTCCACCCGGGCGGCGAACGCCGGGTCGGCCTTCGCCTTCGCCACGACCGCGGCGACCGCGGCGTGGACCACGGTCGGGTCCTTGGAGAACAGCACCATGTCGCAGCCGGCGGCGATCGCGTCGATGGCCCGGTCCCCCGGCGACCACGCGGCGACCTGCGTCGCGCCCGACAGGTCGTCGGTCACCACGACGCCCTGGAAGCCCAGCACCTCGCGGACCCCGTGCTGCACCACCTTCGACGAGAAGGCCGCCGGCGCGGTCGGGTCCATCCGCGAGTACACGGCCGTGGACATGAGCACCGTGCCGGCCCCGGCCTCGACCCCGGCGCGGAAGACGCCGACCGCCGCCGAGTCGAAGCCGGTCACCGTGTCGGTGACGCCGGCGGTCGCGTCCGTGTTGGCGGTGACGTACCCCAGCCCGGGGAAGTGCTTGATCGCGGTGGCGACACCCGCGCTCGACATGCCGCCGATGAACGCCCCGGCGTGCGTGGTGACCGACGCCACCGTGGTCCCGTAGTTGCGCTGCAGCGCCCCGACGGGTGGGTTCTGCGCGGCCGACGAGGCCGGCACCAGGTCCATCACCGGGGCCAGGTTCCAGTTGACGCCCGCCGCGGCCAGCTGTCGGCCCCAGGCGGCCGCCTGCTCCCGAAGCTGGTCCGGCGCGACCGTGGCCTGCACGGTCGCCGCGGGGATCGTCGAGAAGCCGGGTCCCGAGAGCGACTGGACCTTCCCGCCCTCCTGATCGACCGCCACCAGCATCGGTTCGCCATGGGTCGTCGCCCGGGAGACCAGGGCCGTGAACGCGGCGACCTGGGCGTGCACGGCGGCGACGCCCGCGGTGGACCGGCCGTGGAGGAACACGTTGCCCACGTGGTCGCCGGTCACAGCCTGTGTGCTGACCGGCTTGCCGGCCCCCAGGTCGAGGCCGACGACGAAGAGCTGGCCCACCTTCTCCTCGACCGACCAGCCCGCCAGCGGGTCGGCGGGGGGCGACGACGTGCTCGGCGCCGGCGTCGGCGTGGGCGACGCCTGGGTGGGGCTCACCGTGGGCGTCGACGAGGCGGTCGGCCCCGCCGTCGGCGGCGCCGAGGGGTGGCGCACCGCCGCCCACGTCGCGACCGCCGCGCTCAGCGCGAGCACCGCCACCACCGCCGACGCCCACGTCGCGGTGCGACGACGACCGCGCGCACCACCACCCGGGCGAGACCCCCGTCGAGCCACCTGGCCACCTCCCCGGGCCACGATGCCCGACGAGCCCGGGCCCAGGCGTGCCGACACCCCGCGCGGTCAGCCCGCCGGCGAGTCAGCGGCCGGTGGCGAGGCGGGCCAGCGTGAGCGCGACGGCGTCCTCGGCGAGGGCGGCGGGCCAGTCGGGCCCGCGGCGAGCGGCCCACCGCCGCCACGCGGCACCGCCCCAGGTCCCCGCGACCGAGGCCCCCGCCGCCAGCGCCGCAGGCAGCAGCACCCCGACGCCCGCCCGGCGGGCCAGCAGCACGCCGCCGACCGCCGCCGTGGCGGCCCGTGACTGCGGCCCCGGCGGCCGCAGCCGGCTCGGCGTGATCGGCAGGAGGTCGCCGACGAGCTCGCCCACGACGCCGAGCAGGGCTGCCACCCGCACCGCCCGTGGTGGCCCGGACACGGCCGACCGCCCCGCGAGCAGCGGCGCCGCCACCCCGAGCGACGCGCGGCTGCCCGCGGCGACACCCAGCAGGACGGCTCGGCACGCGAGCGCAGCTCGAGGGTTCACAGGGCGACGCTCACCCCGCGGACGGCCGGCCGCAACCCGGCCCGCTCTCCACCGGGCCTCGCGAACGGCCAGGCACCCCCACGTGGGACTCGCGGCGACGCCGAGAGTCGCACCGTCAGGACCGGGGCGCGCCCGCCTGCTGGGCCGACTGCGGGGTCGAGCCGGCCTCGCCGGCGGCGATCGGCTCGACCACGACGGCCGTGCCGTAGGCGCACACCTCGCTGAACTGCCCGATCGCCCCGTTGTCGAACCGGAACATGAGGATCGCGTTGGCGCCGCGCTGCTCGGCCTCGGTCACCATGCGGTGCATCACCTCGGCCCGGCTCTCGTACATGATCTTCGTGAACTCGGTGATCTCGCCGCCCCCGATGGACCGCAGCCCGGCCACGAAGGTCCCGCCGATGTTCGTCGAGCGGACCGTCAGCCCCATCACCTCGCCGAGCACGGCCTTCACGCGGTAGCCCGGGATGTCGTTCGTCGTCACCACGATCACGGCGACGATCCTGGCAGGAGCGGCGCGGTCCCGGCGGGAGGTGCCGAGCGACACACGAGCGGGCCGGGCGGCCCTACCCGTCGTCGCGGACGACGAGACCCGGCGCGCCCGACCCGTCGCCGAGCACCGACCGGCGGCCCGCCTCGAACGCCTCCGCGGTGCCCAGGCGGAACATGTCCTTCTCCGGCGCGCGCACCAGCGGCCGGGCCCCCGGCCCGTCCTCGTCGGTCACGAAGCCGCCCGCGCCGCGCACCACCGCGACCGGCCGCCCGGACACCTTCCCCTTGACGAGCTCGGCGGCGGCCGCCACCTCGTCGGCCACCGCGGCGACCGTCATCTCCAGCGTGCGTCCGAACGTGTCCGTGGTCCCGCGCAGGTCGTCGAGCACCCGCACCCCGGCGGCGCCGACGGTGATGTCGGTCAGTCCCTCGCGCCACGCGCGCCCGGCGGTGTCGGTGACGAGCACGCCGAGGCGCACGCCGAACCGCGCCTGCAGCCCGGCCCGGAGCGCCCGTGCCGACGCGTCCGGGTCCACCGGCAGGAGCAGCACGGTGCCGTCGGGCGTGTTGGAGGCGTCGACGCCGGCGGCCGCCATCACCAGGCCCAGCCGGTTCTCGACGATGCGCGTGACGCCGTGGTCGTGGGCGCGGGTCGCCACCACGCGCACGGTCTCGTCCGTGATGGCCTGCTCGCGGTCGTCGGCCGCGACGGCCCGCCCCTCGGCCTTCGACACCACCTTGGACGTCACGACGACGACGTCCCCGTCGGCGAGCCGATGGCCGCGGTCGTCGTCGGCTGCCAGCGCGTCCGCGACGAGCGTCACGAGGTCGTCCCCGGCGCGGACCTCGGGCACCCCGCCCGGCGCCCACACCCTGAGCTCGACCACGTCACCTGCCCGGCTCGTCGGCCCGGCAGCCGGGTCGTCGGTGGGAACCGCCGAGTCGGCGTCAGACCGACGACCTGGCGACCGGCTCACCGGTGCAGGGCCGGGAGCACGTCGCGGCCGAACACCTCGATCCACTCGCGCTGGTTGCGCCCGACGTTGTGCAGGTAGATCCGGTCGAACCCGAGGTCGACGTACTTCTGGATCTCCGCGCGGTGCGCGTCCGGGTCGGCCGAGATCACCATGCGGCCCTCGAAGTCCGCCGGACGCACCATCTTGGCCATCGCCTCGAAGTCGAACGGCGAGCGCACGTCGCCCTTCCCGAACTTCATGCCGCCGTTGGGCCACTCACGCACCGCATTGGCCAGCGCCTCCTCGTCGGTCGGCGCCCACGACAGGTGCAGCTGCAGCAGCTTCGGCATCGTGTCCGGGTCCCTGCCCGCCTCGCGGGCACCCTCGGCGAACTTCGCGAACAGGCCGCCGATCTTCTCCAGGGGCGCGCCCACCGTGATGAGGCCGTCGACGTGCCGGCCCGCCCGCTTGGCCGTCACCGGCCCGGCGGTGGCGACGTAGATCTCCGGCGGCGTCGCCGGCATGGTCCACAGCCGGGTCGACTCCAGCTTGTAGTACTGCCCGGCGAACTTGGTGTCCCGGCCCGCGGCGGACGACGAGAACAGCTTGCCGATGATGTCGATCGCCTCGAACATCCGGTTGATCCGCTCGGGCGCCTCCGGCCAGTACTCGCCCGTGATGTGCTCGTTGAGCGCCTCCCCCGAGCCGAGGCCGAGCCAGTGCCGCCCCGGGTACATCGCGGCCAGCGTCGCCGAGGCCTGCGCGACCACCGCCGGGTGGTACCGGAAGGTCGGCGCCGTGACCCCCGGCCCGAAGTCGCCGCGCGTGCGCTCACCGACCGCCGTCAGCACGTTCCAGACGAACGCGGACTGGCCCTGCGCCGGGACCCACGGCTGGAAGTGGTCGGCGGCCATGACGCCGCTGAACCCGTGCTGCTCGGCGTAGGCCGCGAGCTCGACCGCCTCGGTCGGGTGGAACTGCTCGAGGGCGGCCGCGTACCCGATGGTCAGGTGGTTCGCCACGGGGGCACCTTCTTCTCTCGTCGACGGGCGCCGGCGTCCGGGCTCGTCGGGCGGCGCATCGCGAGACTAACCCCGCGACGCACGACGACGGGCGGGCGGGGTGCCCGGGCAAACGGTTTCCCACGCTCCGGGCAACACTTGGGCGATGCCCGCGGGCGGGCATACGGTGCGGACGGTCGAATCGATACGAAACCAGCCGCACCCGAACCAGGACCCCACCGTGCCCCCGGCTCCCACCGCACCGACGCGCCCTCTGCCCTCCCCCGCCCGCATGCCCCTGCGCGACTCGTTCGGTCCGCTGCAGGTGCGCAACTACCGGCTGTACGTCCTCTCCCAGATCCTCACCAACACGGGCGGCTGGGCCGCGCGCGTGGCGCAGGACTGGCTGATGCTGACGCTGACCGGCTCCACCGCGATGGTCGGCCTGACGGTCGCCCTGCAGTTCGCGCCGATGGTGGCGTTCGGCCTGCTGGGCGGCGTCGTCGCCGACCGGCTCGACCGCCGCACGGTCCTCATGGTCACGCAGGCGGTCTTCGGCGTGTCGACCGGCATGGTGGGCCTGCTCACGCTGTCGCACCACATCGCCGCCTGGCACATCCTGGCTGCCGCCCTGCTGTCCGGCACGGCCACCGTGTTCGACAACCCCGCGCGGCAGGCGTTCGTGCACGAGGTCGCCGGGCCGAAGAACCTGCGGCAGGCCATCAGCCTCAACTCCGCGGTGTTCCAGCTCGGCGCGCTCGTCGGCCCCGCCGTGGCCGGCGGGCTCATCAGCGCCTTCGGCAACGGCTACGCGTTCGTCGTCAACGCCGCGGCGTGCCTGGTCGCCGTCGTGCTGCTCGGCGCGATGCGCCCCGACGAGCTGACGCCTGCCCCCGCGGTGGCGCGGGCCAAGGGCCAGCTGCGCGAGGGGCTCGCCTACGTGCGCCGCACGCCGACGATCCTCTGGCCCGTGGTGCTCATCGGCTTCGTCGCCATCACCGGGGTCAACATGGCCACCGTCCTGGCCTCGTACACCGACACGGTGTTCCGCAACGGCTCGTCCGGCTACGCGCTGCTGACCTCGATGCTCGGCCTCGGCGCCATCACCGGGGCCCTCGCGTCCACCCGCCGGCGCCGCGTGCGGCTGCGCCAGCTCGTGGCGCTCGCCGTGCTCATCGGCGCCGCCCAGCTGGTGCTCGCGTCGCTGTCCGCGCACGGACCCTTCCTCGTGGTGCTCGTCGCGCTCGGCACCGTGATGCTGCTCTACATCACGGGCGGCAACACCCTCGTCCAGACGACCGTCGCAGGCGAGCTCCGCGGCCGGATCATGGCGCTCTACATGCTCACGTCGCTCGGCGCGCAGGGCGCGTCGGGACTGATCGTGGGCTGGGTGTCGGAGCACGCCGGTGCGCACGTGGCGATGGCGGTGTGCGCCGCCGGCCCGCTGCTCGGCGCGGCCGTCGTGGGGATCGGCGTGGCGCGCACGGCCGGCCTGCGTCCGCGGGACGCGGTGGCCGTCGCGGCGACGCGGGTGCGAAGGGTGCGGCGGTCCGGCCCCGCGGCCGCGGCCCGCACGGCGGCGTGTCGCACGGCCGGTCGACCCGCCCCCGTCCCGGCGCAGGGTCAGACGGCCAGGGTGTCCAGCGCGCCCTCGTCGTCGTCGTCCGTCTCGTCGTCGAACGCGGCCGTTGCGGCCGCCCCTGCGCCGCGGTGGCCCGGGGACGGAGCCGGCCCGGCGCCCATCGCGCCCGGCAGCACCGCCGCCCGCGAGACGAGCGCCCCCGCAGCGACCTCGTCCTGCGTGCCGGCGCCCTGCCGCACGAGCGTCACGCCGACGACGACGAGCACCGCCCCGAGGACCTGAACCGGCAGCGGCGCCTCCCCGAGCAGCAACCAGGCGAGGACCACGGAGAACAGCACCTCGGCGAGCCCGACGAACGACGCCACGCGCTCCCCGAGCATCCGGACCGAGATCGCGCTGATGCCGAACGCGATCGCCGTCGCCACGGTGCCGACGACGAGCACGGGCACCAGCCACGAGAGGTGAGCCCCGAGCACCACCACCTGCACGGCCGGCATCGCCACCGGCAGCACCCCGGCCACGCCCAGCAGGCCGACCGCCACCGCTCCGATGACCATCCCGGCGCCCGCCAGGGTCACGGGAGGAACCGTCAGCGGCTTGGCGGTCAGCGCCCAGTACGACGCGTTGCCGACCGCCGCGACGGCGGCGTAGGCGAGGCCGATCGGGTCGAGGCGGAGGTGGCCCGAGACGTCGAGCACCAGCACCAGGCCCGCGGCGGCCACCGCGGCGCCGGCGAGCACCGCCGCGGGCGGGCGGCGCCGCGTGCGCAGCCAGGACAGCGCGAGCAGGAGCAGCGGCGCGGTGTACTCGACGAGCAGGGCCACGGCCACCGGCAGCCGGTCGACCGCGAGGTAGTACAGGGTCGAGCCACAGCCGATCGACAGCACGCCGAACAGGAGCAGCGCCCGCCACTCGTCGCGCAGCAGGTGGTACCGGCCGTGCAGCGCCCGCAGCGCGGGGACGAGGAGGAGGACCGAGCCGATGCCGAGGCGCACGAGCATCGCGCCGCCCGGGGACCAGCCGGCCTCGAGCAGGGGCTTGACGGCGGGGCCGCTCGTCGAGAACCCCAGCGCGGCGAGGAGCGCGACGGTCAGGCCGATCCGACGGTTGCCGTCAGCGGGCACCGCGCGCCTCCTCACCCAGAGCGACCCAGAGCGACCCGGAGCGCCCGGTCGTCCGCGTAGGATCGCGCGTCAGGCGTCAACCATCCGTTCGTCCGTGACACTATGAGGTCCGGAATACAGGAGTCAACTTGACTTTTGCCCCTGACACCGAGGCGGCGCTGCAGGCAGCGGTCACGCTCGTCAACACCGGCCTGCGCCGGGACGGCGTCGACGCGATGGCCTCCGTGGCCGACCTGGACCGCTTCTACCTCGAGTACGGCTACACCGGCCGGCACGACCGCAGCGACGACGAGGTCGCCCAGGTGCGCGCCGTGCGCGACCGGCTGCTGCCGCTGTTCTCCGCGGGGCGCGACGAGGCGGCCGAGCTGGTCAACGGCATGCTCCGCGAGGCGATGGCGCTCCCCTACCTGACACGCCACGACCAGTGGGACTGGCACCTGCACGCCACGCCGCTCGACGCCCCCGTCGCCCAGCGGATCATCGTCGAGGCCGCCATGGCCTTCGTCGACGTCATCCGGTCCGACGAGTACGGCCGCGTCGCGGTGTGCGCGGCCCCCGACTGCCGGGCGGTGCTCATCGACCTCTCCCGCAACCGCTCGCGCCGCTTCTGCGACGTCAACAACTGCGCGAACAGGGCCCACGTCGCGGCCTACCGCGCCCGCCGCGCGGCCGACACCGCCTGAGCTCCTGGCGAACGTCCAGCCGTTTCATGGGCGCCGCACAGTCGCCTGGCCTAGCGTGGAACGCATGTGGGGGCCGCAGAGCTCCGCCGTCCTCGTGCTGGGCATCGTGCTCGCCGTGGCGGCCGTGGGGGGCACGCTCGTGGCGTGGAGCCGCGTGCGGGGCCCCGCCGCGCTCCGGGTGCTGCAGCGGGTCGGCCTCGTCCTGCTCTGCCAGCTCACGGCGGTCGGCGTCGTCGGCGTCACGATCAACCGCCTCGACGGCTTCTTCGCCACCTGGACCGACGTGGCCGGCATCCTCAGGGACGTCGGCGGCGCCGTGCCGACCGTCACGGCGTCGCCGCAGGTCCACACCGCGGGGGCGGTGAGCACGCACCCGGCGACGGCGGCCGACGCCACCCGCGGCCCCTTCACCTGGTCGGGCGGGCTGTGGCGGGCGCACGCGCACGGCGCCGCCTCCGGGATCACGGGCGACGTCCTCGTGTGGACCCCTCCGGGGTACGACCCGCACCGGGCCGGCGGCTACCGCGTGCTGCTCGCGCTGAGCGGCTACCCAGGCACGCCGGTGACCACCATCAACGGCCTCGACCTGCCGGCGGCCGTGACCTCCCGGGTGGCGGACGGCAGGCTGCCGGCCACCATCGTCGTCACCGCGTCGACCAACCTCGACGGGCGGAACTGGGACTGCGCCGACGTCCCCGGCGGCCCGCGCGTCACCACGTGGCTCACGCACGACGTCGCGCAGCTCGTCGGCCAGAGCTTCGACGTCGCGCCCGGGCGCTGGACGACGATCGGCGTGTCCACGGGCGCCTACTGCGCCGTGCGCCTCGCGGTGACCGAGCCCGCGGACGTCGGGGCGGCCATCGCCCTCAGCGGGGACGACGCGGCCGACTCCCCCGCCCTGGCCGGGCGCCTCGCCCACGCGAACGACCTGCGCACCCTGGTCGCCGAGGGCGCCACCCCGCCGGTGTCCCTCTTCGTGGGCGCCAGCCGCCAGGACGGCACCACCGCGGCCGATGCCGAGGCGCTGCGGGCGGCCGCCGGCCACGGCATCACCACGACCGTGCACGTGCGCGACGTCGGTGGCCACGTCTGGCCGGTGTGGGCCGCGATGGCGGCCGGCGGCCTCGACTGGCTCGGCACGCACGAGCCCGGCTGACGCGGCACGGGTGGTCCCGGCCGTCTGCGAAAATGGCGGCCATGTCCGACGCGACCCCTCAGCCGACCTCTGCCCCCGCGACCCTCGTCGCGCGCGCGGTACCCGAGAAGGTCTCGCTGGACGGGATCGAGGACCGCTGGGCCGGAGCGTGGCAGGAGCGCGGCACCTACGCATTCGACCGCTCGAAGCCCCGTGAGCAGGTCTACTCGATCGACACCCCGCCGCCCACTGTCTCGGGGTCGCTGCACGTGGGCCACGTGTTCAGCTACACGCACACGGACGTCGTCGCGCGCTTCCAGCGCATGCGGGGCGCCGACGTGTTCTACCCCATGGGCTGGGACGACAACGGCCTGCCGACCGAACGCCGGGTGCAGAACTACTACGGCGTGCGGTGCGACCCGTCCCTGCCGTACGTGGAGGGCTTCGCCCCGCCGCACGAGGGCACCGACGGGAAGGCCGTCAAGGCGTCCGAGCAGGTGCCCGTGTCGCGCCGCAACTTCATCGAGCTCTGCCTCCGGCTCTCCCAGGAGGACGAGCGCCAGTTCGAGGCGCTGTGGCGCCGGCTCGGGCTGTCGGTCGACTGGTCGATGACCTACCAGACCATCGGCGACCACGCCCGCGCGGTGGCGCAGGCGGCCTTCCTGCGCAACCTCGCCCGCGGCGAGGCGTACCAGGCCGAGGCGCCGGGCCTGTGGGACGTCACCTTCCAGACGGCCGTGGCGCAGGCCGAGCTCGAGGCGCGCGACTACCCCGGCTTCTTCCACCGCGTGGCGTTCCACCGGCCCGACGGCTCGCCGGTCCACATCGAGACCACCCGCCCCGAGCTGCTCCCCGCGTGCGTCGCGCTCATCGCCCACCCGGACGACGAGCGCTACCAGCACCTGTTCGGCACCACGGTGACCAGCCCGGTCTTCGGGGTCGAGCTGCCGGTGCTCGCGCACCACCTCGCCGAGCCCGACAAGGGCGCTGGCATCGCCATGTGCTGCACCTTCGGCGACCTCACCGACGTGCAGTGGTGGCGCGAGCTGCAGCTGCCGACGCGCTCGGTCGTCGGCCGCGACGGCCGGCTCCACCGCGACACCCCCGACTGGATCACCTCGGAGCAGGGCCGGGCGGCGTACGACGAGCTCGCGGGCAAGACGACGTTCTCGGCCCGCGAGGCGGTCGTCGCCCAGCTGCGCGCCGCCGGCGACCTCGACGGCGAGCCGACCGCCACGCAGCGCAAGGCCAACTTCTACGAGAAGGGCGACAAGCCCCTCGAGATCGTCACCAGCCGGCAGTGGTACATCCGCAACGGCGGGCGCGACGAGGACGTCCGCGCGGCGCTGCTGGCGCGGGGCGCCGAGCTGGACTGGAACCCCGAGTTCATGCGCGTCCGGTACGAGAACTGGGTGGGCGGCCTCACCGGCGACTGGCTCATCAGCCGGCAGCGGTTCTTCGGCGTGCCCTTCCCGGTCTGGTACCCCGTGGGCGAGGACGGCGAGCCGGACCACGACCACCCGCTGGTGCCCGACCAGGCCGCGCTGCCCGTCGACCCGTCGTCCGACGTCCCGGCCGGCTACACCGCCGACCAGCGCGACGTGCCCGGCGGCTTCACCGGCGACCCCGACATCATGGACACCTGGGCGACCAGCTCGCTCACGCCCCAGATCGCGGGCGGCTGGCTGGCCGACGAGGACCTGTTCGCCCGGGTGTTCCCCATGGACCTGCGGCCGCAGGCGCAGGACATCATCCGCACCTGGCTGTTCTCCACGGTGGTGCGCTCGCACCTCGAGTTCGACGAGCTGCCGTGGCGGCACGCCGCCATCAGCGGGTTCATCCTCGACCCCGACCGCAAGAAGATGAGCAAGTCCAAGGGCAACGTCGTGACCCCGATGGACCTCCTCGTCGAGCACGGCTCGGACGCGGTCCGGTACTGGGCCGCCTCCGCCAAGCTCGGCACCGACGCGGCCTTCGAGGTCGGCCAGATGAAGATCGGCCGCCGGCTGGCCATCAAGGTGCTCAACGCCTCGAAGTTCGCGCTCTCCTTCGGGGACGTCGAGCTCGACCCCACGCTCGTCACCAACCCGCTCGACCGCGCGATGCTGGCCGGGCTGGCCGACGTCGTCGACGGCGCGACGGCGTCGCTCGAGGCGTACGACCACACGCGCGCGCTCGAGCTGACCGAGTCGTTCTTCTGGACCTTCTGCGACGACTACCTCGAGCTGGTCAAGGACCGCGCGTACGGCGCCGACGGCGACGAGGCGGCGGCGCAGTCCGCGCGCGCCGCCCTCGGCCTGGCGCTCGACGTGCTGCTGCGGCTGTTCGCCCCGGTGCTGCCCTTCGCGACCGAGGAGGTCTGGTCGTGGTGGCGCGCCGGGTCGGTGCACCGCCAGCCCTGGCCCGAGACGGACGGCCTGCGCACGGCGGCCGCCGGCGCGGACCCGGCCGTCGTCACCGCCGCCGGTGGCGCGCTCGCCGCGCTGCGGAAGGTGAAGTCCGAGGCGAAGGTGTCGATGCGCACACCCATCGTGGCCGTGACGCTCGCCCTGCCCGCCGCGCTGCGGCCCGGGGTGGAGGCGGCCCTGGCCGACGTGCGCGCCGCCGGCCGCGTCGTCGGCCCCCTCGAGCTGGCGGACGACGACGTCGAGGCGCCGGTCGCACGCGCCGCGGAGCTCGGCGAGGCCGAGGCGCGGTCCTGACCACCGGCTCCGCACTAAGGTCGTCACACCCGCTTCACAGGAGCCCTCATGGACGAGTTCGCCTCCCCCTCGCTCGGCACGTACACCCCCGCCCTGTCCATCCCCGGGATGCTGGCCGAGCGCCTGGCACGTGACCCGGACGACGTCTTCCTCGAGCGCGCCGCCGGCATGGGCGGCTCCTGGGTTCCGATGACGGTCGCGGCGTTCGTCGCCGAGGTCACCGCCGTCGCCAAGGGCCTCGTCGCCTCCGGGATCGAGCCGGGCGACCGCGTCGGGATCATGAGCCGCACCCGGTACGAGTGGACGCTCGTCGACTTCGCGTGCTGGGCGGCCGGGGCGGTCGGCGTGCCGATCTACGAGACCTCGGCGCCCGAGCAGGTGAGGTGGATCGCCGGTGACTCGGGCACGAAGCTCGTCGTCGTCGAGACCGCGGCGCACGCGGCCGTCGTCGCGCAGGTGCGCGACGAGCTGCCCGACCTGGCGGACGTCCTGGTCCTGAACGAGGACGCCATCACGACGCTCGTCGCCCGGGGCGCGACGGCCGGCGTCACGGACGCGGAGATCGAGCGCCGATCGGCCCTCGCCGACGGCTCGACGCTGGCGACGATCATCTACACCTCCGGCACCACGGGCCGGCCCAAGGGCGTCGAGCTGACGCACGGCAACTTCGTCGCGCTCTGCCGTGAGGGCGCCGTCGGGCTCCGGGACGTGTGCGCCAAGCCGTACTCACGCACGCTGCTGTTCATGCCGTTGGCGCACGTGTTCGCGCGGTTCATCGAGGTGCTGTGCGTCACGACGGGCGCCACCCTCGGGCACACGCCGGACACCCGCAACCTCATCGCGGAGCTCGGGACCTTCAAGCCCACGTTCGTCCTGGCCGTGCCGCGCGTGTTCGAGAAGGTCTACAACTCGGCCGAGCAGAAGGCCGGCTCCGGGGTCAAGCTCCGCCTCTTCCGTTGGGCCGCGAAGGTGGCGATCACCTACTCCCGGGCGCTGGACACCGAGGGCGGCCCGAGCGGCGCGCTCAAGGCGCAGCACGCGCTCGCCGGTGCCCTCGTGCACCGCAGGCTGCGCGAGGCGCTCGGCGGCCGCGCCGAGTTCGCGGTCTCGGGCGGCGCGCCGCTGGGCGAGCGGCTCGGCCACTTCTTCCGCGGCATCGGCGTGAACGTGCTCGAGGGCTACGGGCTCACCGAGACGACCGCGCCCACGGCCGTCAACCGGCCCGAGCTGACCAAGGTCGGCACGGTGGGGCCCGCGTTCCCGGGGACCGCGCTGCGCGTGGACGACGAGGGCGCGATCTGGGTCAAGGGACCGCACGTGTTCCGCGGCTATCGCGGCATGCCCGAGGAGACCGCCGCCGTGCTCGTCGACGGCTGGTTCCAGACGGGGGACCTCGGCTCGCTCGACGCGGACGGGTACCTGACCATCACGGGTCGCAAGAAGGAGATCATCGTCACGGCCGGCGGCAAGAACGTCGCCCCCGCGCTGCTGGAGGACCGGCTGCGCGGCCACCCCCTCGTCAGCCAGGTGGTCGTCGTCGGCGACCAGCGGCCGTTCATCGGCGCGCTCGTCACGCTCGACGCCGACATGCTGCCCGGCTGGCTGTCCATGCACGGCCTGCCTCCGATGGACGTGACGACGGCCGCCCGCGACCCGCAGGTGCTCGAGGCCCTCGACCGCGCCGCGGAGCGCGCCAGCCAGGTGGTCTCCCGCGCCGAGTCGATCCGCAAGATCCGGGTCCTCACCACGGACTTCACCGAGGCGAACGGCTACCTGACGCCGTCGCTCAAGGTGAAGCGCGCCGCCGTCCTCAAGGACTTCGCGACCGAGATCGACGAGCTCTACGTCGACACCCGGCCGGGGCGCTGACCGCGCGCTACAGCTAGCCGAGCGAGCGCAACCGGCTCCGGTCGGCCGACTGCGACAGCAGCGAGCCGCTCGGCGTCGAGCCGTCCGACCAGCGCAGCAGCGCGCCGACGCCGTCCCGTGGTGCGGCGTCGCCCTCCTCGGCGAGCGTCACCCCGGCGTCCTGGCCCAGCGCGGCGCGGACGAGGGCGACGTGCGCGGTCATCTTCCGCGGTGCCGCCGACAGCCCGAGCCCGTCGAGGTCCCCCGCCGAGACGCCCAGCTGGAGCGGCTCGGCGCCCACCCACAGCTCGCGCGTGCTCAGGGCGCCCTCGATCGCCCCGATCGCCAGCACCAGCTCGGCCACCTGACCGCGTCGCAGCACCTCCACGACGTCGCCCAGCCCGCTGACGGCGCCGTCGCCACGGCCCGTCGCCTCGGCGAACCGTGCCAGCACGGCCTCGCGTCGCCTGGCGCGGAACGCCGCCGCCGCCTCCCGCAGGTGCACCTTGAAGGCGCCCTCGTGCACGCCCTCGCCGCGGCCGCCGCCCGGCACGTCGACGGCACGGTCCCGGACGGCCTGCCCCACGCAGTCCTTGACGAACCCGAGGGTGCGCAGGTCGCCGGTGAGGACCACGAGGTCGGGGGCGTCGTCGGCCACCGCCTTCTCCAGCGCGTGGGCGATCACCTCGGCGTTGCGCTGCCAGGAGTCCTCGGCGCGGGTCTGCGCGCGGCGCGCGAGATCGCCCTCGCGGGTCTTGTGCACGTCGTCGTGCCCACCGGTGACGGTCGTCGTCTCCGGGGTCCGGTTGCGCTCGCCGCTCGTCAGGCGCGTCAGGTCGGCGCCCGTCCGGTCCACCGCGACGACGAGCAGGCGCACGGCCTCCTCCGCCGCCCGGACCACCGGCAGCAGCGCCGGTGCCGGCCCGACGTCGAGGCGGGAGGTCGCCGGTGGCACCGACAGGATCCGGTCGACGAGGACCTCGTGCGCGTCCGCGACGAGGACCCGCCCGTGCGGGTCGTGCCGGCCGTCCGGGACGGCGAGCCGCGCGCCGATCTCGTCGAGCACCGCCGGGTCCACCCCGGGGGGCGCCGACCGGCGCAGGCCCTTCCACCGCTCCGCGGTGTCCAGCTCGATCCCCGTGCCCGCCGGCGTCGCATCGACGTACACCGTGGTGAAGGGACCGGGCCGTCCCAGCAGGGGCTTGAGCGCGTGCAGCTGCATCGGCACCTCCGCGACGAGGACGCCCAGGCCGGCCGCCCGGCGAGGCGTTCCCCCCACCTTGGGCCACCGGCGCCCGGCCCGCCACCGCAGGGCCCCACGGCGACCGTCCCGTCAGTCGAGGAGACGACGGAGCTCGGCCTGCGCGCGCTCCACGAGCGTCCGGGCCGTGTGGTCGGAGGTGCCGAGGTGGCGGCCGATCCTGCGGTACGACCACTCCGCGCCGTCGTCGAGGCCGTAGCGCAGGACCAGCGCCTCGGCCGCGCGCGGGTCCATGCGGACCAGGCCGCTGCGCACCGCACTGACGAAGTCCCGCGCGACCGCGACGTCCTGCGGGTCGGCCAGGGGGTAGCCCGGCGCCGGCAAGTCCTCGTCCTCCTCGACGGGATCCGTGCGCAGCTGCCGATGGAGCGCGGCGACGGTCGCCGCCGAGATGCCCAGCGCGGCGGCGGCGAGGTTCAGGCTGTCCGCGTTCTCGTCGAGCGCGCGGCGTACCGCGACCGTGCGCCCGACCAGGTCGCTGGGCACGACCGCGGGGAACTCCTGCCGCGCGATGGCCCGCTGGATCTCCTTGCGCACCCAGGTGTGCGCGTAGGCACCGAACGGCACGGCACGGTCCGGGTCGAACCGCCCGGCGGCGATGAGCAGCCCGAGGATCCCCGCCTGACGCAGGTCCGCCCGGTCGACCCGCCACGTCCGGTACCGCGCGACCTCGCGGTCGACGAGGCCGGAGTGCGCCGCGACCAGCCGCGCCCGGTCGGCGGCGCCGGGCACCGCGTGCTGACTGCTCACTGCCGTGGTCTCCCGGGGCTCGTCGCCGTGGTGCCTGCCGATCCTGCGATACCGCACGGGACGCCGGGTGCGAGGCTCGCACCGCGACCCGAAGGCGGTATCCCCTGGGGCGACCGACGACCACCGCACCCGAAAGGCCCCGCACCATGCCCGATCTCGACAGCACTCCCTGGACCGCTCTCCCGATCGTCCCCTACGGCGCCGTCCTGCACGTGCCGGGGGGCTGGGAGGCACTGCCGCCCGTGCCGGCCAACGGCCCGGAGGTGCTGCGGGCCACCGGGGGCCCGCGCGAGAACCTCATCGTCTTCAAGGTGCCGACGAGGGGACGCAGCGCCGTGCAGGTGGCGGACACCGCGCAGGAGAGGCTGGCGGCCCACGGCTACGACGACTTCGTCCGTACGCAGGTGACCTTCGCCGGCCGGCCCGGGGTCGCGCTCGACTTCGTGACGGTCCGCGACGCCGACGGCGCCGTGGTCTACCGGACCCGGGAGTACTTCGCCGTGCGCGGGCATGCGGCGTTCATCCTCGGCATGGGAAGCGCGACGTGGGAGCAGCACCTGCCGCTCATCGAGGCGATCGCCGAGCGGTTCGAGCTCACCGACTGACCTGCGACGGGCTCACACCTGCTGCGAGCGGTCCAGCGCGATCTCCTCGTGGTGCCGGATCACCTCGGCGACGAGGAACGCGAGGAACTTCTCGGCGAACTCCGGGTCGAGGTCGGCCTCGCGCGCCAGCGCGCGCAGCCGCGCGATCTGCACCGCCTCACGCTCGAGGTCGGACGGCGGCAGCCCCAGCTCGGCCTTGAGCACGCCGACGCGCTGGGTCGCCTTGAACCGCTCGGCGAGGATGTGGACCAGCGCGGCGTCGATGTTGTCGATGCTGTGCCGCAGGCGGGCCAGCTCCGGCGGCACGCCGCCGGGGGACGCCTCCGTCACGCGCTCTTCTCTCGTGGCGTGCGCTTCTCCCGCGGGACGTCGCGCGGCACCAGCGTCGGGTTGACGTTCTTCAGCACCACGTCGCGCGTGATGACGACGCGGGCGACGTCGTCCCGGCTCGGCACCTCGAACATCACCTGCTGGAGGACCTCCTCCATGATCGCCCGCAGCCCGCGCGCGCCGGTGCCGCGCAGCAGCGCCTGGTCGGCGATGGCGCCCACCGCGTCGTCGTCGAACTCGAGCTCGACGCCGTCGATCTGGAACATCCGCTGGTACTGCTTGATCAGGGCGTTGCGTGGCTCGGTGAGGATCCGCACCAGGGCGGCCCGGTCGAGCGGCGACACGGTGGTGATGACGGGGACGCGGCCGATGAACTCCGGGATGAGCCCGAACTTCAGCAGGTCCTCCGGCATGACCTCGCCGTAGACGTCGACGTCGTCGGCGGTGTGCAGCGCGGCGCCGAACCCGATCCCCCGCCGCCCGGCGCGGCTCGTGATGATGTCGTCCAGCCCGGCGAACGCGCCCGCGACGATGAACAGCACGTTCGTCGTGTCGATCTGGATGAACTCCTGGTGCGGGTGCTTGCGGCCGCCCTGCGGCGGCACGCTCGCCGTGGTGCCCTCGAGGATCTTCAGCAGAGCCTGCTGCACGCCCTCGCCGGAGACGTCGCGCGTGATCGACGGGTTCTCGCTCTTGCGGGCGATCTTGTCGATCTCGTCGATGTAGATGATCCCGGTCTCGGCCTTCTTGACGTCGTAGTCCGCGGCCTGGATGAGCTTGAGGAGGATGTTCTCCACGTCCTCGCCGACGTAGCCCGCCTCGGTGAGGGCCGTGGCGTCGGCGATGGCGAACGGCACGTTGAGCATCTTCGCCAGGGTCTGCGCCAGGTACGTCTTGCCGCAGCCGGTGGGGCCGATGAGCAGGATGTTCGACTTGGCGATCTCGACGTCGTCGGCCGACCGGTCACCGGCCTGCACGCGCTTGTAGTGGTTGTAGACGGCCACGGCGAGCGACCGCTTGGCGGGCTCCTGGCCGATGACGTACTGCTCGAGGAACTCGAAGATCTCCTTCGGCTTCGGCAGCTCGACCATGCCGGTCTCGGTGGCCTCGGCGAGCTCCTCCTCGATGATCTCGTTGCACAGGTCGATGCACTCGTCGCAGATGTAGACACCAGGTCCTGCGATGAGCTTCTTCACCTGCTTCTGCGACTTGCCGCAGAACGAGCACTTGAGGAGATCGGCTCCGTCTCCGATACGGGCCACTGGCCATCCCCTTCCTGGTGGTCGCCGCCGGTCGGTCGGTCGTCGTACGCCCCATTGCACACCACCCGGGGCCCGGTGTCAGCCTAGGTCGGCCGAACGCCCGGCGTGTTGCCGTACCGGGCGCGGCGCGGCCCCGGACGCCACGCGGTCGCGCCGCGGGTGCCGGGGCCGCCCGTGCGTCAGACGCCCTGCGCGGTCGCGGCGACGACACCCTTCCGGCTCGCCAGCACCTGGTCGACGATGCCGTAGGCCACCGCCTGCTCGGCCGTGAGGATCTTGTCGCGCTCGATGTCCCCACGGACCTGCTCCACGGACTGGCCGGTGTGCTGGGACAACGCCTCCTCCAGCCACTCACGGATGCGGATCAGCTCGTTGGCCTGGATCTCGATGTCCGAGGCCTGGGCGTAGCCGCCACCCTCCATGGAGGGCTGGTGGATGAGCACGCGCGCGTTCGGCAGCGCCAGGCGCTTGCCGGGCGTGCCGGCCGCCAGCAGCACCGCGGCCGCCGAGGCGGCCTGGCCCAGGCACACGGTCTGGATCTGCGGCTTGATGTACTGCATCGTGTCGTAGATGGCCGTCAGGGCCGTGAACGAGCCGCCGGGCGAGTTGATGTAGAGGATGATGTCGCGGTCCGGGTCGGTGCTCTCCAGCACCAGGAGCTGGGCCATGACGTCGTCGGCCGAGGCGTCGTCCACCTGCACGCCGAGGAAGATGATCCGGTCCTCGAACAGCTTGGTGTACGGGTCCTGGCGCTTGAAGCCGTAGGCCGTGCGCTCCTCGAACTGGGGCAGCACGTAGCGGCCCTGTGGCGATGCGGCGAGACCGCCGAAGCCACCGGCCCCGGCCATCCGCCCGGCCCGCGCGACGAACTGCGATTCGGTGCTCACTGGATACTCCTCGTTCGTCGGGCGCAGGTCAGTTGGTGCCGCCGCTGCCGGTCACGGAACCGGCGGTGGCGACGACGTGGTCGATGAACCCGTACTCGAGCGCCTCCTGCGCCGTGAACCAGCGGTCGTGGTCCGCGTCGGCGTTGATCTGCTCGATCGTCTTGCCGGTCTGCTCGGCGGTCAGCTCGGCCAGCACCCGCTTCATGTGCAGGATCAGCTCCGCGTTGATCCGCACGTCGGTCGCGGTGCCGCCGAAGCCGCCGGACGGCTGGTGCATGAGCACGCGCGTGTGGGGCGTGGCGTACCGCTTGCCCTTGGCGCCCGACGAGAGCAGGAACTGCCCCATCGACGCGGCCATGCCCATGGCGATGGTGGCGACGTCCGGCTTGATGTACTGCATGGTGTCGTAGATCGCCATGCCCGCCGTGATCGATCCCCCCGGCGAGTTGATGTACAGCCAGATGTCCTTGTCCGGGTCCTCGGCGGCGAGCAGCATCATCTGGGCGCAGATCGCGTTCGCGTTCTCGTCGCGCACCTCGGAACCGAGCCAGATGATCCGCTCGCGCAGCAACCGGTTGTAGATGTGGTCGTTGAGGCCGAACCCCGGGGTCTCGGTCCGGGCGATCGCCGGCACCAGCTCGTTCACGACTCGCTCCTTACGCTCGCGTTGGCAAGGACACTAACGCCCGCGCGGGGAGGGACTTCCCCGCGCGGGCGTCGTTTCGCTGTCGGCGCAGGACGCCGCCCAGCGGTGGTGTCAGGGGCGCAGCAGCGACGAGATGTCGGTCGCGGCGTCGGTGTCGACCGGCGCCAGGTCGGGCTCCCCGGCCTGCGAGGCGGCGGCCGCCTGGACCACCTGGTCGACGGCCGAGGCGGTGGCCGCGTCCTCCTCGTCGGTGCCGATGTACTCGGACAGGTCGACCGGCTCGCCCTTCGGGTCGACGACCTTGACGTGCCGCAGGCTCATCGCCAGCGCCTTGCTGCGGGCGACCTCGGCCACCATCGAGGGGATCTGGCCCTGCTGGTCGATCGTCTGGATGAAGGTCGACGGGTCCATGCCGTACTGGCGGGAGGCGTTGACCAGGTAGTCGACGAGCTCGCCCTGGCTGACCTTGACCTCGAGCTTCTCGGCGAGCGTGTCGAGGAGGATCTGGTTGCGCAGCACCGTGGTGGTGTCGGCGCGGACCTCGGCCCCGTGCTCCTCGTCGCCGACGCGGTTCTCGGCCTCGAGGTGACGCACGACCTCGGCCTCGACGACGCCGGTCGGCACCGGGATCTCGATGCCGGCGACGAGCGCCTCGAGCAGCTTGTCGCGCGCCTGGATCGCGCGGTTCGAGCCCTTGATGCGGGCCACCTGCTCGCGCAGGTCGGCCATGAGCTCGTCGAGCGTGTCGAACTCGCTGGCCAGCTGCGCGAAGTCGTCGTCGGCCTCGGGGAGCTGGCGCTCCTTGACGGTCGAGGCCGTCACCGTGACCTGGGCCGTCTCGCCCGCGTGCTCGCCGCCGACGAGCGCGGACTCGAAGGTCGTCGTCTCCCCCGCCGACAGCGAGGTGAGCGCGTCGTCGAGACCCTCGAGCATGTTGCCGGAGCCGATCTGGTAGCTGACGGCCGAGACCTTGTCGATCTCCTCGCCGTCGATGGTGGCCACCAGGTCGATCTGGACGAAGTCGCCGTCCTGCGCCGGGCGGTCGACGCCGACCAGCGTGCCGAAGCGCTCGCGCAGGGAGTCGAGGCGGCCGGCGACGTCCTCGTCGGACACCTCCTCGCTCTCGACCTCGACCGTGATGTCGTCGAGCGACGGGACCTCGATCGTCGGGCGGACCTCGACCTCGGCGGTGAAGTGCAGCTCACCCTCCTCGCCGGGCGCCGTCGCCGTGAGGCCGGGGACCTGCGTGACGTTGACGTCCGGCTGGCCCAGGGGGCGCAGGTTGTTCTCGCGGACGGCCTCCGCGTAGAAGGTGCCGAGGCCCTCGTTGACGGCGTGCTCGATGACGGCCGGGCGGCCGACGCGCTGGTCGATGATGCGCGGCGGGACCTTGCCCTTGCGGAAGCCCGGGACGCTCACCTCGGCGGCGATGTGCTTGTAGGCCTCGTCGATGTTCGGCTTGAGCTCGTCGTAGGTCACCTCGACGGTCAGCTTGACCTTGGTGGGCTCCAGGGTCTCGACGGCGCTCTTCACGATGCTGCTCTCCAACTGGCTCGGGGGGTGCCGGTGCTCCGTGCTCCGGCGGGCGCTGCGCGGCCTACGACGAGCACGCGCGGCCGCGCGCAGGCGACCACCGATCCTACGTCCTGCCGGTCACCCGCCCAACCGACCTTCAGCCTTCCCCTGCCCGCTCCCACGACGCCACCGGGCCTGGGATCACCACGAAGAGGGGGTGCGGCGCCGGTGCGGCCGTGCTCCAGCGCTCCGCGTCCTTCGGGCTCCGCGCCGCGAGCTTGGCGCCGAGGTGGCGCCACTCCAGCGCGAGCTGGCCGTCGGTCACCGTCAACCGCACCGGCTCTCCCTGTCGGAGGATGCGCCCCGCGTCGAACCGGTAGCCGCGGGCCGTCGCCTCGTCGCGCAACCCGGCCAGGTAGGCGCCGATGGCCGCCATCGGGTCCGGCTGCTCGCGGAACCGGTCCAGCTGCGGATGGTGCTGGTAGCCCTTCGTGGCGCCCACCAGGACGGCCTGCGCGAGCAGGGACTCGCGCCAGCAGGCCAGCAGGCCCTGGCGGTCCAGGTACCGGGGGTGGAGCGACCACATCCGCACGGGACCAGGATGCCCTCCGATACGATCTGGCGGTCCCGCCGCCCGTGCCATGCGCGCGCCGGGGGGCGCGCGGCCGTAGCTCAATGGCAGAGCCCCAGTCTTCCAAACTGGCTACGCGGGTTCGATTCCCGTCGGCCGCTCCAGTAGATACCCAGGTCAGATGGCCTGTTCCGAGGTCAAACCTCACCGGCGGCGCCCGGAAGACCGAAGCAAGGCGGCCGGGGCGCCACTGCCCAGGCCGCCTCGCGGGTCGGTCACTTCTTCTTCTTGTCCTTCTTCTTGTCCTTCTTCTTCGCCACGGCGACGCCCCTCCTTCCACCTGGTCACGTTGACCCAAGAGTCAACCCTCAGTTGACGCGACCGTCAACTTCTCGTTGTCGTCCGGCCGCCCTACGATGGACTCGTGGCCGGATCGGAGCGGGACGCGCGAGCGAGGCGACGCGGCGCGCTCGAGGCCACGGCCGACTCCTTGACGGTGCTGGCCGCCGCCCGCCGGCGACGTGAGAGCGCCGAAACCCGGGAGCTGGACGCTGTGCGGGCAGCACGGGACGCCGGGGCCTCCTGGGGCGACATCGGCGACCTCTACGGCCTGACCAAGCAGGGCGCCCAGCAGCGCTTCAAGCCCCTGCTCGGACGCATCCACCCCTTCCCGGACGACTCCGGGACCAACCGGCCCGACGCCGCGCCCGCCTGAGAGCCGGGAGTCCGACAGGAGCTCGGCGCGCGTGTACTCGAACGCTGGCACGGCCTTGTCCGCGGTGGCCGGACCCCGCCCTGGCGGTGCGCCCGTCCCCTGTCGTCGACGGACGAGCCGTCCACGCGCGCGAGCGACACGAGGATCAGTCTTGCCGACCACCGCCGCCATCCGCCGTGGCGGCGACGAGCGCCAGGATGAACCGAGCATGCTCGACCATCGCGATGTCGAGGAACGTGCCATCCGCGAGGAGGACGACGCCGACGCCGGCATCCCCCGCGGCACCCACGCTGTCGATCACGCGCTGGGCGTGCGCGACCTCATCCGGTGCCGGGGCGAAGGCTGTCCGGATCACGTCCAGCTGCCCGGGATGGATCGCCGCCCGGCCGCAGAACCCGAGCCGTCGCCCGACGAGGCACGAGTCCCGAAGCCCATCGCGGTCTCGCACGTGCGGGTAGACGGACATCGTCGGCGAGGGAAGCCCGGCGGCACGTGCCGCGACGATGATGCGCGAGCGGGCGAAGGCAAGTCCCTCCTCCGCGGTGCAGCGCATGTCCGAGAGCAGGTCCGCCTCGCCTAGGCCGACGGAGGCGACGGTGGACGCTGCGGTGGCGAGCGCGAACGCGTTCTCGACGCCCAGCGCGCTCTCGATGAGCAGGTGCAGCGGCCGGCCTGGAAGCCGCGCCGCGACCTTCACGACGTCATCGGACGTCTCCACCTTCGGCAGGCGCACGCCGACGTCCGTCCGCAAGGACGACACCAGGGTGAGGTCCTCGTCGTGCCACGGCGTCGCGGTCGCGTTGACCCTGACCTGGACCGGGCGCGTCGAACCGGCGACCAGCTCTCGGACCGTGTCACGGGCGGCCGCCTTGTGCGCGGGGGCGACGGCGTCCTCGAGGTCGAGCACCACGACGTCGGCAGAGGAGCGCAGGGCCTTGGCGACGAGGTCGGGCCGATCGGCCGGCGCGTAGAGGAGGGTGACGACGAGCGCGTTCATATGTCGCCGCCGGCCCGCAGCGCGGCGATGCGCTCGTCGCTGAAGCCGAGGTCGCGCAGCACGGCAGCGGTGTCCGCGCCGTGTGGCCGCCCCGTGTGGGCGATGACGGCGTCGGCGTCCGAGAGCCGGAAGAGAGGGCCCTGCATCGTCATCGGCCCGAGGTCCGGGTCGTCGATCTCGTGGATCGTGCCGAGCGCCCGGAACTGGGGATCCTCGACGATGTCGTGGGCGTCGTAGATCGGCGCGACGGCGGCGTCGGCCGCCTCGAAGGCCGCGACGACCTCGTCGCGGGTCCGGCGCCGGATCCAGCTGCCGACCACGGCGTCGAGCTCGTCGGCGTGCTCGGCGCGGGAGGCACCCGCGGCGAACCACGGCTGCTCGGCCAGCTCGGGGTGCCCGACGAGCCGGACCACCCGCTCCGCGACGGACTGTGCCGACGTGGACACGGCCACCCACCGGTCGTCGGCCGTGCGGTAGGTGTTGCGCGGGGCGTTGTTTGACGACCGGTTGCCGGTGCGGGCCTGCACGGTGCGCAGCTGGTCCCATCGGGTGATCTGTGGGCCGAGCATCGCCAGGATCGGCTCGATGATCGCCAGGTCGATCTGTTGGCCGCGCCCGGTCCGTTCCCTGGCGTGCAACGCCACCATGACGGCGTACGCGCAGGCCAGGGAGGCGACGCCGTCGGCCAGCCCGAAGGGTGGCAGGGTCGGTGGCCCGTCGGGTTCGCCGGTGAGGCTGGCGAACCCGGACATCGCCTCGGCCAGCGTGCCGAAGCCCGGACGTCCTCGGTAGGGACCGGTCTGCCCGAAGCCGGTGACCCGGGCCAGGACCAGGCGGGGGTTCGCCGCGGACAGCACGTCGTAGCCCAGGCCCCACCGTTCGAGCGTCCCCGGGCGGAAGTTCTCGATGACGACATCCGACCTGCGGGCGAGCGCGAGGAACACCTCGCGGCCGCCGGGCCGCGACAGGTCCGCCGTGACGGTCGCCTTGTTGCGGCCCAGCGTCTTCCACCAGAGGTTGACACCGTCCTTGGCCACCCCGTGCCCACGGGAGGGGTCGGGCTTGCGCGGGTGCTCCACCTTGATCACCTCGGCCCCCATGTCGCCGAGGTGCATGGCGGCCATGGGGCCCGCGAACAGCGTGGACGCGTCGACCACGCGCAGGTCCGCCAACGGATGCGCCTTCATGGTCGTGCCTCCTCGATCGCCCACGCGCAACGGAACCCGACCCACCGGCTCCGCGCCAGTCCGAGGCCGGGCACCAGCAGCTTCGCGGTCAGCTCCGGCGGCTGCGGCCCGCCGTCGAAGTACCACTCCGACCCGAGTGCCGCGTGGTCGCAGCCGCCCTTGAGCATCGCGAACCGGGTGCGGCCGTCGGTGTGCTCGCTGTCGGTCCAGTTCCACACGAGCGGCGGACGGCGCCGCAGCGCACCGGTCTGCGCCGCGAGCTGCCACTCGTCCTCCGTGGGCAGCCGGCCGCCTCGCCACGCGCAGTAGGCGCGTGCGTCCGCGAGGTCGACGAACACGACCGGGTCGTCGTCGTGACCGGCCGGGGGCCGACCGCCGGACCAGTGGGCCAGGAAGCGGTGCGGCACCGCCGGCCGGTAGCGGGTCGCGCCCAGGAACTGCGCGAACTGGGCATTGCTGACCTCGAGGGCCCCCACCGCGACCGGGGCGGCGGAGGCGCCGTCACGCTGCAGCGTGCGCGTGTCGTGCAGCCGTGGCGGCAGCGGCTTCCACTCGTCGACGTACGGAGCGCCCTGGTACATGCCCGTCTCACGGGCCCGGTACCGCACGGTCAGCACCCACGGGCCTTCGGGCACGACGACGGTCTCCTCGGCGATCGCCGCACGGGGCACCGGCGGCGGCGCCGGTGGACCGACGCGGGTGGCCACCCGGTGGTGGAACCGCGCATCGGGCACGTGGTCGAGCCCGCGCATGGCGGCTCGGAGCGCGGGCAGCCAGGCGGGTTCCGGTGTCCCGGGCTCAAGGACGAGGACGGCCGCGATGCCGTGCGCCGGGACCAGGACATCCTCGCCGCCGGCGGGCTGGTCCCGGTCGGGTGTGGCCGTCAGGTCCACGGCCGTGCCCGGGGTGCCATCGGGGAGCACGCGGCCGGTGACATCGTCGTCGCCGCGATTGACCAGCGCCCACAGCTGGACGCCGCCCTGCGCGAAACGTGAGGCGTGCAGGCCCTGCGGCGCCCCTGCCGCGAGCGGGGCCAGGGGCGTCCAGTCACCGGCGAGCAGCAGGTTGTCCGTCGCTCGCTGCACCGTGAGCATCCGACCAGCGGTGCCGGCGTCACGCGCGTTCCACCCCACCCAGACGCCGAAGACGACCTCCCAGACCATCACCCCAGCGCCGTTGAGCCAGGCAGACTGGAGCTCCTCGGCATGGTCGCGGTGCCAGCGGCGGGTGTGGTGCTGCATGTGCCGACGCTCGAACCAGTGGGCGCGCAGCACCCCCGGCACAGGTGAGTCCGCGAAGTACTGGGCCCAGGACGCCGCGTGGTCGCCGATCCGTTCGACGGCGAGCTTCGACTCGCCCTCCAGCACGATCCCCGGTCGCACCCGCCGCAGCGCTCCGACCAGCTCAGGGTCGGCCTTGCGCAGCGTGTCGAGGAAGACGCCGTCGACGCCGAGGTCCGCGACCAGCGAGGCGAGCTCCGTGACGTCGTCGCCGGCCCGACGGGTGCCGACGTCCCACGGGTTGTAGTCGACGAAGACGTGCAGACCGGCCGCGTGCAGGTCGTCGACCAGGGTGCGCAGCCCCGGGACGTCGCGGTACCAGTCCCACTGGTTGCGTTCGTCGATGCCGATCACCGGGTAGGCGTGCCAGAGGACGACGGCGTCCAGGCCGCCGAACCGCTCGCGCGCGTCCGCGAGGAACCGATCGGGCGTGAACCTGCCCTGCTCGGCGTCGTAGAGCAGCTCGTCCCAGAGCCACACCTGGGCGACCGCGTGGCAGCGCGCCGCCCAGGCCGCCGCCGGTTCGTCGTAGATCCGGCCGTCGTAGTCGATCCGGTCACGGGAGGCGGTGCGCCACTCGGCAAGGCGCGCGCGCCAGGCGGGCAGGTCGCCGGGGTCGTCCGGGGCGGCGAAGATCTTCGCCCCGTCGAGGTGAGCGACGAGCGCCGGGGTGAGCGGCGCGCGCAGGTCCACGACGGTCGGCAGGTCGATCGACCGCGGGACGAGTGCGTCGAACGCCTCGCTCATGCGAGCCGCCCCAGGGCGGCCAGGACCTCGGCGGCCGTCGGGATCCCCGACTGTGCGCCCCGGCGCGTGACCGCCAGGGCGCCCGCCACGACGGCCGCCCGCGCCGCCGCGACGACCTCCACGCCGTCGGCCAGGCGAGCCGCGAGGACGCCGCAGAACGTGTCCCCCGCTCCGGTGGAGTCGACGGGGTCGACGTCGAGAGAGGGCACGTGCACCACCGGAAGGCCGCGCCGTGCGACGAGCGCACCCAGGGCACCCATCGTCACCACGACGGTCGGCACCGTCGCCAGCAGGTGCTCCACCGCGGTGTCGACGTCGCCGCCGCCGGGGCCCAGGTCGATCGCCTCGTGCTCGTTGACCACGAGCACGTCGACGGCGTCCCACAGCTCGTCGGGCAGCGGCCGCGACGGTGCCGCGTTGAGCACCAGGAGGCACGCGGCCCGGCGCGCCGCTGCCGCGGCGAGCACCACCTCGAGCGGCACCTCCAGCTGGGCCAGGACCACGTCCGCGCCGGCCACGGCGGCGGCCGCCGCGGGGGTCAGGGCGAGCCGCGCGTTCGCGCCGGCCGCGACGACGATCGAGTTCTCGCCATCCGGCGTGACGGTGATGAGCGCGGTGCCGGTCGGCACATCCACCCGGCCGACCGCCTCGGTGGCGACGCCCGCTCCGTGGAGCGACTCCAGCAGGAGCTCGGCCGCGTCGTCACGGCCGAGCGCGCCGACGAACACGGTCGCCGCCCCTCCGGCGCGGGCCGCGGCCACGGCCTGGTTCGCCCCCTTGCCGCCGGGGCTGCGGCGCAGGTCGCCGCCGAGCACCGTCTCGCCCGGCCCGGGGTGGCGGTCCACGTCGACCACCAGGTCGACGTTCGCCGAGCCGATCACTGCCACTCGCCCGGTCATCGCGTCCGCCGCAGCTCGTCAGCCAGCAAGGACGTTCGGGCGGCGAGGTCGACGATGCGCTGCTCGCCCCCGGGCAACGACGTGGCGATCCGCCCCGCGATGGGCCCGGACCACTCCTCGCCGATCCCCTGGACACCAACCAGGGCACCGACCACCCCGCCGACCGTCGCACCGACCGAGTCGGTGTCCCACCCGGCCGTCACGGCGGCGCACACGCTGTCACCGTAACGACCGCCGCCACGCTCGAGGGCGAACGCGATGGTCGCCGCGTTCGGCAGCACGTGGACCCAGTGCAGGTGGCCGTAGTGGCGGTGCAGCTCGTCGAGGCCGTCGGCGAGGGTGCCGCCGTGCCGCCCGGTGCGACGACCCAGCTCGATCGCCTCCGCGAGCGCACTCTCCGGTGGCACGACGGCCGATGCGGTGTCCAGCACCGCCTCGACCGAGTCGGCCACCACGGCCGTCGCGGCGAGCGCGGCGGCCCACATCGCACCGTAGAGGCCGTTGCGGGTGTGGCTCAGCCGGGCGTCCCGCCAGGCGAGCTCGGCGGCCCGGAGCGGTTGACCCGGCGCGGTCCAGCCGTAGACGTCCGCGCGGATCAGCGCGCCGATCCACTCCCGGAACGGGTTGCGCAGCCGGGCGGTCTCCGGCGCCGCGTACGCCTCGAGAAGGTTGCGGTATGCGGCTCGTTCGGCGGTGAACACCCGCCCGGCGGGGAGCTGGTCCAGCCAGAGCTGGGCCACGTCGTCCGTGGTGAACCCGAACCCGTGCCGCTCGAGGAGCAGCAGCCCCAGCATCGGGAAGTTCAGGTCGTCGTCCTCCGGGGCACCGGAGATGTTCTCCTCGAGGCTGGTCGGCGCGCTGCGGCGGTTCCAGGGCCACCGGGCCGCCACGTCGGCGGGCAGGCCCACGGCGGTGAAGTAGCGGTCCAGCGGCCAGCGACCGGTCGACCGGAGGATCTCCTCGATGCCCTGCCGAGGGATCTTCTCCACCGGCTTGCCCAGCACGCACCCGGCGGCGCGGCCCGTCCACGCACCCTCGAGTCGCTCGCCGAGGTCGCGGCCCGGCCGCACGACGGTGGCGGCTCCGACCAGGCGCGCCAGGTCCGCCCACTCGGCGGGCTGCGAGGGGTCCGGCGGGGCAACGGTCGCGTCCAGCTCGTCGAGGAGCACGCCGGCCAGCGTCCGCAGCCGCCGCTCGGCGCGCGCCTCGGACGCGCCCGAGACCCTTGGCGTCGGGTCGCCGCCGGCCGCGACCCACCGGTCGAGCACGCCGGACACGTCCTTGCCCTCGGCCTCCGACTGCACAAGCTCGTGGGCCAGGAGGTCCTCCGGCTGGGCCCAGGTGAGCCTCATCGGTGCTCCGTGGATGCCTGGCGCGACAACGCCGCCAACCGCGCGGCGCGCTGCGCGGCACGGCGTGCGTCGGCGGTGACCAGGTCCGCGGTGACCTCGGCCATGAGGCGCCCGGTCGCGTGCAGGTCGATGCGGCTCGCCTGCTCGATCTCGTCCAGCCACTCGGCCGGCACCGCCGCGGTCCCGCCCAGGCCCGCCGCGAGGGCGCCCGCCATCGACGCGATCGAGTCGGCGTCCCGGCCGTAGTTCACCGCGGCCAGCACTGCGCCCCGGTAGTCGCCCCGGTGGGCGGCGAGCAGCGCCAGGGCCACCGGGAGCTCCTCGATCGACTTGGTGCGCGAGGGGCGGCGCGCATCCATCGCCGGCGCCCGGTAGTCGTCCCCCACGCTGTCGAAGGGAGCGACAGCGGCGCGCACCCGGTGCGCCAGCCCGCGCTCGGCGTCGTCGCCCACCGGCGGCGGCACGGTGGCCACCGCGTCGAGGACCGCCTCGATCGCCGCCGCGGTGCCGTCGTGGGCGAGTCGGCGCGCGGCGTCGAGGACGGAGTCGAGGGTCGCGTCCGGTGCGACGGAGGCCGCGACGGCTGCTGCGAGCACCCCCGCCGCCTCCCGTCCGTAGCTGGACTGGTGCGCGCCCGCCACGTCGATCGCCTCGGCGTACGCGGCCGCGGGCTCCCCCGGGTTGGCCAGCCCCACGGGGGCGATGAACATCGCGGCGCCGCAGTTGACGATGTTGCCCGTCCCGGCCTCACGCGGGTCGACGTGCCCGTAGTGAAGCCGCGCCACCAGCCACTTCTCGGCGAGGAACACCCGCTGCAGCAGCAGCACGGTGTCCTCGAGCTCCGGCACCCACTGCGGTTCGCCGATCATCAGGGGTACCAGCGACTCGGCGATCGCGTACGCGTCCAGGTGGTCGCGTCGTCGGGCGTAGACCTCGACCAACGCGCAGGTCATGAGGGTGTCGTCCGTGACGTGGCCGTCGCCCTTGTGGTACGGGGCGATCGGCCTGGCGGCTCGCCAGTTCTCGTGGAACGGCCCGACGATCCCGCGCACCCGGCCGCCGTACCGCTCCTCGATCTGCCGGGGCGTCCAGCCCTCGGTCGCCCCGCCGAGGGCGTCCCCCACGGCCGAACCCGTGATCACCGCCGTCACGCGGTCCTTCAGCCCGTCCACCCCATCCTCCTCCTGCCACGATCACCCGACTCGCTCGGGGCGGCCACGCCTGGTGGCCGCCCCGAGGTCAGCTCATCCCAGCTGCTTCCATCCGCTGGTCAGCGCGTTCGCGAGCCCGGCGTCGTCGATCTGGTTCGCCAGGTACTTCTGGAAGGCCGGGGTAGCCACGGTGCTCTTCCACTGGGCGTACTTGTCGACGAACAGGAACGGTGCCGACTGGAAGTCCTTGCCGCTCTTGAGGATCTGGTCCCAGCCGTTCTGCGATCCGAGCTTGGCCGCCATCGCCTGCTGCGCCGACGTCGTGGCGGGGATCAGGGCGTCCGCCTCGTTGACGGCTTCCAGGTTGTCCGTCGAGGTGAAGTACTCGAGGAACTTCACCGCCTGCGCGACGTGCTTGGAGTCGGCGCTGACCGAGAGCGTCTGAGGGTCGGCAGCCTGCGCCGCACCGTCCGGACCGGCGAGCGGCGGGAGCACGACCCAGTCGAAGCCGGCCGGCGCGTCCTTGGACATGCTCGCGGCGAGGTACGAACCCTGGACGGTCATGGCGACCTTCCCGCCGTAGAAAGCCGCGAGGGCCTCGGAACCCGACTGGGTCAGCGTGACCGGCAGGATCGACTTGTCGTCGTAGGCCATCTGGTGCACCAGCTTGGGCAATGCCATCTCGCCGTCGCCCACGTGGATGGTCGCGGAGGTCCCCGTCCCGTCGAAGTACGTGCCTCCGGAGCCCAGGCCGAGGGTCATGAACGTCGCCACAGGGCTCTTGAGGCCCCAGCCGACCCCCGCCACCCCGTTCTTGGTGGTCGCCTTGGCGATCTGCCGGAACTGGTCCCACGTCATGGAGTCGCCGGTCGGGATCATGACCCCTGCCTGGTCGAGGAGGGTCTTGTTGGCGAACACCATGTAGGACTGCACCTCGGTCGGGTAGGCGATCACCTTGCCGTCGACCGTCACCGAGGCCAGCAGCCCCTTGCCGATGTCGTCTTTCTTCGCCTGCGACATCTGGCCGGTCAGGTCGGCCAGGTACCCGTCGGACGCGAACGAGACGATCGACGCGGCGTCGTCGTGGATGATGTCCGGCGCGGTGCCGCCGGCGAACTGCGTCGTCAGCTTGTCGTTGATCGAGTCCCAGCTCGCCTGGACCACCTGCACCTGGATGTCGGGGTTGGCGGCGTTCCAGCTGTCGACGACCTTCTTCGTCGCCGCGATGGTGGCCGGCTGGTCCGACAGGGACTGGAAGGTCAGCGTGACCGGCGTACCAGCCGGTGTGGATGCCCCGGCGGCGCCGGAGGCGGTGGCACCGCCGGTGGTGGCCGCGTTGCCTCCCCCGCTCGAGCAGCCGGCGAGGGCGAGCACAGCCACGGCCGCCGCGACGAGCGGCATGCGGTGAACGGTCTTCATCGACGTTCCCTTCTCTCGGTTGGTGTCGCGGGATGCGACGTTCTGCCCCCTGGGGGCCGGAGGGTCATCCCTTCACGGCTCCCGCCATCAGGCCGCCGACCAGGCGGCGCTGCAGGATCGCGAAGAAGACGATGCTGGGGATCGCGGCCAGCACCGAGCCGGCCGCGAGGGGGCCGAGCGCGACCTTCCCCTCCCCGCCGACGAACATGCTCAGGGCGATCGGCAGCGTGTAGTGCGCCGGTGACTGCAGGAGCACGAGCGCGAAGAAGAACTCGTTCCACGAGGACACGAACGCGAACATCGCCGTCGCGGCGACGCCGGGCATCAGCAGGGGCAGCACGATGTGCCGCAGCACGCGCAGCCTGCTCGCGCCGTCGATCGCGCCGGCCTCCTCCAGATCGCGGGGGATGGCGGCCACGTACCCCTGGAGCATCCACAGCCCGAACGGGAGCGTGTAGGTCGTGTGGACGAGGGTCAGCCCGAGGAGGGAGTCGGTCAGGGCGATCGTCCGCAGCACCAGGAACAGCGGCAGGATGATGAGGATCACCGGGAACACCTGACTGACCAGGATCCAGCCGGTCCCAAGGCTTCGCACGGCTCCTCGCACGCGTGCCAGCGCGTACGCGGCCGGCATGCCGATGAGCACCACGAGCGCCGTCGAGGCGAGCGCGACCGCTGCCGAGTTCCCCGCCGAGTGGATCAGGCCTTGCCGCGCCAGGGCGTCGGCGTAGTTGCCCCACCTCCAGCCCCGGGTCGGGAGCAGGGACACGGTCAGCGAGTTGAGCTCGCCGGACGACTTGACCGAGGACGAGATGAGCCACAGCAGGGGGAAGCCCAGGAAGAGGACGTAGCAGACGAGCGCGACGTACTGCGCCGGGCGGACCAGCGCCCGGCGCCTCATGGCTTGTCCTCGGCCCGCAGCTGGGACCACAGGTACAGGCCGAGGAGCGCGACGACCACCACGACGAGCACCACACCCATGGCGGCGGCGTACCCGATGTTCCGGTTCTGGAACGCCTCGATGTACGTGAACAGCATCGGCAGCATCGTCTGGCCGCCCGGGCCGCCCTCGGTCAGGACGTACACCAGGCTGAACGAGTTGAAGTTCCAGATGAAGTTCAGCGACGTGATCGACGTGATGATCGGCCGAAGGCTCGGGACGGTGACGGCCGTGAACCGTCGCCACGCACCCGCACCGTCGATCGCCGCCGCCTCGTAGGTGTCGGGCGGCACCTGCTGCAGCCCGGCGAGCAGCGTGACGGTGGTCTGGGGCATCCCCACCCAGACGCCGACCGCGATGACGGCCGGCAGCGCGGTGGTGAAGGATCCCAGCCAGTTGATGTCGTTCGGCAACCCGATCGAGCCGAGCAGGGCATTGAGTGGGCCCGCGTTCGGGGAGTAGATCATCCGCCACATGATCGAGACGACGACCGGAGGCATCGCCCAGGGGATCAGCGCCAGCACGCGCGCCAGGCCGCGAAGCCTCAGATCGGCGTTGAGCAGCAGGGCCAGACCCATGGCGGCGACCAGCTGGAGCAGCGTGACCGAGACCGCCCACACCATCCCGATGCGGAAGGACGCCCAGAACATGCTGTTGGCGGCGAGCTTCGTGAAGTTCTCGACGCCGACGAACGAGTAGTGCGGCGTATGCACCAGGCGGGCGTCCGTGAACGCCAGCGCGAGCCCCGCGAGCAGCGGGGCGACCGACAGCACGACGATCAGCAGCACCGACGGCAGCACGAGCACGGCCGTCTCCCGACGCTGCCGAGTGACGACACCTGCGGGCCGACGCACGGCGACGCGCGCCGGTGACGAGGCGAGGGTGCGACCGGTCACGCCGGACCACCCGAGGACTCACGCACCACGAGCCTGGGAGCGACGTGCACCCGTTGCGCCGGGCCCTGCTCGCCGCCGATGCGGCGCAGGAGGAGCTCCGCCGCGGCCTTGCCTCGTTCCCGCGAGCCGAGCGCGACGCTGGTGAGGCTCGGGGAGAACACGGCGGCGATCTCCGTGTCGTCCATCCCGGTGACTGCGACGTCGCGCGGGACGCTCAGGTGGCGCCGGCGCAGCGCCTGGATGCAGCCGATGGCCAGCAGGTCGTTCGCCGCCACGATGGCGTCGGGCCGTTCGGCCGCGCCATCGTCGAGCAGCGAGTCCACGGCCCGGGTCCCGGCCTCGACGGTGAAGTCGTCGGCGACGAGCATCCCCAGGAGGGGCAGACCATGGCGGGCGACCGCGGCGTCGAAGCCCTGGAGACGACGAGAGGCGGGAGTGGTGCCCAGCGGGCCGTTGAGGAAGAGCAGACGGCGCCGACCCGCGCCGACCAGCTGGTCGACCGCCATGCCGATGCCCGCGGCGGAGTCGGCCCACACGGAGTCGAGCGTCGTGCCCTCTGCCACCCGGCCGATGACCACGACCGGGATCGGTGCGTGCTCCATCTGCTGGGCCAAGGCCTCGTTCGACCGCAGCGGGCTGATGACGAGACCGTCGACGACGCCCGAGCTCAGCGCGCGGATCACGTCCGCGGTCGACGTGACGTCGTTGCCCGTCGTCGCCACCACCACGTGGTAACCCTGCGGGCCCACCACCTCGTGGATCGCCTTCATCATGTCCACATACACGGGGTTGCCGATGTCGGCCACGGCGAACCCGACCTGGAAGGTGCGCCCCATCCGCAGCGAGCGGCCGGCGGCATCCGGGTAGTACCCGAGCCGCTTGGCGGCAGCCTGAACCTTCTCGATCATCTCCGGGCTGGCGCCGTTGCCATTAAGCGCACGGGAGGTCGAGGCCAGCGACGCCCCGGCGAGGTTTGCCACCTCGTGCAACGTCGGGCGACGACCCATTGCCGACCTCCACCCTGAGACGGAAACGTTTCCAGCGACCATCGGATACGTTTCCAGGCCGCATCGGCCTTGTCAAGGGAGCGCGCGTGTATTCGGCCCCCGCCTCGCGCCGGCCCGGAGCGGCATCCGCCGCAGCCTGCATCTCGGTTCCATGCCCTGCACAACTGTGCTATGAACTACACATGCGTGCAGTCGAGGGCGATCTGACGGCGGCGGCGCGGATCCGGGCCGCCGCCATGCGGCTGTTCGCCGAGAAGGGCTTTGCCGCGACCTCGATCCGCGAGGTCGCAGCGGCGGCCGGGGTCTCGTCGTCCCTGGTCGTCCATCACTTCGGCAGCAAGGCTCAGCTCAAGGCCGCGACCGACGCACGGCTGATCAGCAGCCTCACGTCGCTGCTGTCGGAGCTGCCCACGACCGAAGGCGCCGACTTCAACCAGGCGGCCGGGTCCCTTGCGGCCATGCTGCGGGACGAACCGGACCTCCTCGGCTACCTGCGCCGCACGCTGGTGGACGGCGGCGAGGCGGCGAGCTCGCTGTTCCTCGGACTCGTGGAGGCGACGATCGCCGAGCTCGCGGCCCAGGAGGTGGCCGGGGTGCTGCGGCCGTCGGTCGACCCGCGCGCACGAGCGGTGTTCTTGCTGGTCAACGACCTGGGCCAGATCGTGCTGCGCGACCTGGTGGCGCAGGCGATCGGCGCGGACCCGCTCAGCCCCGACGGCATCCGCACGCTGGGCGCCGTCCTCATGGAGGTCTACACGGGCGGCATCTACGCCACCGACGCACCACGGCCGACTGCCGGGGGCGGGGAGAGGAGCTGATCATGGCATCGACGGTGATCCAGACGCACGCACTGACACGGTCGTTCGGTCCGCGCCGCGGGATCGTCGACGTGGACCTCGCCGTGGAGCCGGGTCAGATCTTCGGGTTCCTGGGCCCCAACGGCGCCGGGAAGTCGACGACCATCCGGATCCTCATGGGGCTCTACCACGCGTCGTCCGGCAGCGCGCGGGTGCTCGGCCTGGACCCGTTCGCCGACGCCGTCGAGGTGCACCGGCGCACGGGGTACCTGCCCGGCGAGCTGGCGGTCTATCCGAGGCTGACCGGCCGGCAGGTGCTCGACCGGTTCGCCTCCGTCCGCGGGCTGCGCGGCACCCGTTACCGCGACCAGCTGGTCGAGCGGTTCGGCGCCGAGGTGGACCGGCCCACGCAGACGCTGTCGAAGGGGAACAAGCAGAAGCTCGGCCTGGTCCTGGCCTTCATGCACCGGCCGGAGCTGCTGGTGCTCGACGAGCCGACCTCGGGCCTGGATCCGTTGCTGCAGCTGGAGTTCGCCACGCTGCTGCAGGAGACCACGGCTGCCGGCCGCACCGTGTTCCTGTCCTCGCACGACCTCGACGAGGTGCAGCGCGTGGTGCACCGCCTGGCGATCATCCGCGAGGGTCGCATCGTCGTCACGGACACCGTCGAGGGCCTGCGCCGCCACGCCCCGCGCACCGTCGAGCTCACCTTCGACCACGACGTGGACGCGAGCGCGCTCGACCGGGTCGACGCGGTGCAGGCCTCGGCGTGGACGGACCCAGGGCACCTGCGGCTGACCGTCGCCGGGCCGATGGCACCGGTGCTCCGCGCGATCGCGCCGCTGGACCCCGTGGACCTGTTCGCGCGGCCGGCGGACCTGGACGAGCTGTTCCTCGGCTACTACCGCTCCACCGACCTGCAGGAGGCCTGACGTGCACGCGGACATCGCCCGGATCGACCTGAGGCTGCGCCGCCGCTCGATCCTCTGGTTCGCCGGCGGGCTCGCGTTCTACGCGTTCATCCTCGTCGCGATGTACCCGTCGGTGCGCTCCGACAGCTCGCTGGGCGACCTGACGGCCAACAACCCGACCGTCGGCGCGCTCCTGGGCGTCAACGGGTCGCTGACCTCACCGACGGGCTGGGTCAACGGCAACCTCTACGCCAACTTCCTGCCGCTGATGATCCTGCTGCTCACCATCGGCTACGGCGCCTCCTGCATCGCCGGTCAGTCCGAGGACGGCACCCTCGGCCTGGTCGCGGCGCTGCCCGTCAGCCGCCGCCGACTGGTGCTGGAGAAGTCCGCGGTCCTGGCCCTGATCGCCCTGCCGGTGGCCGTGGTCACCATGGCGTTCATCCTGCTGGGACGGCACTACGACCTGACGCTGCCCACATCGGCGGTGGTCGGCACCACGGTGGCGGTGCTGGTCATGGGCGTCGACTTCGGGCTCGTCGCCTTGATCATCGGCGTGCTCACCGGCAGCCGCGGCATGGCGCTCGGACTGGCGTCCGGCCTCGCGGCCGCGTCGTACCTGGTCAGCTCTCTGGCGCCAGTGATCGGCTGGGCCCGCACCGTCCGTCCGGCCTCGCTGTTCTACTGGGCGGTCGGCAGCGACCAGCTCACCGCCGGGCCGTCCTCCACCGCATGGGCGGTGCTCCTGATCAGCGCGCTGGTGCTGAACGGACTCGCGGTCGTCCTGGTGCAACGGCTCGACATCCGCTGAGACGGCGGACGGCCCGGCCCGGCCGTTCACCGAGCCTTGATGCACACCCATCCCTCGGGCAGCCCGGTGGCCTCAAGGAGCGCCCGGAGCCTCTCCAGTGCCGCGTCGTTCAGGTCGGTGTCCGCGCGCGGGTAGAGCACCCGCTCCTCCTTGAGGTTGTGGTGCAGCAGCCGAGCCGTGAGCTCTCGGCAGACACCAGCCGCGGCCTCGTCGTCGGAGTCGGAGTCCAGCGCTCGGTCCAAGGCGTCGAGCGTCGTCCAGATCTGTGCGTGCTCGCGAAGCATCACGAGCACCGTGGCCGTCAGCGCGTCCTCCATCGTGCTCAGGAGCGGGAACAGGAACTCCTCTTCGAGGTAGATGTGGTGGCGCAGCTCGTGCAGGGCGGTCCTGAGACCGCTGCGCCGGCCTTCGTCGTCCGGCTCGCGCAGGAAGGCGGTCACCGCTTCGTCGATCTCGCGGTGCTCCCGTTCGAGTGCCGCCGCCGGCGTCTCGATCTCCATCTCGGTCCCTCCTCGAGCGACAGATGTGCCCGGACGACATCGTCTGAACGGATGGCCCGCTCCCCCGCGGCCGGAAGCGCGGTCAGCTGCCGCGCGAGGTCGGCACGCGGCCCGGCTCGCGCGGCGAGGACTCGGCGAGGATCGGCGCCCCGCCGGAGCGGTCATGCCGCGGGGCCCACGTGCGCGAGGCACAGGCTCGGCTCGACGAACGGCTCGAGCCGGCCGGCCTCCAGCGGTGCACGCATCGCCTCCAACGAGCCCTGCATGAGGCCGAGGTGCAGCGAGCACACCACCGACTGGTGGCGCTCGGCCACCTCCCGGAACGGGCAGTTGCGGAGCTCGATGGGGACGTCGCCGTCACCAGGCGCCTGGGCCCGGGGCGCGAACCCGATCTCGGCGAGGACGTCGACGAGCCGCCGCGTCGCCTCCGACCGGTCGACCCGTTCGGACGGTGCCGGGCGCTCGGTCAGGTACTCACCCCAGGTACGGCCCGCCTCGCGCGCGAGGCGCTCGGGCTGCGCCACGCTGTCAGCGACCAGGGTCGTGAGGATCTCGGCCAGCAGCCGGTAGCTGCGCCGGCCGGCCGTCACCGTGCCGGCCACGGCCCGATAGACGGTGCGTGGACGTCCCGGCTGGTCCCGGTCCTCGGTGGCCCGCTCCGCATAGCCCTGGCCGACGAGGCCGTCCAGGTGGAACCTCGCGGTGTTCGGGTGCAAGCCGGTTCTCGCGGCGACGTCCTGCACACCCAGCGGGCCGGCCGCAGCGTGCAGGAGCTCCAGCACCCGCGAGCGACTCTCGCCGAGAGCCGCCGCAGGAGCCGGATCGCTCAGTGACCGCTCCCCCGCCATGGCCACCATTTTAGACCATCTCTTATAGTGGAAACCAAAGGATGTCGGAAGGGCTCTCATGCACGCGTCGAGCGATCCGCGGACGAGCGGCACCCTGGGCAGCCTGCTCGAGCTCGACACCGCGATCAGCGACTGCCGGGCCTGTCCAAGGCTCGTGAGCTGGCGTGAGCAGGTCGCCGTCACGAAGCGGCGTGCCTATCTGGACTGGGACTACTGGGCGCGCCCGGTGCCGGGGTTCGGCCCGCCGGACGCTGCGATCGCGCTGGTGGGACTGGCACCGGCCGCGCATGGCGGCAACCGCACCGGCCGGGCGTTCACCGGCGACGCGGCCGGGGACTTCCTCTACGCCGCCCTGCACGCCGTCGGCCTCGCCTCACGCCCCACCTCCACGCGGCGGGGCGACGGGCTCGAGCTGCGCGGCGTCCGGATCACGATGCCCGTGCACTGCGCTCCGCCGGAGAACAAGCCGACCCCCGCCGAGCGCGACACCTGCCGCCCCTGGCTCGTGCGCGAGCTGGAGCTGCTTCGTCCGACCCTCCGCGTCGTCGTCCCGCTGGGGGCCTTCGCCTGGCAGGCCCTCATGCCCGCCCTCGGCGAGGCCGGGTGGGTGGTGCCCCGGCCACGCCCGACGTTCGGTCACGGTGCCCACGCGGTCATCGGCGACGACGAACGCGCCCTGCACCTGCTCGGCTGCTACCACCCCAGCCAGCGCAACACCTTCACCGGCACGCTGACCGCGGACATGCTCGAGGACGTGCTGCGTGAAGCCGTTCGGCTCGCCGGCGGAGTGCGTCGACCACCTGCCGACGAGGGCTGACGTCCCCGAATCAACGGCATCCTGCGAGACGGCCGGAGACGGGACGAGCGCGCCCTCCTCGTCGGCCGCCGCGCTGCACGGCGTCCCTTCTTCAGGGGTCAGCTGCGGCTCTCGCTCCAGCCGCCGCCCACGATGGCGATCGCCACCAGCGGCTCCGCCACCGCCAGGGCCACCGCCGGGTCGAGGAGCGCCTCCGAGCCGGTCAGCACTCCGAGGGCGACGAGGGCGAGCAGCGCCACCTCGACCGCGAGGAGCACCCTCACGATGCGGCGATGCCCCGCGGCGCGGACGGGCAGGAGCGCGAACCGGGCCGCGAGGAAGCGGTCCTCGTGGCGCAGCCCACTCTCGATGTCACGCAGGACTCGTCGTTCGCGTTCGGTCGAGGGCACCGCCGACTCCCTTCCCCTCAGCACGGGGCGACGAGGTCACGTGCACGCGGCTGGGAAGCACTCGCCGCCGCGGACGAAAGGCTCGCGCGCGTGCGAGCCTTTCCCACGAGGCTCAGTCGTAGAAACCGAGCCGCCCGTTGGCCTATTCCCGGCACGGGTCCGGGTGCCGGGCACGGTCGCGCCACGTCGACAGGGAGGTGCCGCTTCGAGTCGAGGGGTCAGCGAGCAACCTGCGCAGGGGGGGCGCTAGAGAACGCCCTTGGCGACGAGGAAGCACGCGTAGGGGCGATCGTCGCTCGTCTGGACGACCACACGGGCGGACCGCGCCCCCTCGTAGAAGTCGAACCGCTCGATGCCACGCATCGGCACCTCCCGGCCGGCGGCGGCGACGAGCGTCGCGTGCACCTCGTCGACGGCGGGACCGGGCTCGCCGTCGATGGTGAGCATGTGCGCGACGGGCGTCGCCTGGAACTCGACGTCGATCGGCAGGAGGGCGCAGATCGCCCGCAACGCCTGCGTGGCGTCAGCACCCGGCAGGTCGATCACCGGCACTCCCGTGGAGTGCGCCGGGAAGTTCCGGTCCACGACGCCGATGACGTCGCCATGGCCCGCTGCGGCGAGCGCACGCAGCAGGTCGGGCGTGAGCAGCGGGTCGATCCCCTTCAGCATGGTCACCGCCCCGTGCGGTGCGCGACCAGCTCGCCGCCGCAGACCTGGGCGAACAGCGCCGCGCGGGTGTCGGGTCCGACGCGAACCGCGGCTCGCGCCGCGGCGAGCACGCCACGGGCGGCCCCCTCGCGCAGGTCCGGAGGCAGCGTCTCGACGTCCGTCACCTTGGCGTAGCCGACGATGCGACGGGACATCTTCGCGGCCGCGAAGAGCCAGCTCTGCGCCCGCCACGCCGCCAGACGCTCCTCAAGGAAGGTGTCACGCCACACCCGCGCGTCCCGCCGCTCCGGCCAGCGGCGGCGGAACTCGTCCTCGAAGCCCCGCCAGGTCTGCTCGACGAGCCCGAGCGCCCACTCGGCCCGCGCATCCTCGCCGAGCGCGTACGCCCGGGAGGCGGCGAGCACGTAGTTGGCCCACGTCGCGCCGATGTCGAAGGCCACAGGGCCGAAGAAGGCGAACTCGGAGTCGAAGACCTTGACGCTGTCGGCGTCCGTCCCGTCCCCCGCCCCCCGGACCATGACCGACCCGGTGTGCAGGTCGCCGTGGATGAGCGCCTCGGCGCACGTCATGAACCAGTACTTGGCACGGCCCATGGCGTCGACGAACACGGTGTCGGCGCTGAGGGCAGCCGCGTCCGCCTCGTTGGCGGGCAGCACGGCGTTCCGGCCGGCGTCCACCGACGGCTCGGTGAAGACGAGATCCTCGGTGATCGTGCAGAGCTCGGGGTTGATCGCGGAGGCCTGGGAGTCGGCGAGCTGCTGGCGGTCGAGCGCGAAGAGGGACGTGCCGAACGCGACCGCTCCGATGTAGGTCCCGACCCGTTCGGCGACCCCGTTGTGGACCTTGCCCACGTTGAGGGCGGGTCGCCACACGCTGTGGTCCGAGAGGTCCTCCATCGCGAAGATGTGCCGCTTCTCGTCGTGGTGCAGCACCTCGACGACGAGGTCCGGGACGAGGGCCCGGTGGGCCGTCAGGGACTCGACCTCGTGGCGCTCCCGCTCGGGGGTCATCGACCAGCTGCCACCGGACATGCGCACGTACGGCAAGGCCTGCTTGAGCACGACGCCGCGCCCCGCCTCGTCCTTCACGAGGAAGACCAGGTTGAGGTTGCCGTCGCCGATCTCGTCGACCGACGCGATGCGCTCGACGTCGATCCGGGCGGCGAGCTCGGGGTAGGCGGCGAGGTAGGCCGGGACCTCCGCGACGCTGAGGAACTCGTAGTCGGCCATGGTGCAGATCTCCTCGGAAGGTCAGGTGGCGGGCGTGTAGCGGACCTTGCGCCGCGAGATGGTGAACGAGAACAGGAGGGCGACGAGGAGCACGAGTCCCTTCGCGGTGTCCTGGTGGTAGTACTGGAAGCCCTTCATCGTCAGGCCGGTCAGCACGATGGAGACGAGCAGGGCGCCGAGCAGCGTGCCCCAGGCATTCGGCTTGCCCATGCCGAGCACGGACGTGCCGACGAGCGCCACCGCCACGGCCTCGAGCAGGCTGGACGCCCCGGCGTTCACGTCACCCTGGCCGATGCGGGAGACCAGGATGAGGCCGCCGATCGAGGCGAGCAGGCCGGAGATGACGTAGGCGAGGCCGTGGTAGAAGCCCACCCGGACCCCGGCCAGGCGGGCCGCCTCGGGATTGGCGCCGATCGCGTACATCACACGGCCCCACGTCGTGCGGGAGAGCACGAACCACGCGAGCACCACCAGCACCAGCATGATGATCACCGGCACCGGCACCTTCCCGATGAACCCGCGGTCGATCTTGAGGAAGTCGGCCGTGAACTTGCCGGGCGCCGTGTTCCCGTTGCGCAAGGTCATGCCGCTGGAGATCGACTGCCCGTTGACAGGGATGAGCTTGGCGCCCTGGATGACGAACATCACGCCCAGGGTCGCGAGCAGGTCGGGGATCTTGCAGACCACGATGAGGAAGGCGTTCAGCAGCCCGACGACGAGGCCGCCGACGATGACGACGGCGACCGCCGTGGACCCCGTCAGGTTGTAGAACACCATCGTCATCGCCGCCAGCTGCACGGACAGCCCGGCGGTGGAGCCGATCGATAGGTCGAGCCCGCCGACGACCATCGTGAACATCACGGCGAGGCCGAGGATGGCCGTCACGGCGGCGCCCTTGAGCATCTGGAAGATCGACACCTGGGTGGCGAACGCCGGCTCGGTCGAGGCGAAGTAGATGAACAGGATCACCGTGACGGCGATGAAGCCGTACTTCACCACGGAGTCCTGGATGCGCTGACCCGTGGTGAGGCCGCTCGCCCCGGCGACCGCCTTCTTCCCGACCGCTGCCTCGCGGGGCTGCTCCACCTTGGTCGTGTTCCCGGACACCTATGCCACCTCCGACATGCTCGTGATGATCGCGTCGTCGCCGATCTCGCTCGTGTAGTTGTCCAGGTGGACCTCGCCCTCGGCGAGGACCACGATGCGGTCTGCGACCCCGCGGGCCTCCTCGACGTCGCTCGTCAGGACGACGACGCACGCGCCGGCCGCGGCGAGCTCGTGGGCCTGGTGGGAGATGTCGCCGCGGGCGCCGATGTCCACGCCGCGGAACGGCTCGTCCAGGAGCAGCACCCGCGGAGCGGCGCGCATCCAGCGGCCGACGACGACCTTCTGCTGGTTGCCGCCCGACAGCGCGTCGACCGGCTGCGACGGGCCCGTGGCCACGACACCGAAGCCGTCCACGACGTCCCGCCCGACCTTGTTCTCCTTGGCCGCGCTCAGCACCTTCGCCCGGCTGACGCTGCCGAGGAAGGGCAGCGTCGACGTCCAGGCCAGCGACCAGCCGGGCAGCATCGCCTCGGCGGCACGGTCCTCCGGGACCAGGTAGACGCCCCGCCGGACGGCGTCCTTCGAGTGCCGCGGCCGGTAGGGCCGTCCCTCGAAGGTCATCGAGCCCGACCGCAGGTGGTCGACGCCGAAGATGCCGCGGGCCAGCTCGGACTTGCCCGCCCCGATCAGTCCTACGATGCCGGTGACCTCGCCGTAGCGCAGGTCAAGGTCGATCGCCGCGCACCGCGGCAGCAGCTGCACCCCCCGGAGCCCGATCGCCACGACCTCGCCCCGCTGCTCGACGAGGTCGTGGCTCTGCTCGAGCACCGACTCGCTCAGCATGGCGCGCACGACGGCGGACATCTCGAAGGGCGCCTCCTGCCGGTTGGAGATCCTGCCGTCCCGCAGGACGACGACCTCGTCCGCCAGCTCGCGCACCTCGCTCAACCGGTGCGTCACGTACAGGACCGCGACGCCCTCGGAGCGGAGCCGCCGCACGAGCGCGAACAGTCGCTCGACCTCCGAGGCGGACAGCGTCGACGTGGGTTCGTCGAGCACGAGCACCTTGGGTCGCTGGCTCAGCGCACGCGCGAGGAGGAGGAGCTGGCTGTCGGCGATCCCGAGCTCGAAGACGTCCTTCGTCAGGACGGAGTCGGGCCAGCCGAGGTCCAGGGTGGCCGCGATGTCGCGAGCGCGCGGCAGCAGGCGCCGCAGCGAGCGCACCGGCGGGATCTCGCCCCGGATGATCTCCTCGAAGACGAGGTTCTCGGCCACGGTAAGCCCGGGGACGATGTTCTCGTCGATGCGCTGGTGGACGGTCTGGATGCCGTGGCGCGCCGCGGCGAGCGGTGACTCCATGACCACCGGGGAGCCGGCGATGCTCACCGTCCCGCCATGGTCCGGGTAGACGCCGGACAGCACCTTGATGAGGGTCGACTTGCCGGCGCCGTTGGCGCCGAGGAGGGCCGTGACCCGGCCTGCGGTCAGCGCGACGGTGACGCCCTTGAGCACCTGGTTCGTCCCGAACGCCATCGTGATGTCGTCGAGCTCGAGCACCGGGCTCCCTGTGGCGGGGGCCCCTGCGACGGTGGCCGCTCCGAGATCAGGCATGCGCAACTCCTCCGACGTCGTCGTCGTGGGCCGTGGGGTGGGCGGTGCGACCGCCCACCCCACGGTAGGGCCGTTCGGGATCAGAACGTGACCGACGGGATCCAGTCGGCGCCGGAGACGTCGGAGATGTTGAGCGACGGCTCGGCGGCCCGCAGGTCGTTCATGTTCTTGATGTTCTTCGACTTGAGCATGTCCTGGGTGATGAGGATCGGCGGGAACTGGACGTTCTTCTTGTCCAGGTGGCCGGCCATGTCGAGGAACAGCGTGCGCAGCACCGCGGCACCGATGGCGTTCGGGTCCGTGGCACCCGTGGCCATCCACGGGCTGCCGGCGGCCGTCATGAGCTCGATGTCGGCGTTGGAGATGTCGGCGCCGTAGACCTTCACGTCCTTGATGCCGAGCTGCTGCAGCGCGGACAGCGTGCCCTTGGACAGCTCGTCGTACGGCGCGTAGATCGCCTTGACGCCCGGGTTCGCCTGGAGCGCGGCGACGACCATCGGCGCCGTGTCGGTGGCGCTGGAGTCGGTGTACGTGCCGGTCTTGAACAGCTGCTTCCAGCTGTTGTCCTTGAGGGACTGCTGCCACACCAGGTCGCGCCGGTCGAGCGGCGCGATGCCGGCGACGTTGACGTACCCGACGTCGACGCCCGAGCCGACGTCCTTCACCATCTGCTTGAGGACGAGCCCCGCCATGTCGGCGTCGGACTGCTGCGTCTGCACCGCGTCCGGGGCGCACTTCTGGATCTCGACGTCGTAGATGACGATCGGGATCTTCTTCTGGATGGCCTCGTTGACGCCCGGGCACAGCGTGTCGGCGAAGCCGTGGCGGACGACGATGCCCTTGACGCCGGAGGCGATCGCCTGCTCGAGCTGCTGCGCCTGCGTGGCGTTGTCGCCCTTGGCGTCGTAGACGTCGAGGTCGACGCCCAGAGCGGCGGCCTGCTTCTTGGTGCCGTTGAGGTACTGCTGGAAGTAGTCGCCCTGCCCGCTGTTCTGGACGATGGCGACCTTCACGCCGGGCTTGTCGAACGGCGCGGGGGCCTTGGCCGTCGTCGTGCCCACCGTGCCCTGGTCGCTGGCGCCCGTCGTGGCGACGGGAGGGTTGCCGGTCGAGCCGCTCTGGCTGCAGGCAGCCAGAGCGAGCATGGTGGCCCCGGCGATCGCCGCCATCAGGACCTTGGTGTTCCTCATGGTGCTCCTCTCGATGGCGCAGCGTCGATGCTGCGCGGTCTGTCAGCCCGCGATCCGCGCGAGCAGCTGGGGATGAGGCTCTGTGGCCGGTTCGACCACGCCCCGTTCCGTGACGACCGCACTGATGAGATCGTGCGGTGTCACGTCGAACGCCGGGTTGAAGCCGAGCGCACCCGCGGGCGCGCTCGGGGACCCGCTGAACGCCGTCACCTCGGACGGATCGCGCTCCTCGATGACGATCTGGTCTCCCGTCGCCGTCGACAGGTCCACCGTGGACGACGGTGCTGCGACGACGAACGGGATGCCGGCCCGCCGGCAGGCCAGCGCCAGCGCGACGGATCCGACCTTGTTGGCGGTGTCGCCGTTGGCGGTGATGCGGTCGGCGCCGATGATCGCGACGTCGACGAGGCCGCGCAGGATCGTGCTGGAGGCGGCGCCGTCCACCTCGACGACGTGATCGATGCCGTCCTGCGTCAGCTCCCAGCTGGTGAGCCGGGCGCCCTGCAGCAGCGGGCGCGTCTCGTCGGCGTAGACGAGGCCGAGCCGGCCACGCCGGTGCAGCTCATGGATGATCCCGTAGGCCGTCCCCCACGCGGTCGTGGCGAGGGCGCCGGTGTTGCAGTGCGTGACGACACGCACCCGCTCCTTGCCCGTCGCCGCCAGGATCCAGTCGGCTCCCCGCCGGGACAGCTCCCGGTTGGCGGCACCGTCCTCCTCGACGATGCGCCGAGCCTCGGCGAGCACCGCGTCGACGCCTTGCCCGACGAAGGGCCGGACACGGTCCGCGCCCCACGCGAGGTTCACGGCTGTCGGGCGGGCGTCGCGGATGCGCCGCACCTGCGCATCCAGGGTCTCGTCGTCCCAGCCCTCGTCCTTCGCCTGGAGCATCGCGACGACGACGCCGAGCGCGCCGACGGCCCCCAGCGCGGGGGCACCGCGCACGGCCAAGGTGGCGATGGCGTCGACCAGCGCGTCGACGGTCGTGATCTCCAGGTACGCCTCGTCGTGCGGGATGCGCGTCTGGTCGATCAGCCGGATCATCGGCCGTGGCTCCTCGAGCCACTCCACTGCCACCACCATCGTCAGGCGCCCTCTCGAACCTCGTTGTCCGACAACTGCGTGGGAACCGTAGGCTCGATTCGCCAGAGATGTCAATCAACTGAGACCGAGTTGTGACAACAGAGCGGTGCCGGGCGCTAGCCTTCTCCTGTCCAGCCACCGGTCGAGCGGGGAGAGCCCAGCATGGGGAGCAACGGCACGCTCGTTTCACGGGTCTCCGAGGATCTGCGCAGCCGGCTGGCGGCCGGCGATCCCCCGCCCGGCGCCCGCCTGCCCACCGAGAGCGAGCTGTCCACCGAGTTCCGAGTCTCTCGTCCCACCGTGCGCGCGGCGCTGCGCGAGCTCGAGGCGCTCGGGCTGGTGCGGACGCAGCACGGCGTGGGCACGTTCGTCACGGAGCCGCCCGCCGTGCGGGCCGGCCTCGAGCGGCTCGACTCCATCACCGAGTCGATCCGTGCGACCGGGCACGAGCCGGGGATGACCTATGTGAGCCGCATCGTGCGACCCGTGCTCCCCGAGGAGGCGGCCACGATGGGCGTGCCGGGCGACACGGTCGCGCTCGAGGTCAGGCGCACGATCCTCGCAGACGGCGAGGTGGTGGCGTACTCCTACGACCTCATGCCGTTCGACATCTTCCCGCCGGGCTTCGACCCTGCCGAGCTGGAGGGGTCGATCTTCGGCTTCTTCCGCAAGCGGCTCGGGGTCACCCCCGACCACGCGCTCGGCGACGTGCACGCGGTGACGTCCAACCACGTCGGGTGGGGCAGCGAGGCCGCGACCCACAACCTCTTCGTCCTCCTCGTGCAGCGGCACTACGACAAGGCGGACCGGCTGCTGCTCTACTCGCGCACCTACTTCATCGAGGGCCGGTACTCCTTCACCATCGTGCGCCACGACTGACACCCTCACGGCGGCCGCGTGGCCCGTGGTCCGGTCGACGAAGCGCTCACCTGACCGCCCGGTGCCCACCGCCTCCTGACCCCCTGACCGCCAGGGTCGCTGCGCGCCGGCTGCCCGCGCGGCCCTCGCTGCCACGCCTGCGCCGGGGACGACGAGGCACTTGGTTGTCTGGGCACAGCCTGGTAGGTTGTCCGACAACTGCTCGACCGTTGTTAGAGAGGTCAACGATGCTTCCCAGTGGTGACGACGCCACCAGCGCGCTCGTGGAGGACCTCGTCGCCGTCTCGCGTCAGGTGGGGCGTGACCCGCGCTTGGTCCTGCACGGCGGCGGCAACTCGTCCCTCAAGGTCGAGCGGACCGACGTCACCGGCCGAGCCGTCCCCCTGCTCCTCGTCAAGGGCAGCGGTCACGACATGGCGGTCATCGAGCGCGACGGGTTCACCCCGCTGCGCCTCGAGCGGCTCCGGGAGCTGCTCGAGGCGCTCGACGCCCTCGACGACGCCGGCCTGGCCAACGAGCTGCGCTGCGCCTCCGTGGACGCGGCGGCACCCGACCCCTCGGTCGAGTGCCTGGTCCACGCTCTCGTCCCCCACGCCTGCGTGCTGCACTCGCACGCGGACGCCGTCCTGACCCTCACCCATGCCCCGGGGGGCGGCGCGCTGGTCCGCGAGGTCTACGGCGACCGGGTGGTCGTCGTCGACTACGCCCAGCCCGGGCCGGCGCTCGCGGCGGCGTGCGCGGCCGCGTGGCGGGAGCAGGCCCACGACGCGACCGAGGGCATCGTCGTCCTGGACCACGGCATCTTCGCGCTGGGCGCGACGCCGCAGGAGGCGCTCGACCGCCACACCGCGCTCATCGCGACCGCGGACGCCGCGATCGCGGCGGCGGCGTCTCCGTCGTGGCGGCCCGCGCCGCCCGCCGCCGCGGTCGACCCGGTGGAGGTCGCCACGCTGCGCCACCGGCTGAGCGCTGCCGCGGGCCGGCCCCTCGTCGTCCACCGAGCCGCCGACGACGACGTGCGCTCGTTCGTCGCCGAGCCGGACCTCGTGGCTGCTGCGCGGCACGGCGTCGCGACCCCCGACCACGCCATCTGGACCCGGCGCGTCCCCCTGATCGGGACGGACGTCGACGCCTACGCCGCGGCGCACCGCGCCTACGTCGCCGAGAACGCCGCGCGCCGCGGCTGGGACGTCGCGGCGGACGACGCCGCGCCACGGATCGTCCTCGACGAGCGGCTCGGGCTGCTCGCCGCGGGCCGCAGGGCAGGAGAGGCCACCGCCGCCGAGGCGATCTACCGGCACACGATGGGCGTCATGCGCGACGCCGCGCGGCTGGGCGGTTACCAGCCGCTGGCCGCCGAGCACGTGTTCGACCTGGAGTTCTGGCCGCTGCAGCAGGCGAAGCTGCTCCGGTCCGCCCCGGGCGGACCGCTGGCGGGCAAGGTGGCGGTCGTCACCGGCGCCGCCTCCGGCATCGGGCGGGCGTGCGCCGCCCAGCTGCTCGCCCAGGGGGCGGCTGTGGTCGGGTGGGACCTGGCGCCCACCGTCGCCACGGCCTTCGAGGGCCCGGCATGGCTCGGCCTCCAGGTGGACGTCACCGACGAGGACGCCGTGAGGGCTGCCATCGGGGCCGGCGTGGACGCCTTCGGCGGCCTCGACATCCTCGTCGTCGCGGCCGGCATCTTCCCGAGCGCGGCACCCCTCGGCGTCATGACCCAGGAGACGTGGCGCAAGGTGATGAGCGTCAACGTCGACGCGGTCGCCCTGCTGTACGGGATCGCGCACCCGCTCCTGGCGCTGGCCCCGGGCGGCGGCAGCGTCGTCCTCATCGCGTCGAAGAACGTGCCGGCCCCCGGGCCCGGCGCCGCCGCCTACTCGTCGTCCAAGGCCGCGGTGACCCAGCTCTCGCGGGTCGCCGCGCTCGAGTGGGCGGGCGAGGGCATCCGCGTCAACATGGTCCACCCCGACGCGGTGTTCGACACCGGGCTGTGGACACCGGAGCTGCTGGCCGCGCGGGCCGCGCACTACGGCCTGAGCGTCGACGACTACAAGCGGCGCAACCTGCTGCACACCGAAGTGACCAGCGCCGACGTTGCCCGCCTCGTGGCCGCGATGGCGGGCGACACCTTCGCCAGGACGACGGGGGCGCAGGTTCCCATCGACGGCGGCAACGAGCGGGTCGTCTGACCCGAGGAGGGCGAACCATGCACCGCGCGACGACGACCGACCCCGCCTACCGCAACGGCGACTGGGGACCGGCGTACCTCATCCAGGGCCCGAGCAGCGACATCGGCGTGCTGCGCCTGGGGCCGGGCCAGGCGATGACCAACCACTACCACGCGGCCTGCGACGAGTCGTTCGTCGTGATCGAGGGCCAGGCCTCGCTGTGGCTCGACGGCACGACGCGCGTCGACCTCGGCCCGGACGCCGTCGTCCGGTGCGAGCCGGGCGAGATGCACTACCTGGTCAACGACACCGCGGCGGACTTCCGCTGCGTCTTCATCAAGTCGCCGGCGAGCCCCGGCGACACCCACAACGTCCCCTGGGTGCCGGGTGAGCCGGCACCGCAGCGCCCAACCGACACGCCGGCCTAGCCCGGCTCGATCCGAGGAGCAGCAGTGGCAGATCTCGACAGCATCGTTGAGGCCAAGGACTACGGCGTCGGCCGGCCTCAGACCGTGCCCGCCTCACCCGTCAAGGGGTCCGACCAGCTCGACTTCGGGATGCGGCACCGCCTCGGCCGCATCTTCCGCGAGGACGGCCGGACCGTCATGCTCGCGTTCGACCACGGCTACTTCCAGGGCCCGACGCGCGGGCTCGAGCGGGTCGACCTCAACGTCGTCCCGCTGGCCCCGTGGGCCGACGCGCTGATGGCGACACGCGGCATCGTCCGCACCGTCGTCCCCGCGGCGAGCCCCAACGCGCTGGTGCTGCGCGCCTCCGGCGGTCCGTCCGTCCTCAAGGAGCTGTCCGACGAGCGGGTCGCGATGGACATCACCGACGCGGTCCGGATCGACGCGGCCGCCGTGGCGGTCCAGGTGTTCATCGGCGGCGAGCACGAGACCCAGTCCGTCCACAACATGACGCAGCTCGTCGACGCCGGACTCGCGGTCGGCATCCCCGTGGTGGGCGTCACGGCCGTGGGTCGCGACATGGTGCGGGACTCCCGCTACCTCGGGCTCGCCACGCGCATCATCGCCGAGCTCGGCGCCCAGGTCGTCAAGACCTACTACTGCGACGAGGACTTCGAGCACGTCACGGCGGCCTGCCCGGTCCCGGTGATCATGGCGGGCGGCAAGAAGCTGCCTGTGCTCGAGGCGCTGACCATGGCCTTCAACGCGGTGGACCAGGGCGCCTCCGGTGTGGACATGGGGCGCAACATCTTCCAGCGCAAGAACCCGATCGCCATGATCCAGGCGGTGCGCTCGGTGGTGCACGACCACGCCAAGCCGGCCGAGGCCGCCGACCTCTACGCCGAGCTGTCCGGCGGGGCGACCGACTGATGGCCGAGGACCGCGACGAAGCGGGGCTGCGGGCCGAGGTGTGTCAGATCGGCCGCGCCCTGTGGCAGCGCGGGATGGTGGCCGCCAACGACGGGAACATCTCGGCCCGACTGCCGGACGGCACGATCCTGTGCACCCCGACCGGGGTGAGCAAGGGCTTCCTCACCCCCGAGATGCTCACCGTCGTCGGGCGGGACGGCGCGGTGGTCCGCGGGAGCCGACGGCCGTCGACCGAGGTGCGCATGCACCTGCGCGTCTACGCCGAGGATCCGGCGGTCGGGGCGGTCGTGCACGCGCACCCCGTCCACGCCACGGCGTTCGCGATCAAGGGCGAGCCGCTCGTCGGGCTCATGATGCCGGAGAGCGTCGTGGCCATGCCGGAGGTGCCCCTCGCCCCGTACGCGACGCCGTCGACGCACGAGGTGCCGGACTCGGTGGCTCCGTTCGTCGGCACGCACACGGCCTGCCTCCTCGAGCACCACGGCGCGCTGACCTGGGGACCTGACCTCATGATGGCGTACCTGGCGATGGAGCGGCTGGAGTACACGGCCCAGCTGACGACGATCGTCCGGGCGATCGGTGGGGAGCGCGGGCTCTCCACCGATCGCATCGCGGAGGTCAGGCGGATCTTCGGGATAGCGGCGCCCCGCTGACGGACGCTCGTGAACGTCGTCGGTCCGATCCGCTCGACCCAACAACGCCGCGGAACACCATCGTCCAGGTCCACCCGTAGGGGCGGCCTCGGCGATCGCGGTGCCCGGCCACCGGCGCGACGACGGCGATCACGGCCGCGGCGCGCCCGCCAGCCGTGCGTCGATCGCGGCCGGGTCCAGCACGTGGTCGCGCACGAGGAGGCTCGCCCCGGCGATGCCCGCGCGAGACCGGAAGTGTGTCGGGACGATCCGCAGCTGCCGAGTCGCCAGCGGCAGGGCCCGCTGGTAGATCACCTCCCGGACGCCCGCGATGAGGTGGTCGCCGGCCGCGCTCAGGGCCCCGCCGAGCACGATGACGCTCGGGTTCAGCATGCTCGTGGCGAAGGCGGCCGCCTCGCCGAGGATGCGGCCCGCGGTGCGCAGCAGGGCGACGGCGTCGCTGTCGCCCCGCTTGACGAGGCCCGCGACGTCGCGGGCGCTGCGCAGGCCCGGGCGGTCCGCCCGGAGCGCCTCAGCCAGCGCCCAGCCCCCGACGAGGGCCTCGAGGCAGCCCCGGTTCCCGCACCGGCACAGCGGGTCGTGGTAGCCGCTGATGTGCGCGTGCCCGATGTCCCCGGCCGCGCCCTGGGCGCCGCGGTGGATCGCCCCACCCACGACCATGCCGCTGCCGACGCCCGTGCCGGCCTTGATGTACAGGAGGTGGCGCTCGTCGGGCCAGTGCGTGCGCTGCTCGGCCAGCGTCAGCAGGTTGACGTCGTTGTCGATGACCACCGGCACGGGCCAGTCGCGCCCCAGGGCCGAGCGGATGTCGAAGCCGTCCCAGCCGGACATGATCGACCACCCCTGGACCTGACCGGCCTCGTAGTCGACGGGCGCGGGAAGCCCCAGGCCCAGCCCGACAACCTTGTCCGCGCTGAGGCCCTCGTCCGCGAGGACCTCCCGGGCGATCGCGCTCACCCTGCTCAGCAGCGCCTCGGGACCGTCGCTGAGCTCGAGCCGCTCGACCCGCTCGCCGCGGATCTCGGCGCCCAGGTCGGTGACGGCGACCCGCGTGCGCTCCTCCCCGATGTCGACGGCGATGATCAGCCGTTCCTTGGTGTCGAGCCGGAGCACCTGGGACGGCCGCCCGCGACCGGAGACGACCTCTTCGGTCTCGCGGACCAGGCCGGCGCCGATGAGGAGCCCGAGCCGGTCGAGCACAGTCGACCGGGACAGGCCGAGGGCCTCCGCGATCGCACCCCTGGTCACCGCGCGGCCGGACGCGATGAGCTGCAGCACGGCGCCTGGGCCGTCCTGGGGGCGCCAGACCGGAAGCGACGGTGCATCGGCGTCGTTCATCGGTGTCCTTTCGTCGATCATCACGCATATAACCGCGACTAGTGATTGACAGTCAACATATCCGCAGACCACGATCGTCAATGTTGGCAGTGGGAGGGCGCGACGATGCGCATCCCGTGCCCCGGCAGCTCAGGAGGCAACGATGAAGTTCGTTCCACGGGGCCGCGTCGCCCTGGCAACGGCCGCGGCGGCGGCGCTCATGCTCACGGCGGCTGCGTGCAGCAGCAGCTCGACACCCGGCGGATCGTCGTCCACCAACGGTGGTGCGGCCGGCGACGTCACCATCGGGATCGTCAACCTGAACCTCGACAACCCGTTCTTCAGCACGCTCGGCAAGGGCACCGAGGACGCCGCCAAGGCGCTCGGCTGGAAGGTCATGACGGCGGCCGCCAAGCAGCCCGGCGACTCCGCGACGCAGGTCACCGCGATCGAGAACATGATCACCAGCAAGGTCAAGGCGATCGTCCTGACCCCGGCGAGCGCCACGGCGCTCAACGACGCCGTCAAGAAGGCGCGGGACGCGGGGATCCTCGTCATCACCGTCAACGGCACGCTGGACCCGATCGACACCGCGGACGCCACCTACGCGACGGACAACGTCCAGGCCGGCAAGCTGATCGGTCAGTGGGCCAAGGCCGCCGGACCGGCCGACGCCAGCATCGCCCTGCTCGACTTCGACCTGTCCGATGGCCCCGCCAAGGGTCGGCACGACGGCTTCCTCGCGGGCTACGGCATCGCGGAGAACGCCTCGCAGGTCGCCGGTGAGGCACTCACGAAGGGCACCATCGACACCGGCCAGTCGGCCATGGAGAACCTGCTGTCGGCGCACCCGGGGATCAACCTGGTGTACACGATCAACGAGCCCGCCGCGCACGGCGCGAGCACGGCGATCCAGGCCGCCGGCAAGTCCGGCGTCACCATCGTCTCCGTCGACGGCGCCTGCTCCGGCGTGCAGGACGTGAAGGACGGCATCATCGGCGCGACGGCCATGCAGTTCCCCGACCGGATGGGCTCCAAGGCCGTCGAGGCGATCGCAACGTTCCTCAAGGACGGGACCCGGCCTCCGTCGGGAGTCACCGACTCCGGCACCGAGCTGATCACCGATCACGCCGTGAGCGGACTGGCGTCCCAGGACTCCACCTGGGGCCTGGCCCACTGCTGGGGCCAGAAGTGACCCCTGCCACCGCACGGGTGGCTGCTGCCGACCTCGACACCGGGGTCGGCAGCAGTTCGTGGTGGCGCGTCGCGCTGACGGGCCAAGTCACGGGGCCGCTCGCTGCGCTGATCCTGGCGGTCGTCATCTTCTCGACGACGACCGAGAACTTCTTCAGCGGTGCCAACCTCGCCCTCGTCGTCCAGCAGTCGGTCGTCGTGGGGACGCTCGCCATCGGTCAGACGCTGGTCGTCCTCACCGCCGGCATCGACCTCGCGTGCGCGGCGATCATGGTCATGGGTTCGGTCGTCATCGGCCGGATCGCGGTGAGCGGCAACGTGTGGTTGGCGCTGCTCGCCGGCGTCGTCGTCACCGTCCTGCTGGGAGCCGTGAACGGCTCGCTCGTCTCGCTCGCGTCGCTCCCGCCGTTCATCGTCACGCTCGGCGTCCTGACGGCGCTGACCGCGGGGGCGCGGCTGTTCACAGACTCGGCGAGCTACCCGATCAAGTCGACACTGCTCACGGCGCTCAACCACGGGCCCCGGGTCGGAGGCGTGACGATCACGTACGGGGCGATGGCCTGGATCGGCCTGACCGTCCTCATGGCCTACGCCCTGACCCAGACCAAGTGGGGCACCCGTATCTACACCGTCGGCGACAACCCGCATGCCGCCGAGCTGGTCGGCATCAACGTGAAGCGCGTGCTGTTCGGCGTGTACGTCGTGGCAGGCCTCATCTACGCGATCGCCGCATGGCAGGCCCTCGGCCGGACGCCGACGGCCGACCCCGCTGGGTACCCGACCGCCAACCTGGACAGCATCACCGCCGTCGTCATCGGAGGCACGAGCCTGTTCGGCGGACGCGGCGGCGTGACCGGCACCCTCGTCGGCACCCTCATCGTTACCGTCCTGCAGAACGGGCTGACGCACGCGGGCATCGACTCGCTCTACCAGCAGGTGGCGACGGGTGTGCTCGTCGTGCTGGCCGTGGCCGTGGACCGACTGACGCGAACGAGGCAGTCACGATGACGACTCAGACCGTGCTTCAGGCCCGCGGGCTCAGCAAGCGCTACGGGCACGTGGTGGCGATGGCGGACTGCGACTTCGACCTTCGCGCTGGCGAGATCCTCGGCGTCATCGGCGACAACGGTGCCGGCAAGTCGACCCTCATCAAGGCCCTCACCGGAGCGCTGGTCCCCGACACTGGGGTCATTCACCTCAACGGGGAGCCGGTTAGTTTCCGCAACCCTCTCGAGGCCCGCCGGGCCGGTATCGAGACGGTCTACCAGGAGCTGGGCGTGGCACCAGCTCTCGAGGTGTCGCAGAACCTCTTCCTCGGTCGCGAGCAACGCCGCCCCGGGCTGAGGGGATCCCTCTTCCGACAGCTGGACAAGCCCGCGATGCGACGCGCCTCCGCGGAGCACATGGCGGACCTCGGGATCCGGATCCAGTCCATCCGGCAACGGGTCGAGACGCTGTCCGGCGGCCAGCGCCAGGCCGTCGCCGTCGCCCGTGTCGCGGCGTGGGCTACGCGGCTCGTCGTCATGGACGAGCCGACGGCCGCGCTGGGGGTGCGGGAGACGCACCAGGTCCTGGACCTGATCTTGCGTGTGCGTGACCGAGGCCTGCCGGTGGTCCTCATCAGTCACGACATGCCCAACGTGTTCCAGGTCGCGGACCGGATCCACATCCATCGCCTCGGCAGGCGTGTCGCGCTGGTGAACACGGGCGACGTGACGATGGACGACGCCGTCGCGGTCATGACGGGGGCCCGCTCCCCCGCCGACGTGCCCCAGGTGCAGGTCTCGACACCGGACGAGGACGCCTCGAGCCCGAAGGGCACGGATCATGGCGAGCGTTGAAGCGATCGAGGCCTCGTTCGACGAGCTGGCGGCGCGGGCCGAGGCGTTGGCGACCGGCGGCACCCGGCGCATCCTCGGCATCACGGGAGCACCAGGGTCCGGCAAGTCGACCCTGGCCGAGCGCATCGTCGCGCACGTGGGTGACGATGCGCGCCTGGTGCCGCTCGACGGCTTCCATCTCGCGGACCCCGAGCTGCGACGGCTCGGGCGGTGGGAGCGCAAGGGGGCGCTCGACACGTTCGATGGGGCCGGCTACGTCAATCTGTTGCAGCGGCTCCGGGACCCGGACGAGCACCTGGTGTACGCCCCGCACTTCGACCGTGACCTCGAGGCGGCGATCGCAGGCTGGATCCCGGTCCCCCACGACGTGCGCCTGATCGTCACCGAGGGCAACTACCTCCTGGTCGACGCCGATCCGTGGCACGCCGTGCGCTCGCTCGTCGACGAGGTCTGGTTCGTCGACCCCGGCGACGCAGTGCGGATGGGACGGCTGATCGCGCGCCACCAACGGTTCGGGCGCACCGAGGAGCAGGCGATCGAACGCTCCTACGGCAGTGACCAGCGCAACGCCGAGCTCATCGACTCGACACGACCCAAGGCCGACCGGGTCGTGCGGCTGACCGACGGACTGGCCGGCTCGGACCCATCTCAGGAGGAGATCGCATGAGCGTGCTCGACAGCTTCCGCCTCGACGGGAAGGTGGCCGTCGTCACAGGGGCGAACCGCGGCATCGGCAAGGCGATCGCCGCCGCCCTGGCCGAGGCCGGGGCCACGGTGGCGATCGCCGCGCGCGACGACGAGCGCAGTGCCGCGGCTGCGGCCGAGATCCGGGACCGCGGCGGCAAGGCGGCGCCGTTCCACGCGGACGTCACGTCCAGGAGCGACCTGATCGCGCTGCGGGAGGCCGTCAGCCGCGACCTCGGCCCCGTCGACGTCCTCGTCAACAACGCCGGCATCGGCATCCACGGCGCCTCCCTGACGCTCGACGACGACTCCTGGCGCGGCGTGCTCGCGACGAACCTGGACGCCGTCTGGCGCTCGTGCCAGGTGTTCGGCGAGCAGATGGTCGCCCGCCGAAGCGGCGCGATCGTCAACGTCGGGTCGATGTCCGGCTACATCGTCAACCGTCCGCAGTGGCATGCCCCGTACGCGGTGTCGAAGGCCGGCGTCCACCACCTGACGAAGTCGCTGGCGGCCGAGTGGGCGCCGCACGGCGTCCGCGTCAACGCCATCGCCCCGGGCTACACGAAGACCGAGATCGCCGACATCGACAAGCCGGAGTACCGCCACTACTGGATCGACGAGGTCCCCATGCAGCGATACGCGCAGGCGTCGGAGATCTCACCGGGCGTGCTGTACCTCGCCTCTCCAGCGGCGTCCTTCGTGACCGGCGAGGTGCTCGTCGTCGACGGCGGCTACACGCTCTGGTGACACCCCCGGCCGGGTGACGACCCGTCGGCTCGCCGAACCTCGGCCGCCGAGGGCGCCTCAGTCGAGCGTCCTCGGCAGGCCCAGGGCGGCGGCCGTCGCGGGCTCGAAGTGCGTCACCTCGTCGACGAGGCCGTCGCGGACGCGCACGACGAGCACCCCGACGAGGTGCAGGCCGCCGGCGACCGGGTCGCGGACGTACTCGCCCCAGGCCGGCTGGCGGTTCGCTCCGACGGGCACCATCCGCTCGATGGTGCGCCGGTGCGCCGACATCGCGGCGAAGAAGCCGGCCGCCGCTCGCGGACCGTGGTACTCGAACGGCAGCGGCGGCATCCGCACCCAGACGTCGTCGGTCATGAGCGCGACGAGCTCGTCGACCGCGCCGGCCGTGAACGCGGCGACGAAGCGCTCGAGCAGCTCCGGGTCCGGCTCCCCGGCGGCCGGCGTGCCGGTGCCCGCGAGCGCGGCCCGCGCTCGCTTGAGCGAGCCGTTGAGCGAGTCGACGGTCACGTCGAGCAGCTGCGCCGCCTCGGCCGCGGGGTAGCCGAGCACGTCGCGCAGGAGCAGCGCCGCACGCTGAGCCGGCGGCAGCAGCTGGAGGGCCCGGACGAACGCGAGCGAGATCGCCTCGCGGGACTCGTAGCGGGCCTCCGGTCCCGGGACGTCGTCCGCGATCTCGGCGAGCGCCTCGTCGGGGTACGGCTGGAGCCAGCGGACCGCGTCCTGGCCGGTCGGCGGCGCGGCCGGGGCGGGATCGGCGCCCGCCGGTCGGCGCTTCGCGGACCGCAGCTGGTTGAGGCACTGGTTGGTGGCGATGCGGTACAGCCACGTCCGCACCGAGGAGCGCCCCTCGAAGCCCGGCAGCGCGAGCCACGCCTTGAGCAGCGTCTCCTGCACGGCGTCCTCCGCGTCCTGCAGCGAGCCGAGCATGCGGTAGCAGTGCGCCTGCAGCTCGGCCCGGTGGGGGTCCACCAGCGCCCGGAACGCCTCCCGGTCCCCCTGCCGCGCCGGCACCACCAGGTCGTCGTCCATCCCGGTCCCTTCGTCGCTCATGCCCGTACCGACACCGAGAACGCCCCGGACTGGTCGCGACCAGTTTCCGCCGTCGTCCGTGTCTACCCGGATCGACCAGCTCGAGCACGACGAAGGAGCGACACCATGAGCATCGACCACACCCTCGACGGCAGCACCGTCCTCGTCACCGGGGCCAACCGCGGGCTCGGGCGCGCGCTGCTGGAGGAGGTCCTCCGCCGCGGCGCGGCCCGCGTCTACGCCGCGGCCCGCACCCGCCTGGCCCACCCCGACGACCGGGTCGTCCCGCTGGTCCTCGACCTGCGCGACCTCGTGAGCATCGAGGCCGCGGCCCGTGCGGTGAAGGACCTCGACCTGCTCGTCAACAACGCGGGCATCGGCGCCGTGGGCGACGACCTGACGGACGTGCCCCTCGTGCTCGAGCACCTGCAGGTCAACGTGCTGGGCCCGCTCGCGCTGACGAACCACCTGGTCCCGGCGCTGAGCGCGTCGCGCGGCCGGGTGCTCAACGTCGGCTCGGTCGCCGCGCTGGCGTCCCTGCCCGTCATGCCGTCGTACTCGATCTCGAAGGCGGCGGCGATGTCGCTCACCCAGTCGCAGCGGGCCCTCCTGGGGCGCCACGGCATCCGGGTGCACCTCGCGGTGGCCGGCCCCATCGACACCGACATGTCGCGCGGCCTCGGGATCCCCTCGGCGGCGCCCGAGACCGTCGCCGCCGCGATCGTCGAGGGTGTGCTGCGCGGCGACGACGAGATCTTCCCGGACCCGGTGTCGGCCACGCTCGCGGCCGGCTGGGACTCGGGCGTCGTCAAGACCCTCGAGCGCGCCAACGCCGCGCTGCTGCCGCCGGCGGACTTCACCACGACGTTCGTCGTCTCGAAGCCGCCGGCCGACGTCGTCGCGGCGATCAGCGACCCTCGCGGCTGGTGGGACGGGGAGATCACGGGCACCGCCGACCGGCCCGACGCCGAGTTCACCTACCGCTACGCCGACATGCACACGAGCGTGCAGCGCGTCGCCGAGATCGTCCCGGGCGAGCGCGTGGTGTGGGACGTGACGTCCAGCCGGCTGTCCTTCGTCGACGAGCCCGAGCCGTGGACCGGGACCCGGATCGCGTTCGACGTCGCGCCGGACGGCGACGGGAGCCGCGTGACGCTGGTCCACCACGGGCTGGTGCCGGAACGCGAGTGCTACGACCAGTGCTCGGCCGGGTGGGAGCACGTCGCCGGCCGCAGCCTGCGGGAGTTCATCGAGACCGGGCAGGGCGTGCCGTTCTGAGACCCAGCGGTCGCCGGCGCCCGTCAGGCGGGCGTCAGCGACCGCTCGACGGCCTGCAGCTCCGCGAACGTCCGGTTGCCCGACATCGGCCCCCGCCGGGTGACCGCCATCGCGCCCGCGACGTTCGCGTAGCGCAGGGCCTCCGCCGCGTCCATGCCCCCCAGGTGCAGCGCGAGGAACGTGCCGCCGAAGCAGTCGCCGGCACCGGTCGGGTCGACCTCGTCGACCGCCAGACCCGGCACGCGCACCTCGTCGGCCCCGCGCCGGAAGAGGCTCGCACCCGCCGCGCCGCGCTTGACGACGACCAGCTCGGCGCCGCCGGCCAGGAGCCGGGCCGCGCACCGCGCGTCCGTCCCGTCGCCGAGGAGCGCCGGCAGCTCGCCCTCGCTGGCCAGGACCAGCCACGCGCGCCCGAGGATGCGGCGCAGCGCCGCGACGTACTCCGGCCGATTCAGCATCTCGGGGCGGAGGTTGGGGTCGAACGAGGTGCGGACGCCGAGCGCGGCGGCGGCGGCGTCCACCTCGAGCAGGGCCTCGACCGCCGCCGGGCTGAACGCGCTGCTGCCCATGAGGTGGACGCAGTCCACGCCGCCGAGCGCCGCCTCCGGCTCCGTCAGGCGGAACCGGCCCGACGCCGTTTCCGGCAGGTGGAAGACGAACGAGCGCTCCCCCGAGCTGCGATAGCTGACGAACGCGACACCCGTCGTCCCGGTCTCGTCGACCCGCACCCGGTCGAGGCCGACACCGCTCGCACGCAGCCGAGCCAGGCAGGCCGCGCCGAAGTCGTCGGCGCCGACGCTCCCGACGAGCGACACCTCGGCACCGCACAGCGCCGCCTGGTCGGCCAGGATCGCCGGCGCCCCCGAGGGGTACGGGCCGCGCCAGCCTCCCGGGGCGAGGTTCGACTGGTCCACCTCGTCGGCGACCATCTCGACGAGGATCTCGCCGATGCACAGCAGCCGCGCCGTCACGGTCACCTCCCGAGGGCTCAGCGTCGAGGGCGTGCCCGGCGCGCCGTCGCCGACACGCCGGGCACGTCCCCGCTACAGGGTGACCTGGACCCGCAGGGGCTCGGGTAGCAGGTCGCCGTGGGCCTCGACCATGGCGTTGCACAGGTCCCAGATCTGCTCGACGGTCAGGCTGGCCGACGTGTTGGCGTCGACCATCGCGGCCTGCCGCAGCAGCCGCGGGTCCCCCTGGACGGCGGCGGCGACGGTCAGCGTCCCGGTGCCGATGTAGGCGGCGTTGACGGCGGCGAGCTGCGGCGGCAGCGCCCCCATCGCCGTGGGGTGGATGCCCGCGCCGTCGACGGTGGCGGGCACCTCGGCGGTGAAGCCCGCCGGCATCCCGTCGATGAGGCCGGCGTTCGGCACGTTGACGACGATCGTGCGCGGCGTCCCGGTGACGATGCTGTGGACGATCTGCGGCGCGTACTCCTGCGCCTCGTGCTCGCGCTCGCCGATGTCCTCGCCGGCCAGCAGCTTGTCCCGCGTCTGCTCGTACTCGGCCACGTTCTCCCGCGAGATGCCCAGGTAGTCGCCGACGGGGATGCGCAGGCGCTCGATCTCGGCGTCCGAGTGCATGTACCAGGGCAGGTACTCGGCGGAGTGCTCGCTCGACTCCGTCGGGAAGTAGCCGAGCCGCCGGTACATGTCGACGCGCACCCGGCGGCGCTGCTGCTCGTCCTGCGCGATCCGCTCGTCCAGGCGCGGGTAGAGGTCGACGCCGTCGTGCTCGAGGCGCAGGATCCACGCCTGGTGGTTGACGCCGAAGGAGCGGTACGTCACCTCGTCGAAGGGCACCCCGACGAGCTCGGCGAGGCCGCGGACCGTCCAGTAGACGGAGTGGCACAGCCCGACGGCCTTGAGGGCGGGCGCCACGGCGTGCAGGTAGGCGATGTTCATCGCCATCGGGTTGGTGTAGTTGAGGAACCACGCGTCCGGGCAGACGTCCAGCACGTCCCGCGCGATGGCGGCGAGCACCGGGAAGGTGCGCAGGGCGCGGAAGATGCCGCCGATGCCGACGGTGTCCGCGATGGTCTGGCGCAGCCCGAACCGTGCCGGCACCTCGAAGTCGACCACCGTCGACGCGTAGCCGCCGACCTGGATCGAGTTGATGACGAAGTCCGCACCCTGCAGCGCCTCGCGCCGGTCGAGGTGGGAGGTGATGACCGGCGCCGCGCCGCGCCGCGCGGCCGTGGCGCGCGCGATGCCCTCGGCGGTGGCGAGGCGGTCGGGGTCGATGTCGTGGAGCCTGATCCGCAGATCGGGCAGGTCGTCGAAGGCCAGCAGGTCGGCGAGCAGGTCGCGGGTGAAGACGACGCTGCCGGCACCCAGGAACGCGATGGTGGTCACGGGGGACGACCCTGCACCAGGTCGCGCAGTTTTGCAAGATCCGCGCAGAACTGATCAGTCCGGGTGAGCGGAGGCTAGACCGCGTGGATCCGGACGCCGCTCTCGGCGAGCTCACGCAGCTGCTGCGGGTCGGCGCCCGTGTCGGTGACGATGTCGTCGACCCGGGCCAGGGGCACGATCCGGGCGAAGGTGACGTGGCCGATCTTCGAGCTGTCGGCGATGACCACGCTGCGGCGGGCGCGCTCGAGGAAGTTCCGATCCGTCTGCGCCTCCATCTCGTGGTACGTGGTGCACCCCTCCTGCGCCGAGAGGCCGTCCACCCCGATGAAGGCGATGTCCAGGTGGTAGTTGTCGAGCATCATCTCGGCCGCCGGCCCGACCATCTCGTAGCTGGGCCGCGCGACGCCACCGATGACGACGAGCGTGATCTGCGGACGAATGGCCAGTTCAGCGGCGATATTGATGGCGTTGGTCACGACGGTGATGCCGCGCCGGTCCGCCAGCGCGCGCGCCAGCTCGGTCGCCGTGGTGCCCCCGGTGAGGCCGACGACGGCGCCGTCCTGCACCAGCGCGGCCGCGGCCCGCCCGATGCGGCGCTTCTCGTCCTGGTTGCGCGTCGACTTCACCAGCACGGACAGCTCCTGGCCGGTGTCCCCGACGACCGCGCCGCCGTGGGTGCGGACCAGCAGGTGCTGGGCCGCCAGGGTCTGCAGGTCGCGCCGGATCGTCGCCCCGGACACCCCGAGGAACGAGGCCAGGTCCGCGACGTCGACGCTCCCGGTCTCGGCCGCACGCTTGAGGATCGCTGTCATCCGATCGGTCTTCCGCACAGCCGGATGCTAGAACACGCAGTCCGATTGCGCAATTGAGCGCCGTGCTTCCGACTTTCGCGCATCTTGTCCGCGCGCGTTGACGTTCGGCCGGTCCTGGATCTAGCGTCCTGCGTGAAGTGCGCAGAATCACGTCGCAGTCGAGCGCACACCTGCGCAAATGATCACACCGCGTCCGAGGGACGCGTGTGGACCGGACCCAAGGGAGGGCCGAGGACCATGACGACAAGGCGATCACGGGCGGCGTGGCAGGGAGCCGCCGGGCTCACCGCCGTCGCACTTCTCACGGCGGCGTGCAGCAGCGGCGGTGGCGGGACGCCGGCCGCGACCGGGGGGTCGACGCAGACCTCCGGCGTCACCATCACGGTCGCGCTGCCGACCGACCCGCCCCCACAGGCAGACCTCGACGCGTTCACCAAGGCCACCGGGATCAAGGTGACGTGGTCGTCCTCCGACTGGGACAGCCTGCAGACCAAGATCTCCGCCGCCGCCACCGCGAACACGTACTTCGCCGACGTGACGAACGTCGACTGGTCGCGCGTGGGCCAGCTGGGCAAGCTCGGCTGGTTCCTGCCGCTCGAGACCTACCTCGACGCCAACAGCCTCAAGTCCGACATGCCGCAGCTCGCGTCGTTCACGCTCGACGGCCACATCGTCGGCGTGCCGTACGACTCGTCGTACATGGTCACCACCGTCAACACCGAGCTGTTCGCCAAGGCCGGGATCACGACGATGCCGACCACCATCGACGAGTACACGAACGACCTGAAGCAGATCAAGGACAAGGGCGTGGTGCAGTACCCGCTCAACATCCCGTTCGCCGCGGCCGAGGGGCTGTCGACCTACTGGTACGAGACCACCCAGGCGTTCGGCGGCACCGTCCTCGACGCGAAGGGCAAGCCGCAGTTCACCGACCCGAGCTCCCCCGGCTACAAGGCCGCCCAGTGGATGGTCGACGCCGTCAAGAACGGGCTCGTGCCGCCCGGCAACATCAACGTCAACGACAGCCAGGGCGAGCAGACCCTCATGGCGCAGGGCCAGGCAGCGAGCACCTTCTCGGACTACTCGGGCCTCATCAACAGCCTCTACAACGTCACGGACAGCTCGACGGTCAGCGGCAAGATCCAGTACCTGGCCACCCCCGGCGTCAACGGCCCCGCCTCGAACCTGTCCAACCCGGACGGCATGGGCATCCCGAAGCAGGCCAAGTACCCGCAGGCCGCCGCCAAGTTCATCGACTGGTTCGTCTCGGCGTCGACGCAGGAGGACTTCTCCGGCCTCAACGGCCAGGACAAGGTGTGGGGCTCGTCCTTCATCCCCTCGCGGCTGAGCGTCGTGCAGAAGCTGGCACAGGCGGGCAGCCTCGCCGACGGCGAGCGCCTCGCGGGGATGCTGAAGACGGCCTCCCCGGTGTTCCCGGACGGTGCGCCGACCTGGTACCCGACGTTCTCCAACGCCGTCTACACGAACCTGCACGCCGCCGCCACCGGCTCGATGAGCGTCGCCGACGCCATCAAGGCGATCTCCGACGTCGCGAACCAGCAGGCAGGCAATTCGTGATCCCCGCCCCGCGGAGGTCGGCCACGCCGACGCCGCGGGCGGACGACACCGTGCGTGACGAGGTGGTCCTGGCCGGTCGCAACGACCGGCCGGCCCGGACCACCCGTCCGCTGGTGCGGCGCTTCGACGCGCTGCCCTACGTGCTCGTCGCCCCCGTGGCGATCTTCATCGTCGGCCTCGCCATCGTCCCGGCGCTGTTCACGATCATCGAGTCGTTCTTCACGGTCGACGAGCTGAACCCGCCCACGCGCTTCGCCGGCCTGGGGAACTTCGTCCAGCTGCTGCACAACCACGCGGTGACGAACAGCGCGGTCAACACGGCGCTCTACGTCGTCGTCGGCGTCACCCTGTCGACGGTGCTCGGCATGGCCATGGCGGTGCTGCTGCAGCGCCCGTTCCGGGGCCGGGGCCTCGTCATCGCGATCCTCATCCTGCCGTGGGCCCTGCCCGGGGTCGTCGAGGGCATCCTCTGGTCCGGCATCTTCGATCCCAACGCGGGCCTCATCAACTCCCTCATCGCCACGTTCCACCTGGGCGCCGGCGACGGCGTCCTGCTCGGTCAGAACCGGCTCCTGACGGTCGGCCTCATCGGGCTGGTGCAGGTGTGGCAGATGACCCCGCTCTCGACGCTGCTGATCTTCGCCGCGCTCCAGCTGATCCCCGAGGAGCTCTACGAGGCGGCGGTGGTCGACGGCGCGAACCAGTGGCGCCGCTTCACGGCCATCACGCTGCCGCTGGCACGGCCCGGCATCGCGGTCGCGATGGTCCAGGCGCTCATCGCCACGCTCAACATCTTCGACCAGCCCTACGTGCTGAACGGGGCGGCCTCGACGGGGTCCTCCGTGACGATGGAGACCTACTTCGTCAGCTTCCAGAACCTCAACTTCGGTCAGGGCTACGCGCTCTCGCTCGTCGTCGCCCTCGTGACGGTCGCGCTCTCCCTGCTCGTCGTCCGCTTCATCTACCGGAAGGTCGAGCTGTGAAGTCGCGACGCCACCCGCTGCGCACGGTCGGGCTCGTGCTGGTCATCCTGTGGTCGATCGTCCCGATCTACTGGGCGACGAAGTCCAGCCTGCAGACCGAGAGCGCCGCCCGCTCCCGCCCCACCCAGTACGTGCCGCTGCACCCGACGCTCGCCAACTTCCGCGCCCTGCTCGTCGGGCAGGGCAGCGTCGCCACCGGCATCCGCCACTCGCTGGTCAACATCGTCATCGAGTGCGCCGCGGCGACGGTCGTCACGGTGACGCTCGCCGCCCTCGCGGCCTACGCCTTCGCGCGCTTCCGCTTCAAGGGGCACACCGTGCTCTTCTACACGGTGCTGGCCACGATGGCGTTCCCGCCGTACACGACGCTGATCCCGCTCTACCGGATCATGAGCGCGTTCAACCTGGTCAACACCTACACGGGCATCGTCCTGGTGTACGTGTCCGGCTTCCTGCCGCTGGCGGTCTGGGTGCTGCACAACTACTTCGCCAGCATCCCGGCCAGCATCGAGGAGGCCGGCCTCATCGACGGCGCCGGCCGGCTTCAGGTGTTCTGGCACCTCGTCCTGCCGCTGGCGATCCCCGGCGTGATCTCGATCGCCCTCATCACGTTCCTCTTCGGGTGGGCGCAGTTCCTGTTCCCGCTCGTGCTGTCGACCGACCTGTCCACCCAGCCGCTGACCGTGCTCATCGCGGCGCTGCAGGGCCGGCACATCGTGCCGTCCACGCTGATGAGCGCCGCCGGGATCCTCGCCATCGCGGTGCCCGCCGTCATCGCCCTGGCGTTCAACCGCTACATCGTCAACGGCCTGCTCGCCGGGAGCACCAAGTGACCCGGCGGCCGGCCACGGCGACGCACCACGAAGGAGACCTGGCATGACCGACGCCCTCGACGACATCCTCGGCCGCCACCGCGGCGGCGAGGCGGTCGGCATCACCTCGGTGTGCTCGGCCAGCCCGCTGGTGCTGCGGGCCGCCTGCGAGCAGGCCGTGGCCGACGAGGCCGCCGTGCTCATCGAGGCGACGAGCAACCAGGTGGACCAGTTCGGCGGCTACACCGGGATGACGCCGGCGGGCTTCCGGGACCTGGTCGGCGACATCGCCGACCGCGCGGGTCTGCCGCGCAGCCGCATCGTCCTCGGCGGCGACCACCTGGGCCCGAACGTCTGGCGCTCGCGCCCCGCCGCCGAGGCGATGGACCGGGCGGACGACCTGGTGCGCGCCTACGTCGAGGCCGGCTACACCAAGATCCACCTCGACTGCAGCATGGCCTGCGCCGACGACACGCTGCCGCTGACCGACGAGGTCGTCGCGGGCCGCGCCGCACGGCTGGCCCGGGTCGCGGAGGACGCCGCCGAGCGCGCCTTCGGACGCAGCGAGCTGCGGTACGTCGTCGGCACCGAGGTCCCCGTGCCCGGCGGCGCCCACGAGGAGATCGCCGCACTGACGCCGACGTCGCCCACCGCGGCCGCCGCCACGATCGAGGCGCACGCCAAGGCCTTCGCAGCCGCCGGCCTGCACGCCGCGTGGGACCGCGTCGTCGCCCTCGTCGTGCAGCCCGGGGTCGAGTTCGACGCGGTGCAGGTCGTCGACTACGACCGCACCCGGGCGCGCGACCTCAGCCGGATGATCGAGGGCCGGCCCCTGGTCTTCGAGGCGCACTCGACCGACTACCAGACGACCGCGAACCTCGCGGCGCTCGTCGAGGGCCACTGGGCCGTCCTCAAGGTCGGCCCGGGCCTGACGTTCGCGCTCAGGGAGGCGCTCTTCGCGCTGGCCGCCGTCGAGGCGGAGCTCGTGCCGGTCGGCGAGGCCTCGCGGCTGCCCGACGTCGTCGACGACGTGATGGTGCGGCAGCCCGGGTGGTGGCACGGCTACTACGAGGGCGACGAGTCCGCGCAGCGGCTCGCCCGCCGGTACAGCTACAGCGACCGCCTCCGCTACTACTGGCCCGACCCGCGGGTGTCCGCCGCCGTCGAGCGGCTGGTCAGCAACCTGCGCGCGACCCCACCTCCCCTGCCGCTGCTCAGCGCGCACCTGCCCGAGCAGTACGCCCGGGTGCGCGCCGGCGCCCTGTCCCCCGACCCGGTCGCCCTCGCGCTCGACCACGTCCGCGACGTGCTCCGCGCCTACGCGACCGCCTGCACCGCCGAGACCTCTAGGAGACTGTCGTGACCACTCCCTCGAGCACCACCGCATCGGACGGCGCACCCCTCGCCGCGCTGCGGTCGGCGGGCCTGCGTGACGCCCGGGCCGGGGCGACGGGCCGCGAGATCGCCCAGCAGCCCGCGATGTGGCGCCAGGTCGCCGCCGACCTCGCCGCGCGGCGCGACGCCGTCCAGGGCTTCCTGGAGCCTCTCCTGGCGCTGCGGGACCTGCGCATCGTGCTCACGGGCGCGGGCACCTCGGCCTTCGCGGGCGAGCTGCTCGCCCCGGCGCTGACCGCGCGGCTGCGCCGCCGGGTCGACGCCGTGGCCACCACGGACATCGTGTCCAACCCGCGGGAGGCGTTCGCCGAGGACGTCCCGACGCTGCTGGTCTCGTTCGCGCGGTCGGGGGACAGCCCCGAGAGCGTCGCGGCGACGCTGCTCGCCGACCAGTCGCTGCGCGTCGTGCACCACCTCATCGTCACGTGCAACCCCGACGGCGAGCTGGCCCGCGTGCACGGGGACGCCGAGCGCTCCCTCGTGCTCCTCATGCCGCCGGAGACGAACGACGAGGGCTTCGCGATGACCTCGAGCTTCACCTCGATGGTCCTGGCGACCTGGCTCGCGCTGACGGCGGGCGACGGGGCCGACCTCGTCGACCGCGTCGCCGACGCCGGTGCCGGGCTGCTGCGCGAGCGCGCGGACGCCGTGGCCGAGCTCGCGGCGCGGCGCTACCGGCGGATCGTCTACCTCGGCAGCGGCCCCCTCGCCGCGCTGGCACGGGAGTCCGCGCTCAAGGTCCTCGAGCTGAGCGCCGGGAGCGTGATCAGCTACTTCGACTCGTCCCTCGGGTTCCGGCACGGGCCGAAGTCGGTGATCGACGGCGAGAGCCTGGCGATCGTGTACCTGTCCAACGACCCGTACACGCGCCAGTACGACGAGGACATCGCCGCCGAGCTGCGCCAGCAGATGTCGGACGAGCACGTCCTCGTCGTCGACGCGCGTCCCGGCGCAGGTGTCGGGCGCGAGTGGACCGTGCCGGGGCTCGAGGACGCCCCCGACGTCCTGGTGGCCCTACCCTTCCTGCTCGTGGCCCAGCTCTTCGCCCTCGACACGTCGTTGGCGCTCGGGCTGACCCCGGACTCCCCGTCGCCGTCGGGCCAGGTGAACCGCGTCGTCAAGGGCGTCACGGTGCACCCCTACGACGGGCGGTAGCCCGTGTTCCTCGGCGTCGACGGCGGCGGGACCAAGACCGCCCTCTGCCTCGTGGCCGACGACGGCCGGGTGGCGGCCCGGCTGCGGGCGCCCAGCTGCTACTACCTGGGCAAGCGAGAGGGCATCGGCCTGGTCACGCGCGTGCTGACCGAGGCCGTCGCGGAGGTGTGCGGCCTGGCCGGGATCTCCCCCGCGCAGGTCGCGTACGCGTTCGTCGCGCTGCCCGCGTACGGCGAGGTCAGCGCGGACGTCCCGGCGCTGGACGCGGCGCCGCGCGCGGCCCTCGGCCACGACCGGTACGCGTGCGGCAACGACATGGTGGCCGGGTGGGCCGGCTCGCTGGGTGCGGCCGACGGCATCAACGTCGTGGCCGGCACGGGCTCGATCTGCTACGGCGAGCGCGACGGGCGGCGGGTCCGGGTCGGCGGCTGGGGCGAGCTCTTCGGCGACGAGGGATCGGGGCACTGGATCGCGATCCGTGGCCTGCAGGCCTTCTCCCGGATGAGCGACGGCCGGCTGCCGGCCGGCCCGCTGCTCGACGCGGTGCGTGCCCACCTCGAGGTGGCCGCGGACCTCGACGTCATCGACGTCACCATGGGCCGCTGGCACGGCGACCGGCGGCGGGTGGCCGCGCTGTCCACGGTCGTCGCGCAGGCGGCGGAGCGCGGCGACCACGAGGCGGGCGCCATCCTCACCCAGGCGGCGGCCGAGCTCGTGCAGCTCGTCGACACCGCCCGCCGCCGGCTCGGGTACGCCCTGGACGAGCCCGTCGCCGTGTCCCACTCGGGCGGGGTGTTCTCGGCGGCGCCGGTGCGCGACGAGTTCGTCCGGCTCCTGCGCGCGGCGTCGGCCGACTACGAGTTCCGCGAGCCGCTGTACCCCCCGGTCGTCGGCTCGGCGCTGTACGCCGCCCGGCTCGCGGGGACCCCGCTGGCGCCGTCGGCGCTGGCGCGCCTGCGGGACGAGGCGCAGGCGTGAGCCGACCGCTCGAGGACACGGCCGACGAGGTTCGTCGTGCCCGCCGACTGGGCCGCGGCATCGGCGCCTTCAACGTCGTCCTGCTCGAGCACGCCGAGGCGATCGTGGCGGGCGCCGAGCGGGCCGGTCTGCCCGTCGTCCTGCAGATCAGCCAGAACTGCGTCGCCTACCACGGCGCGTTCGCACCGATCGGGCTCGCGGCGCTGGCCCTGGCGCGGCGCGCGAGCGTGCCGGTCGTCGTGCACCTGGACCACGCGGAGGACCCCGACCTGGTGCGGGAGGCCGTCGCGGCCGGCGTGGGCAGCGTGATGTTCGACGGCTCGCGCCTGCCCTACGAGCAGAACCTCGCGGCCACGCGGGCCGTCGTGGCGCACTGCCACGCCCACGGCGTCGTCGTGGAGGCCGAGCTCGGCGAGGTCGGCGGCAAGGACGGCGTGCACGCGCCGGGGGCGCGCACCGACCCGGCGGAGGCCGCCGCGTTCGTCGCCGCAACGGGCGTCGACTGGCTCGCCGTGGCCGTCGGCACGTCGCACGCCATGGTCGAGCGGGTCGCCACCGCCGACGTGGACCTCATCCAGGCGCTGGCCGCCGCGCTCGACGTTCCCCTGGTGCTGCACGGCTCGTCCGGGCTGTCCGACGAGGAGCTGGCCGGGGCGGTGCGCGCCGGGATCACCAAGGTGAACGTCGCCACGCACCTCAACGTGCTCTTCACCACGGCGCTGCGGGCCGCGCTCGACGTCCCCCGGCCGCCGGTCGACCCGCGACGGTACGTCGCCGCGGGCCGCGCGGCGGTGGCGGGCGAGGTGGAACGGCTCCTGCGGCTGCTCGCCGCCGCGTGAGGTCAGCCGGCCTCGGGCACGGCCGGCTCCCCCAGCGACAGCATCAGCCGGTTCGCCCAGGCGAAGAACGCCGCGGACTGCACCACGTCGACGATCGCCTGGTCGTCGAAGCCCTGCGCGCGCAGCGCCGACACGTGCACGGGCCCGAAGCGCGGCGGGGTCGCCGTGAGCGCGGCGGCCGCGTCGACCACCGCCGTCCAGCGGGGGTCCTGCGCCGCGCCGATCCCCTCGTCGAGCAGCCGCTGGACGTCCTGGCGGCGGTCGGACAGCCGGGCCGCCAGCCGGGAGTGGACGCTCGCGCAGTAGACGCAGCCGTTGCTGCGCGACGCCGCGGCCGCGACCAGCTCGCGCTCGGTGCGCGGCAGGCCGGCGTTGACGTTGTAGAAGATGTCGTTGTCGGCGCGGGTCCGGGCGCCGAGGACCACGGGGTCCCGCACGAGCAGCCGGAAGTACGGGCTGGCGACGCGGCTCCGGTCGGTGAGGGCCGCGTAGTCGTCCTCGGTCAGGTCGCCCGTGGCCTTGGGCCGCAGCCACGGCACCCAGTCGAGCTGCGCCTGCGTGAAGGCGTCCGGCCGGCGCAGTCCCCGGTGCTCGATCACCGCTGCGTTCATGTCAGCTCTCCTTGAGGACGGCCAGCCCCGCGACGACGCGGAGCTGGAAGTGGGTGAAGGCGACGAGCTGGGAGATCGTCACGATGCCGTCGACGCTCCAGCCCGCGTCGAGGAGTGCCCGCAGCGCGCCCGGGTCGGCGTCCCGCGGGTGGTAGGTCAGCAGGTGGGCGTGCTCGAGGGCGGCGGCCAGGCGCTCTCCGGCCACGGCCCGCAGCTCGTCGGGCGCGAGCCAGCGCGGGCCGGCCTCGTCCTCGACGCTGAGCGGCCCGGCCGGGTACGAGCCGTACGGCCCACGGGTGACGGCGGCCGGCAGGGCCGCGACCAGGGCGGCGAGCACGGCGGGGTCGAGCGCACCCAGCAGGTCCGCGTGGTGCTCGGCCAGCCCGTCGGCCCCGCTGAGGGCGGCCACCCACCAGGCGATCGCGGCGCGCTCGAGCGCGCCGGCCCGCTCCAGGTCGGCCGGCGCCGCGACGAGGCCGTCGTACGTCGCCTGCGCGTCGCTGCGCGCCACCGGGCGCCGGGAGCGCAGGTCGTCGAGCCGGCTGCCGGGCGTGATCCCGACGAGGGCGTCGATGAGGTCAGCCACGGTGGGCCTCCTTCGTGGGGTCGGGGATCCAGCCGAGGGCGGGGGCGACCTCGCCGGCGATGAGCTCGAGGGACCGCAGCAGCACCTCGTGGGGCGGGTCGATCGGGTGGGACTGGAAGACGAGGTCTGTCGCGGCCAGGAGCACGTCGTCGGCCTTGAGCTCGGCGACGACCCGCTCCGGCGTGCCGACGTGGAGGTCGAAGAGCGCCAGCAGCTCCTCGCGCGAGGCCCCCGCGGGCACCTCGACGCCGAGCGCGCGCGCGGCGCCCAGGCTGCGCTCGATGCCCCGGTCTGCGAGGCGCTCCGCGGTGAGCTCGTCGTCGACGACGACGAGGTTGCGGGAGCCGAAGACCCGCGGGCGGACGCCGGCCGGCAGCGCGGCGCGGTAGGCCTCCACGACGCGGCGCTGGGTGTCGGCCAGCGTGCCTTCGGTGTGGGGCTGCGTCTTGGAGAGCATGAGGCCGAAGCCGGCGGCGCCGATCCGGGTGGCGCCCTCCGCGGAGAACGTCGCCTGCCACAGCGTCTCCAGCAGCCCCGGCGCCGCCGGGTACAGCGCGCCGCCGTCGTTCGTCAGCACGTCGCCGCGCAGCGCGCCGACCAGCTGCTCGGTGTGCCGGGCGAAGATCGCCGAGCGGTCCGTCGGGTCATGCCCGAACGGCGGGAAGGAGCTGGGCGTGCCGCCGCTGCCGATCCCGACCTCGAGGCGGCCGCCGGACAGCAGCCACAGCACCGCGGCGTCCTCGGCGACCCGCAGCGGGGCCTCGAGCGGCAAGGTGATGATGCTCGTCCCCAGCACGATCCGGGAGGTCTGCGCCGCCGCGTGCGACAGCAGGACGAGCGGCGAGGGCAGCCCGCCCTCGTGCTCGTGGAAGTGGTGCTGGGCCACCCACGCGGTGTCGAAGCCGAGGAGCTCGGCGCTGCGGACCTGGTCGAGGGCGAGCCGGTACCGCTCGTCGGCCGTCGTCTCGTCGAGCACCCGGGTGAAGAAGCCGAGCCGTTGCCGTGTCATGCGGGGACCGCCTTTCCGAGGTAGGCCTCGTGGATCCGGGGGTCGTCGAGCAGCTCGGCCGCGGTGCCCCGCAGCGCGATCTGCCCGGTGGCGAGCACGTACCCCCGCGAGGCGATGGACAGGGCGAGCTCCGCCTGCTGCTCGACGAGCAGCACGGCGACGCCGAGCTCGCGGTTGAGCCGCGCGATCTCGTCGAGCACCTGGTCGACGAGCCGGGGCGCCAGGCCCATCGTCGGCTCGTCCATGCAGACCAGCCGCGGCCGGCTCATCAGCGCGCGGGCGACCGCGAGCATCTGCTGCTCGCCGCCGGACAGCGTCCCGGCCTGCTGCCGGCGGCGCTCGGCCAGCCGTGGGAAGAGCTCCCGCATGCGGTCGAGGTCGTCGGCCACGCCCGCCCGGTCGCGCCGCGTGTAGGCGCCGGCGCGCAGGTTCTCGTCGACGGTCATCTCGGGGAACACCCGGCGGGCCTCGGGGACCGACGAGATCCCGGCCCGCACGCGGTGGGCGGTCGACCGGTGGGTGACGTCCTCGCCGGCGAGCCGGACGACGCCGGCCCTCACCCTCGTCAGGCCGAGGATCGCCTTCATCGTCGTCGACTTGCCGCTGGCGTTGCCGCCGAGCAGCGAGACGATCTCGCCCTCGCCGACCGTCAGGCCGACGCCGCGCAGCGCGTGGAACGGGCCGTAGGAGACGTGGACGTCCTCGAGCGCCAGCAGGTCGCTCATGCTCGCTCCTCCGCGGCGACGCGGCGGCGGCCGAGGTAGGCCTCGATCACCGCGGGGTCGGCCCGCACCTCGTCCGGCGCCCCCTGCGCGACGATCCGGCCGCCGTCCATGACGATCACCCGGTCGGACACGGTCATGACGAGGTCGAGCTTGTGCTCGACGAGGAGCATCGCCTGCCCCTCGGCCTTGAGCTCGAGCAGCTGGCCCAGCACCTCGGCCGTCTCGGACGGGTTCATGCCGGCCGTCGGCTCGTCGAGCACCAGCAGCTTCGGGCGCGGCGCCAGGGCGCGGGCGATCTCGGTGCGGCGGCGGTTGGCGTAGCTGAGCGAGTACGCCGGGTCGTCGCGCCGCGGGCCGAGCCGCGCCTCGAACCGCTCGATCTCCGCCGCCACCGTGGCGTCGATCGCCCGCCGCTCGCGCCGGGCGGCCGGCGTGCCGACGACCGCGACGACCAGCTCGCCCAGCAGGGCGACCCAGCGCAGCCCGACCAGGTGCGACAGCCGATGGAAGGGCCGGTGCGCGCGCAGCGTGGTGTGGAGCCCCACCTCGACGTTGTCCGCGACGGACAGGGCGGCGAACACGCGCCCGTTCTGGAACGTGCGCGCGATGCCGTGCTCGGCGATCCGCGCCGGGTCCGCAACGTCGATCCGCGTGCCGTCGAGGACGATCGAGCCGCCGTGGGCGGGGATCGCCCCCGTCACCAGGTTGAGGGTCGTCGTCTTGCCCGACCCGTTGGGGCCGATGATCGAGACGACCTCGTGCGGGCCGACGGTGAACGAGACGCCGTCCACCGCCGCCAGGCCGGCGAAGTGCCGGCGCAGGCCGGTGACCTCCAGCACGGCGGTCATGCGGTCCTCACCAGGATCCCGCCGGGCCGGAACCGCACCACGAGGATGAGCACCAGGCCGTACGCGATGATCCGCAGCTCCGGGGTGAACCGCAGCAGCTCCATCGCGCCGATGAGGACGAGCGAGCCGACGACCGCGCCGTACGGCAGGGAGACCCCGCCCATGATGACGATCGTCACGACGAGGAGGGACATGAGCATCGTGAAGATCGTCGGGTCGATGTACGTGTACTGGTGCGCCAGCAGCGAGCCGCCGATCCCGGCGAAGAACGCCGACACGGCGAACGCGAGGGCCTTGTAGTCGCGCACGCGGACGCCGGAGGCCAGCGCCGCGACCTCGTCGGACCCCACGGAGGAGATGACCTTGCCCAGGTGCGAGGCGCGCAGCCGCCACGTCACCAGGAGCGTGAGGGCGAGCACGCCGGCGTCGACGAGGTAGTAGGCGCGCGGCGTCGACAGCGGCGTGCCGGCCCAGGTCGGCACGGGGATCCCGTAGATGCCCTGCGGCAGCACCAGCTGGATGACGGCGACGATCGCGGTGCCGACCCCCAGCGTCGCGATCGACACGTAGTGGCCCTTCACGCCCCAGACGGGCGACGAGAGGATCGACGCGATGACGGCCGCGACCAGGCCGGCGACCGGCAGGGCCACCCAGAACGAGACGTGCAGGTGCAGGGTGAGCAGCGCGGACGTGTAGGCGCCGATCGCGATCGGCCCGGCCTGGCCCAGCGCGACGACCCCGGCCTGCCCGGCCGTGACGGTGAACCCCGCCGCGATGACCGCGTAGACGAGCACCTGGGTGCCGGTGGTCAGCACGTAGTCGTCCGCGACGAACGGGACGACGATCCCGCCCAGCACGAACGCCGCCGGCCAGACCCACCGCGGGACCCGCAGCGGCCGGCCCTTGCCGAGGAACGTGCCCGTCAGCGGCTCCGTGGCGATGAGCGGCACCTTGCCGAGCAGGCCGCCGGGCCGCACGACGAGGACGACGACGAGGACGGCGAACACGATGATCTGCCGGGCCGTGTCCCCGGCGAGGCTGATGCCGAAGGCCTCGACGATCCCGAGCACGAAGCCGCCGACCACGGCGCCGACGAGCGAGCCCAGGCCGCCGAGCGCGGCCGCGACGAACGCCGTCATGCCCGTCGTCAGGCCCGACGTCGGGTTGGCGACCCCGACGTAGAGCGAGACGAAGACGCCGGCGAGTCCGCCGAGGGCGGACGCGATGACGAACGAGAGGTGCTGCACCAGCCCGACGGGGATGCCCACCTGCAGCGCGGCCTCCTGGTCCTGCGCCGTCGCGCGGATCGCCTGGCCCACCTTGCCGTACCTGAGGAACGCCGACATGCCGAGCATCACCGTCGCCGTCACCCCGAGCATCACGAGGTCCGAGGTGCCGAAGCGCATGGACCCGACGTGCAGGTTCGAGGTCGGCAGCACCTTCGGGAACACCCGGAACTGCGCGGTGAACGCCAGCTGCGAGGCGTTGTCGAGGATCTGCGAGACCGCGTACGTGGACAGCATCGCCGCCAGCGGCAGGAACCTCGCCAGGGGCCGCACGACGGCGACGTTGACGAGCAGGCCGAGGCCCGCGCACACGACGAGGACCAGGGGCAGCGCCAACCAGAAGGGCAGCCCCTCCTGGGCCACGAAGAACCAGGCCAGCATGGCGCCCAGCCCGAAGAACGAGAACTGGGCGAAGTTGACGACGTTCATGACGCCGAAGACGAGGGAGATCCCGACCGCTCCGAGGGCGTACACGTTCCCTCGGAGCAGGCCGGCGACCAGGGTGTCGAGCACGGCGGCTCAGCCGTGGAGGGCGACCCACGTGCCGCCCCGCAAGACGGTCGGCGTGAGCTGCGGCGAGGCGACCCGGCGCGTCGCCGGGTCGAAGGTGATCGAGCCGTAGACGACGCTCGGCACGTCCTTCAGCTGCTGGAACCCCTGGAGGATGCCCTCGCGCGTCGCGCCGCCGAGCCGGGCGGCCGCGACCGCGACGTTCAGGGCGTCGTAGGCCCCGGCCTCGAAGCCCGTGACGGTCTTCTCGTTCGGGTACCTCGCCTTGAACGCCGTGACGAACGCCTGCACCGCCGGGTCCGGGTTGCTGGCCAGGAACTGCGCGCCGACCACCGACCCCTCCGCGTCCGGCGTGCCGTCGAACGACTGCTCGTCCTGCCCGCCGTAGAACGTGCCCTGGTACCCGATCGAGCGCAGCTGCGAGACGAGCTTCGCGGCGTCCGGGCCGTAGCCGATGTGGACGAACGCGTCCGGCTTGCCGGCCACGGCCTTCGTCAGCGACGGCCGGTAGTCGTCGGAGCTGTCGAGGACGCCCTCGGCGTCGGTGATCGTCAGGCCGACCTTGTCCGCCTCGGCCTTGAAGGCGGCGAACGCGGGGATGCCCCAGTCCGCCGTGTCGAGGTACGTGACGCCGACCGAGCTGACGCCCTGCTTCTTGATGTAGTCGGCCGTCCACTGGTACGTCGCGCTGGTGGTGATCGACGTGGACCACTGGTACTGCGAGCCCTTGGTGGTGAAGCTCGGGTTGGAGTTGTTGAAGCCGTACTGCAGCAGCTTGCCGGCCGTGTAGATCGGCGAGGCCGGGATGGACGCCGCCGACGAGTAGTCGCCGAAGACGAGGACGACGTCCTTGTCCCCCACGAACTTCTGGGCGACGGACACCGACTGCTTGGGGTCGGACTGCGAGTCCTCGTACTTCAGGGCCACCGGGTGGCCGTCGATCCCACCCTTGGCGTTGACCTGGTCGAGCGCGAGATCGAAGCCCTCCTTGAACTGCTCGCCGTACTGCGCGTACTGGCCCGTGATGGCGGCCGAGACGCCGAAGTAGACGGTGCCGCTGCCCGGTGTGGATGCGGCCGCGGAGTCGTTGAGGCCGCAGCCCGCGAGCAGGGCCGCGGAACCGAGGGCCGCGACGCCGGCCAGCAGGGCGCGGCGCGTGATGGTGGTCATGGAGGGGTCCTTCTAGTCGTGGGCGGGCACGGGCCCGGCCAGGGGTGTGGGGGGCGCGCCGGCCCGCGTCGCACGCGGGCCGTGGTGGGTCAGGCGGTGCCGGGAGGTCCCGGCGGCGGCCGCACGCGCCGAGGGCGCGTGGGCGGGGGCTGGTCAGCCGCGACAGCGCATTCGCACGGTGGTCCTCCGGGGCTCGGCTTGCCCGCGCCGGACGTCGGCGCAGGCCTGGTCGTCACCCGGAGCACCCCGTCGGAAGGGTTGCCGGCCAGCAAGCCGGGGCTGTGCGCTGGCGCTCATGACCGTCGAGAGGACCGTAAGCGGCCGGGCCAGCGCCTGGCGACGGGGCATTCAGTTCCCGACACCGTGTAACGAAAGTCACTGGCCCCGCGGCGGCACCGTCGTGCACGCCTGACGACGGTCCGCGGGCGCGGCCCGCCGCTACGCCGCCAGCGCGCCCTCGGCGGCCGGCCGGGCCGGCTCCGGCTCGCCCGCGGCAACGGTGCGACGCGACGGCCGGGTGACGAGGAACGACCCGCCGATGACGAGGGCGAACCCCACCACGGTCCAGGCCGTGACCCGCTCCCCGAGGAGCGTGGCACCGACGACCACGGCAACCGCCGGGTTGACGTAGGTGACCGCCGTGGCGCGCATCGGACCGATCTCGGCCACGAGCCAGACCATGAGCGTGAACGCCGCCGCGCTGCACACCACGCCGAGCGTGACGATCGAGGCGATCGCACCGCCGGACGGCCACTTCGCCGGCCACGCGCCCGTGAGCCCGACGATCGGCGCGTAGACGATCGCCGCGAGCGCCAGCGAGGCGCCGGCCAGGCCGATCCCGGGAGCGGTCGGCATCCAGCGGGCGATGATCGCGGGGCCGAGCGCGTAGCCGAAGGCCACCACGGCCAGCCGCGCCACCGAGCCCAGGTCGGTCCCCGCCACGTCGAGCCCCACGATGGCCGCGACGCCGGCCATGCCGAGCGCGATCCCCAGCCAGTTGGCCCACGACAGGTGGGCGCGGCGGCCGAGGAGCACGCCGACGAGGACCCCGGCGAGCGGGACCGTCGCCACGAGGAGCCCGGTCGTCGAGCTCGGCAGGTGCTGCTCGGCGGTGTTGAGGAAGTACCAGGGGACGACGATCTCGACGACCGTGTAGACGAGCAGCGGGCGCCACAGCGCGAGGATGCGGGGCAGCTCACCGCGGGCGGCGGCCAGCGGCAGGAGCACTACGGCGCCGATCGCGGTCCGGGCGAGGATGAGCATGGCGGGCGACACCTCGGCCACGGCGATCTTGATGAGCGCGTACGGGATGCCCCAGGCGATGCCGAGGGTGACGAACAGGAGCAGGCCGCGTCGAGTCACCCGCCTATCCTCCGGCATGCCACCGACACGGCCGGCGGTGCACCGGATGGCCGTGGCGGACGGCCGGCGTCCTCACCGGGAGCCGGCCGTCCGGCGTCGGGCCGCCGTCAGCTGACGGTCGCGCTGGCCGCCGACGCGGTGGCCGCCTTGTTGCCCATGAAGGACGCGGTCCACATGCCGGCGCCGCTGGCCGACGAGGTGGACGAGAAGGCGCCGTTCGCGTCCGTCGTGACGGCCGAGATCGTCGCGTCGCCACCGCCGGTGGGGCGGAAGACGAGGGTGACCTCGGCGTCGGCGACGCCCTGGTCCGTGCCCTTGACGACGACGCGTCCGGTCGCCTTGCCGTCAGCGACGGTCAGGGTGAGGGTCGACGGCTGCGCCGGCCCGGTCGCCTCGGCGCTGGCGGTCGCCGCAGCCGTGCTCGTCGCGATGGCGGTCGCGGTCGGCTCGGCCGACGGTGTGGCAGCGGCCGACTGCGTGGCGGACTGCGTGGTCGAGGCCGTCGTGGCCGGGCTCTGGGGCGTGGTGCCCGAGGAGCAGGCGGCCAGCAGGCCGGCCGCCAGCAGGACGCCGGCGGCGGTGGCGGAAATCGTGCGGATGGTCATTCGTCACTCCAGGATTGCTCTCCGGCGGCACGCCGGACATGGGTCTCCGTCGAGACTCGTGATGGTGTGATGCCACCCTAGTCACCCGGCGGGGGGCCCTGCCGGGACGGTCAGGCAGGCAGCGCGGCGATCGCGTCGACCTCCACGAGGGCGCCGGGCGGACCGACGCGCGAGACGAAGAGGACGGTCACGGCCGTGCGGTGGACGCCCCACGCGCCGACCGCCGCCCGGTAGGCCTCCGCCGCGTCGACCGAGTCGGCGAGGTGGATCGTCAGCTTCACGACGTCGTCCGGGGTCGCCCCCGCGGCCTCGAGGACCGCGCGTACGTTGGCGATCGCCTGGGCGGTCTGGGCCACGATCCCGTCCGCGACGGCGCCCGACGCGTCGATCCCGTCCTGCCCCCCGACGTAGAGCGTGCGGCCCGCGGGGGCGATGGTGCCCTGCGAGAACGCGGGGCTGGCCGCCATCGACGGCGGGTTGACGTGCTCGATCACGGTGAACCTCCTCCGGGACGCGGGAGCGTGCACCACCGACGGTAGGAACGGCCACCGACATCGGCCCGCCGCCCCGCTCAGGACCGGGCGCCGCCCGCGGCCGGGAGCGTGCCGACGAGCACCACGGTCTCGTCGTCGTCCTCCGGCTCGACCGTCCGCACGACGAGCCCTCCGGCCGCCAGCGCGGCCGACGCCGCCGGGACCTGCGCCGGGTTGACCTCGCTCACCAGGGACCCTCCGGGCGCGAGCCACGCGGCCGCCTCCGCCGCCATCCGCCGCAGCAGGTCGAGCCCGTCGGCACCGCCGTCGAGGGCCACCGCCGGCTCGTGGTCCCGCGCCTCGCGCGGCATGAGACCCAGCTCGTCGTGCGGCACGTAGGGCACGTTCGCGACGACCAGGTCGAGCGTGCGGCGCAGCGCCGCCGGCAGGGCGCCGAACAGGTCGCCCTGGTGCACCCGGCCCCCGACCGGCTCGAGGTTGCCCCGCGCGACGCGCACGGCGACCGGGTCCACGTCCGCGGCGTGCAGCGCGACCCCGGGCACGCGCGTGGCCACCGCCAGCCCCAGCGCGCCTGAGCCGCAGCACAGGTCGAGCACCGTCGCGCCGCGTCCGACGAGCCCGGCGGCGACCGCCACGAGCGCCTCCGACCGCCGGCGCGGGACGAACACGCCCGGCTCCACCGCCACCCGCAGCCCGTCGAACGCGGCCCAGCCGACCACGTGCTCGAGCGGCTCCCCCGCCACCCGCCGGGCGAGGAGGGCGGCCAGCTCCTCGTCGTCGGACGCCGCCTGCCGCAGGAGCTCGGCCTCGTCCTCCGCGAACACGCAGCCGGCGGCGCGCAGCGCGGTGACGAGCGCGGCGAGGTGGTCGTCTTCGGGCATCGGGCCGGTGGTCCCCTCGGGTCAGGCAGCTGGGTGTCAACAATGTCGCCGGAGAGTTGCCCCCGCGACGCGAGACACGCTCCCGGCGCGGGCCGGCGCGCCTCGTTCGTGCATGCGTGCGTCGTGCGTGCGTCGTCGGGGTGCTCGCGCTGCGCGCTTCGACCCCTTCCTCCTCGGACGCCTCGAGCGAGCTCGCTCGCTCGAGCGTCCTCGTCGTCGGGGTGGCGGGATTTGAACCCGCGGCCTTCCGCTCCCAAAGCGGATGCGCTACCAAGCTGCGCTACACCCCGTGGCTGCCCAGCGTACGGGCACGCGGTGCCCACGCGACGAGGGGCCGTGGGCGGCGCCCCTGACCGCCGCCCACGGCCCCTCGTCGGCCGGCCTCAGAACACCCGGATGGCGATCTCCGCCGGAGCGGTGAGGAGCTGCTTGATCTCGTCGTCCACCTTGACCAGCGTGAGCGACGCGCCCGCCATCTCCAGCGAGGTGCAGTACTCCCCGACGTAGCTGCGCCACACCGAGATGCCCTTGGCGGCCAGCTTCTCGTGCGCGATGCCGTAGAGCAGGTAGAGCTCGCTGATCGGCGTCCCGCCGAGGCCGTTGATCATCAGCGCGACCTCGTCGCCCGACGAGTACGGCAGGTCGGGCACGACGGCGTCGAGCAGGGTGTCGACGATCGCGTTCGCGTCGCGGATCTTCTCGCGGCGCCGGCCCGGCTCACCGTGGATGCCGATGCCGATCTCGATCTCGTCGTCGCCCAGCTGGAACAGCGGCTCGCCCTTGGCGGGCGGGGTGCAGGCCGACAGCGCGATGCCCATGGTCCGGGTCACCGAGTTGACCTTCTCCCCGATGCGTGCGCACTCCTGGAGGTCGGCGCCTGCCTCGGCCGCCGCCCCCACGGCCTTCATGACGAAGAAGTTCCCCGCCACGCCGCGCCGGCCGATGGTGTACAGCGAGTCCTGCACCGCGACGTCGTCGTTGATGAACAGCGTCTTGACGGTGATGCCCTCGGCCTCGGCCAGCTCGGAGGCCATCTCGAAGGCCATCTTGTCGCCGGTGTAGTTGTTGACCAGCAGCAGCACGCCCTTGTCGGACTTCAGCAGCTTGGTGGTCTCCAGCACGTACTCCATGGGCGGTGCCGAGAAGACGTCGCCGGGGCAGGCCGCGTCGAGCATGCCCTTGCCGACGACCATGACGTGCGCCGGCTCGTGGCCCGAGCCGGAGCCCTGGACGATCGAGACCTTGTCGTTGCGCGGCCCCTCGGCCCGCATGATGAGGTTGTACTCCGGCACGTACTTCAGCGTGCCGGGGTTGGCCAGGGCGATGCCCTTGAGCATCTCCGGGACGAAGTTCTTGGGGTCGTTGACAAACTTCTTCATTGCCGCCTCCCACATCGTCGTGTTGTCCAGCATGAGGAGCTCGCGCTCCCCTTGGTTCCCCCGCCGAGACGGCCCGGGGAATGCCATCACCAGGTCTCGGCGACCTTCTCCGCGAGCACCGCGACGGCGATCGCGCCCGGGTCCACCGAGCCGATCGACCGCTCGCCCGTGTACGCCGCGCGGCCGCGCTTGGCCTCCAGCTCCTTGGTCGCGTCCGCCGCGGTGCGTGCGGCGACGGCGGCCGCCTTCACGACGTCCGCGGCGGCGTCGCCCGCGGCCAGCCGCTCCTCGATGGTGTCGGTCATCGGCACGAGGGCGTCGAGCAGGGTCTTCTCCCCGAGCGACGCGCCACCGCGCGCCTTGATGCCCTCGATCGCGGCGCGCAGCATCGCCACGACGTCCTCGCCCGTGAGGTCGACCTTGCCCTTGACCGTGCCGCCGGCCCGCAGGAAGGCCGTGCCCCAGATGGGTCCCGAGGTGCCACCGACGCGGCTCGTGATGACGATCGCGATCTTCGACAGGAAGGTGCCGACGTCCGTGCGGTCGAAGGTGTCCCACCCCTCGTCGACGCGTTCGAAGCCGCGGGCGAGCGAGAACCCGAAGTCGCCGTCGCCGACGACCGAGTCCAGGTCTCCGAAGTACTTCTCGTTGGCGATGCAGGTGTCCGTGATGGTGCGCACCACGGACTCGACGCGGTCGAAGGATGACGTCACTGTCTCGCTCCTGTCGTTCGGTTCTCAGGGGGTGGGTGCACCTGCGGCGGTCCGCAGGCGTTCGACGTCGTCCAGGTGGACCTCGGTGCCGATCGCGAGCCCGTACGGGTCGGCCAGCACGGCGGCCGGCTCGTCGGGCAGCTCGCCGAGCGACGTCACGACGAGCCCGGCACCGGTGAAGTCCTCGTCGACGGTGTAGCTGCTGACCGTGACGAGCGTGGTCAGCCCCGCGGCGCGCGCGGCGGCCAGGCCGTTGCCGCTGTCCTCGACGACGACGACGTCGGCCGGGTCGGCGCCCAGCTCGCGCAGCGCCAGCAGGTAGATGTCCGGCGCCGGCTTCTTGCGCGGCACGACGTCGCCGGCGAAGACGGCGAAGTGCTCGGCCATCTCGGCGCCGACGGCGTGCTCCAGGACGGCCCGTACCGACGGCTCCGCCGAGGTGGAGGCCACCGCCAGCCGCCAGCCCGCCGCGTACGCCTCCCGCGAGATCCGGGCGATCCCGGGCCGGCCGGGCAGCGCGCCCGAGCCGATGAAGGCCGTGTACCGGGCGGTCTTCGCCTTGTGCCAGCGCGCGACGAGCTCCTGCTGCTCCGCCGGGTCGGTGGGCAGGCCCCAGGCCGCGACGTTCTCGGGCGTGAGCAGGGTCGACAGCCGCTCCTTGCCACCCCCGATCGCCAGCAGCCGGCCGTACTCCGCCACGCTCCAGCGCACCGGCAGCCCGAACTCCGCGAACGTGGCGTTGAACGCCGGCAGGTGGCCGTCCCGCTCGGTGTCCGCCAGCACGCCGTCGCAGTCGAAGACCAGGGCGGGGCTCACCGGCCCACCCCCGCCGCGAGCGCACCCGCCGCGTGGCCGGTGGCGCCGAACCACTCGATGTGGGTGGCGATGGCCTCCGTCACGGCGCCCTGGATCTGGCGGAACATCGTCGGCGGGTCCCACTTGTCCTTCGCGCGGGCGACGTCGAGGTGGTCCGCGGCCGCCTTCATGTAGGCCATCTTCACGGCGGTGGAGATGTTGATCTTCGAGACGCCGGCCGCGATGAACGCGTGGAAGTCCTCGGCCGTCAGGCCCGTCCCCCCGTGCAGGACGATCGGGATGTCGACGAGCTCGGCCAGCCGGCGGACCCGGTCCGGCAGGAGCACGGGGCGGGCCTTGTACTGGCCGTGGGCGGTGCCGAGCTGCGGCGCCAGGAGGTCGACGCCGGTGCGCTTGGCGATGTCGGCGAGCTGTTCCACCGAGTACGCGTGCAGGGCGACGTCGGAACCCACGCCGTCCTCGACGCCGACGATGTTCTCGATCTCCGACTCCACGTCGACCCCGGCCGCGTGGGCCTGCGCGACGACCTCACAGGTCTCGCGCTCGGCGTCGGCCAGGTCCCGGTCGGAGGCGTCGAAGAGCACCGACGACCAGCCGGCCGCCACCACGTCCGAGATGACGGCGCGGTCGGGGCAGTGGTCCAGGTGCAGCGCGACCGGGATCGGCGCGTCCTGCGCGGCCAGGCGGAAGGTCGTCGTCGTCAGCTCCGTGCCGAGCTGCTTCACGGTCTTCACCGAGATCTGGACGATGAGCGGCGCGGAGGCCTCGACGGCGGCCGCGACCACCGCCCGCAGGCTGATGTCGTCCAGCACGTTGACGGCCGGGACGGCGTAGCCGTGCTCCCGGGCGTGGGCAGCCATCGCCGACGTCGACGCGATCATCCCCGACCCCCTCGTCGTTGGCTCGGCGGTGAACCCCGCCGGGATGGCCGCAGTCTAGACATGTCTACTCAGAGCGCGCAGCGCGAGCGTCCCTCGTCTTGGCGGCGGCCCGCAGGAACCGGCGCTGGTACGAGACGACCTGGTTCGTCGACGCGAAGCGCGCGAGGTAGCCCGGCTCCGCGGTGATGACCACGCGGTGCGCCATGTCGGCCAGGTCGGGCTCGGTGAGCATCCGGTCGATGTCGGGGTAGTTCCGGTCCCCCTCCATCGAGCAGATGATCAGCCGGGTGTCGGGCAGGTTGGCATCGCGCAGCACCCGCAGGTTGTGGCGGGCGTGGTCGAGGCCGTCGGCGCCCTCCGGCTCGCGGATGCGCCGGTAGGCGACGACGCGCTCGGCGATCCGCCGGCACTCCGCCAGGTCGAGACCGGCGTCCTTGGTCGACAGGTAGTCGTTGTCCAGCAGGTAGCCGCGCAGGGCGACGAGCGGGGCGTCGTCGCCGGTCGTCGCGTGCTCGTCGAGCAGGGCGGCCATCCGCTGCGACTGGAAGGCCCGGTGCCGCACGAACGAGTTGATGAAGTACGGCCTGGCCTGCAGCGCGAGGCGTGCCTGGTACGGCTCGAACATCAGCGTGAAGTTGATGCGGAAGCCGTGCTCGCGCAGGAGGAGCGCCAGCCGGTGGCCCCGGAAGGCGTCGCCGGTCGCGGGCTCGTCGTAGCGCACGTCGAGGTGCCCGTCGCCGGCCAGCAGCTGCGGGGCGTTGCCGGCGTTCACCGGCCCGGTGTGCGGCACCTTGACGACCAGGCGGTAGTCCGAGACGAGCTCGCGCAGGTGCTCGGCCTCGTCCAGCACCCGCTCGACGTCGTCGAACGGGTCCTCGAGCTCGATGCTCATGTCCGCACCGGGGCCGAGGATCCGGGCGATCTCGGTCATCACCTCGTCGCGGTCCTTGAACACCCCGCCGACGTTCGCGTTGGGGTCGGACAGGAACAGGTCCCAGATGATCGACGGGTTGCACGTCAGGTTGGCGACGAGCGGCGCGACGCCCGCGATCTCGTACGGGTTGGCGCTGTCGACGGAGAACAGCTGGCCGGTCGGGCGCAGGGCCCCGTCCCCGTCGTAGGAGATGTCGCGGCGCAGGTCGAAGCGCACCGTGCCGTCGGCCTCGAGCTCGCAGCGCACGCGGAACCCGGCGGGCGTGTGGCCGGGCGGCGTCCCGAAGAGCCGCACCACGTGGGCCAGCTCGTCGGACACCCCCACGCACCGTGCGAAGCGCCGCAGCTCGCCTGCGGCGGCCGCGTCGAGCGGGTGGTCGAGCACGCGCTCGACGTCGGCCTCCTGGCCGCGCACGGCCGCCCGGTCGGTCCCCGTCGACCACCCGCACGCTCGCTACGATGCGCCAGCAGGAGGGAGGGTCCGATGACCGAGGTGCTGGAGCGCGACTCGGCGGTGCCGCTCTACGCGCAGCTCGAGCAGATCCTGTCGGGCAAAATCACCAGCGGCGAGTGGCAGCCGAACCAGCGCATCCCCTCCGAGAACGAGCTCAACCGGATGTACGGGCTGAGCCGGATGACCGTGCGGGGCGTGCTGACCAAGCTCGTCAACGACGGCCTGCTGCTGCGGGTCCCCGGCAAGGGCACGTACGTCGCCCCGAGCAAGATCAACGCCGTCTCCCCCGCCTACCGCGGCATCCGCGAACAGCTCGAGGCCCTCGGCTACTCCACCACCACCCGGCTGGTGTCCTTCGAGCGCGAGGCCGCCTCCTCCGTGGTGCGCGAGCGGCTCGGCCTGGCGCGCGGTGACGAGGTGTACGTCATCGTCCGGGTCCGGTCCGTGCAGGGCGAGCCGATCAGCCTGCACCGCTCGCACGTCCCGGCGACCCTCGCCCCGGGGCTCGACGAGCACGACGTCGTCTCCGAACAGCTCTGCGTCATCCTCGAGAAGGACTACGGCCTGCCGATGCGGCACGTGAGCGAGCACCTCGAGGCGGTGGCCGTCAGCCTCGCCGAGGCGCGCCAGCTCGACATGCACCGCGGCGACCCGGCGCTGCTGCTGCACGACGTCATCGCCGACGAGGGCGGCCGGCCCTTCGAGTACTCGACGATCGTCTTCCGCGGCGACCGGCTGCGGCTCGCCTTCGACTACTCGCTCTGAGCCCCGACGGGCCGCCGGCGCCGGTCTACCGCGGGCCGGTCGACCCGCGCACGTGGAGCCGTGGGCCGAGGAGGCCGTCCTGCTCGGGTGGCTCGCCGCGCAGCAGCGACCTCATCCGCAGCCACGCCTCCTTGCCCATCAGCTCGTAGGGCGCCGAGGCGGTGGTCAGGGCGGGCACCAGGAAGCGCGCGAACGGGATGTCGTCGAACCCGACGACCGAGAGGTCCCCCGGGACGTGCACGCCCAGGCCCCGCAGCCCGTGGACGAGGCCGACGGCCCCCAGGTCGTTGAAGGCCATGACGGCCGAGACGCCGCTCGCCCTGACCTCCGCCGCGGCGGCCAGGCCGTCCTCCGCCGAGGCGCCGCCGGCCATCCGCCGCACCCGGAGCCCGGGCAGCGTGGCCTCGGCGTCCGCCAGCCCCAGCAGCCGGTCCCTCGTGGAGGCGCTGGCCTGCGGGCCGTCGAGGTAGGCGACCTCCCGGTGCCCCAGCGCGTGCAGGTGCCGCGCCAGGTCGAGGACGCCGCTGCGGTAGTCGATGGCCACCGAGGGCGCGCCCACGTCCCGGCCGGACCGGTTGACCAGGACGAGCGGGCGCAGGCTCTCGGCCAGCCCCGCGAGCACGGCGTCGGTCATGCGCGGGCTGCACAGCACGATCGCGTCGCACCGACGGCGCGTCTCCGTCGCCAGCGGCGGCTCCTCCTCCGCGGAGTCGCCCGAGTCGGCGACGAGCACGCGGTACCGGTCGTCGGCCGCGGCCCTCGTCAGGCCCGCCAGCACCGCCTGGAACGCCGGGTTCGCCAGGTCGGGCACGACGAGCGCGACGGCCCTCGTCTCGCCGAGAGCGAGCGAGCGGGCGAGGTGGCTGGGCGAGTAGCGGAGCTCGGCCGCCACGCGGCGCACCCGCTCGGCGATCTCCGCCTCGCCGGCGAAGCGCCCGTTCATCACGCGCGAGACCGTCGCGGGCGAGACCCTCGCCGCGAGCGCCACGTCGACGATCGTCGCCCTGCCGGACTTGTTCGCCATCGAACCTCCTGGTGGCGAGCACGATAGTGGAGCGCCCGGGAACCTTTGCGCTCCCTGCGGTGTTACGGCTAGCGTCGACCGGGACGGGGACCGACCCCGCCAGTCCCGAGGAGGAGAGCGATGGGCGTGCAGCGCACTGCCGGCTCCCTTCCGCGCACCCTCGTCGTGCGCTGCTGTCGCTGTCTGTAGAGCGCTGACCGGCCCGGGCCCTTCGCAGGCGCCGGGCACTGGTGGGGCCAGGCCCCTCGCGATCAGCGCTCGCCCTCCGGTGCACGTCCCCGGCCACCCAGACCAGCGAAGAGGAATCCCATGTCCCGGATCTACGACGACGCGACCAAGCTCATCGGCAACACCCCGCTCGTGCGGATCAACAAGATCTCCGACGGCGCACCGGCGACCATCGTCGCCAAGCTCGAGTTCTACAACCCCGCCAGCTCCGTGAAGGACCGCATCGGCGTCGCGATCGTCGACGCCGCCGAGGCCGCGGGCGAGCTGCCGCCCGGCGGCACCATCGTCGAGGCGACCAGCGGCAACACCGGCATCGCGCTCGCCTTCGTCGGGGCCGCGCGCGGGTACCACGTGGTGCTGACCATGCCGGAGTCCATGAGCAAGGAGCGTCGCGCCCTGCTCCGGGCCTACGGCGCCGAGCTGATCCTCACGCCGGCGGCCGAGGGCATGAAGGGCGCCGTCACCCGCGCCGAGCAGGTGGCCGCCGAGCGTCCCGGGGCGATCCTGGCGCGCCAGTTCGCCAACAAGGCGAACCCCGAGATCCACCGCCGCACCACCGCCGAGGAGATCTGGGCGGACACCGACGGCCAGGTCGACATCCTCGTCGCCGGCATCGGCACCGGTGGCACCATCACCGGCGTCGGCCAGGTGCTCAAGGCGCGCAAGCCCGGCGTGCAGATCGTCGGCGTCGAGCCCAAGGAGTCGCCGATCCTCAACGGCGGCGTGCCCGGCCCGCACAAGATCCAGGGGCTCGGCGCCAACTTCGTCCCCGAGGTCCTCGACACTACGGTGTACGACGAGGTCATCGACATCGACGGCGACACCGCGATCGCCCTCGCCCGCCGGGCCGCCAAGGAGGAGGGCCTGCTGGTCGGCATCTCGTCCGGCGCGGCGCTCGCCGCCGCGATCCAGCTCGCCAACCGCCCCGAGAACGCCGGCAAGCTCATCGTGACGATCATCCCGAGCTTCGGCGAGCGCTACCTGTCCACGGTGCTCTACCAGGACCTGCTCGACTGAGATGACACACACCCCCCTGCGCGTCGCCTTCCGCGAGGACCTCGAGGCGGCCCACTCCCACGACCCCGCGGCGCGCTCGCGCCTCGAGGTCGCCCTGGGCTACCCCGGGGTCCACGCGGTGTGGGGCTATCGGGTGACCCACCGGATGTGGCAGGAACCGTCGCTGCGCCTGCCGGCGCGGCTGCTGTCCCAGCTGGTCCGCGGCATCACCGGCATCGAGATCCACCCCGGCGCCCGCATCGGGCGGCGGCTGTTCATCGACCACGGCATGGGCGTGGTCATCGGCGAGACCGCCGAGGTCGGCGACGACGTGGTGATGTTCCACGGCGCCACCCTCGGCGGCACGTCGATGCGGCACGGCAAGCGGCACCCGACGATCGGCGACCGCGTGATGATCGGCACGGGCGCCAAGGTGCTCGGGCCGATCTACGTCGGCGACGACGCGCGGATCGGGGCCAACGCCGTCGTCGTGCACGACGTGCCCCCGGGCGCCTCGGCCGTCGGCGTGCCGGCGAAGGTGCGCTTCCACACGCGCCCGGCCGCCGACGACTACGCGGACGACCCGGCGATCTACATCTGAGTCGCAAGGCTCATCGCCGGGCGCGGCGGCGGTGGTTGGCTGGGGGCGGAGGTTCGCCGATGCCCGCTCGCCCCACCGCCGCCCGCCCCACCGCAGGTCTCCTTCCCGCTCACCGGGTCGCCACGACCCTCGGTGCGCTCGTCGTACCGCTCGCCGTGCTCGGCGCCGCCGTGGCGCTCGCGCTCTCGTGGCGGGACACCCTTCCGAACCCCGTCGCCTCGAGCTGGGGGTCGGCCGGCACGGTCACCGGCACCTCGTCCCTGACCGGTGTCCTGGTCGCCATGGCGGTGCCGACCGGCACGATCTCCCTGACGGCGTGGCTCGTCGGGATGCTCATGGGGCGCAGCGCGGCCATCCGCCGGGTGACCGCCGGATTCGCCACCGGGCTGGCGGTGTTCGTCTGCGGGCTCGTCGTCGCCTCGCTCGCCGGCCAGCGCGGGCTCGCCGACGCCCGGCACGCGGCGCCGCTCGGGGCGCTGCCGGCCGTCGCGGTCGTCGCCGCGCTCGTCCTCGCGCTGCTCGTGGCGGCCGCGATGCCCGGCGACACCCGCCTGCCGGCGACGGGCCGCGTACCGGTGGACGCGCCGCGCGCCCGGCTCGCCGGGACGGCCGGGGCCTCGTGGACCGGCGTGGCCGAGTTCGGCCACCTGACTCCGGTCGTCGTGATCGGCGTGCTGCTCGTCGCGGGGGTCGGGGCGCTGAGCAGGTCGGTGTGGCCCACGCTGCTGGTCGCCGCGACCCTCGCGCTCGTCGTCGTCATGATGTGGCGCTGGACCGTGACGGTCGACGACCGCGGCGTCGTCGCGCGCACCGTGCTGCCCTGGCCCACCGTGACGGTGCCGCTCGACGAGGTCGAGTCCGCCGACGTGACGACGGTCGACCCGGTGCGTGACTTCGGGGGCTGGGGCTACCGGCTCGGACGCGGGGGCCGCAGCGGGATCGTGCTGCGCCCCGGCGAGGCGCTCGTCGTCCACCGCTCCGGCGCCCGCCAGCTCGTCGTCACCGTGGACGGCGCCCAGCGCGGCGCCGCCCTGCTCAACGCGCTCGTGGAGCGAAGCCGCAGGTCGGCTCGCTAAAGGGGTCGCGCCGCGCGGCAGGTGACCGGCACGATGGGGTGCATGAGCCTTCCCGAGGGGTACCGGATCGTCGTCGTCCCCGACGAGCGCAGGGACGAGTTCCTCGCCGCCGACCAGCTGACGTGGGCGCAGGGTCTCGAGCCCGAGGCGCTCACCGAGGCGCCCCCCGCGCTCGAGTGGGGCGTCCGCACGGTCGGCGTCGAGAAGGACGACCAGCTGGTCGCCGTCCACGGGTCGTACTCGTTCGCCGCGCCCGTGCCCGGCGGCACGGTGCCGTGCTCGGGCCTCACCTGGGTCGGCGTGCGGCCCGACCACCGGCGCCGCGGCCTGCTCTCGGCGATGATCGACGCACACTTCGAGCGCTCGCTGCAGCGGGGCGAGCCCGTCTCCGCGCTGTTCGCCGCCGAGGCGGCGATCTACGGCCGGTTCGGCTACGGCTGCGCCGCCGACGAGCTGGGCGTCGAGGTGCCGCGGGGTGCGGCGCTGCGGCCGGTCGCGGGGTCCGACGAGCTGACCGTGCGGTTCGACACCGCCGACCGCACCCGGCACGCGGACCTGGTCGACGCCGTCCACCGCGCCGCGGGTGGCGGGCGCCCTGGGTGGATGACCCGGGACTCGGCTCAGCAGCGCGCCAACCAGGTCGCCGACCCGCCGACGTGGCGCCACGGCGGGGAGCCGCTGCGCATCGCGACCGTGCACGCGCCCGACGGCAGCCCCCGCGGCTACGCCCTGGTGCGGCGCAAGGAGAAGTGGGGCGACGCCGGCCCGGAGTACGCGGTGACGCTGCGCGAGCTCGTCGCGGTCGACGCGGCGGCCGCGCACCGCCTGTGGTCGTTCGTCCTCGACCTCGACCTGACGAAGTCCGTGGCCGCCTCCCACCTGGCCGTCGACGACCCGCTGACGCACCTGCTCGTCGACCGGCGCGCCGCCGTGCCCAAGCTCGGCGACAACGTCTGGGTGCGGCTGCTCGACCTGGCCACCGCGCTGCAGGTGCGCCGCTACGCCGCGCCCGTCGACGTCACCCTCGAGGTGACCGACACCCGGCTGCCCGCCAACGCCGGTCGCTGGCGCCTGGCGACCACCGCGGCGTCCGGCGACGGCTGGGTGGCGCAGGTGACGCGGACCGACGCCCCGGCCGACCTCGCGCTCGACGTCCGCGAGCTCGGCGCCGCCTACCTCGGCGGCCGGTCCATCGGCGCCCAGGCGAGGGCCGGCCTCGTGCGCGAGCTGCGCCCCGGCGCCGCGGCGGCCGCGACCGCGGCGTTCGGCTGGCCGCTCGCGCCGGTGTGCAGCTGGGTCTTCTAGCCTCCGCCCGGCACAGGATCGTCGCGTACCGTCGTCGGGCCCAGCCGACGAGCCGGACCAGACATCCCGGAGGAGCACCGTGCGACGCCCGACGACCGTCCGACCCGGCCTCGCCGCCGCCCTCGCCCTCGCGCTGGGCGCCCTCGCGGCCTGCTCGGGCGGCACCACGCCGCCGGCGCCGACGACCACGGCGGGACCGACCGTCGCCGCCTCCGCGGCCCCCTCGGCCACGCCGTCCGCCGCCACCGCGGCGGACCGGGCGGCGCTCGCCGCCATCACCGTCAGCGGCGCGGCGGGGGCCAAGCCGACGGTCACGCTGCCGTCGACGCCCTTCAGCGTGACAGCCGGTGTGGCGCGGACCGTCTCCCAGGGCACCGGCGAGGCGGTCGCCCAGGGCAACCTCGTGACGCTCCACATCCTCGAGCTCTCCGGCGTCACCGGCGGCGAGCTGAGCAGCACGTGGGCCGACGGCGCCCCGTTGGTGACCCTGGCCGACCCCGGCTCGCTGTTCGGCCAGCTCTACCAGGAGCTGGTGACCGCCCGCGTCGGCGCGCGCCTCGTCGTGGCGGCGCCGCAGGGTGACTCCACCCTGCCGATGACGATCGTCGACGTCGTCGACGTCGTCGCCGCACGGCCCGTGCCGGCGCGGGCCAGCGGGGCGCCCGTCGCCCCCGTGGTCGGGCTGCCCACCGTCACGCTGGACGGCACCGGGAAGCCGGCGCTGACCGCGGCGACCGGACCCGCGCCGACCGGCCTGGTGGCCCAGCCCCTCGTCCAGGGCACCGGGCCGAAGGTGGCGTCGGGCCAGACCGTGGTCGTCAACTACACGGGCTGGCTGTGGGACGGCACGAAGTTCGACTCCTCGTGGGACCGCGGCGCGCCCTACGCGGTGCAGAAGATCGGGCAGGCGCAGGTGATCGACGGCTGGAACCAAGGGTTGGTCGGGCAGACCGTCGGCTCCCAGGTGCTGCTCGTCGTGCCGCCGAACCTCGGCTACGGCGCCACCGCCCAGGGCAGCATCCCGGCGAGCTCGACGCTCGTCTTCGTCGTCGACATCCTCGCCGCGGGCTGAGCGCCGCTAGTCCTGCTCCGGCCACCACACCGCGCGGCGCAGCGCGACGCGGGTGCCGTCGGCCGTCAGGGGCGCGCCCTCGGCACGCAGCCGGTCGAGGGCCTCGCGCGCGTACGGCGCCGGCGGCGCGCCGGCGGCGTTGACCACCCGCCACCACGGCACCGAGCCACCCGAGCCGGCCAGCACGTGGCCCACCTGGCGCGGCCCGCCGCGCCCCAGCCGCTCGGCGAGCACCTCCGCGACGAGGCCGTACGTCATGGCCCGGCCCGCCGGGATGCGCTCGACGAGGTCCAGCACGGCCTCGGCGTACTCCTCGGCGTGTGCGGCGGGCGCGGCGCGCCGCCCGGGACCGTTCAGCGCGCGGCCTCGTACGCCGCGAGCTGGTCGATGCGCCGCTGGTGGCGCGGGTCGCCGCTGAAGGGCTCGCCGACGAACGCGTCGACCAGCGCGATCGCCTCGTCGAGCGAGTGCTGCCGGGCGCCGACGGCCACGACGTTGGCGTCGTTGTGCTGGCGGGCCAGGCGGGCCGTCTCGTCGTTCCACGCGAGCGCCGCGCGCACGCCCGTCACCTTGTTCGCCGCGATCTGCTCACCGTTGCCCGAGCCGCCGATGACCACGCCGAGCGTCCCCGGCTCCGCGACGACCGCCTCGCCGGCCGCGAAGCAGAACGCCGGGTAGTCGTCCTGCGCGTCGTAGGCGTGGGCGCCGTGGTCGACGACGTCGTGACCGGCCTCCTGCAGGTGCGCGACGAGCGCGGCCTTCAGCTCGAACCCGGCGTGGTCGGAGGCGACGTGGATGCGCATGACGCCATCCTGCCGCACCCCCCGCCGACCTGTCCGACGCCGCCCGTAGGCTGGGCCCATGACCTCAAGCGGCATCGCCCTGACCGACCTCGACCCGTCCGTCCGCCCGGCCGACGACCTGTTCCGCCACGTCAACGGCCAGTGGCTCGCCACGCACGTCATCCCGGCCGACCGTGCCGTCGACGGGTCGTTCCGCACGCTGCACGACGAGGCGCAGGAGCACGTCCGCGACATCATCACCGACCTCGGTGAGCAGGTTGCGGCGGGCGCGGCGGACGCCGAGAAGGCGAAGATCGGCGCCGCCTACGCGTCCTTCATGGACACCGAGCGGATCGAGTCCGTCGGGCTGGCGCCGCTCGAGGAGGACCTGGCGCCCGTCCGGGCCGCCGGCGACAAGGACGCGCTGCTGCACGCGCTGGCCGCGCTCCAGCGCACCGGCGCCGTCGCGGCGGTGGCGTTCTTCGTCGACAACGACGCGATGGACCCGGAGCGGTACGTCGTGCACCTGACGCAGTCCGGCCTGGGGCTGCCCGACGAGGCCTACTACCGCGACCCGCAGTACGCCGCCGTGCTGGCCAAGTACCGCCCGCACGTGGCGCGGATGCTCGCGCTCGCCGGCTGGAGCGGCGAGGAGGAGGCCGACGCGGCGGCCGGCCGGGTCCTCGACCTGGAGACGAAGCTCGCCTCCCACCACTGGGACGTCGTCAAGGACCGCGACGCCGAGCTCACCTACAACGCCGCGACGCTCGCCTCCCTCGTCGCGGACGCCCCCGGCTTCGCGTGGCGCACGTGGGTCGCCGCGCTCGGCGCGGTCGAGGGGTCGATGGACTCCCTCGTCGTGCGCGAGCCGGGGTTCACGGTCGGGTTCGCCGCGCTCTGGGAGAGCGAGGACCTGGCGGCGTGGCGCGACTGGCTCGCCTACCACGTGATCTCCTCGCGCGCGCCGTACCTGTACGAGGAGCTGACGGAGGCCAACTTCGACTTCTACGGCCGCACCCTGACGGGGGCGCAGGAGTTGCGCGAGCGGTGGCGGCGCGGCGTCAGCTTCGTCGAGGGCGCCCTGGGCGAGGCCGTCGGCAAGGTGTACGTCGAGCGGCACTTCCCGCCGGCGCACAAGGCGCGGATGGACGCGCTGGTCGCCAACCTCGTCGCGGCGTACCGGACGTCGATCGCGGGGCTGGGCTGGATGGGCGACGAGACGAAGGCCAAGGCCCTGGCCAAGCTCGACACGTTCACGCCGAAGATCGGCTACCCGGCGAGGTGGCGCGACTACTCGGCGCTGGAGATGGCGGCCGACGACCTCGTCGGGAACGTCCGGCGGGCCAACGCCTTCGAGCAGGACTACGAGCTGGCGAAGATCGGCCGGCCGATCGACCGCGACGAGTGGTTCATGACCCCGCAGACGGTGAACGCCTACTACAACCCGGGGATGAACGAGATCGTCTTCCCGGCCGCGATCCTCCAGCCGCCGTTCTTCGACGCGGAGGCCGACGACGCCGTCAACTACGGCGGCATCGGCGCGGTCATCGGGCACGAGATCGGGCACGGCTTCGACGACCAGGGCAGCAAGTACGACGGCGACGGCCGGCTCGTCGACTGGTGGACGGCGCAGGACCGGGCGGCGTTCGAGGAGCGCACCAAGGCCCTCATCGACCAGTACTCGTCGTTCTCGCCGAAGCAGCTGGACGGCAGCCACCACGTCAACGGTGCGCTGACGATCGGCGAGAACATCGGGGACCTCGGCGGGCTCGCGATCGCCCTCAAGGCCTACCAGCTGGCGCTCGGGGGCCCCGTCGAGGACGCGCCCGTGCTCGACGGGCTGACCGCCGCGCAGCGCGTGTTCGTCGGCTGGGCGCAGTCGTGGCGCACCAAGGCGCGCGACGAGGAGATGATCCGCCGGCTGGCGACCGACCCGCACTCCCCCGACGAGTTCCGGTGCAACGGCGTGGCGCGCAACCTCGACGCGTTCCACGAGGCGTTCGGCGTGCGGCCCGGCGACGGGCTGTACCTGGCGCCGGAGGAGCGCGTCAGCATCTGGTGACCTGGACCCGGCCGGCGGGCGACCCGCCGGCCGGGTCCAGGTCAGGGCAGCGTGACGAGCTCCTGGCGGGCGAGCCGGAAGCCGACGCCCTGCGCGGTGGTGCACGTGACGCCGTTCGTCGCGCTCGTGCACGTGTACGGGCCGACGGTGCTCGTCCCGCCGTAGTCGAGGACGGGCACCTGGCCCCCGACGCGCGACGGGGCGCCCCGGACGCACGGCACCGAGACGCCGTGCGCGTCGAGCACCACGGTGTGGCCGACGGAGCCGCCCTCGCAGTTCGCGACCGGCGGTGGCGTGAAGGTCTCGCTCGCGATGGTGCACGTGACGCCGCCGGCGGTCATGTCGCAGGCGATGTTGCCGCTCGGCAGCTGGAACTGCGGCGGTCCGGGAGTCGCGGTCGGCGTCGGCGTCGCCCCGGCGGTCGCCGTCCCCGTCCCGCTGGCGCCCGGCAGCGGCGGCGTCCCACCCGGCAGCGTGACGAGCAGCACGACGACGAGCACCGCCGCGACCAGCACGGCGTCGAGCGCGACGAGCCTGGGGATCAGCCGACGCCGGCGCGCCGCGCGTGCGAGCGCCGCGGCGTCCGGGGGCGTGGCCGCGCCCGGCGTCGTCATCGTGCCGGCCCTCCCGCCACCGGCCTCACGCCGGGCCCCCGTCGTCGAACACGGGTCCCGAGGTGCGGCTCCGCTTGAGCTCGTAGAAGCCGGGCACGCTCGTCATGAGGGCCAGGCCGTCGAACATCGCGAGCGCCCGCTCGCCGCGCGGGGCCGGTGTCACCACCGGCCCGAAGAAGCCGACGCCGTCGATCGCCACGACCGGCGTGCCGACGTCGTCCCCGACCAGCGCCTGCGCCGCGGCGGTCGAGGCGCGCAGCGCCGCGTCGTGCTCGTCGGTCGTCGCCGCCGCGGCGAGCGCCGCGGGGAGCCCGACCTCCGCGAGCGACTCCGCGACGATCGCCTCGGCGTCCGTGCGCCCGCCGGGGTGACGGCGGGAGCCCATCGCGTCGTAGAGCGGCTTGAGCACGCCGTCGCCGTGCGCCTCCGCCGCCGCGACGAGCACCCGCACCGGCCCCCAGGCCGCGTCCATCTCGCGGCGGTACGACGGCGAGAGCTCGCGACCCTCGTTGACCACCGACAGGCTCATCACGTGCCAGCGGACGTCGACGTCGCGGTGCCGGGCCACCTCGTCGATCCAGCGCGACGCCATCCACGCCCACGGGCAGGCGGGATCGAACCAGAAGTCGACCGTCTGGGGCACGGTGGCGTCTCCTCTCGCGGGGGATGGCACGCGGACGTCCCGAGTCTGCCCACCTCGGCCGCCGCGCGCACACCGATCCACCGATCGCGCGGTGTGTCCTCGCTCACGCGATCGGCCGGTGGGCACCCGGCGACGTGCCATGATCGGCAACGGTCCATATCGCCTCGTCAGGGAGTCATCCGTGCCCGGTCAGAACCTCACCCGTGCCGAGGCGCGCGAGCGCGCCGGGATCGTCCAGGCGCGGTCGTACGACGTCGAGCTCGACCTGACGACCTCGGCCACGACCTTCGCCTCGCGCACAACGATCCGGTTCGGGGCCACGCCGGGGGCGTCCACCTTCGTCGACCTCATCGCGCCCGCGGTGCACGCGGTGCGGCTCAACGGCCGCGACCTCGACCCCGCCGCGGTGTTCGCCGACTCCCGCATCACGCTGGACGGTCTCGCGGCCGACAACGAGCTGGTCGTGGCGGCCGACTGCGCCTACATGAACACCGGCGAGGGGCTGCACCGGTTCGTCGACCCGGTCGACGGCGAGGTGTACCTCTACTCGCAGTTCGAGGTCGCCGACTCGCGGCGCGTGTTCGCGGTGTTCGAGCAGCCGGACCTCAAGGCGACGTTCACGTTCACCGTCACCGCGCCCGCCCACTGGACGGTCATCTCCAACTCCCCCGCCGCGGCCGAGCCGGAGCCGGTCCCCGGGGCCGTGAACCGCAACGGCCGCGACACGGGCGCGCGGCGCTGGGCGTTCGCGCCGACGCCGCCGATCTCGTCGTACATCACCGCCGTCGTCGCGGGGCCCTACGCCGAGGAGCGCCGGGAGCTGACGAGCGTCGACGGGCGCACCATCCCGTTGGGCGTGTACTGCCGGGCGTCGCTGGCGCAGCACCTCGAGGCCGACGAGATCGCGGACATCACGCGGGCCGGCTTCGCCTTCTACGAGCGCGTCTTCGACCGCCCGTACCCCTTCGAGAAGTACGACCAGATCTTCGTGCCGGAGTTCAACGCCGGTGCCATGGAGAACGCGGGCGCGGTGACGTTCGTCGAGTCGTACGTGTTCCGGTCCGCGGTCCCGCAGGCGACCGTCGAACGGCGTGCGGTGACGGTGCTGCACGAGCTCGCGCACATGTGGTTCGGCGACCTGGTGACGATGCGCTGGTGGGACGACCTGTGGCTGAACGAGTCGTTCGCCGAGTTCCAGTCGACGCGCGCGACGGCCGAGGCGACGCGCTGGGCGAGCGCGTGGACCACGTTCCAGTCCCTCGAGAAGCGCTGGGCCTACGCGCAGGACCAGCTGCCCTCGACCCACCCCATCGCGGCGGACATCCGCGACCTCGAGGACGTCGAGGTCAACTTCGACGGCATCACCTACGCCAAGGGCGCGTCGGTGCTGCGCCAGCTCGTCGCGTGGGTGGGGCAGGACGAGTTCGACGCCGGCGTGCGCGCGTACTTCGCCAAGCACGCGTGGGGCAACACGTCGCTGGCCGACCTGCTGTCCGAGCTGGAGACGACGAGCGGGCGCGACCTGTCCGCGTGGTCCCGGCTGTGGCTCGAGCAGGCGGGCGTCACGCTGCTGCGCCCGCGCATCGCGACCGACGCGGACGGCGTCATCACCGCGTTCGACGTGCTCCAGGAGGTGCCCGACGAGCACCCGGTCGCCCGCCCGCACCGCCTGGCGATCGGCGGCTACGACGTGGCCGCCGACGGCACGCTCGTGCGCGCGTGGCGCGAGGAGCTCGACGTCGACGGGCCGGTCACCCCGGTGCCGGCGCTCGTCGGGCGGCCGCGCCCCGCGCTCGTCCTGGTCAACGACGACGACCTGGCCTACGCCCGGATCCGGCTCGACGAGCCCTCGCGCGCGACGGCCGCGGCCCACCTCGCCGGCTTCACCTCGTCGCTGCCGCGCTCGCTCGTCCTCGCCGCGGCCTGGGACGGGACGCGCGACGGCGAGATGTCGGCGCGCGACTACGTCGACATGATGCTGCGGTACCTGCCGCACGAGACCGACTCGACCGTGGTGCAGGTGCAGCTGCGCCAGCTGCGCACCGCGCTCGACCTCTACGTCGCGCCGGAGCACCGGGCGCAGGCGGCCGCTGCCGCGGCGGACCGGCTCGCCGCGCTGCTCGGCGACGACAGCGAGGTGGCCGGCGGCTCCGACACCCAGCTACAGCTGCTCAAGGCGTTCGCGATCCACGCGTCGACGCCCGCCCAGCTCGACCTCGTCGCCGACCTGCTCGACGGCCGCCGCACCCTGCCGGACCGCACCATCGACACGGACCTGCGCTGGGAGCTGCTGACCTCCCTGGTGGTCGGCGGGCGGGCCGGCGAGGCCGAGATCGCCGCGCAGCTGACGGCCGACGCCACGGCCACCGGCGAGCGCGCCGCCGCCGCCGCCCGTGCCGCCCTGCCGACGCCCGAGGCCAAGGCCGCCGCGTGGGCGAACCTGCTCGACAGGGACGACCTGCCGAACGCGGTCCAGGCGGCGACGATCGCCGGCTTCGGCCGGGTCCAGGACCTGTCGCTGCTGCTGCCGTTCGTCGAGCCGTACTTCGCGTCGCTCGAGCGGGTGTGGGCGAGCCGGACCAACGAGATCGCGCAGAACATCGCCTTCGGACTGCACCCGCTGGAGCTGACCGGGGACGCCCGCGTCGACGTGGTGGCTCGCACCGAGCGGTGGCTGGCCGAGCACCCCGACGCCGCCCCCGCGCTGCGCCGCATCGTGGCCGAGCAGGGCGACGACGCGCGCCGCGCGCTGGCCGCCCAGGAGGCCGACCGCCGCCGCGGCTGAGGTGGCCTCAGCCGCGGTCCATCACCGCGGCCAGCGAGGCGAGCCGGGCGTTGTCGAACAGGTCCTCGACCAGCACGACGCGCCCGGCGGAGTCGGCCAGCGGGACCTTCCAGTTGGGGTACTCGCGGTCCGTGCCGGGCTGGTTCTGCGCGCGGCGCTCCCCCACCGAGTCGGTGAGGGCGACCCCGACGAGGACCGCCGGCGTGGCCAGGACCCAGCGGTGCAGCGCCTCGACGACCTCACGCTCCGAGGGCTGGTCGCCGAGCAGCCCGCGGCCGCGCAGCGCGGCGATCATCCGCTCGCGCTCGTCGTCGGCCTCGGCCGCGACCTCCTCGACGGGCTTGGTCAGCAGCCCGAGGCGTGCCCGCAGGGCCACGTGCTCGCCGGCGAGGTAGCCGGCGGTCGGCGGCAGGTCGTGCGTGGTCACGCTCGCCAGGGTGAGGCGGCGGTACTGCTCGGGCGGCAGGGGGTTGCCGAGGTGGTCCTTCTCGAACCACAGCACGGACGTGCCGAGGATGCCGCGCTCGGCCAGGTAGTCGCGCACCCACGGCTCGACCGTGCCGAGGTCCTCCCCGATCACCACCGCGCCGGCGCGGTGCGCCTCGAGCGCGAGGATGCCGACGAGCGCCTCGTGGTCGTAGCGGACGTAGGCGCCTTCGGTCGCGGGGTGGCCCCGCGGGACCCACCACAGCCGGAACAGCCCGATGACGTGGTCGATCCGCAACGCGCCCGCGTGCCGCAGCAGGGTGCGGATCATGTCCCGGTAGGGGCGGTAGCCGGCGCGCGCGAGCGCGTCGGGGTGCCACGGCGGCTGCGACCAGTCCTGCCCCTGCTGGTTGTACATGTCCGGCGGCGCGCCCACGGTGGCGCCGGTGGCCATCACCTCGCCGAGCGCCCACGCGTCGGCCCCCTCGGGATGGGCGCCCACCGCGAGGTCGTGCATGATGCCGATCCGCATCCCGGCCTCGCGGGCCGCCCGCTGCGCGGCCGCGAGCTGCTCGTCGGCCACCCACTGCAGCCACTCGTGGAAGACGACCCGGTCGGCCAGCTCGGCACGCGCGGCGGCCACGAGGTCCGACGTGACGTCCCGCGCCGCGTCCGGCCAGCCCGTGATCCCGCCGTACCGCTCGGTGAGCGCGCACCACAGCGCGAAGGTCTCCAGGCCCGGGCTCTCGGCGGCGACGTAGTCGTCGAACGCCTGCTGCCGGGCGGGCGAGCGCGGCGCGGCGAAGACGACCTCGAGCGCCGCCTTCTTCGCCGTCCAGGCGACGTCGCGGTCGATCTGGCGCGGGTCGTCGCCGAGCGCGAGGGCCGGCTCGGCGGCCCACTCGACGAGCGCGCGGTCGGCCGACGAGAGGTACGCCGCCTCCCGCACGTCCTCGACCCGGATGTAGAGCGGGTTGACGAACCGGCGCGTCGCCGGGAGGTAGGGGCTCGGCGTCATCGGCGTCGTCGGCTCGGCGGCGGCCAGGGGGTTGACCAGGACGAAGTCGGCGCCGGAGCGCCGGCCCGCCAGGGCGACGACCTCCGCCAGGTCGCTGAGGTCGCCAACGCCCCAGGAGGCCCGTGACCGGATCGAGTACAGCTGCGCCAGGTAGCCCCACGCGCGGCGCCGCTCGAGCCCGCCGATCAGCTCGAGCCGGTCCGGGGTGACGACGACGGGGGCGTGCGCGGTCGTGTCGGGCAGCCGCGCGTACATCTCGTGCCAGCCGAGCGGCAGGTCCGCCGGCAGCGTGAACGTCGCGCGGCCGACGAGACGGCCGTCCACCGCCCGCGGCTCCACCCAGACGTCGGCCTGCACCAGGTCGCGGCGGCCGCCACCGGCCTCGTCGTCCAGCTCGATCCAGGCCGTGACCGCCTCGCCGTGCGAGACGTGCACCGGCACGTGGACCTGCCGTCCGGCGCGCACGACGACGACGGGCGGCAGCACCCGGCGCCAGGGCGCGTGGTCGACGTTCTGGAGCGCCAGCGCGATCCGCTCGGGCGACGAGGCGTCGACGCCGAGCGCGGCGAGCACCGCCACGAGCGTCTGCGCCGACGCGGCGTGGTGCCCGCCGTCGTGCCCGTGGTAGTCCGGGACCACGCCGTACGCGGCGGCGAGCCGCAGCAGCGACTCGTCGGGAGGCGTGACCGCGTCGGGCATGCGGACATCCTTCCATCGGGCACCGGGGAGCGGCTCACGGCCCGCCGGGGCGTCAGTCGACCCAGTCCAGCAGCGGCTGACCGGCGGCGACCGTCTCCCCCGGCTCGAGGAGCAGGTGGACGTCCTCGGGCACCGCCTGGAGCGCGATCACCGGGCAGATCGTCGCGTGCCCGCCGGCGGCCACGTCGAGCGGGGACCAGGTGACGATCCGCTCCCCGGCGCGCACCTGCTGGCCCGCGGCCACGTGCGGCTCGAACCCGGCACCGGCCAGCGTCACGGTGTCGATGCCGAGGTGGACCAGCACGGACCGCTCGTCGGACACCCGGATGGCGAAGGCGTGCGGGTGCAGGGCCGCGACCACCCCGTCCACTGGCGACACGACGTGCTGCACGGCCGTGCGCACCGGCTCCACGGCCACCCCGGGGCCGACCATCCCCTGCGCGAACACGACGTCCGGCACCGCGTCGAGCGCGCGGACGGTCCCGGCCACGGGGCTCGCGAGCCGCACGGCGGTCCTCTAGCGGATCGAGTCGATCTCGGCGGCGAGCCCGTCGGCCTCGGGTCCGACGATGACCTGCACCACGTGCCCGGACCGGACGACGCCGAACGCCCCCGAGGCCCGCAGCCTGGTCTCGTCGACCGCGCCCGTGTCGGTGACCTCGACGCGCAGCCGCGTGATGCACGGCTCGACGCCGACGACGTTCCCGGCGCCACCGAGCGCGGCGAGGATCTGCTCTGCCTTGCTCATCGGCCCTCCGTGTCGCTCGACGTCTGCCCAGCGTAGGGCGGTGCCGGGAGCGGCGCGAGGGCGTGTGAGGATGGGCGGGTGCGTACCGGCTCCTTCTACGAGGCGGTCGGCGGCCACGACACCTTCGTCCGGCTGGTCGACGAGTTCTACCGCGGCGTCGCGACGGACCCGGTGCTCCGCCCGCTGTACCCGGAGGAGGACCTCGCCCCGGCGGCGCAGCGGCTCACCCTCTTCCTCGAGCAGTACTGGGGCGGACCGACGACCTACTCGCAGACCCGCGGCCACCCGCGGTTGCGCCTGCGGCACGCGCCCTTCGCGGTGAACCCGGAGGCCCGGGACCGGTGGCTCATGCACATGCGCGCCGCGCTCGACACACTCGGTCTCGCGCCCCTGCCGAAGGCGGAGCTGTGGGACTACCTGGAGCGGGCCGCGCACTCACTCGTCAACACCTTCGAGGAGTAGCGACGAACGACGACCCGATCCAGCCGGTGCTGGACGCGCTCGACCTGCGGCCCGGGGACGCGCCGGACACGTTCACGGGCGACAACCTGCGGGTGCCGACCCGGCGGGTGTTCGGCGGGCAGGTCCTCGCCCAGTCGCTGCTCGCGGCCGGCCGCACGGTCGACCCCGGCCGGCTGCCCCACTCGCTGCACGGCTACTTCCTTCGCCCGGGCGACGTCGCCGCGCCGATCCGGTTCGACGTGGAGCGCCTGCGCGACGGGCGCTCCTTCAGCGCCCGGCGCACCCACGCGCGGCAGGGCGAGGGCCCGATCCTGTCGATGAGCGCCTCGTTCCAGGAGGAGCAGCCCGGCATCGACTTCGCCGAGCGGCCGCCCCGCGGGATCCCCGGACCCGAGGACGTCCCCTCGGCGGCCGAGCACCTCGCGGCGGTCGACCACCCCGTCGCCCGGTTCTGGACCGAGAGCGCCTTCGACCTGCGGCACGTGGGCGGCGCCGTCTACGTGCACCCGGACCGCGAGCGCACCGGCCGCCAGCTCGTCTGGCTGCGGACGCGCGGCGCGGTCCCGGACGACCAGCTGCTCCACCGCGCCCTCCTCGCCTACGCGTGCGACCAGGTGATGCTCGAGCCGATCCTGCGGCACGCCGGCCTGTCCTGGTCGTCGGACGGCCTGTCGATCGCGTCGCTCGACCACGCGATGTGGTGGCACCGGGACGTCCGCGTCGACGACTGGCTGCTCTTCGTCCAGAACTCCCCGTCCGGGCAGGGCGGGCGCGGCCTGGGCGCCGCGCGCGTGTTCGACCGGGACGGCGTGCTCGTCGCGTCCATCGCGCAGGAAGGCATGGTGCGGGTGCCGCTCGGGTAGCCGTCGCGCCCCTAGTGCCGGCGCCGGAAGACGATCGGCTCCCCGACGTACGGCTCCCACGCCCTGCGCTGCTCCTCCTGGATCCGGCGCGGCCGGCCGGTCGAAGCCTCCACGAGGACGATCGTCGCCGTCGAGCGGGCGTACACGGCCGGGTCCGGCCCCTCGTCGCGCACCTCGTAGCAGACGTCGATGCTCGCGCCGCCGAGCCGCCCGATCCACAGGTCGACGATCACGGGCGTGCGCCGGTAGCCCAGCGGCAGGAGGTACTCGATCTCCTGGCGTGCGACGAGCGTCGCCAGCTCCGCGCCGGGGCCGCCGTCCAGCACCGCGGTCGGCCAGGCGTCCTCGCGCTCGTCGTGCCGCCAGAACGCCTCGATCCGCGCCTCCTCCAGCAGCTGGAGCATCGCCGCGTTGTTGACGTGCCGGTACGCATCGACGTCGCCCCAGCGCAGCTGCACCGGGACCGCGAGCCTGGCCATGGTTCCCCCTTCGTCGTCGAGCGCCATCCTGCCCCTGCCCGTGCCCGACGAACGAACGCGCCCACCCCGCGAACGGCCGGCCCGAGGGCGCGTCAGGCGCGGGTCGCGGCGCGGGCGGCCTGGCGTCGGCACGTGTCCAGGGCGGCCAGCTCGTCCGCCACCGGTGCCAGCACGCGCTCGCGGGCGACGCGGCCGACCGCCGCCGTCAGCCGTCGGCGGGCGGCCCGGGCCCGGCGGCGCCCGGCCAGGCGGGCCACCAGCGCCGCGAGGCCCGCGACGAGCCAGCCGGCCACGACGCCGCCGACCGCCAGCCACGTCGGCACCGGCAGGGCACCCCAGTGGGGCATCGCGAGGGGCGGCAGGCGCAGGTAGCCCACGAGCCAGACGGCCCCGAGCCACGCCAGCCCCGCGACCGCCGCCGCGAGCAGCAGCCACTGCACCCCTCCGACCACCCGCCACCACGCCGCGGGACGGTCGGCGAGCAGGGGCGTGCCGGCGACCGCGCGGTCGAGGTCGTCGGCGAGGCCGTCGGTCGTCGTGCGCTCGCGCGCGGCGACCTGCCAGGCCTCGGGCGCGTCCGCCATCGCCTCACCGACCAGGTCGCGGGCGGCGACGGCCGCGCGGGCCCTGGCCGTCGCTCCCGCCGGCGGCAGCGACGTGGGCTCGGGCAGCCCGCTCGGGACGCCGCCGAGGTGGAGCCGGCGCAGCGGATCCGGTCGGAACCGGGCCAACCACCGCAGCGGCGGCCAGCCCGTCCGGGCTCCGGCCCGCCGGACCGTCGCGCGACGAACCGCGTCGGTCACCAGGTCGACACCCGCGACCTGCGCGAACGCGGCCACGAGCCGGTCCGTCGCGGCGGCCCTGACCGTCGGCGGGGTCCCCGAGCCGCAGGCCGCGACCACCCGCTCGGCCACCGCGCGCTCGTCGGCCGCCCACCGCCCGGCGGCCGCATGCCGCCGGGCCGTCGCCTGCGCGAGGACGCCGCGCAGGTCGTCGACGCCCTGACCGGTCCGCGCCGAGACCGCGAGCGTGCGCACGTCGCCGAGGCCGTCGGCGGCGGCCAGCCGCCGCAGGTCGACGAGGACGGCCGAGGTCTGCGCCGCGTCGAGCCGGTCCGCCTGGTTGAGCACCAGCACGGTCACCGACTCGTGCCCGGCCCAGCCGCGCAGGTAGCGCGTGTGCAGCGCCGCGTCGGCGTACTTCTGGGGGTCGACGACCCACACCAGCAGGTCGGCGCGCTGCACCAGCCGGTCGGCCCGCACCCGGTGCTCCTCGACGATCGAGTCGAGGTCGGGCAGGTCGAGGAGCACCAGGCCGGCGGCCTGCGCCGCGCCGGCCGCGCCGCGACGCCGCAGCCGTGCGGCGACCCCCGGTCCCATGTCGCGGCGCTCCCGCACGGCCAGCCAGTCGAGCAGCGGGCCCGCGCCCGGCCCCCACACGGCCGCGAGCGCGTGCGCGGTCGTCGGGCGCTGCACCCCCGTCCTCGCCAGGTCGACCCCCGCCAGCGCGTTGAGCAGCGACGACTTGCCGGACCCGGTGGCCCCGGCGAGCGCGACGACCGTGTGCTCGGCGGACAGGCCCGCCCGCTCGGTGGCCCGCTGCACCACCGCACGCCCCTCCGCGACGAGGTCGGCCGGCAGGCGCCCCTCGCCCGCGTCGAGCGCGGCGGTGAGCGCCTCCCCCCGCTCCGCGAGCGTCAGCGCCGCCACGGTGGCCCCCCGGCATCGGGACCGGCCGGGCCCCGTCGAGCCGGCGTCATCGCCGACCCCGTCCGAACAGCCGGCGCCACAGCCCGCCCGGGCCGGGCCCGCCGTCGCGCCCACCGCCGGCGCCCCGCAGCACGGTGGCGGCGCCCCGCCGTGGCGTCTCGGCCGCCGGGCGCGCGCTCCGCTCGTCGTGCGCCGCCACCTCGACGGCGTGCGCGGCGGCCCGCAGCGCGTCGCCGCCCGCGATCGCGCCGTGCGCGTGGAGCAGCGCGGTGTAGCGCGCCGCCTCCGCACCCAGCACCAGCCGCACCCGCTCGTCGAGCCGCTCCCGCGCCAGGGTGGTGAGCCGCCGCACGGCGTCGTCGCCGAACACGGCCTCGAGGAGCTTCTGCGCCACGACCGCGGTGCCGCCGGCGATCCCGACCTCGACGCCCGTCAGGCCGCCCGTCGACGCGAACGCCACGACCATGAGCGCCACGCCCGCCGCGTTGACCCCGAAGGACAGGTAGCGCGCCGTGCCGCGCCGGGAGGCCCCTTGCTCCCGGACGAGCTCGAGGACGTCGCCCTGCCACCCGCGCACCTGCTCGGCGGCGCCCGCGCGCAGCCCGGCGGACGACCGCGCGAGGTCCGCGCCGACCACGAGCGGCCCGCCGGCGGGGTCCGTGCGCCACGCCGCGTGGGTCCGCTCCGCGGCCTCGTCGGCCGCGTCGAGCAGCACCCCCTCCAGTCCCGAGGCGATCGCCTGCTCCACGCGCGGCTGGGCCGGCCGGCCACGGACCAGGTCGGTGAGCCGGTCCCGCAGCCGGCCCACGCCCTGCTCGATCGACCGGAACAGCTCCCCGGTGCCGACGAGCTCCTGCCACCGTGACAGCACCTCGCCCCGCAGCATGGCGCCGTCCGAGGTGACGGCCTCGACGCGCGCCACCGCCTCGGCGTAGCGCCGCTCCACGACGCGCCGCAACCGCTCGTCGGCCACCACCTGCTCGTCGGCGGCGCGCGCGAGCGCGAGCCCCCGCCGCACCAGGTCCTCCACCACGCCGTCCCGGGTCGCCTGCGCCACCGCCCGGCGCGCGGGCGCATCCGCGCCGAGCTCGGACAGCCACCGGGCGATCGGGCCGACGACCTCCTCCGGCAGCAGGCCCTCGGCCAGCTCGGTCTCGGGCAGGACGAACAGCGGCGCCCCGGCCAGGTCGTTGCCGTCCATCAGGCGGCGCAGGTCGTCGACGACCGCCTCCGCGCCCCGGTCGACCCGGTCGACGACGAGCGCCACCTGGGCGTGCCGCAGGGCCGCCCCGCGCAGGAGCGCCCACGGCACCGCATCGGCGTAGCGGGCGGCGGTCGTGACGAACAGCCAGAGGTCGGCCGCCGCCAGCAGGCGCTCCGCCAGGGCTCGGTTCGCCTCCTCGACCGAGTCGATGTCCGGGGCGTCGAGCAGCGCCAACCCGGGCGGCAGGGCCGCCGAGGCGACGAGCCGCACGCCGGAGGGCAGCGACGCCGCGCCCTGCCCGCCGTACCACGGCCCGTCCTGCGGGTGGTGCACGAGGACCGGGGACCGGGTCGTCGGCCGCAGCACGCCCGGCGCCGAGACCTCCTCGCCGAGCAGGGAGTTGACGAGGGTCGACTTGCCGGCGCCGGTCGAGCCGCCGACGACGACGAGCAGCGGCGCCGCGGGCGCGGCCAGCCGCGGCAGCACGTACGCGTCGAGCTGGAAGACGGCGGCCTGGCGGTCGGCGCGCGCCGCAACGACACCGGGCGTCTGCAGCGGCAGGCGCAGCGCAGCCAGCAGCTCACGCAGCTCGTTCAGCGACGTGACGAGGGCTGCGTCCGCCGGCCGCGCGCCCTCCGTCATGGGCACAGTGTGCCCATGACCACCGAACGCCGCAGGTCAGGAGCGGACGTCAGTCACGGCGCAGCTTGCGGTACGTCACGCGGTGGGGGCGCGCCGCGTCCTGGCCGAGCCGGGCCACCTTGTTCTCCTCGTACGAGGCGAAGTTCCCCTCGAACCAGTACCACCGCGCGGGGTCGTCCTCGGTGCCCTCGTAGGCCAGGATGTGCGTCGCGACACGGTCGAGGAACCACCGGTCGTGCGAGACGACGACGGCGCAGCCGGGGAACTCGAGCAGGGCGTTCTCCAGGGAGGCCAGCGTGTCCACGTCGAGGTCGTTCGTCGGCTCGTCGAGCAGCAGCAGGTTGCCGCCCTGCTTGAGCGTCAGCGCCAGGTTCAGCCGGTTGCGCTCGCCGCCGGACAGGACGCCGGCCGGCTTCTGCTGGTCCGGGCCCTTGAACCCGAACGACGCGACGTAGGCCCGCGACGGGATCTCGACGTTGCCGACCTTGATGATGTCCAGGCCGTCGGAGACGACCTCCCACAGGGTCTTCTTGGGGTCGATGCCCGCGCGGCTCTGGTCGACGTACGAGATCGAGACGGTCTCGCCGACCTTGAGGGCGCCGGCGTCCAGGGGCTCGAGCCCGACGATCGTCTTGAAGAGCGTCGTCTTGCCGACGCCGTTGGGGCCGATGACGCCGACGATGCCGTTGCGCGGCAGCGTGAACGACAGGTCCTCGATGAGCTGGCGGTCGCCGAAGCCCTTCTCGAGCTTCGTCGCCTCGAGCACCACCGAGCCGAGCCGCGGCCCCGGCGGGATCTGGATCTCCTCGAAGTCGAGCTTGCGCGTGCGGTCGGCCTCGGCGGCCATCTCCTCGTACCGCTGGAGGCGGGCCTTGCTCTTGGCCTGCCGGCCCTTGGCGCTCTGGCGCACCCACTCCAGCTCCTCCGAGAGGCGCTTGGCGAGCTTGGCGTCCTTGCGGCCCTGGACCTCGAGGCGCTGGGCCTTCTTCTCCAGGTAGGTGGAGTAGTTGCCCTCGTACGGGTACAGGCGTCCGCGGTCGACCTCGCAGATCCACCCGGCGACGTTGTCCAGGAAGTAGCGGTCGTGGGTGACCGCCAGCACGGCGCCGTGGTAGGAGGCGAGGTGCTGCTCCAGCCACTGCACCGACTCGGCGTCGAGGTGGTTCGTCGGCTCGTCGAGCAGCAGCAGGTCGGGCTTCTCCAGCAGCAGCTTGCACAGCGCGACGCGGCGCCGCTCGCCGCCGGAGAGCACCTTGACGTCGGTGTCCGGCGGCGGGCAGCGCAGCGCGTCCATCGCCTGCTCGAGCTGGGAGTCGAGGTCCCAGGCGTCCGCGTGGTCGATCGCCTCCTGCAGGTGGCCCATCTCGGTGAGCAGCGCGTCGTAGTCGGCGTCCGGGTCGGCCATGAGGGCGGAGATCTCGTTGAAGCGGTCGACCTTGGCCTTGATCTCGGCGACGCCCTCCTGGACGTTGCCGAGCACGGTCTTGTCGTCGTTGAGCGGGGGCTCCTGCTGCAGGATCCCGACGCTGAACCCCGGCGCGAGCCGCGCCTCGCCGTTGGAGGGCGTGTCCAGGCCCGCCATGATGCGCAGGATCGTCGACTTGCCGGCGCCGTTGGGCCCGACGACGCCGATCTTGGCGCCGGGCAGGAAGTTCAGCGAGACGTCGTCGAGGATGACCTTGTCGCCGTGCGCCTTGCGCGCCTTGTACATGGTGTAGATGAACTCAGCCACGCCTGATCGTCCGCTCCGGGGGTTCGGTGGGGGTTCGCGCGGGCCACGCCGCGCCGGTCCACCAGCGTAGGCGATCAGCCGGCGAACGCCTCGGCCAGGTCCTCCTCGTCAACGTCCCGGTCCACGTCCCGATCCACGTCCCGGTCCACGGCGAGGTCGTCCTCGTCGAGCTCGTCGTCCGGCTCGTCGTCCCCGTCCTGGTCGGCGGGGGCCTCGACGAGCGCCGAGACGTCCACGGCCGGCGCCTCGGACGGTCCGTGCGAGCCGCCGAGCGTCCGCTCGAGCCTCGTCGTGCCGAACACGAGGTCGTGGCCGAGCGCCGTCGCCTCGATGACCAGCGTCGTGTGCGTCCCCTCCGGGTTCACCCACTCCTGCGTGCGGAGCTTGCCGGTGACGACGACGGGCTCGCCCTTGCGCAGCGACTGCACGACGTTGGCGGCCACGTGCCGCCAGACCTTGACCGTGTACCACTGGGTCGGGGTGTCCTTGTACGCCTGGGTCGCGCGGTCGAAGACGCGCTGCGTGCTGCCGAGCCGGAAGGACGCGTACGGGACGCCGCCCTCCTTGCCGACCGAGAACCGGACCGACGAGCCGACGAAGCCGGTGACCGTCAGCGTGGACTGGGTGCTCATGGTGCCTCCCTCGCGTGGCCCCGACCGTCGCGGGGCCTGTGGGTGGCACCCTTGCGGGCGGCGCGCGGGGCGCCGGCTCGGCGCGACCCGCCCGGTGCGACGTGGCACCCCGCCGTCGGGCTGTGGGCGGCTCGGACGACGGCGCCGCCGGCCCCGCGCCCGCGCGGCGCGGTCGGCGGAGGTCAGGCGCGCGTCGCCGCGGTCCGGGCCGCGGCGACGAGCTCGCGGGCCCGCCGGTGCTCGGCCATGACCTCCTGCGTCGGCTCGACGAGCCCGGACACGGCCACCGCCTCCACCGCGGCCCGCCCGTCGGCCGTGACGGTCGCCGCGCGGCGCCGGCCCGCACGGGCCCGCAGCCCCGCCGCCGACCACAGCGCGACCAGCGCCGCGACGACGGCGCCCACGGCGCCGCCGACGAGCGCCCAGGACAGGGCGCCGCCACCCAGCCGGAGCCCGGTGGCCAGCCCGCCGAGCGCCAGCGCGAGGACCCCGAGCACGCCGGCCAGGACCACCAGCGCCGCGGCCCCACGCGACGGTCGCGCCGCGAGCGTCACCCGGGCCAGGGCGGCCGTGAGGGCGTCGCGCAGCTCGTCGACCCCCGCGACGCGCCTCGTCACGTCCAGGCCCCAGGCGCGCGGCAGCCCGTCGGTGGCGGTGTCCAGCCAGGACGAGCGGACCAGCCCGACCGCGTCGGCCGGGACCGCCCCGAGCTCGGGCACGCCGCCCGACCCGCCGCGCACCACGGCACCGACGGCGTCGGAGACGGCCGGCAGGCCGACCGCGTCGGTCAGCGCGTCGACGACGGGCGTCACCGCGAGCCGGGCCGGCGCCGGCTCCGCCGCACCGAGCCGGCCGCCCAGCTCGCGCGCCGCGTCGTCGACCTCGGTGCCCGCGCGCAGGGCCGCCGACGACCGCTGACCCACGACGCCCGCGAGCTCGGCCCGCACCGTGTCGATCCCCTCGCCGGTCCGGGCGGAGGCCCGGAGCACCCCGACCCCCGGCAGCCCGTCCTCGACGAGCAGCCGCCGCAGGTCGTCGGCCAGCTCGCCGCGCACCTCCGGGGCCAGCGTGTCCAGCTGGTTGAGCACGACGACCATGGACGCCTGGTGCCCGACGAGCCGCTGCAGGTAGCCCGTGTGCAGGGCATCGTCGGCGTACTTCTGCGGGTCGACCACCCACACGAGCAGGTCGGCGAGCGGCACCACGCGGTCGACCACCTGGCGGTGCTCGGGCGAGACCGAGTCGTGGTCGGGCAGGTCCAGCAGCACCAGACCCCGCAGCGGGGCCTGGTCGTCGGCGTCGAGCTCGCTCTCCCGCTGGATCCGGTCGTCGGGACCGACGCCCAGCCAGTCGAGCAGCGGCTCCCCGTCGGCGCCCCACACGCAGGCCGTGACGCGCGACGTCGTCGGGCGCTTGACCCCGACCTCGGCGAACTCGAGTCCGGCGATCGCGTTGAACAGCGAGGACTTGCCGGAGCCGGTGCCCCCGGCGAGCGCCACCACGGTCTGGTCCACGCCGAGCTCGAGCCGCTCGCGCACCTGCGCGGCGGTCCGGCGGACCCGCGCCGCGACGGCGCCCGGGACCCGGGAGCCCGCGACGTCGAGCGCCTCGAGCAGCGCCTCGACCCGGCGCTGCAGGTCCGCGGTGTCGGCGCCGTGCACCGCGCCGGTGGTGGTCACGTGAGCCCCTTGAGCACGGCCAGGCGCAGCCGCAGCCGGGAGGACGCGTCGGCCGCCAGGTCGGGGTCCGCCAGCGGGGCGCCGAACGTCGCCCGCTCCAGGTCGACCTGGGCCGCCGCGAGCGACGCCAGCTCGTCGCGCAGCGAGGCGACCGCCGCGGTGCCGGCCTCCCCGAGGAGGGCCTGCAGCAGGTCCGCCGCCTCGGACAACCCGCCGGCAGCGGCGAGCGCCACCGGTGCCAGCACGCCGTCGCCGGTGACCGCGAGCGCCTTGGCGCGGCGGCGGGCCTGGCGGCCCCGCACCGGCGGGTGCGCGGCGAGCGCCGCCGTGACGGTCCGGGTCCCCTGCGCCACCCACGCGCGGGCCGCAGCCTCCGCGGCCGAGTCGCGGTCCTGGCCGCGCGAGCCGACCGGTGTCCCGGCCAGGACGACCGACGCCCCCGCCGGCGCGTCCGGGGCGCCCAGCGCCGCCCGCAGCGCCTCCTCGGCCCGTTCCCCCGCCACGACCAGGGTCGCGGCGGCGGACCGCACCAGGTCGTCGAGCAGCGGAGCGCACGCCGCCCGGCGCCCCGCGGCCTTCCGGGCGGAGCCCCGCGGTGCGCCCGACGCGGACAGCAGGCCCGCGAGCGGCCCACCCACCGCCGTCAGCTGCGCCCACCGGGCCCGCACCGCACCGTCGGCCACGACACCCGACAGCGCGTGCGCCCTGGACCGCTCGCGCGGGGCGGCGACCGCGGTGTCGAGCGTCGCGCCGATCGCGCCGGCCGCGTCCGCCTGGCGCTGCACCGCGTCGGCCAGCTCGTCGACCCAGGACCGGAGCGCCGTCAGCGAGCCCCGCAGCGTGCGGGCGATCACCGTGCGCGCCCGGTCGGGTCCCGCGAGCATCGCCAGCCAGCGCCGGATCGGGGCGATGACGGCCGGCGGCAACATCGCCACCTCGCGGCCCAGGTCGGGCACGACGAAGAGCGGCGAGCCCTCCAGCCCGTGCGTGCGCAGCCGGTCGAGCAGGTCGCCGCGCACCGTCGGCAGCGACTCGGTCGGCACGCGGTTGAGCACCATCGCGACCGTGGTGCTGCGCTCGACGGCGTCCTCGAGCACGCGCCAGGGCAGGGCGTCGCCGTAGCGGGCGGCCGTGGTCACGAACAGCCAGAGGTCGGCGGCCTCCATGAGGCGGTGCGCCGTCTCACGGTTGGACTCCAGCACGGAGTCGAGGTCCGGCGCGTCGAGCAGCGCGATGCCACGCGGCACGGCCTCGTCGGAGGCGACCGTCACCTCGGCGAGCACGGGGTGGTGCGCGAGCAGCTCCGCGTCGGCCGGGTTGTGCACCAGCACCGGGCGCTTGGTCGTCGGCCGCAGCACGCCGGCCGCGGTGACCTCGGCGCCGACCAGGGAGTTGACCAGCGTGGACTTCCCCGCGCCCGTGGACCCGGACAGCACGACGACGGCCGGGGCCGACAGCTCCGTCAGCCGCGGGATGAGGTGCTCCGTCAGCTGGTCGACGAGGCGCGCCCGCGACGCGCGCGCGGACGCGACGTCGTCGAGCTCGAGCGGGAACGAGGTGTCGTCGACGTCCCGGCGCAGGTCCTTGATCGCGTCGAGGAGGGACGTCGCCGCCAGCGGCCGCTCGAGCACCGACGCCGGGTCCTCGCTCCGGTGCCGGGCATGGTCCACCGTCGCGGCTGACGGATCGGACCCACTCACGGGCTCATTGTCGTGGCGCATGGCTGATCAGGCCAAACATGGTGCCGACGGTGTCGCGGCCCGTGATGACCGGCCGACGGAAAAAGGCGTGACGCGCGCCACAGCCAGATGGTGTGGTGGTCCCACCGCAACGAACAACCGGGCTCCTGAGATGGGCCTGGCACCGCCACGCCCACGAGGCGCAGTGCGAGACCCCAGCCATCCCACGAGGAGCACCGTCATGAACCCACAGATCGCCTTCGAGCTGGCCGTGCTCGAGCACGTCGCCCGCGTCGAGGAGACGCGTCGCGAGCTCCGGCGCCGGCGCCTTGCCCGTCGTCGACCGCGATGGCACGCCTTCTGGCGCCCGCCGTCCGGCCGCGACTCGCAGGCGCTCGCCGCCTAGCAGGGCCAGGGCAGCACACGGACCCGCCGCACCCGTCCGGGGCGGCGGGTCCGGGTGCGTCACGCGTCGTGCACTCGCTCCGCGGCGACGTGCGCGTGCGCGCCCCAGGGACCCGTGTCGGCGTCGCGCGGCACCTGCCGCGCCGGGCACGCGAAGCTGTGGGCGCCCGACCCGACGCGCCGCACCTCGTCGGCGCCCGGCAACACCACCTCCGCCGACGCCCCGGGCGGCACCGCCAGGTCGAGGCGGAACTCGTCGTCGTCGAGCCGCCACGCGACGTCGACGCGGCCGTACGGGGTGTCCTGCGCCACCGTCGCCCACGTCACGCCACCGCCGGGCCGCGGGGCCACCCGCACCACGCGGTAGCCGGGAGCCGCGGGCGCGAGGCCGCCGAGCACGCGGCGCATCCAGTCGGCGATGCCGGCGAACACGGGGTGGTTGAACGACAGCATGTCGCCGGGGTTGAGCGAGCCGTCCGCGACCAGCGAGTCCCAGCGTTCCCAGAACGTCGTCGCGCCCCGCCGCACCGCCCAGCGCCAGCCCGGGATCCCGTCGTAGGCCAGCAGCCGGTACGCCAGGTGCACCAGGCCGCGCTCGGCCAGCACGTCCATGAGCGCGTACGTGCCGGGGTAGCCGGCCTGCACCTTCCCCCGTCGCCGGAGCAGCAGCACGAGACGGTCCAGCGCGGCGCCGCGCTTGCCCTCCGCGAGCGCACCCACGGCCAGCGCCAGGGCGTACGCCGTCTGGGAGTCGGAGACGACGAGCCCGTCCGCGGTGGTGTAGCGCGCGTCGAAGAACGCGAGGAGGCGGTCGAGCACGCTCGACATCTCCCCGCGGACGGCCTCGTCGCCCACGCTCGCCGCGGCGGCCGCCGCCAGCCGGGCCGAGCGGATGGCGCCGAGCGTCATCACCACGTCGTACTCGGTGAGCCCGTTCTCCGGGTTGTCCGGCGGCGCCGTCGGGTCGAGCCAGTCGCCGAACTGGAAGCCGGGCGAGGGGAACCCGGCGAGGACCTCTCCACTCACGCAGCGGACCCACGCCGCCATCGACGGGAGCTGGCGCGCGAGCGCCCCGAGGTCCCCGAAGCGCTCGACCATGGTCGCCGGTGCCATGCAGGCGGCGTCGCTGAACACGGCCACCGGGTAGTCACCGGGGAACGGCTCCAGCGGGACCGCGGGGACCACCATGGTCGGCGAGCCGTTGGGCCGCTGGTCGCAGGCGAGGTCCTCCAGCCAGGAGTCGAGCAGGCCGGAGGTGTCGTACAGCGACGCCGCGGTGGGCGCGTAGTGCGCGGCGTCGCCGATCCAGCCGAGCCGCTCGTCCCGCAGCATGCAGTCGGTGGGCACGTCGAGCATGTTGTCGCCGATGCCCCGCACGGCGTTCTCGTGCAGCCGGGTCAGCTCGTCGTCGGAGGACGAGAACCAGCCCGTGCGCCGCACCGCGTTGCGCACCAGGCGCCCGACGAGCTCGTCGCGCACCACCACCCCGGCCGGGTCGTCGACCTGGACGTAGCGGAACGAGCGGAACGTGAAGGACGGCTCCCACACGAGCTCGCCGGCGGCGCCCACCGTCACGCGGTCCGTGTTGCGGGCGGTGCGCTGGGGGCGCACCCCCAGCTCGCCGTCGTCGAGCACCTCGGCGAAGCGGAGCGTCACGACGCTGCCGGGCCGGCCGCGCAGCCGCAGGCGGACGTGCCCGGTGATCACCTGGCCCAGGTCGGCGACCGTCGCGCCCGAGGGGGTGGACAGCCACGCCCGGACCGCCACGGCGGCGACCGCGCGGATGGCCGGGAACTGCGGCCCGACGAGGCGCGCCGGCGGCAGGGGCCCGAGGTCGACCGGCCGCCACCGCGAGTCGTCGAACCCCGGCCGGTCCCATCCGGCCGGCTCGTCGTCGGCGACGAAGGTCTCGCCGTCGTAGAACGACGTTGCGGCGATGCCGCCGCTGCCGGCTCGCCACGCGCCGTCGCTCGTCACCACGGTGACGGTGCCGTCCGCGGCGGTGAGCTCGAGCTGGACGACGAGCCCGGTGCGGTCGCCCGAGGTGTGCCGCAGCCCGCCCTGCCACCACCCGAGCCGGCCGGCGAACCAGCCGTCCGCCAGGCGCGCACCGATCGCGTTCGCCCCTGCGTGCACCAGGTCCGTCACGTCGTGGACCTGGTAGCGCAGCCGGTGCCGGTAGCTGGTCCACCCCGGCGCCAGCCGGTCCTCGCCGACGCGCACGCCGTTGAGGAACAGCTCGTACACGCCGTGCGCGGTCGTGTACAGGCGCGCGCGCACCACGTCGCCGACGACGAAGTCGCGCCGCAGGTAGGAGCAGCGGTCGTCGCCGTCCCGGGCCGGCAGGACGAGGCTTGCGTGCCAATCGCCGCGCTCCAGCAGCCCCGCCTCGATCCGCAGCGGCGCCGACCAGTCGCCCGTCCCGTCCGGGCCCGTGACCCGCACCGCCACGTCGACGACGTCGCGCGACGCGAGCGGCTCGAACGGCCACGCGACGAGCACCTGGTCCGGCCCGGTGGCCGGCGGCGCCTCGCGCCACGGCTCCCCCGGCCGCCGGATGCGCGCCTGATGGGCGCTCTGCACCCACCCGTCGGTGCCGCCGGCCACCTGCCAGGACAGGCGGGGCCGGGCGACGCCGACCACCCCGTCGGTGACGTGCTCGGCGCGCAGCGCCGTGACGTGCGGCATGCGGTCCCCTAGCCGGCGACGACGGCGGCCCGGGCCCGCTCGTAGGCGGCCACGAGCCGTGCCTGCACCGCCACCTCGGCCGGATCGGCCACCGCGAGGTCCGGGTGCTCCCGGCGCCAGGCGAGGATCTGGTAGACCTCCCGCTCGAACACGCGGCTCGGCCGGAAGCCCGGGACGTAGCTGCGGATCTTCGTGGTGTCGTAGACCTCCGAGTGCGACAGGTCGCCGTCGAGCAGGCCCGACCAGAACCAGTCCGGCTCGGCCAGCATGATGAGGTCGGTCGGCAGGTGGAGGATCGTCGGCTCGACACCGAGCGCGTGCCCGATCGCCTGGTAGATCTGGTTCCAGCTGAGGACGTCGTCGCTCGTGATGTGGAACGCCTCGCCGAACGCGCTGCGCCGTCCCAGCAGCCCGACGAGCCCGACCGCCAGGTCGGCGGCGTGCGTGAAGGTCCACAGCGACGTGCCGTCGCCCTGCACCACGACGGGCTCGCCGCGCTCGATCCGGTCCACGACCGCCCAGCCCCCCGCGAGCGGCGCGATCGCCTCGTCGTAGGTGTGCGCGGGCCGCACGATCGTCACCGGGAACCCCTGGCGCGCGAACGCGTCAAGGAAGACCTTCTCGGCCTCGACCTTGTCGCGCATGTAGGCGTGCTCGGGGTTGTGCGCGTAGGTGGACTCGCTGACCGGACCCTTCGGCAGCGGCCGGTGGTAGACCGACGCCGACGAGATGTGCACGTAGTGGCTGTTGACGCCGGTGAACAGCTCGACGTTGCGCGCCGCGCCCTCGGCATCGAAGCAGAGGAAGTTGACGACGGCGTCGAAGTGCCGGTCCCGCAGCGCCGCGCGGACGCTCGCCGGGTCCGTGATGTCGCCGGTCAGCACCTCGACCCCCGCGGGCAGGGGGCGGAGCCGCGAGCTGCGCCCGCGGTTGAGCACGCTCACCGCGAGCCCCTGGGAGACGGCCTCCGCGACGCAGGAGCCGCTGATCGCGCCCGTGCCGCCGACGAAGAGGACGGAGAAGTAGTCGCTCATGGCCGTGGCGCTCACTCGCTCAGCGGGGCGCCGGAGTACCAGTCCTCGAACCCGACCTCGACGACGCTGATGAGCACGTCGTCGTGCCGGACGCCGGCGGCCTCGAGGTGGCGCGCCACGGCGGTGTACATCCGCTGCTTCACGTCCGCCGGGAACATGTGGACCATCGTCACGCGGATGAGCACCAGGTCCCGGCGGTCGGCCCCGCCGAAGTCGGGAGAGAAGACGATCTCGCCCTCGTCGTGCGGTCGGTAGACCTGGAACAGGTCGTCGGCGGGCATGTCGAGACCCTCGATGAGTCCGGCGTGGATCGCCTTCGAGATCGCCTCGCCCTTGGCCTGGAAGAGGTCGCGCCGGAGGTCGACTTGGATCATGGGCATCGTGCTGTGTCTCCTTGGTTACTTGAGGGCGCCGGCGGACAGGCCGCGCTCGAAGTTCTTCTGCATGAGGACGTAGGCCAGGACGGTCGGGACGGCGGTCATGACGGCGGCGGCGAGGATCTTCGTCTGGTCGTTCGTGTACTCCCCGACGAAGAACTGGGGCAGCAGCGTGACCACCTGCCTGCTGCGGTCCTGGAGGAACACCAGCGGGAGCAGGTAGCTGTTCCAGGAGTTGATGAGCGTCAGGACGACGACGGCCGACGCGATCGGCCTGGTCAGCGGCAGGACGATGTGCCAGAACGTCTGGACCACGCTGGCGCCGTCGATGCGCCCGGCGTCGATGAGCTCCGTCGGGATCCCGTCGAAGTAGTTGCGCGTGAGCAGGATGACGAACGGCAGCTGGAGCGCGGCCAGCGGCAGCACCACGGCGGTGAGCGTGTTGTACAGGTGCAGCTGCGTCGCCGTGACGAACAGCGGCGACAGCAGGATGACCTCGGGCAGCGTCAGCGCCGCCAGCATCAGCCAGAAGTAGACCTCCTTGCCGAAGATGTGGAGCTTGGAGAACCCGAACGACGCCGTCATCGACAGCACGTAGACGATCGCGATGACGCTTGCGGCGAGGATCGCCGAGTTGCGGAAGAACGTCGGGATCACCCCGGTGTCCCAGACGACGACGAAGTTGCGCCAGCCGATGCCGCCCAGCGCGCCGATGACCATCTGCACCAGGGGCAGCAGGAACGGGACCGTCAGGAGGAACAGGACGACCTGGAGGATGACCCGCGAGCTGCGACGACGGAGCTCGAACATCAGGCGCTCGCCCCCTTCCGGTTGGCGCGGCCGATGACGAGGGCGCCGGCCACCGCGAGCACGAGCAGGACGATCGAGATCGCCGCCGCGTAGCCGATGTGCGCCTGCCGGATGCCCATCCGGTAGATGTACGTGCCGAGGAACTCGGTCGAGTGGTAGGGCCCGCCCGTCGTGACCAGGTAGGGGATGTCGAAGGTCTTGAGGGCCCCGATGAAGCCGAGCATCGCGAGCGACACGGTGGTGCCCCGGCAGCCGGGCCACACGATGTACCACAGCGTCCGCAGGTTGCCGGCCCGGTCGAGCCGGGCGGCCTCGAGCAGCTCGGGCTCGATCTGGCTCATCGCGGCGTAGTAGAGGATGAAGGTCAGGCCGGTCCACTGCCACACCGTGATGAGCATGAGCGCGGGCAGTGCTGTCTTGCCGTCCGCGAGCCACGGGTGGGCCAGCGACCCGAGCCCCACGTGGCGCAGGATCCAGTTCGCCATGCCGTCGTCGGCGTAGATGAGCCGGAACACCGGCGCCATCGTCGCCGGCGCGAGCACGGTCGGGATGAAGATGACGACCTTGTGCAGCATCGCGAACCTCACCCGCGAGTGCATGATCGCCGCCAGGACGAAGCCCAGGGCCGTCTGGACGGTGAAGGTCACCACGTAGAAGACGGCGGTGTGCCGCAGCGCCGCCCAGAACACCGGGTCGGCGAACATCTTGGTGAAGTTGCCCAGGCCCACCGCCTTCGCCGTAGGGGCCAGGCCGTCCCAGTCCAGCGTCGAGATGTAGCCGGTGTAGAAGACCGAGTAGTAGATGAGCCCGACCACGAAGACGAAGGCGGGCAGGATCCAGGGCAGGCCGTTGAGATGCGTGCCGTGCTTGCGGCGGCGCCCGTCCGCTTCGGCGGCGCGGCCGGCTGTCGTCGTGGTCGTCAGTGACGTCGTCGTCATGGTGTCCCCTCCAGGCCGGCGCTCCGGCCGGGCGCGCGCAGGGTGACCCGCGCCCGGCCGGAGCCCCGAGGTCCGTCAGCCGTTGCTCTGCTGCGCCTGCTGCAGGGTCTTGGTGGCCTGGTCCGGCGTGGCCTGGCCGGCCGCGACGGTGGACAGGGCCTGCATGAGCGCCTGGTTCATGTCGGCGTTGATCGTCGCGAACCGGGGGTTGTCGGTGACCGCGGAGGCGCGCTGGACGAGGTCCTTCTCCGGGCCCTGCTGCTTGTCGGGGTTGACGAGCTTGACGTTGTCCCAGTTGGGCGTGACCGACTTGAGCGCCGGGATGAGGTTGAGGCTGTCGGCGATGGCCTGCTGGCCCGCGGTCGACGTGCCCATCCAGACGGCGAACGCGGTGGCCGCCTCCTGGTTGGACGACTTGGCGCTGACGCCCTGGCCGTAGTCCACGTCACCGAAGAGGCTGCCGGTGTTGCCCGTGCCCGCGATGTCCGGGAAGTTGATCGGGATCATCGTGAACGGCTTGTCGGTCGAGCCGGCCGCCTGCATCGCGGACTGCATGACGTTCGGGATGAGGTACTGGCTGTACCACGTGCCCATCATGACCATCGCGTACTTCTGGGACATGAAGGCGTTGTTGGCGTCCGGGTACTGCATCTGGCCGAGCGCACCGTCCTGCATGATCCCGTCCGTGAACAGGCCCTTCCAGAGCTGGAAGGCCTTGACGAGGTTCGGGTCGGTCCACGGCACCTCGCCGCGCGTCGCCTTGATGAACGTCCCCGGGGAGACGTTGTCGGCGATCGCGTGGAGCGTGTCGATGTTGAACGCGCCCTGGTTGGCGCCCTGGACGAAGCAGCCGACGTTGTTCTTCTTGAACGTCGCGCAGACGTTCTTCCAGTCGTCGTACGTCTTGGGCGGCGTGAGGCCGTACTTGTCGAAGAGGTCCTGGTTGATCCAGATGGTGCCGGCGAACACGGCGCCGGCGGCCAGGGCCTTGAGCTGCCCGTCGACGGTCAGCGCGGAGACGCCGGTGGTGGCGAGCTTGCTCTTCCAGTCCGACCCGAGGGCGGCCTGGACGGCGGGGGTGAGGTCGATCGCGCTGCCGCCGAACACGGCGACGCCGCCGTTCGCCGAGCCCGCGGACATCTGGTAGACGTCCAGGCCCGAGCTGTTGCCGAGCGCCGGGCGCACGGCCGCGTCGTAGTCGTCGATCGAGGTCTGCTTCCAGGTGACCTTGATGTTCGGGTAGTCCTTGTTGAACTGGGCGATGTACTGCTCGTTCACCGGCGAACCGGGCGTGTAGCCCCACCACACGACGTTGCCCGACAGGTCCTTCGGCGCCACCCCGCCGCCGGTGGTCACCGCGGTGGGAGCCCCGGTCGAGGTGCCCGTGCCGTTGGTGCTCGTGCTCACGCAGCCGGCCAGGGCGGCCATGGCGAGCGACGCGACGGCTCCGAGGGCCACCGCCTTCGTCCTGCCTGCTCGTGGTGCTAGCGACATCTCGCTTCCCTTTCTCGTCATTGAGGCATTCGCTGCGGGGAGAGATCTCCGCGGATCTGGTCGAGCGCGGGGCTGCGGCACCGTGGGTACCGCGCCTCAGCCCGTCCTCCTCGACGGGCATGGAAACTTTCGTTTCGGCTTTCTGTGGACGTCACGCTAGCCGAGGGCGCCCGCGGGGGCAAGAGGCACAAACCCGACACGCCCCGAAACGTTGCCGGATCGCAACATGAAGGGACGAGGCGCGGTGGACGGCTCGTCCGACGCGGCGGGCGCACGCCGGCTGGCGGCCGACCGGCGGCCGTTCGCGCGAAGGTCAGGCGGGAGCGCTACCGCGGGACGCGGGCGGTGGACTCGCGGACGATCACCGAGGAGGCGAGCTCGATGTGCTGCGCCGGACGCGACGGGTCGCGGGACAGCTCGATGACGATCCGCGTGGCCTCGCGGGCCATGTCCGCCAGCGGCTGGTGCACCGTCGTCAGCTGCGGGGAGATCCACTGGCACAGCTCGACGTCGTCGAAGCCGACGACGGACAGGTCCTTGGGGATCCGCAGGCCGCTCTGGCGGGCGGCCTGGTAGACGCCGTACGCCTGCTCGTCCGAGCCGCTGATGATCGCGGTGGGCCGCTCCGGCAGCGCCAGCAGGTCCAGGCCGTGGCGCACGCCGCCGCTGACGAGCGAGTCGCCGTACCGCACCAGCGCCGGGTCGTAGGCGATGCCCGCCCGCTGGAGCGCCGAGCGGTAGCCGTCGAGGCGGTCCTGGTGGCAGGACAGGTCGATCGGCCCGGTGATGACGGCGATCCGGCGGTGCCCGAGGCCGATGAGGTGCTCGGTCGCGTCGCGCGCACCCGCCCAGTCGGTCGCCGCCACGGTCGTCAGGTTCTGGTCGCCGGCGCCCACGGGGTCGACGAGGACGATCGGCATCCGCAGCCGGTCGAGCTCGGCCTGCGCGGCGGGCAGCAGGCGTGACACGACGAGGACCACGCCGTCCGAGCCGCGCTCCGCGAGGTGGTCCAGCCAGTCCGGCGCGCCCACGGGGTTGCCGTGGGTCGTCGTGACGACGAGGTCGAAACCGAGGCGCGCGGCCTCGTTCTGCGCGCCGCGCAGCAGCGCGGTGGCCCACTGCGTGTCGAGGCTGGAGATGACGAAGTCGATGAGTCCCGAGCCCTGGACGCCACGGCCCCGACGCCGGTACCCGTGCTCCGACAGGAGGCGCTCCACCTCGCTGCGGGTGTGCGGCGAGACCCCCTTGCGTCCGTTGAGCACCTTCGAGACGGTCGGCACCGAGACGCCCGCCACCGCCGCGATCTCGGCGATCGTGACCGGACGGCCGTTCATGCGAGGACCCCCTTGCCGCAGGTCGGGCGGAGGTTGACGCCCGGCATCACGCTGCTATCGTAGCGGCCGGAAACTTCCGACGAAAGTTGCTCTACTGGCAAGGGGGCCAGATGGTCCGGGCGGTGCGCTGGGGGATCCTCGGAGCCGGCGGCATCGCCGCCACGGTCGGGGCCGACGTCGTGGCCTCCCCCGGCAGCCTGGTGGCGGCCGTGGCCTCCCGGGACCTCGACCGAGCCGTCGCCCTCGCCGAGCGCCTGGGAGCGGCCCGCGAGTACGGGTCGTACGACGAGCTCGTCGCCGACCCCGGCGTCGACGTCGTCTACGTCGCCACCACCCACGCCCAGCACCACGCGGCCGCCCTGGCGGCGCTGCACGCCGGCAAGCCCGTGCTCGTCGAGAAGCCGCTCGCGCTCAACGCCCGCCAGGGTCACCAGATCGCCGAGGCAGCGGCCCGGCGCGGGCTGCTGTGCCTCGAGGGCATGTGGACCAGGCTCAACCCGACCGTCCGGCGGATCCGGCAGATCGTCGAGTCCGGCGAGATCGGCGAGCTGAGGGCGGTCCGGGCGGACCTCTCGCACACGTTCGACTACCACCCCGCCCACCGCCTCTTCGACCCCGCGGTCGGCGGCGGCGCGCTGCTCGACCTGGGGGTCTACCCCGCCGCGGTGGCGTGGCTGCTGCTCGGCCGTCCCGACGACGTCAGCGCACGCGCCACGCCGGCGCCCACCGGCGTCGACGCAGCGGACAGCATGCTGTGGACCTACGCGGACGGCCGGTGCGCGCAGCTGACGTGCTCGGCGGTGAGCGAGGCGGGGTCGACCGCGACGGTGATCGGCACCCGGGGCTGGATCGAGGCCGCCGGGCCGATCTTCCGCACCGAGGAGATCACGGTGGCCACCGCGCAGGGGTCGCGGACGGAGCGCCACCCGCTGCCCGCCGGGAACGGCTACGGGCTCGAGGTGGCCGAGGTGGAGCGGTGCCTGCACGCGGGCGCCACCGACAGCCCCGACATGCCGCTGGCGGCGAGCCTCGGCGTGCTCGAGGTGCTCGACGAGGTGCGTCGCCAGACCGGCGTCCACTACCCGGGTGAGGAGGAGTGATGGGACTGCTCGAGGGCAGGCTCGCCGTGGTGACGGCGGGCACCGCCGGCATCGGCCGCGCCACGGCGCGCCGGTTCATCGCCGAGGGCGCGGACGTCGTCGTCGTCTCGCCGTTCCGGACCGAGCTCGACGAGACGGTCGCGGCCCTGGGGCCGCACGCGATCGCCGGGCCGGCGGACGCGGCGGACCCGGACGACCTGGACCGTCTCGCCGCGCAGCTGCGGGGGCTGGGGCGGCCGGTGGACACGCTGTTCGTCAACGCCGGCCGCGACGTGCCGGCCACCGCCGTCGTCGACACCACGCCGGAGCAGTTCGACCGCGTGAGCGACCTCAACTTCCGCGGCGCGTTCTTCACCACGAAGGCCCTCGTCCCGCTCATGCGCGACGGCGGCACGATCGTGCTCACCGCCTCCATCGCGGGCAGCAACGGCGGCCCGGGCCACGCCGTGTACAACGCGACGAAGGCGGCGGTGCGCTCGCTGGCCCGCACGCTCACCGCGGAGCTGCGCGACCGGCGCATCCGCGCCAACGCGATCAGCCCGGGGCCCACCGGCACCGCCGGGTTCTCCGACTTCTTCGCCGGCGACGCGGAGGTCATCGCGCAGGTCGCGGCGCAGATCCCGGTGGGGCGCATCGCCGACCCGAGCGAGATCGCCGCCGCGGTGCTCTTCCTGGCGTGCGACGAGTCGAGCTTCGTCGCCGGCGCGGAGCTCGTCGTCGACGGCGGCATGAGCCAGGTCTAGGAGGATCGCACCATGCCGCTCGTGACGCTCGAGGTCGCCGACACCGTCCCGCCGGCCACGCGCCTCGCCTACGCCGACGCCGTGCACCGCGGGCTCGTGGAGGGCCTCCACCTGGACGCGGGTGACCGCTTCTGCGTGATCCACCCGCTGCCGGAGGACCACCTCATCGCCGACCGGCACTACCTTGGCGGCGAGCGCCGTCACCCCCTGTACGTGCGCGTCCAGGCGACGCACGGCTGGGGCGTCGCCGACAAGGAGGCGGCGTTCCAGGCGATCGCACGCAACCTGCAGGCCGAGGGCGTTCGCCCCGACGACGTCTTCGTCGTCATCACCGACAACCACGTCGGGGACTGGTACCCCGGCGCCCGTGGCACGAAGGGCTGATGCTGTGACCAACCACGAGGAGCGAGCGCGCGAGGTCCTGGCGGGCCTGTCGCTCGAGGAGAAGCTGGCCCAGCTGGTCGGCGTGTGGGTCGAGGCCGGCGGCGGCGCCGAGGTCGCCCCGATGCAGGACGCGATGGAGCAGGACACCCCGCCCTTCGAGGAGTTCGCCAAGCACGGGCTCGGCCAGATCACGCGGTTCTACGGCACCCGGCCGCTCGAGCCCGTGGCCGCCGCGAAGGCGCTGCGCGAGCGCCAGCGCTGGCTCGTCGAGCACACCCGTCCCGGCATCCCCGCCATGGTGCACGAGGAGTGCCTGACCGGCCTGTCCGCCTGGCAGGCCGCGACCTTCCCCGCTCCGCTGGCGTGGGGCGCGTCGTTCGACGCCGACCTGGTGCAGGCGATGGGCCGCGCGATCGGCGACACCATGCGCTCGCTCGGCGTGCACCAGGGCCTGGCCCCGCTGCTGGACGTCGTCCGCGACGCCCGCTGGGGTCGCGTCGAGGAGTGCATCGGCGAGGACCCCTACCTTGTCGGCACGGTGGGCACCGCCTACGTGCGCGGTCTGCAGGACGCCGGGATCGTCGCGACGCTCAAGCACTTCGTCGGCTACTCGGCCTCGCGCGCGGGCCGCAACCTCGCCCCGGTGTCGGCCGGGCCGCGGGAGGTGGCGGACGTGCTGCTGCCCCCGTTCGAGATGGCCGTCCTCGACGGCGGGGCGCGCTCGGTGATGAACTCGTACGCCGAGATCGACGGGCTGCCGGTCGCCGCGAGCCGGGAGCTGCTGACGCAGACCCTGCGCGACCGATGGGGCTTCACCGGCGTCGTCGTCGCCGACTACTTCGCGGTGGCCTTCCTGGCCACGCTGCACGGCGTCGCGGACGGCCTGGCCGACGCGGCGGTGCAGGCGCTGACGGCCGGGATCGACGTCGAGCTGCCGACCGGCAACGCGTACCTCCAGCTGGCCGACGCGGTGCGCTCCGGCGCGCTCGACGAGGCGCTGATCGACCGGGCAGCGCTGCGCGTCCTGACCCAGAAGGCCGAGCTCGGGCTGCTCGACGAGCGGTTCGACGAGGCCGGCGCCGACCCGGGACCTCTCGACCCGGCGGAGCACCGCGCGCTGGCGTCCCGGCTGGCGGAGGAGAGCGTCGTCCTCGTCGCGAACGACGGGACGCTGCCGCTGGCGCAGGCCGCGCGCGTGGCCGTCATCGGCCCCAACGCCGACCGCGCCGAGGCGCTCTTCGGCTGCTACTCCTTCACCAACCACGTGCTGCCGAACTTCCCCGACGTCACGCTCGGCATCGACGTGCCGACGGTGCTCGCCGCGGTGCGGGACGAGGTGGCCGACGTCACGTACGCGCGCGGCTGCGGCGTGAGCGAGGCGGACCGCTCCGGGTTCGACGAGGCGGTCGCCGCCGCCGCGGCGGCCGACGTCGCCGTCGTGGTCGTCGGCGACCAGGCCGGCCTGTTCGGGCGCGGCACGTGCGGCGAGGGCTGCGACACCGACGACCTCGAGCTGCCCGGCGTGCAGCGCCCGCTCGTCGAGGCTGTGCTCGCGACGGGCACGCCCGTCGTGCTCGTCCTCGTCACCGGCCGGCCCTACGCCGTGGGCTGGGCCCTGGACCGGTGCGCGGCCGTGCTGCAGGCGTTCTTCCCCGGCGAGGAGGGCGCGGCGGCGATCGCCGGCGTGCTCACCGGACGGGTCAACCCCTCCGGCCGGCTGCCCGTCAGCCTGCCGGGCTCAGGCGGCGCGCAGCCCTACTCCTACCTGCACCCGCCGCTCGGCGGCGCGTCGTCGGTGTCCAACCTCGACCCGGCGCCGGCCCGGCCGTTCGGCTTCGGCCTCTCGTACACCACCTTCACGCACGAGGACCTCGTCGCCGTCCCGAGCGTCGCCACGGACGGCGTCATCGAGGCCACGGTGCGGGTGAGGAACACCGGCACCCGGGCCGGCGCGGACGTGGTGCAGCTCTACGCGCACGACCCGGTCGCCTCCATCACGCGGCCCGCGGCCCAGCTGCTCGGGTACGCACGCGTGGAGCTCGAGGCCGGGCAGTCGACGGAGGTCCGCTTCCGCGTGCCGACCGCCCGCCTGGCCTTCTCCGGTCGCGACCTGGTGCGCGCCGTCGAGCCGGGTGCGATCGAGCTGTGGGTGGGGCCGTCGTGCGAGGTCCGGGAGACGCAGGCGGGCACCGAGCTCGTCGGCGACCGGCACCCCGTGACGACGGCGGACGCCCGCTGGACCGAGGTCGCCGCCGGCACCCCGGCGCCCGTCGCCTGAGAGGACGTCATCGTGCACGAGGTCGTCGTCCCCCGCCCCGACCGCTACGCCCACCGCACGTCCCGCACCGTGGTCACGGTGCTCGACGCCGCCGGCCGGCCCGTCGCGGACGCGCAGGTGCAGGTGGAGCAGCGCCGCCACGAGTTCGGCTTCGGCAACATCGGGTTCGACCTGATCCCCCTGGCCAACCACGAGCGGGAGGTCCGCCGCAACGTCTTCGGGGGTGCGCACGAGAACCTCGAGCGGCTCGCCGAGCTCTACCTGGACCTCTTCAACGCCGCGACGCTGCCGTTCTACTGGCGCTCGTTCGAGCCCGAGCGCGGCCGGCCCGACACGGCACGCCTGCGCGCCACGGCCGAGTGGTTCGCCGCCCACGGCGTAATGGTCAAGGGCCACCCGCTGCTGTGGCACACGCTCGCCCCGCAGTGGCTGCTGCCGCTGTCGGACGACGAGGTGGAGGCCGCGATCCGGGCGCGCATCACCCGGGACGTCACCGACTTCGCCGGCGTCATCCGCACGTGGGACGCCATCAACGAGGCCGTCATCCTGCCCGTGTTCACGGCGGAGGAGAACGCCGTAACGCGCCTCGCGCAGCGCGAGGGCCGCCTCGCCATGGTGCGGCTGGCGTTCGAGACGGCGCGGGCCGCCGACCCGGGCGTGACGCTGCTGCTCAACGACTTCAACATGTCGCCGCCGTACGAGCGCCTGGTCGAGGAGTGCCTGGCGGCGGGCGTCCGGATCGACGCCCTGGGGCTGCAGTCGCACATGCACCAGGGGTACTGGGGTGAGGAGAAGACCCTCGACGTGCTCGAGCGCTTCTCGCGGTTCGGGCTCCCGCTCCACATGACGGAGACGACGCTGCTCTCGGGCCACCTCATGCCGCCCGAGATCGAGGACCTCAACGACTACCAGGTGCCGGACTGGCCCTCCACGCCGGAGGGCGAGGAACGGCAGGCCGACGAGGTGGTGCGGCACTACACGACGCTCTTCGCCCACCCCGCGGTGCAGGCGGCCACGTACTGGGGCCTCACCGACGACGGCTCGTGGCTGGGCGCTCCCTCGGGCTTCGTCCGCAGGGATGCGACCACCAAGCCGTCGTACGACGCGCTGCACGCCCTGGTCAAGGGCGAGTGGTGGCTGCCGGCGCACGCGGTGGCCACCGACGCCGCGGGGAGCTTCGTCCTCGACGCCTACCGCGGCGACTACACCGTCACCGCCGCCGGCGACGTCGGTTCCGTCACGCTGGCCGCGGGCTCGCCCGCCGTGACGGCCCGCCTGGCGCCGCGCTGAGACGGCGGCGGGCGGGCCCCCTGCGCTCCCCCCCTCGCGCAGGAGGCCCGCCCGTCGCAGGGCGTGCCCGCAGGCCGCTAGACCACCAGGCCGAGCAGCATGACGAAGGCGAGCCCGACCACGGAGAGCACGGACTCCATGAGCGACCACGTCTTGAAGGTCTGCCCGACGGTCATCCCGAAGTACTCCTTGACCAGCCAGAACCCCGCGTCGTTGACGTGGCTGAGGAACACCGAGCCGGCGCCGATCGCCAGCACCATGAGCGCGACGTGCGTCGGGCTGAGGCCGGCCGCCAGCGGCGCGACGATGCCGGAGGCCGTCACCGTCGCCACCGTGGCCGAGCCGGTGGCGATGCGGATGAGCACCGCGACGAGCCACGCGGCAAGGAGCACCGGCAGGCCGGAGTGAGCCAGGCCGTTCGCGATGACGCCGCCCACCCCGGTGTCGACGAGGGTCTGCTTGAAACCACCGCCGGCGCCGACGATGAGCAGGATGCCGGCGATCGGCGCGAACGACGAGCCGACCGTCGACGAGACCTCCGACAGGGAGCCCCCGAGCGCGGTGCCGAGCAACACGATCGCCAGCAGCGTCGTGATGAGCATGGCGACCAGCGGGGTCCCGACGAAGACGAGCACCTTGCCGGCCGCCGAGGTGTCGACCTTGGCGATCTCGACGACCGTCGCCAGCAGCATGAGGATCACCGGCAGCAGCACGACGAGCAGGGCGACGGAGAACCGCGGGCGCTTGCGGCCCTCGACGACGGTCGCGTCGCCGAGCAGCGCGGGCGCCTGGATCGGCACCCACTTGGCCATGGTCCTGGCCAGCAGCGGCCCGGAGATGGCGACGGTCGGGATGGCGACGAGCAGGCCGAGGCCGAGGGTGGTGCCGAGGTTGGCGTTGAGCGCGGAGATCGCGATCAGCGGCCCGGGGTGCGGCGGTACCAGACCGTGCAGCGCGGACAGGCCGGCCAGGGCCGGGATGCCGAGCAGGACGACGGGCAGCTTGGCGCGGCGCGCCGCGAGCATGACGACGGGGATGAGCAGCACCACGCCGACCTCGAAGAACAGCGGGATGCCGATGACGAACGCCGCGAGCGCCAGCGCCCAGGGCAGCCGCTTCGCCGGGGTCTTGGCGAGGATGGAGTCGACCACCTCGTCGGCCCCGCCCGAGCGCACCAGCAGCGTGCCGATGATCGCGCCGAGGGCGATGAGGACGCCGGTGCTGCCGACGGTCGAGCCGAGGCCGGTGGTGAAGCTGGCGAACGCCTTCCCGAAGGGGACGCCGGCGACGACGGCCATGAGGCCGGCGCCGACCGTCAGGGACAGGAACGGGTGCAGCTTCAGCCACACGATGAGCAGCACGATCGCTGCGATGGCCACGACCGCGGCGACGACCAGCTGCGGCGTGCCCGCAGTGGTCGTCCGGTCGGCCGCCTGGAGCAAGGACAACATCACGACTCCTTCGTCTTCGTTGGGTGGTGCTCAGCGGGGCATGAGGTCGAGGGCGCGCAGCACCTCGTCGGCGACGGACTCGGGCGTGGCGTCGACCGTGACGGTGACGCCGTCCTCGCCGGGCTGCAGCGGCTCGAGGGTGGCGAACTGCGAGGGCAGCAGGGTCGTCGGCATGAAGTGGCCGGAGCGGTGGCCCATCCGCTCGGCGATGAGCGCCGGGTCGCCGGTCAGGTGGACGAAGCGGACCCGCCCGGGGGCGGCGGCGAGCACGTCGCGGTAGGAGCGCTTGAGGGCTGAGCACGTCACGATCGAGCTGCGACCGGCCTCGTCCTGCGCGCCGATCCAGGCGGCGATCGCGCGCAGCCACGGCCAGCGGTCGTCGTCGGTCAGCGGGGTGCCGGCGGCCATCTTGGCGACGTTGGCGGCCGGGTGGAACTCGTCGGCCTCCGCGGTGGGCCACCCCAGCCGCTCGGCGAGCAGTGCCGCCACGGTCGTCTTGCCGGACCCGGCCACGCCCATGAGCACGAGGTGCTGTCGCTCCTCCACGAGGACCCCTCCTGACGTCGTCGTCGCTGTCGTCGATGACCGCCACACTCTGAGGCAAAGGTCATACCTTTCGCAAGTGAAAGGTATGACCTTTGGTGTGGTGTTCGTCACACCCGTGGGACGGACGGGCCATGCTGCGGGGGCCCGCACGGCGCTAACCTCACGTGGAACCGCACGTCGGAGGGGGGTCTCGGTGCTGCACGACGAGCTGCTCGACACCCTCGGCCGCGAGATCACCGGCGGCGACACTCCACCCGGCACGGTCCTGACCCTGGAACAGATCGGATCACGGTTCGGCGTCTCCCGCACGGTCGCCCGCGAGGCGATGCGGATGCTGGAGTCGATGCGCCTCATCACGTCGCGCCGGCGCGTGGGGCTCGTCGTCCGCCCGCGGGCCGACTGGGACGTCTACGCGCCGCGCCTCATCCGCTGGCGGCTCGACGGCCCGCAGCGGGCCGGGCAGCTGCGCACGCTGACCGAGCTGCGGATCGCCGTCGAGCCGATCGCGGCGCGTGCCGCCGCCGCGGTCGTCGGCCGGCGTGACGGCGCCGAGCTGGTCCTCATGACGGCCCGGATGCGCGAGCTGGGCGAGGCGGGCCGGCTCGCCGAGTTCATGGACCTCGACATCGAGTTCCACGCACGGCTGCTGCGGACCTGCGGAAACGAGATGTTCGCGGCCCTGACCGACGTGGTCGCCGAGGTGCTGCGCGGGCGCACCGAGCACGGCCTCATGCCCCCGCATCCCGAGGAGGAGGCGCTGGCGGCGCACGAGGCCGTCGCGGCGGCCGTGCGGGACGGCGACCCGGCGGCCGCCGAGGAGGCGATGGCGCGGATCGTCAACGAGGTTCGCCGCGCCCTGGCGCCCGACGAGCCGGCGGCCGGCTGACAGACGCTTCGCCGCGCGCCCTTCCGACCCGACCCCTAGCGTGCACGGATGACCCCCGCGTCACCGTCCCGTCGGCAGCGGCTGCTGCGAGCCGTCGGCTTCTCGCTCCTGTTCGCCGTCCCGGTCGCGGCGCTGGCGTTCGTCGTCCGCGTCGGGGTGCCGGCCGTGCTGGCCGCCGACGAGGCGGCCGTCCGCGCCGCGACGTCCGTGACGCGGAGCAGCGGCACGCTGCGCTCCGTGCTGCTCGTCGTGCAGGCGGCGTTCCTGCCCCTCGGCGTGAACGCCGTCGTCGGGCTCGTCTGCCTGTGGGCGTGGCGACGGCGCGGGCTGGGCACCCGCGCCGTGTGGGCGGTGATCACCGTCGCGATCGGCTGGGCGCTGGGGAATCTCGTGAAGCAGCTGGTCGGGCGCGCCCGCCCCGTGGTCGAGGATGCCGTCACCCATCTCCCGGGCTACAGCTTCCCGTCCGGCCATTCCACGAACACCACGGTCGCGGCGATCGCGCTCCTCGTCCTGCTGTGGCCGCTGTGGCGGCGCCGCGGGCGCGCCGTCGCCACGGCGGTGGCCGTCACGGGCGCCCTCGTCGTCGGGCTCGACCGGGTGCTGCTCGGCGTCCACTTCCCCTCGGACGTCCTCGGTGGCTACCTGCTGGGCGGCGCGGTCGCGCTCGGCTCGGCGCTGGGATACCTCGGGCGCGGGCCGGCCGCGCCCGCGGACGACGACGTCCGGGCCGCCCCGGCCCCACCGGGCGAACCCGGAGCAGCGACGGGTCCGGCCCGGACGGACGAGCCCCGAGCCGCGGCGCCCGCCGCTCGGGCCACCCTGCGCCCGGCCACGGTGGCCACCCCTGCGGACCACGGCGCCGAGCCGAGCCCCCGCCGGGTCACGCGGGACGTCCTGTTCCGTGCCGCGCTCCCTACGGTCGCGCTCTTCGCGCTGGTCCTCGGCATCGGCCTGGTCATCACCGGCCCGCTGCACGGACTGCCAGCCGAGCGGGCGGTCAACAGCTCCCTGGCCGCGGGCCGGACGCCGACGATGGACCGGCTGACCGCCTTCGGCACCCTCGCCGGCAGCACCCTGATCATCATGCTCAGCGCGGTGCTGGCGATCGTGCTGGTGTGGTGGTGGAGCCGCCGGTGGTGGTGGGCGATCGTCCCCGGGATCGCCGTCGTGCTCGAGCTGGCCGTCTTCCTCGGCACCACCGCGATCGTCAGGCGCCCACGGCCCGATGTCTCCCACCTGGACCAGGCCCCGCCAACGTCGAGCTTCCCGAGCGGCCACACCGGCGCCGCCACCGCCCTCTGGTTCAGCCTCGCGCTCCTCGCCCAGCGGATCCACATCAGGTGGCTGAGGGTCGTCGTGACCGTGGTGTGCGTGCTCGTGCCCCTCGGGGTCGGCTACTCACGGCTCTACCGCGGCATGCACCACGTGACGGATGTGGTCGTCGGCCTCCTCGTCGGTGCCGTGTGCGCCGGCCTGGCGTACGCGAGCCTGCGCCGGCTCGACGCGCCGACGGCCGTCACCGACGACCGCCCGCTGCCGACTCAGACGCGCGCGTAGCGGGCCCGCGCGAACGAGTAGACGCCGTACGCGGCGAACCCGACGGCGACCACGGTCAGCGCCAACCGGCCCAGCAGAAGCCGGAGCAGCGTCCGCAGCGCACCGTCGAGCCCCTGGGCCTTCTGCGGATCCGCCGTGACCGCCGCCGTCACGAAGAGCCCGCCGACCAGCAGCAGCGCGATGCCCTTGGCGACGTAGCCGAGGCGCCCAGCGGCGACGACCCAGCGCCCGGGGTGCTCGCGCAGGTCGGCGAGGAATCGCGCGCCGAAGCCCTTGACCAGGTGGTGCAGGCCGACGCCGACGATCAGCACGCCCACCACCCCCACGGCGGGGCGTCCGCCCGGGTGCGACATCAGCGTGGCCGCCGTGCCGGCGGACTGCTGGTTCCCGCTCGTCGCCGCGCCGTGCAGCACGCGGAACGCCATCCACCCCAGGGCCAGGTAGACGACGGCCTTCGCGGCCGGGGTGACGCGCTTCCGACCGCGGCGGGCGACGGCCTCGGCGAGCTGCCATACGGCGAGCAGGACGAAGCCGACGAGCAGGATCCAGAGCAGTGCCTTGCCCAGGCCGGTCGCGGCAAGCGCTGCCAGCGCCCCGGTCTGGTCCGCGGTCGCCGCGTGCCCGAGGACCAGCTGCAGCGCCAGCCAGCCCAACAGCAGGTGGAGCAGCCCGCTCGCGGCGTAGCCCAGCCGTGCGCCCTTCTCCACGGCGGGGCTGCGCTGTGCCCTGGCCGCCGACGCACGCACCGTGTCGTCCATGCCTTGCAGACTCGCACTGGCGGCAGGCCCGCGCGCGGCGAGGTCCGCGCGGGGCCGTTCCAGGCCGCCAAGCGCCGCCGGAGCCTGACACGGCGGTTCGAGCCGACGGTGTTTGTGAGACCTCCGAACGAGTCGGCCTTCATGACCCGTCGGTGGGCAGCTGGAGAGCGGCTTGCGCGGCCTCGCGCAGCTGGACAACCGTGAGGTGGACGCGACGAACGTCCTTCGTGCGCTCGGGCCAGGCGAGGACGATGTCCGGCTCGAGAGCATCGGGCTGTGACAGGTCCCAAGGCAGCCACAGCTCGAACGTGGCTCGGACCACAGGCTGACTGCTGTCGGGGTAACCCTCGTGGCCCGAGACGATGTTCGACAGCACGACCTGTCCGCCGCCCTCCGCCCACAGGGACAGGCTTGGGCGCCCGGGGGCGCCCAAGCCAGCCAGGTCTCCGAGCTGAGCCGCTCGCAGGGCCAGGACCTCGAGGTGGACGACGAGTCCTTCCGTTGAGGCGCGGAAGAACCCCATGCACGCCACGAAGCCCTCTCCGTGCAGCGGCGCCACCGGAGCGGCAGCGACCTGGCCGGGGATGACGAATGGATCCGGGCTGAGCCGCTGTCGCTGCCGCTCCATGCCAAGCACTCCTCAGGGCCAGACGGAGCGGGAGTCGGGTGCCGCGAGACATCTCCTGTCACCGGCCTTGCCGGCCCCGCCTGACGTCATGATGCCGTCGACAGTCGCCGGGTGCTCCCTCTTCCGCAACGAGACTTGCTCAGCCTCGCCGACGGTTGACACCGGCCAACGTGCTCCTGACAGGTGCGTGCCTGGTTGGTCGGTCACCAGCGCTCGGCCTCCCGCCCGAGCCACTCCGCTCAGCAGCGAACGTGCCCCGGGGCGCACCCCGGTAGCCTTGCCCGTTGATGGCCGAACGGACCGAGGTTCTCCCTGGTTTCGCCCTAGGGTCGCCCCAGCTGATTCCCCATCCCCCGCGCCCGTAGCTCAATGGATAGAGCAGCGGCCTTCTAATCCGCTGGTTGGGAGTTCGAGTCTCCCCGGGCGCACATGGCTCGTCACCGCACCCGGCTGACCCCGCGCGAGCGCGCGGACGTCGCGCTGCGCTGGGCCCGGCGCGCGGCGCTGTGGCTGGCGCTCGGCGTCGTCGTCGGCGTCGCGGCGCTCGGCGCCCTGGTCTGGGCGGGGTCCCTCCCCGGCGTGCGGGTGTGGGTCGCCGTCGCGGCGGGCGTCCTGGCGACGGCGGCCGCCGGCGTGGCCAGCACCGTCCCCGGACCGGGTTCGGGGGCCGACGAGCCCACGGACGGACCTTCGCCGGGCTGACGTCTCGTCGGCTCGCCGTAGGCTGACGTCGTGACCAGCACCGCCGCCAACGGGACCAGCGACCGGATCGTCTGGATCGACTGCGAGATGACCGGGCTGGACCTCGTGGCCGACGCCCTGGTCGAGGTCGCCGTGATCGTCACCGACTCCGAGCTGCGTGCGCTCGACGGCGGGATCGACGTCGTCATCGCACCGCCGGCGGAAGCCCTCGCGCAGATGAACGACTACGTGCGCGCGATGCACACCTCGTCGGGCCTCCTCGAGGAGCTGGCCGCCGGCATGACGCTCGACGAGGCGCAGCGGGTCGTCGTCGAGTACGTGCGCCGATGGGTCCCGGACGCCGGGAAGGCGCCGCTCGCCGGCAACTCGGTCGGCACGGACAAGACGTTCCTGGACCGTGACATGCCGGAGCTGGTCGGGCACCTGCACTACCGGATCATCGACGTGTCGAGCATCAAGGAGCTCGCCCGCCGCTGGTACCCGCGCGTGTACTTCAACGCCCCCACCAAGCGCGGCGGCCACCGTGCGCTGGCCGACATCCTCGAGAGCATCGACGAGCTGCGCTACTACCGCGCCGCCCTCATGCCGCCGGAGCCCGGCCCCGACTCGGCCACCGCCAAGGCGATCGCCGCCCAGATCGTCGAGACCTCGGTCGCCGGCACCCAGCCCGCGTAGGCAAGGTCAGCCGAAGTCCAGTCGCATGAGCACACGCGGCGCGCCGGCCGAGACCGAGTCGGTGTCGCAGATCTTGCTGAAGCCCGCCTTCTCGAACATCGAGCGGGTACCGACGTAGCCCCCGGACGCGTTGATCCGGGCGCCGGCGTTGTCCACCGGATAGCCCTCGAGGGCTGGGGCGCCGTGTCCGCGGGCGAACTCGACCCCGCCGGCGAGCAGTGCGCTCGCGACGCCCTGTCGCCGGTGGCCGCCCAGCACGCGGAAGCAGAACACCGACCACACCGGGCGCTCGTCGATCCACGGGACCCGCCCACCGCGTCGGAACGCGAAGAGCTCCGAGCGCGGTGCCACGCCCGCCCACCCCACGGCGAGACCCTTGTCGTACGCCAGGAGACCCGGCGCCAGGTCGCGGCTGCACAGGTCTCGGACGTAGGCCTCCTGGCCGCCCGGACCGAGCGCCGACCGCTCGGGCGACCGGAGCCGGTTGGCCAGGCACCAGCACGCCTGCCCGCCGGGGACGGGGGGCCCGACGATCGTCGCCACGTCGGCGAAGCGCTCGGCTGTGGCGGGAACCACCTCGATAGCCATGCGGGCACGGTAGCGCCGAGAACCGACAAGGCGCCGACCGTGGGGTCGACGCCTTGGATGGGGTGGCTGACGGGACTTGAACCCGCGACCCCCTGGACCACAACCAGGTGCTCTACCAACTGAGCTACAGCCACCACGGACCGCCGCAGCGGCGGGCCGACGAGAAGTGTAACGGCCCGCGGGGTCCGCGCAGAACGCGGTCAGAGCCGGGCGGCGATGGCGTCGGCGGCGCGCTCCGCCGAGCCGGGGCCGTGCTGGAAGAACAGCGACGGCTCGGTCAGCTCGACCTCGAGGATCACCGGCTTCCCCTCCTCGTCCGGGATGACGTCCACGCGCGTGTACAGGAACGGCTGCCGGGCCCCGGGGAAGATGTCGGCGAGCGCCTCGACCACGCGGCCGCCGACCTCGCGCTCCTCGGCGCTCGGCTCACGCGGGGCGATGACCTCGCCGCGGTAGAGCGCGCCGTCGAGGTCGGCCGGGCGGAACGGCCCGGAGAGCAGCGCGCTCTTGCGCACCGCGTGGCTGAAGACCCCGTCGAGGAACACCAGCCCGGTCTCCCCCACGGTGTCCACCCCCCGCAGGTAGCGCTGCAGCATGACGTGCCGGCCGACGGCCATGAGGTTCTTGGCGTGGGTGATCGCGAGCATCCGCTGCTGCGTGGCGGAGGCGTCGTAGCGACCGGTGTCGCGCGAGCCGGCGCTGATGGTCGGCTTGATGACGAACTCGCCGAACGCCGGCAGCCGCGAGTTGATGGCGCGGGACGTCATGTTGGTGGCCGGGTCGAGCCAGATCGTCGGCACGATCGGCAGCCCGCGCTCCTCGAGGTCCGCCAGGTAGGTCTTGTCCGTGTTCCAGGCGATGACGTCGGCGGGGTTGAGCAGCTCGCTCGTCTGCTCCACGCGGCGCGTCCAGTCGACGAACTGCGCCTGGCGCTCGGTGTAGTCCCAGGTGCTGCGCACGACGACGTGCTGGTACGACGCCCAGTCGATCGTCGGGTCGTCCCACACGGCGACGTCGACGGGGATGCCACGCCCGACGAGCTCGTCGCGCAGCAGCTGGTCGTCGGGGTCGAGGTCGGGCAGCTCCGCGCAGGTCGCGAGCGCCAGTCGGGCTGATCCGGAAGGCGGCGTCGTCACCCGGGAAGCGTACCTAGGCGCCCGACGAGGCCGGGGAAGGCGTCCGGCGCTCAGGCGCCGAGGGCGTCCACGGCGGCGCGAAGCCGTCGGCACCCCTCGGCGAAGGCCGCGGGCTCCGGCAGCAGGGACAGCGCGAGGGCACCCGGCGTCGGCAGGTCGTAGAACCAGCCGGGGTGCACGGACAGGTGGGCCTCGCGCAGCAGGTGGAGGGCGAGCTCGTCGTCGGGCCGCCACCGCGGCGCGTCGACCAGCACGGTCCAGCCGCCCTCGCAGCGGCGCACGCGCCAGCCGCCGTCGTCGAGCAGGGCGCGGGCGGTGGCGAGGTTCCCGACGAGCCGTTCGCGGGTCGCCGCCACCGCGTCGTCCGCCAGGGCGAGCAGGTCCGGCAGCGCCAGGGCGACCGGCGCCCCCACCGACAGATACGTGTCGGCGATGGTCTCCAGCGCGGCGACAGCCGCCGCGGCCTCGTCGTGCGGCCCGGACACCCGCACCCAGCCGAGCTTGAGCTGCGGCGCGCACAGGAGCTTGGACAGCCCGTCGAGCGCGAACGTCGGCACGCGCTCCTCGCCGGCGAGGGTGCGCGGCCGGCCGTCGAGGTGGAAGGGGCCGAAGACCTCGTCGGAGACCAGCGCCGCTCCCCCGGCCCGCGCGGCCTCGACGAGCGGGGCGCGCTCGTCGTCGGCCACGTAGGCGCCCGTCGGGTTGCCCGGGTTGACGACGACGACCCCGCGAACCTCGTCGCGCGCGGCCACCCGGGCCAGCGCCGTGGTGTCCGTCGACCAACCGTAGGGGTGCACGTAGTGCAGCGGGTACTCGGTGGTCCGGACCGCCGCGAGGCGGGCGAGCGGCTCGACGAGCGGGTAGCCGGGTGCCGGGATCGCGACGGTCTCACCGGGGTCCGCCAGGAGCGTCAGCAGCCAGCCGTACGCCTCGGACGTGCTGGCGGTGAGGAAGTAGTCGTCGGGACCGCCGCCGAACCGGGCGGCCAGGGCCTCCCGCGCGACGACCGGCCCCCGGGGGTCCGGCGCGTAGCGACCCGCGCGCGACGTGGCCCGCCGCACCGCCTCCAGCACGCCGGGGTGCGTCAGGCCGTGGCGGGTGGGGTTGGAGTCGGTGAGGTCGAGGACATCGACGCCCCTGGCCCGCAGCTCCGCCCGGGCCACCGCGAGGGCGTTGGGGGTGCCGTCGGCGGTGGCGCGGGCGGCGAGGTGCACCGGCCCAGCGTAGGGCGGTGCGTTCCTCGGCTGGAGCCTCGTCCTCGTCGGCGGCGTCCTCATCGGCATCGGGGTGTACCGCCTGGTGCAGCACGCGGACCGTGCCGCGGGCGTGCGGTTCACCCGCGACCCGCTGGCCCGGACCGTCTGGACCACCGCTCAGGCCGCCGACGTGCTGCCGCCCGACCCGTCCAGCACGGAATGACGAAGGCCGCCATCCGGAACGGACGACGGCCTCGTGAGTGGTACACCGCCAGGGACTTGAACCCTGAACCCGCTGATTAAGAGTCAGCTGCTCTGCCAGTTGAGCTAGCGGTGCGCGGTGAAGAAGATTACCAGCCCCGGTCGACCGACGCGAAACCGCTGGTCACAGGTACAGCCCCGTGCCCTGCCCCTCGCCGTGGGGCTCGGCCACGGCGTGCACGTCCTTCTCCCGCAGCAGCAGGTAGGTGTCGCCCGCGAGCTCCACCTCGGCCCGGTCCTCGGGGTCGAACAGGATGCGGTCGCCGACGGCCACCTGGCGCACGTGCTGGCCCACCGCCACGACCCTCGCCCACGCCAGCCGGCGACCGACCGCGGCGGTCGCGGGGATGACGATCCCGCTGGCCGAACGCCGCTCGGCCGCCTCGCCGTCGACGGCGACGAGCACCCTGTCGTTGAGCATCCGGATCGGCAGCTCGTCGTGCGCCGGGTCGGTCGAGGCGGTCACAGACGGGACCGTACCCGCACCCCCTAGGCTGGTCGAAAACGGCCCTTCCCCGAGGAGTCCCCGTGCCGCGACTGACCGCCGGCGACCTCGCCCCCGACTTCACCCTGCCCACCGCGGACGGCGGGTCCGTCACGCTGTCCGACCTGCGGGGGACGCACGTCATCGTGTACTTCTACCCCGCCGCCGGCACCCCGGGCTGCACCCTGGAGGCGGTGAACTTCCGCGACGCGTCCGCAGTCCTGGCGGCCGCCGGCTACCGGCTCGTCGGCGTCTCGCCGGACAGCCCGGCGCGGCTCGCGTCGTTCGCGGCCGACGAGACCCTGCAGTACCCGCTGCTTTCCGACGAGGACCACGCGGTGCTCGAGGAATGGGGCGCCTGGGGCGAGAAGACCCTCTACGGGCGGCTCATCACCGGCGTGATCCGCTCGACGGTGGTCGTCGACCCGGACGGCCACGTCGAGCTGGCGCAGTACAACGTGCGCGCCACCGGGCACGTCGGGCGCCTGCTGGCCGACCTCGGCCTGCCGGTCGCCACCTCCTGAGACAATCGGCCGCGCGGGAGTGGTGAAACGGTAGCCACGCCAGGTTTAGGTCCTGGTGCCCGAGAGGGCGTGCGGGTTCGAGTCCCGTCTCCCGCACCACGGCGACCCGCGCCGCCGCGCCTAGGATCGTGGGTGTGAGCACGCTGCAACGCCCCATGATGCTGTCGAAGATCCACCGGGCCACCGTGACCCAGGCCGACCTCGAGTACGTCGGCTCCATCACGATCGACCCGGACCTCATGGAGGCCGCGGACATCCTGGCGAACCAGCAGGTGGACGTCCTCGACATCGACAACGGCGCGCGCCTGACCACCTACGCGATCCCCGGCCCGCGCGGGGCGCGTGACGTCAAGATCAACGGTGCCGCCGCCCACCTGGTGACGGTCGGCGACCGCGTGATCGTCATCGCCTACGGCGTGATGAGCGACGCCGAGGCCCACGAGCACAGGCCGATCGTCGTCGTGGTCGACGAGCACAACGACGTCGTGGAGCACGCCCCGGCGACCGACCGCCTCTGACCCCCCGCACGACGAACGCCCTGCCCCCGTCACCGGGGCAGGGCGTTCGCGGCTGATCGGCCGGTCAGGCCTTGGCGGTCTCCCGCTCGGAGATCTGCTTGCGGACCTCGTCCATGTCGAGGTCCTTCACGGCGCTGATCACCTGCTCCAGCGCGGGGGCGGGCAGCGCGCCGGGCTGGTTGTAGACGAGGATCCCGTCGCGGAACGCCATCAGCGTCGGGATCGACGTGATCTGCAGCTCCGCCGCGAGCTCCTGCTCGGCGTCCGTGTCGACCTTGCCGAACACGATGCCCTCGTGCTTCTCGGACGCCTGCTCGAAGATCGGGCCGAACATCCGGCAGGGCGGGCACCAGGTAGCCCAGAAGTCGACGAGCACGATGTCGTTGTCCTTGACGGTGGCGCCGATCGTGTCGCCGGTCAGGATGGTGGTGGCCATACGGTTGCTCTCCTCGGTTCCGTGGTACTCGCCTCTTCAGCGCGCCGGGCCCCGCGGCTATTCCGCATCTCGTCGTGCGCGCCGCCCTCCCGGCCGTGCCCGCCTCACGGTAGAACAGCACGGTGACCGACACCTTCGAGTTCCCGAGCGACCCGGGGGAACCGGAGCAACCCTCCGGCTGGCTCTCCGAGCGCGACCTCGCCCAGGCCCGGGCGACGCTCCCGATGCTGTACGTCGACGTCGTCCCGGTGCGCGTGGACGACAGCGGGGACGTCATCGCCGTCGGCCTGCTGCTGCGCGTCACGGGCTCGGGCGCGATGACCCGCGACCTGGTCTCGGGACGCGTCATGTTCCACGAGCGGGTGCGCGACGCCCTGCTGCGGCACATCGAGAAGGACCTCGGCCCGATGGCGCTGCCGCAGATCCCGTCCTCGCCGCAGCCGTTCACCGTCGCCGAGTACCTGCCGACGCTCGGCGTGACCTCGTACCACGACCCGCGGCAGCACGCGGTGTCGCTCGCCTACGTGGTGCCGATGCTCGGCGACTGCCGCCCGCAGCAGGACGCCCTCGACCTCGCCTGGCTCACACCGGAGGAGGCGTGCGCCGACACCGCGCAGGTGGAGATGGCGGGCGGGCGGGGCCTGCTGCTGCGCCAGGCGATGGCCTGGGTCGGCCGCATGCCGTAGGACACCCCGGCCGGTCAGCCGAGGTCGAGGTGCGGCCAGTCGGCCAGGTCGGCGCGCATCTTCCGGTCGTGCGTGGCGACGACGACGGCCGCGCTGGTGGCGCGCAGCGCCGCCGTCAGCTCGTCGACCAGCGCGACGGACAGGTGGTTCGTCGGCTCGTCGAGGACGAGCACGTGCGGCGCGTGCAGCAGCGCCCGTGCCAGCTCGAAGCGGCGGCGCTGGCCCACCGAGAGGTCGCCGAGCGGACGGTCGAGGTCCTCCTCCGACAGGAGCCCCAGCGCCGCCACGGGGACCAGCTCGTCGGGGTCGAGCGCCCCGGCGTCGAGGAGCCGCAGCGCGTGGCTCGCGTACGCGTCGAACGACGAGCCCGCGGGTTCGTCGTCCCGCTCCTGGACGAGCACGCCGAGCCGGGTGCCCGGCGCCACCGCGCGGGTCCCGCGGTCCGGCACGAGCGAGCCTGCCAGCACGGCCAGCAGCGTCGACTTGCCCGAGCCGTTGGGGCCCGTGACGAGCAGCCGGCCGCACGGCGGCAGCGCGATGCGGCGACCCGGCAGGTCGAGGCGGCCGCGGACGCGCGGGGCCCGCACGTCGAGCAGAGGCCCGCCGGTGTAGACGCGTGGCGTCGCCGGCAGGTCGGGGAACGCCATCGCCGGGGGCGGCACCGGCACCGCGACCGCCTCGGCCTCCAGCTTCTGGATGCGCCGGTCCACGGTCTTCACCTGCGAGCGCGCCCGCGTGGCCCGACGGTGGCCCTGGCTGCCCTTCGGCGGGCGCCACGCGTCGGACAGCCCCTCGTAGGACTCGTCGAGCCGCTCGGCGAGCGCCCCTGCCTTCTTGCGCTCCATCCGGTACCGCGCCCGCCAGCGCCGCAGCATCTGGTCCTTGGCGAACCGGTAGTCGGCGTAGCGGGTCGCGCCGTAGAGCGCGGGGCGCCCGTCCATCGCAGGGTCGAGGTCGAGGATCCCGGTCATGACGTCGTCGAGCAGCTGGCGGTCGTGCGTGACGACGACCAGTGCGCCCGGCCAGTCGCGCAGCTGCGCCGTGAGGTAGGCCACGCCGGCGTCGTCGAGGTGGTTCGTCGGCTCGTCGAGCAGCAGCAGGTCGGCGCGCTCGCTGATCCGCGCGGCCAGGCGCACGCGGTAACGCTCGCCGACGGACAGCGTGGCGAGCTCCCTGCCCGGGTCGCGCGGGGCGCCGAACCTGGTCAGCGCCTCGTCGGCGCGGCGGTCCGCGTCCCAGGCGGCCAGGTGCTCGTAGCGCGCGACGGCGGCCGCGAGCCAGCCGGTGTCGCCCGCCTCGTGGTCGAACACCGCGATCGCGGCCGCCAGCTCGTCGGACGCGGTGCGGGCGGCCGCGAGCGAGCGCTCGAGGACGTCGTCGATCGTGGCGCCGTCCGGAGCCTCGAGCTCCTGCTCGACGACCGCGAGCGTGCCCTGCCGGCGCACCTCGCCGCGCTGCGGCGCCAGCTCGCCGGCGAGGACGCGGAGCAGCGTCGTCTTGCCCGCGCCGTTCTCCCCCACCAGCCCCAGCCGGGTCCCGGCGGGCACGACGAGGTCGAGGTCGTCGAGCACGACGCGACCCGGGTAGCCGAACGTCACGTGCTCGGCGACCAGCTGGACCTGTGCCGGGTCCGCGCCGGTCATCAGCCGCCCAGCGCCCGCGTCACCGCGGGGACGAGCGCGCGGAACGCCTGCCCGCGGTGGCTGATCGCGTTCTTCTCGTCGGGCGCCAGCTCCGCGCACGTGCGGGTGTCGCCCAGCGGGACGAGGACCGGGTCGTAGCCGAACCCGTTGCGGCCGCGAGGTGCCGCCGCGAGCGTGCCGACGAGGGCGCCGTGCTCGACGACCTCCACGCCGTCCGGGGTGACCAGCGCGGCGGCGCAGACGAAGCGGGCACCCCGGTGCGGTTCCTCGATGTCCGCGAGCTGCGCGAGGAGCAGGTCGAGGTTGGCCTTGTCGTCGCCGTGCCGCCCCGCCCAGCGCGCCGAGAAGATGCCGGGGGCGCCCCCGAGGACGTCGACGGCCAGGCCGGAGTCGTCCGCCACCGCCGGCAGGCCCGTCGCGCGAGCCACGGCACGGGCCTTGATCAGGGCGTTCTCCTCGAAGGTGACGCCGTCCTCGCGGGGATCGCTCACGCCGAGGTCGCCCGCGGTGACGACCGCCTCAAGGTCCAGGCCGGGCAGCGCGGGGTGGAGGATCGCGCGCAGCTCGCCGAGCTTGTGCCGGTTGTGCGTCGCCAGCACGAGCCGAGGGTCGGTCACGCCTCGCCCGTCGTCGTGCTGACGCGGGTGCCGGGGGCGGCGGCCAGCGCCTCGGCCTGCAGCGCCGCGAGGCGGGCGTTGCCGCCGAGGGCGAGGTCGAGGAGGGCGTTCAGCTCGTCGCGGTCGAAGGGCGCGTGCTCTGCGGTGCCCTGCACCTCGACGAACCGGCCGGCGCCCGTGACGACGACGTTCATGTCGGTCTCGGCGCGGACGTCCTCGACGTAGGGCAGGTCGAGCATCGGCACGCCGTCGATGATGCCGACGCTGACCGCCGACACCGAGTCGTGCAGCACGTCGGCGCCGGCCCGCACGAGCCCCCGGGTCGCCGCCCACGCCACGGCGTCCGCGAGCGCCACGTACGCGCCCGTGATCGACGCGGTGCGCGTGCCGCCGTCGGCCTGGAGCACGTCGCAGTCGAGCACGACCGTGTTCTCGCCCAGCGCCGCGATGTCGATGATCGCCCGCAGGCTGCGCCCGACGAGGCGCGAGATCTCATGGGTGCGCCCGCCGACGCGGCCCTTGACCGACTCCCGCTCGGAGCGCGTGCTCGTCGCGCGGGGCAGCATCGCGTACTCGGCCGTCACCCAGCCCTCGCCGGAGCCCTTCTTCCACCGCGGCACCCCCTCGGTGAAGCTGGCGACGCAGAGCACCGTGGTGCCGCCGAACTCGACGAGGACGCTGCCCTCGCCGGCGTCGAGGTAGTGGCGGGTGATGGCGACGGGACGCAGCTCGTCGGGCCGCCGCCCGTCGACGCGAAGCCCTGCGGGCGACTGACTCATGCCACCGAGCCTATCGGCCGCCCCGGACACCCCCGCCCGCCGTCGGCCGCCCGCCACGGCGCCGGCACACCGCCCCTCCCCCTCCCCTCCCACGGCCCGCCGCGATTCGCCGAGCGCCGCACTCGTTCACCGAGCGCCATGGAAACGAGTGCGGCGCTCGGTGAAGGACACCGGCGCTCGACGCGCGCACCTACCGGACGCCGCCCGCGCGGAGCAGGCGGGCCATCGGTTCGCCACGCCAGGCGTCGTCCCAGGTCCAGCGCACCACGGTGAGCCCGAGCGCACGAAGGCGGTCCTCGCGGAGCTTCTCCTGCCACAGGCGTTCGCCGGCCGCGGTCAGATCACCCGCCAGGCCGTACTTCGCCCGCCCGTCGAACTCACCGACGACACCGAGCCGTGGCCACCAGAAGTCGACGCGCGCGACGAAGCCGTCGGCGTCGCGGAGCTCGTGCTGGAGCACGGGCGGCGGCATGCCCAGCTCCGCCATCCGGACACGACTCAGCGACTCGCCCGGGGACTCCGCCGACGGGTCCATCAGGGCGACCGCGCGGCGCGCGGCACGGACGCCGCGGCACCGGCCGAGCGGCGCGACCTCGGCGGCCAGATCACCCGCCGTGACCCGGGCCGCGTGCAGCGCGGCATCCCCCGCGACGACTGCTGCCAGCACGCCGGCGTCCCGTGCGAGGTCCACCAGCGTCCGGGCCACGGGGGTCACGCGGATCCCGTCGACGACGTGGGCATTGGCGCGCGCGGCGACCTGATGGCGGCGCACGCCCGGGGTCGAGCGCCCGCCGCTCGACGGCGCGATGGTCAGGTGCACGTCCACGTCTCGTCGGCCGACGAGCGGGAGCCCGAGAACAGCCGCAGCCGACCAGTGCGAGACGGTCGCGCCCGGCTGCGAGGCGAGCGCCGCGCGAACGGCAAGGACGTGACGCGCCACCTCGTCGAGCGACGCCCAGTGGTCGACCCCGACGTACGCGCCGCGGCGGATGCGGCGCACCTGTCCGCGAGCCTCCGCGCGGATGAGGGCGCTGGTGTCGACGACGCCCCTCGATCCGGGGTCCCCGGCGGCGATGAGGAGTCCGGCGCTGCGCAAGGTCTCGAGCATGCCCGCACGCTGCCACCGCGCGCCCGGCCCACTCGCCACCCATCCACAGGCCCGTGCCGGGCACCCTCGAGCGCCGCACTCATGCACCGAGCGCCACCGCAACGTCACCGGCACTCGGACGACGACTGCGGCGCTCGGCGAATCAGGGGGCAGCCGGCGATCCGGCGGCGACTACAGGTAGAAGCGGTCGCCGGGGGCGGCGAGCGTCGTCAGGCCGTCGTACACCGCACGGGCCTCGGCCTCCGTGGCGGCGGGGTCGTTCCACGCCGGCAGGTGCGTCAGCACCAGGTGGCGGGTGCCGCCACGGGCAGCGGCCTCCCCGGCCCGCCGCGCCGTCAGGTGGATGCCGCGGAACGCGTCGTCGCGCCCCTCGTGGAACGCCGCCTCGGCCAGCAGCAGGTCGGCGTCGGTGGCCAGGGCGTCGAGGCCGGCGCCCGCATCGGTGTCACCCGTGTACGCCACCGTCACCGACCGGTCCGCGGCGCCCTCCGAGGGTCCCGTCACGCGCACGCCGAAGCACGGCACCGAGTGGGTCATCGCCACGGGCGTCAACGTCATCGGCCCGACGACCACGGGCGCGGCCGGGTCCCACGTGTGGACGTCGAACTGCCCGTCGGTGCTCGCCGCGGGGTCGTCGTCCCCCGCGAGCTCCACCAGCCGCGCGGCCGTCCCCGTCGGCCCCCACACGGGGAGCGCCGGCAGGGGGCCGGAGGGCCGGTACCGGCGGGCCACCGACAGCACCGCCATGTCGGCGACGTGGTCGGAGTGGAGGTGGCTCAGCCCGATCGCGTCGAGCGCGGCGACGTCGCCGTACCGCTGCAACGGCCCCAGCGCGCCGTTGCCGAGGTCGAGGAGCACGGTCCAGGTGCGGCCGGCCTCGTCGTCCGCCTGGACGAGGTACGCCGAGCACGCCGAGGCGGCGGACGGGAAGGAGCCCGCGCAGCCGAGGACGACGAGCCTCACCGGATCGCCGCCAGGGACTCCACCCGGTCCACCTCGGGCCCGAGGAACCGGCGCGCCAGCGTCGCGAACGAGACCGGGTCGCCCGTGGCGAGGAACCGGTGCGTCGGGTCTCCGGCCGACGAGCTCCGCGCCAGGTCGTGCGCGACGAGCGTGCGGTACACGTCCTTGGCGGCCTCCTCCGAGGAGGAGACGAGCGTGACGTCCTCGCCCATGACGTAGGAGATCGCGCCGGTGAGCAGCGGGTAGTGCGTGCAGCCGAGCACGAGCGTGTCGACGCCCGCGTCCCGCACCGGGTCGAGGTACTCGTGGGCGACGGCCAGCACCTCCGGCCCGCTCGTCTGGCCCGCCTCGACAAGCTCGACGAAGCGTGGGCACGCCCGTGAGACGAGCTGGACCTGCGACACGGCGAAGGCGTCGTCGTACGCCCGGGAGTCGATCGTGGCGCGGGTGCCGATGACGCCGACCTTCCCGTTCCGGGTCGCGGCGACCGCACGACGAGCGGCGGGGAGGATCACCTCGACCACCGGGATGCCGTGCCGCACCGTGTACCGCTCCCGCGCGTCGCGCAGCATGGCCGACGAGGCCGTGTTGCAGGCGATGACCAGCATCTTCACGCCGGCCTCGACGAGCTCGTCGAGCGCCGCGAGCGCGAACGCGCGGACGGCGGCCAGGGGCTTGGGCCCGTAGGGCGTGTTGAGGGTGTCGCCGAGGTAGAGCACCGACTCGTGCGGCAGCTGGTCGATGATCGCCCTGGCCACGGTCAGGCCCCCGACGCCGGAGTCGAAGATGCCGATCGGTGCGCCGTTCACGCCGACCACCCTAACCGCCCGCCCCCGGCCCGTTCGCCGCCACTCCTGGCCGTCGACCGGTGCCGCCACCGCCCGCGCTAGGTTCGCCTCATGACGCCGAGCACCGCGCTGCTCACCGACCGCTACGAGCTGACGATGCTGCAGGCCGCGCTCGCCGACGGCACCGCGCACCGGCGCTGCATCTTCGAGGTGTTCACGCGCCGGCTGCCGCACGGGCGCCGCTACGGCGTGCTCGCCGGCACCGGCCGGGTCCTCGAGGCGCTGGCCGACTTCCGCTTCGGCGAGGCGGAGCTGGCATGGCTGGAGCACGAGAGGGTGGTCGACGAACCGACGCTCGCCTGGCTGGCGGACTACCGGTTCACCGGCGACATCGTCGGCTACGCGGAGGGCGAGGCGTTCTTCCCGCTCTCGCCCGTCATGGTGGTCGAGGGCACGTTCGCCGAGGCGGTGCTGCTCGAGACGCTCGTGCTGTCGATCCTCAACTACGACTCCGCGGTGGCGTCCGCCGCCAGCCGCATGACGAGCGCCGCGGTGGACCGGCCGGTGCTGGAGATGGGCGCGCGCCGCGCGCACGAGGACGCCGCGGTGGCCGCCGCCCGGGCCGCGATCATCGGCGGCTTCGTCGGCACCTCCAACCTCGAGGCGGGGCGCCGCTACGGGCTCCCGACGATCGGCACCGCCGCGCACGCCTTCACGCTGCTGCACGACGACGAGGTGTCCGCCTTCGCCTCGCAGGTGGCGCAGGCGGGGGTCGGCACCACGCTCCTGGTCGACACGTACGACGTCAAGAAGGGCGTGCAGCACGCGCTCGAGATCGCCGGCCCCGGCCTGGGCGCGGTGCGTCTCGACTCCGGCGACCTGGCGGTGCAGGCGCAGGAGGTCCGCGCCCAGCTGGACGCGGCCGGCGCGCACGCCACGAAGATCGTCGTCACCTCCGACCTCGACGAGTACGCGATCGCCGCCCTCGCGGTCGCGCCGGTGGACTCGTACGGCGTCGGGACGTCGCTCGTCACGGGCTCGGGCGCGCCCACGTGCGGCATGGTCTACAAGCTCGTCAGCCGCGAGCGGGCCGACGGCACCATGCAGCCGGTCGCGAAGGTGTCGCAGTCGAAGGCGAGCGTCGGCGGCCTGAAGGCGGCCGCGCGCCGGCTCGGGCCGGACGGGCGCGCCACCGAGGAGGTGCTCGTCACGGGCGCCGAACCGACGGTGCGCGCGTGGCGCGAGCGCGCGCGGACGGAGCCCGACGAGGCGCTGCGCCCGCTGCACGTGCCGCTGGTGACCGCCGGCGTGCCCGACGAGCGGTGGACCGGCGTGGCCGGGGTGGCCACCGCCACCGCCCGCCACCACGCCTCCCGCGAGGAGCTGCCGCGCGGCGCGCGGCGCCTGTCGTCCGACGAGGCGGCCCTGCCGACGGTGACGCTGACCCTGTAGCGGCTCTGTCCCCCCGCCGCGCGGAGCGACGACGGTGACGCTGACCCTCGTGCGGCTCCGTCCGGCCGTGCGGCCTGCCGGCGGCGGCGCGGACGCCGGGCGTCACGCGCCACCGCCGGCCGTCGCTACACGCGGCTGCGTCTGGCCAGCCCCATGATCAGGCTGACGACCAGCACGGCGATGCCGATCCAGATGAGGAACTTCGCCGCCGTGATGGCGACGCCCAGGATCAGCAGCACCACTCCGACGATGATGAGAAGAAGCCAGGCCGGCATGACGGCCTCCTTCCGGGTCTACCCCACGAAAGGCGCCGGGACGGTCCCGCCCGGGTCCAGCCCCTCGAGCCTGGCAGGTGCGCGCGGATCCCGCTCGCCGAGGCGCCGTCGCCGCAGGTCAGGCCCGCCCGACGAACCACTCGCGCAGCATGCTCACGCGCGCCTCGATCTGGTCGGCGGTCGCCAGGGCCACCTCCGGCCCGCCACACCGGCGCCGCAGCTCGGCGTGCACCGCGCCGTGCGGCTGGCCCGATCGCCGGGCCCACGCGGAGACCAGCTGCGAGAGCTCCTTGCGGAGCGTCGCGTGGCGGCGGTGCTCGGCCTCCGCGACGGCCGTCGCGTCGGCCGCCCGGTCGCGGCGGCGGGCGCGCAGCTGGTCGGCCTGGCGCTGGCGCAGCAGCGTCGCCACCTGGTCGGCGTCCAGCAGGCCGGGCAGGCCGAGGAAGTCCAGCTCCTCGTCCGAGCCGACGGCCGCCTCGAGCCCGAACTCGTCGCCGTCGAACAGCACCCGGTCGAACGAGGCCTGCGCCTCCAGCGCCTGGAAGCTGCCGACGACCCCGTCGGCGCCGACCTCGTCGGACGCCCGCTCCTCGCGGTTGGCGTCGGCGAGCAACGCGTCCTCGGGGACGAAGTCGCCCTCGGGGACGGGTCGGTCCAGCGCGTGGTCGCGCTCGACCTCCATCGAGTTGGCCAGCGCCAGCAGCTGCGGCACGTTGGGGAGGAACACCGACGCGGTCTCGCCGCGCTTGCGGGCGCGGACGAACCGGCCGATCGCCTGGGCGAAGAACAGCGGCGTCGCGGCGCTCGTCGCGTAGACGCCCACCGCCAGCCGTGGCACGTCCACGCCCTCGGACACCATCCGCACGGCCACGAGCCAGCGCTCGTCGGAGGCCGAGAACTCCTCGATGCGGGCGCCCGCGCCCTCGTCGTCGGACAGCACGACCGTGGGCGAGGACCCCGTCAGCCGCGCGAGGTGCCCGGCGTACGCCCGGGCGTCGGCCTGGTCGGTGGCGATGACCATCGCACCGGCGTCCGGGACGGTGCGGCGCACCTCGGTCAGTCGGCGGTCGGCCGCCGCGAGCACCGAGCCGATCCACTCGCCGTCCGGCGCCAGGGCGGTGCGCCAGGCCTGGGCGGTGACGTCCTTCGTCGTCGGCTCCCCCAGCCGGGCCGCGACCTCGTCGCCGGCGCGCGTGCGCCACCGCATCGACCCGCCGTAGGACAGGAAGATCACCGGCCGCACCACGTGGTCGCGCAGCGCCTGCTCGTAGCCGTAGGAGTAGTCGGCCACCGAGCGGCGGATGCCCTCGCCGTCCGGCTCGTAGCGGACGAACGGGATCGCGGCGGTGTCGGAGCGGAACGGCGTGCCGGTGAGCGCGAGTCGTCTCGTCGCCCCCTCGAACGCCTCCCGGACGGCGTCGCCCCAGGTCAGCGCGTCGCCGCCGTGGTGCACCTCGTCGAGCACGACGAGCGTCGGGGCCGCCGCGGTGCGCGCCGCGTGCAGCGCGGGCCGGCTGGCCACCTGCGCGTAGGTGACGGCGACGCCGTCGAACCCGTGCCCGTGCCGGCCCTGCGCGTTGCGGAACCCGGGGTCGATCCGGATCCCGACGCGGGCCGCCGCATCCGCCCACTGGTGCTTGAGGTGCTCGGTCGGCGCCACCACGGTGACCCGGCGCACCACGCGCGAGGCCAGGAGCTCGGCGGCGATCCGCAGCGCGAACGTCGTCTTGCCCGCGCCGGGCGTGGCCACCGCGAGGAAGTCACGCGGGGCGGCCGCCCGGTACTGCTCGATCGCCTCGGCCTGCCAGGCCCGCAGCCGGTCCGCGGTCCCCCACGGCGCACGACCAGGGAACGCCGGTGGCAGCTGCGATGCCGCCGCCGTCGAGGCGTGCGTGCTGTAGGGGGTGGGACCGGACGACGGGATCTCGTCCGGGGCGCTCACTTGCCGCGGCCGCCGAACCAGCCGCGCCGGCCGCCGCCGGACCCGCCGGGGCCACCCGAACCGCCCGAGTCGTCACCGTCCTGCGGCCCGCGCAGCCCCTCGTAGATCTCCTTGCACACGGGGCACACGGGGAACCGGGACGGGTCGCGGCCCGGCACCCAGACCTTGCCGCAGAGCGCGACGACGGGCTTGCCGCTCACGGCGGACTCGAGGATCTTCTCCTTGCGCACGTAGTGCGCGAACCGCTCGTGGTCGCCGGGCTCGAGCTCCTCCCGGACCTCCTCGCGCTCCAGCACCGAGGTGGCGCGGCCCGTGTCGGGCGCGTCGTCGGGTCCGGGCACGGGGGGAAGGGGCTCGCTCACTGTCCGATCCTAAGCACGCCGCGGACGCTCGCTAGATCGTCTGCCAGGCGGGCTTGTCGGCGTAGGTCTGCCGGAAGTAGTCGGCCAGCTGGAGTCGGCCGGCGGCGGCGTCGTCGACCAGGACGGTGGCGTGCGGGTGGTGCTGCATGATCGTCGCCGGCCACATCGCGCTCACCGGCCCCTCCACCAGCTGGTGCACCGCCTCGGCCTTGTGCCGGCCGGTGGCCAGCAGCACCAGGTGCCGGGCCGACATGATCGTGCCCAGCCCCTGCGTCAGGCAGTGGTGCGGCACCGCCTCCAGGTCGCCGCCGAAGAACCGCGCGTTGTCCTCGCGCGTCTGCCGCGTCAACGTCTTGATCCTCGTCCGGCTGGCCAGCGACGAGCCCGGCTCGTTGAACCCGATGTGCCCGTCGGTGCCGATCCCCAGGATCTGCAGGTCCACCCCGCCGGCATCGGCGATCGCCGCCTCGTACGTCGCGCACGCCGCCGCCAGGTCCTCGGCCAGGCCGTCCGGGCCCTGCACCGCCCCCGGCGCGAAGTCCACCCGGGAGGCGATCTCCCGCTCGATGACGGTGCGGTACCGCTCCGGGTGGTCGGCCGGCAGGCCCACGTACTCGTCGAGCATGAAGCCCCGCGCCGCCGCGAACGACAACCCGTTCTCCGTGTGCCGGCGCGCCAGCTCGTCGTACACCCGCAGCGGGCTCGACCCCGTCGCCAGACCCAGCACCGCCGCCGGCTTGACCCGCAGCAGCCGCTCCACCGCATCGGCCGCCAGCGCCGCCAGCTGCGCCTCCGGCGCGATCACGACCTCCATCAGACCTCCCTCGACCCGACCAGCGCGGCGCCGACCGCGCCGACCGGCACGCCGGCAGGCGCCAGCGCCACGCGCCGTGCCATGCCCATGGACGCGAGGAACTCCGAGTCCCCGGCCTCCCGCTCCAGCTCGGCGCGCACCAGCCCGGCCAGCCTCTCACCCAGCTCGCTCACCCCGCCGCCGAGGACCACGCGTTCCACGTCGTCGGTGAGCACGAGCACGCGCACGGCCGCGGCGACGGCGCGGATGAACTCGTCGCGCACCTCGAGCGCCGCGGCGACGCCGGCGTCCGCCGCGTCGAAGAGTGCCAAGGGCGCCGGGACACCGGCCCCCGTCGGCCATCGCGCCGCGAGCGCCGAGCCCGAGGCGTACCGCTCGAGGCACCCGCGCTGCCCGCACGGGCACGCCCGGCCGTCGGGGATGTAGACGAGGTGGCCGATCTCCCCCGCCGCGCGGTGCGCGCCGCGGCGCAGCGTGCCGTCCAGCAGCAGGCCGGCGGCGAGCCCGGTGCCGAGGGCGAGGAACGCCAGGTCTCCGTCCTGGCGGCCCGACAGGTGCGCCGCGCCGAGTGCCGCGCAGTTGAGGTCGTTCTCGAGGCGCACCGGCAGGTCCGCGACGCCCGCCGAGACCAGCGAGGCCAGCGGCACGCCGTCGCCGATCCCCAGGTTGACCGCGTGGGCCACCGAGCCGCGCGTCGGGTCGACGATGCCCGGCAGGCCGATCCCCACGCCGCTGAGCGCGGCCAGGTCCACCCCGGCCTCGTCGGCCAGGGCCTGCGTGGCCTCCACGGCGGTCCGCGCGATCCCGTCACCGCCGTGCCGGCTGGGCAGCCGGACGCTCGTCACCAGCTCGCCGTCGGGGCCCACGAGGACGCCCAGCACCTTGCTGCCGCCGACGTCGAGGCCGACGGACCACCCGGGGCGCGGCCCGGCGACGACCCACGCCGCACGCGGGTCCGTGTCGGAGACGCTCACGTCAGCCCTTCACCGCCCCGGACACCAGTCCCGAGGTCATCCGGCCCTGCACGAACAGGAAGAACACGATCACCGGCAGGGCGATGAGCGTCGAGGCCGCCATCACCTGGCCCCAGTCGATGTCGCGCGCGGCACTCGTCTGGATGAAGCCGCGCAGCCACAGGGGCAACGTTCGCACGTTGTCGGCCTGGAGGACGACGAGCGCGGTGGTGAACTCGTTCCACGCCTGCAGGAACGCGTACACGCCGGACGCGACGAGGCCGGGGGCCAGCAGCGGGAACGTGATGCGCAGGAAGGCCCCGAACCGCGACAGGCCGTCGACCATCCCGGCCTCCTCCAGCTCCAGCGGGACGCCGGCGACGAAGCCGCGCAGCATCCACACGGTGAAGGGGACCACCATGCCCACGTAGATGATCGAGATGCCGACCACGGTGTTGAGCAGGTGCAGCGTGCCCATGAGGCGGTACTGGGCGATGAACAGGCCCTCCGCCGGGAGCATCTGGATGACCAGGACCGCGAGGATGAAGCTCGTCCGCCCCCGGAACCGGAACCGGCTGATGGCGAGCGAGGCGAGGAACGCGAACAGCAGCGTGCAGACGACGGTCAGCGCCGTCACGGCCAGCGACATCCGCAGCGCCGGCAGGAACGTGCCGCCGCCCCACACGGACGCGTAGTTGTCGAACGAGGGGTTGACCGGCCAGAACTTGGGCGCCCCCGCGCTGAGCCGGACGTTGGACATCAGCGACGAGCTGATCATCCAGTACACGGGGAACGCCCAGACGAGCGCGACGAGCACGGCGACGACGGTGAGCACCGCGCGCCCGGGCCGGGCCCGGTGCTTGGTGGCGGTGGTGGCGGTCATGCCTGGGCCTCGTCCGTCAGAAGGCGCCGCACGTAGAACCACGAGAGCGCGATGGTGAGCAGCAGGACGAAGATCGACACGGCCGACGCCTTGCCGAAGTCACCCGAACCGATGCCCAGCTGGTAGATGTACGTGCCGAGCAGGTTGGTCTGCGACGGCGTGCCGCCGGCGTCCTGCAGCAGCCGGATCTGCGCGAACACCCGCAGGTCCCAGATGATCTGCAGCAGCAGGACGATCGACAGCACCGGCCGGATCATCGGGAGGATGATCCAGCGGAACCGGCCGAGGGAGCCGGCGCCGTCGATCTGCGCCGCCTCGAGCACGTCGCCCGGCACCTGGGTCAGGCCGGCGTAGGCCGAGAAGGCGACGAAGGGCACCGACGCCCACACGATGATGACGGTGGCGACGAAGAAGAACGACAGCGGGCTCTCCAGCCACGAGTGCCCGACGTAGTCGAGGCCCAGCTGGGTCAGCAGGTAGTTGACGACACCGCGCCGGTAGTCGAAGAGCCAGCGCCACACGGCCATCGCCGTGATGACCGGCATCGCCCACGCCAGCAGCATGGAGACCTGGACCGAGATGCGCGCCCAGCCGGGCACCGCCTTCATCAGCAGCGCGACGAGCATCCCGATGAGCAGCGTCGCCAGCGCGTTGACCAGGCAGAAGACGAGCGACCGTCCGACGACGGTCCACAGGTAGGGGTCCTTGGCCAGCGCCACGTAGTTGCCGAGGCCGACCCACGCGGCCGGCTTGCCGAACTGCTGCGCGAGGCCGAACTTCTTCAGCGAGGTGAGGACCTGCCAGACCACCGGGTAGCCGAGCGCGAGCAGGAGGATCGCGACGGACGGGATCAGCAGCAGGTACGGCAGGCCCGGGCTGCGGCGGCTGCGCAGGCGGGCCGGCCGGTGCGTCCTGGGCGCCGGCGGGGCCGACGAGCCGTGGGTGACCACGGGGACGGAGTCGGCGGAGGCCGCCGGCAGGGGTTGGGAAGACATCACCGCTCCTCGCGAGGTCGGGCGATCGGGAACGGGGTGCGGCGGCGCCGCCGCGAGGCGGCGCCGCCGCAGGGCGTCAGGACTGCCCGTTGAGCATCGGCGTGATGTCGGCGTCGAAGGCCTTGGCCGTCGAGTCGATGTCGGCGCCGGAGGCGATCTTCTGGAAGAACTCCTCGAGCTTCTTGCTGTTCTCGAGCGCCGCCCAGCCCGGGGCGGCCGGGGTGAGCTTGGCGTTGAGGGCGGACTGGCTCAGCGCCGTGGCGAACTGGTCGGTGCCGAGCGAGCTGACGTAGTCGGTGTTCGCCGGGCCGAGGCCCGCCTTGCCGAGCATCTGCTGGTACTCCGGGGAGAAGATGATCTTCAGGAGGTTCTTCGCCAGCTGCGGGTGCTGCGACTTGGCCGAGATGCCGATGTTGGAGCCGCCGGCGAACACGGGGGCGGCGCCGCCGTCCACGCCCGGCAGGACGAAGACGCCGAACGTGGCGTCGTTCCAGTTGCGGACGTCCTTGCCGTCCTTCTGGGCCAGGTCGCCGATGGACCAGTGGGCCCATCCGGGGGCCAGGATGGTCGCCGCGTCGAGCGAGTAGCTCGTCAGGGTGCCGTCAGCCGCCTTAACCGAGTCGGAGTCGTTCAGGTGGTTGTACGTGTTGGCGTCCGTGGCGTCCTTCGGGGCCTTCGACGCGGTGGTCCAGATGGCCTGCAGCTGCTTGAGGCCTTCCTCGGTCTTCGGGTCCTCGAACGTGGCCTTCCACGAGCTGCCGTCCTTGACGGCGATCTCGCCACCGTTGGCGAAGATCCACGAGATGCCGTTGCGCCAGTCCTGGCCACCCAGCCACAGGCCCGAGAGGTTCTTGACGCCCTTCGGGTCCTTCTGGGCGATCGTCGCGACGTCCGCATTGAACTCGGCGAGCGTCTTCGGCGGCGTGGTGATGCCGGCGGCCGCCCAGAGGTCCTTGCGGTAGAACACGTAGCGCGAGCCGAAGTAGTAGGGCAGCGTGTAGTTCTTGCCGTCGACGACGCCGGCCTCGACGAAGCCCTTGAGCAGCTTGTCGCCGCCGAGGGACGCGACCTGGTCGGTGATGTCGAGGAACGCGCCCACGTTGGTGAACGTCGAGGACTGGGTGTTGCCGAGCTCGGTGACGTCGGGGGTGTTGGCGGCGTCGGGCAGCGCGGTGGTGAGCTTGGTGACCAGGTCGCCCCAGCCCTGCTCCTCGATCGTGAGCGTCGAGCCCGGGTTCTCCTTGGCGAACTCGGTCTTCAGGTACGTCCGCAGATCGTCGGGCGTGTCGCTGCCGACCAGCCACAGCTTGATGTTGGCAGCCTCCGCGGCCGCGGGCGTGGTGGGCCCGGCGGCGGTGCCGGTCCCCGTGGCCTGGGGGGTGCTCGGGTTCGACGAGCACGCTGCCAGCGCGAGCGCTGCCAGCGACCCCACGGCCACGATGCGTAGCTTCTTCACGTTGGGTTCCTTCCTGGATTGCTGGCGAGCGCCGGACGGCGCCGCCGTGTCCCTTCGACCTGCAACGCGCCGGCTCGGGATCGTCACGTGACCCCGAGCTGGCCCGACAGCACGAGCACCGCCGCCCCCGAGAGGGCCCGGTCCTCGCCGATCGATGCCGTCCGCATCTCGAGGTCACGCCCGATGACGGGCATGGTCCGCGAGCGGACGGTGCTCAGCGCCGCCTCCCGGAGGGCGCCGCCGACCAGCTCACGCGGTCCGGACAGCACGACCTCGGCGAGGTTGAGCGCACTGACGACGGGAGCGAGGGCCAGGCCCAGCTTCCGTCCGACCGACGCCAGCTGGGCGTCGGAGTCCTCCGGGGACAGCCCCGCCACGCGACGACGCAGCGCGGGCACGGAGAGCACGGTCTCGAGGCAGCCCGCGCGGCCGCACACGCACGGCAGCGGTGCCGGCTCGCCGAGGAGCACGTCGCGCTCGTCGACCACGGTCACGTGCCCGATCTCGCCCGCGGCGTCGTGCCGGCCGCGGACGAGCGCGCCGTCCAGCACGATGCCGGCGCCGACGCCCTGCCCGATCGTCACGACCATGAGCGACCCACCGGCGCCGCCGTACGTGTACTCGCCGAGCGCCTGGACGTTGGCGTCGTTGGCCACGTGCACCGGCACGCCGAGCGCGGCCTGCAGCCGCGCCGCCAGCGGCACGCCGAACCAGCCGCGGTTCGGTGCCTCCAGCACCACGCCGTCGGCGTCGATGACGCCGGGCGAGCCGATCCCGATGCCGATGACCGGCTGGGTCGCGGCCGCGAGCAGGTCGCGGCACAGCCCCTCGAGCACCGCCACCGCCTCGTCGCCGGTGCGCCCGTCGAGCGCCGCGGTGCGGCGGGCGACGACGTCGCTGGCCAGCGTCATGACGGCACCCGTCAGCGCGGCGTCGTCCGTGAGGTCGACCGCGACGATGTGGAACGCCTCGGTCTGCATCCCCACGAGCGTCGCCGGCTTGCCGACCCGCCCCCCGCCGGCGCGCACACCCAGCTCGGCGACGAGGTTCTCCCCGATGAGCTCGGCGACCAGGTCCGAGACCGTCACCCGGGTCAGGCCGGTGCTGCGCGCGATGTCGGCGCGCGACGTCGGGCCGGAGTGGAAGAGGTGGGCGAGGACGAGCGACCGGTTGTGGGCCCGCGCGTGCTCGGGCAGCACCTTCTCGGTGGGCCGCAGGGCCGGACCCAGCCTGATGGCCCGGGACGTCGTCGTCGTCACGTTTGTTAGTAGAGCGTCCTTACAAATTCGTGTCAACGCCCGTCGGGACGCCGTGACCACATCGTGATCAAGTGCCCACGCTCGCGATTCATGGGATGTCTCGCCTGGTCAGGGCATCGCGCCGGACACGTCTCCGGCCATCTCCCGTGAACCTGGGACCGTCCGGGACGATCCCACGTTCACGCAAGTCGGGCCGGCACGGGCGATCCCCCCGGCCTCAGCGGTGGGCCGCCCAGCCGAGCGCGCCCGGGTGGCGCACGGACTCCGTGGCGGCCGCGACCCCCTCCCGGAGGGCGGCCAGCGGGTCCAGGCCCCGGGCCAGCGCGGCGCCGGCCGCGCCGTGCAGCACGTCGCCGGCCCCGAGCGTGTCGACGACCTCGTCGGGCCGCAGGCGTGGCGGTGCGACCTCGTCGTACGCCCCGGAGGGCAGCCGCACGCGGACCGGGGCCGCCCCGGCGGAGCGCGCGACGAACATGGGCCCGAGCGCCGCGACGGACGCCAGCACGTCCTCGGCCGCACCGGGCTCGCGTGCCAGGGCCACGGCGGGCACGACGAGGTCCGCCGACAGGATCGCGACGTCGACCTGCGCCAGCAGGTGCTCCAGCCCGGGCTTCCAGGAGCCGGCGTCCGCCACCACCGGGATCCCCCGCCGCCGCGCCGCGGCCGCCACGGCGACGCCTGCCGCGAGGTGGTGCCCGTCGACGAGCACCGCCCCGGCCGCCGCGAGCACGTCGTCGGCCGCACGGGTGGCCGCCGGGCCCAGGTCGTCCGGCCGCAGCGTCGCGTTCGTCGAGACCACCGCGCGCTGCCCGGTCGAGGCCGTGACCAGCACCGTCGACACCGGCGGGTCCCCGGGCGAGCCGGCCGCGAGGTCGACGACGCGCACGCCCGCCGCGACCAGGCCGTCGCGCACCAGCCGCGCGATGGGCCCGCTGCCGAGGGCCGTGAGGAGCACCGCCGGCACCCCCAGGGCGGCGGCCGTGGCCGCCGCGTTCGCCGCCGGGCCGCCGAAGGTCACGTCCAGGCCACGCGCCACGAGCTTCTCGTCGGCCCCCGGGACGCGGTCGACGCGCTGGACGACGTCGAGCGTCGCCAGCCCGCAGCACACGAGCGGCGGCGCGGTCACGCCGGTCAGCGTAGGGGCGGGACGATCGGCGTGCGGCACCGGCCCGTGGCGCTGGCTACGGTGGGTCCGTCAGACCACCTCCTCGACCTGGGAGACCGCCGTGTCGTCGCCGATCGACCCCACCACCACCGCCGCCTGGGCCGCCCTGTCGGACCACGAGAGCACCCTGCGGCCGGACCTGCGCGGCTGGTTCGCCACCGACCCCGGCCGGGCGGAGCGCCTGACCTTCGGGGTCGGCGACCTGACGGTCGACCTGTCGAAGAACCTCGTCACCGACACGACCCTCGCCCTGCTCGTCGAGCTCGCCGAGCAGGTGGGGGTCGCGGACCGCTTCGGCGCGATGCTGCGCGGCGAGCACATCAACGTCACCGAGAACCGGGCCGTGCTCCACACGGCGCTGCGCCGGCCGGCGGGGACCTCACCGGAGCTGGTCGTCGACGGGCAGCACGTCGACGCCGACGTGCAGGCGGTGCTGGCGAAGATGTACGCCTTCGCGGAGCGCGTGCGCTCGGGCGCGTGGACCGGGGCCACCGGCGAGCGCGTCAAGACCGTCGTCAACATCGGCATCGGCGGCTCCGACCTCGGGCCGGCCATGGCCTACCTCGCCTTGCAGCCCTACGTCCAGGAGGGCCTGGAGCTGCGGTTCGTCTCCAACATCGACCCCACCGACCTGGCGGAGAAGACGAAGGACCTCGACCCCGCGACGACGCTGTTCATCGTCGCGTCGAAGACCTTCGGGACCCTCGAGACGCTGACCAACGCTCGTCTGGCGCGCGACTGGCTGTGGGACCGGCTCGTCGCCGAGGGCCGGATCGACGACAGCGACGCGGCGCGGAAGTCCGCGGTGGCCCACCACTTCGTCGCGGTCTCCACCGCGCTGGACAAGGTCGCGGCCTTCGGGATCGACACCGACAACGCGTTCGGGTTCTGGGACTGGGTCGGCGGGCGCTACTCGGTGGACTCGGCGATCGGGCTGTCGCTGGCGATCGCCATCGGGCCGGAGGGCTTCGCCGGCTTCCTGCACGGCTTCCACCTGGTCGACGAGCACGTCGCGACGACCCCGCTCGCGTCGAACGTGCCGGTGCTCATGGGGCTGCTCAACGTCTGGTACGTCAACTTCCTCGGGGCGCACACGCACGCCGTGCTCCCCTACGACCAGTTCCTCTCCCGGTTCCCGGCCTACCTGCAGCAGCTGACCATGGAGTCGAACGGCAAGTCGGTGCGCTGGGACGGCACGCCCGTCACCACCGGCACCGGCGAGATCTTCTGGGGCGAGCCGGGCACCAACGGCCAGCACGCCTTCTACCAGCTGATCCACCAGGGCACGCGGCTCATCCCCGCCGACTTCATCGCGATGGCCAACCCGGCGCACCCGCTGCACGACGGCGACACGGACGTCCACTCGCTCTTCCTCGCGAACTACTTCGCGCAGACGAAGGCGCTCGCGTTCGGCAAGACCGCCGACGAGGTGCGCGCCGAGGGCACCGCCGAGGAGATCGTGCCGGCGCGCGTGTTCAGCGGGAACCGGCCGACGACGTCGATCCTCGCCCCGTCGCTGACGCCGTCCGTGCTGGGCCAGCTCATCGCCCTGTACGAGCACATCACGTTCGTCGAGGGCGTCGTCTGGGGCATCGACTCGTTCGACCAGTGGGGCGTCGAGCTCGGCAAGAAGCTCGCGCTGGAGATCGCGCCGGCCCTCACCGGCGACGCCGCCGCACTGGCGTCGCAGGACCCGTCGACGAAGGCGCTCATCGAGCGGTACCTGTCGCTGCGCCACTGACGCCGGCGCACCGGTTCGGTGTGTCGGCGCCACCTCGGTGCATCGATGCACCGATCGGGCGCGGAACCACCGAATCGGCGGCCTCGTCGGTCAGTTGCCGCCTCGTCGGTCCGGCGCCGGCTCGTCGGTGCGAACCGTCGAACCGGCTGTCGAGCCGACGAGTCGGCCGGTGAGAGGCTGGGCGGGTGAGCGAGCCGGTCGTCAGGGCGCGGGTGGATGCCTGGACCTGGGCCGTGCGGCTGTTCCCGACGCGGTCGCAGGCGGCGGCCGCCGTGCGGGCGGGGCACGTCCGTGTCAACGGCGAACGGGCGAAGCCCGCGACCCTCGTCGTGCCCGGGGACGAGGTGCACGTGCGCGGCGGCGACATGCGCGAGCGGCTCGTCGTCGTCGAGCGGCTCATCGTCAAGCGCGTGGGCGCGGACGTGGCGGCCGCGTGCTACCTGGACCGCTCCCCGGCGCCGATCCCCCGCGAGCGGATGGCGCTGCTGGCGGTCCGCGACCGCGGCGGCGGGCGCCCGACGAAGCGCGAGCGGCGCCTCACCGACCGCCTGCGCGGCCGCTGAGCTGCGCGCCCGCCGGCCGACCGGTGGGCCCAGCCCGGCCGATCGGTGGGCCCAGCCCGGCCGATCGGTGGGCTCACGCGACGTCGACAGCTGCCTGCGAGGTCGACACCCCCCGCCATCGACGCCGCAGGGTGCTATCGACGTGGCGTGGCGCCGAGGCCGACGGCGCACGTCGCTAGCGACCTGGCGTGGCGCCGAGGCGCTCGGCCAGGGACATCGCGTCGAACGGGGCACGGACCTTGACGTCGTTGTCGAAGTAGACGAGCACGTCACGGCCGGCCTGCGCCCAGCCGCGCACGCGGGCCGCCCACCGGTCGAGCGCGGGCTCGTCGTACCCGGAGGTGTAGAGCTCGGCGTCGCCGTGCAGGCGCACGTACACGACGTCGGCGGTCGGCTCGTCGAGCAGCGGCCAGCGGCCGGCGGTGTCGGCGACGACGACGGCGACGCCGTGCCGGCGGGCGAGCGCGGTGAAGGCCGGGTCGCGGAAGCTGGCGTGGCGCACCTCGATCGCGTGGCGCACCGGCCGGTCCCCGTCCACGCGCAGCCAGGCGCGGTCCGTGAGCCTGTCGTCGTGATGCTGGGCCAGCGCGGACGCGGCGCGGGTGTCGTGCGGGAGCAGGGCGAGGAAGGCGTCGAGGACCTCGGGCTCGAAGGTCGTCGTCGGCGGCAGCTGCCACAGGATCGGGCCCAGCCGCGGCCCGAGGGCCAGGACGCCGCTCGCGAAGAAGTTGGCCAGCGCGGTCTCGACGCCGCGCAACCGCTTCATGTGCGTGACGAAGCGGCCGCCCTTGACGGAGAACAGGAAGTCGTCCGGCGTCTGGTCCGCCCACGCCCGGTACCGCTCGGGCCGCTGCAGCGAGTAGAAGGACCCGTTGATCTCGACCGTGCGCAGCCGCTGCGCGACGTACTCCAGCTCGCGCTGCTGCGGCAGCCCCGCGGGGTAGAAGACGCCGCGCCACGGCGCGTAGCGCCATCCTGAGATTCCCACGCGGACGTCGGCCATGACGGCAGTCTGGGCACGAGGCGCGACACTTGTCCCGTGGACACCCCCCGCATGAACGTCGAGTCGTTCAACCTCGACCACCGCACCGTCAAGGCCCCCTACGTCCGCCTCGCGGACCGCAAGGTGCTCCCCCACGGCGACGTGCTCGTCAAGTACGACATCCGCTTCGCCCAGCCGAACAAGGCCCACCTCGAGATGGACACGGTCCACTCGATCGAGCACCTGTTCGCGGAGAAGAGCCGGAACCACTCGGACAAGGTCGTCGACTTCTCGCCCATGGGCTGCCAGACGGGGTTCTACCTCATCCTCGCCGACGAGTGGGCGTACGACGACGTGCTCGACCTCGTCGAGGCGACGCTCGGCGACATCCTCGAGGCGACGGAGGTGCCGGCCGCCAACGAGGTCCAGTGCGGGTGGGGCGCGCACCACACGCTGACCGGCGCGCAGGACGCCGCCCGGGAGTTCCTCGCGCACCGCGACGAGTGGGCGCAGGTGACCGCGTGAGCGAGGACGCCGCCGGGGAGCAGGCGGCGCCGCAGGCCGCCACCCGCCGGGAGCGGAACGCCGGGCGCAACGCCGGGAGGGCCGCCGGACGGCCCGTGGCGGTCTTCGTCGCGATGGACGAGGAGGCGCAGCCGTTCGTCGCCCGCGCACAGGCGCAGGGGGACGACGAGGTCGTCGGCGGCGCCCGGGTGCGAACCCTGCAGATCGCGGGACGGGACGTGCTCCTGGTCACCACCGGGATCGGTCTCGTCAACGCCGCGGCCGCCGGTGCGGTGGTCGCCAGCGGGCTCAAGCCGACCGCGTTCGTCAGCGCGGGCAGCGCCGGCGGGCTCGGCGACGGCGTGGGCGTGGGCGACGTCGTCGTCGGCGTGTCCTACGCCTACGCGCGGGCCGACGCCCGGGCGTTCGGGTACGTCATCGGGCAGGTGCCGGGCATGCCCGCGACGTTCGCGGCGGACCAGCGGCTGGTCGACGCGGCGCGGTCGTCGGCGGGCGGGCACACGGTGCACGCCGGCGAGGTGGTCTCGGGCGACACGTTCGTCGCCGGCGAGATCGTCGACGAGGTGCGGCGCGACTTCCCCGGCGTGCTGGCCACCGACATGGAGTCGGCCGCGCTCGCCCACACGGCGCACCTGTTCGGCGTGCCCTTCGTCGCGGTGCGCGGCATCAGCGACCTGTGCGGCGCGGCCGAGTTCAGCGCACACGTGGACGACGCCGCCGACCGGGCCGCGGACGTCGTCGTCGGGCTGCTGCAGACGCTGGACTGACGCTCGTCCGGTGGGCGCGGCACCGGCTCGGCTACGGTGAGGTGATGGTGCGGCGCAAGGGGGCGCCCGAACGCGTCGTCGTGGACCTCGGCGCATTCGGCGACGTCGGTGCGAGCGGGACGCCGCCCGACGCCGGTCGGGAGGCCGCGGCGCGTCACGGCGGCATCGGGCTCGACCAGGCCGGGCGCGAGCGGGGCGGGCCTCGCGCCGACGGGGCCGTCTCGTCGTCGGCCGACGAAGAGGTCGGCGCACAGGCTGCGGCGCGAGCACGCGGACCGCGGGCCCGCGGGCTGGTCGCCGTCGGCACGGCGGCGTTCCTCGCCCTGTCCGCGTGGGGCACGTCCACGGAGATCCGCGACCACGAGCGTGCCCGGCAGCTGATGACCGCACCCGGCGGTGTCCTGTCGCTGGCGGAGGCGCCCCGGGTGACCTGGTCGGCGCCGACCGAGTCCGCGGACGACACCGCCTACCTGCCGGGCCTGGTCGTCGTGCGGCGCGGCACCGTGCTGCACGCCCTGGACGCCGGCACGGGCGTCGAGCGCTGGCAGGTGCCCGTCGGCGGGGACCCGACGTGCCGCGTCGCCGCGTCCGGGACGGGCGGTGCCGCGGTCGTCGACCCGATCGTCTGCTGGGGCGGCCTCAACGCGTCGCCGCAGGTGACGGTGGTCCCTGCGGACGGGAGCTCGACGACCCGCGCCCTGGGCCAGGACGTCTCCTGGGCTACCGGCACCACGGACGGCGGCCTGGCGACCGTGCGGGCGATCGGTCCCGAGCCGCCCGCCGGCCAGGTCACGATGACCCCGGCCGACGGCGGCGGCTACTCCCTCGACGGCACCGTCACGCAGGGGCAGGACGTCGTCGTCCGGCTCGAGGACGCCGCGACGGGGGCGCTGCGGTGGGAGCGGACGATCGCGTTCCACCCCGACGGCAACCTCGGGCGCTGCGGCACGGTGGCCGAGGACCGTACGGGCACCCAGCCGACCTACACGTACACGGTGCGGCGGCCGTCGGTCGACGCCTTCGGCGCGTTCCTCGCGGTCTCCGGCTGCGGCGTCGAGGCGACCATCTCCCCCGACGGCGTGGTCACCGGCGCACGGGCCTCGGAGTGGTCGTACGCGACGCCCTACGTCGACGGCGGCGTCCTCGACATCGGCGGGTCGGGCGCGGGGGTCGTCAGCGTGCTGCACGGGTCCGGCGGCGCGGTGACGTTCCCCGGGCAGGTGCTCAACCCGCGGGCGACCGACGGCACGCCCTCCGACGTGGTGCTCGTCGGCTCCGCCACCGTGCCGCTGCGGGCGTTCGGGACGGACGGCGCCGAGCGCTGGCACAACGTCGCGCCCTACGGGGAGCTCCTGGTGCGAACGCGCGACGTCGCGGTGCTGTCGCTGCCCGAGGGAGGCGCCGCCGGGGTCGACCTGCGCACCGGGGAGCGCCTGTGGACGGTGTCGACACTCGTGCCGGGCGCCCAGGGGGCGGAGACCGTGCCGGTCGGCGCGTTCACGGACGGGCACGTGGCGGCCCTGGTCATGGGCCACTACCCGTCCACCGTCGACGACTCCGGTGGCTCGATCACCCTCGGCTCCACGACCGCCGACCTCGTCGGGCTCGACCTCACGACGGGCGCGGTCCGCTGGCGCACGCTCCTGCCGGGCGCGGGCACGTCGATCGACGCGGTCGAGGGGCACCTGGTGCGCAGCGCGCAGGCGGACAGCACGGTCCTCGGGGCCGACGGCCCCGGCGGCGGCTTCGTCCGCCACGCGCCCGGCACGGTGTACGCGCTCGGCTGAGGCCGCGAGCGCGCCGGGCCGACGCTCCGGGCGCTCGCGCCGGCGGCGCGGGTTACCGTTCGACGATGTCGCGTCGCCGCCGCCCGGCGGCCGGCCGCGTGCTCGTCGACCTCGGCGAGCTCGGCCGGCCCGGGACCGGTCACGCGCGGTGGCACGACGATCCGGACCCCCGGGCCACCACGGCGACGGACGACGCAGCCGACGCGGACGACGCCGACCGCCACGCGCACCGCGCCGTGCAGCGCACCCACGGGATCCGGGCGACGGTCGCCGCCGGCACGGTGGCGTTCCTCGCGCTCGCCGCCTGGGGTGCCACCAGCGAGATCGCCGACCACGACCGCGCCCGGCGCCTCGCGGCGGCCCCCGGGGGGTCCTCTCGCTGGCCGAGCCGCCGCGCGTCACCTGGTCGGCGGACACCGAGTCCGCCGACGCGACCGTTGCCATGCCGGGGCTCGTCGTCGTGCGCCGCGGCACGGTGCTGCACGCCCTGGAGGCGGGCACCGGCGTCGAGCGCTGGCAGGTCGAGGTCGGCGGCGACCCGCGCTGCGGCCCCTTCGCGGTGGCGCCCGGCGCCGCGGTGGTCGTCGACCCGCTCGTCTGCTGGAGCGGGTCCGAGGGCGCCGGATCCCGCGTGACCGTGGTGCACGCGGACGGGTCGGCGACCGTGCGCCGGCTCGACCCCGCCGTCGCCGCGGCCGCCGGCACGGCCGACGGCGGCGTCGTCACCGTGCGCCTCGTCGGGCCGAGCCCGGCCACCGACCAGGTGAGCGTCACGCCGACCGGCGGGCTCGACGGGACGCCGGTGACCGGCCAGGACGCCGTCGTGACCCTCGAGGACGCGGTGACCGGCGCCCGGCTGTGGCAGCACACGGTGGCCCACCAGCAGGTCCTGGACCCGGCGAGCTGCGGCTCGGTCACCGTGGACCGCAGCGGGCCGGAGCCGACCTACACCCTCGCGGCCTCACCCCCGTCGGTGTTCGCCTACGCGGGCCTCGTGGAGGTCTACGGCTGCGGCCTGCAGGCGGCGTTCCGCCTCGACGGGACCGTCGTCGCCGACCCCGGGGCGTCGCCCTGGTGGTACGCCCAGCCCTACGTCGACGGCGGCGTGCTCGAGCAGGTCGGCGGGTACCGCGGCGACACCGAGGTCGCCAGCGTGCTCCACGGACCCGGCGGCGTCGTGACGTACCCGAAGCAGGTGCTCGACCCGTGGGCGACCGACGGCACGTCGCCGGGGCTGGTGCTCGCCGGCTCCGCAGGCGTGCCGCTGACCGCCTACGGCCCCGACGGCGGGGTGCGCTGGCAGGCCACGCACGTCTACAGCACCCTGCTGGTGCGGACCGCCCGGGTCGCCGTCCTCACGCGGACGTACGGGGGGATCGCCGGCGTCGACCTCCGGACCGGCAGGGAGCTGTGGGTGGACCCGGACCTCGTGGCGGTGGACGCGGGCACCGTCCCGCCACGGGCCGCGTTCACCGACGGGCGCCGTGCCGCCCTCGTCGTCGACGTCGACGCGACGAACGCCCACGCCGCGTCCGGCGAGTCCACCGTCGCCACCACGGTCCTCGTCGCCCTCGACCTCGCGACGGGCGCGGTCCGCTGGCGGACCACGCTGCCCGAGGGTGGCTCGTCGGTGGTCGCGGTCGAGGGCCACCTGATCGACACGGCGCGCGCCAGCTTCACGTTCGTCGCGCCGGACGGCCCGGGCGGCGGGGCCGTCAACCACTCGCCCGGCACGGTGCACGCGCTCGGCTGACGGCCCCCGCGCCGCCGCCGACCGGCCGGCGCTAGCGGCGCTCGACCACCACCGGGTGGCCGTCGGGCCGGAGCCCGGCCGCCACGCGCGTGCGGGCGTTGGCGTGGACCGACCAGCGCGGCACGGTGGCGCGCAGCACGCCGGCGGCCACGATCCCCATCACGCCCATGACGACCGCGCCCCCGGCGAGGCTGCCCAGGCCGGCACCGGCGGCGACCGCGAGCGGCCCCGCGGCTCCCCCGGCGTCCGAGAACAGCCGCCACACCCCGAGGAACTGCGGCCGGACGCCCGGCGGCGCCACGTCCGCCCCGAGCGTCATGATCATCCCGGCGCCGATGCCGTTGGCCAGGCCCATCGCCATGGCGATCACGGCCAGCCACGCGGCCGACGAGGCCAGGGGCAGCAGCATGAGGGTCGCACCCAGCGCCACCATGGACGGCACGGCCACCGCCAGCCGCCCGCGCCGGTCCATGAGCTTGCCAGCGGGGTAGAACACCACCGTGTCCACCAGCCCGGACAGCCCGTAGACCAGGCTCGTCGTCGCCGGCGCGAGCCCGAGGTGCTCGCCCCACAGCGGGATGACCACCTGGCGGGCGGCCCGCGTCGCGCCGACGAGCAGCACCGCGATGCCGAGCTGGACGAACACCGCGCGGTGCTCGACGAGCACACGCCGCAGGGACACGGGCGCGCCGCCGCGGACCGCGGCGACCCCCGCCCCCTCGACGTCCGGGACCACGGCGACGACGACGCCGGCGACCACCGTGACGGCCAGCCCGAACCAGAACACGCCGACCGTGCCGAACAGGTGCACCACACCGGCACCGAGGAACGGCCCGACGAACATCCCGATGCGCCCCACGCCGCCCAGCGTCGACAGGGCCCGCGCCCGGTACAGGGGCGGCGTGATCTCCGTGAGGTAGGCCTGCCGGGCGAGCATGTACACCGAGTTCGTCGCGCCCGTCAGCAGCACCGCGAGGCCGAAGAGCAGCGGGCCGCCCGCCAGCGCGCAGCCGACGAGCGTCACGCTCGTCGCCACCGCCGCGATGAGCAGCGCCCGCCGGTCGCCGACGCGGGCCGCGAGAGCGCCCGCCGGCGCGTCGCCGAGGATCTGCCCCACCGCGAGCATCGCGGCCAGCAGGCCGGCTACGCCCAGGGACGTGCCGAGCTGGACGGCGCGGATGGCGACCATCGGCGTGACGGCCCCGATGCCCGTCTCGAAGCACAGCGCCGGCAGGAAGACCCCGAGCAGCGCCTGCCGGGACAGGAAGCCACCGGTCGCGTCCTCGGTCCGGGCGGAGCTCATCGTTCGAAGGCCGCCGCGGGGTCGTCCGACAGCGCGCTGGCGAGGCGGCCGTGCATGTGGGCCTGCATCGGCGGCAGGTCGTCGAGGTCGAACCAGGCGGCGTCGGTGTTCTCGCCGTCGGCGGGGTGGGGCTCGCCGGAGACGTACGCGCAACGGAACGTCAGGTCGATGTACTGCGAGCGATCGCCGTTGGCGTAGGTGACGGGCTCGGTGACCCCGACGGACGCCAGCCGTGTCGCCGTCGCGACGACGTTCGCCTCCTCGAGCACCTCGCGCACGGCCGCGACGGCGGGCTGCTCCCCCGGGTCGACGATGCCGGTGACGGGCGTCCACTGGCCGTTGTCGGCCCGCCGCACCAGCAGCACCTGGCGCCCACGGAGCACCACCGCGGTGACGCCGGCGAGCCAGAGGGGGTCGTGCCCGATCTTCGCGCGCAGGGCGAGGACGAAGTCAGGGGTGGCCACGGGAGGCGATGCTACGGCTCCACCTCGAAGCCCGACCAACCCGCCGGGTCGTCGTCGGCGACGACCACCCGGGCGACCCGGGCCCAGCGCGGGCCCTCGCCCAACGCGCTGACCAGCGCGTCGACCGCCGCCGCATCGCCCTCGGCGTGGACCTCGACGCTCCCGTCGTCCCGGTTGGACACCCAGCCGCGGACGCCGAGGCGCTGCGCCTCGCGCGCGGTCCACCACCGGTAGCCGACGCCCTGCACGTCCCCGTGCACCACGGCCCGACGAGCGATCACACCCCCATGGTGACGGCGTCAGCCCTGCTGAGGCGAGGCGAGGGGTGCCTCCGCCCGGCGTGCCGCCGCCTTCGCCCGGCGCAGGCGGGCCTCGGCCTCGCGGACGAGCTCGTCGGGTGCCGCCGTGCCGGGGACCGACCACGCCACCGCCGAGTGAAGCCACGGCCAGGCCGCCGGCGGGATGCCACCCGAGGGGGTCAGCAGCGCCGTCACTGCCTGCTGCCGCACCGCGTCGGCCTGGGCGGCGGCGCGCAGGTCGTCGGCCGGCGGCAGGGTCGCCAGGACCGCGAACCGGTCGCCGTCCACGCGCCCCGCCTCGCAGCCGGGTGGCAGGGACTCGCCGAGCCGGCTCGCCAGCTCGGCCAGCAGCGCGTCGCCGTTGGCCTGCCCGTAGCGGGCGTTCGTGTCGGCCATGCCGCGCACGTCGAGCAGCACGAGCACCACGCGCGCCTGCGTGCGCGCGGCCATCTCGCACCGGCGGGTCAGCGAGTGCCACGTGCTGGGCCGGCCGGGCAGGCGGGTGAGGGGGTCGTGCGTGGACCGCTGCGCCAGGGCGCCGACCAGGGCGAGCACCAGGTCGGCGGCGCTCGCCGAGCCCCACGCCTCGCCACGCACGAGGACCTCGTCGTACCGGCGCTCGCCGGGACGCTCCATCGCGCGGGTGGCCACCTCCGCGACGGGGGCCTCGGGTGCGACCACGAGCGCCGACCAGTCCGTGACGTCGCCCGTCGCGCGGCGCTCCAGCACCGCCCGCCCGTACCCCAGCCGGCCGGTCATCGCGCCGGTGAACCTGCTGCGCGTGACGAGGCCGACCCGTCCGTCGCCGTCGTCGAGCACCGCGACGCAGGGCAGGTCCTCGTCGCGGAAGACCACCTCGAGGTCGGCCACCGGCAGGCCAGAGCCGACGACGAGGACGGGCCGGGCCAGGTCGCGGGCGACCCCGGCCAGCCGGCCCCGGCCCGGTGCGGCCGTGTGCTGCGCCACCGCGGTGAGCTCGTCGTGCATGCCGGAAGTGTCGGCGCGCGCGACGAGCGGAACCGGACCAAGCGGACACGACCGGTGAGTGTTGGCCGGACGTTCACGCGGGGGTCACCTGCGGTGACGGCGCTCGAAACACGGGCCGCCGGGACGAATGCCCGGCAGGATGGGCGGGTGACTGTGACCGAGCCGGCATCCGGCGACACCAGGCGGCTGCGCTGCGCCCTCTTCGTGGACTTCGACAACGTGCTCATCGGGCTGCAGCAGCTCGACGCGCGGCTCGCCGACCGCTTCGCGACCGACCCCGGGCACTGGCTGGGCGAGCTGGCCACCGGGGCCGACGACGACGGCACGTTCACCCGCCGCTTCCTCGTCCTCAACTGCTACCTCAACCCGGCGCGGTTCTCCGAGTTCCGGCCGCACTTCACGCGGGCGGGCTTCCAGGTGGTCGACTGCCCGTCGCTGACGCAGCAGGGCAAGTCGAGCGCCGACATCAACCTGGTCCTCGACGCGGTCGACGCCCTGGCGGCCCCGACGCGGTACGACGAGTTCGTCATCCTCTCGGCCGACGCCGACTTCACGCCGCTGATCCAGCGCTGCCGCGCCAACGACCGGCGGGTCACCGTCGTCACGGCGAGCCCCGCCGCCAGCGCCTACCGGGCCGTCGCGGACACCGTGATGGACGCCACCGCCTTCGTCGAGCTCGTCACCCAGACCGGCGCCCTCGCCGGCGAGGACGCCTCCGGAACGGCACCGACGATCGCCGTCCCGGCGCAGCGGGCACCCGAGCCCTCGGGCGAGGCCAGGACGGCCGCCGCGCCGAAGCGACCGGCCTCGTCGGCGGGCTCGCAGAAGGGACGCCGCGCCATCGTGCGGCTGCTGCAGACCGCCGACCGCCCGGTCCCCCTGTCCGCCGCGGCCCAGGCGGCCCAGCAGGCCGACCCGAACCTGCCGGGCTCGAAGTGGGAGTCGGCCGGCACGTTCAGCGCCTGGCTGGCACGCGAGCTCCCGGACCTGCGGACGACGAAGGAGCAGCCCGGCGGCTACGTCTGGGACCCGACGCGGTTCGACGACGCCGACCTGCCGGCCGCCCCCGCCAGCCCGAAGGACGTCACCGAGGTCCAGCAGCGCGTCATCAGGGTCACCGACATCCCGGGGCTCACCCAGGCGACGTACGGGGTGCTGCTCGGCCGGCTCGCCGCCGACGTCCACACCCACCCCTTCGACACCACCGCCACCGCCCGCCGCGTGTACGAGGCCTGCCAGAAGGCGGGCGCCAAGGTCGGCCAGGCGACCGTGCGCCAGGTGATCGCCGGGATCCTCTACTCCGGTCTCAAGCTGACGGCCAGCAAGCCCGACGCCCGCCAGCTGGCCAAGGCCTGGGCGGACAACGTCATCGGCCTGTGCCGCGGGGCGCAGATGCAGCTGAGCAAGGCCGACGAGAAGAACATCCGCACGTGGGTGACCGGCGGGCTCCTCGAACCGTCTCACTGACCGTCGAGGAAGTGCTCCACGAGGCGGGCCAGCGGCTTGGGGTGCGTGATCGGCAGCATGTGACCGGCGCGCTCCACCGTGGCCAGCCGCGCGTTCGGCAGGCTCGTCGCGATGAGCCGGCTGTGCCGGGGCCGGACCACGTCGCGCCGGCCGACGACGACCAGCGCGGGGATGTCGACCCGCACGAGGTCGGACGGCTCGATGTGGGGGTCCTCCGTCATCAGCGCCAGCCGCTCCGCGAGGGCCTGCGCCCGCGGGTGGGCGGCGAGGCGCACGGCGCGGTGAAGCAGGCGCGTCGAGGCCAGGCTCGACGCCCGCAGGCCGTCCGGGAACAGGTTGGCGCCGACGACGACGAGCCGCCCGATCCGCCCGGTGTGCCGCAGCGCCAGCTCGAGGGCGATGTTCCCGCCGTCGGAGAAGCCGAGCAGGTCGACGCTCGCCAGCGCGAGCGCCGCGAGGGCGTCGTCGACGTCGTCGGCCATCCGGGCGATCGTCAGCGGCCCGTCGCCGCGGGGCGACCCGCCGCCGCCGCGCGAGTCCAGCGCCACCAGCCGGTGGTGCGGCGCCAGGATCGGCACCATCCGGTCGAAGACGTGGTGCGTCTCGCCGTTGCCGTGGAGCAGCACGAGGGCGCGGCCGTGGCCCGTCTGCTCGGCCCACAGAGGCCCGGCCATCACACCCACGACTCGACCTTAGGCACGTTCCCCGACGAACCTCGAGGAACGCCCGGGATCGGGCGCGGCGCTCACCGCACGGCGTCAGGCGCCGCGGCGGAGCTCCACCAGCACCTCGTCGTGCGCGGTCTGGGGGAACATGTCCAGCAGCCGGCCCCGAACCGGCCGCAGCGACGGCATCGCCGCCAGGTCCGTGGCCAGGGACTCCGCGTGGCACGACGAGTAGAGGACGCGGGGCACCCCGGACGCCTCGAGCCAGCCCGCGAGGGCCGCACCGATCCCCCGCCGGGGCGGGTTAACGACGACGACCTCGGGCACGTCGGCGGCCGGTGCGCCCAGCGCGAACGCGGTCGCGTCCCCGGCGACGAACTCGGCGTCCAGCCCGGCGGACGCCGCCGACGAACGGGCACCGGCGACGGCGGCCTCGCTCGTCTCGACACCGAGCACGCGCGCCCGGGTCGCGGCGGCCGCGTGCAGCGCGAAGCCGCCCACCCCGCAGTAGAGGTCCCAGAGGGACGCGGGCGGATCGTCGGCCAGCCAGGTGGCCGCCTGCCGGTAGAGGGCGGCCGCCACGGCCGAGTTCGTCTGGAAGAAGCCCTGCGGGCGCAGCCACAGGTCGATGCCGCCCAGCCGCATCCGCAGCGCCGACGCCTCCGTGAGGAGGATCTCGCGCTCGCCCTCGAGGAGGGCGGCGTGCGCGGGCAGCACGTTGACCGAGGCGACCGCGACCTGCGGCAGCTCGGCCAGCAGCGCCGGCAGGTGCTTGCGGATCCGCGCCAGCGACTCGGTGGAGCGGAGCACGAACCGGACCATGAGCTCGCCGTCGGGCGACACCGTCACCAGGAGGTGCTTGAGCTCGCCGGACCGTTCCGGCACGGCGTACGGGACCAGCCCGGCACGGGTGACGAACGCGGCCAGCACCGGGAACGTCGCCGCGAGCCGCTCCTCGTACAGCAGGCAGTCCTGCAGGTCGACGCCGCGGTGGTCCACGTCGAGGATGCCGAGCGTCGGCGCGTCGAGGGTGCCGCCGACCACGAGCTTCGCCTTGTTCCGGTACCCGGCCGGGGCGCTGGGCACCGGCGCCTCCCAGGCGATGTCGCCGAACGGCGCCAGCAGCCCCGCGGTGTGCGCGGCCTTGCCGGCGAGCTGCTCGTGGTACGGGACCGCGAGCAGCGTGCACGAACGGCAGCGGCCGTCGTCGTACGCAGGGCAGAACACCCCCCGAGCGTACGGAACGACCACGGGACGGACGGCCCGCGGGCGGCCCGCGGCCCCGGCGCAGGATGGGGCCGACGACGACGAAGGAGACCTCATGGTGCGGATCGGCGACTCGGACCTGGACGTCCTGCCGCTGGCGGTGGGCGGGAACGTGTTCGGCTGGACGGCCGACGAGCCGACGAGCTTCGCGCTGCTCGACGCGTTCGCGGAGGCACCCGGGCTGTCGATCGACACCGCCGACGGGTACAACCGGTGGGTTCCCGGCCACGTCGGCGGCGAGAGCGAGGCGATCATCGGCCATTGGCTCGCCGCCCGCCCGGGCAAGCGCGACGACGTGGTGATCGCGACGAAGGCCGGCCGGCACGCCGACCTGCAAGGCCTCGCCCCCGCGACGGTCGCCGCCGCGGCGCGTGCCTCCCTGGCGCGCCTGGGCACCGATCGCATCGACCTGTACTGGGCACACTTCGACGACCCGGAGGTGCCGCTGGAGGAGACCGCCGCCGCGTTCTCGCGGCTCGTCGACGAGGGCCTGGTGCGCTGGATCGGCCTCTCGAACTACTCGGCCGAGCGGATCGACGAGTGGTTCGCGATCGCGGCGCGGGACCACCTGCACGCGCCCGTAGCGCACCAGCCCGGCTACAGCCTGGTCGAGCGCGGGTTCGAGACCGGCACGCGCGACGCCGCCGCCCGCCACCACCTCGGGGTGCTGCCCTACTACGCCCTGGCCTCCGGGTTCCTCTCGGGCAAGTACCGCCCCGGCCACCAGCCGGAGGGAGAGCGCCTGGGCCGGGCCTCGCAGTACTTCACCGAGCGGGGCTGGCGCGTGCTCGCGACGCTCGACGAGGTCGCCGCGGCGCACGGCGCCGCGGTGGCGTCGGTCGCCCTGGCCTGGCTGCGGGCGCAGCCGACCGTGGTGGCACCGATCGCCTCGGCGAGCCGGGTGGACCAGGTGCCGGCCCTCCTCGCGTCGACCACGCTCGAGCTGACCCCCGACGAGCTCGCCGCCCTGACGTCCGCCTCCGCCTGACCCTGAGCCCGCCCGCCTCCCCGCCCCCGGACTCGCCGCCCACCTCTGCCGAGCGCCCACCTCGTCACCCAGACCGGGCCTTCCGACGTCCGCAAGGCACGGTTTCGGCGATGAAGTGGGCGCTCGGCGGTGCGCGTCACGGCCGGTAGCGTCGGCGGGGTGCGGCTGACGCAGTGGGTGGGCGAGCAGGACGAGCGGACGGCACTGCGCCGGCTTCGTCGGGCGCTGCCGCGCCGGGGCGACGCCGGCACCGCCCTGGGCCGCACCCGCGCCGAGCTCGACGAGATCGTCCGGCGAACGCTGGGCCTCGAGGTGCACGACGAGCAGTGGCTGGCCGTCCTCGCGATGCAGGACGGACGGGTCGTCGACCTCGACACCGGCGAGGGCAAGACGCTCGTCGGCGCGCTGGCCGCGGTGCTGGCGGTGCGCGACGGACGGCGCCTCCACGTCGCCACGGTCAACGACTACCTCGCGGCGCGCGACGCGCAGTGGATGCGCCCCGTCTACGAGGCCGCCGGCGTGAGCGTCGCCTCGGTCACGTCGCTCACGCCGCCCGACGAGCGCCGCGCCGCCTACCGCCACGACGTCGTCTACGCCCCGCTGACCGAGATCGGCTTCGACCTGCTGCGCGACGGCCTCGTCGAACGCCCGGCCGACCGGGTCCTCGACGGCCTCGACCACCTGGCCGTCGACGAGATCGACGCCCTCCTCGTGGACCAGGCGCGGATCCCCCTGGTCATCGCGGGCGCGTGGGGCGAGCGCGAGGGCGACCTCGCGGTGCGGGCCGCCGAGGTGGTCGAGGCCCTCACCCCGGGGGACGACTTCGAGGTCGACGAGGGCCGCACGGCCGTGTGGCTCACCGAGCGCGGCACGCGCCGCGTCGAGCGGTCGTTCGGGGGGATCCGGCTGTACGACGAGGGCGGCGCACCGACCCTGACGGCCGTCAACCTCGCGCTGCACGCCCGCGAGCTCGTCGTGCGCGACGTGGACTACCTCGTCGTGGACGGCGCCGTCAAGCTCGTCGACATCGCCCGGGGCCGCGTCGCGCACCAGCGGCGCTGGCCCGACGGGCTGCAGGAGGCGGTCGAGGTCCGCGAGCGCCTGCAGCGGTCGGAGGCGGGCGTCGTCCTCGACCAGACGACCGTGCCGGCACTGACGCTCGCCTACCGCTCCGTGACCGGCATGAGCGGCACCGCCGCCGGCGCCCGGGAGGAGCTCGACACGCTGTACCGGCTCCAGGTGGTGCGGATCGCACCGCACCGGCCGTGCGTGCGGAAGGACGAGCCGGTGTGCGTCTACGCCGGCGCGCAGGACGCGGACCGGGGCCTCGTCGCGCGCGCCGCGCAGGCGCACCGGTCCGGCCGGCCGGTGCTGGTCGGCACGCAGTCGGTCGCGGCGTCCGAGCAGGTCGCGGCGCTGCTGGACGAGGCGGGCGTGCCGAACGTCGTGCTCAACGCGAAGAACGACGCGGCCGAGGCGCACCTCGTCGCCCGCGCCGGTGAGGTCGGCACCGTCACGGTGTCGACGCAGATGGCCGGGCGCGGCACGGACATCCGGCTCGGCCCGGGGGCCGCGGAGGCCGGCGGCCTGCTCGTGCTGGCGCGGGGCCTCTACCCGAGCTCACGCCTCGACGACCAGCTCCGGGGCCGCTCCGGCCGGCAGGGCGACCCCGGCGGCTCCGCGGTCTACGCCGCGCTGGACGACGAGGTCGTCGCGACCGCCGCCGACGCGGACTGGTCGGGGCAGGCCGGGCCGGACGGGCTGGTGGCGGCGCGCTCCGCCCGCGCGCTCGTCCTGCACGCGCAGAAGGTGGCCGAAGGCTCCGACCTGGCGACGCTGCAGGAGACGTGGCGCTACCACGCCGTGGTCGCCGCGCAGCGCGCGGCCGTCCAGGCGGAGCGCGGGCGGATCCTCGAGCGGGACGACGACCTGTGGCGTGCGGTGCGGCTCGCCGTCCTGGACCGCGCGTGGAGCGACCACCTCGGCCTGCTGACGGACCTGCGCGAGTCGGTCCACCTGCGCGTCGTGGCGCGGATGAACCCGTGGCTGAGCTTCAACCACGACGCCGAGGAGGCGTTCGCCACCCTGCTCGACGATGCCCGCGACGAGGCGGACCGCCTCGTCACCGGCACCCCCGACGCGACGAGCCTCGCCGACCTGGGGTTGCGCCGGCCGTCCGCGACGTGGACCTACCTGGTCCACGACATGGTGCTGGGAGACGACGTCGATCGCGCGACCCGCGCGCTGCGACGCCGCCTCGGGCGCCTCACAGGTCGCGACGAAGCCGGGTGAGCGGGATCCCGAAGATCGACGGCGGCGGCTCGGGCAGATGGTCGTACCCGGCCTCGACCTCGGGGAAGCCGCCCTCCGGGGCCGGCCCGACCCACACCCGCCAGTACTTCCCGTCGTGGTAGACCAGGCCGGGCGCCCACAGCACCGCCTTGCCGGCGGCCGCGAGCTGGCCGCGCAGCTCCGCGAGGTGCGACGTCGGCACGAACCCGACGTACCGGTTGCGCCACTCGATGACCACCCGCTCGGCGGCACCGGTGACGAACTGAGCCTCGATGACGACCGGACCCCCCTTGCCCTCGCCCGGGCGCAGCGCGGAGCGGATCGACTGCTGCATCGCCGGTGCTTCGGTCGCGACGAAGCCGCCGGCCACGTCGGCGGAGACGGGCGGAGCGTGGTGCCACGGGGCGCTCGGGTTCACCCTCGCATCGTCCCACCGACCGGGCCCGTCCCGTCACCGGAGCGGGCCGCGGGGGTCCGGCTCCCCCCACCGGCGTAACGTCACCAGGGCGGGCGAGCGACGGGAGCGGGACGCGTGACGGTCGAGGCGAGGAGCGGCGCCGGTGCACCGGTCGGCGCGCGCCGCCCACGGGCACGTCTGCGCGTCGTCGTCGTCATCCCCTGCCTGGACGACGCCGGGTTCCTCGCCGCCTGCCTGGAGGCCCTCGCCCACCAGACACGACGGCCCGACGAGGTGGTCGTCGTCGACAACGGCTCCACCGACGCCAGCCCGGACGTCGCCCGCCGCGCCGGCGCGACGCTCGCGCACGAGAGGCGCCGCGGCATCTGGCCCGCCGCCGCGCGCGGCTACGACGTCGCCGCACGCTCGGCCGACGTCATCGCCCGCCTCGACGCCGACTCGGTGCCGCCCGCCGACTGGGTCGAGCGCGTCGCCGGTGCGTTCGAGGCCGACCCCGCCCTGGACGTGCTCACCGGCGGCGCCCGGTTCTACGGCGGCAACGCGTTCATGCACTGGGCGGGCGAGCACTGGTACATCGGGGGGATGTACCGGGTGCTGACACCCGTCTTCGGCCACGCGCCGATCTTCGGGTCGAACTTCGCGATGCGGACCTCGGTGTGGCGGCGGACCCGGGGGCGGGTGCTGCGCCGGGACCCCACGGTGCACGACGACCTCGACCTGTCGATCCGGCTGCCGGCGGGCACCCGGGTCCGGTACGACCCGACGCTCGTGATGCCCGTGTCCGCGCGGCCGTTCGCCACGCCCGGGTCGCTCGGTCTGCGGCTGCGGAAGGCCTACGTCACGTTCCGTGCGACGTGGCCCGCGGGGGCGCCGTGGGTCAAGCGGGCCTGGGGACGGCGCACGACGAACCCGGCGCGCGAGCGCGTCCGCCTGCCGTAGCGGCTACGCGCGACCGGCGGCGTCCGCCGCCGCGAGGAACGCCAGCACGTCGGCCGCCATCTGCCGGGGCGTGGTCTCCACGGGCGAGTGGCCCGTCGCGTAGAGCCGCACCTGCGCGCCGACCCGCTCGGCGAACGCCCGGTGCCGCGCCGCGGTCCACAGGTCGCCGTGACCCGCCGTGACCAGGGTCGGGATGCCGCTGACCAGGAGCTTGTCCTCCACGTCGGGCACGTGCATCAGCGCCGCCATCGCGTCGACCACCGACTCCGGGCGGGTGTACCGCAACCGGTGGCTCACCAGGCGGTACCGCGCGCTCGTCGTCCGGTTGAGGTTCCACCGCACGCCCCACGTCATGAGGCCGGCAGCCCCGCGCGCCCGGATGACGCGCCCCAGCGGGCCGATGATCCGCACCTTCGCCAGCGCGTTGCCGGCCACCGGCGGCGCCGACACGAGGGTGAGGCTGCGCACCCACTCGCGGCGCCGCACGACGAGCTGGGCGGCGACGACGCCCGCGAACGAGTAGCCGATGAGGTGCGCCGGTCCGTAGGCGTCCAGCAAGGCCTCGGCGTCCGCCAGGTGCAGCGCAAGGTCGTACCGGCCACCGGGCTTCGGGCCGGCCGCGTGCGACTGGTACTGCCCGGCGAGGTCGACGGCGATCACGCGGTAGCCCGCGCGCGCGAGCAGGGGCGCCACGAGGGCGAAGTCCTCCTTGGACCCGGTCACGCCGGGCAGGGCGAGCACCGGCACCCCGCCGGCCGGCCCCCACTCCGCGGCGGCCAGCGTGCCGCTCGGGGCGTCGAACGTGCCCAGCCGCGTGCCCTGCGGCAGCGTCACCCAGTCGAAGTCACGGATCTGCTCGGGCGTCGGCCAGCCGTCGTCCCCCGGGACGAGCACCCCGCCCATCACGCCGTCGCCCTCCGTCCTGGTGGCCACCGCACCTGCGCGGCGCGAGGCTACCCGCTTCACGCACAGCGCACAGGGGGCGCCCCGTTGTTCCCGCCCAGCGCTCGCCGGGTTGCTGAACGGGTGTCACCATCATGAGGCGGGTGACGTGCCACTGGCACGAAGGGGGCAGTCATGGTTGTCGCCACCGGACGTGGGGTTTCCGTCCCCCACCAGGGGGGCCCGGGCGCTCGCGCCCGGCCGGAGACCGTGGAGCCGCGCACGGCAGCCGCCGTGCAGGGGGTGCTCTCGATGCTGGCGGACGAGGGTCACGCGCTCGCCACCGGGAACGCACCCGCCGTGGTGGAGGTCCCGCGCCCCGGTCGGGGCCGCGAGGTCGTCGTCCTCGTCGTGCTCCTCGCGGACCGCTCGGACCCGCGGGGGTACGCCACCACCCTCGCCGCGGCGCGCTCGGCCGCACTCGCCGTCGCCTCCGGCGAGGGCGGCACGCCGCGCCTGACCGTGCGCGAGCTGGAGGTGCTCGGGCTCTACGCCTCGGGTGAGAAGGCCGACCGGGTCGCGCGGCTGCTCGGGATCTCGCGCGAGACCGTCCTCGACCACGTCCGCCGCATCCGCCAGAAGTACGCCGCGGTCGACCGACCGGCGCACACGAAGGTGGACCTCTACCGCCGCGCCGTGGAGGACGGCGTGCTGCGCGGACGGGGTTGACGCCGCGGTCGCCTACCGCCGGAAGGCCACCGCCAGCTCGGCGACGAGGCGGGCACCGAACCCGGTCGGACCCCGGTTCACCCATGCGGCCGGCGCCGGCGCCTGGGCGGCCCCCGCGATGTCCAGGTGGGCCCAGGGCCTGCCGGCGACGAAGTGCTCCAGGAACAGCCCCGCCGTGATCGCGCCGGCGTTGACGCCGCCGAGGTTCTTGAGGTCGGCGACGTCGGAGTCCAGCCACGCCCGGTAGGCCTGGATGAGGGGCAGCTCCCACACCGGCTCGTCCGCCACCGCCCCGGCCGCCTCGACGGCGGCGACCAGCGCCCGGCTGTTGCCCATCACCCCCGCCACCTCCGTCCCGAAGGTCCGCAGGCAGGCGCCGGTGAGCGTGGCCACGTCGACGATCGCGTCGACGCCCGCCTCGACGGCCAGGTCCAGAGCGTCCGCCATGACGAGCCTGCCCTCGGCGTCGGTGTTGACCACCTCGACCGTCGTGCCGCCGTGCGTCGTCAGCACGTCGCCCAGCTGCATCGCCGTGCCGGAGGGCATGTTGTCCGTGCACATGAGCCACGCCGTGACGGCCGAGGGGCAGCCCAGCGCGGGCAGCGCGAGCATCGCCGAGAGGATCGCGCCGGCGCCCGTCATGTCGTTCTTCATCTGGGCGTGGGACTCGTCGGACGGCTTGAGGCTGATGCCGCCGGCGTCGTACATGATCCCCTTGCCGACGAGGCCCAGGTGGCCGGTCGGCTCGCCGGCCGGCGTGTAGGCCAGCCGCACCATCCGCGGCTCGGTGGCGCTCCCCCGGTTGACGCCGAGCAGCCCGCCGCACCCGAGCGCCACCAGCCCGTCACGGTCGGTGACCTCGACGTCCACCCCCACGGCACCGCCGAGCTCGACGGCGACGCGGGCGATGGCCTCGGCCGTCAGCAGCACGGCGGGGCAGGTGGCCAGGTCACGGCTCATCATCGCGGCCCGCGCCAGCACCAGGCCCCGGGCGGCGCCGGCGACCGACGCCTCCCGGTCGCCTGCCGGCGCGACGAGCACCAGCGAGGTCACCGCGACGGCGTCCGCCGGCCGGGGCGCCGAGCGCAGGTCGAAGCGGTGCCGCGCGAGCAGCACCCCTTCGACCACGGCCGCCGCGGCCTCGCCGGGGCCGACCGCGTCCGACGACGGCAGGACGAACGCCAGCGCGCCGTCCCGCGGCACCGCGCGGGCGAAGGCGGCGGCCGCGTCGCGAAGCCCGGCGGCGGTCAGCGCGGCGGCCTCCCCGAGGCCGACGGCGACGAGCGCGGGCCCGTCGCGGCGCGGCTCGGCGAGCGCCGAGCCGACGGTCGGCGTGAACCCGGCCCGGGTCAGCGCCGCGAGGTCGGTGCCGAGATCGGCCGGGACGTCGCCGCCGGCGAGCACCGGCAGCCCGATCGCGTCGGCCCCCACGGGGTCGTCGACGCGGACGTCCAGGGACGCGAACCAGGAGGGGACGAGCCGCTCCACGGGTGCAGCACTGGGCAGCGGGGTGGTGACCATGACGAGCCTCCGGAGGGTCGGGCGGGATACCGCTAGGAACCGAGGTGGACCGGGGCGCCGGGGCCCCAGGGGATGCCGAGGTAGAACCAGGCGATGAAGAGGACCACCCACGTGACCAGCACGATCACCGTGTACGGCAGCATCAGGGAGATGACCGTGCCCAGCCCTGCCTTCTTCACGTACCGCTGCGCGATCGTCACGATGAAGGGCAGGTAGACCATGAGCGGCGTGATGACGTTCATGGGCGAGTCACCGACCCGGTAGGCCGCCAGCAGCGTCTGCGGGGCGACGCCCAGGGTCGCGAAGATCGGCAGGAAGATCGGCGCGAAGATCGCCCACTTGGGGATCAGGCCGGGAAGGATGATGTCCAGCACGAGGATGACGACGATGAACGCGACGAGCAGCACGATCGCCGGCACGGAGGCGCGTTCCAGCAGGTGAGCGGCCTCGACGGCCGCGACGGTCGGCAGGTTCGACCAGTTGAACAGGGCGATGAACTGGGCGATCATCAGGAACATCACCAGCAGCCCGCCGAGGCTGCCGAACGTCTTGGCGATGGCGCCCACGGTGGCGTCCCCGCCCTTGAGCGTGCGGGCCCCGCGCCCGTAGGCGATGCCGCAGAGCATGAACGCGAGCGAGATGACGAAGATCAGGCTCGCCATGAACGGCGTCGTGCCGATGATGTCGCCGGTGACGGGGTCGCGCAGCGGCGCCCCCGGAGGCAGCGTCAGCGCGAGCACGACGACGACGACGCCGAGCGCCGTCCACCCGGCGAACCGCAGGCCGCGGGCCTCGGCGGCCGAGTCGACGGCCTCCGGCGGCGCGACATCGCCTGCCTCGCTCGGGTCGTACCGCCCCAGCCGGGGCTCGACGAGCTTCGTCGTCACGAAGGTCACCACGACCGCCAGGACGATCGACGAGACGATCGCGAAGTAGAAGTTCTGCGTGACGTTGAGGCTCGACATGCCGAGCTTGCCCAGCACGTCGTTGGTGATCTCGGTGAGCATCGAGTCCGACGGCGTGATGAGCAGGTTCACGCCGAACACCGCCCCCACCGCGGCGAACGTGCCCGCCATCCCGGCCAGCGGGTGCCTGCCGACCGACGCGAACGCGGCCGCCGCCAGGGGGATGAGGATGAGGTAGCCGGCATCCGTGGCGACCGACGACAGCACGCCGACGAACACGAGGATGAACGTGAGGGAGCGGGGCGGCGCGACCTTGACCACGCGGCGGATGAGGGCGCCCATCATCCCGGCCGCCTCGGCGACCCCGACGCCGGCCATCGACACGAGCACCACGGCGACCACGCCGAAGCCGGCGAAGTTGTGCACGAACGACTCGAAGACGAACCGGATCCCCTCGATGGACAGCAGGTTCCGCACCGGGAACTCCTGCACCTGGGTGATGAACGCCGGCAGCTGCGCCGGCTCGCCGGTCGTCGAGTCGTAGATGGTGTAGTTGCCGCCGAGCTGCTCGTTGATCTGCGCCCACTGCTGCGTCGGGACGGGCACCACGACCTCGTCCTTCACGGACACCCCGGCCCAGGACAGGATCGCCGAGAGCACGGCGATGAACGCGATGAGGTACACGAACAGGACCGTCGGGTTGGGCACCTTGTTGCCCAGGCGTTCGATCCCGTCGAGCATGCGGGCCATCCCGCCCGGCTTCGGCGCGGTCGCGGCATTGGCACTCATGGGGTCCTCCCTGGAGGGACGGGGGCCGGAGGAACGACGCCGGAAGCCTCCGCGCCGCTGGATCCCGCGCGTCGCGCGGGATGGCGCAGGCGCCAGAGGGCGAGGGACAGCAGGCCGAGCACGAAGGTCCCGACGATCGTCACGACGCGCCAGACGACGGTCGCCGCGACGACGTCGGCCTCGGCCGCCGCTCCCGCCACCGTGGTCCACGACCCCACGAGCACCGCATCGAGCACCCCGAAGCCGAACAGCGGCAGGAGGGTCAGCGGGTACGCCATGAGGAACGCGGCGTAGACGTCCAGCGTCGGCACGCGGTCGGGCCCCACGCCGAACGCCCGCAGGCAGACCAGGACGATCGAGGCGTCCGCGAGGACCATGGCGACGAGGGCGAGCAGGGACGGGAGCAGGCCGCGGCGCAGCGAGTCCGCGGTGGTGGCCCGCAGCCGGACGAGGTAGGCGGCCCAGGCCGCCGGGTCCACCGACCGCCGCACGCGCGCCACGAGCCGTCCCGCCGTGCGCCCGATCCACGCCGCCAGGCGGTCGGAGCGCAGCACGAGCACGAGCGCGACGAGGAACGCGGCGGAGGCGAGGAGGCTGGCCAGCGCCACGAGCCACTGCCTCAGCTCGGCCTCGCGCACACCGAGTGCCAGCAGGCCGAGCACGGGGGCGATGAAGCGGATGACGTAGAACTTGGCGGAGTTGAGGCTGACGCCGGTCATGCCGATCACCGGGTCCAGGCCCCAGGAGCGGAACATCTGCACCCGGACCACCACGTCGGCCGGCGGGGGCGCGAACGTGCCGAGCAGGTTGGCCGCGGTGTCGTTCTGCACGGACCGCGCCAGACCAAGGCCGGGGGCGTAGTACGTGAGGGGTACGGCGTTGAGCACCTGACGGACCAGCAGCAGCACGACCAGGGGCGCGAAGAGCCAGGCGTCGAGGCCGACGAGGGCCGCACCGACGGCCGGCCAGTCGACGGCGCCGACCAGCCGGCGGACCGCAAGGTAGGCCACCCACGCGAGGACCAGGCCGACGAGCCAGGTCACCACCCGCCGGCGCATCAGGTGCCCCAGATGACGGGGATGAGGCCGATCGCCACGACGAACCAGGCCGCGGTCACGGCGAGCCCGAGCTTCCAGTAGTCGCCGAACCGGTAGCCGGCGGCGCCCATGACGATCATGTTCGCCGGCGTGGCGATCGGCGTGAGGAACGAGGAGGCCCCCGCGACGGCCACGAGCATGAGCACGGGCGCCGGGGCGACGCCCGCGGAGTGCGCGGCGGCGAGCGCGATCGGCGTGACGATGAGCACCGTGGCCGTGTTGCTGACGACCTGCCCCAGCACGAGCGTCACCGCGAACAGCACCGCCAGGAGCACGCGCGGTCCGGCGCCCTGCACGAGCCGGACGATGTACCCGGCCAGCTGGTCGGCGGCCCCGGACGTGCGGATCGCCGTCGACAGCGGGAACAGGCCGCCGACGAGCACCACCGTCTGCCAGGACACGGCCCGGTACGCCTGGTACGGCGTGACCACCCTCGTCGCCACCATGCCACCGGCACCGACCAGCCCGGCGATCGCCGGGCTGGTCACGCCCGAGGCCAGCAGCCCGACCGCGACGACGAGCACGCCGACCGCGGTCCACGACCGCGGCCCGAGCCGCGCGTTCTGGCGGCGCACCAGCTCCGGGTCGTCGACCACGAGCACGTCCGCGTCCCTGGCCAGGCCGGCGACGGCGTCCCACGGCCCGTGCAGCAGCAGCAGGTCCCCCTCGACGAGGTTGCTGGCGCGGGCCCCCCGGCTGCGGCCGAACCGCCGCACGGCGAGCACCGTCAGGCCCGAGCGCACCTGGCCGGGGAACGTGCGCTGCCCGATGAGGGTCGAGCGCGGGGGCACGACGACCTCGGCGACCCCCGCCTCACGCGACAGCAGCGCCTCGCGGGTGCGACGGGTCAGGGGTGTGGCGACGATCCGCAGGTCGTTTCGGGCGACGAACTCGGCGATCCGCTCGGTGTCACCCGAGACGACGAGGACGTCGTCGACGGCGACCGACTCCCCCACCAGGCCGGGATCGCCGCCCGCGTGCTGCACCCCCACCAGGCTGACGCCCTCCGGGACGGCGACCTGACGGGGATCGGCGCCCACGAGCGGCGACCCCTGCGGGGCCGCCAACCGGTAGAAGCCGTGCTCGAGCCGGTAGTGCTCCACCAGGGTCGCCACGTGGCCGGTGACGTCCGTCGTCTGCTCGTCGGGACTCCGTCGGGGCAGCAGCCGGGGGCCCAGCAGCGCGCACACGGCCACGGTCACGGCCAGCAACGGCAGACCCATGAGCCCGAACTCGAAGAACCCGAACCCGCGGCCCGTCACCCCCGCGAGGGACTCCGAGACGATGACGTTGACGGTGCTTCCCGAGAGCACGAGCAAGGCACCCGCGCTCGCCGCGAAGGCCAGCGGCATGAGCAGTGCCGACGGCAGCAGTCGCGCCCGACGCGCCGCCACGACCGCGACCGGCAGCAGGGCGGCTGCAGCTCCGTTGGGGGTGACGAACGCGGCCGTCACCGCGGCCAGCAGCATGAGCCCGACGAGCAGCGTGACCCGTGCGGTGCCGGCGCGCCGGACCAGCGCCTGGCCCGCCCAGGCGGTGAGGCCCCCTGCGTCGAGGCCTTCGGCGATGACGAACAGGCCCGCGATGAAGACGACCACCGGATCGCCGAACCCCGAGACCGCGGTCGTGGCGTCGACGACACCCGTGGCGTAGAGCGCGAGGGCGGAGCAGACCGCGACCAGACCCACCGACAACCGGTTCCAGACGAACAACGCGACGGTGCCCGCCAGGACCACGAGGCTCAGCGTGGCGTCCGACATCGAGGCCTCCGGGATCAGGCGAGCAGCCGGGCCTTCTGGGTCTCGAACTCCTCGGTGGTCCGCACCCCGGCATCGCGGAGCTCGCCGAGCTGGCGCAGCAGCGCGATGCGGTCCGCGGCTGCGGGCGGCGGCGCCGCCGGCGCGGGCGGCGGCGTGACCTCGGGTGCCGCGGCGGGCGCGGGCGCCGCGCCGAGCCCGGCCATGCGCCGCATCTGACGCTGCCGGACGCGCCCGTTCACGGCGGACGCGACCGCCACGTGGCTCGCGGTGCGCAGCAGGCTCATGTCGGCACCCCCGTCCCGGCGAGCTCGCCCTTGTCGAGGGCGGCGAGCAGGTCCGCCTCGGCCACGGGTCCGGAGCCCGTCACGCGGACCGCGGGCCCGTCGAAGGCGTCGAGCACCGCGGCCAGCGCGACGATCTCGTACACGACGACGATCTCCACCGACCCGTCGTCGAGGTCCGGGAGTGCCGCGACGAGGTCGTCGTCGTCCAGCAGGCCGGACCACGCGCCGTCGAAGGCATGCAGATCCAGTCCGACACCCTCGCCCCAGGTGGCCACGTCGAGCGCGTGCCGGGCGCCGTCCGCGCCCACCACCACCTCGAGGTCGAGGAGCCGCACCAGACCGCCGTCCACGAGCGCCCGCAGCCGGCGCAGGCCCTCGTCGGGTGACCCACCGGGCTCCACCCGGACGTCGAGATGCTCGACCGGACCCAGCCAGTCGTTGCCCATGGCGACGTCACCTCCCCGCGAGGGCCTGGGCCTTGAGCCGCGCGAACTCGTCGGGCGTGATCGCGCCCGCCGTCAGCAGCTCCTGGGCGGTCGCGATCTCCTGGGCGGGCGACGTGCCCGCGACGGTGCGGATGTAGTGGTCGGCCGCGGCCTGGTGCTCCCGGAGCGCCTCGCCGGCGCGTTCCGACATGCCACGGCCGCGGGCGATGAGGTAGACGAGCGCGCCGAGGAACGGCGCGATGACGAGAACCAGCATCCACAGGGCCTTCGCGAGGCCGCCGAGGGCCTTGTCGCGGAAGAGGTCGCCGATGATCTGGAACAGGATCATCAGGTACATGAGGAAGAGGAAGATCTCGACGACCAGCCAGAACCATTGCCAGAAACCCGACACGACGCCTCCTGACCCGGGGGCCGCGGAGGGGCCCTACCAGGGACGTTATGGGGACCGCCCTGCCACGGACACTCCCCAGAACTAGGGGGCGGCGCGCCGGCTACCGGCGGTCGACGTCGGGGATCAGCCGCAGGGAGTACGGCAGCCGACTCTCGTGCCGGGCGAGCCCGGAGCGGAGGACGTCGACGGTCGACCCCGTGGCGGCAGCGGTGGCTACTCGCCGCCCACGTCGAGGCCGAACGAGATCACCCGGGTCGGGTGGATCCGGATGACCTCGCCCGAGGCCCCGTGGCGGCTGGGCGGCTGGTCGACGAGCGCCTCGGCCGTGCCGCGGATCTCCACGCAGCGGACGCGCCACGGCCGCACCGTGACGATGTCGTCGACGACGAGGGCGACGTTCGGGTTCGTCGCGAGGTTCCGGAACTTGCGGCTGCGGCACATGTCGAGGCCGTCGATGTCGATGGTGCCGAGCTGCGCGTTGTACCGGAACCCGACGGGGTTGTTCTGCGGCCTGCCGTCGCGATCGACCGTCGCCAACCTCCCGAGCATCTGAGTGGCGAGGTACGCGACGTGAGCGTCGGTCAACCGGTCGTCGACATCGGGCATCGGTGTCCTCCCTCCGAGACTGACGTCCCACGGTGCGCACCCCCGTCGGGCATCGCAACCGCTGGCCTCGGGGAGTGCCGCCGGTTCCCCGGCGTTGCAGCCCGCATGAAGAACATCGGGTTCCTGACCTCTGACTGATACGTTTCTTGCCCGGTCAAGAGGCTGTCGACCGTTGGCTTCGCCTGGTCGGCGGACTTCTGTGGTGCTCAGCGAGTTGCGATCTGGTCGAGCGCGCGGAGCAGCTCGTCGGGGCCGGCGACGTCCCTGAAGTCCACCTCGTGCGGCCGCGGCGCAGTCCAAGACACCCCCCGGGTGCCCGGTGCGGCGGTGCTGGAGCCGAAGCCGACGGTTGCGTGCCTTCCGTTGTGGCTCTGTTGGACGGTCACCGTCGGACCGGGCAGCCGGAGCTCGACCGTGCTCCGCGGCCGCACGACGATTGCTCGCCGGTTGGTCAGCACATAGGTGGAGCGGCGTGCGAGCCAGTGCTTCACGATGAACCTGCCGACCGTGATGTAGGCCCCCATGAGCAAGAAGGGGACACCCCAGAGGCGGAAGAACCAGGGCGCATCCGACGTCACGACGCCGATCTCCCAGAAGACCGAGAATCCGGCCAGGAGCAGGGAGAAAGGGATCAGGAAGGCGTCCTGCGGGCCGAAGAGGACTGCCGGATCCGGGCCGCCGGTCCACAGCACGTATTCGTCAACGCCGAGCCTTGCGCGCACCGACCCCGCACCGTCGTTCATGAGGACAGATCGTGGCACGCACTCGTCCGCCACCGGGCTCGTCCGGGTAGGCACCTGACCAGGCGAGGGACGTGTCAGTCAGATGGATAGCCCTTCAACCCGGCGTGGCATTCACCGTGAGGTGACCCGGCAACGCTGCAAGCATCTTCGGGTGGCCGAGGGCGAGTGGGCGAGGACAACCGTCACCGTGTGGCGCGGGTCGGCGGAGATGCAGGTGCGCGATCTCGTGGGCGGGACGCTGGAGGAGCAGCTACAAGCGGCGGAGTCCTGGCTTGGTGAGCTCGCCGACGCCCGGCCGGGAGGGTTGCTCGACGACCTGGAGGCTCGATTGTTCTGTTCCTGGGCTCCCCGCGAAGGCCAACACGCGATGACCCTGCCCTCTGGGCTCATTCGCGCACTCGCACGCGTCAACGGCACCTACTGGATGGACGTCTACGCGCCCGACGACTGACTGGTGTCCACCCGTGGCGGCATGACGGCGAAGGCCCTGGGGCGAGGGCGCTCCTTCGACCTACCGTTTACGGGGCTCTGCCCGCACCCGGCGCCACCACTCGACGCTCGCCCAAAGGGCTGCGCAGACTCCGGTAAAGGCCCCAACGAACAGCGCCCAGGCCATCGCGCCTCCACGCTCTGCGGGCTTGGAGAGGCCGAAGATGACTGTGCCGACCGCAAAGCAGGCCGACACAATCGTGAGTAGGCGAAGGAGTCCCCGGACATCATCGATCAAGCGACCGATGAAAGACTCGCGCACGGACCGATCATTGCAGGTCCTTGGGGGACGTGCCCGCCCCGTCGTCGACGGCGCCTCGCCCCGCTCGTCGCGTCCGAGCCGCACGGGTCCCGCGGGCTGACGGTGCGACACGCTCCGCGCCGGGCGGCGCGTGGGGCCCTCGCCGGGCGTCCGGCACAGACGCCGACTTAGAGTGCTGAGGTGAAGATCGGGTTCCTTTCCTTCGGCCACTGGACGCCGTCACCCTCGTCGCACACGCGCTCCGGCAGCGACGCGCTGCTGCAGTCGATCGAGCTGGCGGTGGCCGCCGAGGAGCTCGGCGCCGACGGCGCCTACTTCCGGGTGCACCACTTCGCGCGGCAGCTGGGCTCCCCGTTCCCGCTGCTGGCCGCGGTCGGCGCGCGGACGTCGAGGATCGAGATCGGCACCGCCGTCATCGACATGCGCTACGAGAACCCGCTCTACATGGCGGAGGACGCCGGCGCCGCCGACCTCATCGCGGGCGGGCGGCTGCAGCTCGGCATCAGCCGCGGGTCACCGGAGCAGGTGATCGACGGCTGGCGCTACTTCGGCTTCGAGCCCGCCGAGGGCAAGTCTGAGGCGGACATGGCCCGGACGCACGCAGAGGTGTTCCTCCGGGTCATCGAGGGTGGCGGCTTCGCGCAGCCGAACCCACGGCCGATGTTCCCCAACCCGCCCGGGCTGCTGCGCCTCGAGCCGTACTCCGAGGGCCTGCGCGAGCGCATCTGGTGGGGGTCCGGGTCGAACGCGACCGGTGTCTGGGCCGCGAAGCTCGGCATGAACCTCATGAGCTCCACGCTCAAGGACGACGAGACCGGCAAGCCCTTCCACGTTCAGCAGGCCGAGCAGATCGAGGCCTACCGGCAGGCGTGGAAGGAGGCTGGACACGAGCGCGAGCCCCGCGTCTCGGTCAGCCGCAGCATCTTCGCCCTCACCGACGACCGCGACCGCGCCTACTTCGGCCACGGCGGGCAGGACGAGGACGAGGTCGGGTTCATCGACGCGCAGACCAAGGCGATCTTCGGGCGCACCTACGCGGCGGAGCCCGACGAGCTGATCGAACAGCTCGAGGGCGACGAGGCGATCGCGGCGGCCGACACGCTCCTGCTGACGGTGCCGAACCAGCTCGGGGTCGACTACAACGCCCACGTGCTGGAGTCGATCCTCACGCACGTCGCCCCGGCGCTCGGCTGGCGCTGACGGCCACCTGACGGCGACCGCTGGGACCGTCCGGAAGGGGCGGCGGCCCCACGGCTCGCGACGGTGCCAGCAGGCGCCGTCAGAAGGGTGGGTTGTCGGGGATCGCGCGGGGGTGCTTGTCGAGCTTCTCGGTTCGCCCGTGGTTGCCGGGGGTGACGCGGTAGGTCAGGCCGGCTGGCGTGCGCCACTCGAAGAGGCCCGGCCGCACCTGGCGCAGGGTGAAGCCGCCGTCGGTCTTCAGCCGGTGGCACCGGCTGGACAGGGGTCCGAGATTGCCGGCCGACGTGGTGCCGCGCACGGGCGAGCCGTTGGCGGGGGTGCCGTGGTACTCGGTGGTGTGGTCGAGGTCGCAGCGGTGCCCGGGCACACTGCAGCCGGGACCGGCGCAGACCTGGTCGCGGGCCAGCACATGCTCGGCCAGGGCGGCGGGTGGCCGGTAGCGGGTGCGTCCGACGTCCAGCACGGTGCCGGTCAGCGGGTCGGTGACGATGCGTCGCCAGGTTCCCCCGAGGGCCAGGGCACGGGCCTGCTCGGCAGGGATGGGTCCGAGCCCGGCCAGCTCACCCGGGTTGTCGTCCAGTCCCATCAACGTGGACAAGGCGACGGTGACATCGATGCGGACCTTGGGGATCCGGATGCCGGGGGCGGCCCGCCCCGGCGGACGCGGCGCCTCGGTGACCGGCGCGGCCTCGTGCTCGTGGTCGAACGCGTCGTCGGTGGTCCTCGCTCGGATGTCGCCGTTCCCGCCCTGCATCAACGTGGTGCCAGCGAGCAAGGCGGTGCCGGTGGCTAGGTCGCTCAGGGTGTCGGCGCGTAGCTGGTCCAGGGTGCGCGGGTCCCCGGCGGCGCGGGCCGCGCGGGCGGTGGCCTCCAGGGTGCCGTCGATCCGGGCCGCGTCGGTGGCGGGGAGCACGGCCCACAGGCCGGCCATCCCATCGGGCAGCCGACGGGGATGGCACACGTGCCGGGTCGCCAGCGCCTTCGGCAACCGCACCGCGGCATCCAGCGGATCGGCGGCCAGCAGGGCCCGGTCCACGTCGGCGGCCAGCTGCGTCGGGGTGCGCAGCGGCGCGTCGGGCAGCACCTGCTCGAGCACGGGCCAGGACAGCTGGTCGGGGCGGTCGTGCAGCCTGTCGGTCAGCACCCGCAGCTTCGGGGTATCGAGAAGCCCGTCCCGCACGGCGTCGGCCGCCAGCAGCAGCTCGTTGTCCAGGGCGCGCCCATCGCGCACCAGCCGGGCCGCCGCCGGACGCGACCAGCCCAGCCGCATCGCCAGCTCGTCCCCGGCCACACACGTCCGCGACGGCACCGGCTCCCGCCACAGCGGGTTCATCGACGCCCGCCGCGACAACTCCCCCGCCGCCAACGCACCCAGCAGGTGATCGAACGCGGCCTGCCGCGCAGCTGCGGCCACCGTCTCCACCAACAGCCCGTCACCGGCCGAGGGCAGGTCCACCCGCTCCAGCACGGCCGCCAACCCCGCCCCGGGAGCGATCGCCGCCAGGCACTCCGCCGACAACCACGCCGGCACCAGGCCCGCGGCGTCGGGGCGGACCCCTGGACCAGGCGTCCCGGAGGCAGGCATCCGAGCCAGCCGGTCACCCTCGACATCGGGCGCCCCGGACAGCAGCGCCTCCAGCTCCGGGGCCACCTCGATGCCGGGTTCGTCACCGGGGTCGGCCGGGTCCCACCACGCATCACCGAGCGGATCGAACAGCCGCGCCCACTCGTCCGCCCGTGGCTCGTCGGGCACCACGACGCTGCCCTCGTCGAGCAAGGCCAGTGCGAACATGTGTTCGAGTCTACGCCCAACAGGCAACGTTTGTCCAGGTCAGCGGCGAGATTTCCCGCCGCTGAGAGACATCACCCGACGGCGACCGGCGTCTTCGTCGAGACCCGGTCGCCTGCCGGCCGGCCCGTCGCCAGGGGCACGAAGATCTCGTCGGACACCTTGACGAGGAAGTCGGAGTCCAGCGGCTCGCCCGAGACGAGCAGCCGGTAGGAGATCATCGCCGAGGGCACGCTGGCGACGAGGTCGAGGTCGAGGCCGGGCCGCACCTCTCCCCGCGCGGCGGCCCGTTCGAGCAGGGCCCGGACCAGGCCCACGCGGGGCCGGACCATGCGCTCGTGCACGACCGACGCGAGCTCGGGGGCGTGCGGCAGCTCGGAGACGAGCCCGGCGAGCGCCTGCCACACCCCCTCGTCGTGGTGCTTGAGGGCCCGCAGCGCCGCGAGGTCGCCGGCCAGCGACCCCGTGTCCGGCACCCGGTCGATCGTCAGCGCGGTGTCGGCGGTGCACATCGCGGCGTCGAGGACCAGCTCGGCCTTCGATGCCCACCGCCGGTACACGGTGGCCTTGCCGGCGCCGGCGCGGGCGGCCACGGCCGCCACCGTCATGCGCTCGTAGCCCCGCTCGGCCAGCTCGTCGCGGGCGGCCTGCAGGATCTCCGCGTCGCGCGTCATGTCGCGCGGCCTGCCGAGACGTCGCGGCTCCATCGTCGGCGTCGTCATCGTGGTCAACCTCCTCCGGTATTCCCCGGATCCTTTCGCGTCGGGCGAACAAAGTTACGGAACTATCGGGTTCCAGAACCTGCCGGTTCCGATTAGCGTAACCCGCATGCCCCAAGAACCTCGCCGCTGGTGGATCCTTGCCACCGTCGCGCTCGCGCAGCTGATGGTGGTCCTCGACGCCACCATCGTGAACATCGCCATGCCTTCCGCCCAGCACGATCTCGGTTTCTCGGACAACGACCGGCAGTGGATCGTCACCGCCTACGCCCTCGCCTTCGGCAGCCTGCTGCTGCTCGGCGGGCGGCTGTCCGACCTCATCGGCCGGCGCACCACCTTCATCATCGGCCTCGTCGGCTTCGCCGGGGCCTCCGCCCTCGGCGGCGCGGCGCAGAGCTTCGACTGGCTCGTCGGCGCCCGGGCGCTGCAGGGCGCCTTCGGCGCGGTGCTCGCCCCCGCTGCCCTGTCCGTGCTGACCACGACCTTCACCGAGCCGCGCGAGCGCTCGCGGGCCTTCGGCGTCTTCGGTGGCCTCGCCGGGGCCGGCGGCGCCATCGGCCTGCTCCTCGGCGGCTTCCTCACCGAGCACTTCAACTGGCGCTGGACGCTCTACATCAACCTGTTCTTCGCGATCCTCGCGGTGATCGGCGCCATGACCTTCCTGCACTCCGCACGCGGCGAGAAGCAGAAGCTCGACATCGTCGGCGCGGTGCTCGCCGGAGCCGGCCTGTTCGCCCTCGTCTTCGGCTTCAGCCGGGCCGAACCCGCGGGCTGGAGCTCGCTGCAGACCTGGGGCCCGCTGGTCGCCTCGGGCGTGCTGCTCTCGCTCTTCGTCGTGCGCCAGCTGGTGGCCGGTCACGACGCGCTGCTCCCGCTCCCCGTGATCCTCGACCGCAACCGGGGCGCGGCCTTCCTCGGCATCCTCATCGCCGGGGCGGGCATGTTCGGCGCCTTCCTCTTCGGCACGTACTACATGCAGACGCAGCTGCACTACTCGCCGTGGCAGACCGGCCTGGCGTTCCTGCCGCAGATCGTGCTCCTGGCCGGCTTCGCGCAGCTGTCGACGAACGTGCTGCTCCCCCGGCTCGGCCCCAAGGTCATGGTGCCGATCGGGCTTGCCCTCGCCGGCCTCGGCATCCTCTCCCTCGCCCGGATCGGCGTCGGCAGCACCTACGCGGCGGACCTGCTGCCCGGCCTGGCCGTCATGGGCATCGGCATGGGCCTCGCGATGCCGGCGGCGATCCAGACCGCCACGCTCGGCGTCCGCCAGGACCACGCCGGCGTCGCGTCCGCGGTCGTGTCGACGGCCCAGCAGGTCGGCGGCGCGATCGGCACCGCGGTGCTGAACACCCTGGCGACCACCGCGGCCACCCGGTACGTCACCACGCACGCGACGAGCCGGCCACCGTCGCCCGACGTGCTGCTCCACGGCTCCCTGACGGCCTACACCACCGCCTTCGCGTGGTCCGGGTCGATCTTCCTGGTGGGCGCGCTCGTCACGGCGCTCGTCTTCCGACGCCGGTCGGCCACCATCGCCCAGCGGGTCGCGGCCCCGGTGCCGGCATCGGTCCCCGAGCCGGTCTAGCCCGTTCCTCCCCGGGCACGACGAACCCGGACGGACCCACGAGCACGGCAGCTGGTCCGAGCACGGCAGTCCCACCTGCCGTCCTCGGCGCCGGCTGCCGTGCTCGGCGTCGCGGGCGGTCCTCGGCGTCCGGGACGGTGCGCCGCCACCCAGAGTTGGCGGTGCGGTCGGACAGCGTTCACGCGGCCAGGACGGGGCGTTCAGCCTGCCCGCATAGACCGCTGCCATGCAGATCCGCAGACGCCTGGTGGGGCTCACCACCGTTGCCGCAGCCGGCCTCGCCACGGCGGGCCTCATCGCCGCGCCGAGCGGCGCCTTCGCCGCCTCCCACGGCGACTCCCGCCCGGAGACGACGATCACCACGACCGGGCTCCAGCCCGGCCAGGTCAAGCACGTGTGGCTGATCATCCTGGAGAACAAGTCGTACGACGCGACGTTCACCGGGCTGAACCAGAACAGCTACCTCTGGAAGACCCTCCCGTCCCAGGGCGCGCTGCTGCAGGACTACTACGGCACCGGCCACTACTCCCAGGACAACTACACGTCGATGGTGTCGGGCCAGTCGGCCTCGCTCGACCTGCAGTCCGACTGCGACGTGTCCGCCAGGAACCTGGGCTCGAACGCGAACATCGTCACCACGCACACCGGCGCGACGTTCGGACGCACCGACAACTTCGGCCAGGTGTTCTCCCCCGCCGGCGCCAACGCCGCCGACGGCCAGAACGGCTGCGTCTACCCCTCCGACGTCCCCACGCTGTTCAACCAGCTCGACGCCGCCAAGGTCAGCTGGAAGGGCTACGCGCAGGACCTGCACAACCAGCCCGGGCGTGAGGACGCGACGGCGGGTGGCCCCGGCACCGCGGCCAACAACCCGACGACGAACCCGACGAGCATGAAGGCGCCGTTCCAGCCGGGCGTCACGTCGCTGACGGGCGCGCAGGCGAACGACCAGTACGTCGCCAAGCACTTCCCGTTCCCGTGGTTCCACGCGATCCTCGACAACCCGGCCGACACCGACGCCGCGCACATCGCCAACCTCGACGACGGGGCGAACGGCCTGGTCGCCGACCTGCAGAAGCCGGCCGACCAGGTCCCGGCGTTCTCGTGGATCACGCCGAACAACTGCTCCGACGCGCACGACGCCACCTGCGTCGGCAACAACCTCTCCGGGGCGTTCCTCGCCAACGGGCAGCCGGACTACACGGCCGCCGGCTACCACGGCACCGACGACCCGCGGGCGACGACGCCGACGAACCACACCGGCGGCCTCTACGCCTCCGACCTGTTCCTGCAGTACTACATCCCGCTCATCGAGCGGTCGGCCGCCTTCAAGGACGGCGGGCTCATCGACATCACCTTCGACGAGGCGAACCCGCCCTTCACGAACATGTCGTTCAACAACGCCACCGACGCCACGAGCGTGGCCAAGGCCGCCTCGAAGAACGAGCTGTACCGGTACACCTCGCCGACGTCGAGGGACGTCGCGGCCGCGTCCCGGCCCTCCCCGGCCCACCAGTTCCCGGCGCCCGGCCCCCTCGCCAAGGACTACGTCAAGGCCGACCTGGCGGGCCAGAACATCGACGGAAATAACGTCACCTGGGAGCCGACCGGCCCGAACTCGACGCTGGCCACCGACGCGTTCGGCAACCAGCTGTACCCGGGTCCCGGCAACAACGCCTTCATCACCCGGCCGCCGTCGTGCGAGCAGGACACCGCGCTGGTGAACGCCGACGCCTCCAACTGCGTCTCCGGCGAGAAGGCCAGCGGCGCCGGCTACGGCTACTCGGGCGCCAAGACGATCACGGCGAGCGCCACGGCCGACAGCACGACGATCGTCGGCCCGGTCACCGCGACGGACACCGGCCGGGCGGTCTCGGGCGCCGGCATCCCGGCGGGCGCCCACATCGGCTCGGTGATCAACTCCGGCCCGGTGCTGGTCCCGGCCGCCAACCAGCCGGTGACGGTCTCGTCGTTCACGCTGGTCGACGCCAAGGGCAGGCAGCTGACGACGACCGGTCCCGTGACCGGCGTGACGCTCTCCGCCACGGGCGTGCCGGGGCACCTGGCCGCCGGCCAGACGCCGGTGGCGACGTTCGACGCCCAGGACGCCACGCCCGGCGGCGGCATCACCGGCTCGGTGCTCATCTCGCCGCTCATCAAGCCCGGCACCGTGTCCACCACGAGCTACAACCACTACTCGTGGCTGCGGACCATGGAGGACATCTTCCAGGTGTCCGAGGGCACGGCCACCGCGCCGCTGGCCGCCGGCACCGTCTCGGGCGGCCTCGACGGGCTGGGTCACCTGGGCTTCGCCGCCCAGGCGGGGCTGCGCCCGTTCGGCCCGGACGTGTTCACCAACGCGAGCCCGAAGCACTGAGCGCGACCGGTGGCGCCGCCCGGCTCCGGCCCGGCGGCGCCACCGCCGCACGACGATCGGACCTGACACCATGAATCGCCGCACCGCCGCCGCCGTGCTGCTCCTGGCCGTCGCGACAGCGCTCGCCGGCTGCTCGTCGGCCACCCCGTCCCCCGCCGCGTCCCCGGCGGGCATCGGCGCGTGGCCCTCCTTCCTCCCCTCGCCGACCGCAGCGGGCGCCGCCCACGGCAGCGCCACCGACCCGGCGCTGTCGTTCGCGGGCAGCCCCGTCGTGGTGGACGTGGCCGGCGCGACCCTGACGGTCGACGTCCAGGGCCCGTCCTACCCGGCCGGGACGCCGCTCAACGCGACGCAGGTGGCGTGCACCTTCACGGTGGTGCTGCGCGACGCGAGCGCGCCCGTCGCGCTGGGCGCCGCGCACTTCGACGTCCTCGACCACACCGGCGCGGTGCACGACCTGGCACCGGTGGCCGGGCAGCCCCTCCCGGCCACCGTCGAACCCGGCGCCACGGCCACGCTCGAGCTCGTCGCCACCGTGCCCGCCGGGGAGGGCATGCTGCGCTACGCGCCGGACGGCACGGGCACCGCCGCCGCGTGGGACTACGTCGCCGAGACGGACTGAGCCCTCCACCCACGGGCGGATGTGGAGGCTTCGAACAGGGTCCCGAGGGCCGATGCACATCACAGGCAAAGGGCGCACCATCGACGTATGGCTAGGGTCACCGGATTGATCAAGCGTCACCCCGCGCTGCGATGGGTCGCCCCCACCGCGGCCGTCGCCGTCGCCGCCGCCGTCGCGGTCGCGACCACCGCCGCGGCGCGCGCCGACGACCATCCCGTCCTGCCGGCGGTCACCGCCGAGCAGCTGCTGACCGACACGATGTCGACCACGACGCAGAGCCTGTCCGGGACCGCCAAGGTCACCGCGAACCTCGGGCTCCCGCAGATCCCCGGGATCAGCGGCGCCGTGAGCGGCACCGGCGTGGTGCCGGGTGGCGCCGCGTCGCTCGCGGCCGGCTCGTCCAGCGCGTCACCCGCCCTCACCGGCCTCACCACGCTCCTGACCGGCAGCCACACGCTGCGCGTCTGGGCCGACGGCCCGCAGCGCTCGCGCGTCGCGATCATCACCGACGGCGGCGAGTCGGACGTGATCCGCAACGGCACCGACCTGTGGCTGTGGCAGAGCGCCGGCAAGCAGGCGCTGCACGCGACGCTCCCCGCGACGTCGGCGGCCGACAAGGCCAAGCAGCTGACGCCCGCCGAGCAGCAGCAGCTCCAGAAGGTCCTCGGCCAGCTGCCCAGCACGCCGCAGCAGGCGGCGCAGCAGCTCCTCGCCGCGGCCGGTACCAGCACCGACGTCTCCGTCGGCGCGACGACCAGGGTCGCCGGGCACCCCGCCTACCAGCTGGTCGCCACGCCGAAGGACAAGGGCACGCTCGTGTCCCGCATCGTCGTGGCCATCGACTCCACCACGTACGTGCCGCTGAAGACCGACGTCTACTCGACGCAGCTCAGCGCCCCGGCCGTCTCCGTGGGCTTCACCGACGTCAGCTTCACCGCGCCGTCCGCCGACACCTTCACGTTCACGCCGCCGGCCGGCACCACGGTGCAGCAGTGGACGGCGCCCACGGGCACGCCTGAGAAGCCCTCCGGCACCACCGGCACCAAGCCCGACGTCGCCGTCACCGGCACGGGCTGGGCCACCGTGGTCGTCGCGCACCTGCCGGCCGGGTCGCCCGTCGCCGGGTTGTCCGAGGGCACGGCCAACGGCAAGGGCGCCGGCGCGCTCGGGATGCTCCCGGCCGTCAGCGGCAGCTGGGGCAGCGGGCACGCCCTGACCGGGACGCTGTTCTCCGCCATCGTCACCACCGACGGCCGGGTCGCGATCGGCGCGGTGCCCGTGGAGACGCTGGAGAGCGCCCTGGCCCACGCCGGAACCGGGCAGTGACGCCGGCCCTCGCCACGGCGGGGCTGACCAAGCGCTTCGGGGCGCAGACCGCGGTCGACGGGATCGACCTCGACGTCCCAGCCGGGGCCGTCTACGGCTTCCTCGGGCCCAACGGCTCGGGCAAGACGACGACGATCCGGATGGCGCTCGGCCTGATCCGGCCCACGGCGGGCACGGTCACGCTCCTCGGCCGGCCGATGCCGGGTGACCTCGGCGAGGTGCTCCCCCGCGTGGGGGCCCTCGTCGAGGGCCCGGCGTTCCACCCCTACCTGTCGGGGCGCGCCAACCTCGAGCGGCTCGACGCCGCCGACCGGTTCGCCGACCCGCGGACCGCGCGCCGCCGCATCGACGCCGCCCTCGACCGGGTCGGCCTGCTGCACGCGGCCGCCAAGCGCTACCGCGCCTACTCCCTCGGGATGCGGCAGCGGCTCGGGATCGCCGCGGCGCTCCTGATGCCCCGCGAGATGCTCGTGCTCGACGAGCCGACGAACGGCCTCGACCCGCAGGGCACCCGCGAGGTGCGCCAGCTCATCGCCTCCCTCGGCGCCGAGGGCGTGACGATCCTCGTCTCCAGCCACCTGCTGTCGGAGGTCGAGCAGATCTGCACGCACCTCGGCGTCATGCGCACCGGCACGCTCGTCGCGCAGGGGCGGGCCGACGAGCTGCGCGCGTCGCGGCAGGCGACGGTGCGGCTGGCGACACCGGACGTCGCGGCCGCCGCCGGCGTCATGGAGCGGATGGGCCTGTCCGACGTGGCGACCGCCGACCAGTCGGTCACCGCGGTGCTGGGCGACGTGGCGTCCGAGGACGTGGTCGCCGCCCTCGTCGGGGCGGGCGTCGCGGTGCGCGAGCTCGTCGTCAACCGCGCCCGCCTCGAGGACCTGTTCATCGAGCTGACCGGGGAGGGCTTCGATGCCGGCCGCTGAACCCGTCGGCCTCCCGGCGACCGCGATCTCCGCGCCCGACGAGGCGGCCTCGGACCTGCAGGGCGCCGCGCTCGCCGCGCCCGCACCCGCCGCCGTGGCCCAGCCCGCCGTCGCCGCGTGGCTGCGCCTGCTGCGCTCGGAGATGCGCCTCATGCTGAGCCGGCGGCGCAACCAGGCGGGCCTGGGCGTGCTGGCCGCCATCCCGATCGTCATGGCGATCGCCGTGAAGATCGCCGACCCGAGCAACCAGCACCAGGGCGAGAGCTTCCTCGCGTCGATCGTCGGCAACGGCTTCTTCGTGGCGCTCGCCGCCCTCGTCGTCGAGATCGGCCTGTTCCTGCCCCTGGCGATCGCCATGCTGTCCGGCGACGCCGTCGCCGGCGAGGCGCAGATCGGCACGCTGCGCGGCCTGCTCGTCGTGCCCGTGCCCCGCACCCGCCTGCTCGCGACGAAGTACGTCGCGCTCGTCCTCGGCTCGTTCCTCGGCGTGCTCGTCGTCGCCGTCGCGGGGCTCGTCGCGGGCGGCGCGCTGTTCGGGCTGCACCCCGTCGCCACGCTCTCGGGCACCACCCTCGCGCTGCCCGTCGCCCTGTGGCGGCTGCTGCTCGTCGTGCTCTACGTCACCGCGTTCCTCGCGGCCCTGTCGGCGCTCGGGTTGTTCGTGTCGACGCTGACCGAGCAGCCGCTGGGCGCGACCGTGGCGGTCGCCCTCATCAGCACCACGATGTGGATCCTCGACTCCATCCCCCAGCTCGGCTGGCTGCACCCGTGGCTGCTCGTCGACAAGCAGGTGGCGCTCGCCGACATGCTGCGCGACCCCATCTACTGGCCGACGATGCGGCTCGGCCTCCTGACCGACCTCGCCTACGTCGTCGTCTTCCTGCTCGCCGCCTGGGCGCGGTTCGCGGACAAGGACGTCTCCGGCTGAGCCGTCCCGGCCAGCTCCGAGATCCGCCGGTCGAGCAGCCGCGCCTCCGCCGGTGAGCGGACGAGCTCGCGCGCGGCCCGCGTCGCGCGCAGCGCCTCGTCGCGCCGACCGGCCCGCCGCAGCAGCTCGCCGCGTACCGCGCTGAGCAGGTGCGACCCGTCCAGCTCCTTCGGCCGGCCCAGGTCGTCGAGCGCCGCCAGCCCGGCCTCCGGCCCGTCGCGCATCGCCATCGCGACCGCCCGGTTGAGCCGGACCACGGGCGAGGGGCGCACGGCCAGCAGCCGGTCGTAGAGGTGCACCACCATCGCCCAGTCGGTGTCGGCCGCCGTCGCCGCGCGTGCGTGCTGCGCGGCGAGCGCCGCCTGCAGCGCGTACCAGCCGTCGCCCTCACTCAGCGCCGAGCGCGCCAGCGCCTGCCCCTCCTCGATCGCGGCACGGTCCCACGCCGACCGGTCCTGGTCCTCGAGCAGCACCGTGTCCCAGTGCTCGTCGAACCGGGCGGCCCGGCGCGACCACTGCAGCAGGAGCAGCGCCAGCAGCCCGCGCGCCTCCGCGTCCGCGGGGTGCTCGGCGACCAGCAGGCGGGCCAGCCGGATCGCCTCGCCCGCGAGATCGTCGCGCACCACCGCGCCGTTGGACGGCGCGTAGGCCTCGGTGAACACGAGGTACACCACCGCCAGCACGCCGCCCAGCCGCTCCTCGCGCAGCCCCGGCGGCGGCACGCGGTACGGGATGCCGGCGTGGGCGATCTTCTGCTTCGCGCGCAGGATCCGCTGCGACACCGTCGCCTCGCTGACGAGGAACAGGCGGGCGATCTCGGCGGTGGTCAGCCCCATCACCGCGCGCAGCGTCAGGGCGATCCGGCCCTCCATCGGCAGTGCCGGGTGGCAGCAGGTGAACACCAGCCGCAGCCGCTCGTCGTCCTCCGCGGTCTCCGGCACCACGAGGCGCCCGGCCTCCTCGACCCGGGACTGCTCGGTGCGCCGGCGGCGCAGCACGTCGATCGCGCGGTTGCGGGCCGCGGTGACGAGCCACGCCCCGGGGTTGCGCGGCAGGCCGTCGCGCTGCCACGCGCGCAGCGCGAGGACGAACGCGTCCTGGGCGCAGTCCTCGGCCAGCGACCAGTCCCCCGTCAGCCGCACCATCGTGCCGAACACGACCGCCCACTCGTCGCGGTGCGCGCGCTCCAGGGCGGCACGCACCGCGACGAGATCGGTGGGCTCGGCCATCTACCGCTCGTCGGCCTGCAGGTCGAGCGGCCACACGGGCCGGAGCTCGATCGCCCCGAAGCGCGCCATCGGGTGGCGCGACACGTAGTCGATCGCCTCGTCGAGGTCGGCGCACTCCAGCACGTCGTAGCCGGCGATCAGCTCGGTGACCTCGGCGAACGGCCCGTCCGTCACGAGCGTGCCGCCACCGACCCTCCGCACGGTCTTCGTCTCGGCCACGGGCCGCAGCCGGTCGCCGCGGACGTTGAACCCGCGCTCGATGCCTTCGCGGACCCACTCCGCGATGTGGTCCTCCGCCGGGTCGTACGGCTCGGCGGTCGGGTCCTCGTGCACGATCGAGACGAACTGCATGTCAGGCCTCCTCGTCGAAGGGCCACGAGGCCCGGACCTCGACCCGGCCGCCCTCGGCCCCGGGATGGTGGGCGGCCAGCTCGACAGCCTGGTCGATGTCCGGCACGTCCAGCACGTCGAACCCGCCGATCCACTCGTCGGCCTCGGCGAACGGGCCGCTGGTGACGACCACGTCGCCGCCGCGCACCCGCACCACGGTCGAGTCCGCGGGCGGCCGCAGCCGCGCCCCGTAGCGGCGCACCGGCGCCACCTCGTCGAGCCACTCCTTGAGCGCGTCCCGCTCCGGCCGGGCCGGGGTGTCCTGCTCGGGCGCGTTGTTGATGACGAACATCACATGCTCCACGGCGTCCTCCTTCTGTCGCACCGTACGCAGGCACGACGAACGAGGGCATCCCGAATCCGACAACCGCCGGCGGCGGCTTCAGCGGGCGACGGCCACGAGGCGGCGCGGGAGCACCACGAGCACGGTCGCGCCGGTGATCATCGCCACCGCGAGGTAGGTGGTCCACCGCCCGCCGACGCCCGTGGCCAGGTCCACGAGCACCGCCGTGGCCATCTGCCCGACGACGACGCCGAGGGTCAGCGCGAACGTGCCGAGGTGCCGGATCGCCCACGCGGCGCAGCCGGTGATCGCCGCCCCGAGCGGACCGCCGAGGTACAGCCACCACTGCCCGGGCCCCGGCCACTGGACCGTGCCGAGGTGGCCCGTCGCCCACACGACCGCGACCAGGGCGCTGATGCCCACCGTGCCGCCGCCCGACGAGGTCAGCACGGGCAGCACCGGGTCGCCGGTGACGAGGTTGACGCGGCCGTTGCCGGCCTGCTGGCCGGCGAGGATCGCGCCGCTGACGAACATCGCGACCCCGAGGCCGACGACCTTGCCCAGGCTCGTCGTCGGCGCCGACCCGACGGCGACCACGAGGCCGGCCACGGCGACCGTCGCGGCGGCGAGACGGCGGCCGGACAGCCGCAGCGGCGCCGGCACGCCCACACCACGCGCGTCGAGGCCCAGCCCGGCCAGCGTCTGGCCGGCGACGGAGCACACCGACGCGATCGCGACGCCCACCACGGGGATGCCGAGCGCGAACATGACGACGATCGGCACGCCGCACAGGCCGACCGCGTACCACCACCACTGCGCCTCGTGCGCGAGGACGTGCGCGGTGCGGCGGGTGCGCCCCTGCAGGACGATGACGATCGCCGTCGTGAGGAACGTGCCGACGTAGCTGGTCCACGTGGCGACGAGCGCGCCCGCCCCGGCGGTCGTCAGGTCGCCGTTGAACCGCCCCTGCGCGGCGATGAGGGCGCCGCCGAGGGCCGCCACGAGGACCGCAGGGATCACCAGGGTCCGCTGCGCCTCGCTCGTCGTCACGCCTGGACACTACCGGCGCCGACGACCCGGGCCTCAGCGGGTGCTGCGGACCTCCTCGACGAACCTGGCGGACCGCTCGCGCAGCTCGGCGATGCGGCGCTCGACGATGAGCTCGCGCATCGCCTCGGCGTCGTCGCCCACCTCGGAGCGCGTCGGCGGGCGGCGCACGTTCTGGCTGCAGCGGAAGTCGGTGCAGATGAGCGTGCCGATGGTGTTGCCGGCCTTGCCCGAGGCGCCGCCTCGTCGGGCGACGTAGAGCGTGACGTCGTCGGTCACGACGATGTCCGCGCACCACTGGCACACGGCCTTCTTCCGCCGGCCGCCCTTGTCGGTGGCGCGCAGCAGGACGCCCACGGGCTCGTCGTCCAGCTCGACCACGACGTAGGCCGCCAGCGGGGCCTTGCGGTCGCGCCAGCCGAGGTAGTCGAGGCGGTCCCACGCCACGGCGTCGAGGTCCGGCAGTGTCGCATCGGCGGCCTCGCGCCTGGAGGCGTTGACGAAGGAGGCGCGGATCTGCTTCTCGGTGAGCGGGCGCATGGCTGTCTCTCGGAGGCGGCGTCGGGGGCCCGGCGATGCTACGTGTCGACCGTCGCGGCGTGCCTGCGATTTCCCGGGGCACCCGTCACGGTGACGGGCAGCTGAGGCCGGCGGCCTTGTACACGGCGTAGCGGCGACCCTCGGGGTCGAACGTGAACCCGAGGTAGTTCTTGTAGAACGTGAAGTGCGCCGTGAAGCCGGAGTACACGTTCATCAACCGGTCGCCGGCGGTGTCGTACTCCGCGTAGGTGCCGAGCGCGGCGGCACGGACGTCCACGCCGGCCGCCGTCGCCAGGGCGAAGGCGTAGCAGGCCTGGTTGGCCACGCAGAACGCCCACTTGAGGTACTTGAACTTCACGGAGATCGACGTCCGGGAGGGGAAGGCACCGAGCTTCGGCGCCAGGATCTGCTCGAGGAAGTCCACGTCCTCGGCGGTCACCGCCGGCATGTCCAGCACCGTGTCGTCCCCGACGCCGGAGCTCTTGTACGCCTTGGAGCCCTCCATCGCCCACAGCGTGTGGTGGATCACCCGCGGGAACGCGCAGCCCCACAGCCACGCGAAGCCGTCGGAGGCGAAGGCGTCCTTGAACTGCTTGAGCGCCGCCGCGTCCATCGTGGGCGCGATGAAGTCGAGCCGAGGCCGGGCGTCCTTGTCGTCGGGATCGCGCAACGTGCCGTTCACCGGCACCGTCACGACGATCGGTGTACCGCCCGGCACCGGCACGGTGATCTCGATCTGCCGGTCGTCGGTGCTGTTCACCAGGATCGGGCCGCCCATCCAGCCGTGGCTGAAGATGCTGAGCTCCACCAGCGACCCCGGGTCGGTGGCGCCGATGTCGCGGACCTTCGCGTAGACGTCGGTGATGGACATGACGGTGTACTGCCCCGGCTTGAACCGGGTGTGGCCGCCGGCCGTGGTGTAGCTCGTGCGGTCCACCGCCGTGAACGGCGTCGTCGTCGTGACGCTCTCGGTGCGCTTGCCGCCGGGGAACGTGATCTCCCGCACCTCCACCTGGCCGGCGCGGACGTCCATGGTGATGAACCGCAGGTCGTCGTGCTTGGTGTTCTTGCGGTCCAGGAGCTTGCGACGGTTGTCGGCCAGCGACCGGAAGTCGACTCCGCTGAACTCGTAGTCGACCCCGGCCACCAGCAGGATCTGCTTCACGGGGACTCACCTCCGCCGCGGCGTCAGTTGGCCGGCTGCCAGTCCTCGCCGACCTTCTGCCACTCCGGCAGCGCGTCGTCGGGCCGCAGCTTGACCAGGGTGGTCGGCAGCCGCACCAGCCACGGGTCGCCCTGCGCGACCTCGTCGCCGGGGGCGCCCTGCGCCTCCTGGATCTCCTTGACGATCGGGACGTACATGGAGCTGCTGATGTCCGGCGGCGGCCCGCCGTTCCAGATCTCGCCGGTCTCCAGGTAGTGGACCACCGCGGCCTCGAAGCCGGGGCGGACGGGGAAGACGACCCGCCCGGCACCCGCCCGCAGGAAGTCCGCGAAGTCGGGGTCCACGTCGTCGAGCAGCATCCGGTGCTGCCACGCCGGCTTCCAGCCCCAGAAGTACGGGTAGAAGAAGTAGACGAGGTGCTCCCACTCGAAGGCCTGCTCGAAGAAGCGCACGTACGGCATCTGCGCGTCGGCGCGGGCGAGGTTCGGCTGCGGGTAGCCCTGCGACGAGACCTCGAGCGCGCCGAAGGCGTCGAACTGCTGCGCGGTCAGCAGCGTCAGGCACTGCTTGCGCAGCTCGGTCGTCGTGATGCGCTGGTTCCACATCGGGTTGCGCCCGCTGATGACGACGCCGGTGGCGGCGGCGGCCTCGGCCAGCTTGTTCTCGTAGTCCTGCAGCTTCGCCTGGTAGCCCTGCGTGATCGCGTCGTGCGCCTTGAGCTGCCACGCCTTGAAGGCGCGCGTCGTCCGCTCGCAGAACACCTCGACGGTCGCGGCGAAGTCACGCACCTGGAAGGTGATCGACGAGAAGCCGACCGACCCGACCTCGCCGCTCATGTCGACGTAGCCGACCGAGCCGAGCATGTCGTTGTAGTTGCTGCCGATGACCAGCGCCCAGTACGCCTTGTCGTAGGCCTCCCACGCGCACTGGATCAGCGCGTACTTGGCCTGGTAGCCGTCGTCGATCGCCAGCTCCTCGGACTTCGACGACTCGTGCGGGTCCTCCGGCATGACGCCGTCGAACGACTTGGTCACGGTCTTGTAGGGCGGCGGCGGCGCCTCGAGGCCCGTGACGTCGTACTTGGCGCCCCAGAGCGCGTAGTTCGACTCGGTGATCTGGTCGGCGCTCAAGGTGAACGGCGCCGGCTTGACGAGCTGCTGGCCCTCCTCCGTGGTGACCTGCTGGGCGACGATGAACGCCGTCCCCGGCTCGGGCACCGTGACGTCGAAGAGCATCCGCTTGCCGTAGTTGTAGACCTGCGCCTGCAGCACCTTGTCGACCCACTGGTAGACGCCGCTGATGTTGCCCGCGCCGGCCGTGTTGTCGAAGCCGTGGCTGTAGGTCTCCTCGAACTCCGTCAGCGTCGTCGTGGTGCGCCGTTCCAGGACGCGCTCGACGACCTTGCTGACCGAGCGGGCGACGACGTCCTTGCTGAACTCGGCCGACTGCTTCGTCGACTCCTCGCTCGAGCTGTTCGTCGCGAAGTCCGCGTTGGCCTTGACCTCGACGAACGGGCCGTACTTCGCGTCGACCGAGACGCCCGCCTTGAACTGCGTGTCGTCCTTGATGGTGCTGCTGGTCTCGCGCGCCAGCGAGAAGCGGTCGGTCGACTGCGTGTCCCGCTCGTCCTCCTTCGTCGTCTCCGTCTCGGTGAGGACGCTGGTCTCGGTGCGCTCGAGGTGGCGCGTGCGGCGCTCCAGGTGCTCCGACTTCAGCACGTTCTCCACGTGGGCGAGCTCGCCGCCCTCGTAGCGCAGCACGTGCTGCTTGACCATGAGCAGGTCGCCGACCCCGACGGGACGGATGCTGCCGTGGCCCGACGGCATGCCCGTCGCGGGGCTGCCGACGTAGTCGCCCGCCTGGCCGGCCGGCGCGAACACGCTGCCGACCTGCGCGATGATCGCGGCGTTCAGCGCCTTGGCCGCCTCGACGGGCAGCAGCGCCTCGGTCTTGGCGTCGTTCAGCGCGAGCATCACCTCGGGCAGCGCGGTGGTCGCCGGGTCGATGCCGAGGGTCCCGAGGGTCGCCCGCACGCCGTCCGGCAGCTGGGCGATCCGGTCGGCGGCCAGCCGCCACGGCGTGCCCACCTGGGTGGCGCCGCGCACGGTGCCCGCCGGTGGTTCGCCGAGCTGGCGCTCGAGGTCGGCCACCCGGCCGGCCAGGCTGTCGACGGCCGGCGTCAAGGTGACGCCCTCGGCCGGCGCCGTGTGGAAGTCGCCCGCGCGCACCGCACCCAGGGCCGCGATCGCGGCGTCGATCTGGGCGGCCAGCTGCTCGCCCGGCGGGGTCGGGGCGGGCGGTGGCGGCGCGGCGGGTCCCTGCGCACCGGGCGCCTGCACGAGCCGACGGTCGGGCAGGTCCGCGCCCTTGGCGTCGGTGGCGAACTCCGGCATCTGCAGCGGGCGCAGGGCCACCGGGTCGGCCCCGCCGGCGGCCCTCCGGACGGCGTCGTAGCCCTGGGCGACCGCGGCCAGTCCGCGCGCGTCGGTCTGCGCCGAGTCGGACACCAGCTTCGTGGCCACCAGCGTGTCGGCCAGGTGCAGCTCGTCGGCCTGGAAGCCGGCACCGCCGACGAGCTTGGCCAACGTGCCGCTCTCGAACGTCCCGACGAGCGCGCGCACGTCGGCCAGCGGCCGCGGCCCCTGCGCGAGGGCGGCGTGCACCGCGACGGCCATCGCGCCGTGGGCGAGGTCCTCGACCTTCGCCACCGGCGGCCCGCCCCGCAGCAGCTCCACGGCCTGCCTACGCGCGACGGCCTTCGTGGCGCCGACGTCGATCTTGTCCGGCGCGAGCACCTGGACGTCGCCCGGCGCGGGCAGGTCGGCCGGCCGGAGCATGAGGAATCGGAACAGCTCGTCCATCGGAGCCACCTCCAGGAACGGCGCGATGCGGCCGGCTGCGCCGGCGCATCTGGGTTGCCGTGGAGGAGCCCGGCGCCGGTGGTCAGATACGCCCGCCGCGGGCTCGCCGATCCGCTGGCTCACCCGGTGCGCTGACCAGTGACGACGTCGGCGGACTTCACCCGGCCCGGCACCAGCCGGACCGCTCACCCCCGACCAGGGGCGTGCGTCGAGGGCGCGTCGCGCAGGTCACCACACGGCGCGGAGGAACTCGTCGACGACGGCCGCCGCCTCGGCCGGCCGTTCCAGGAGCAGAAAGTGGCCGGCCTCCGCGATGAGTCGCAGCGTGGCGCCCGGGACGGCCGCGGCGATCTCCTCCCCCGCGGCCACGGGAATCAGGCGGTCCTCGGCCCCGTGGACAACGAACGTCGGGCAGGCGACGCCGGCGAGGATGTCGAGCGAGTCGGAGCGGCCCATCGTCGCGGTCTGCTGCCGGAGGAATCGGTCCGGTCCCACCGTTGCGGCCATGCTCCGCCAGGCCTGGAGGAGCCCGGGGTCCGACTCGTTCCGCTCGGCGACCACGCCGCGGAAGGCGGCATCGACGAGCTCGTCGAAGTGGCCCTGCTCCACGAGCTGGGACTGCTTGCGGCGGGCTGCGAGCTGCTCGTTGGAATCCGCCCGGGCGGACGTGCTGACCAGCGCGAGCCCGGCCACCCGCCCGGGCGCCTGCCGGGCGACCTCGAGCGCGACGTAGCCGCCCATGCTCGTGCCGAGCAACGCGAACCGAGCCGGCGCGTCCCGCAGGATGCGCTCCGCCATCCCCGCGACCGTGTCGTCATGAAGCGTGTCGGCCACGGTGACCGCGCCGTGCGACCACGCCGTGTCCAGGACCGACGCGTACACCCGCGCAGAGCACAGCAGGGGCGGGACGAGAACCGTTTCCACACGAACAACCTCGCACGGGCCACCCACATCAGCTCCCGGCCGGCCATTCATCTCCAATTGCGCGAGACAAGTCACGCGGCCGCTGGCACCCGGGACGATCCGCGATGTCGCGCTCACCCCTTGGCGGGGATCCCCGCCTCGGCGAATCGCTCCAGGGCGGCGAGGTGCTCGGCCGGGGTTGTCAGGCCGCTGTCGGTGGCGACGAGCGACGCGTGCGTCGCGCCCACCGCGCGCCAGCCGTCGAGCAGCGCGCGCCACTCGTCGGCGTCCCCGCGGCCGTAGGGGATGCGGGCCTCGAGGCCGAACGACGAGCGGTCGCGGCCGTTCTCCGCGAGCGCCTCGTCGAGCACAGCCAGGGCCGGCGCGGCCGCGGCCGGCGTGAGGAACAGCGGCATCCAGCCGTCGCCCACGCGGGCGGCGCGGCGGATGGCCACCGGGGCGTGGCCGCCGAACCACAAGGGGATCGGTCGCTGCACCGGCGGCGGGCAGATGCCGGCGTCCGGGATCGAGTGCCACGTGCCCTCGAACGCGACCGACGGACCCGTCCACAGCGCGCGCAGCACCTCGATCTGCTCGTCGAGCCGCCGGCCCCGCGTGGCGAAGTCCTCCCCCAGCGACTGGTACTCGATGTGGTTCCAGCCGACGCCGAGACCCAGCCGCAGCCGCCCGCCGCTCAGCTGGTCCAGCCCGGCGGCCTGCTTGGCGACGAGCACCGTCTGCCGCTGCGGCAGCAGCAGCACGCAGGTGGCGAACTCCAGGCCCGAGGTGGCGCCGGCCATGAAGGAGAACAGGACGAACGGCTCGACGAACGGCGTCGCGTTCGTCACCCACTCGGTCCAGCCGCCCGGCCGGTCCGGGTTGGGCCCGATGACGTGGTCGTCGGCCCCGACGTGCGCGTAGCCCAGGGCCTCGGCCGCCCGTGCATAGTCGCGGATCGCGGCGGGGTCGGCCGGGAACTCGGTGTGGGGGTAGATGGCTCCGATGCGCACGTCCGCATCCTGGCAGCGGACGGCCGTCCCGCCGAACGTCAGGGCTTCGGGTACAGGACCTTGAACCGCTCGCACACCACCGGCGACTCCTCGGAGAAGACGAACCCGTCGGGCACGGTCCGGCGGAAGTAGCGCTCGTGATCGGCACGCCACGTCGCCAGCGTTCGGTCACCCTCGCCCTCGAGCCGCGCGTGCTCGGCGGTGACGGCCGCGAACGGCACGATGTCGACCCTCGTCGTGCGGAGCAGCGCGCGCGGAGCGCCCGCGCCGTCCAGGACGATCGACAGGTCCCCGACCCGCGGGATGGGCTCGCCGGCCGCCTCGTAGCTGCGCGCGAGGTCCGCGGTGGCGGTCTTCGCACCCGAGAGCACGAGCGCGAGCAGCTCGTCGGCCAGCTCGGGGCTGTCGCCGAAGGCCCACGCCGGCGGCGGCACCGTCGCGGCCGGGGTCTCACCCAGCACACCGCCGAGGGTGGACAGCCGTGCACGCCCCCGGACCAGCTGCCAGAAGTCGTCGATCGCCTTGGCGGCCTCGTCGTCGGTCACGGCGCCCATCCTGCCCGGCGGTGTCCGCCTGGTGTGCGCCCAGCGGGCGGCCGCTCGCGAGGAGGACCGCCTCCGGCGCGCCGTATCGTCGTGCCGTGCCCGGCCACGACCTGTCCGACGAGCCCGACGCGACCCGCGCGTCCGACCGGCCCGCCGCGCCCCCGGCGACGGCTCCGGCCGTCGCGCCCTTCCGGCGCGCCGTGCTGATCGTCGCGCTCCTGAACCTCGCCTACTTCGTCGTCGAGTTCGTCGTCGCGCTGCTCATCGGCTCGGTGTCGCTCTTCGCCGACGGCGTCGACTTCCTCGAGGACGCCGCGATCAACCTGCTCGTGTTCGTCGCCGCCGCCTGGGCGCCGCGCGCCCGCGCGCTCGTCGGCCGCGGGCTGGCCCTGGTCATCCTCGTGCCGGCGGTCGCGGCCCTCGTCGCAGCCGTGGTGAAGATCCTCGACCCGGTGCCGCCGGACTTCGCGCCCCTGTCGGTCACGGCCGTCGGGGCGCTGGTGGTCAACATCGTGTGCGCGCTGATCCTCGTGCGGCACCGGAACCATCCCGGCAGCCTGGCCCGCGGTGCCTGGCTCGCGGCGCGCAACGACTCCTTCGCCAACCTCGGCATCCTCGCCGCAGGCCTGCTCTCGATCCCGCTGCGCTCGGGTTGGCCGGACATCGTCGTCGGCATCGCCATCGGCCTCCTCAACGCCGGAGCGGCGCGCGAGGTGTGGCAGGAGGCCTCGGAGGAGCACCTCGGCGTGCTCGACGCCGAGGCCTGACGCCTCGACGCGCGGGGCCTGCCCTCAGCACCTACCTTGGCGACGTCCAGCAAGTACCTCTCCAAGGAGATGCGTGAGATGAACCTCCGTGCACACCGCTGGTCCCGCCGCTCCACCATCGTGGCGGCCATCGTCGCGGCCACCGTGGTCGGCGGGGGCGTCGCCTACGCCGCGACCGCCCAGCCGGCCATCCACACATGGACGCCGAAGAGCGCCGACCAGGTGACGAACCTGGACGTGCTTCGCCAGCAGATCCGCAACTACTACGGCGACCCGCTGGGGACCGGCACGTTCGCCGCCAACGGCAACTACGCCAAGGAGGCCACGAAGGTCGCGCACGAGGGAGCGCGCTGGCTCAAGGCCAAGGAGCCGACCGGCCACCAGAAGAAGGCGATCGTCCTCGACGTCGACGACACCACGCTCACCACCTGGAACTACGAGCTCGTGAGCAACTGGGCGTACAACCCGACGACGAACGCGACCTACGTCAACGGCCAGCTGTTCCCCGCGACCCCCGGCATGGTCGACATGGTCACCCAGGCCGCGCACGAGGGCTACGCGATCTTCTGGATCACCGGCAGGCCGGTGACGCAGGCGGCCGCGACGCTCGGCAACCTCGGCGCGGACGGGATCGGCGTCGACGCCGGCTACCCCGCCCCGACGACGCTGCCCGACGGCAGCAGCGGCCTGTTCACCAAGCCGGCCGTCGCCAACTACCCCGACTACCTCAAGGCCGCGTGCGCCAACGACCCGAACGGCGCGTGCACGACGATCCACTACAAGTCGGCCACCCGGGCGTACATCGAGTCGCTGGGGTACGACATCGTCGCCAGCTTCGGCGACCAGTACAGCGACCTGACCGGCGGGTTCGCGGACCGCACCTTCAAGATGCCGAACCCGAACTACTACCTGCCGTAAGGCGAACGACGAGGCCCGCCCCGGCGCGGTGGCGACGGGGCGGGCCTCGCCTCGTATGCGCCTCGCACGCTCGTCCAGGCAGCCCGACGACCGGTCGCCGTCCTCGGCGGCACGGCCGAAGATGGGCGCGACCGTTGCCGCGCCACGACCCGAGGTGGGGACATGATCGCCAGCGCCGACCGCATCACCGAGTTCCGCCGGCTGCACGAGTCCGGGTGCTTCGTCATGCCGAACCCCTGGGACGTCGGCAGCGCGCGGGCGCTCGCGGGCATGGGTTTCAAGGCCCTCGCGACGACGAGCGCGGGCTTCGCCTGGAGCATCGGCCAGCCCGACAACACGGTGGACCTCGAGACCACCCTCGAGCACCTGCGCGTCATGGCCGCCGCGGTCGACGTGCCCCTCAACGCCGACTTCCAGGGCGGCTACGCCACGGCGTCCGACGAGGTCGCCGTGCACGTCGGCTGGGCCGTGCGCACCGGGGTCGCCGGGCTGTCGATCGAGGACTACTCCGGCGACCCCGCCGAGCCGCTGCTCGGGCTGGACCTGGCCGTCGACCGCGTGCGGGCCGCCCGGGCCGCGATCGACGAGAGCGGCACCGGAGTCGTGCTGACCGCCCGCTCGGAGGGGTTCGTCTGGGGCCTCCCGGACCTGGACGAGACCGTGCGTCGCCTCGCCGCCTACGCGCAGGCCGGGGCCGACTGCCTGTACGCACCCTTCCTCACGTCGATCGACCAGGCGGCCGAGATCGTCGCCGCGGTGGCCCCCAAGCCCGTGAACCTGCTGATCAACAGCCCCTTCGCCACCGTGGCCCAGGCCGCGGCCGTCGGCGTGCGGCGGATCAGCGTCGGCGGCCAGCTCGCCAAGACCGCCTGGCGCGGCTTCCTCGCCGCGGCGCACGAGATCGCCGACGACGGCACGTTCTCCCAGCTCGCCGGCCTGCCGGACCTCAACGCCCTGCTCGAGCCTCGCTGAGCGCGGGCCGGCGAGGCCTCAGCGAGCGGCCGCTGAGGTACCAGGCGATCTCCACCAGGACGATGCCGGCCGCGGCGCACACCGCGGCGACCACCAGGTGGTGGCCGTTGCCGGGATCGAGCAGGAACAGCCGCTGGGTGAGCGGCAGGACGAACATCAGCGCCGACGCCGCCGCCATGACGACGACGAGCGCGACCTTCCACGGCGCGAACGGCCGCGCGACGAGCGCCAGCACCCACAGCGCGATCGCGGTCAGCGTGATCAGCGCCGCCGTGCTGGCCTGCGTCCGGGCGACCTGGTCGGCCCCCGCCCCCGGGTACGTCAGCACGTAGGAGACCAGGCACGCCACCGCGACGATGACGCCGGCGGGGATCGCGGTGCGCATGACGCGGGCGACGAACCCCGGCCGGGCGCGTTCGTTGTTCGGCGCCAGCGACAGGACGAAGGCCGGCACGCCGATGGTGAACCACCCGGTGATGGTCACGTGCCGCGGGTAGAACGGGTACGGCAGCGCGTCGAACCCGATGAGCCCGGGGATGCCGACCATGAGGGCCAGCAGCACCGAGTAGACGGTCTTGGTGAGGAACAGCGTCGAGACGCGCTCGATGTTGCCGATCACCCGCCGCCCCTCGGCGACGACGTAGGGCAGCGTGGCGAACTTGTTGTCGAGCAGCACGATCTGCGCCACGGCACGGGTCGCGGGGCTGCCCGCGCCCATGGCCACGCCGATGTCGGCGTCCTTGAGGGCCAGCACGTCGTTGACGCCGTCGCCCGTCATCGCCACGGTGTGGCCCGCCGACTGCAGGGCCCCGACCATCGCGCGCTTCTGGTCCGGCGTCACGCGGCCGAAGATCGTGGAGCGCTCGAGCTCGCCGGCGAGGGCCGCCTGCTCGTCGGGCAGCGTGCGCGCGTCGACCGGCTCGGCCGCCCCGGGCAGCCCGAGCGACGCGGCGACCGCGCCCACGGAGGTGGCGCTGTCGCCGCTGATCACCTTGACCGCGACGCGCTGCGCGGCGAAGTAGTCGAGCGTGTCGCGGGCGTCCGGCCGCACCTTCTGGTCGAGCACGACCAGCGCGACGGGGTCAACCGCGCCGGGGGCGTCCGGCCCGTCCAGCGGCCGCTCGGCGCGGCCGAGGAGCAGCACCCGCAGCCCGCGGGCGGCCAGCGCCTCGGCCTCGCCGCGCCGCTCGTCGTCCGCGGGCAGCAGCACGTCCGGCGCGCCGAGCACCCAGCGCCCCTGCCCGTCGAACTCGGCGCCGCTCCACTTGCGCGCCGAGGAGAACGCCGCCGTCGACGTGACCGGCCAGCCCGGGTCGTCCGGGAAGGCCTCCGCGATCGCCTGGAGGCTGGCGTTCGGCCGGGGGTCGGCCGCGGCCAGCGCCGCCAGCGCCGTCCCGGGCAGGCCGGCCGCGACCCCGCCGAGCGGGCGCACCTCCCCCAGCCGCATCGCGTTCTCGGTGAGCGTGCCGGTCTTGTCGGCGCAGACGACGTCGACCCGGGCCAGGCCCTCGATCGCGGGCAGCTCGTTGACCAGGCACTGCCGCCGGCCGAGGCGGACCACGCCGACGGCGAACGCGATCGACGTCATGAGCACCAGACCCTCGGGCACCATCGGGACCAGGGCGGCCACCATCCCGCGCAGCGCCTCGGACAGCGGCTGGGACCCCGAGAGCTGGTTGTAGATCGACAGCACCCCGGCCGGCACCAGCAGCCACGTGATGAGGGTGAGGATCCGGTTGATGCCGTTGCGCAGGTCGGACTTCACGAGCGTGAAGCGGCTCGCCTCGTCGGCCAGCCGGGCGGCGTACGCCTCGCGGCCCACCTTCGTCGCGCGGTAGGCACCGTTCCCGGCGACGACGAAGCTGCCGGACATCACCGGGTCGCCCGGCTGCTTGTGCAGCGCGTCCGCCTCGCCGGTGAGCAGCGACTCGTCGACCTCGAGCCCCTGGGCGTCGACGACCTCGCCGTCGACGATGAGCTGGTCGCCGGCGCCGACCTCGATGACGTCGTCGGCCACCACCTCGCCGGGCGTCAGCTCGACGACGGCGCCGTCGCGGCGCACCCGGGGCCGGGCCTGCCCGACGATCGTCAGCCGGTCCAGGGTCCGCTTCGCCCGCAGCTCCTGGATCATCCCGACCACGGAGTTGGCGACGATCATCCCGCCGAACAGGCCGTCCAAGAAGTAGCCCGTCGACATGACGATCGCGAAGAGCACGGCCAGGATCGCGTTGATCCGCGTGAAGACGTTGGCCCGGACGATCTCCCAGACGCTGCGGCTCGCGCGCACCGGCATGTCGTTCACGCGGCCGGCGGCCACCCGCTCCGCGACCTGCGCGGAGGTCAGCCCGCGCGCCGCCACGACCTCGTCCGTCACCATCGCGCCGTCGTCCTCCCCCGGTGGGTGCTAGGTGCCCCCCAGCGTACGGAGCGGTCGCCGCGGGCCGTCGGGAATCCCGTGCCTCCCGGGTGCCGGTTCCGCACCGTTCTCCCGAGCCGCGCCGTTCTCCCGGGCCGCGCCGGGCGCCTTCGAGTCGAGCGTCCACCGGATCGTCGCGGTGATCGCCGTCCCGCCCACACGGCGGAGCGGGTCGAAGGCGGCCGGGGCTCGGACGCCGAGCTCGCGCCGCGCCCACACCGGCAGCAGCGCGAGCGCGCCGGACGCGACCAGCGCATATCCGGGGCGGGCCACCCAGGGCACGGGCGGCGTGTGGAGCAGGAACGTCGCGACGCCCCGCGCGGCGTCGGTGCTGGCCAGCTCGCCGCGGAAGCCGGCCAGCTGCGCCCGCAGGCCTGCCACCGTCACCGGCGGGTCCTCGACGCCGAGGGCGCGGGCCACCACGGCGGTCTGCGCCACGTACTCGTCGCAGCCGGCGTCGTCCAGCGGGTGGCGGCCGAAGCGCTGGTGCGCGAGGAGGAAGCTCTCCGTCTCGCCGAGGTGCACCCAGGACAGCAGGTGAGGGTCGGACGCGGTGTAGCCGGCGCCGTCGGGCATGGTGCCGTACACCCGCTTGTGCACGGCCTTGACGATGGCCACCGCCCGCTCGCTGGCCTCGGTCGTCCCGAACGTGGTGGCCGCGATGAACTCGGCGGTGTTCCGCAGCCGCCCCCACGGATCCATCCGGTAGGCGGAGTGCTCCGCGACCGCGGTCATCACCCGGGGGTGCAACGACTGCAGCAGCAGGGCACGCACGCCGCCGACGAACATCGAGGCATCCGCGTGGACCCGGCCGATCGGGCTGTCCGGGTCGAACCAGCGGGGACCTGGCGCGAGGTGGATGCGGGCCCTGGCCTCGTCGGGGTCCGGGCCGGCGACGCGGCGCAGCAGGGCGTCGGCGAGGGCGAGGCGCACGCGCGGGACGGGACTCACCCCCTGATCGTCACACGCGCCACGCCGGGTGCCGTCGCCCGCTCCATGAGAGAAATGTCGGTGACGATGTCGGATCGGCGTGAGGCCGTTCGTTGCACGGGTGAGAGGCGGCCACCGGGGCCGCCCGAGCGAGGAGTCGAGATGGCGCGCTACCTGATCTCCTTCGACCGCGGGTGGATGCAGTTCCCGCAGGAGGACCTGGCGGCCGTGGCCGCCGCTGCCCACGCGGTGGTCCAGGAGGCCGGAGAGGCCGGGGTGCTCGTGTTCACCGGCGGCATCGCGGACGACGAGCCGACGACGCTGGTCGGTGTCGACGGCACGGTCACCGACGGGCCCTACCCGGAGACGAAGGAGATGGTCGGCGGCTTCATCGTCGTCGACGTGCCCACGCGGGCGGACGCCGTGGCGTGGGCGGCCAAGACCGCGGTCGCCTGCCGGTGCGCGCAGGAGGTCCGCGAGTTCCTGCCCGACCCCATCGTCGACGCGCTGCTGGCGCGCTGACCGACGACCTCGCTCAACGACGAAGGAGGACCAGAGATGCCCAGGTACCTGATGTCCGTGTACGGACCGGCCGTGCGCAACCAGTTCGGCGACTACCCCGACAAGGAGTCGATGCTCCAGGCGTTCAAGGACACCGGAGCCTTCAACGACAAGCTCGTCGCCGACGGCTACTTCGTCTTCGCCGACGGGCTGGAGCAGGTCAGCACCGCGACCGTCGTCGACGGCCGGGGGGCCGAGCCCGTGCTCACCGACGGGCCCTACCTGGAGGCCAAGGAGCACCTCGGCGGCTTCTGGGTGATCGACGCGCCGGACCTCGACGTGGCGCTGCGGCTCGCCGCCGAGGGCTCGAAGGCCTGCCGCGGGAAGGTCGAGGTCCGGCCCTTCCAGACCGAGGAGTCCTTCAAGGCGCTGCTCGAGTCGTGACGGAGCTCGTCGACGAGGCGATCACCCGGGCCCACCGATCGGAGTGGGCCCGGGTGGTCGCCTCCCTGGCCAGGCGCTTCGGCGACCTCGACGTCGCCGAGGAGGCGGCCGCGGAGGCGTTCGCCACCGCGGTCGAGCGCTGGCCGCGCGACGGCGTCCCGCCCAACCCCGGCGCCTGGCTGACGACGACCGGGGCCCGCAAGGCGATCGACCGCCTCCGCCGCGAGTCGCACCGCGACGAGAAGCACCAGGAGGCCGCGTTGCTGTACGACGAACCTCCCGAACCGCTCGGAGCCGTCGACGACGACCGCCTGCGGCTGGTGTTCACGTGCTGCCACCCCGCGCTCTCGTCGGACGCCCGGGTGGCGCTGACCCTGCGGATGGTGGGCGGGCTGACCGTCCCGGAGATCGCCCGTGCCTTCCTGGTGCAGGAGGTGGCGATGGGCCAGCGCATCACCCGCGCCAAGGCCAAGATCAAGGCCGCGCACATCCCCTACCGGGTCCCCCTCACCGAGGACCTGCCGGGCCGGCTCGACGCGGTGCTGACCGTGCTGTTCCTCGTGTTCAACGAGGGGTACCTCGCCACCGGTGCGGGGACCGACCCGGTCCGCGCCGACCTCACCGCCGAGGCGATCCGCCTGGCCCGCCTGGTGCACGAGCTCATGCCCGACGACGGCGAGGTCACCGGGCTGCTCGCCCTCATGCTCCTGACGGAGGCCCGCCGCGCCGCCCGCGTCTCGGCGACGGGCGAGCTGATCACGCTCGACGAGCAGGACCGCGGCGCCTGGGACCGCGCCCTGATCGAGGAGGGTCACGCCCTGGTCCGGTCCCGGCTGGCCGCCGTGGCCGCGGGCGGCCCGCCGCCCGGCCGCTACCAGCTCCTCGCCGCGGTCAACGCCGTCCACACCGACGGCCGCGACGCGCGGGACACGGACTGGTCGCAGGTCGTGGCCCTCTACGACCGGCTGGTCCGCCTGGACCCCTCCCCCGTGGTCGCCCTCAACCGCGCGGTCGCCGTCGCGGAGGTCGACGGGCCCGACGTCGCGCTCGCCCTGATCGACCGCCTGCCGCTGGACGGCTACCACGCCTTCCACGCCGCCCGCGCCGACCTGCTGCGCCGCCTGGGCCGCAGCGGGGAGGCGCGGCTCGCCTACGACCGGGCCGTCGCCCTGGCCGGCAACACGGCCGAGGCGGCCTACCTCAGCCGCCGCCGCGGCCAGCTCAGGTCGGCGGGCGGCACGTAGCGGCGGCACGGCGCGCGCCATCGGCCTCGACGATGCGGCGGAAGAGGCGTTCGTAGTCGTCGACCATGCGGTCGGAGGAGAAGCGGGCGAGCGCGTCGGCGCGGCACGCGGCCCGGTCCAGGTCGGCCGCGGCCGCGACAGCGGTGACGGCGGCGGTCGAGCTGTCGACCAGGAAGCCCGAGACGCCGGGGCGGACGATCTCCGGCATCGAGCCACGGGGAAAGGCCACGACCGGTGTGCCGGTGGCCATCGCCTCCACCACCGACAGCCCGAAGGGCTCGTCGAACGCGATGAGGTGAAGGAGCGCCCGCGCGCCGCCCAGGAGCCTGTCGCGCTCGTCGGGTCCGACGGGCCCGACGTAGGCGACGGACCCGCCGTCGAGGTGCGGCTCGACCTCGCGTCGGTAGTACTCGGCGTCCTGGATCACGCCCGCGATGACCAGCGGGAGGCCCGCGCGTCGCGCGACCTCGATCGCCCACGCGGTGCCCTTGTCGGGGTGGATGCGGCCCAGGAACAGCAGGTAGCCGCCGTCGCCGGAGCCGAGGTGGAACGCGGTGGTGTCGATGCCGTGGTGGATCGTCGCGGCGTACGTGAGGTCGGCACGGCGGTCGGCCTCGCTGATCGCGACGTAGTGCGCGACGTCGTCGTAGGCGCGGTAGACGGGCACGATGCGTTCCGACGAGAACCCGTGGATCGTGGTGACCACGGGCGTGGACGTCAGCCGACAGAACACGAGCGGCAGGAAGTCGAACTGGTTGCTGATGACGTCGAACTCGTCGGCACGCTCGAACACCGCGGCGATGTGCAGGGCCTCGGAGACCTTGGCGTCGACCGAGGGGTCCTCCTCGTAGCCCGCGGGGGCCTCGGCGTGGAGCCGGCCGGACGTGACGGAGTCGGCGGTGGCGAAGAGGGTGACGTCGTGACCCCGGGCGACGAGCCCCTCCGCGATCGTGGCGGCGACCTGCTCCCACGGCCCGTAGGACCGCGGCGGGACGCGGTGGGCGATCGAGGCGAGCACGGCGACTCTGACGGTGGCCTCCCCGGGTTGCGCTCGAGCGTACCCCGGGCCGAGGACACATCTGCGGTACGGTGGACGGGCATCATCACACAGGGCCGGACGCCCCTTTTCCCGGCACTGGCCCCGCCGTCGCGGCGGGACACCCAGGGACGCGGCCTTCTCCCCCTCTCCGTGCAGGGCAGCATCTTCGCTGCGGCAGGCAATGCGGAAGAGGTCCCTCATGGGCGTCCGACTCGGCTTCGTGTCCACCTACCCGCCCACGCAGTGCGGCATCGCGACCTTCAGCGAGGCGCTGATCTCGCACCTGGCGGCGGCCGGGGCCGATGTCGGCCTTGTGCGGCTCGTGGACGAGCCGCAGCCCCAGGCGGGGCCCGTGGTGCACCAATGGGTGACCGCAGCGCCCGGGGGCGCCACGGCGGCGGCGCGCGTGCTGGACGGCTACGACGTCGCCGTGGTGCAGCACGAGTACGGCATCTACGGCGGCCCGGACGGCCAGGACGTGCTCGACCTCGTCGCCCAGCTGCACGTCCCGGTCGTCGTGGTGCTCCACACCGTCCTGGTGCGCCCCACGGCCAACCAGTACCGGGTGCTCGCCGAGCTCGTCGACCGCGCGGCGGCGCTGGTCACCATGACGGCCACCGCCCGCGAGCGCCTCATCGCGGGCTGGGACGTCGACCCGGCGCGCGTGTCCGTCATCGCCCACGGCGCCGAGGACAACCGCTCCGCCGTCACCCCGTTGCCGAACGAGGCGACCAGGCGGCGCCGGGTGCTGACATGGGGCCTGCTGTCGGAGGGCAAGGGCATCGAGTGGGCGCTGCTCGGCCTCGCCGAGCTCCGGCGCCGGATGCCGCTGCCGGACTATCGCGTGGTCGGCCAGACGCACCCGCGCGTCCTGGAGCGCGACGGCGAGGCGTACCGAGACCGCCTCGTCGGGATGACCGGCAGCCTGCGGCTGGGCGACCGGGTGCGCTTCGACAGCCGCTACCTGTCGAGCCCCGACCTGCGCGAGGTGGTCCGGCGCGCGGACCTGATCCTGCTGCCCTACGACTCGCCCCAGCAGGTGACGTCCGGCGTGCTGACGGAGGCCGTCGCGGCCGGCAAGCCCGTGGTGTCGACGAACTTCCCGCACGCGGTGGAGCTGCTCTCAGGTGGCGCCGGCGTGCTCGTGCCCCCGCGCGACCCGATGGCGATCGCGAGCGCGCTCGAGCGGGTGCTCACCGTGCACGGGCTGGCCGACCAGATGGCCGCCGTGTCGCGGCGGTTGGCCGCTTCGGTGCTGTGGCCGGCCGTGGCCGCGCGCTACCTCGAGCTCGCGTCCGCCACGCACCTCCGCTCGGTGCCGGCGGCCGTCTGATGGCCGCTGCGGTGGTCCGGGACCGCCCGGTCCCCCTCGGGCACCTGCTCCGGTTGACGACTCCGTCCGGGCTCTACGAGCACGCGTTGGGTGCCACGCCTCGGGTCGCGAACGGCATGTGCGTCGACGACGCGGCCCGGGCGCTGGTGGTGGTGGCGCGGATGCCAGGCGCCAGCACGACCGTGATGCTGCTGGCGGCGACCTACCTGGAGTTCCTGCTGGACGGTCAGCGCGCCGGTGGGCTGATGCACAACCGGCGGACCGCCGGTCGCACCTGGGTCGACGCGCCGTCCGCCGACGACCACTGGGGCCGGGCCCTGTGGGCGTTCGGGACGGCAGCCGCCCGGCTGGGCGACGACGCGCTCGCCGCCGCCGCTCGGCAGGGTGCCGCGAGGGCGCTGGCGGCGCGCTCCGGCCACCCGCGCGCCATGGCTTACGCGGCGCTGGGTGCCGCCCAGCTGCTCCGGGTCCGCCCGGACGACGCGGCGGCGCTCCACCTGCTCCACGACGCACGACGGGTACTGCCCCGCCCGCGCCCCGAGGCGTCGTGGCCGTGGCCCGAGGCCCGCCTGAGCTACGCCAACGCGGTGATCCCCGAGGCGATGGTCACCGTTGGCACGCAGCTGGGTGACGACGGTCTGCAGCGCGACGGCCTGCGCCTGCTGCGCTGGCTCGTCGAGCAGCAGACCGCGGGCGGGCACCTGTCCCTCGTCCCCGCCGGTGGACGCGGGCCGGGCGACGCCCGTCCCGGCTTCGACCAGCAGCCGATCGAGGCCGCCGCGCTGGCAGAGGCCGCCTCGACCGCCTTCCTGGCGACGGGCGACGATGCCTGGCGCGACGTCCTCGACGCGTGCGTCGCGTGGTTCGAGGGCGACAACGACGTTCACGTCCCCGTGCGCGACGCCGAGACCGGGGGCGGCTTCGACGGGCTGGAGCCGGCGGGCGTCAACCAGAACCAGGGCGCCGAGTCCACCCTCGCCTGGCTCGCCTGCCTGCAGCTGTCGCGGGCTCTGCCTGGCATCGCCCGATGAGCGCTGAGGCCATGGCCCGCGACCCGGCCTGGGTGCGCCGCACCGACGTACGGCTGCGCCCCGACCCGACCCGCGTCGTGCGCACGGTCTTCCTGCCCGGCCAGGAGCTGCTCGCCTCCGGCGAGTCACGCTCGTCCGCCGTGCTCGGCCGCGTTCTCGGTCTGGGCGAGGCCGAGGTCGACGCTGAGCTGGCGGGGCTCGCGGCGTCCTTCACGCACCGCCATCGGGGCCTCGAGGAGACGTGGGACGCCCACTTCGCGCTCATTCGCCACCGTCTCGGCGCCTCCCAACCGTCGGCGAACCGGCGGCGGCTCATCGGCGCGTACTTCACCCAGGAGTACGCGGTGGAGGCCACCGCCCTCTTCAACCCCTCGATGGTCCCCCACCCGGACCAGACCGGTCTCCCGGCGGGCTCCACCCGCTTCGTCATGACGGTGCGCGCCGTCGGGGACGGCCACCTGTCGAGCATGGAGCTGCGGACCGGGGTCGTCGACGTCGACGAGTCCGTCACGCTGGACGATGCACCGTCGGTCGGCGTGCTGCCCGTCGCCCGCCCGGCCGTCTACTCGCGCGAGGCCTTCGGGCACCGGCTCGACGACCTGGGCGGCGACCGCACCAACGCCGACTTCGTGCTCGGCGGCCTGCCGCCGACCTTCGGCCGGCCGGACCTCGACCGGGCCCTCGACGAGCTGCACGCCCAGCGGCTGACGCGGGGCGCCGCCGTCCGGACGGTCGACCGCTTCGAGTGGATCGCGGACTGCACGTACCAGGTCGAGTTCCCGCCCGGCTCCGCCATCGGCGAGCGGGTGCTGATGCCGCGCGGCCCGTCGGAGAGCCGCGGCCTGGAGGACGTGCGGATGGTGCGCTTCACGGGGGCGGACGACGAGGCGGAGTACCTCGGCACCTACACGGCCTTCGACGGGCGCGACGTGTCGATGCAGCTGCTGCGCACCCGCGACTTCGCCCGGTTCTCGGCGACGCCGCTGTCGGGGCCCGGCGCGCGGAACAAGGGCCTCGCGCTGTTCCCGCGGCAGATCGACGGGCGGTACGTGGCGATGTCGCGCGCCGACCGCGAGAACAACTCGGTCACCATGTCCGACGACCTGGTCCGGTGGGACGAGCCGGTCACCGTCCAGCGCCCGGAGCACGCCTGGGAGCTCGTCCAGCTCGGCAACTGCGGGCCGCCGATCGAGACCGACCGCGGCTGGCTCGTGCTGACCCACGGCGTCGGTCCGATGCGGACCTACGGGATCGGCGCGCTGCTGCTGGACCTCGACGACCCGCTGCGGGTCGTCGGACGGCTCGCCGCGCCGATGCTCACGCCCGCGGCCGACGAGCGCTCCGGCTACGTGCCGAACGTCGTCTACTCGTGCGGGGCGATGCGCCACGGGCGCACGCTCGTGCTCCCGTACGGCTGCAGCGACTCCACCGCGCGCATCGCGCTGGTCGACCTGGAGTCCCTGCTCGAGGAGCTGCTCCCGTGACCGCGGCCGACGACGTCGACGCCGCCGCCGCGCCCCACGCCTGCGTCACTCGCGCCGTCGACGTGCCCAAGCCGTGGGGGCACGAGGCCGTCTTCGCCGACGGCGAGCACGGCTACGTCGGCAAGCTCATCACGGTGCGTGCCGGCGAGGCGCTGAGCCTGCAGCTGCACGCCGAGAAGGACGAGACGCTCGTCGTCGTCTCTGGTCGGGCCCGGCTCGACGAGGGCCCGGCGGCCGACCGCCTCACCTCCCACCTGCTGCGGCCGGGCGACGTGGTGCACCTGCCCGCCACGGTCCTCCACCGCGTCACCGCGCTGTCCGACCTGCTCTTCGCCGAGGCGTCGACCGCCGCGACCGGCTGGCGCGAGGACGTCGTCAGGTTCGCCGACCGCTACGGCCGGGCCGGGACGACGCACCCCTGACGCGTAGACTCGTCACAGCTCCGGGACGAAGGACTCCGACCTCGGTCGTCCGCCACCCGGCACCTTCGAGGAGGGCCTCGTGCCCGTCCGCTCCCGCCCCCGTCCCCCGGCGCCACCGCCGGCCGCCGTCGAGCGCCGGCCCCAGCTGTCGGTGTCCCGCACCCGGGCGGGCAGCGTGTGGACCGTCGTCGGCGTGGCCGTCGTCGTCCTCGCCCTGCTCGTCGTCTTCCTGCTGCAGAACACCGAGCCGGTCGCGGTCTCCTTCCTCGGCGCGCACGGCACGGCCCCCCTGGCCCTCATGCTGCTCATCGCCGGCGTCGGGGTCGCCGTGATCGCGCTGACGATCGGCTTCCTGCGCAGCGAGTCGCAGCGACGCCGTCGCGACGGGGCGCACCGCCGCGTGGCACCGACGTCCCGGCGGGTGCTGTGATGGCGATGACGCCCGACCAGCCGCTCACCGAGACCGGTGAGCTCGAACCGCTGCGCCTCGTCTCCATCCTGGTCTCGGGCCTGCCCGTCGAGCTCGGCACGCCCGACGAGCCCGCGACGTACACCGTGCCCGCGGTCTTCTCGCGGCAGGTGACGGCGGCCGAACGCGCGCGGATCGAGGACCCGGACACCGCGCGCCGCCTGTCGCAGCCCGGCCGGCCGGCCCTGGCGCTGACGGTCTCCGACCGCCGGCTGCTCATCCAGAACACCACGCTGGCGCAGCTGCGCGACGGCCTGGCCGCGGCGCTGGCTGCCATGCTCCGCGCGGTCGACCGCGACCTCGAGGTGCTGCGCGCCGTCGAGTCCGCCCAGGCCGAGGCCGCCGACGCCGACGAACGGGCCCGGGTGGCCGCGGTGGCGGCGGCCGCCGCGGCGGTGCGCTTCGAGTAGGCCGCACCGCACCCGCGCTCCCGTGCTGGTCAGGCGCCCTGTCTCCGGCGCCGGTCGCCGCCGCGGGATGGTGGCGTACCGTGGGTCATGCGACGGGCACCTGCCCCTGGCACAACGGCACAGCGCCTCGCGCGGCTGCAACGACCAGGACGGTGCGTGATGACCTCGATCCCCACTTCCCCAGCACCCACGTCGTCGGCCGCGCCACCGCCCGGCTTCCGTCCCACGCGCGCGGGGGGCACGTCGTTCCCGCCGCTGACGCAGGCGTACACCGCCGTCGCCGACACGATCCGCCGCACGGGTCTGCTGAACCGGGCCTACGGCTTCTACGCGCTGGTCGGTGCGGCCATCGCCGTCGCGTTCGCCGCCTGCCTGGCCGGGTTCGTGCTGCTGGGCAGCAGCTGGTTCCAGCTGCTCGTCGCCGGCGCCCTCGGCCTGGTCCTCACCCAGACCGCGTTCCTGGCCCACGAGGCGGGGCACCGCCAGGTGCTTGCCTCCGGTCCGGCGAGCGACCGGCTCGCCCGGGTCCTGGCGTGCGGGGTGGTGGGCATCAGCTACTCGTGGTGGACCACCAAGCACAACCGGCACCACGGCAACCCCAACCAGATGGGCCGTGACCCCGACATCGAAGCCGACACCATCTCGTTCGTCCCCGAGGACGCCGCCGCCGCGCGCGGCCTGCACCGGCTCATCACCCGCCGGCAGGGCTGGCTGTTCTTCCCGCTGCTGACCCTCGAGGGCCTCAACCTGCACCGGCTCGGGTTCGGGCACCTGTTCGGCCGCGGCCCGGTCAAGGCCCGGCGCACCGAGCTAGCGTTGGTCGCGCTGCGGTTCGCGGCCTTCTGGACGCCCGTGTTCGTCGTGCTCCCGCTGGGGATGGCGTTCGCCTTCCTCGGCGTGCAGCTCGCCGTCTTCGGCGTCTACATGGGGGCCTCGTTCGCCCCCAACCACAAGGGCATGCCGATCATCGCGCGCGACGCCAGGCTGGACTTCTTCACCAAGCAGGTGCGCACCTCGCGCAACGTGTCGGGCGGCTGGTGGGCCACCTGGCTGATGGGCGGCCTGAACTACCAGGTGGAGCACCACCTGTTCCCGAGCATGCCGCGCCCGCACCTGTCGCGGGCCCGCACCATTGTGCGCGAGCACTGCCGGGCGCTCGACGTGCCGTACACCGAGACCAGCCTGTGGCGCTCCTACCGGATCGTCATCCGCTACCTCAACGAGGTGGGGCTGGCGGCCCGCGACCCGTTCGCGTGCCCCATGGTCTCGACGTACCGGCCGGCCTGACCGGCCCGGACCTAGCCCGTACGACGAAGGCGGAATGCGGTTGCGCACCGCACCGCGGCCGAGACCCATGACTGCACGACCTGCTCTGGGTGCTCCCCCGCTGTCCATGATCGCGCGCGGCTGACGTAGCCGCGGCCGGGAGCGCCCGCCACGCACCTCGCGAAGGGCGACTCCCATGAACGCAACCTCTTCCTCCCTGCCCCAGGCCACTCCCGCGGGAGCCTCCGGGCACCCGGCGGCCGACGACGAGACCACGGTCGACGCCACCCGGCGGATCCCAGCTCACCGCGCGGGACGCCACGTAGGGGCCCCGGCCCGACGGGAGGCGCCGGACGGCCGGTCCTGCGGGGATTTCACCCGGCGGGGCACAGGTCCGGCATCTGCCGACCAGCCGAACCGGCAACCCGCGCGCGGCCGGTCGCTAGCCTGCCGGGGTGAGCAGCGCGACGCCCCCCGGTTGGTACCCCGACCCCTGGGGCCGCGCCGCCCGGCGGTACTGGGACGGAACGCAGTGGACACCGCAGCTGTCCGGCGAGGGCGGCGCAGGCCGCCCGCGGCTTCCCGGCAGTGCCCGCATCTACGGCGACAGCATCTGGCTGCTGGCGCTGCTGCCCATCCTCAGCACGGCGACCATCTGGCTGATGCACGTGGACGTGTCGTCGCTGACCGCGTACATCAGGGCGAACGAGCAGCTGCAGGCGAGCGGCGGCACGCCCACCACCTTCTACAACCCGTACTCGATGTTCGGGCCCGGCTACACCGTGGCGGTGCTCCTCGGACTGCTGCTTCAGGCCACGCTCATCGTCCTGGCGTACCGCGATCGGCAGTACCTCGGCCGCCTCGGCGTGCAGCGCCCCTTCCACTGGGCGTGGGCGTTCCTGGGCGCCATCGTCTACGTCGTCGGCCGCAGCGTCGTCGTGCACAAGGTCGCCGCGCCCCGCGGCTACGCCCCGATGTGGGCGGCCATTGCCACCTACGCCGTGGCGCTCGTCTCGGGGGGCATCTGGGCGGCGGTCCTCATCGTGTCGCTCACCCAGCAGTTCTCGACGCAGCTGGGCTGATCCTCGGACCACCGGCCGGGCCGGGGCGCCATCGGCCGGCCGTTGCACGATTTCGTTTGCGCGCCGCTTCGCCCGTGTGCGAGGGTTCCGGCGATCGTGATCCGTCGGTTGGAGGTGAGACCCATGAACGCACTGCCCGCTCTGGGTGCTCCCCCGCTGTCCACGATCGCGCGCGGCTGACGTAGCCGCGGCCGGGAGCGCCCGCCACGCACCTCGCGAAAGGCGACTCCCATGAACGCAACCTCTTCCTCCCTGCCCCAGGCCACTCCCGCGGGGGCCCCCGGGCACCCGGCGGGCGACGACGAGACCACGATCGACGCCACCCGGCGGATCCCGCCCCACGGCGAGCGGGCCCTGGTCCTCGGTGGCGGCGGATCGTCGGGCAACGCATGGCTGATCGGCGTCCTCGCCGGCCTGGCCGACGCCGGGCTCGACGTCACGCAGGCCGACCTGACCATCGGCACGTCGGCCGGTGCCACGGCGGCCGCCCAGCTCGTCGGCGCCACGCCGGCGGAGCTGTACGCGGCGATCCTCGCCGCCACGCCGCCGCAGCGGCCGGCCTCGGCCGGTCCCACCGGCGGCCCTCGGCCGGCGGCGAACCACATGGAGCGGCTGACCGGCATCATCGCCTCGGCGACGGACCCCGCCGACATGCGCCGCCGGCTCGGCGCCGCGACGCTCGAGGCGGACGCCCCGTCGGACGGCTCCGGGTCGGCGAAGTGGCGGGCCACCGTCGCCGCCCGGTTCCCTGCCCATGAGTGGCCGGAGCGGACCATCCTGCTCACCGCGGTCGACGCCGAGTCCGGGCAGCCGACGGTTTTCGACCGCCACAGCGGGGTCGACCTCGTCGACGCCGTCGCCGCCAGCACGTCCAACGGCTTCGGGGTCGGTCCGTACGGCATCGGCGGCCACCGGTACCTCGACGGCGGCTACCGCCGCAACGAGAACGCCGACCTGGCCGCCGGGTACCGGCGGGTGCTGGTGCTCTCGCCGCTGGGCGGCCGGACGCTGACCCCGCTGGAGTGGGGCCAGCAGCTCGCGGTGCAGGCCGACGAGCTGCGTGCCGCCGGCAGCGAGGTGGAGACGGTCCTGCCGGACGCCGAGTCCCTCGAGGCGTTCGGCGACAACATGATGGACCTGACCAGGCGCGTGCCCGCCGCACAGGCCGGCTACCGCCAGGGGCAGGGCATCGCCGGGCGGGTGGCCGAGCTCTGGCGGTGACGTCCAGGCCCGGCCCGGACGTGCCGAGAGGGTGCCGGCAGGTCGCGTCCTGCTCTGGGGCGGGCCTGCCGGGCCTTCTCGGGTTCGTCGTCCGACGGAGATCAGCGGCTGCTGCTTCGTCGTGCGGCGACGGGGTGACCGGGAACGCTCGAGGCGCGCCCGGAAGGTGATTACTCTCGAACGATGTCGCCCCGGACGCACCGATGATCGAGCTCGAGCTGGCCGAGTGGCGCCGCGCCGTCGCCGAGCTGTACGCCTCCGTCCGCCGGGAGGCCGACCCCGCCGCGGCCCACCAGCTGTGGCGCACGGGCCGCGACAGCCTCTTCCGCAGCCACCCGCAGAGCCCGCTGCTGCCCGACGATCCGCTGCGCACCACCGGGGTGCCGTACTGGCCGTACGACCCGGACCTGCGCTTCGCGCTCCCCCTGGAACCGGCCGAGCCGCGGGAGCTGGCCCTGCCGACGGACGGGGACAGCCTGACGGGCATGCGGCGCATCGGCCGGGTGAGGCTGCCCGCGCCGTTCGACGCCACCCTGGACGTCTGGTGGCTGCACCAGTACGGAGGCGGCCTGTTCCTGCCGGTGCGCGACGCGACCGCGGGCACCGCGAGCTACGGCGGCGGCCGCTACCTGCTCGACTCCGCCAAGGGGGCGGACCTCGGCGGCGAGGGCGACCGGATCGTCGTCGACCTCAACTTCCTGTACCACCCCTCGTGCCGCTACGACCCGGCGTGGCAGTGCCCGCTCGCCCAGCCGGGGAACACGATCGCCGCCGAGATCCGCGCCGGCGAGCGGCTCTGACGCGCCCGGCGGGGGCCGTCAGTGGGTGTGAGCGATCCCGAGCTCGTGCAGGCGCTCGTGCTCCTCGCGCGCGAGCTGGCGGGCCGCCACCCGGGCGGCGACATCCTCGCGGCGCAGCGGCGGCAGCTTCGTCGGCGGGTTGCGGCGCTCGGGCAGGTCGACGAGCACCTGAGCGGTCGCGGCGGTGACCGCGGCGACGGCGGCGTCGAACGCCTCCCGGGTCACGTCCGTCACCTTGGTGATCCCGGTGACCTTGCGGACGTACTGGACCGCGGCGGCCTGGATCTCGTCAGCGGTGGCGGGCGGCTCCAGCCCGCGCAGCATGGTGATGTTGCGGCACATCCCTCGACGGTACGTGAGCGGAGCCCGGATCGACCGGTTCAGAGCCCGGCGGCCCGCTTCACCAGCTCGGCGACCTTCTTCTCGTCGGCCGGCGAGAGCTCGGTGATGGCGAACGCGGTGCTCCACATGGTGCCGTCGTCGAGCTGGGCGCCGTCGAAGAACGCGAGGTTGCCGTAGCGGGCCTTGAACTTCGCGCGCTCCTGGTAGAAGAACAGCACCTTGCCCTCGGCGTTGGCGTACGCGGGGCTGCCGTAGAAGAGGCGGGGCTGCAGCGAGGGCGCCACCTCCCGGACGATGGCGTGGATGCGCTCGGCGTTCGTCTTGTCCGGCTCGTCCAGCGAGGCGATCTTCTCGACCACCGCCTGCAGCGCCTCGGCCGCCGACTCCTGGGCCTTGAGCTCCTTGGCGCGCTGGCGCATGGCGGCGCGCTCGTCGGCGCTGAACCCGGACTTCGTGGTGTCGCTCATGCGGCGAATCTACGGTCCGACGGTGGCGGCGGGCTTCTCCAGAACTGCTCGATCGCCGCGTTCCCGAAGCGACCCGCTCATCAGTTCAACTCAGTCGTGGCGCAGCCGTGGTGGACGACGGTCGGGCCCCCCACTCGGCGTCACCCGACCCGTAGCGCTGACGGGTCTTGGTCCGCTTGGGCCACACCAACTCCAGGATGAGGCCGATGAATGGGGCAGCCAGGAACGCCGGTGTCCGCAGAACGCGAAGCACATGCCCCACCCACGGGACGTGGAGCTTCACCACCCCGATGACGTCGTCTCGCGTGGGGTGCGATGGGTCGTCGGCCGGGTTGTGGTCGCCCCGCATGACCAGCCCGCCGTCGAGGCTGCCGCCCGCGACGCGGTGGACGACATCGACGCCGCTGTGCGGGTAGCCCGGCGGGACCTTGTAGACGACGATGTCGCCGACGTTCACGGTGTTGGTCTTGCGGGCGATGATCATGTCGCCTTCGTGGTACGTCGGGTCCATCGAGTGACCCTGGACGTCGGCGCAGGTCGTGGCGCCCCCCAGGACGGCGGGCCACCCGGCCAGCACCAGGCCGGCGGCCACAAGCCCAGCCAGCACCGGACCGGCATGGCGGCGCCAGGTGAACCTGGGACCGGGGACGCGCGCACGAGCGGCGGCGCTGTGGTCCGTGATGGCGGGCCTCGACTCCGTGGGGCCCATCGCCACCCGTTCCAGGCCAACCATGGGCGGTCGCTCCACTTCATGCTCCTGGGGGCGCGCCGCCCCACCGAGCAAATCGGCCGACGGACGCCGCCTCGAAGACTTCTGAGCCACCCACACGCAAGAAGGCCGCCGCCCCGGTAGGGGACGACGGCCTGCTTGGGCTCGTCGGGCTCGTCGCACGACGAACCCGAAAGGCGAAGGTGGCGGGAATCGAAGTGTCCGACATGTGAGACGCAATCGGTCGATCTGCGGATACGTCCGGATCCGGTGGCCGCTCTCGTGATCGAGCTGCCTCCGCGGACTCCCTTCGTTGACAAACGCGACCTCCGAGCGCCGGCCTGAACTACACGATCCCGCCGGCTCGGACTTGGACTCGGAGTGCACCAGATCGTCGTCCGCAGAAGGCGGCGGAAACGAGCCACAAGGTCACAGGAGCCGGTCCACACTGAGAGTCATCCGTCACTAGGGGGGTGATGAACATGTACGACATCGGCGAGAAGCCAGGCAAGGGCACCTACCAGGACGCCTATGGTCACCGCGTGACGCTGGACCAGGACAGCGATGCCCTTCCACCGTGCCCATCCTGCGGCCCTGGACAGAACACCAAGTGGAGCCGGATTTGGTAAGACCGTGCCGCGGGTCCGAATCTGACACGAAGACTCATCTGCCAGGTCCCGTTGGACCCGACACCGACCGCCAATGATCAGCGATGTGGGGCGGGTCCCTGCTGGCCGGAAGAAGCGACGACCAGCGGGGACCCGCCGGCTGCTTCCGCACAGACGTGGAGGCGCTCAGTCCGATCGGCTCGCCCCCGGTGTCGAACGGCACACCGGATCATCGACGGTCGCCCCCGACTCGTCTGCGCCCGACCCGTCACTCCACACGGACTCCCGTGACTTCGTGCGCTCAACCGACCAGCGCCAGAGGACCACGTCCACGACCGCGACTGGGTCACCGATGAACTCGGCGATCTCACGGCAGAGCCCTTCGCAGTCGTCCCACCCGAGGGAGTGCGAGAGCCTCACCATGTGACGGTCGGGTTTTGAGATCTGGACGCCTACATTCTTCGCAAGGTGCCGCCACGTCACCGGTCCAACATATGGCAGACCCCGTAGGAACCCTTCGGCATCTCCCACCAGCCGACGACGCAGATCCTCATCCGTCAATGCCGCAACCTGCTGCGCTATCTGCAGGATCGCATCAACCTTCCCCACATGACCAAACACGCTCAGAGCGGCGGACCGCGCATCGTCACAGTATCTCGTCAATTCAGGCAGACGAAACTCGAACATCGCGGAGGCAAAACGCGGAAACACCCGTCTGACCACGAAGTCGCTCATGCCGGCGGCCAACACAACCCACGCTGCCTCACGAACAAACTGCCGCCTTGACAGCGACGTCAGGCCCGCCGACGCCTGCCACACGATCTCGTCGACGAATCCGGCATCCACCACCGCACGCTTGGCGTGCACGTACCATCGAATCAGACTATGCGGGTCCCCGGCGAATCCGGACTTGGTTGCCGCAATCGGGAGCGAATCAATCAGCTGCTCAGTCATTTCACCCCTTCGTCGCACGCAGCGCCACGCGGATACGGGCACGGAGGCTCGATATGCCGGGATGGGCCGACAACTCCTTGCTCACCTCGACCTTCAGGAGATGCTTCGCTTTGAGTCGGTTGAACAGCCGTTCCGGGATTTCCGGGATCCGCGTCACAATATCGATATAGCGTCCCTCAAGCCGCGCCGCCTCAGGTTCGCCTAGTCCTTGCGCCGCCGCCCTGTACTCGGCCTTCAGCGCGCTCAGGAGTGCAACCGCCTCACCCCTGCGTCGAGCTGCGCCACGTCGGTCGATGATGAGATCGATCGTACTCAGAGCGCCGGCGACGACCGCAAGCCAACCGAGCCAAGTCGCACGCTGAGCGTCGAGTCCCGCGATCGTCACGACGTCATCATTAGTTGCGAATGCGAACGCGATGCCCACGATCGACACAATCGCCACGCACGACGTCAGCAGAGTCGCAATTCGCGAGTCCCGGTCCCGCAGTGCTGCTTGCATGGTGATCGACTGATCTATGAGCCGCGCTCTCCTCTCGATCTCTGGCCAGTTGCCCAGCCCCCCACCGTCGCTAGCCATTCAGAAGTCGACCGTAATCAGAAGCGTCACCACTATCCAGAATCCGACCGATACGACGAATGGCCAAACTGACGGCTCGCCGAGCCTCGCTGCCGCTTGCTCCCAGGTAGTCATCAACATGGACTGATTGGCCAGTAATGTCACCGGTGGGGCTCATAACCGCTTTCTCCGCGTGCGCTATAAGGTGTTGAAGCATTGACGCCCTGTCCCGCCTGCCCTGGTACGCCCGGAACGCGTCCACGGCTATCGCCTCCACGTGATAGCCCGAAAGTCTCTGATCCTCTGGCAGGTTAGCCAGCACCGCCTTCGCCAGCTTTATCGTAGGAATTACGGCTCCGCTATTGGCGGCGTTAACTTCAGTCAGTTTTTCGGCGAACTTGTGCGGCCTAATCTGCCTCCACGAACCACCGTCTTCTGACGCGATTGATGTACGCCCGTTCCGCTCAACGGCTGGCAGCAGCTGAATCTCGGAGCCATCCAAGTAGTGAACGGTCACTGCAAGCCGGCCCGCAGTGATCTCTCGCACATCGCCCAACGGCAACCGGCTCTGGAGTGCGCGCTCGAACCGCGCGACAAGATCCTCGGGCGTCGCATCGCCCTCGTTTACAACCACCAGAGCGTCTGTGTCACTGAGTCCGTCAACGTACGTGTGCTTCGCCACGCTCCCGCCGAACAGGAGGCGGTCTACGTCGACCAGGAGATCGCCGAGGGCGGCGACGATCTCGTCGAGCCGTTGCCGAGTCGCGTCAACATCACGGTCGTTGAGCGAAGCGAGCGCTCCCGCCAGAACGTCGTTGATCGCCACGCTCCGCTCCTGCACGGCAAGCGCCTCGAGCGCCTCACGTCGGAGAGCATCAAGCCGATCGGGTGAGGTTGGGTATGACGAGCCGCCGCTGCCACCCATTACGTGCCCCCTTCCCTGGCGCGCACCAGTTCGTAGATTTCACGCAGGCGCTCGTGGTGCGCACCGAGAAGTTCGTACCGCCGCGGTTCCGCTGCCCACCGCTCCAGCCGATGCTGAAAGTCGCGCAGATACGCCAAGTTGGTCAGGTGCCGCCTCGCGTCTCGACGATCGGCCCTGTCTTCTATCGCGTTCGCAAGAATTGCGAGCTCCGCTTCATGAATCGCCAACCCATCGACGTACGCATAACGCAACCAGCTGAGGCCGTCAAAGACCTCTGCGCCGCACATGAAGTAGAGCGTGGTCATCAACGGATCGAGCCCGCCAAAGACATGAATCGGAAGCGCCGAAAGACCCGACTCGTCGAGGCGCCTCCTGATCTTCGCCAAACTCACAAGGCGATCAAGAATTGTCTGCCCCAGTTCCTTCTCTGTGAATCCGATCACTGCAAACTGACGCGCGTCGGGCAGGGCGGGTGTCAACTTGTCGATGTTGATGTATTGGGCGGACTGGGCGGGTTTCACGAGGAAGTCGATCAGAAGGCGCGGATAATCGGTCGCCATGCTTCGCGCGGACTGAACCTGTTCGTCATATGAAGGCCGCAGCTTGCGTTGATCGTCGTACGTCACCGCCAGAATATCGCGGTCACTTGGCAGCAGCTCGAGGATCTGGGAGTGCTGCTCTCGTGTGAACGGCAACACCTCGCGCGGCCCCCTCCCCACCTCCCCGCTCTCATAAACGTCTGACAACTCGTATCCGCCACTATCGACAACAAGAAGGTCGGGATACGAGTAAATGCTCTCGTGGTGCTGGCCGTTGAGTAGAAGATCGACGTCCGGGAGTCTGCGGTGGTGTATGTCGTAGGCCGAGATCAAGAGCGAATGGGTCAGCTGCGGCGCGACAAGACGAAGCACATTTGCAGTCTCAGACTCCCCATTCTCCAGCAGCGGGAACCCCTTGCTCGAGATCGAAGGAATGAGAACTGGCGTGCGCAGGCCGGGGTTCGTGAGCGGGAGCGTCCTAGTTGTCAATGCCTGCCCCCGCTCGATCTTGACATGACGCACATACCCCGCATGGGCGGTTCGACGCCTCGCAGCTGTATGTTATCGCGAGCGGGATGGACAAATCGCGAGCGAGTCCAATGACATCGGTCTTGTACATCTCGACCAACGGTGCAAGAAGCCGAGCCGACCCCCCGTACTGCGTATCGGCCAAAGCGTTCCAAGCGCTTAGCCATCCCGGCGAGTTGTCGGAGTACGGCGTACCCGCGTGGATGCCAATCGCCACGGATTCGCGAGGGGCAGCCGCCATCCCGATACCCACCAAGAGGTCGTTCCTGCCGGGTATCTCGCCAGACGCTGGCACTTGGATCCCGCGAGCCGAGCACGGTCTCCAGACAATGCCCAGGTATTCGGCGATTTCAACGCTTGCTGCACGCTCGCTGGTCGCGGCCGGTTGGCCTATGTCGATCCACAGCGCACTCGCCCTCCAGCCCCCCTCGAGGAGCAGTGCCGCAACCACTGCGCTGTCGATGCCGCCGCTCAGAAGCACCGTGCAAGGTTCGCCCCCAACCACCACGGTCATGAGAATGCCACCGATGCCGGCGCAGCAGGCACGTTTCACAACGTGTCCCTTCCCTCGCAGTACCTCAGGACCGCCCAGAGCTGCCGCGCTCCGCTCGGGGACCTCGGTGGCCGGCCTTTCACCATCCCAAGGGGACCCACACCCAGGAGTCCCGACAACTTCGGTTTCGGCGAATGCCAGAGGCGTCCCGATGTGGATGAGGGCGATGGGGCAAGCTGGGTTGTCGGGAGGGGGCTTGGGGCGATGACGGTGTGGGAGGGACGTCGAGATGGTGAGGGTGCCGGGGATGCCGGGCGGGATGCGGGGGTGATGGCGAGGCGAGGTGCGGGGGGCGTCGCGTGTTCGTCGGCCGCTGCATACCTGTTGGCAGGGAAGCGATCGCTCGCCGCCGGTCGCGAACCGTCGGAGACGGTCGCGTCGTAGACGGTCGCTCCCCTGCCGGAGTCGCCATCAGCCGCGGCGTCGGCATCTCGTCGCTCGAGCCGCTCAGTCACGCCGGTGGGCGGGAGGGGACCACCATGGGCAAGGCGCCGCGTCGCTACCGGCCACGGAAGGTCGTCAAGCGCTCGTCGTACACCAGGTCGGCGGGCACCGCTCCGATGACGACACCGTCGAACGTCGCACAGCAAGTCGAGGCGCGGCTTTTCGCTCCGTATCGCCCAGAGTCAGCGCAAGGTGCCGAGACCACGTTCGCAGATGTGCGTGCGCTTCAGGCGGGACTCCGCGCCCTCGCCGAGTTCGCCGCGGTGCGCGACGAGGCACGGCGAGTCGTCGTCGGGTACGACGACCAGATCCGCAGTGCCGTCGTGCACCTGCGCGTCGACGGCGCCAGCTGGGGTCAGATCGGCGGCGCGCTGGGCATCAGCCGGCAAGGCGCGCGCCAGCGGTTCGACCGCGCTGCGCGAGCTGCCCACAGGTCCCGACCGATCCACGCGCGATCCACGGATCTCCCCGTCGACGTCACACCGCCCGCCGAGCGACGCACACCAGCAGACGACGAACAGGAGGGTTCACGATGGACAAGGTGGAAACCCTGAGCCCCGAGGAGGTCGCGACGGCGATCGGGGCGTCGCCATGGTGGGTCCGCGAGCAGGCACGCCGCGGGCGCATCCCGCACCTGCGCCTCGGCCGCGGCCGCATCCGATTCCTGCCAGAGCACGTCGACGCGCTCATCCGCCGCGCCACCGTGCGCGAGCACGAGACGCAGCCCGAGCCGGTGGACCTGACGCCGCTCGGGGCGACCGACCGCTCGGTGCGCGCCCACCTCAGGCCGCGGCGAGTGGAAGCGGACGGCCTCTTCTGACACACCGCGTCCGTGCAGTCGAGGGAGAGCATCCAGCCAGGGCGCCTCACGCCCGGAGAGCATCCACAGGGCGCCCCACGCGATCTCGGTCGACCATGGCCGCCCACGCGAGGGCCGCGACCTGGCCAGCGCGTTCACGGCCAGCGCATCGAGCACCCATGCGTCCCCGGCTGTCCGGCGAGCCGGCACTTCGCCCGCTCGGATCAGACGCTGGACCTGCCGCTGCGACACGCCAAGTCGCTCCGAGGCTTCAGCCGTCGTCATCTCGCTCACGCCATGAATAGTCGCCAATACGACTCAATATGTCCGGCGAGTACCCGTGCTACACAGAAGCCGACAGCCAGGTTGCCCGCACGGCTGCCAGCGCGTCGGCCGCGGTGACGGTGAGCCGGGTCTGGTGGCCGAGTGCGTGCCGCCACGTCTGTTCGTCGGGACCGGTCGCGAACACCCACCCCGCCGGGGGCTTGCCCGTCGGCCCATGGTGGACGAACACGTCGAGCGCCGCATCGTCGATGAGGCCGCGCTCGCTCAAGGCCCACTGGTCGTAGAGATCGCGTGGTGCGCGCCGATCGATCCACGCGGCCAGCTTGGCGGCCGCGAAGCCGGGGGCAGTCAGCGTCCGGAGCCTGGCCGGCCACGCGTCGCTGTAGCGCTGCTCGACGTCGCGGACCTCGGTGGGCCAGGTGTAGCCGTCACCGGCGACCAGCTGGACCTGGATGCCGTCCACACCCTCGACCGACAGTGTCGCCGGCTGGCTGCCCGACGTCGCAGACAGCGCTGGGCGCCAGGAGACGCGCCCATGGGACCGAGCCAGACCATGCGCGACGGCGGTCTCGATCCCGGTTGCGACCCGGGCGCGTGGCGCGAGGGCGATCAGATCGATGTCCTCGCTGAGTCGCGCGTCCGCGAGATAGGTGCGTGACAGCGCTGTCCCCCCGAAGAACACGACATCGTCCGTCGAGACGCCATCCGAGATCGCCGCGAGGATGTGCGAGAGCAGATGGTCGCGTCGGACCTGTTCGATGTCGACGCCGAACCGCTCGGCGACGGCCTCGAACTCGTCGTACCGACTGAAGCTCACCGGCCGGCCGCCACGCGCGCGTAGGTCGCCTTCATCCGCTGCCGGCCCGCGATCTCATCGAGCCTGCTCGGATCGCACAATGGCCAGAGGGCATCGATCGCCTCCCTCGCGTCGAGGTCCTCCCCACGCGGGTCCAGGCGAGCCAGGTCGAGGACCGTCTGTTCGGGCGTCGTCGCCAGCGCCTGTCCGAGGTCGGTAGCCACGGCGACGGCGTCCAGCGCGCCGACCGCTCGCATGACGAACCGGATCTCCCCGTCGCGGCCGGCCAGACGCAATGGGCGGCGCTGGGTCGGCACGGCCACGTAGCCGACGCCGATGGCGCGGGGCATCGCACGGTGCACGCGCGCGGCGGTCAGCCCGGTGAGCACCGGAACGCGGTCGCCGTACATCGCCGTCGCCACCGCGGCGGTCGCCGCCTCGATCGTCGGCCGCCACGTGCCACCGACGAATTCCGCGGGGACCGCGCAGTAGAAGCCGTACGCGAGCCGCAGGACCACGCCACGCCGCTCGAGGATCGCGAGCTGCGGCCCGGGGTAGGCGTAGATGTGTGCGAGGTCGGTCGCGCGCACGGTCCGCATCGGAGCGCGCGTGATGAGCCGCTGGACTTCGCGTTCATCGTTCACTATGCAGAGTTTAGTCAGCACAACTAAACTTTGCATAGTGTTATCGCCCTGGCGCTCGCGGGACCAGCCCGCTGAGCGCCTTCGCGGCCGCGGCGGCGGCGGCCTTCTGCTGGTCGGGCATCAGGTGCGCGTACGTCTCGGTCGTCGTCGTGATCGACTCGTGGCCCAGGCGGCGCTGCAGCACGAACAGGTCGGTGCCGGCCGCGAGCATCCATGACGCATGCGTGTGCCGCAGGTCGTGCACGCGCGGGCGCTTCGTCAAACGCGGCACATCCGGGTCCGGCGTGCCGTCAGGCCTCACCGGGTGGCACGCGGCGTCGAGCGCCGGCGTCCACGTCGAGGTCCAGAAGCGGGACGACGAGAGCCACTGCCCCGTCGTGTTGGTGAACAGGAGCTCGTCGGGCCGCTTGGCGGCCAGCAGCGGCAGCAGCACGTCGACGAGATCGTCGGGCAGCGAGACGGTCCGACGAGCCCGCTTCGTCTTCGGCGGCCCGACGTAGTACCGCGAGTCCTCATCACGCTTCCACGCCTTCGTGACGCGGATGGTCGCGGGTCGTGTGGACACGTCGACGTCCGACGCCGTCAGCGCCGTCGCCTCGCCGAAGCGCAGGCCGGTGGCGACGAGCGTGAGCACGAACGGCTGGTAGAACGGCGCGACCTTGCTCAGCAGCAGTGCAAACTCGTCGCGCGTCAGCACCGTCATCTCGTCGTGGGTCAGCTGGGACTTCGGGAGCGAGACGCCGACGCAGGGGTTATCGGGCCGGTAGCCGAGCCGCACCGCCGTCGTCATCGACGCCGACAGCAGCCCGTGGATGTTGGCGATTGTCTTGGGCGACAGCCCCTTGGCCGACAGCCCGCGGATGAAGCCGGCGACCTCGCGGTAGCCGATCGAGCTCACCGGCGCCGTGCCGAGCAGCGGGCCGATGTGGTGCTTGAGGTAGCGCCCGTAGGACGCGCGGGCGTTCGGCCCGATCCCCGTCAGAAGGTCGATGTGCTCGCGCACCAGCGCCGCGATCGTCGGGCCGAAGGGGGCCAACGACGAGGGGACAGGCGAATCGCGCTCCAGTCCCGCCACTGGCTGCCAGACGGGCATCCGAGATCCGTCTGTCGATCCCGGCGTCGATCTCGCGGTGGCGACCGGTGATCCGACTGTCGATCGCACGCCGGCCAGAGTTGACCCGCTTGTCGATCGCACGCCGGCCAGAGTTGACCCGCTTGTCGATCGCACGCCGGCCGCCGGTGACCGATTCGTCGATCGCTTCGTCGATCTCGGCATGGACAATGCGCCCTCGTCGCGCGACGAAACCGACGCCGCAATCCGCGCAGCATCCTTTGCCTCGCCGTGCGCCGCCTCGAGCAATTCCAGCGCGACGCGCGCCTCGTTCTTCGACGAGTAGGTCATAGACGACTGGCGGCCCGTGCGAGGGTCGCGCCACAGCACCGCGTACGCGGTGGAACCGTCCGCCCGACGGCGCTCACGAAGGGACGCCACGGGCCTGAGAGTCACCCCACACGGCGCAACGTGTCAACAGAACAGCGTTCCGTGTCAACGAAATCAGCGCAGCGAGGGATGACCTCGCAGGTCAGACATGGTGGAGGTGGCGGGAATCGAACCCGCGTCCGATGACGGGGAACCAGGGCTTCTCCGGGCGCATTCTGCTGTGATTTTCTCGGCCCCCACGATCACGCAGACAAGTCGTGGACGGGCTCAGTCACCTAAAAGTCCCCGGATCCCCGATGACGAGGGATACGAGCAGTGGCTCTCTAGATGACGTCAGCTACCGGGTCGAGAGCGACCCCGGGCTGGCGGACTACGCAGCTCGCTCAGGCGGCGAGGGCGAAGTCGGTGCTGTTGTTATTGGCACCTATGGGTTTGCGCGGATCGTTAACGAGATAACCGTGCATCCTCGGCCCGCTTCTCCTGGCTCGACGACCACCGTCGAAACCGATCACCCCCATGTTCAGTTGTCAACGCACGCCCGCAGGCGCCCCACCAGTCTACGTGCCAACCGGTGGGGCGCCCACGGCATTCCTCAGTTCGCCGGGCCCGCCACCAGGGTGACGGTCGCGGAGTGGGTGGTGCCCGTGGTGCCGGACACCCAGGTGATCGTCACGCGGTCGCCCGGCTTGTGGGCGCCGAGGGCGCTCGAGAGGCCGTCGGCCGAGGTGACGGCCTTGCCGTCGACCGCGGTGATCGTGTCACCGGCCGCCAGGCCCGCCGAGGCCGCCGGGGTCCCGGTGACGACGCCGGCGATGGTCGCCCCGCTCGTCGTGCCGCTGCCCGTGCCGGAGCCGCCTGCGGCCTGGCTGCGCGGCGTCGACAGCGAGACCCCGAGGAAGGCGGGGTAGCCGAGGGTGATGGTGCCGTTCGCGGTGTCGCCGGCCTGGATCTCGTGGACCACCGTCAGCGCGCTGTCGATGGTGATGGCGTAGGCGTCCGTCAGGCCCATGCCGTTGGAGGCGGCCGTCGTCATGCCGACGACCTCGCCCTGGGAGTCGAGCACCGGGCCGCCGGAGTCGCCGGAGACGACCGCCGCCTGGAACTCGATGAGCCCGCTGAGGGTCTCGGCGCTGCCGCCGAGCTCCGTCTGCGCGGTCATCGTCTGGTTGGTGTTGGTCACCGACCCGGCCGCGGCGACGAGGTTGCCCGTGCCCTCGGCGTTCCCGATCGCCGTGATGCTGGTGCCGGTGGTGACGCCGTTCTTGTCCAGCGTGATCGGGGTGAGCCCGCTCGCGCCCTTGAGCTGCAGCAGCGCGACGTCCGCGGTCGGGTCGGTGCCGACGACCGTGGCCGTGTACTGCTGGCCGGTGGACTCGTCGGTCACCTGGATCGCGGTGGCGCCGTCGATGACGTGGTTGTTCGTCAGCACCAGGCCGTCGGCGGACAGGATCATGCCGGTGCCGGCCGACGACGCGCCCTGGTAGGCGAGCTGGGAGTCGATCGTGACCACGCCCTTCTGCTGCGCGGCGGTGGCGGCGACCGCGCCGGCGGCCGCCCCGCTGCCCGACGAGCCCGCGCCGTTGCCGAAGCGGTCCCCGTCACCGTCGCCGCCGAAGTTGGGGACGGCGTTCGGGTTGGCGGACGACGAGCCGCCCGAGCCCGCGGACCCGCCCGGGTTCGTGGACGACGAACCGCCCGAACCCGTCGATCCGCCCGGCACCTGCCCCGCGGAGGACGACGAGCCGTTGTTCCCGCTGAACGCCGACGTCTCCCTCGTCGGCCCGACGCCGAACGCCACGCCCACCGCGAGGGTGACGGCCAGCACGGCCGCGGCTCCGACGCTGATGGCGAGCCGCCGCACGTGCCGGCGGCGGGGGTCGATCGCGATCGCCCCGATCGGCTGGTCGGGCAGCGGGTAGTAGGGCATCGCGCCGTACATCCGGGGCGGCTCGCGGTAGGGCTGGGCGGCGTACGGGTGCTGCTGCCAGGCGTAGGGCTGGGCGTACGGCTGCTGCCCGGGGTAGCCCTGCTGGCCGGGGTACGCCTGCTGCCCCGGGTACGGCTGCTGGCCGGGGACCTGCTGCGTCGGGTACGGCTGCTGGCCCGGGTTCGGCTGCGCCGGGGACGGCTGCTGGCCGGGGTGCTGCTGCGGCGGCACCTGGCGCGCGGGCCCGGTGTACGGCTGAGCGCCCTGCGCGCCATCAGCCGGTGGCTGGGTCCACGGCTCGTGCTGCGGCTGCTGCTCGGACATCTCTGCACCTCCTCGCCGACGTCACCCTGACGCCGACGAGATCTATGACAGACCCCGTGCCAGGAAGAGTGCTGGACCGTTCCTGTGAGGACCAGAAGAGACCGTCAGTCGGCCAGCAGCCGGTCGACGAGGCGCGTCACGGCGCCTCGCGCGTCGTCGGGGTCCGGCAGCAGGGGCGCGAGGACCGCCCCGAACGTGTGCACCGCGACGAGCCCGAGCATCGTGTCGCGCTCCCTGCGCGTCGGCTGGAGACCGTCGTCTCCAGACTGCGCGCGGTGCACCAGGGCGGCAAGTCCGTCGTACGCCTGCACGACGAGCGGCGACAGGTCGGCACGTGCCTCGGCATGCCGGATGGCGTAGAGGTAGAGCTCCAGCCCCAGCAGCGTCCCGCGCACCGACTCGTCGGACGCCGCGTGCGCCCCGAACGCCGTTCGCACGTCCTCCCCGGGGACGGGCTGGGCGAACGCCGCATCGAGGCCGGTCAGCTCCTTCGCCAGCTCGAGGAACAGCTCTTCCTTGGAGCCGAAGTTCGCGTAGACGGCGCCCTTCGTGTAGCCCGCGGCCGCGGCCACGTCCCCGACGGACGCGCCCTCGTAGCCCTTCTCGGCGAAGACGCGGCGCGCGGCGTCGAGGAGGTCCGCGCGCGTGCGCTCGGCCTTCGGGCTCCGGCGGGTCTCGGTGGGGTCGACGCCCAGCCGCACGGCGGCGTCGTTGAGGTCCTTGGTCGCCTGCCGCAGCTCGTCGGCCAGCTCGCGTCCGGCCACGACGCTCGCCTCGGCCACCGTCTGCCCCAGCGCGCGGCTGAAGGCGGCCGCCGCGTCCCGCAGGGCCCGCGAGGCGGAGCGGACGTCGTCGTTCTCGGCTGCCATGACCAGATGGTACATCCCGGTCGGTATCCCCTTGTCAATACCCATTGGTATGTTCTAGGTTCTCGCCGATACCAACCGGTACGGATGAGAGGTGAACGATGGACGACGTCCTCGTGATCGAGGGCCTGCGCAAGCGCTACGGCACACCGCCGAAGGGCGTGCAGGCGAATGACGGGGTCGACCTGCGCATCGGCGCGGGCCAGGTGGTCGGGCTGCTCGGCCACAACGGCGCCGGCAAGACGACGCTGGTCAACCAGGTCGTCGGCCTGGTGCTGCCCGACGAGGGCTCGATCACCCTCGGCGGCTTCGACGCCGTCGCACGGCCCGAGGAGGCGCGGCGCCTCGCGTCGGTCCAGGCGCAGGCGAACGTGCCCATCACCGGCCTGACCCCGCGGCGCGCCATCGACCTCGTCGGCCGCCTGCGTGGCGGCGGCCGGGCCGACGTCCGCCGGCGGACCGAGCACCTGCTCGACGCCCTCGACCTCGGCCCGTGGGCCGACGTCACCGCGGAGAAGGTGTCCGGCGGCGTCGCCCGCCTCACCGCCTTCGCGATGGCCGCGGTGGCGCCCGGCGCGCTCGTCGTGCTCGACGAGCCCACCAACGACGTCGACCCGGTGCGCCGCCGCCTGCTGTGGACCGAGATCCGGCGGATCGCCGACGAGGGCGCGGCCGTGCTGCTCGTCACGCACAACGTGCGGGAGGCGGAGACCGTCGTCGACCGCGTCACGATCCTCGACCACGGCCACGTGCTGGCCGACGAGACGCCGGCCGGGCTCGTCGGCTTCTACGGCAGCGAGGGCCTGGAGGACGTGTACATCGACCTGGTCGGTTCCGGCGAGCACGGCAGCGAGAACGCAGAGGAGAACGTCGCATGAGCGCCCTGGCCATCCACCCGGCGCCGGTGGCCCGGCAGGCCGGCCTGCTGCTGCAGTGGCAGTTCCGGCGGATGTCGCGGTTCCTGCCGCTGCTCGTCGTCGTCCAGATCCTGCTGGCCATGACGACCGTGCTGGGGTACGGGCTGCTGGTGGGTACTCCCCCGCCCGAGCAGGCGTTGTACCTGGCCACGGGCGCCTCGACCGTCACGCTCGTCATGGTGGGGCTGGTCATGACGCCGCAGATGGTGGCGCAGGCGCGCACCGAGGGCAGCCTCGACTGGATGCGCACCCTGCCCGTACCGCGGCCCGTGTTCCTCGGCGCCGACCTGGCGCTGTGGACCCTCATCGCGCTGCCCGGCATGGTGCTCGGCGTGGTCTCCGGCGCGCTGAAGTTCCACGTCCACCTGTCGCTGAGCCCGTGGCTCCCGGTCGCGGCGATCGTCGTCTCGCTCACCGCGGCGTGCGTCGGCTACGCGATCGCCTGCCTGCTGCCGCCGCAGGTGGCCCAGCTCGTGTCGCAGGTGCTCGTCTTCGTCGTGCTCCTGTTCTCCCCGGTGAGCTTCCCGGCCTCTCGGCTGCCGGGCTGGCTGGCGCAGGCCCACCAGTGGCTGCCGGTGCAGCCGATGGCCGACGCGATGCGCGCCACCCTGGTGAGCGACACGTTCACCATGCCGACGCGGTCGACGATCGTGCTGGCCGTGTGGTGCGTGGCGTCCATCGCGGTCGCCACATGGTCCCTGCGCAAGCGGGCGTAGCCGGCTACCGCACGGACAAGACCTCGGCGAGGTCGTAGCTGACGGGCTCGTCGAGCTGGTCGTACCGGCAGGAGAGCGGGTCGCGGTCCGGCCGCCAGCGCAGCAGCTGCGTGACGTGCCGGAAGCGGTCGCCCTCGAGGTGGTCGTAGCCGACCTCGACGACCCGCTCCGGCCGCAGCGGCACGAACGAGAGGTCCCGGTTGGCCGCCCACCGGCTGTGCTCCGCCTCGCGCGGGGTGCGGCCGGTGGCCAGGGCCCCCCAGGGGTGGCCCTCGAGCGTCGTGACCAGGGGGGCGAGCTCCTCGAGCAGCTCGCGGCGGCGGGCCATGGTGAACGCGCCCGCCACCCCGACCGAGGCCAGCACGCCGTCGTCCGTGTACAGGCCCAGCAGGAGCGAGCCGACGGCGTCCGGGCCGGAGGTGTGCAGCCGGTAGCCGGCGACCACGCAGTCCGCGGTCCGCTGGTGCTTGACCTTGGTCATGACTCGCTTGCCCGCCTGGTAGGTGCTCGCCGGGTCCTTGGCGACGACGCCGTCGAGCCCGGCGCCCTCGAACTGGGAGAACCAGCGCTGCGCGGTGGCCAGGTCGCCGGTCTGCGGGGTGACGGTCACCGCGCCCGACGAGGTCCCGACGACCGCCTCGAGCCGCGACCGCCGCTCGGCCAGCGGCAGGCCCCGCAGGTCGTCGTCCCCCACCGCCAGCAGGTCCCAGAGCACCAGCTTCGCCGGCGTCTGCCCGGCCAGCAGCGTCACGCGGGAGGCCGCCGGGTGGATCCGCTGGAGCAGCGCCTCGAAGTCCAGGTGGGTGCCGTCGGCGGAGGGCACGACGATCTCGCCGTCCACGACGCAGCGCTCGGGCAGGTCCGCCAGCACCGCGGCCACCACGTCGGGGAAGTAGCGCTGCATCGGCTTGGTGTTGCGCGAACCCAGCTCCACCTCGTCGCCGTCGCGGAAGACGACGGTGCGGAACCCGTCCCACTTCGGCTCGTACAGCAGTCCGGGCGGGATCTGCGGGGCGACCTTGGCCAGCATGGGGTCGACGGGCGGCATCACGGGCAGGTGCACGGGCCCATCCTCACCGCCGGCGCCGCCGCCCGCTCGTCGTGCGCCCGCGGCCTACCAGCCGCCGCCGCCCCCGCCGCCGACGCCGCCGCCGGAGAAGCCGCCGCCGCCGAACCCCGAACCACCGGACGAGCCGGGCGTGGGCGCGGAGAGCGACTCCGTCGCGACCGACGAGAACCGCTCCATCGAGCCGGCGAACGCCTGCCCCCAGAACAGCCCGGGCACGGGGTTGTAGTAGCCGACGTACCAGCCGGGCTGCGCCACGGCGCGCCCGGACGCGGCGACCTCGGCGAAGACGCGGGCCCACCGGTCGGCCAGGCCGAACACGATCGCGTAGGGCAGGTATCGGCTGAAGATGTCCTGCCCCTCCTCGAACCGCAGCTGGTTCGCCTCGGCCGTCGCCAGGTACCGACGGAAGCCGAGGGTCTGGGCGAGGACGGCGGTGCCGTCGGGCGTGCGCGCCGGCGCGGCCTTGGCCAGCGCGGCGACGACGAGCCCGACGACGGCGACCGCCACACCGATCAGGGCCACGCCGCGTGCCTGCACCTGTGCCTTCAGCACGATCGCGGTGACGACACCCCCGACGACCACCAGGGCGATCCCCGCCGCCCGCCACCCGGCGCGCACCGTCCTCGGGTTGGCACGGAACCAGCCACGCTCGGTGACGTGCCGGTAGAGGCCGGTCTGCACGGCGGCCATCGAGGAGGCGAAGGTCGTCTTCAGCTCGGAGAGGGTGACCGTCTCGCGGCCCGCGAACAGCCGGTCGAGCAGCGTGCCCTCGAACTCCAGGAGCTCGCCGTCCGACGCCTTGAGCCGCACCAGGGTCCAGTCCTTCGGCTTCTTGCCCGGGTTGCTGCGCGGCACCTCCTCGATGCGCAGGTAGCCGCGCACCGCGAGGTCGACGAGCGTCGCGGTGACGTCCACCGGGTCGGCCTGCTCGTCGACGAGCGTGCCGATCTCCCCCGGGCGCGTGCCGTCCGGCGGGGCGAACTGGACCGAGACCGCCGCGCGGCGGCGCGGCCCGACGAGGCCACCTTGCCCGTCGGCGGGACGCAGGCCGGGCGTCAGGCCGAGGTACTCCTGGTCACGGCCGACCCGCCGCACGCGCACCGCCGCGAGCCCGACGCCCCCGAGCAGCACCACGGCCGCCGCGCCGCCGCCGACGCCGGCGGGATTGAGGGGCGCCGTGGCGGAGAACCGGGGGCCGAGGATCGGCGCGGTGCGGAACGTGCCGCCCGGCCAGCCCGTGACGGCCGTCCACTGGTCGCCCACCGCCAGCGCGTCCTGCGCGAAGTGCGCCCCGGTGCCGGCCACCGCGACCGAGGTGCACGGTGTCGTCGACCCGGTCGGGCCGGCGAAGCACACCGCGTCGTGCGCCGGCGCCGGGCCGGTCAGCGTGAGCGACAGCCGCGACAGCGGCACGGTCCAGCCGCTGCCGATGACGTTCCAGTTCAGCTCGTCCCCGCTGTGCTGGGCGTTGGCGGGGTTGACCCAGCCGTCGACCGTGTAGCTCACCACGTAGTGCTGCGTCCCGGAGATGCCGCCGTCGCGCGGGTCGCCGATCTTCAGCACGATCGCGGACGGGTCGTCCTGGCGGTTGACCTGGGCCGGGGCGCCCGACGGGCTCGAGGCCGTGATGTCCGAGTACCGGTACAGGCGGTCGCGGCTGTCGTCGTACCGCTGCCGCGTGACGAGCGACAGGTAAGGGCCGTGCCCGGGGTTGTTGCCGAAGTCGAAGTCGAAGTCGACCGTCACCCGCGCGACGCCGGAGGCATCGACGGCGGCGGTGACGTCGTACCGCGTGATCTCGCGCCCCGCGGTCTGGTCGCCGACCGCGCCGGGCGCGGCGGCCGCGGCAACCCCCGCCGGTCCGAGCACCAGGGCCGCGACCCCCGCCGCGAACGCGGCAACCCGAGCCCAGGACCCCGACCGCCGCGCTCGGCGCGCGCGGCCGTGCTCGAGGAGAGCGGAGCTGGAACGGGTCGGCACGGATGACCCGATCGGGTTCACCGGTCGCGCCGCTCGCGGATCGCGCGCTGCGTCTCGAGCGTGTCCTGCCGCTCGCGCAGCGTCTGCCGCTTGTCCCACTCCTTCTTGCCGCGCGCCAGCGCGATCTCCACCTTCGCCCGCCCGTCGAGGAAGTACAGCGCCAGCGGCACGATCGTCTGACCCTTGTCGTGGCTGCGCTGCTCGAGGCGTGCGATCTCGTCGCGGTGCAGCAGCAGCTTGCGCTTGCGCCGCGGCGTGTGGTTGGTCCACGTGCCCATCGCGTAGACCGGGATCTGCATGCCGTGCAGCCACGCCTCGCCCCCCTCGATCTCGCACCACGAGTCGGTGAGGTTGGCATGCCCGTCGCGGAGCGCCTTCACCTCGGTCCCCATGAGCACCAGGCCGGCCTCGAACACGTCCTCGATGAGGTAGTCGTGCCGTGCCTTGCGGTTCTGGGCGACGAGACGCCGCCCGGTCTGCTTGGCCATCTCGCCTCCTTGCCGCGTGCCGATGGGTGGCCACCACGTGGCCGACGAGCGAGCCTATACGCCGCGACGGCCAAGGTCAGCGGGATAGTCCGTGCTCAGATCGCGGCGATCGACCCCGGCGCACGCTCCGCACGGGCGAGCGTGCGCAGCACCGCCGCCACGCCGTGCTTGCGCACCGCGAGCGTGGTGAGCAGGCCGAGCACCGGCGCGACCACCTCCTCCGGCCACTCCGGGGGTTCGAGGGCGACGCTCACCGCGAGGTCGTCGCTGTGCACGACGATCTCGAGCATCCGGCTGCGCAGGTAGTCCTCGAGCGAGAGGTTCCACGTGAGCCACGGCGGCCGGACGCGGCGGTCGACCGGCTCCGCCGGCAGCTCCGCGCGGGCGGTCCCCAGCGCCTCGAGGGCCCGGGCGAGGACGTCCTTGGGGCCCTCCACCGCCTCCGTGGCCGCCCGCACGCGGATGCTCGCGTTGGCGGCCTCGTCGCCGTTCGCCCACGCGGAGCGCAGGTAGTGCTCGACGAGGGTCACCGGTCGCTCGTCGGGCACCGGGAAGGACAGCACCTCGGGCACCCGGGTCACCTGGCGCGCCAGGTGCGCGGCCAGGGCGCCGACGGTCATGTCCTCCAGGGCACTCGGGTCGCCCCAGCGCTGGGCCACCTCGGGCCGCCCGACGAGCTCGAGCCCGATCGTCGCCGCCTCGACGAACACCGCGCGCACCGGCGTCATGGCCTGCCCCCTCGTCCCCGTCGTCCCCGTAGCCCTCGTCGTCCCCGGAGGATTCTGCCGCTCCCCTAGATGCCGAGGTAGGGCCGCGGGTTGACCGGCGAGCCGTTGATGTGGACCTCGAAGTGCAGGTGGCAGCCGGTGGAGTCGCCGCCCGTCATGCCGGCGTACCCGATCACCTGGCCGGCCGAGACGCGCTGCCCGGCGGACACGACGTACCGCGTCATGTGGCTGTAGCTCGACATGAGCGAGGTGCCGTTGACCCAGCCGTGGTCGAGCATCACCTGGTTGCCGTAGCCGTAGAGGTACTTCGCCCAGACGACCGTGCCGTCCCGGCCTGCGTACACCGCCTGGCCGCAGTGGTCCATGAGGTCGATGCCGGCGTGCAGCCGGTAGATGCCGAGCACGGGTTGGAGCCGCCAGCCGAACTCGCTGGTGACGTAGATCGGGGTGTTCGCCGTCGGGTTGGCGAACCACGCCCCCGGCAGCGCCTGGCCCGGCCGGGCCGACGACTTCTGCAGCGCGGCCTGCCGCGCCTGCTCGGCGATGACCGCCTTGAGGTCCGTCTCGATCTGCGCCGTGGAGGCCTGCAGCGCGGCGTCCTGCTGCTGGGCCACGGTGATCTGGCTCTGCAGCGAGGCCTGCTTGGCCTGCGCCTGCTGCTGGAGGCTCTGCACCTGGGCCTTGGCGTCGGCCGCGTCCTTCGTCGCCTGGTTCGCGTCGGCGACCTTCTGGTCGGCGGCCAGCTTCAGCTCGTCGATCTTCTGCTTCACCGACTCCATGCGGGCGGCCTGGTTGCGCGCCTCCGCCTGCAGCTCCGTGATGCGGCTGAAGACGCCGGCCTGGGCCCGCTGGGCGGCCGCGAGCATCGTGTACGTGTTGACGAAGTCGTCCGTGCTCTGCGCCGCCAGCACCGTGGAGATGCCGGAGACGTCGCCGCCGGCGCGGTAGGCCTCGCGCGCCATCGCGCCGATCGCGTCGCGCAGCTGCGCCTGCTGGGCCTGGCCGTCGGTGATCTGCTGGGCGATCTGGGTCTGCTGGTTCTGCGCGTCGGTCAGCTGGTCGGCGATCTGCTGCTGCTCGCGCTGCGCCGTGGCGAGCGCGGCGGTCGCGTCGTCGAGCTTCTGCTGCGCCACCTGGATCTGGCCCTGGATCGCCACCAGGTCCGACTGGGTCTGGGCGAGCTGGCCCGACATGTCCTCGATCGAGGCCTGCAGCGCCTGCTGCTGCTGCTTGTTCGCGGCGGCCTGCGACTCCAGCTGCGAGCGCTTGTGGGACAGGTCGTCCGCCGCGGCGGGCGCCGTCAGGCCGCCCACGGCGAGGGCGGTGGCCGCCGCGACGGCCGCGGCGAGGCGGGAGGCACGTCTCATGTCACACCCTCGTGTACCGGTTGAGGGTCACCACCGACGAGATCGCCGCCAGCAGGATGCCGATGACGACGAGCAGCGGCGCGAGCCGCGTGAGGTCCGCGGTGGTGACGTACGGGATCCACTGCACCGACGAGCCGAGCCAGTCGACGACGAGGTACTTCACGCCCGCCCACAGCGCGCCGACCGCCAGCGCGGCGCCGATCGTCGCCGCGATCGCGCCCTCGAGCATGAACGGCAGCTCGATGAACAGGTTCGATGCGCCGACGAGCCGCATGATGCCGGTCTCGCGCCGGCGGGACAACGCGGAGAGCCGGATGGTCGTCGTGATGAGCAGGATCGCCGCGAGCAGCATCACGGCCGCCAGCCCGCCGGACAGCAGCGTGGCGCGGTCCATGATGAGGAACATCCGGTCGAACAGCTGGCGCTGGTCCTGCACCTGCTCCACGCCCTGCACGCCGGACAGCACGTCGGCGACCACCTGGTACTTCGTCGGGTCGGCGAGCTTGATCCGGAACGAGGCCTGCATGTCGTCGACGGTCGCCAGGCTGGCCATGAAGTCGCCGGCGAACCGCTTCTCGAACGAGGCGTACGCGTCCTGCTTCGACTCGAAGTAGATGGGCTGCTGGATGTAGGGGGCGACCTCGGGCTGCTCGAGCGCGGCCTTGATCTTCGTCATCTGGTCGGGCGTGACCTCGCCGGCGGCGCACGTGGGCGCCGTGGAGTGCGACGGGCACAGGTAGGCCGCGACCTCGACCTTGCCGTACCAGTCGTCCTTCATCTTCCCGATCTGCGTCTGCAGCAGGGAGGCGACGCCGACGAAGGTCAGCGAGACGAAGGTGACGAGGATGACCGAGATCGTCATCGACAGGTTGCGGCGCAGGCCGATGCCGATCTCGCTGAAGATGAACCGGAGCCTCATCGCGTCACCGGTCCGATCCGTAGACGCCGCGCGACTGGTCGCGCACCAGCGAGCCGGTGTCGAGCTCGACCACCCGCTTGCGCATCTGGTCGACGATCTCGTCGTCGTGCGTGGCCATCACCACGGTGGTGCCGGTGCGGTTGATGCGGTCGAGCAGCCGCATGATGCCCAGGCTCGTCGTCGGGTCGAGGTTCCCGGTGGGCTCGTCGGCCAGGAGGATGTCGGGGCGGTTGACGAAGGCGCGCGCGATCGCGACGCGCTGCTGCTCACCGCCCGAGAGCTCGTGCGGGCGCCGCTTCTCCTTGCCCGCCAGGCCGACCATCTCCAGCACGTCCGGCACGGTGGTGAGGATGTGGTGCCGCGGCTTGCCGATCACCTGCAGCGCGAAGGCGACGTTCTCGAACACGGTCTTGGTGGGCAGCAGGCGGAAGTCCTGGAACACCGCGCCGATCCGGCGTCGCATGTGCGGCACCTTCCAGCTCGACAGCGTGCCGAGCTCCTTGCCGGCCACCCACACCCGCCCGGCGCTGGCGCGCTCCTCGCGCAGCACGAGCCGCAAGAAGGTGGACTTGCCGGAGCCGGACGCACCGACGAGGAACACGAACTCGCCGCGCTCGACGTCCAGGCTCACCCGGTCGAGCGCGGGGCGGGCGCCCCGCGCGTAGACCTTGGTGACGTTCTCGAACCGGATCACGTGACCTCGTCGGACCTCGTCGGCCCGCTCTGGGACCTGCCGCGACCCGGGGTCGCCGGGCCGGCCCACGCATCGCGGGCCGGTTCGAGGCTACGAACGGGTCTCCGCGAGCCCGGGGAGGACACGCCGCACGGCACGCCTGTGAATCGCGGCCGAGGTGGACGGGTGTCCGAGTCGCCCGAAATGCCCGGTCAGGGTCAGCTGTGGGCGGCCGCGGAGCGGCGCCAGCGGATGCCGGCCTCGAGGAAGCCGTCGATGTCGCCGTCGAACACGGCGGCCGGGTTGCCGACCTCGTGCTCGGTCCGCAGGTCCTTGACCATCTGGTACGGGTGCAGCACGTAGGAGCGCATCTGGTCGCCCCAGCTGGCCTTGATGTCGCCGGCCAGCTCCTTCTTCGTCGCGTTCTCCTGCTGCTGGCGCAGCACCAGGAGGCGGGACTGGAGCACGCGCATCGCGGCGGCGCGGTTCTGGATCTGGCTCTTCTCGTCCTGCATCGACACGACGAGCCCGGTCGGCAGGTGCGTGATCCGGACGGCGGAGTCGGTCGTGTTGACGGACTGTCCGCCGGGCCCCGACGAGCGGAACACGTCGATGCGGATGTCCGTCTCGGGGACGTCGATGTGGTCGGTCTGCTCGATGAGCGGGATCACCTCGACGGCCGCGAAGCTCGTCTGGCGGCGACCCTGGTTGTCGAAGGGCGAGATCCGGACGAGCCGGTGCGTGCCCGCCTCCACCGAGAGGTTCCCGTAGGCGTACGGGACCTTGACCTCGAAGGTCGCCGACTTGATGCCGGCCTCCTCGGCGTAGGAGGTGTCGAGCACCTTCGTCGGGTAGCCGTGGCGCTCGGCCCAGCGCAGGTACATCCGCAGCAGCATCTCGGCGAAGTCCGCCGCGTCGACGCCGCCCGCGCCGGACCGGATCGTGACGACGGCCTCGCGCTGGTCGTACTCGCCGTTGAGCAGCGTCCGGACCTCGAGCTCGCCCAGGTCCTTCCTGATCGCGACCAGCTCGGCCTCGGCCTCGGCGAGCGTGTCGGCGTCGTCCTCCTCGGACGCCAGCTCCACGAGCGCCCCGAGGTCGTCGATCCGGGCCCCGAGCTTGTCGACGCGGTCCAGCTCGGCCTGCGTCACGGACAGCGCGCTCGTCACCTGCTGCGCGTGCTCGGGGTCGTCCCACAGGTCCGGGACGGAGGCCTGCTCCGAGAGGTCGGCGATCTTGGCCTTGAGCACCGTGGGGTCGCTCACCGCGCGGATGGACTCCAGCGTGCTGCGCAGATCGCGGATCTCGGCGGGGAAGTCGGTGGTGGCCACGACCGTCCAGGGTACCGGGCGACGTCCGGCCGAGCCGCCGTGCGGCCAGGTCGGGGCGGAAGTGTGAGACCCTAAGGCCTTGAGGGCGTCGCTGTGCGCGCCCCGCGTCGTGGAGAACTCCCCGAGCCCCTTCCGTCGTCCTGGTACGGCCGCATCCCGCGGCCGCCGACGACACCGGCCCGGTCGCTCGCGCGGCGGACCCACGACCCCCGCAGCCGCGACCCGCGGCACCCGACCTGCCGCGGCCCCCGGCGCGCGGCGCCCGAAAGGCTTCCCATGACCACCTTCGCCGATCTCGGCGTGCCCAGCTCTCTTGCCGCGTGCCTCGCGGAGCAGGGCATCTCCTCCCCCTTCCCGATCCAGACCGCCACGCTGCCCGACTCGCTAGCCGGCCGCGACGTGCTCGGCCGCGGCCGCACCGGCTCCGGCAAGACGCTCGCGTTCGCCCTGCCGCTCGTCGTGCGGCTCGCCGGCTCGTCGTCAGGCCGTGCCCGGTCGCGCCGGCCGCGCGGGCTCGTGCTGTGCCCGACGCGCGAGCTCGCCAACCAGATCGACGCGACGCTCGCCCCGCTCGCGGCCGCCGCGGGGCTGCGGACGACGACGATCTTCGGCGGCGTCTCGCAGTCGCGGCAGGTGACCGCCCTCGACGCGGGCGTCGACATCGTCGTGGCGTGCCCCGGCCGGCTCGAGGACCTTCTCAACCAGAAGGTGCTCACGCTCGACCAGGTCGCCGTCACCGTGCTCGACGAGGCCGACCACATGGCCGACCTCGGGTTCCTCCCGGGGGTGCGCCGGATCCTCGACCGCACCCCGGCCGGCGGCCAGCGGATGCTGTTCTCGGCCACGCTCGACAACGGGGTGGACGTCCTGGTCCGCCGCTACCTGAGCAACCCGGTGCACCACTCGGTCGACTCCGCGGAGTCGCCCGTGGCGCAGATGACGCACCACGTGCTCGAGGTCGCCAACCTGGCCGCGAAGCAGGACGTGGTGCGTCAGCTGGCCGGGGGCACCGGCCGGCGCATGCTCTTCCTCCGCACGAAGCACCAGGCGAAGAAGCTCACCAAGCAGCTCGTCTCCGAGGGCATCGCCGCGGTCGAGCTGCACGGCAACCTCGGCCAGTCGGCCCGCGAGCGCAACCTCGCGGCCTTCGGCTCGGGCGACGCCACCGTGCTCGTCGCGACCGACATCGCCGCGCGCGGCATCCACGTCGACGACGTCGAGCTCGTCGTGCACGTCGACCCGCCCACCGAGCACAAGGCGTACCTGCACCGCTCCGGCCGCACCGCCCGCGCCGGCGCCGAGGGCGTCGTCGTCACCCTCGTGCTGCCCGAGCAGCGCGCCGACGTGCGGGCCATGACGCGCGCCGCGAAGATCGCCGTCCAGCCGCGGGCCGTCGTGCCCGGTGACGCCACGGTGGGCGCGCTCGCCGGCGCACCCGCCCCGCGGCGGGCCGTGCCGTTCGTGGCCGCGGTGGCGCCCGCAGCTGTCCGGGAGCCCGGCGCCGGCTCGCCTCGCCGTGGTGGCGGGCGTGGGGCCGCCTCGGCCGTCCGACCGGCGTCCGGTGCCCCGCGCGCCCAAGCCTCCGGCGCCCCGCGCTCGCAGGCGTCCGCCGCAGGGCGCGCCCAGGCGTCCGGCCGGCCCGCCGGCACCCGCTCTCCCGCTCGCGCGGCGGCGCCCGTGACCACCGGCCCCCGACGTCTGGCGGCGAGCGGTCAGACGGCCTCGTCGGCCCCCGGGCGCCCGGTGGCGGCGGCCGCCGGGCAGCCGTCGCCGCGCCGGCACCCGCGTCGTTCGTCGGCGCCGGCCGGGACGCCGGCCACGCTCACCGAGCGGTCGTGGCGGGCCTGACCGGGCAACCGGCCTACCCGCGCCGCACGAAGGCCGCGGCGAGCACCAGGTAGACCGCGGCGGTCCAGGTGTAGGCACGGTCGCGCAGGCCCTGCCCGGACACGGCGTCGAAGTTCTCGGCGAACCCGGAGCGCTCGCACAGCGCGCGGAACCGGTCGGAGACGAGGTCGGACAGCTCGTCGTGCCCGCTGCGCCGCAGCCCGTCGACGAGCAGGGCGGTCGAGGGCGCCCAGATGGGGCCGCGCCAGTAGCCGTCCGGCTCGTACGCCTGCGACGTCGGCGGCTCGGTGGCCAGGCCGTGCTCGGTCAGGTGCTCCGCCAGGCGCGCCACCATCGCGTCGCGCAGCTGCGGCGGCAGCCGGTCACCGAGCACCAGCGGCAGCAGGTTGAGCAGGCTGGTGGCGGTGCTGTCCCGCCGGGACAGGGCGCCCACGGCGACGAAACGGTCGTCCCGCCACAGCTCGTCGACGAGCGCCTGGAGCACGGCGTCGCGCTCGTTCTTCCAGCGGTCCGTCGGCCGGCCCAGCTCGCCCGCCAGGTCCGCCAGCGTCTCGAGCTGCAGCACGAGGAAGGCGGCCAGGTCGGGCGACTCGACCACACGGTCCAGGTCGAACGTCGTCGCGTTGTCCCAGCCGGAGTCGTTGCCGTGCTGGTAGTAGGGCAGCACGCGCCCGGGGCGGCGACGGCGCTCCAGCCAGTAGCCCGACCAGGCCGCGAGGCGGTCGTGGACCAGGGCCAGCTCCGACGGCGTCAGGGCGCGCCCGGCGGTGGCCCGCAGATGCTGCAGCGCCCAGCCGTGGATCGGCGGCTTGACGTAGTTGTAGAGCACCTCGGAGTGCGTCACGGAGTCGGGCAGGGCGCCCGTGGCGTCCTGGTGGTCGAACGGGGCGAGGAACTGGTCCAGCGCGGCGTCCGGCAGCCCGGGGGCCAGCGCGAGCGCGTTGAAGCAGTGGTCCCAGCTCCAGACCTTGTCCATCCAGTGCTTGGACATGAGCACGGACTCGCGCGTCAGGTACCCCTCGGGCGCCACGGTTGCCGACCACAGGACGTAGGCGGCGCGCGCGGCCGCCGGGGTGCGGGCGTCGCGCCACGGTGCCACCAGCTCGACGTACTCGGCGAACCGGGCACCCGCGGCGGCCACCACCTCCTCGAACCGGCCGCGGGGCATGAACGGCGCCGAGCCCGCGGTGGTCTCCTCCAGCGCGATCTCCCACTCGGTCCCCGAGGCGCCTGCGACGAGGTGGCGCTCCGCGGCTCCCAGCGCCTCGGCGCCGGCCACCTCGAGCGCCCCGGTGATCCTGGTGATCCGGTAGCGGCGGCCCGTCTCGTAGGAGGTGAAGACGATGGCCCCGTCGATGGGGTCGTCGAACAGGTAGGTGCCGGTGAACGGCGTCAGCCCCGCGGCGGCGTCCCGGATGCGCAGGCCCATGCCGCGGCCCCGCAGGCGCAGCACGTTCGGCCCGTCGAACGCCGCCGAGACGGAGGCCCCGTCCGGCGTGGACCACCGGAACACGGCGGGCTGCGCGTCCCAGGCGCACGCCACGACCGAGCCCTGGGCCACCGGTTCCAGGGCGAGCACGGCGTGCATGCCGTTGCGGTGCGAGACGAGGTGCACGGCCTCCGAGCGCGTGTGGAGGGCCGTGACCGGGGAGAGGTTGAACCATGCGCCGCGGTAGGAGAACGGGATCTCGCGGATGTCGAAGCTGGTGGTGGCCGGTGCTGGCGTCATGGCGTGCGCGTGTCCTTCACGGTTGGGGTGCCGTCGCGGGGTGCTCCCGCGCTAGTCCTTGATCGCGCCCGCGGTCACGCCGGCCGCGACGTACCGCTGGGCGACGATGAGCAGGATCGCGGTGGGGACGGAGGCGAGGACGGCCGTCGCCATCAGGGGCCCCCACTCCTGGTTCTGGGAGCCGATGTAGTCGTACAGGCCCATGGTGATCGGGCGGAGCTTGCCCCCGCCGCGGTTGAGGCTGGAGGCGAAGAGGAAGTCCGACCATGCCCAGAGGAAGGCGAACAGCCCCACCGTCACGGCGGAGTTACGGGCTATCGGCATGACGACGGAGCGGAAGGTGCGCCACGTCGAGGCGCCGTCGATCTCGGCGGCCTGCAGCAGCTCGCGCGGGATGCCGCTCATGAAGGCGACGAAGAGCATGACGCCGAACGGCACCGCGATCGTCGAGTCGGCGAGGATCAGGCCCGGCAGGGTGTCGAGGATCCCGAGCCGCGTGTAGATCGTGTAGAAGCCCAGCGCCATGACGACCGCCGGGATCATCTGGGCGACCAGCAGCACGAAGCTGAGCGCGCGCCGCCCCGGCACGAGGAGCTTGGACAGGGCGTACCCGGCGGGCGCGGAGATGACCAGGGTCAGCGCCACGGTGCCGAGGCCCACGACCAGGCTCGTGCCGAGGAACGGCAGCTGCTGGTGCAGCACCACCTGGTAGTGGTCGAGCGTGAAGTGGCGTGGGAACAGGTCCGCGTTCCGGATGGCGCTGCGCTGGGTGAAGGAGACGTTGAGCATCCAGTAGAGCGGGAACAGCATCACCGCGGTGAACAGCAGCCCCAGGGCGGTCCTCCACCAGGTGCGTCGCACGGTGGCCATGTCAGTCCTCCTGCCGGCGCTGGACGACGAGGTAGACGAAGCCCATCACCAGGGCGATGAGCAGCAGGATCGTGCCGAGCACGGAAGCCTGCGAGTACCGGATGACCGACGAGGCGCCCTTGCCGAACGCCATCGCGTAGGCCCACGTCGCCAGCGTCTGGGACGACCCGGTGCCCAGGGTCATGATCCAGATGATGTCGACGACCTTGAGCGTGTAGACGAAGCCCAGCAGCAGCGTGATCGCCGTGACCGGACGCAGCAGCGGGAAGGTCACGTGCCAGAACTGCCGCCACGCCCCGGCCCCGTCGAGCGACGCCGCCTCGTAGAGGTCGGTGGGGATGTTCTGCAGCCCCGAGTACAGGATGACCAGGTTGAACGGGATGCCCAGCCAGATGTTGGCGATGGTCACCGACATCAGGGAGTGCTGGGCGTTGAGCCACCACACCGGGTCGGCGCCGAACAGGCCGAGGAAGCGGTTGATCACCCCTGAGTCGGCGTCCATCATCCACTGCCACGTGGTGGCCGAGACGATGATCGGCAGCAGCCACGGGACGAGGAACAGGCCGCGCAGCAGGCTCGACAGCGGGAAGCTGCGCCGGAAGAACACCGCCAGCCCCAGGCCGATCGCGTACTGGAACACCAGCGAGACGACGACGAAGACCGCGGTCTGACGCACGGTGGGCCAGAACTGCGGCGAACCGATCACCTCGCGGTACACGTCGAACCCGACGAAGGGCGCCTGCCCCGTGACGAAGGTGGCCCGCGTGAAGCGGTGCAGGCTCATCGACACGTTCTCGTAGAGCGGGTACGCGTACAGCACGACGAGGTACACGACGAGCGGGGCGACGAACCCGATCCCCGCCCACTGCGTCGGGCGCAGCCCGCGCCGCCGCCCTCGCTCGTGCTCCCCCGAGGGCGCCGACCGCCGCGCGGTCACCGTTGTCACGCCAGTGCTCACCTGATCCACCGTTCCTCGACGTGCGTGGGGTGCGGGCGCGGCGGCCGGTCCGGGCCGCCGCGCCCGCGTCCTCGCGTCAGCCCTTCGCCGCCTGGGCGAAGGCCGCCTTCACCGCGGTCGCGTCGCCGGCGGCGTTGAGCGCACCCTGCAGGGCGGTCGACAGCTGCGCCGAGGTCGCCGTGTAGTCCGGGCCGAGATCGGTGGTCCGGCCCTGGGCGCTCTCGATCGCGGCCGCCCACGGCGTCCAGATCGGGTCGGAAGCGATCTGCTTGGCCCGCTGGTCCTTGTTCGCCGCGAAGTAGCCGAGCTGGTCGTCGGTCTTGATCTGGTTGTCCGGGCCGACGAGGCACGCGATCACCTTGGTGGCCGCGGCGTAGTGCGCGGCCGAGTCGGCCTTGTGCACCGGCGCGAGCACGAACTCACCGCCGGTCGGCACGGGCGCCGCCCCGCCGTTCTGGCCGGGGATCGGCATCATGACGGCCTTGAACTTCTGCGTCGACGCGGCCTTGGCGAACCACGAGCCGTTCTCCGCGAAGGCGTACTGGCCGGTCAGGAACAGGTCCCAGGACGCCGACTGGTTGTCGGTGATGGCCGACTTGGGCGCGTAGCCCTTGCCGATCCAGTCGGAGAGCAGCTGCCCGGCGGCCACGGCGGCGTCCGACGTGGGCTGCTTGAGGCTCGCCCCGGAGCCCCAGAACCAGGGCAGGAACTGGAACACGCCCTCCTCGCCGGAGATGCCTGCGAAGGTGATGCCCTTCGAGCCCGCCTTGGTCACCTTGTCCAGCGCGGCCGTCAGCGAGGCCCAGTCCTTGATGCTCGCGGGGTCGACGCCGGCCTTGTCGAGGATGTCCTTGTTGTAGTACAGGCCGAGCGTGTTGGCCCCGATCGGGACGCCGTACGTCACGCCGGCCACGGTGCCCGGGCCCGCCAGGTTGGCGTCGAACCCACTGGTGTCGATGCCGACGTCCTTGGCCGGGGCGAGCAGACCGGCCGTCGCTGCGTCGGGCACGGCCGGGTTGTCCAGCATGATGACGTCGGGCGCGTTGTCCTCCTTCACGGCCGAGGTGAGGTTGTTGAGCAGGTCGCTCGTCGCGGCCGTGGTGCGGGTGATGGTGGCGCCGGCCGGGGCGCATGCCTTGACGTAGGACGCCCAGGCCGACGAGTCGTCGTACTGCGGGTACGGGTCCCAGACGTTGATCGACGTCAGAGCGGCGGCGCTCGTCGACCCGCCGGCCGCGGTGGTGGCGGTGCCCCCGCCGCCCCCGCTGCTGCAGGCGCCGAGCGCCAACGTCGCCAGCGCCGCCGTCCCGGCGAGGACTGCGGACTTCCTCACGTTCAACACGGTGGTTCCTCCTTGAATCCGGTGCTGTGGTGAACCGGTTCGATGACCGGATCTTGCCCTTGCTGCGCCTTGCTCTTTCTCATGAGTGCCCGCCGGTGCCGGCCGGCGGGCGGTGCGGACGACTAGCCCTGCAGGGTGCGGACGCTGCCGCGGTCCCGCAGCACTGGTTCCACGAACTGCACCGCGTGCGGCCCGGCCTTGGCCGGGTCGAGGATGCGGTGCACGAGGAGGTCGACCGCGCGGCGGCCGAGGGTGTCGGCGGCCGACTCGACCGCCGTGTAGGGCAGGGAGAACTCCTCGGCAAAGTCGCGCGAGTACAGGCTGACCACGCTGAGGTCGCGCGGGACCACGATGCCGCGGTCGCGCAGCACCGCCGGCAGCGCGGCGATCGTCGCGTCGTTGTGGACGACGAGCGCGGTCGCCGAGGGGTGCGCGTCGAGGATCCGGTGCACGGAGGTCTGCACGGCCGGGGGCCGCGACTCGCCGTAGTAGGCGTGCACGCGGATCCCCAGCTCGCGGCCCCGCTCCACCGCCGGGTCCCGGAACCGCCACACGTACGAGCCACCGCGCTCGACGACGTGGTGCGGCGGCGAGATGAGGACCACCTCGCGATGGCCGTTCGCCGCGAGGTGCTCGACGATCTGGCGGGCGGCCGCGCTGAAGTCCAGGTCGATCGCGTCGAGGTCGCGCGTGTCGCCCGGCAGCCCGATGAGCACGGCCGGCTGGCGCACGGACCGTAGCGAGTCGAGCCGCGGGTCGTCGTGCGTGACGTCCAGGAGCACGATCCCGTCGACCATCTCGGAGTCGCCGATGCGGCGGATCGCCCCGGCGCCGTTGGCGTCGGTCACCATGAGGATGTCGTAGCCCAGCCGCCGGGCCGCCTCGGAGACCGGCAGCACGTACTGCAGCATGGCGGGCGCGAACTCGTCGGCGTGGAACTGCAGCAGCAGGCCCAGCACCATCGTCTGCGACGTCGCCAGCGCCCGGGCGCCGGCGTTCGGCGTGAAGCCCAGCTCGGCGATCACCCGGTCGATCCGGTCCCGCGTCTCCCGCGAGATGGTGCGCTTGCCCGACAGGGCGTACGACACCGTGCTCCGGGACACCCCGGCGCGACGGGCCACGTCGCCGATCGTCGGCATCGCCACTCCCTCGGGGTTCGAACCGGTTCGACGAACAGATGTTAACGCTCACAGGTCGCGGGCTGTCAAGCCCCTCGCCGTGATGCCTGCGTGGCCGCCTGCGTCGCCGACGACGCCCCGATCGCGAGCCGGGCGGCACACGGCTCGGCGGACGGCTCGGCGAACGCCGACCTGATCGTCGTCCGCCCGCCATCCCCGGTCACGGTGGGTGGCGGACGGGCACGACCGGGCCCGGGAGCCTCACCACGCCCGGGCGGACGACGCGGCGCCGATGCCGACGCCGTCCGTGAACGGCGTCAGCACCCACGCGACCCACACCGGCCGGACGACCGCCGCCAGCGTCACGCGGACGGTCCGCCCGTCCGGGGAGCCGGCCTCGACCACGCGCAGGTCGGTCCACCGCGCCGCCACGTCGGGGTGCGCCGCGAGGTAGCCGTCGACCGTCGCCTCGACCTCCTCGTCCGCGGGCGCGATCGCGCTCGTGCCGGACGCGAAGTAGGCCTCGTCGGACACCTGCTCGGCGGCAGCGAGCGCCGCGAGGTCCGCGAGCGCGGCGAGCCGCGTCCGCTCGAGGTGCACCTGCGCCGCCGAGGCGACCACCGCGACGAGCGCGAGCGCGACGACGACGAACCCGATGAGCAGGATCGTCACCTGGCCCTCGTCACCCCCCGATCTCCACTTTCCTGAACCCGGCGTCGCGGATCGCGACCGGATCTTCAGGAAACTGAACCCGAGGGCGGTCACGGCGCCGCCCGGTACTCGTCGACCACGGCGGTGCGCTGCGCCGTCACGGGGATCGACAGCGGCACGGCCCTGCGCAGGAACGGCGGCACGAACGGCAGCGGCACCGACAGCCGCACGTCCACGGCCACCTCGCTGCCGGGCGTCAGGCACGCGGCGGAGCAGGCGATCGAGACGGCGTCTGCGGGGTCGTCGTGCAGCCCCTGGTCCGCGAGCGCGACCCCGGCCGCCACCAGCGCACGCGGCGCGGCGGACGCGGCCTCGTCGGACGCCACGAACACCCGGGCCGCCTCGCGCGCCGCGCCCTCCGCGGCGAAGGTCGCCGCCTCCAGCCGCCCGACGACGAGGACGAGGTACACCAGCGGCACGAGCAGCACGAACGTCAGGCCGACGAACTCCACGACGGCGCTGCCCTCGTCGCCGGCCCACGCGCCGCGACGGACGCGGGTCACTGCCCCTCCACCATGGCGTGGCCGCGGACCACGAGCGTCCCGCCCGGCCCGAGGAGGCCGACGACGGGCATCGGCGCGCGCACCGTCACCTCGACGACGTCGACGCCGCCGACGCGCGTCCGGGTGGCCGTGACGTCGCGCGCGTACGCGCCGGAGAGCTCGGCGGCCGCCAGCTCGGCGGTCCGCGCGACGCCGTCGGCCGGCTCCCGGCCCGCCGCGGCAGCGTAGCGAGCGCCCTGCGCGGCGCAGTCGACGAGCGTGTTCCGCACGTGGAGGACGAGCGTCAGCTGCACGACGGCGACGAACAGCACCGTGAGCAGCCCGCCGACCAGGACGAAGTCGACGACCGCCGCCCCGGCGTCTACGGCGCCGAGGGCGTCACCGAGGAGATGGCGTTCTGGAACACCTGGACGAGGGCGTCCCCCGCGACGAACCACAGCACGGACACCAGCCCCGCCGTCATCAGGGTGACGAGGACCCATCCCGGCACGTCGCCGCGGTCGTCCCGTGCCGCTACCCGCCCCCTCCGCGCCGCCGAGGCGACCATCCAGACACCCAACCGCATCATCGACTCCCCCTCTCCGCCGGCCGACGACCGGACCCCGGACCCTCACATCCCCACCCGCAGCACCACGAGCGAGGGGAACACCGCGAACAGCACCGTCACCGGGAGCACGAGGAAGACGACGGGCAGCATCTGGAGGATCTCCTTGCGCCCGCCGGCCTCCATGAGCGCCCGCCGCCCTTCGCTGCGCACGTCCTGCGCCTGCGCCCGCAGCACCTCGGCCAGCGGCGTGCCGCGTTCCAGCGCCACCGCCACGCCCTCGGCGAACCGCGCCAGCGCCGGCAGCCCCGTGCGCGCGGCCAGCCCGTCGAGCGCCTGCGTCAGCGGCAGGCCCGCCCGCGCGTCGGCGAGGGTGGCGCGCAGCTCACCGGCCAGCTCGCCGCCGCAGGTGCGCGCCACACGCTCGAGCGCCGCGGCCGCACCCTCGCCGGCACCGACGGCGAGGGCCAGCAGCTCGGCGACGGTGGGCAGCTCGCTCATGAGGCGGGCCTCCCGCACGCGCACCGCCCGTGCGAGCAGCCAGTCCCGGGCGAGGGCCGCCAGGAGCCCGACGACCGCGACGAGCACGGCCAGGGCGACGGGCGAGCCGCCCCTCGTCGTGCCCACGACGATCGCCGCACCGAGCCCGGCCGCGAGCCCGCAGGCTCCCCACACCACCTGCCCCACCCGGAACTGCTCGACGCTCTCCGTCCGGCCCGCCCGTGCGAGACGCCGGCGCAGCTCGGCCGTGGGCGACCCGAGGCGCGCGACGCGACGCGCGGCGTCCGCGAGGAACGGCGCAGCCAGGCGTCCCAGCCCCGCCAGCGGCGTCGCCGGTGCGTCGAGGAGCGCGGACTGCGTCCGCTGCGGCCGCAGGTACGGCGCCAGCCGCCGGTCGAGCGCGGGCCGCCGCGCGGCGCGGTGGGCCGCCAGCAGGAGGCACCCGGCGCCGAGCAGGAGCCCGACGAGGGCGCCGACGGCGCTCACCGCAGCACCCGCGGCTCGGCCGGCAGCGCGCCGATCCGCAGCATCAGCCGGTAGGCGAAAGCCGAGCAGCCCGCCCCGGCGACGAGCACGGCCGCACCGGTGGGCGTGTCGTAGGCGGCGGCCGCCTCCAGCCGCGAGCCCAGCATCGCCAGCACGGCCCAGGGTGCAGCGACCGCGAGCCGCGCGGCGTTCACCGTCCAGGACGCGCGGGCCTCCAGCTCGCCGCGGGTAGCCAGGTCCTCGCGGAGGAACGTCGACAGCGTCCGCAGCAGCCGGCCGAGGTCGGTGCCGCCGACGTCGCGGGTGAGCCGCAGGGCCTCGACGATGCGGTCGGCCACCGGGTCGGCCAGCCGCTCCTTGAGCGCGTCCAGGCTGTCGCCGAACCTGCCCGAGGCGCGGTGGTCGACGGCGAAGGCGGCGAACGCCGGGCGCAGCTCGACCGGCCCCCGCTCACCCAGCGCCGCCACGGCCTCCGGCAGCGCCATGCCCGCGCGCACCGCCGACGCCAGGTCGTCCACCACCTGGGGCCAGCACTGCCGCAGCCGCCTCGCGCGCCGCCGCGCGCGGCTGCGCAGGAGCACCCACGGCAGCGCCGCGCCGAAGGCGGCCGCGAGGGCGGCGACCGCCGGGACCGGGACGAGGAGCAGGGCGGCGCAGCCGACGACGAGCGCGCCGGCGAGCGCCGCCGGCACCAGCGCCGCCGACCCCACTCCCGTCACCCCGGCCTGCGCCAGGGTGTCGCGGACCCGGTCGGCGGCGGCGTTCGTCGTCCGCCGCGGTGCCACGGGCCAGCAGGACCACCACAGGCTCGCCAGGCCCGCCCCGAGCAGCAGCCCCACCACGACGCCCACGGCGGCCTCAGTCCCGGGCCCGCAGGAGCGCCGCCAGGTCCACGCCCGCGCGCGCGAACCGCTCCGGGTGCGGCGGGAATCCGTCGCCGCGCACCAGCCTCCCGCCGCGCTCGGCGAACACCTCGGCCGCCTCCACCACGCCCGCCTCGACGCGACCGGGCACCGCCACGACCTCGCGCACGGCCCGGCGGCCCGCGGCATCCAGCGCCAGGTGCACGACGAGGTCCACGGCACCGGCCACGGTGGGCACCACGAACGCCGACGACACGTTCTCCCCCGCCAGCAGCGGCAGCGTGCAGAGCTTGACCAGCGCCTCGCGCGCCGAGTTCGCGTGCAGCGTGCACATCGCCGGGATGCCGGCGTTGAGCGCGAGCAGCAGGTCGAGCGCCTCGGCCTCGCGCACCTCACCCACCAGGAGCCGGCTCGGGCGCATCCGCAGCGCCTCCTTGACCAGCCGCCGCAGCGGGATCTCGCCGGTGCCCTCGAGGTTCGGCTGGCGGCACTGCATGGCCACCCAGTCCCGCGCGGCCAGCCGTAGCTCGAAGACCTCCTCGCAGCTGATCACCCGCTCGCGCGCCGGGATCGCGCCGGCGAGGGCGTTGAGCATCGTCGTCTTGCCCGCCTGGGTCGCCCCGGAGACCAGCACGTTGAGCCCGGCCCGGACCGCCGCGGCCAGGAACGCGGCCGCCTGCGGCGGCAGCGAGCCGAGCACGACGAGGTCGTCCAGCGTCGTCGCCCGGACCACGTGCTTGCGGATGTTGACCGCCCACCGCCGCGTGACGTCCGGGATGACGACGTGCAGCCGCTCGCCGCCGGGCAGCTGGGCGTCCACGAACGGCGAGGACATGTCCAGCCGGCGCCCGGACGCCTTGAGCATCTGCTCGACGAGGTCACGCACCTGCGCGTCGGTGAGGATCGTCGTGGTGAGCTCGGCCACGCCGCCCCGCGCCACGAACACCTGCGTCGGCGAGTTGATCCAGATCTCCTCGATCGCCTCGTCGTCGAGGTAGCGCTGCAGCGGCCCCAGCCCGGCGACCGCGTCGACGACGTGCCGGTGCACCGCGGCGGCGTCGTCGAGCGGCGGTACGGCGCCCAGCACCGACCGCTCGTCGTAGTCGGCGATCGCCGCCGACACCAGCGCACGCACCCCGTCGGGGTCGCGCACCGGATCCAGCCCCCGCCGGCGGATGAGCTCGCGCACCTCACGCTCGACGAGAACAGCCCCGTCCCCGGACATGACAACAACTCCTCGGTCTGTCGTCTGCCACCGCAGCCCGATGCGCCGGACCGTAGGGCATCGACGGTGCGCCCGGGGCCCGTCGTCCACCGGATTCACCCCGGCCGAGCGCGCCTCACCCGGCTGCCTCCACGATCGGGTGACCGGCGGGGGACCCTCGGCGTGCCGGGATGGTCACGCGTCCAGGTACGGTTTCGCCTTGTGACTTTTCCCAGTGGCGCTCAGTACGTCCTGCGATCCGGTGACCAGGAGGCGGTGATCACCGAGGTCGGGGCCTCCATGAGGGCCTACCGCGTCGGTGGCGTCGACGTCGTCCAGCCGTACGACGAGGCCGAGATCGCCCCCGCGTTCTCCGGCATGGTGCTCGCGCCCTGGCCGAACCGGCTGGCCAACGGCATGTACGAGTACGGCGGCACCGTGCACCAGGTGCCGGTGAGCGAGCCGTCGCGGATGACCGCGCTGCACGGTCTCGTCACCCACGTGCGGTGGGCCACCGCCGGGGTGTCCGACGACGGCTCGTCGATCGAGCTCAGCCACACGATCGTCCCGACCAGCGGCTACCCGTGGCCGCTGCGGCTCATCGCGAGCTTCGCCCTCGGCGAGGGCGGCCTGCGGGCGACGATCACCGCGACGAACGGCGGGGACTCCACGGCGCCCTACGGCGCCGGCGTCCACCCGTGGCTGTCCACCGCCGGCGCCGCTCTCGACGACTGCACGCTGCGCGTCGACGCCAACCGCCACGTGACGGTCGACAACCGCCTGCTGCCGACCGGCACCGAGCCCGTCGTCAACGGGTTCGACCTGCGGGCCGCCAAGCAGCTCGCGGGCCGGGCGTACGACGACGCGTGGACCGACCTGGTGCGCGACGGCGACGGGCTCTCGTGGCTGCTGCTCGGCCGGCCGGACGGGACCACCGTGGCGATGTGGGCCGACGAGGCCGCCCGCGCCTGGCAGGTGTGCACGGGCGACGACGTCGACGCCATCAAGCGAACTGCGGTGGCCGCCGAGCCGATGACGTGCGTCGCGGACGCGTTCCGGACCGGCGACGACCTGGTGCGGCTGGCGCCCGGCGCGTCGCACACGCTGACCTGGGGCCTGCAGCTGCGCTGAGGACGACGAACGGCCGGGACCCGAGGGTCCCGGCCGTTCGTGAACCTGCGGCGGGCGGTCAGCCGAACCAGGTGCCGGCTGCCTCGACGCCCTTGACGAACTCCCAGTGCCAGGGCTCGTGCGGGCCGCCGCCGCCGTACTGCGCCCAGGACGGGTTCTGGAAGCCGTACAGCGGGCCGTTCTCCTTGAGCCAGGCCCAGCGTGCTCCGGACGTCTCGCGCGAGCAGAAGTCGACCGCCAGGCCCAGGCCGTGGTTGCTGGTGCCCGGGGTGGCGGCGAGGCCGCCGCGCTCCGCCTTCACGGCGTACTGCTGGGCGAGCGTGCGGTAGCCCGACTCCAGGCACATGTCCGAGCCGAACTTGGCGACGTACGCCTCGTCGAGCGTGGCCAGCGCCACCGCGGCGTCCGCGCGCAGCTGCGTGTGCCCGTCGAAGAGGGTGCACAGGCTGCTCGCCGGCAGCAGCCCGTTCTTCGCGCCCGCCCGTCCGATGCCGTCGCAGCCGGGCAGCGGGCTGCGCTCGACGGAGCGGGAGACCCTCTCGACGGCCGAGGCGTCGAAGGCCGTCGTGGCACCGGAGGCCGAGAGCAGCGAGGACGGGGCCTGCTCCGAGGGCGGCACCGCGGTGAGGGCCTCGACCGTGGATGGCAGGGCGACGTGGGTCGCGAAGGCCAGCGGCACGCCGGCGGCGGCCAGCGCTGACTGCGACACCGGCAGCACCACGGTGATGCCCGTCAGGGCCGCGAGCACTCCCGCGCGCCCGACGAATCGCGTGGCGCTGCGGCGGCGGGGGACGGCGTGCGCCTCCGGCACACGCGCGCGACCACGAGGCGAGGCGGGCTTGTCGCGATGCGACCCCACGGCACCTCCGATTCGTGCGTGCCGTCGGTCACGGCGTCGGAAAACGATCGCTACCTGCCCCTGGTCACGGAACCATAACGGCCCGACCCACGGTTGACCAACCCCCTGTTGGACGCTCGTCCGGGGTCTTCCCCCTGCTGAGCGTCGACACGCCGGGGCGACACGCCGACGAGTGGGACGAAGGTCACATTCGGCGGGTCACCCACGCGGACGGCCGGGCGGGCCCGGCGACGCACCGGCAGGGCTCACCGGCCGTCCGGCAGCTGCCCGCGCTGCATCGCGTCGCGCACCTCGCCGACGAGCTCCTCAAGGATGTCCTCCAGGAACACGACGCCGACGGCGGTGCCGCCCTCGTCGACCCGTGCGAGGTGCGCCCCGGAGCGCTGCATCGCCGCGAGCGCGTCCTCGATCTCGTCGTCCGGCGCGACGACGGCCAGCCGCCGGACGCGCCAGTCCGGCACCGGCTGGAGCCGGGTTGCGGCGTCGGCGTAGAGCACGTCCTTGACGTGCAGGTACCCGACGAGCTCGCCCTGGTCCCGCACCGGCAGCCGGCTGAAGCCGGTGCGGCCGACGAGGTGCTCGATCTCGTCGGGCGTCGCGCCCTCGTCGATCCCGACGAGCCGGGCCGCGGGCACCATGACGTCCCTCGCGGTGAGGTCGGAGAACTCGAGCGCGCCCGACAGCAGGCCCTGCTCGTCGCTGATGAGCCCCTCGGCGGCGGAGCGCTCGACGATCGACTGCACCTCCTCGGCCGTGAACGACGACGCCACCTCGTCGCGCGGCTCGAACCCGACCAGGCGCACGGCGTGGTTGGCGATCCAGTTGAGCGCCGTGATCACCGGCCGGACCACGCGGCCGAGCCAGACGAGCGGCGGGCCGAACAGCAGCACCGCACGGTCGGGCCCCGCGACGGCGAGGTTCTTCGGCACCATCTCGCCGAGCACCACGTGCAGGTACACGACGATGAGCAGCGCGAGCACGAAGGCGACCGGGTGGACCCAGGTGTCGCTCGCGCCGAGCGCGTGCAGCGGGTGGGCGACGAGCTCGGCGAGCGCCGGCTCGGCGACGAGGCCCAGGCTCGTCGAGCAGACCGTGATGCCCAGCTGAGCGCACGCGAGCATGAGCGACACGTGCTCCATCGCCCACAGCACCGTGCGCGCCCGCCGGTCGCCGGCGGCGGCGAGGGGCTCGATCGAGCTGCGGCGGGACGAGATGATCGCGAACTCCGCCCCGACGAAGAAGGCGTTCCCCGCGAGGAACACCACCACGAGGACCGCGGCCAGCGCGGGGCTCATCGCCGCTCCCCCGCCCGCCGGACGCCGATGCGCTCCACCCGACGCCCGTCCATCCGCTCGACCTGCAGGCGCACGCCGTCGACCTCGACCACGTCCCCCTCGACGGGGATGCGGCCGAGCCGGGCCATGACGAGGCCCCCGAGCGTCTCGTAGGGCCCCTCCTCGGGCACCCGCAGGCCGGTGATCTCGGCGAGCTCGTCGGGCCGCAGCACCCCGGGGAAGCCCCACGAGCCGTCGGCACGACGGGCGGCGGAGCCACGGGCGCGGTCGTGCTCGTCGGCCACCTCGCCCACCAGCTCCTCGACGACGTCCTCGAGCGTGACGACGCCGGACGTGCCGCCGTACTCGTCGACCACCACAGCCATCTGCGGGCCACGGCCGCGCAGCTCGACGAGCAGCGGACCGAGGTGGACCGTCTCCGGGACGCGCGGCACGTCGACCATGAGCGCGGCCGCCGGGACCTCGTCGCGCCGCTCGTAGGGCACGGCGACGGCGCGGCGCAGCGGCACGACACCGACGATGTCGTCGGCGGACTCCCCGATGACGGGGAAGCGGGAGTGGCCGGTGGCGCGCGCGGCCCGCAGCACGTCGGCCGCGGTCTCGTCGCGCCGGACCGTCACCAGCCGCAGGCGGTCGGTCATCACGTCGACCGCGGTGAGGTCGCCGAAGTCCAGCGAGTTCGTCAGGAGCGTCGCGGTGGACCGGTCCAGCGTGCCCTGCTCCGCGGAGCGCCGGACGAGCGCGGCGAGCTCGCTTGCCGAGCGCGAGCCCGACAGCTCCTCGCGCGGCTCGACGCCGACGCGGCGCAGCAGCCAGTTGGCGCTGCCGTTGAACACGGCGATGAGCGGCCGGAACAGGGTGGTGAACACGAGCTGGAACGGCGCGATGGCGCGGGCCGTCGGCAAGGGCGCCGCGAGCGCGAAGTTCTTGGGGACGAGCTCGCCGACGACCATCGAGAAGCCGTTGACCAGCACGAGCGCGATCGCCACGGACAGCCCGGTCGCCAGGCTCGCCGGGACGGGGTGGCGCAGCGCGTCCGCGAGCAGGCGGCCGACGGCCGGCTGCGTCGTGTAGCCGAGCAGGATCGTCGTCGCCGTGATGCCGACCTGCGCGCCCGACAGCTGGATCGACAGGGTGTGCAGCGCGTGCCGGACGCGGTGGTCGGCGCGGTCGTCGGTCGCCCGCGCCTCGACCGCACCCGGGTCGAGCGTGACCAGGGAGAACTCGCCGGCGACGAAGACGGCCGTGCCGGCGGTGAGCAGCACGCCGAGCGCGACGAGGAGCCAGTCGCTCAGCACGGCTCACCCGTGCGGGCGGGCGCATAACGGTGGACTGAGTGTCTGCCGGCACCGGGCGTGCCACCGAAGGGCCGGTGCCGGCGGCTGGAGGCGCCGCTCATGGTGCCGCCATCATACGAACGCGCGGCGGGCGCGGCCGGGCGGCCCCGCCGGTTGGCCCCGACTGTGCCACGCTGACGCCATGGCGAACACGCACCAGGCGCCAGGCGTGCCGACGACCTCGGTCCTCGTCGTCGAGGACGAGCCGGCCATCGCCCAGGCGATCGTCCACCGGTTGTCCGCGGAGGGCTGGTCCGTGCGGGCGGTCGGCGACGGGCTCGCGGGGGTCGAGGCGGCGAACACCCTCCAGCCGGACGCCGTCATCCTCGACGTCATGCTGCCGGGCATCGACGGGCTCGAGGTGTGCCGGCGGATCCAGGCCGAGCGGCCCGTGCCGGTGCTCATGCTCACCGCCCGGGACGACGAGACCGACATGCTCGTCGGCCTCGGCGTCGGGGCCGACGACTACATGACCAAGCCCTTCTCGATGCGCGAGCTCGTGGCGCGGACGAAGGCGCTGCTGCGCCGCCAGGAGCGCGCCGCCGCGGCGGTGCACTCGGCCGGGATCCACGATCCGGAGCCACCGCTCGTCGTCGGCGACGTCTCGATCGACCGTGCGCAGCGGCGGGTGCTGCGCGGGCACGACGAGGTGCACCTCACCCCCACCGAGTTCGACCTGCTGGTGGCGCTCGCCACCAACGCCCGCACCGTGCTCACGCGCGAGAAGCTGCTCGCGGACGTGTGGGACTGGGTGGACGCCAGCGGCACCCGTACGGTCGACTCGCACGTCAAGGCGTTGCGGCGCAAGCTCGGCTCCGACCTCATCCGCACCGTGCACGGCGTCGGGTACGCGTTCGAGCCGGCCGACGACGGGGTCGACGCGTCGCACGCCGCCGCGGAGCAGTGACCGCGCCGGCCACGGGCTCGACGCCGGCCGCCGCCGTCCCGCGGCACCGACGCCCGATGGCGGACCGGCTGCCGGACATCCGCCCGCTGGACCGCGTGCGGTCCATCAAGGTCAAGCTCGGCCTGCTGGTCGCCGCCACCGTGACGCTGGCGGCGTTCGTCACCTGGTGGGGCCTGACCCGGCTCCACCTCGGCCCCACGCGCACCCTGCCGCTGGCGATCGTCATCTCGCTGATCCTCACGCAGGTGCTCGCCCGCGGGATGACGTCGCCGCTCCGGGAGATGACCGACGCGGCGCGCTCGATGGCCGGCGGTGACTACACCCGGCGGGTCCGCGCGACGAGCCGCGACGAGGTGGGCCAGCTCGCCGCCTCGTTCAACACGATGGCCGACGACCTGCAGCAGTCGGACCGGTTCCGCCGGGAGCTCGTCGCGAACGTCTCGCACGAGCTGCGGACGCCGGTGGCGGCGCTGCAGGCGCAGCTGGAGAACGTCGTCGACGGCGTCGTCGAGCCCGACCCGCCGCTCATGCAGGCGGCCCTGGCCCAGACCGAGCGGCTCGGCCGGCTCGTGACCTACCTGCTCGACCTGTCCCGCCTCGAGGCCGGCGACGTGCCGCTGGACCTCGAGGACCTCGCGCTCAAGGGCTTCCTGCAGGAGGCGGCGGACGAGGCCGCCCTCGTCGGAAGCACCCGCCGGGTGCGGTTCGAGGTCGTCGTCGAGCCACCGGACCTCACCGTGCCCGCCGACCCCGAGCGACTCCACCAGGTGGTGGCCAACCTGCTGCACAACGCGGTGCGCCACTCGCCGCCCGACGACGTGGTGCGGCTCGTCGCGCAGCCGTCCGGGCGGTCGGTGCGCATCGACGTCGTCGACAACGGGCCGGGGATCGCGGCCGCGGACCGGCTGCACGTGTTCGAGCGGTTCGTCCGGGGCAACTCGCCCGCGCTCACGGGACAGATCTCCACGGGCGGCACCGGGCTGGGCCTGGCCATCGTCCGATGGGCGGTCGAGCTGCACGGCGGCCGGATCGAGGTGGCCGACACGACCTCGGGCTGCACGATGCGCGTCACACTGCCTCGAGAACGCTCGACGACCGTCCCGGAAATGTGATATCACTTCGATATCCCGTCCGAAGGAGCCTGCCGTGCCCGACGCCCTCGCCGTCGAGGTCTCCCACCTCTCCAAGCAGTTCGGCCCCGTGCTCGCCGTCGACGACCTCAGCTTCACGGTGCGCCCCGGGCGCGTCACCGGCTTCCTCGGGCCCAACGGCGCCGGCAAGACGACGACGCTGCGCTGCCTGCTCGGCCTTGTGCGGCCCACCGCGGGCACCGCGACCATCGGGGGCCAGCCGTACCACGCGCTGTCCCGCCCGGGCCGCGTGGTGGGCGCCGCGCTCGAGGCGGCGAGCTTCCACCCGGGACGCACCGCCCTCGACCACCTGCGCGTCTACGCGCCCCAGATCGGCGTGCCGGACTCCCGGGCACGTGAGGTGCTCCACCTCGTCGGGCTCGACGAGGCGGCCAAGCGCCGGGTCGGCGGCTTCTCGCTGGGCATGCGCCAACGGCTCGCCCTGGCCACCACCCTCCTCGGTGACCCGCCGGTCCTCCTGCTCGACGAGCCCGCCAACGGCCTCGACCCCGAGGGCATCTCGTGGCTGCGCGGGTTCCTGCGCGCGCTCGCCGCGGAGGGCCGCACCGTCCTCGTCTCCAGCCACATGCTGTCGGAGGTCCAGCAGACCGTCGACGAGGTCGTGATCATCCACCACGGGCGGCTCGTGCGTGAGGCGCCGCTCGCCCAGCTCGCCGCCGAGTCGCAGCCGCGGGTGAGGGTGACCTCCCCCGACGCCGCCGGCCTGCGAGCGCTCGTCGAGACCCGTCGCTGGCAGGTCGCCGACCCCGCGACCCCGTCCATGGTGGATGGCCACACGGTCGAGGTGAGCGACGTCGATCCCGCCGTCGTCGGCGCCGCGGCCTTCGCCGCGGGGCTCGAGCTCCACGAGCTCACCCGCATCGACGCCGGCCTCGAGGCCCTCTTCTTCCAGCTTGTCGCCGACGCGGAGCCCACCCCGGCCCTGCCGCACGTCTACTCCGGCCCCGCGGCGCCGGCTCCCACGGTTCTCCCCGGCGACGGGCTCGGCGCGCCCGCCGCCCCACCCGGTTCCGCCACGCCGCCCGGACCGGCGGGCTCCGCCGTCCCGACGTCCCAGGGAGGGGTGAACTGATGCGCGCGGCCCTCGTCGCCGAGTACCGCAAGGTCGTCACCACGCGCATGTGGTGGTTGCTGCTGCTCGTCATGGTCGCCTACATGGCCTTCCTCGCCGGCGTGCTCGGCTGGGCCCTCTCGCAGGGCCAGGCCACCACGGGGACGTCGAACCAACCGGTGGTCATCACCGCCGACCAGGTCGTCCGCGCCGTCTACACGGTGAGCGTCTCCCTCGGCTACGTGTTCCCGGTGATCGTCGGCGCCCTCCTCGTCACCACGGAGTACCGGCACAAGACCCTCACACCGACCCTGCTGGCCGACCCGAGCCGCGACCGGCTCGTGGCCGCCAAGCTCACGGTCGGCGCGGGCGTCGGGCTGCTGTTCGGGCTGCTCGGCACGATCGCCTCGACGGGCGTCGGTGCCACCGTGCTCGCGCTGCTGCACAAGCCCACCGGCCTGGACGCCGCCTCCACGTGGCGCACGCTCGGGCTGTCGGTCGTGGCCCTCGGGGTATGGGCGCTCATCGGCGTGGCGGTCGGCACCGTCATCACCAACCAGGTCGCCGCGATCATCGTGCTCATCGCCTTCACGCAGTTCGTCGAGCCGATCCTCCGCACCGTCTTCGCGCTGACGTCCTGGGGCAAGGGCATCGGCCAGTACCTGCCGGGGGCCGCGGGAGAGGCGATCACCGGCGGGAGCTTCTACTCCGCGACGGGCATGACCCAGCTGCTGAGCCACTGGTGGGCCGGCTTCCTCGTGCTGCTCGCGTACGGAGTCGTTCTCGTTGCGGTCGGTCGCGTGACGACCCTCCGCCGCGACGTCGCCTGACCGCTCGCCAGGGGCCTCCACCACGGAGAGCCCCTGGCGGGCAGGTCGCTCGCAGCAATCCGGCGAAGGCCGCCACCTCGGGCCCACCCGCGTCCCGTGCGCTGGCCGCGCGCGAGTGTCGCACCCCGCCGTCCGACGAAGGTCGCTAGCCCGTCAGCAGGGCGAGCAGGTCGAGGGGTGGTTCGCCTTCAGGCGGACTTCCCCGTCTCGGGCGTCCCGTCGCAACCCCGTCGGCGGTCGGCGCCGATCCGACGTCGCCTCCGATCGAGCTGGACCGTGACGGCGCGCGCGGGACCTGCTGATCCCTCCCGAACCGGGTGGGCGCATGGTCGTCATCGGAGACTCGACCGTCGGCATCTCGTGCGAGGCAGGCGGCCGTGCTTGCTGGGGGCGGCTCGTGGAGCGGTCCGGCGTGGTCATCGTCGTCCGGTGCTCGCCCGGTGGCGCCGCCGTAGACGCGGCCGTCGGGGTGGTGGTGCTGCAGGGTGCCGTCGGCGTGTCGGGTGATCTGGATGCCGAGGCGGTGGATCTCGTGGTGGTGGAAGGAGCAGTAGGCGGCGCAGTTGGTCTGGTTGGTCAGACCGCCGTCGCGTTGCCACCAGGTGATGTGGTGCAGCTGGCAGTAGGCCAGGGGCATGCCGCAGCCGGGGATCTGGCAGCCGGTGATGCCGGCGGCGTACAGCGCCAGCCAGTGCTGCCGCTTGAACGCCCGCGACTCCCGCCCCAGGTTCAGCTCGGCATCGCGTTTGCCGAGGACGGCACGGGTCAGCGCGCAGTCGCACAAGGCGCGGGCGACCTCGGAGGCGGGCCAGGACTGCCCGGTCTCGTCGGTCACCGCCGGCACCCCCCGCAGCCGACCGATCACATCCACCGCCGAACCGAGCATCGACACCGCGCCGGACCGTTCGGCTGTCGAGGTCGACGTCCCCGTGCCGGGCGCTGAACGCTCAGCCCGCTGGTCGTGGCTGGCGCGTAGGGCGGTCCAGGTGTCCTGGGTGAGGGTGAGGATCGCTTGCACGGGGGCCAGGGCCCCGGGGGTGGTGGTCTTGTCGGCGGCGGCCCGTTCGACCAGGGCCAGCAGGGCGTCGGCCTGCCGCATCTCCCGCGACCGGTCATCATCCAGGGTCGGGCGGGGACACAAGGCGTCGATCGCCTTAGCCAGCCGATGGCCCGCCACCGAATCCAGCCGACCCTTGACCAGCGTCCCGGAAGGGGTGTGGGTCCAGGCGAACGACCGGTTCGCACGCTGCTCGTCGTGCACCCGTTGCCGACCGGCCGGATCCAACGACGCGGACAGCTGCGCCAACGCCTTGCCGAACTCCCCGCCGTCGAGACGAGCGGCCAGCTGCACCAGTTGCGCCTGCCCCTCAGGGGACACCAGCTCGGCGGCCAGCAGCGGTGAGGCGGCGGTGGCGCGGGTGATCTGCGCCACGTGCGTGACCGTCACCGGACCCTCCACCAACGCCTCGGCCACCACCGGCATCGCCGCCAGCGTCCCGGCCTGCCCGACCGCCGCCACCCCGGCACCACGACCCGCGCGCGAGGTGCGGCCGACGAACCCGGCCAGATCCCGATCCCCCCGCAACCCCCACGTCCCAGCGTTGCGCTCAGCGGTCAGCACCTTGGCCTCCACCGCCGCCAGCACGTCACGCTGGCGACCCACCCACGCCAGCACGTCCGCCCGCACCGCCGCCCGCCACTCATCCGCCCGCCCGGCCACCTGCAGCGCAGCCCGCAACGCCTCATCCACCGCGACCAGCTCCGACGGCAGACCGGTGGCCTCGGCCGGCGCGGCGGGCGCCGACGCCAGGGCCGCAACCCGGTCCAGCGACGCGCCGGTGGCGGACACGGCCCGGTGCGCTGGCGCCGTATCGGTGGCCGGGGCGCGCGGCACCTGCGTCGTCATCGTCGCACACCCCCCACCTCGTCCGAACGTGTGTTCGAAGCCTACCGAACCTGATGCCGCGCCGCAACCCCGAAACGGCACCTGATCAGCGCAAACGCCTGTGGACTAAACCCCGCCACCACCGGGCTGTGGACGGCTCACCACCGGCACGGAGTCCGCCGCGACCCGGGCTCGATCAGTGGTGCACCCGGGATGTCAGCGGCCACCCCCGTCGTATGAGCTCTCGTCCGCCGGGCCAGGCGTGGGGCCACATCGCAGGCCACGACGCGGACCACGCCGCCGGCCGGCAGCGACAGCTCGACGGGCCGCCCGCCGCCCCCGAGAACCACCAGGAGACCGCTCCTCGCGCCCGGAACCGATACACGCGCGCCGGGCCGGTTCGACGCTCCGGCGACCCGGACGGTGGAGCCCGCGCCGACGACCCCACAACGACCCACCCACGTCGCCGCACGTCGCGCGCGCGATGGTCGGGACCAAAGGCCTGAAGGTCGTAATCTTGTCATCAAGAGATCCGACGATGGCGCGGTCGACTGCCGTGCTGGAAGCAGGCGAACGACCCGTGGCGCAGAAGGCCGATCCCGCCTCGCTGCGCGCCGAGTTCGGCGCGAACGAGTGGCTCGTGGACGAGCTGTACGAGCAGTACCAGCAGGACCCGTCGAGCGTCGACCCAGCGTGGTGGGAGTTCTTCGAGGGCTACCGCCCGCTCGGTCCGCAGGGTCAGGCGTCCGAGGCCCGCAAGGTCGCGGCCACCCAGGCGCCCCCGGCCCCGGGCACGACGACGAGCGGCGTGAACGGCGCGGCGACGACGACGAGCCCGACCGTCCCCGCCACAGGCAACGGCCACGCCGCCCCGGCGGCGACTCCGGCCCCGGCCGCCCCCGTCACCGAGCCCCCGACCACCACCTCCCCGATCGCCGAGGCCCAGCCCCCGACCGCCGCGTACGCGCAGCCGGTCATCACCAAGCTGCCCGGCCACGAGGGCACGGCGGAGGCCGCCGACGAGGTGCAGCGCCTGCGCGGCCCCGCGGCGCGCCTCATCACCAACATGGAGGCCTCGCTCGAGATCCCCACGGCGACGTCCGTGCGCACGGTCCCGGCGAAGCTCATGGTCGACAACCGGATCGTCGTCAACAACCAGCTGACGCGCCGGCGCAGCGGCAAGGTCAGCTTCACGCACCTCATCGGCTTCGCGGTGGTCGAGGCCGTCGCCGACATGCCGGTGATGAACTCGTCGTACACCCTGCAGGACGGCAAGCCGGCGGTGCTGACGCCCGCGCACGTCAACCTGGGCATCGCGATCGACCTGGAGAAGCCGGACGGCAGCCGCCAGCTCCTGGTCCCCAGCATCAAGAAGGCGGAGACCCTCGACTTCCTCGGCTTCTGGAACGCCTACGAGGACGTGGTGCGCCGCGCCCGGGCCGGCAAGCTCACCGTCGAGGACTTCCAGGGCACGACGATCTCGCTGACCAACCCCGGCACGCTCGGCACCGTGCACTCGGTGCCCCGCCTCATGACCGGCCAGGGCACGATCGTCGGCGTCGGCGCGATGGACTACCCGGCCGAGTTCGCCGGCACGTCCGAGGACCGCCTCAACGCCATGGGCGTCTCCAAGGTGCTCACCCTGACCAGCACGTACGACCACCGCATCATCCAGGGCGCGCAGTCGGGTGACTTCCTGCGGATCGTCGCGAACAAGCTGATCTCCCCGGACTTCTGGGATCGCGTGTTCGCCTCGCTCAAGGTGCCGTACGAGCCCGTCCGCTGGGTCCGGGACGCCACGAGCGACCCCGACTCCGAGGCGATCAAGCCGGCCCGGATCTTCGAGCTGATCCACGCCTACCGCAGCCGCGGCCACCTCATGGCCGACACCGACCCGCTCGCCTACCGCCAGCGCAAGCACCCCGACCTCGACGTGCAGAACCACGGCCTGACGCTCTGGGACCTCGACCGGTCGTTCCCGACCGGCGGGTTCACGGGCAAGCCCCGCGCCACGCTGCGCGACATCCTCGGCCTGCTGCGCGACTCCTACTGCCGCACGGTCGGCGTCGAGTACATGCACCTGCAGGACCCGCGGCAGCGCCGCTGGCTGCAGGAGCGGCTCGAGGCCGGGCACGCGCGCACCGCGCGCGAGGACCAGCTGCGGATCCTTCGTCGGCTCAACGCCGCCGAGGCGTTCGAGACCTTCCTGCAGACGAAGTACGTGGGCCAGAAGCGGTTCTCGCTCGAGGGCGGCGAGTCGCTCATCCCGCTGCTCGACGCGATCCTGTCCCGCGCCGCGAACGCCGGGCTCGACGAGGTCGGCATCGGCATGGCCCACCGCGGGCGGCTCAACGTGCTGGCCAACATCGCCGGCAAGAGCTACGCGCAGATCTTCGGCGAGTTCGAGGGCAACCTCGACCCCGGCACGGTCCAGGGCTCGGGCGACGTGAAGTACCACCTGGGCACCGAGGGCGTCTTCACCGCCGAGTCCGGGCGCACGACGAAGGTCCACCTGGCGGCCAACCCCTCGCACCTGGAGGCGGTCGACCCGGTGCTCGAGGGCGTCGTGCGCGCCAAGCAGGACCGGATCGACCTCGGCACCGACGGCTTCTCCGTGCTGCCGATCCTCATCCACGGCGACGCCGCGTTCGCCGGCCAGGGCGTCGTCTACGAGACCCTCAACCTCGCGCAGCTGCGCGGGTACCGCACCGGCGGCACCGTCCACGTCATCGTCAACAACCAGGTGGGCTTCACCACCGGCGTCGCGTCGTCGCGCTCCTCCCAGTATGCGACCGACGTGGTCAAGGGCCTGCAGGTGCCGATCTTCCACGTCAACGGCGACGACCCGGAGGCCGTCGTGCGCGTCGCGGAGCTGGCGTTCGAGTACCGCGAGCAGTTCGACCGCGACGTCGTGGTCGACATGGTCTGCTACCGCCGGCGGGGCCACAACGAGGGCGACGACCCGTCGATGACGCAGCCGCTCATGTACAACCTCATCGAGGCGAAGCGCTCGGTCCGCAAGATCTACACCGAGGACCTCGTCGCCCGCGGCGACATCACCCTCGACGAGGCCGAGGGCGCCCTGCGCGACTACCAGGCCCAGCTCGAGCGCGTCTTCGAGGAGACCCGCGACCTGCACAAGCAGGCGCCGACGACCGACGACACCGTCCTCGGCCTGGAGCAGCCGGAGTCCCAGCACGAGGACGCCGGCGTCATGGTCGGCTGGCAGACGGCCGTGCCGGCCGACGTGCTGGCCAAGATCGGCGCCGCCCACACCCGGCCGCCGGCCGGCTTCACGGTCCACCCCAAGCTGGCGAGCCTGCTCACCAAGCGCGAGCAGATGAGCCGCGACGGCGGCATCGACTGGGGCTTCGGGGAGATCCTCGCGTTCGGCTCGCTGCTGCTGGAGGGCACGCCCGTGCGCCTCACCGGGCAGGACTCGCGGCGCGGCACGTTCGCCTCGCGCCACGCGGTGCTCCACGACCGGGAGACGGGCGCCGAGTGGACGCCGCTGGCGTTCCTCTCCCGCGAGCAGGCGAAGTTCTGGGTCTACGACTCGGCCCTCACCGAGTACGCCGGGCTCGGCTTCGAGTACGGGTACTCGATCGAGCGCCCGGACGCCCTGGTGCTGTGGGAGGCGCAGTTCGGCGACTTCGCCAACGGCGCGCAGACGATCTTCGACCTGTTCATCTCGTCCGCCGAGCAGCGGTGGAACCAGCGCTCGTCGGTCGTCGTGCTGCTGCCGCACGGCTACGAGGGGCAGGGGCCGGACCACTCGTCGGCCCGCATCGAGCGGTTCCTCCAGCTGGCGGCCGAGGACAACATGACGATCGCCGAGCCCAGCACGCCGGCGAGCTACTTCCACCTGCTGCGCCGGCAGGCCTACGCCCGGCCCCGCCGGCCGCTCGTCGTCTTCACGCCGAAGCAGATGCTGCGCATGAAGCCCGCGACGTCCGACGTCGCCGACTTCACGAGCGGCACGTTCCGGCCCGTGATCGGCGACCCTCTCGCCGAGGCCGAGGCCGGCTCGGTGACGCGGGTGCTGCTGTGCGCCGGGCGGATCTACTGGGACCTGCTGGCCCACCGCGTGACGACCGGCGACCGGCACACGGCGATCGTCCGGCTCGAGCAGCTGTACCCGTTCGACGCCGACGCGGCCCGCGCCGCGCTCGCGCCCTACCCGGACGCCGAGCTGGTGTGGGTGCAGGACGAGCCGGAGAACCAGGGTGCCTGGTCGTACCTGTCGCTGCACGCCCCGCGGCGCCTCGGCCGTCCGCTGACGGTGGTGTCACGCCCCGAGTCGGCCGCCACGGCGACCGGCTCGCACAGCCTGCACGCCGCCCAGCAGGCCGAGCTGCTCGACGCCGCGTTCCGTCGCTGACCCGCCACGCGGGCGTGCCGTGCCCTGAGGGTGGCGGCCGCCTGGGAGGATGGCCCCCGGTGACGGACGACGAGGGCACGGGGCGGTGATGGGCGTGGCGGACAGGCCGCTGCGGATCGTGGTGATCGGCGACGAGCTGGCGGCCGGCGCGGGGGACCCCAAGGGCCTCGGCTGGGTCGGCCGGGTCGCCGCGCGCACGGTCCCCCCGGTGGCGCCGACGTTCCTCACGCTGGCCGTCCCGGGCGAGCCCACGGCGGGCCTCGGCGCGCGCTGGGAGGCCGAGGCGGCGCGCCGCTGGGCGTCGGACACGGACAACCGGCTCGTCGTCGGCCTGGGCCGGGCCGACGTGGCCGCCGGCCTGTCGCCCGCGCGCAGCCGGCTGAACCTCGCGAACATCCTCGACATCGCCGAGCACCACCGGGTGCCGGCCTTCGTCGTCGGCCCGCCCCCCGGGCAGGACGCCGACCGGGACCGCCTCGCCGAGCTCTCCGCCGCGTTCGGCGACGTCGCGAGCCGCCGGCGCGTGCCGTACGTCGACTGCTTCACCCCGCTCGTCGCGCACGAGCAGTGGCTCGCCGACCTGGCGGCCGGCGACGGCCACCTGCCCGGTCAGGCGGGCTACGGCCTCATGGCGTGGCTGGTGCTGCACACCGGCTGGCACCTGTGGCTCGGCCTGCCCGAGGACCTCTAGCCGTCACGCCCGCAGCGTGCCGCGCACGGCGGCCAGCGCGGACGCCAGCACCGTGCGCACGGTGGTGACCGTCAGCTCGGTCACCTCGCCGACGGCGTCGGCCCGCCGCAGGTCGGCGCGCAGCTCGTCGGAGAACCGCCGGACGGCTGCGTCGGCGTCCATCCGGCGCGTGTGCGAGGCGGCCCGCGCGTCCCGGTGGGGCGCCGCCTCGACGTGCGTGGCGGAGGCTCGGGCCCGTTCGGCGGCCCCCGCCAGCTCGTCGCGCAGCCGTGACATCGCCTCCCGGACGTCGTCGCGCACCGCCCCGGCCCGCTCCCGGACGGTCGCGGCGATGTCCGCCTCGACCGCCGCGAGGTCCGCGCGCCGGGAGTCGAGCTCGCGGCGGCCCGCCTCCGTCAGCCGGTAGGTCGTCTTGCGGCCGTCCTCGGAGTCGGCGCTCACCACGAGCCCCTCCTCCTCCAGGCGCGCCAGCCGCGGGTAGACCGTGCCGGCGCTGGGCCGGTATGTGCCGCCGAAGCGGTCGGAGAGCGCGGTGATGAGCTCGTACCCGTGGCGTGGCCCGGCCTCGAGCAGCGCGAGCAGGTAGAGCCGCAGCTGGCCGTGCGCGAAGACCGAGGGCATCACGCCCCCTGGCGGAGCACGGTGAGGTTGCCCGAGACCGTCGACACCTGAACGTGGCACGTGCCGTCGCCGCTGGCGATGTCCACGTTGCGCGTCCCCGGCCGGCCGCCGTACTCCTGGTCGTCGACCACGACGCGGCCCGACACCGACTGGCCCGTCACGCGCACGCCTTTGCCGACAGGCAGCCGCAGCGTGACGTCGCCGGAGACGGACGTCGCGGTGACCGACGAGGTGCCCGACGACACGTCGAGCGTCACGCGCCCCGACACGGACTTGGCGGACACGACCGTCAGCTCGCCGGACGCCGCGAGCTCGCCGGACACCGAGTTGAGGCCGAGCGGCCCGCTGTGGCCGCGCACGGCGACGTCACCGGAGACCGTCTTGGCGCTCAGGCTGCCGCGGGTGCCGTCGACGACGACCGACCCGGACACCGTCGAGACGGACGAGTCCTCCTGGACGCCGGCCAGCAGGCCCTCGCCGCTGACGGTGCCCAGGCGGACCGCGGTGTGCGCCGGCACGGCGATGGTGACGTCGACCTTGTCGTTGCCGCGGAAGTGCGTGAGGTTGTCGAGGAACTGGTCCCAGCCGCCGAGCGTGAACTGGTAGCCCAGGCGCAGCTCGCCCTCGTGGTACGCCACCTCCAGCGGGCGGCCGCGCACCGAGTGCACCTCGACGCGCACCACCGGCTCGTCGTGCACGACGACGTCCGCGCGCCCCCCGACCAGGCCGACGCGCAGGCGCGCGACGTCGTCGACCTCGATGACCTGCGGGCCGTCGACGACCCAGGAGTCCGTAGCCATGATGCTCTCCGATTCGCGATATGTCTCGTGTGTGAACACGCTATATCGCGTCCTGCGGCCACGCAACCCACTTTCCTGAGCTTCCTGTCGTGATTCGCGACCGGAAGCTCAGGAAAGTGAAGGAGCGGGGGGAAGGCGGGGGTCAGACGATGATGCCGGCGGCCTTGAGCTCCACCGTGAGGTCGTGCGGGTTGGACGAGGCCGACATCGCCTCGTCGTACGTCACGACGTCGTCGCGGACCAGCCGGAACAGGTGCTGGTCGAACGTCTGCATCTTGTAGAAGTCGCCCTCGCGGATGAGGTCGGCGATCGGCGGGTTCTCCAGGGGCTCCACGATCGCCTCGGCGATGCGGCCCGTGTTGACCATGACCTCGACGGCGGGCACGCGGCCCGTGCCGTCCGCCTTGCGCACCAGGCGCTGCGAGACGACACCACGCAGCGCCTGCGACAGCGCGATGCGGATCTGCTTCTGCTCGTGCGGCGGGAAGAAGTCGATGATGCGGTTGATGGTCTCCGCGGAGTCGATCGTGTGCAGCGTCGAGAAGACGAGGTGACCGGTCTCGGCGGCGGACAGCGCGGCGCGCACCGTCTCGGTGTCGCGCATCTCGCCGACGAGGATGACGTCGGGGTCCTGGCGCATCGCGGCACGCAGCGCGACGGCGAAGTCGGCGGTGTCCTGGCGCACCTCGCGCTGGGACACGATCGCCTTCTTGTCCGAGTGCAGGATCTCGATCGGGTCCTCGATGGTGACGATGTTCACCTCGCGGTACGAGTTGACGAGGTCGACCATCGACGCGAGCGTCGTCGTCTTGCCGGAGCCCGTCGGCCCCGTGACCAGCACCAGGCCGCGCGGCTCGAGCGCCAGCTCGCCGACGACCTCGGGCAGCCCCAGCTCGCCGAGCGACTGCGCGCCGACCGACACCCGCCGGAAGACGAGGCCGAACGTGCCGCGGGCCTGGTAGGCGTTGACACGGAACCGGCCGACACCGGCCAGCGAGTAGGCGAAGTCGGCCTCGTGCGTGGTGCGGAAGATCTCGACGAGCTCGTTGGGGATGACCTCCTCGAGCATGCGCTCGGTGTCCACCGGACGCAGGTCCGGTGCCTGGAGCTTCCGCAGCCGCCCGTCAACGCGCACGCGCGGCGGTGACCCGACCTTGATGTGCAGGTCGGAGCCCCCGGTGCTGGCCAGGGCATGGAGGAAGGGGATGATCGAGACCTGCTGGCCCGCCGCCGCATTCACCACTGGAGTATCGGGCGGCGTCCTGCCGGACTTGAACCCCGATTCCGGACGAACCGGTCCGGTTCGGCGCATCGATGCACGTGTGGGACCATGGACGCCGACGTCGCGCCCCGCGGGAGCGCGCACCAGCATCCGAGGAGACGACCGATGAGCAAGCGTGGCCGCAAGCGCAAGGGCCGTGCGGGGAGCGCCGCCAACCACGGCAAGCGCCCCAACGCCTGAGCGCTGACACACGAGAGGCCCCGACCGATGGTCGGGGCCTTCGTCGTTCCCGGGTCGGCGTCGGCTACTGGTCGGCGACGCGGACCTGCAGCAGCGTCTGCTGGATGCGCACCCGCAGGCCCGCCGGCGCCTCCTCCTGGCAGGAGCGACGCACGATGCTCTTGAGCACCACGTCGATGCTGTACTCCGCCAGGCACGGCGGGCAGCCCGCGAGGTGGTCGCGCAGGTCGTCCTCGTCGGCGGGGGTCAGCTCCTTGTCGAGGTAGCTCCACAGCCTCTGGAGCGCGGCCGAGCAGGGGTCCTCGTCGATCGTCAGCGGCGCGTGGGCCTCGTCGTCCACCGCGCGGTCGTCGTCGGTCATGGCCTTCCCTCCGGATCGCCCGGGCCGGCCGCGACGAGGCCGCGCTCCTGGGCGTAGTCGTGCAACAGCTCGCGGAGCTGGGCGCGGCCCCGGTGCAGGCGGGACATCACCGTCCCGATCGGGGTGCCCATGATCTCCGCGATCTCCTTGTAGGCGAAGCCCTCGACGTCGGCCAGGTAGACGGCCATCCGGAAGTCGTCGGGGATGCGCTGGAGCGCGGCCTTGACGTCGGAGTCCGGCAGGTGGTCGAGGGCCTCGGCCTCGGCCGAGCGCAGCCCGGTCGAGGAGTGCGACTCCGCCTTGGCCAGCTGCCAGTCCTCGACCTGGTCGGTGTGGGACTGGATGGGTTCGCGCTGCTTGCGGCGGTAGGAGTTGATGTACGTGTTGGTGAGGATCCGGTACAGCCACGCCTTGAGGTTGGTGCCCGGCCGGTACTGGTGGAAGGCGGCGAACGCCTTCGTGAAGGTCTCCTGCACCAGGTCCTCGGCGTCGGCGGCGTTGCGCGTCATGCGCAGGGCAGCCCCGTAGAGCTGGTCCAGGTAGACCAGTGCCTCCGCCTCGAACCGGCGCGTGCGAGCCGCCTCGTCCTCGTCGGCGGGCACCCGCGTCGTGTCCACGTCGTCCTCGCTCATCGCGCCCGAGCCTAGCCGCCAGGGCTGTGCGTCACCCGGGAGGGCCGGCGACGGCAGCACGAACGACGAACGCGCCGCGCTCGCCGACGCCGCCGGGCGCTCAGCGAGTGCACAGGACATACGGCGCACAACGCCTCGCGCGGCGGCGCCATTCCCCGCGGGCTAGCGTTGAGCAGGCTCCACCGTCCGACGAGGAGGGACACCGTGCTGCTGCGTCCGTTCGCCCGCCCGCTGTTCGCGTCGTGGTTCGTCGCGGAGGGGATCGACGCCCTCCGTCACCCGGCGGTGCACGCGACCGCCGGACGGGAGGGGCTGGCGGCGCTGCACGGGCACGTCGGCCGCCTCCCCGGGCTGAGCCAGTCGCTCGACCGCGCGCTGACGACGGTGACCGACACGCAGCTCGGGCTCGTCGTGCGCGCGCACGGTGCCGCGACGATCGTCGCCGCGGGTGCGCTGGCCACCGGCAAGGCGCCGCGGACCGCGGGCCTGGCGCTGGCCGTGCTGACGGTCCCGGTGGTCGTCGCCTCGCTGCCCGCCGGCCGCTCCGGTGGCGAGGCCGAGGCGCTGCGGCGGCGCCGGTTCTGGTCGTCCGTGAGCGCGCTCGGCGGCGCGCTGCTCGCCGCGGGCGACCTCGCGGGGCGCCCCGGCATGGCCTGACGCGTCCACGCTGCTCGCGAGGCGAGGGCGGCCGCGGCCGAGGACTGAAAGCGCCGTACCCTCAGCCCATGACCAGCACGTGGGCGGCACCGACAGCGTCCGGGCCGCTCGACGCCCTCGTCGAGGTCCCCGGGTCCAAGTCGCTGTCCAACCGCTACCTGGTGCTCGCGGCGCTCGCCGCCGGTCCGTCCCGCCTGCGGGGCGTCCTCGACTCCCGGGACACCCGCCTGATGGCCGGTGCGCTGCGCGCCCTGGGCACGTCCGTGACCGAGTCCGAGGCCGACTGGCTGGTCTCCCCCGGGCCGTTGACCGGCGGGGTGACGGTCGACTGCGGGCTGGCCGGCACCGTGATGCGGTTCCTGCCGCCCGTGGCGGCGCTCGCCGACGGCCTCGTGCGGTTCGACGGGGACGCGCAGGCCTACGCCCGCCCGATGGGTCCCGTGCTCGAGGCGTTGCGTGCCCTCGGCGTCCGCGTCGACGACCACGGCGAGGCCGGCCGGCTGCCGTTCACCGTGCACGGGCGCGGCGGGCTGACCGGCGGCTCCGTCGACGTCGACGCGTCCGGCTCCAGCCAGTTCGTCTCGGGCCTGCTGCTGGCGGCCGCGCGGTACGCGCAGGGCCTGACCGTGCGCCACATCGGCCCGACCCTGCCGTCGCTGCCGCACATCGAGATGACCGTCGCGGTGCTGCGGGCCGCCGGCGTGACCGTCGACGACTCGCGCCCCGGCATCTGGCGCGTCGCCCCCGGCGCCATCGCCGGCCGTGACGTGCGGGTCGAGCCGGACCTGTCCAACGCGGCGCCGTTCCTCGCGTCGGCGCTCGTGGCCGGCGGCACGGTGCGCGTGCCCGGCTGGCCGACGACGACGACGCAGCCCGGTGCGCTGCTGCCCGGGCTGCTGGAGCGCATGGGCGGGCGCTCCGCGCTGACCGACGGCGTGCTCGAAGTCACCGGGATCGGCGCCGTCCACGGCATCGACGTCGACCTGCGGGCCGCCTCCGAGCTCGCGCCGACGATCGCCGCCCTCGCGGTCCTGGCGGACTCCCCCACCCGGCTGCGCGGCATCGCGCACATGCGCGGCCACGAGACCGACCGGCTGGCGGCGCTCGCCACGGAGATCACCGCGCGCGGCGGCTGGGCCCAGCAGACGAGCGACGGGCTGGTCATCACGCCGCGGCCGCTGTCGCCCGGCCTGTGGCGGGCGTACGCCGACCACCGGATGGCCACCGCCGGCGCCCTCCTCGGGCTGGCCGTGGCGGGCATCGAGGTCGACGACGTCGACTCGACGGCCAAGACGCTGCCCGGCTTCGTCGGGATGTGGGCCGGGATGCTGGGGTCGCCCGCCTGATGGCGCAGCGACGGTACGACGAGTCCGACGTGCGGGTGCGCCCCGGGCGCGGCTCGCGGCCACGCACCAAGCAGCGTCCCGAGCACGCCGACGCCCGCACCGGGCTCGTCACCGGCGTCGACCGGGGCCGCTACGCCGTGCTCGTCGCGCCGTCCGACGACGAGCCGGAGCGCATGGTCGTCGCGATGAAGGCGCGCGAGCTCGGCCGCGAGCGCGTGGTGCCCGGCGACCGGGTCGACCTCGTCGGCGACGCGTCCGGCGAGCAGGGCACGCTGGCCCGCATCGTGCGGATCGGCGAGCGGCGCACCGTGCTGCGGCGCACGGCCGACGACACCGACCCCGTCGAGCGCGTCATCGTGGCGAACGCCGACCAGCTGGTGATCGTCACCGCGCTCGCCGAGCCGGAGCCGCGGCCGCGGATGATCGACCGCTGCGTCGTCGCCGCCTACGACGCGGGCATGTCGGCGCTGCTCGCCCTGACCAAGGCCGACCTCGAGGACCCCGCGCCGCTCACGCAGATGTACGAGCCCGTGGGCGTCTCCGTCGTCGTCACCCGCCGCGACGGTGACGCGATCGAGGGGCTCGACGACCTGCGCGCGGCCCTGGCCGGGAAGGTGTCGGTGCTCGTCGGGCACTCCGGCGTGGGCAAGTCCACCCTGGTCAACGCCCTCGTGCCGGACGCCGGCCGCGCGATCGGCGTCGTCAACGACGTCACGGGCCGCGGGCGGCACACCTCCACGTCGGCGGTCGCGCTGCGCGTGCCCGGGCCGGGGGCGGCGACCTGGGTGATCGACACCCCGGGCGTGCGCTCGTTCGGCCTCGCTCACGTCAAGGTGGAGCACCTGCTCGCCGCGTTCGCCGACCTCGCGGCCGTCGCGGACCGCTGCCCGCGCGGCTGCACGCACGCCGCCGACGCCCCGGACTGCGAGCTCGACGCCTGGGTGGCGGAGGCGCCCGACGAGCCGGCGAGCGCGGCACGGGCGGCACGGGTGGACTCGTTCCGCCGGCTGCTGGCGGCCCGCACCGGTGCGCCGGAGCCCGAGGAGCAGGCCGCCCGCTAGCGTGTCGCCCATGGCCCTGCGGTACGACGACGACCTGCGACTGGCTCACGTCATCGCCGACCAGGTCGACGCCCTCACCCTCGAGCGGTTCCACGCGCAGGACCTCCGGGTCGAGACGAAGCCGGACCTGACGCCGGTCACGGACGCCGACCGTGCCGCGGAGGAGATCGTCCGCTCCCAGCTGGGCCGCACCCGGCCGCGCGACGCGGTGCACGGCGAGGAGATGGCCGACACGGGCCACGGGCCACGCCGCTGGATCGTCGACCCGATCGACGGGACGAAGAACTTCGTGCGCGGCGTGCCCGTGTGGGCGACGCTGCTGGCGCTCATGGACGGCGACGAGGTGGTCGTCGGCGTCGTCTCGGCCCCGGCGCTGCACCGGCGGTGGTGGGCGGCCACCGGCTCCGGGGCGTGGACCGGGCGCGCGCTGTCGAGCGCGACGCCGATCCACGTGTCGGCCGTCGACCGGCTGGAGGACGCGTCGTTCTCCTACTCAGAGCTCGGCGAGTGGGAGCAGGCCGGGCGGCTGGGCGGCTTCCTCGACCTCACCAGCCGCGTGTGGCGCACCCGCGCCTACGGCGACTTCTGGTCGCACGTGCTCGTCGCCGAGGGCGCGGTCGACATCTCCGCCGAGCCCGAGCTCGCGCTGCACGACATGGCCGCCATCGTCCCGGTCGTCGTCGAGGCAGGTGGCCGCTTCACGTCGATCCGCGGCGTGCCCGGCCCGCTGGGCGGCTCGGCCCTCGTCACCAACGGCCTGCTGCACGACGAGGTGCTCGAGATCCTCGACCCGCTGCCGCGCTGAGCTATCGCGCGAGCTGGAGGCGGCGCCACGCCTCCACGGTGAGCGCCGCGCACGCCGCCCCGAAGGCCACGACGAGCGCGAGGGCCCCGGCGGGGACGCTGCCGGGGTGCATCGCCCACAGCGCCGGGCTGGCCAGAGGGAACCAGACCGAGCCGCCGACGAACACCCAGATCTGCGCGGTGACGATGGTCACGGCCGCGACGGCGACGCCCGCCAGGACGCTCCGTGCGAGCGTCGCCACGACGGCCGCCGCCAGCGAGATCAGCGCGGTGAGCAGGCCGAGGACGACGATCCGCGCGAGGCCCGCCGCCGTCGCGCCGGTGAGCGGGCCCAGGCCGAGCGCCAGCCCGGCGACGGCGAGGACGACGACGAGCGCGACGCAGACGAGCAGCGCCCAGCACAGGTGGACGACGAGCTTGGCGGTCGCGATCGCCCGGCGGCCCACCGGGAGCCCGAACAGCGCCGGCACCGTCCCGTCGGCGAACTCGCGGCCGACGAGCCACGACGCGCCCATCCCGAACGCGAACACGGACGCGGCGGCCGTGACCTGCGTCGACGCGAGGACGAGAGCGTGCCAGTCGGCTGCCACGACCTCGGGGCCGAGCTTCGCCAGGAGCTGCGCGCGCGCCTCGGGTGTCCCGCCGCCGCGCGCCGCGACGACGAGCGATGCGACGATCGCCGGGACTCCCAGGGCGAGCAGCAGACCGGTGACCCGCAGGGTCCACGACGCCCTCGCCTTGCGCGACTCGACCGCGAGCGCGGTGCCGAACCCCGTCATGCCGTCACCGCCTCGTGCACCTTGGCGAAGAAGGCCCGCTCGATGTCCACCCCGCCGGGATCGAGCTCGCCCACGAGGCGGCCCTCGGCGATGACGGAGATCCGGTCCGCGATGCGCGCCACCTCGTCCAGGTGATGGCTGGAGACGAGCGCGCCGGTGCCCGCCGCGGCGCGACGCAGGATCGCCTCGCGCAGCGTGATGATGCCTGCCGGGTCGAGGGCGGTCGTGGGCTCGTCGAGGACCAGCAGCCGCGGGCCGTGAGCCAGGACCGCGGCGAGGCCGAGGCGCTGCGCGTTGCCGGCGGACAGGCGGCGCACCTTCACGCGCGCGTACCTCGCCAGGTCGAGCTCGTCGAGCACGTCACCGACGGCGGCAGGAACGTCCCCGCGCGCGATGCCGTGCATGCGCGCCGCGAGCTCGAGGTTGGTCGTGCTGTCGAGCTCGCCGTAGGTCAGCGGGTGCTCGACGAACGCGCCGACCCCCGCCCACACCTCCGGGCCGGCGGCGCGGACCTCCGCACCCAGCACCTCGACGCTCCCCGCCTGCGGGCGCAGCATGCCGAGGACGAGCTTCATGAGCGTCGACTTGCCGGCGCCGTTGAGGCCGACCAGCGCGTGGACCTCGCCGGCGCGCACCGCGAGGTCGACGCCGCGGATGCCGGCGCCCCCGGGGTAGGTGTAGCCGACGCCGTCCAGCCGCAGCAGGGTCTCGGTCATGGCCGGTGCTCCAGGAGGTCGAGGGCGCGCAGGATCGTGGCGCCGAGGGTCGTGCCGGGGCGCGCCGGCCACCCGAGCAGCGCCGTGGTCAGGGCGCCCAGCAGGGCGGCGGCGCACACCGCCGCGTCGAGAGGGTCGGTGCCGCCGGCTGCCAGCGCCTCCGCGATCGCCGCCTCGGTCGCGGCCGTGCCCGCGCGGATGGCCGGCCGCAGGCTCGGCGTCGCCGCCCCCAGACTCACACGCGCGCGGAGCGCCTCGTCGTCGTCCAGCGGCTGGCCCTCCCACGCCGACCGCACGCCACGCGCGGCCCGGACCAGCGGCGGCAGGTCGGTCGGCTGCGCGGCGACGGCGGCGGCGATGAGCGGGTCGTACGGGTCGCCGACGACGACCGCGTCCTTGCTGCCGAAGTGCCGGTAGAAGGTCATCTCGGTGACGCCGACGCGCTCCGCGATCTGCGCCACGGTCGTCGCGTCGTAACCCTGCTCCGCGAACAGCTCGAACGCCGCGTCCGTCAGACGGGCGCGCGTCCGGGCGGCCTTCCCACCGGTCGTCGTCACCTAGAAAATGTGACTCACTAACATTCCGGCGTCAAGCCGGGCGCCGCGGCGAGCGCGCGGTCAGCCGAGGCCCAGCAGCGCCGGGAGCTCGGCGAGCGTGGTGATCACCGGGACGCCGGCGGCGGCGACCTCGCGGTCGTGGACGTGCACGCGCCGACCGCCCGGGCGGTCCAGCCAGATCCCGACGAGCCCGGCGGCGGCCGCCGCGGCGGCGTCGATGTCCAGCTCGTCGCCCACGTAGACCGTGCGCGCGGGGTCGGTGCCGAGGCGTCGGGCGGCCTCGAGGAACACCGCCGGGTCGGGCTTGCCGACGCCGAGGGTGTCGACGCCGACCAGCATCGGCACCCGGCCCCCGAAGCCGGTGCGGGCGAGCTTGTTCTCCTGGTAGGCGACGCCCGCGTTCGACAGCGCGCCGACCGGCAGCCCGGCCGCCAGCAGCCGGTCGACGAGCACGCTCGCGTCCTCGTGCGCCCGCCAGCCGGCGACGAACCCGGCGTCGAACACCTCGTCCCACGCGGCGAAGTCGGCCTCGCTCAGCGCCGGACCGCCGAACAGCTCGTGCAGCTGGTTCGCGCGCAGCAGCCGCTGCTCGACGAAGCCCAGCTCCCCGCGCGTGTACGCGCGGTAGTGGCCGCCGGTGTCGGCGCGCCAGGCAGCGAGCATCTCGTCGACGCGGTCCGCGGCGCCCGCCGGCAGGTAGGCGCCGGCGACCGCGGCCAGCGCGTGGACGAAGGCCCCGCGGGTGTCGACGAGCGTGTCATCGACGTCGAACAGCACGCCGTCGACCGGGCCGATCGACGTCGGGGCCACGCCGAGCGCCGTCACAGGGTGGCGCGCAGCCGCGCGATGCGGGCGAGCGTCGCCTCGCGGCCGAGGATCTCCATCGACTCGAACAGCGGCGGCGACACCCGCCGGCCCGTGACGGCCACCCGCAGCGGCGTGTAGGCGAACCGCGGCTTGACGCCGAGGCCGTCGACGAGCGCGGCGGCCAGCGCCTCCTGCGCGGCGGCGGCCGTGAACGACGGCAGGTCGGTCAGGGCCTTGGTGGCCGCGTCGAGGATCGTCGCGGCGTCCTCGCGCAGCCCGGCGCGGGCGTCGTCCTCGACCACCAGGTCGTCGTCGCCGACGAAGAGGAAGCCGAGCATGCCGACGGCCTCGCCGAGCAGCGTCATCCGCTCCTGGACCAGCGGGGCCGCGGCGGCCAGCCGCCGGCGCTCGTCGTCGGTCAGCTCGTCGTACGACGAGGCCGAGAGCAGGCCGGCCGGGGCCAGGTACGGCACCAGGCGGTCGCGGAAGTCGTCTGGCGCGAGCATTCGCACGTGCGCGGCGTTGATCGCCTCGGCCTTCTTCAGGTCGAAGCGCGCCGGGTTGGGGTTGACGTCCGCGATGTCGAACGCGGCGACCATCTCGGCCAGCGTGAACACGTCGTGGTCGGGCGCGATGCCCCAGCCGAGCAGCGCGAGGTAGTTGAGCAGGCCCTCGGGGGTGAACCCGCGCTCGCGGTGGAGGAAGAGGTTGGACTCCGGGTCGCGCTTGGACAGCTTCCGGTTGCCCTCGCCCATGACGTACGGCATGTGGCCGAACAGCGGCATCACCGACGCGATGCCCAGCTCGAGCAGCGCCCGGTACAGCACCACCTGGCGGGGCGTCGAGCTGAGCAGGTCCTCGCCGCGCAGCACGTGGGTGATGTCCATCAGCGCGTCGTCCACCGGGTTGACCAGCGTGTACAGCGGGTGGCCGGTCGAGCGGACGATGACGTAGTCCGGGACCGAGCCGGCCTTGAACGTCACCTCGCCGCGGATGAGGTCGGTGAACGTCACGTCCTCGTCGGGCATCCGCACGCGGATCACCGGCTCGCGCCCCTCCGCGCGGTACGCGGCCTTCTGCTCGGCGGTCAGGTCACGGTCGAAGCCGTCGTAGCCCAGCTTCGGGTCCCGGCCGGCGGCGACGTGCCGCGCCTCGATCTCCTCGGGCGTCGAGAACGACTCGTACGCGTACCCGCCCTCGACCAGCCGCCGGGCGACGTCCCGGTAGATCGCCATCCGCTCGCTCTGCCGGTACGGCGCGTAGGGACCGCCGACCTCGACACCCTCGTCCCAGTCCAGGCCCAGCCAGTGCAGCGCGTCGAGCAGCTGCTGGTAGCTCTCCTCGGAGTCACGCGCGGGGTCGGTGTCCTCGATGCGGAAGACGAACGTCCCGCCGACGTGCCGGGCGTAGGCCCAGTTGAAGAGCGCGGTGCGGATGAGGCCCACGTGCGGCGTCCCGGTCGGGGACGGGCAGAAGCGGACCCGGATCGGGGAGGTGTGGGTCACGGGGGTACAGCCTAGTTGCGAGCCCCGAGGCCCCCCGCCCTCCCGAGGTCGACGCGCGACCAGCCCGGCCTGCACCGAGGTCGATAGCTTCCGGCGACGTCGACAGACGCCACCGTCGCCGCCGAGCGGGACTATCGACCTCGGCGGCGGGTCAGCGCGGGACGCCGCGGTTGGCGAGCTCGTCGGCCTTCTCGTTGCCGGGGTCGCCGGCATGGCCCTTGACCCACACCCAGCGCACCTGGTGCCGGGCGAGCTCGGTGTCGAGCGCCTGCCACAGCTCCTGGTTCTTCACGGGCTTCTTGTCACGCGTCAGCCAGCCGTTGCGCTTCCAACCAGCCATCCAGGACGTCACGCCCTGCATGACGTACTGCGAGTCGACGTGCAGCGTCACCGGCACCGGGCGCGTCAGCGCCCGCAGCCCCTCGATGACCGCGGTGAGCTCCATCCGGTTGTTCGTCGTGACCTTCTCGCCGCCGAACAGCTCGCGCTCGTGGTCGCCCCAGCGCAGCCAGGCACCCCAGCCGCCCGGGCCGGGGTTGCCCTTGCAGGCCCCGTCAGTCCAGATGTCCACGCCCGCCTCGTCGGGAGCGGTCACCGCCGGATCACCGGGTTGCGCAGCACGCCGATGTCCTCGACCTCGACCTCGACGACGTCCCGCTCCACGAGCGGCCCGACGCCGGCGGGCGTGCCCGTGAGGATGACGTCGCCGGGCAGCAGCGTGAACACCTCGGAGACGTAGGAGACGAGGTAGGCGACGTCGAACACCATCTGCGACGTGCGGCCGTCCTGCCGGGTGGTGCCGTTGACGCGCGCGCGCACGAACAGGTCGTCGACGTCGAGGCCCGGCACGATCCACGGCCCGAGCGGGCACGCCGAGTCGAAGCCCTTGGCCCGCGTCCACTGCGCGTCGGTGCGCTGGATGTCGCGCGCGGTGACGTCGTTGGCCACCGTGTACCCGAACACCTTGCTCAGCGCGTCCTCCGCCGCGACGTTGCGGGTGACCTTCCCGATGACGACGGCCAGCTCTGCCTCGTGCTCCACCTGCTCGGACCAGTCCGGCAGGACGATCGGGTCGTCCGGCCCGATCACGGAGGTGTTCGGCTTGAGGAAGAGCAGCGGCGCCGCCGGCACGGCGTTGCCCAGCTCGGCGGCGTGCTCGGCGTAGTTGCGGCCGACGCCGACGACCTTGCTCCGCGGGATCACCGGCGCGAGCAGCCGCACGCCCTCCTCGGCGAGCCTGACGCGCTCACCGGTCGGCTGCGTGGCCTGGTACAGCGGGTCGCCGCTGACGACGATGAGCTCCTCGTCCCCGGGGTCGCCCTCGACGAGGGCGAACCGGGGGTCTCCTCCGGTGGTGAACCTGGCGATGCGCACGTCGCCACCCTAGGGCCAGCGGCCCGCTGCTAGGCCCGGGCGAGGACCTCGCCGTGGAGCACGACGAACCAGCCGTCCTGCTCCTCGCCCCACGCGCGCCAGGCCTCGGCGAGCTGCTCGAGCGCCACCTCGTCGGCCAGCCCGTGCGCGAGCGCGGCGCTCGCGAACCCGGACGCGACGCACCGGTCCGCCCACAACCGCGACCACCAGGCGCGCTCCACGGCGGTGGCGTAGCACCACGTGCCGGCGCCGACCTCGACGCCGTCCGGGTCGAACCCGGCCTCGCGGACCCACGACGACAGCCGCCGGCCCGCGTCGGCCTGCGCGCCGAGGGCGGCCGCGACCTCGCGGTACAGCTGGCGCCACTCCTCCAGCCCGTCGCTCTCCGGGAACCACGCGAACCCGCCGTAGTCGGAGTCGCGCACGGCGACGAGCCCGCCCGGCCGGGCGACGCGTCGCATCTCGCGCAGCGCGGCGACCGGGTCGGTGAGGTGCTGGAGCAGCTGGTGGGCGTGCACCACGTCGAACGACGCGTCGTCGAACGGCAGGCGGTACGCGTCCCCGACCTCGAACCGGACCGTGCCGACGCCCGCGTCCGCGGCGTGCGCCCGCGCCTCCTCGAGCACCTCCGGCGCCGAGTCCAGCCCGACGACCTCGCCGGGGGCCACGCTCCGCGCCAGGTCGACCGTCACGGTCCCCGGACCGCAGCCGACGTCGAGCAGGCTCATCCCCTCGCGCAGGTGCGGCAGCAGGTGGGTGGCGGAGTTCGCCGCGGTGCGCCAGCGGTGCGACCGCAGCACGGAGTCGTGGTGGCCGTGGAGGTACACGTCGGCGGGTCCGGTGCTCACGCTTTCATGCTAGGCACCCGGCTCACATGCCGGTACGCCCCCTCTCGCATGGCGAGATGCCCACGGATCCCTCGGCCACTTCGGTGCTTGCGCGCCGATTCGGTGCATCGATCCACCGATCCGGCGCGAAACCACCGATGCGGCGCCAAGCAGGGCGGCCCCACCGCCTGGCTCGTCGGCAGCCACCGTCCGCCGGGTGGCAGGATCGCGGGCGTGCCCACCGCCCTGCTCGCCGACCGCGTCCCGGCGGACCCCACCGACCCGGACGCCCTCTACGCCGCGTTCACCGGCTGGGCGGCCGACCGCGGGCTGCGGCTCTACCCGCACCAGGAGGAGGCGCTTCTCGCCCTGGTGACGGGCGAGCACGTCATCATCACGACCCCCACCGGCAGCGGCAAGTCGCTCGTCGCCGAGGCCGCGCACTTCGTCGCCTTCGCCCAGGGGCGCCGCACGGTCTACACCGCGCCGCTCAAGGCCCTGGTCAGCGAGAAGTTCTTCGCCCTGGTCCACGCGTTCGGATCGGCCAACGTGGGCATGATGACCGGGGACTCGTCGGTCAACCCCGACGCCCCGATCCTCTGCTGCACGGCCGAGATCCTCGCCAACCTCGCGCTCCGCGACGGCGAGGAGGCCGACGCCGCACAGGTGGTGATGGACGAGTTCCACTTCTACGCCGACCCGCAGCGCGGCTGGGCGTGGCAGGTCCCCCTGCTCGAGCTGCCGCGCACCCAGTTCGTCCTCATGTCCGCGACCCTGGGCGACGTCACGTTCTTCGCCGACGACCTGCAGCGGCGCACGGGCGTCGACGTCGCGACGATCACCGGCACGGAGCGGCCCGTGCCCCTGGAGTACGCGTACAGCGTCGAGCCCCTCCACGAGCTGCTCGAGGAGCTGGTGCAGACCCACCGCGCGCCGGTCTACGTGGTCCACTTCACGCAGCGCGAGGCCGTGGAGCGGGCGCAGGCGCTGGCGAGCACCACCGTCGCGACGCGGGCCCAGCGCGATGCGATCGCCGACGAGCTGGGCGCCTTCCGGTTCGGCCCCGGCTTCGGCCGCACCCTCAGCAGGCTGCTGCGCCTGGGCGTCGGCGTCCACCATGCCGGGATGCTCCCCCGCTACCGCCGCGTCGTGGAACGCCTCACCCAGCGGGGCCTGCTGCCGGTGGTGTGCGGCACCGACACGCTCGGCGTCGGCATCAACGTGCCCATCCGCACCGTGGTGCTGACGTCCCTCGTCAAGTACGACGGCGAGCGCATGCGCCACCTGACGGCCCGCGAGTTCCACCAGATCTCCGGCCGCGCCGGCCGGGCGGGCTTCGACACCCTCGGCGAGGTCGTCGTCATGGCCCCCGAGCACGTCATCGAGAACCGGCGGGCCCTGCTCAAGGCGGGCGACGACCCGAAGAAGGTCCGCAAGATCGTCCGCAAGCAGGCGCCACCGGGCCACGTCAACTGGACCGACAAGACCTTCGAGCGCCTGCGTGACGCGCCGCCCGAGCCGCTGACCTCCAGCTTCGCCGTGACGCACGCCATGGTGCTCAACGTGCTGGAGCGCCAGGCGCTGCATGGCGCCGACCCCGTCGCCGTCATGACGCACCTGCTGACCGCCAACCACGAGCCCGAGGCCAACCGCCGCCGCCACGTCCGCCGGGCGATCGAGGTCTACCGCTCGCTGCGGGCGTCGGGCGTCGTCGTGCGCGACGGCCACACCGTCCGGCTGGCGCACGAGATCCCGGCGACCTTCGCGCTCAACCAGGCGCTGTCGCCGTTCGCCTACGCGGCGCTCGACCTGTTCGACCCCACCGACCCCGGCTACGCCCACGACGTCGTCTCCGTCGTCGAGGCCACGCTCGACGACCCCCGCCAGGTGCTGGCAGCCCAGGAGAACCGCGCCCGGGGCGAGGCCGTCGCCGCGATGAAGGCCGAGGGCTACGAGTACGAGGAGCGCATGGCGCTGCTCCAGGACGTCAGCTATCCCAAACCGCTGGCGGAGCCCCTGGCCGTGGCGTTCGCCGCGTACCGCACGGGCAACCCCTGGGTGGCGGACCTCGAGCTCTCGCCCAAGTCCGTGGTCCGCGAGATGCACGAGCGCGCCATGACGTTCCCGGAGTACGTCAGCGAGTACGGGCTGGACCGCACCGAGGGCGTGCTGCTGCGCTACCTCGCCGACGCCTACCGCGCGCTGCGCCAGACGATCCCGCCGGAGCGCGCCACGGAGGACCTCGACGAGATCACCGACTGGCTCGGCGACCTTGTCCGGCGCACCGACTCCTCCCTCCTCGACGAGTGGGAGAGACTCGCCCACCCCGACGAGGAGGGCCCGCGGCCCGCCGAGGGCGAAGCCCCGCCGCCCCCGCTGTCGGGCACGCCGCGCGTGCTGCGCGCCCTGGTGCGCGGCGCGATGTTCCGCCGGGTCGAGCTCGTGGCGCGCGAGGACTGGGCCGCCCTGGAGCGGCTCGGGGACGCGGACGAGGAGGGCGTGCCGTGGACCGCCGCGCGCTGGGAGGCGGCGATGGCGCCGTACTGGGACGAGCACGACGAGGTCGGCATCGCCGCCCCCGCGCGCGGCCCGGCCCTGTTCCAGGTGGCCGAGCACCCGACGACCTGGCGCGTCGACCAGGTGCTCGACGACCCGGCGGGCGACCACGACTGGCGCATCGCGGCCGTCGTCGACCTGCCGGCGTCCGACGAGAACGGCGAGGTCAGGCTGCGGATCGCCGCCGTCGCACCCTTCTGAGCCCCGGGACCAAAGTCCCATGGTTAGGAGAGGCTAGCCTACGTTTGCGCAGGTCAGGGCAGGTTTCCCTCGCGTGACAAGCGGCGAGACGCCACGTACTCTCGCCCGGTGACCAGCCTCCCCGAGACCGCCACGGCCGACCCCTCGACCCCCGCCGTCACCGGCGTGGCACCGCCGGCGCGCGACGACGACGCGCTCCGCGTGGTGTCGGCCAGCGGGCTCAACTGGCTGCGCGCCGGCGTCCTGGGCGCGAACGACGGCATCGTCTCGGTCGCCGCGACCGTGCTCGGCGTGGCGGGCGCCACCTCGGAGGTCAAGGCGATCTTCATCGCCGGCATCGCCGCCCTCGTCGCCGGCGCCCTGTCGATGGCCGTCGGCGAGTACGTCTCGGTCTCGAGCCAGCGCGACGCGGAGCTGGTCGCCGCCCGGATGCGCGGCTTCGAGAGCCACGAGGTCGAGCTGACCAACCCCTGGCACGCCGGCATCGCGTCGCTGTCGGCGTTCGGCGTCGGTGCTCTCATCCCCCTGCTCGTCGTGCTCGCGCCCTGGGGCGAGGCGCGCAGCCTCGCGACGTTCGTCGCCGTCCTGGGCGCCCTCGTCATCACCGGCTGGGTCAGCGCCCGGGTCTCGGGCGCCGGTATCGGTCGCTCGGTGACGCGCAACGTCGTCGGCGGCAGCCTGGCCATGGCGCTGACCTACGGCGTCGGTTCGCTCGTCGGGCTCGCGGTCTGACACCCGGGTGCCACGCAAGGAGCAGGCAGGGACCCCCGCCCTCGTCGCCCTCGCCGCGGCCGGCGTGCCGCACACGGTGCACGCCTACGAGCACGACCCGCGCACGCCCGCCGGGTACGGGCTGGAGGCCGCGACGGTGCTCGGCCTCGACCCGGCCCAGGTGTACAAGACGCTGGTCGCGGAGGTGGACGGGCGCCTGACGGTCGCGGTGGTGCCGGTCACCGGGCACCTCGACCTCAAGGCCCTGGCGGCGGCGGTCGGCGGCAAGCGAGCCGTGATGGCGGAACGGCCCGACGCGGAGCGCGCCACCGGCTACGTCGCGGGCGGCATCTCCCCGCTGGGCCAGCGGTCCGCGCTGCCCACGGTCGTCGACGAGACGATCTACCTGCACGACGAGGTCTACGTCTCCGGCGGCCGCCGCGGGCTGGACGTCTGCCTCGCGCCCGACGACCTCGTGCGGCTGACCGACGCCGTCGTCGCGGACCTCGCCCGCGCCTGAGGCGTCACCGCCAGGGGCGGGCGGACCGCTCCGCCCAGTACCGCTCGGGCGGCTCGGCCAGCGCCGCGACGTCCTCGGCGCCGGCCGCCGGCACGCGCGCCGCCAGGTTGGAGGCGAGCTGCCCGGGCGTCACCGCGCCGGACAGCACCACGTCGGCGAAGGGCCGGCCCAGCGCGCAGCCGATCGCGAACGCGTCGGCCGTCTGCTCGTCGTGCGCCGCCGCCCGCGCCCGTGCCGCGGCGTCGCCGTCCGGTCCGAGCCGGCCGTTGGCCAGCGCCTCCTTGATGACGACGAACCAACCGGCGTCGTGGGCGCGGGTCAGCGCCGGGCCGGCCGACGGCTCGAGGAGGTTCCACGTGGCCTGGACCACCGTGAACGGGCCGGCCGCCAGCGCGGCGTCGACGGCGTCGCCCTGGCGCGGGCCGCTGGTGGACAGGCCCACGCGCACGCCCGTGGCGGCCAGCGCCGCCAGCCGCGCCAGGATCGCCGGGTCGCGGAGGGCCGGGCTGTCCACCGTCGCGGAGTGCACCAGGTACACGTCCGGCGGGCCGCCGAGGGCCTCGAGCGTCTGGGGCCACTGCTCGTCCAGCATCGCGACGGAGTGCTCCTTGACCTCGTGCACCGCCGCGTCCATCCGGAACTCGCCGACGTACCGGTACCCCCACTTGCTGCCGACGACGAGCCGCTGGCGCCGGCCCGGGTGGGACGCCAGCCACGAGCCGAGGAACTGCTCGGCCAGGCCGTAGGAGCGGGCGCAGTCGACGTACCGCACGCCCGCGTCCCACGCCGCGTCCAGCACCTCGTGCGTCCGGGCCTCCATCGCGTCCACGGAACGCAGGGACGGCAGGTCTCCCGCGCGACCGGCGGTGATGTACGCGGGCCGCCCCAGCGCCGCCAGGCCGAGGCCGACGCGCGGTACGCCGGCACCCGTCAGCGGTCCGTCCGGCAGCGCCATGCCCACTCCCTCCACCGGCCCCGTGGCGAGCCTAGCCACCGGTATCTGGGCCTGCGGCCCTGCCTCCTTGTCACCAGCGGGACGCGACCCGCGTCCCGTCGGCACGCCGAGCAGGGAGGTTTGACCATGTGGCGCACATCAGCGGTGGTGGTCGCGGCGGTGCTGGCGCTGGCCGCGTGCTCCTCGTCGGGCGGCGGCGGGCCGACGACCCCGCCCGCGGCGCCCGCGACCCAGACCACGGCCCCGCCCACGACGACGCCGGCCCCCACGACGCCCGCCGCGACCCCGGAGGCGACGGCGCAGGGCGTGGCCCTCACCCTCGACCCCTGCGCTGTGTTCCCGCAGGCCGAGGCGAGCACCCTGCTCGGCACCACGGCCCCGGCCGGGCAGCCGCAGACCCTCGACGGCGGCGGGAAGATGTGCGTCTACGCCGCCGGGGCCGAGGGTGTCGCCCAGATCGTCGTCGCGCAGGCGACGAGCGCCGCCGACGCCGGCGCCGTGTGGGACCAGGAGCGTGCCCGGGCCAACCAGGCGCTGCAGCAGGCGCTCCAGTCGCAGGCACAGCTGACCCCCACGCTGGCCGACCTGCCCGGCCTCGGCGACAAGGCGTCCACGGCCTCGTACGCGGCGACGATCGGTCCGGTGACGCTCGCCGGCAGCGCGATCTACGTGCTCAAGGGCGCGACGTTCTTCGGGGTCAGCGTGCTGCGGCTGAACGGCGCCGCCCCCACCGTCGACGCGCTGAAGGCCGAGGCGCAGACGATCCTCGGCCGGATCTAGCGGGACGCGCCACGGTCCGGCCGGCGAGGGGCGCGGCCGGGCCGTGACGCTAGCGTTGCCGTTCGTGGACGACGACCTGCGCACCCGGCTGGCCGCCGTCCACGCCCGGATCGACCGCGCCACGGCGGATGCCGGCCGCTCCCAGGGCGACGTCACGCTGCTCCTGGCGACCAAGACGCAGGACGCCGGCACTATCCGCGCGGCCGTGCAGGCCCACCGCGCGCTGGCGGTCGAGCGGCGCCTGCTCCTCGGCGAGAACCGCGTCCAGGAGCTCGTCGCCAAGGGCCCTGCCCTGGCCGACCTGGGGCTGCCCTACCACCTCATCGGCCCGCTGCAGTCGAACAAGATCAACGCGGCGCTGCGGTGGGCGGACGCGGTCGACGCGGTCGAGTCGCTGGACCTCGCGCGCCGGCTGGCCGAGCGGCGATCGGGCCGCTACGCCGACCTCGACGTGATGGTGCAGGTCAACGTCTCGGGCGAGGCGACCAAGCACGGCGTCGCGCCCGACGAGGCCGCCGGGCTCGCCACGGCGGTGGCCGCCCTCGACGGGCTCCGGCTCGTCGGCTTCCAGACGATCGGAGCGATGAGCGACGACCCGCTCGTCGTGCGCGCGGGGTTCGCCGCGCTGCGCGCGGTGCGCGACGAGGTCGTCGCCTCCGGGTCCCCGGGCACGGCCGGCGCCGTCGAGCTGTCGATGGGCATGACCGGCGACCTGGAGCTCGCGATCGCCGAGGGCGCGACGGTCGTGCGGGTCGGCACCGCGGTCTTCGGCTCGCGGACGTGATCAGGGCAGGCGAGCGGTCCACCCCGGGCTCTCGAACTTCTCCACCCGCAGCCGGTCGGCACGCGCCAGCTCGTCGGCCGTCAGCTCGCCGTCGACCGTGCGGTACCGCCCGCGGAAGTGGGCCTCGAACGCCGTGATGACGTCCTCGCGCGGCAGCCGGGTCTGCGAGCGCACCGGGTCGACGCGCTTGCCCGAGCTGGCGGTGCCCTTGTCGGAGAGCTTCTCGCGGCCGATGCGCAGCACCTGGTTCATCTTGTCGGCGTCGATGTCGTAGGCCATCGTCACGTGGTGGAGCACCGCGCCGCCCACCAGCCGCTTCTGCGCGGAGCCGGCGATCTTGCCGGCCGGCGACGCGATGTCGTTGAGCCCCGTCAGGCTCGCCTGCACCTCGACGTCGGCGAGCGCGCCGAGCACCCACTGGTTGAGGAAGGCGTAGGACTCCTCGTAGCTCAGCCCGTCGACCAGGGACTCGGGCACGACGAGCGAGAACGTGATGCAGTTGCCGGCCTCCATGAACATGGCGCCGCCGCCGGAGATCCGCCGCACCACGCGCACGCCGTAGCGCTCGGCCGCCTCGAGGTCGACCTCGTTGGACAGCGACTGGAACGAGCCGATGACCACGGCCGGGGTGTCCCACTCCCAGAACCGGAAGGTGGGCCCGCGCCGTCCGGCGGCGAGCTCCTCGGTGAGCACCTGGTCGAGCGCGGTGTGCATCGCGGGCGGCAGCACGCCGGGGTCGAGGAACGTGAACTCGTGGTCCGCCCACGACGTCGACCGGCCGAGCGCGCGCCGCACCGCGATCGCGACGTCGCGCGTCGTCGCGCCGATCAGCTGGGCGCCGGGCAGCTCGGCGGCGACCCGCTCGTCGAGCGCGGTCGTCAGCTGGGCCACCGTGCTCGTCTCGGGCAGGCCGTCGAGCGCCCGGACGAACACGTCGAGCAGCTCGTCGGGCTCGGCGAAGAAGTCCCCGGAGACGACGACGCCGGCGAGGCGTCCGCCGCTCACCTCCAGGTCGACGACGACGAGCTTTCCCCCGGGGACCTTGTACGCACCGTGCACGCCGCCACTCTAGGCACGCCGGCGCGATCGCTAGCGCGCGGCCTGCACGGCGGCGAGCGCGCGCGCCTGGACGATCGCCGAGATGCCGTCCGGCGGCCCGAGGCTGCTGACGTTGTCGGTCGTCGTCGCGGTCCACGTGACGATGGCGTTGCCGACGAGCAGGTGCCCGCGGTAGCCGTTCGTCGTGGCCGTCTGCTGCTGGACCGTCACCTGCTGGACGACCGAGGGGTACAGCCCCACACCCTCGATGGCCGGCTGGGTCACCCACCGTCCGCCGGTGTCGCCCGTCGGGTCGACGACGGTGTAGGAGGCGCAGGCGTCGACGGTGCCGACGAGCGTGGCGAACGCCCGTTGCGCGTCGGTGGGCGTGGCGAGGAGGGTCACCTCCTGGCGGAACGTGAACGCCGTGCCGCCCATCCAGTCCCGCACCGCGTAGGCCTGCGGCGGCTGCGCGACGACGGTGCGGGCGACCAGGCACGACGACGGGATGATCACGCCGTTCGCCGGCAGGCCCCAGCCGGGGGCGGGAGCCGTCGAGGGAACGATCGGGCCCACGGCGGACGGAACGGCGCCGCCGATCTGGTCGGCCGTGACGAACAGCGCCTGCGAGCTGACGGCGTCGAACACCATGTCCCGGCCGGGCGGTGTCGGGCCCGGCTCGACGTTCGAGGTCGACGAGAGGGACGGGCTCGGGCCGAACGACGGCGCCGGCGGCAGGAGGCTGGGCTCGATGGTCGGCTCGGTCGGCGTCGGGGTGGGCGAGTCGGTCGGAGACGCGACCGACTCGGCCCCGTCCCACGGTTGCCACACCAGGAGGCCGACCACGAGCAGCACGACCCCGGCGAGCGCCCACCACCACGGCGCACGAGGCCGCGAGGGCGTCTCGTCGGCCCGTGGAGGCGTCGTGCTCCAACCGCCGGACAACCGCGCGCTCCCTTCTCGTGCCACTCGCAAGGCTATGCGTGCACGGCCGGTGACGCGAAGCCGCACGCCGCGATCAGAGGGGTGGAATCCCCAGGTGGTGCAGACCCCAGATGGCAGAGTCGGTCAGCGCCTCCCACGACGCCTCGATGACGTTGGGCCCCACGCCGACGGTCATCCAGGTCGTCGTGCCGTCGCTCGTCTCGATGAGCACCCGCGTCGTCGCATCCGTGCCGTGCTGCGTGTCGAGGATCCGCACCTTGAAGTCGATGAGGACGAACGCCTCGAGCTGCGGGTACACGCGCACCAGCGCCTGGCGCAGCGCCTGGTCGAGCGCGTTGACGGGGCCGTTGCCCTCGCCCGTGCTCACCACCCGCTCGCCGCCGGCGGTGAGCTTGACGGTCGCCTCGGCGTACGCGGGTGTGCCGCGGCCGCCGCGCCGCTCGACGATGGTGCGCCAGGACTCCACCGTGAAGTACGACGGCCGGCCGGCGCCCGCCTCCTCGAGGAGCAGCAGCTCGAAGCTGGCGTCGGCCGCCTCGTAGGTGTACCCGCTCGCCTCGGCGTCCTTGACCCGGTTGGCGACGCGCGTGAGCACGTCCGGCCGGTCCGACAGGTCGAAGCCGAGCTCGCGGCCCTTGAGCTCCACCGAGGCGCGGCCGGCCATCTCGGAGACGAGCATCCGCATGTCGTTGCCGACGTTGGCGGGGTCGGTGTGCTGGTACATGTCGGGGTCGACGCGGATGGCGCTGGCGTGCAGCCCGGCCTTGTGCGCGAAGGCGCTGGTGCCGACGTAGGGCTGGCGCGCGAACGGCGAGATGTTGGTGATCTCGCTGATGGCGTGGGCGATCCGCGTCAGGTCGCGCAGGCCGCCGCCGTCCAGCGCGCGCAGCACCGGGCGGGCGAGCTTCAGCTCGAGGTTGGCGACCACCGTCAGGAGGTCGGCGTTCCCGGTCCGCTCGCCGTAGCCGTTGACCGTGCCCTGCACGTGGGTCGCGCCGGCGTCCACCGCGGCCAGCGTGTTGGCGACCGCGCAGCCGGAGTCGTTGTGGGCGTGGATGCCGAGCACCGCGTGCGGACCGACCGCGTCACGCACCGCCGTGACGGTCTCGCCCACCCAGGTGGGCAGCATGCCGCCGTTGGTGTCGCACAGCGCGACGACCTCGGCGCCCGACTCGAAGCTCGCCAGCACGGCCGCCAGCGCGAAGTCCTTGTCGTAGCGGTAGCCGTCGAAGAAGTGCTCGACGTCGACGACGACCCGCCGGCCCTCGAGCACGAGGTACGACACGGTGTCGCGGATCATCGCGAGGCCCTCGTCCCTCGTCGTGCGCAGCGCGCGCTCGACGTGCCGCACGTCGCTCTTCGCGACGAGCGTGACGATGGGCGTCTCGGCGTCGACGAGCGCCCGCACCTGGGGGTCGTCGGCCGCCCGCACGCCGGCCTTGCGGGTGGCGCCGAACGCCGCGAGCTCGGCGTTCTTCAGGTCGAGCTCCTTGGCGGCGCGCTTGAAGAACTCCGTGTCCTTGGGCACCGCGCCGGGCCACCCGCCCTCGATGACCCCGACGCCGAGCTCGTCGAGCAGGGCGCTGATGAGCAGCTTGTCGGTGATGGAGAGGTTGATCCCCTCCTGCTGGGCACCGTCGCGCAGCGTGGTGTCGTAGACCTGGAACAACTCGGGTGCTCCTTCGTCGGGACGTCGCGGGACGGGTGAGGGGTGGTACCCGGTACAACAAAAAGACCCCCCGTGGTACGGGAGGTCTGCGCGCCGGCGGATGGGCCGACGCGCTAGCCGATAATCAGCGAGTACTGATGCACGCACCCATGGTGACACACGAACCTACGGTCGCGTAACCCACGTCCGCGACCCGGACGCGGCCGGGCACGGCCCGGTCGTGGCCGGCCGGTGGCCGGCGGCGGCACGTCAGACGAGGCGGTAGAGCCAGCCGTGCAAGTCGGCGGCACGGCCGGTCTGGATGTCCGTCAGCTGCTCGCGGATCGCCACCGTCACCGGGCCGGCGCCGCCGTCGCCGACCGTCAGGTCGAAGTCGTCCGACGCCAGCCGGCCGATGGGGGTCATGACGGCGGCCGTGCCGCACGCGAACACCTCGGCGACCTCGCCGCTGGCCAGGCCGGCGGTCAGCTCGTCGAGCCGCACCGGCTCCTCGGACACCTCGTGCCCCGCCTCCGCCAGCAGCGTGAGGATCGAGGAGCGCGTGACGCCCTCGAGGATGGTGCCGGAGATGGCGGGCGTCGTCACCCGGCCGTCCGCGTGCACCACCATGACGTTCATGCCGCCGAGCTCCTCGAGCGTCTCGCCGGCCACGTCGAGGAAGCACACCTGGTCGAAGCCCTTGGCGTAGGCCTCCTGCTGCGGCAGCAGGCTGGCGGCGTAGTTGCCGCCGCACTTGGCGGCCCCGGTGCCACCGGGACCCGCCCGGTGGAAGTCGGTCGAGATCCAGATGGACACCGGCTGCACGCCGCCGGAGGCGAAGTACGGCCCGACGGGCGAGGCGATGGTGAGGAACTCCACCGCGTTGGCCGGCCGCACGCCGAGGAACCGCTCCGCGGCGTACATGAAGGGGCGCAGGTAGAGGCTGGTCTCCTCCCCCGACGGCACCCAGTCCCGGTCGGCCGCGACGAGCGCGGTGATCGCGCCGAGGAAGTCGTCCTCGGACAGCTCGGGCAGCGCCAGGCGATGGGCGGAGCGCGCGAAGCGGGCGGCGTTGGCCTGCGGCCGGAACGACCAGATCGAGCCGTCCGCGTGCCGGTAGGCCTTGAGCCCCTCGAAGATCTCCTGCCCGTAGTGGAGCACCGCCGCCGCCGGGTCGAGCACCAGCGGCGCGTACGGCTCGACACGGCGGTTCGCCCAGCCGCCGTCCGCCGTCCAGCCGATCCGCGCCATGTGGTCCGTGAAGACCGTGCCGAACCTCGGGTGCTCCAGGAGCTTCGCGCGCTCCTCGTCGGGCACCGGGTGGTCGGTGCGGTGCAGCTCGAAGAGGTCGGCGGGCGTCGTGGTGCTCATGTCTGGTGGCCTTTCACGGGACTCGGGACGAGAGTATCCGCCGGCCGGGCGGGCTAGATGCGCGCGACGAGGTCGGCGCCCACCTCGGCCGTCGACCGTACTCGGCCGCCCCGCTCGGCGAGGTCGGCGGCGACCGCGGCGTCCACCCGCGCGGCCTCGTCGTGCCGCCCGAGGTGGTCCAGGAGCATCGCGACCGACAGCACGGTGGCCGTCGGGTCGGCCTTGCCCTGCCCCGCGATGTCCGGCGCCGAGCCGTGCACGGGCTCGAACATGCTGGGCGCGGTCCGGTCGGGGTTGACGTTGCCGGACGCCGCCAGGCCGATGCCACCGGTGATGGCCGCCGCGAGGTCGGTGAGGATGTCGCCGAAGAGGTTGTCCGTCACGACGACGTCGAAGCGGCTGGGGTTCGTCGCGAGGTAGATGGTCGCGGCGTCGACGTGGCAGTAGTCGGTGGTGACGCCGGGGAACTCGGCGTTGACCGCCTCGACCGTGCGGCGCCAGAGGTGGCCCGCGTGCACCAGCACGTTGTGCTTGTGGACCAGGGTCAGCTTCTTGCGCGGGCGGGCGGCGGCCTGGGCGAAGGCGTAGCGGACGACGCGCTCGACGCCGAAGGCGGTGTTGACCGACACCTCGGTGGCGATCTCGTGGGCTGTGCCGACCCGCAGCGCGCCGCCGTTGCCGACGTACGGCCCCTCGGTGCCCTCGCGCACGACGACGAAGTCGACGTCCCCGGGGTTGGCCAGCGGGCCGGTGACCCCCGGGTAGAGCTTGGACGGGCGGAGGTTGACGTAGTGGTCGAGCGCGAACCGGAGCTTGAGCAGCAGCCCGCGCTCGAGCACGCCCGACGGCACGGTGGGGTCGCCGACCGCGCCGAGCAGGATGGCGTCGTGCTCGCGGATCGCGGCGAGGTCGTCGTCGGTCAGCGTCTCCCCGGTGGCGTGCCACCGGGCCGCGCCCAGGTCGAACGGCGTCGCCTCGACCTGGGCCGAGCCGCCGACCGCCTTCTCCAGCGCGAGCAGCCCCTGCTCGACGACCTCCGGGCCGATCCCGTCGCCGGCGACGACCGCCAGCCTGATCGGCCCGTTCTCCGTGTTCGTCATGCCTGCCAACCTATCCGCCCGTCCAAGCCTTGGACCGGCCCGTCTCAGCGGGCGGCCGAGCCCTCGCGGTAGTCGGTGTCGGCGGGCTTCACCCACGCGAACAGCTTGCGCAGCTCGCGGCCGACCGGCTCGATCGGGTGGTTCTGGCCCTTCTCGCGCAGGGCCTTGAACTCCGGGGCGCCGGCGTCCTGGTCCGCGATGAAGCGACGGGCGAACGTGCCGTCCTGGATGTCCGCCAGCACGGCCTTCATGTTCTCCTTGACGTGCGGGTCGATGACCCGCGGCCCGGAGACGTAGTCGCCGTACTCGGCGGTGTCGGACACCGACCAGCGCTGCTTGGTGATGCCGCCCTCGTAGATGAGGTCGACGATCAGCTTCATCTCGTGCAGCACCTCGAAGTACGCGATCTCCGGCTGGTAGCCCGCCTCGGTCAGCGTCTCGAACCCGTACTGGATCAGCTGGGAGACGCCGCCGCACAGGACGGCCTGCTCGCCGAAGAGGTCGGTCTCCGTCTCCTCGGTGAACGTCGTCCTGATGCCGGCGGCGCGCAGGCCGCCGATCCCCTTGGCGTAGCTGAGCGCGAGCGCCCACGCGTCGCCCGAGGCGTCCTGCTCGACGGCGATCGCCACCGGCACGCCGCGGCCGGCGGCGTACTCGCGGCGCACGAGGTGGCCCGGGCCCTTGGGCGCGACCATGAAGACGTCGGCGTCCGCGCGCGGCGTGATGTAGCCGAACCGGATGTTGAAGCCGTGGCCGAAGACGAGCGCGGTGCCGGGGTTGAGGTTCGGCTCGATCTCGTTGGCGTAGACGATCCGCTGCACCTGGTCGGGGGCGAGGATGACGACGACGTCGGCCTCCTTGACCGCGTCAGCGACGGGCAGCACCCGAAGGCCCTGCTCGGTGGCCTTGGCGACCGAGGGCGAGCCCTCGCGCAGGCCGATGCGGACGTCGACGCCGGAGTCGCGCAGGTTGAGGGCGTGCGCGTGCCCCTGGCTGCCGTACCCGATGACGGCGACCTTCTTGCTGGCGATGACGGACAGGTCGGCGTCGTCGTCGTAGAACAGCTCGGCCACGGTGTGGTTCTCCTTTGGGTTCGAGGTCAGGCCGACCGGGTGACCCGCTCGAGGGCCCGGTCGGTGATGGAGCGGGAGCCGCGGCCGATGGCCACGGTGCCGGACTGGACGATCTCCCGCACGCCGTACGGCTCGAGGGCCGCCAGCAGTGCGGTGAGCTTGCTCGGGGACCCGATCGCCTCGATGACGACGGTCTCCGTCGACACGTCGACGACGTGCGCACGGAACAGGTCGACCACCTCGAGGACGCCCGTGCGCTGCGCCTGGTCGGCCTTGACCTTGACCAGCAGCAGCTCGCGGCGCACCGAGGAGTCGTCCTCGAGCTCGACGATCTTGATGACGTTGACCAGCTTGTTCAGCTGCTTCGTCACCTGCTCCAGCGGCCGCGCCTCGACGTCGACGACGACGGTGATGCGTGAGATCTCGTCGTGCTCCGTCGGTCCCACGGCCAGGGAGTGGATGTTGAACGCGCGGCGGGCGAAGAGGCCCGCGACGCGCGTCAGCACGCCGGGCTTGTTCTCGACGAGCACGGACAGGGTGTGGCGGGTCACGGCTCAGTCCTCCCGGTCCCACGCCGGGGTGAGGCCCCGGGCGTACTGGATGTCGTCGTTGCTGACGCCCGCGGCGACCATCGGCCACACCATCGCGTCGCGCGAGACGGTGAAGTCGACGACGACCGGGCGGTCGTCGATCTCGTTGGCGCGCTTGATCGTCGCGTCGACGTCGGCCTTCGTCTCGCAGCGCAGGCCGACGGCGCCGTACGCCTCGGCGAGCTTGACGAAGTCCGGGATCCGCACCGTGCCGTGGCCCGTGTGCAGGTCGGTGTTCGAGTAGCGGGACTCGTAGAAGAGGGTCTGCCACTGGCGCACCATGCCGAGCGACGAGTTGTTGATGACCGCGACCTTGATGGGGATGTCGTTGATGGTGCAGGTGGCCAGCTCCTGGTTGGTCATCTGGAAGCAGCCGTCGCCGTCGATCGCCCACACCGTGCGGTCCGGGGCGCCGACCTTGGCACCCATGGCCGCCGGCACGGCGTAGCCCATGGTCCCCAGGCCGCCCGAGTTCAGCCACGAGCGCGGGCGCTGGTAGTGGATGAACTGCGCCGCCCACATCTGGTGCTGGCCGACGCCCGCGACGTAGACCGCCTCCGGCCCGGTGATCTCGCCGATCCGGCTGATGACGTGCTGCGGGGCCAGGTGGCCGTCGTCGGTCTCGTCGTACCCGAGCGGGAAGGTGGAGCGCCACGCGTCGATCTGGCGCCACCACGCCTCGAGGTCGGGCTTGCCGTGGTGGGCGTGCTCGCGCTCGAGCTCGACGAGCAGGTCGGCGATCACCTCGACCAGGTCGCCGACGATCGGCACGTCGGCGCGCACGTTCTTGCCGATCTCCGCGGGGTCGATGTCGGCGTGGACCACGGCGGCCTGCGGCGCGAAGCTCGACAGCAGGCCGGTCACGCGGTCGTCGAACCGGGTGCCGAGCCCGACGATGAGGTCGGCCCGCTGCAGCGCCGCGACGGCCGGCACCGTGCCGTGCATGCCGGGCATGCCGAGGTGCTGCGGGTGGTCGTCGGGCAGCGCGCCACGGCCCATGAGCGTCGTCGTCACCGCCGCGCCCGAGGCGTCGACCAGCCGGCGCAGCAGCGCGGAGGCGCCGGCGCGGATGATGCCGCCGCCGGCGAGGATCACCGGACGGCGCGCGGTCGCCAGGAGGCGGGCCGCCTCGCGCACCTGCTTGGAGTGGGGCTTGGTCACCGGGTGGTAGCCCGGCAGGTCGATCGTCTGCGGCCAGCGGAACGTGGTGCGCGCCTGCATCGCCGACTTGGCGATGTCGACGAGCACCGGGCCCGGGCGGCCGGTCGCCGCGATGTGGAACGCCTCGGCGATGACGCGGGGGATGTCGTCCGGGTCCGTCACCAGGTAGTTGTGCTTGGTCACCGGCAGCGTGATGCCGACGATGTCGGCCTCCTGGAACGCGTCCGTGCCGATGAGGCTCGCCGTCACCTGGCCCGTGATGGCGACGACCGGGATGGAGTCCATGTTGGCGTCGGCGAGGGCGGTGACCAGGTTGGTGGCACCCGGGCCCGACGTCGCCATGGTGACGCCGACCCGGCCGGTGACGTGGGCGTACCCGGAGGCCGCGTGCCCGCCGCCCTGCTCGTGCCGCACGAGGATGTGGCGCACCTTGGCCGAGTCCATCAGCGGGTCGTAGGTCGGCAGGATCGCGCCGCCCGGGATGCCGAAGACGACGTCGACGCCGGCCTCCTCGAGCGACCGGATGATCGACTGCGCGCCGGTGACCTCCTCCGGCCCGATCACGGGCGGTGCGGGCTGCGCCACGGCGGGCGCGGCCCGGCCGGAGGGCCGCGGCGTCGGCGGTGCCGTCGGCGTGGATCCCTGTGCCATCACAACTCCTCGGGGACGAGCGGCCGCCCCCAGAAAACAGAAAACCCCTCGGCCCGGGGACGGGCTGGTCGAGGGGTGCGCGCAGACGTGGAACGGGCCTCAGCCGGCGCGCCCAGGAAGTACTACGACGAGGGAGATCTGCACGGCCGCGAGCCTACGCGAGCCACGCCCGCGATGTCACATCCGAACGCCCCTATCTCAGAAATCGGTTCACGGTCTCACATCGTGGACCGCTAGTGGACGGGCGCGCCGTGCGTCGCGAAGCCGAACAGGTCCTTCGGGTCGTCGGGCTCGGCGACCAGGTCGATGTCGCGGAACAGGTCCGTGCCGGCGACGTCGTCGCGCACGAAGCACAGGGCGGAGAAGTCCTCCAGGGCGAAGCCGACCGAGTCGAACACGGTGACCTCGTCGGGCGACCGCCGCCCCGGTGCGCGCCCCGCCACGACCTCCCAGAGCTCGGTGACGGGGAACGTCGCGGCCAGCTGCTGGATCTCGCCCTCGAGGCGCGTCTGCGGCTCGTACTCCACGGTCACCGCCGCGCGCTCGAGGATCGCCGGGTCGAGCTCCGTCTTGCCGGGGCAGTCGCCGCCGATCGCGTTGACGTGCATCCCGGGCTCGACCTGCTCGTCGGCCAGGATCACGGCGCGCACCTTGTCGGCGGTGCACGTCGTCACGACGTCGGCGCCCCGCACGGCGTCGGTCGCGCTGGTCGCCGCGCGCACGTCGAAGCCGAGCGGCGCGAGGTTGCGCACCGCCTTGACCATCGCCGCGGGGTCGATGTCCCACACCCGGAGCTGGTCGATCCCGAGCAGCTCGCGGAACGCGATCGCCTGGAACTCCGACTGGCTGCCCGCACCGACGAGCGCCATGGTGCGGCTGTCGGGCCGCGCGAGGTAGCGCGCCGCGAGCGCCGACGTCGCGGCGGTGCGCAGCGCGGTGAGCAGCGTCATCTCGGCCACGAAGAGCGGGTACCCGGTGTGGACCGACGCGAGCACGCCGAACGCCGTCACCGTCTGGTGCCCGCGCGCCGGGTTGAACGGGTGCCCGTTGACGTACTTGAAGGCGTAGGTGTCCGCGTCGGTGATCGGCATGAGCTCGATGACGCCGAACGGCGTGTGGGAGGCGATCCGCTCCCGCTTCTCGAACTCCGGCCAGCGGCGCAGGTCGGCCTCGAGCCGGGCGGCGATGCCGGTGATCGTGGCGGCCGGGCCCCGCGTCCCCAGCCAGCGCACCATGTCCTCGACGCCGACGAACGTGGTCATCCCGCCTCCAGGACGCGAACCTCGCGACGCGCCGTCGCGCCGTACCGCGACGATACTGGCCGGGGTGAGCACCGACGCCCGCACCCTGGCCGACGACGCCGTCGCACTCGTCCGCACGTGGCTCGCGGACCCCGCGGCCGCCCACCCCGATCCCGCCGCACGCCGGCTCGCCGCCCTGCTGCGCGACCCTGCCGGCCTCGAGTTCGCCGTCGGGTTCATCGACGGCGTGGTGCGTCCCGAGGACGCGACCGTCGCGGCCCGCGCGTTCCGGCGGCTGTCGGGGCGGCCGCCGGCGTTCCTCTCCCCGTGGCTGCGCGCCGGCATCCGCGTGGGCGGGGCCGCCGCGCCGGTGCTGCCCGGCGTCGTGGTGCCCACCGGGCGGGCCGCGCTGCGGGCGCTCGTCGGGCACCTGCTGCTCGACGCCGACGGCCGCCGGCTGACGAGCCGGCTCGCCGCGCTGCGGGCCGGCGGCGCCACGCCCAACGTCAACCTGCTCGGGGAGGCCGTGCTCGGGCCGCGGCAGGCCGCCCGGCGGCTCGAGGGCATCGGCCGGCTGCTGGCGCGCGACGACGTCGACCACCTGTCCGTCAAGGTCTCCGCGACCGTCGCGCCGCACGCGCCCTGGGCGTTCGACGAGGCCGTCGACGAGGTCGTCGAGACCCTCGCGCCGCTGTACGGGCTGGCGGCCGCCCGGGGCACCCTGCTCACCCTCGACATGGAGGAGTACCGGGACCTCGACCTCACGCTGGCGGTGTTCCGGCGGCTGCTCGAGCGGTCCGAGCTGCGCGGCCTGGTCGCCGGCGTGGTGCTGCAGGCCTACCTCCCGGATGCCACCCCGGCGTACGACGAGCTCGCGGCGTGGGCCGGCGCACGCGTCGCCGCGGGCGGGGCACCCGTGCGGGTGCGGCTCGTCAAGGGCGCGAACCTGCCGATGGAGCGCGTCGACGCGCAGATGCACGGGTGGCCCGTGGCGACGTGGTCCTCCAAGCGCGAGACCGACACCGCCTACCTGCGGCTCCTGGACCAGGCGCTGACGCCCGCAGCCGTGGCGGCGGTGCGCGTCGGGGTCGCAGGCCACAACCTCTTCGACGTCGCGCTCGCCGTGCTGCTGGCGCGGGCGCGCGGGCTCTCCGACGGCGTCGAGATCGAGATGCTGCTGGGCATGGCTCCCGCGCAGGCCGAGGCGGCTCGGCGGGAGGCGGGCGGCCTGCTGCTCTACACGCCGGTGGTCGCGCGCTCCGACGCCGACTCGGCGATCGCCTACCTCGTGCGGCGGCTCGAGGAGGGCGCGAGCCCCGAGAACTTCCTGGCCAGCGCCCTGCGGCTGGCCGACGACGAAGAAGCGTTCGCGCTCGAGGAGCGGCGCTTCCGCGCGTCGCTGGCCGCGCTCGACGAGCCTGTGCCGACGAGCCACCGGACCGCCGCCACGCCGACGGCTGTCCAGGGGTTCCGCAACGCGTCCGACAGCGACCCGGCGGTCGCCGCGACGCGCGGGTGGGCGCGAGACATCCTGCGGCGCGCGCCGCACAGCACGCTCGGCGAGGGCGCCGTCGCGGCCGCCACGGTCCGCGACGATGCGCGGCTGGGCGCGCTGCTGGACACCGCCCGCTCCGCCGCACCCGGCTGGGCCGCGCTGGCCCCCGCCGCCCGCGCCGAGATCCTCGGCCGCGCCGCCGACGTCCTGGAGCGCCGCCGGGGCGAGCTCGTCGAGGTGATGGTCGCCGAGGGTGGCAAGACGGTCGACCAGGCCGATCCCGAGGTGTCCGAGGCCGTGGACCACGCGCGCCACGACGCGGAGCTGGCGATCGCGGCCGCCCAGCTCGGCGGCGCCGTGCTCGACCCGTATGCCGTCACGCTCGTCGTGCCGCCGTGGAACTTCCCGCTGGCGATCCCCGCAGGCTCGACGCTCGCGGCGCTGGCGTCCGGCTCCGCGGTGGTGCTCAAGCCGTCGCGGCGCACCCCACGCACCGCGGCGCTGCTCGTCGACGCGCTGCACGAGGCGGGGGTGCCGCGCGAGGTCCTCGCGTTCGCACCGGTCGCCGACGCCGCGCTCGGCTCCCGCCTGGTGGCCGACGCCCGCGTCGACCAGGTGCTCCTCACCGGCGGCTACGAGACAGCGGAGGCGTTCCGGTCGCTGCGGCCGGGCCTCCGGCTGCTCGCCGAGACGAGCGGCAAGAACGCCGTCGTCGTCACGCCCAGCGCGGACCTCGACCTCGCGGCGCGCGACGTCGCCGCCTCGGCCTTCGGCCACGCGGGCCAGAAGTGCTCGGCGGCCTCGCTCGTCATCCTCGTCGGGCAGGTCGCCCGGTCCCGGCGCTTTCGCGACCAGCTGCTCGACGCCGTCGACGCGATGCGCGTCGGCGAGGCGTGGGACCCCACGGCGCGGATGGGGCCGCTCATCGCGCCGGCCGAGGGCAAGCTGCTCGACGCCCTGACCCAGCTGGGGCCCGGCGAGCGGTGGGTCCGCACGCCACGGCGCCTCGACGAGGCTGGCAGGCTCTGGACGCCGGGCGTCAAGACCACCGTCCCCGGCTCGTCGTTCCACACCACGGAGTGCTTCGGTCCCGTGCTCGGGGTGCTGACGGCGCGCGACCTCGACGAGGCCCTGGCGATCCAGAACGCCGTGCCGTTCGGCCTGACGGCCGGCCTGCACTCGCTCGACGCCGACGAGGTGGCGCACTGGGTGGAACGGGTCGAGGCGGGCAACCTCTACGTCAACCGCGGCATCACGGGCGCCATCGTGCGGCGCCAGCCGTTCGGTGGCTGGAAGCGCTCGGTCGTCGGGCCGGGCGCCAAGCTCGGCGGGCCCAGCACGGTGCTCGCCGTCTCGTCGTTCCGCCGCGCGCAGGCCGCGCACGACGAGCCGGCCGACGCCCCGGCCGCCGCGATCGTCGCCGCGTTCGGCGCCCGTGGCCCGGAGGTTGCCGCGTTCCTGCGCCGCTCGGCGGCGAGCGACCGGCGGGCCTGGGCCGACGAGTACGGCGTGGTGCGCGACGCGACCGGCCTGGCCGCCGAGCGCAACGCGCTGCGCTACCGCCCGGTCCCGGTGACGGTCCGCGCCGCGGCGGGCGCCGAACCGGCGGACGTCGCGCGGGTGGTGCTCGCCGGCCTGTCGGCGCGTTCGCCGCTCGCCCTGTCCCTCGCCGCGCCGCCGGCGCCCGACGAGAAGGCGGCCCTGGTCACGGTCGGCATCGACCTGCGGGTGGAGGACGAGGACGCGTGGACCCGACGGGCCGGTTCGATGCACGACGAGCGGGTGCGGCTGGTCGGCGGCTCCGCCGCCGCGCTGCTGCAGGCGGTGGGCGGCCGGCCCGACCTGACGGTGCACGACCATCCCGTCACCGAGTCCGGCCGGGTGGAGGCGCTGCCGTTCGTGCGGGAGCAGGCGATCGCGATCACCGCGCACCGGTTCGGCACGCCGAGCCGGATCGTCGAGGCGGTGCCGCTGGGCGCGCCGGCCTGAGCCGGGCTACGCGACGTCGCGGCGCCGGAAGACGACCCATGCCAGCGCGGCAACCACGGCCAGGGCCGCCACGAGCGTCAGGCCCCCGGCCGCCATGGGCAACGTCTTCTGGACCGGGTTGCAGGCCAGCCCACCGAGGGGGTCGGTGACGCACGGCCCCTGCTGGTAGTACGTCGTCCCGGCCCGCAGCCATGCCTGCAGGTTCGTCGCCGCCGCCCAGCGCGGCGCCTGAAGCAGGCCCGAGACCAGGATCCCGTCGATGGCGATGAACCAGGCGATGACCGACGCGATGACGGCGGCGGTGTGCCTCAGGAGGAAGCCGAGCCCCGCGCCCAGGAGCGCCGCGCCCGCCGCGGCGACGGCGATCCGGGCCGACCCGTTCCCCAGGTCGACGAGGGTCTGCGCCTCCACCTGGCCCGTCGCGTGGTTCACCGCAGTCGCCACCCAGAGCACGCCGACGGCGAGCACCGAGACGGCCAGTGCGGCCGTCCCCGTCACCACCGAGGCGACCGCGGCCTTGCTCGCGAACACCCGACCTCGTCGCGGCTCGAAGGTCAGCCAGGTGGACATGGCGCCGGTGCTGAGCTCTGCGGCGACGAACGTCGCGCCGACGATGAGCGACAGCAGCAGGACGAACGTCGCCACCTGGCCGAGCGAGTCGTACGCGTTGGCGGCGAACGTCTGCCTCGGCGGCAGGAAGCTCTCCACGGTCGGCGCACCGCGGTCGCACTGGAAGTCCGCGGAGGGGTCCGTCTGGCGGGCCTGCTCCTGCTGCGCTCGGCACTGCGTCATGTACTCCGCGCCGTGCTGGGCCCAGTCGGCCTGGGCGAGCGTCACCTGCTGCTGCGCCTCGGCGAGCTGCGCCTCGCTCGGCGGGCGGCTCGCACGCCACGCGGCGAAGCCCGTGAGCAGCACGGCGGCGACCATCCCCACGACCAGCCAGCGGACCGCCTGCCGGGCGAGGTACCGGCGCAGCTCGACGCGCATCAGGCGGCCCATCACCTGGCCCTCCGTCCGGTCGGCGCGGTCGGGTCCGTCTGGGTCAGGTCGAGGAACACCTGCTCGAGGTCCGCGCGCTCGGTCCGCAGCTCGTGGGCGTACATCCCCGCCAGCGCGAGCACTCGGTTGACGTCGAGGGAGGTCGCGCCCGTCACGACGAGGTCGCTGCCCTCGTCGGACACCGTCCAGCCCTGGCCGCGCAGCAGGTGGGAGGCGGCGTCGCGGTCCGCGACCCCGACGCGGACGGGTGCCGCTCCCCCGGCGGACAGCAGCTCGTCCACCGGCCCCGACGCGACGAGCCGGCCGCGGGCGACGATCGAGAGGGTGTCGGCGATCTGCTGCACCTCGGCGAGGATGTGGCTCGAGACGAGCACGGTCTTGCCGCGGTCCGCCAGGCCGCGCATGGTCGAGCGGACCTCGCGGATGCCGGCCGGGTCGAGCCCGTTCGTCGGCTCGTCGAAGATCAGCAGGTCCGGGTCCTTGAGGAGCGTCGCCGCGATCGCCAGCCGCTGCCGCATGCCGAGCGAGTAGGTGCGCACCTCGCTGTCGGCGCGGTCGGCCAGGCCGACGTCGCCCAGCACCACACCCACCTGGTGCCGGTCGACGCCGATCGCCTGCGCGAGCAGCTCGAGGTTGCGCCGGCCGGAGAAGTGCCAGAAGAACTTCGGCGCCTCGACGATCGCGCCGATCCGGCCGACGACGGCGGGCAGCCGACCCGGCACGGGCGTGCCGAACACCGCCATCTCACCGCGGTCGGCGTGGACCAGCCCGAGCAGCATGCGGATCGTCGTCGTCTTGCCCGACCCGTTCGGCCCGAGGAAGGCGTGCACGCCGCCGGCCGGCACGTCGAGGTCGAGCGACTCCACCGCGACGATCCGGCGTCCGCGCGTGCGGTAGGTCTTGCGCAGGCCGCGGGTGCTCACCGCCAGGTCGGCCATCGGTCCCCCTCCGACTGGGCGACGCGACGGTGCGGCGTCCGCGGTCACCCTAGCCGGAGGTCATGGCGCCGCGGGGTGGTTTCAGGACCAGACCTCGGCCCGGCCGACGGACACGGCGACGTCCACCTCGTTGCCCTCCGGGTCGGCGAGCGTCCACCAGAACGGCGCGTGCGCGTCGCCGACGAGCCGGCCACCCGCCGCGAGCGCGGCGGCGATGCGCGTCGCCGCGACGTCGTCGGGCACGAACACGTCGACGTGGATCCGGTTGCGCTGCTCGCGCGGCTCGTCCATCGGCTGGAAGACGAGCGCGGGCCCGCGCATGAGCGGGTCGTACAGGTCCTCGTCGCCGCGGCGGGCGTACCCGAGCACGGCCGCCCAGAAGTCGCGCACCGCCGGCACGTCCAGCGCGTCGATCACCACGTGCATGTCGCGCGCCACCCGCGGGTCCGCGGACAGGCCGAGGTCACGCGCGGCCACCTGGATCGACCGGCAGAGCGCGAGGCCCCGGTCGTCCATCCAGCCGTCCTCCGGCGGCGCGACCCGGAGCGTGACGAGGCCGTAGCGCAGGTCGGCGTAGGTCGGCAGGCCGGCCTCGTCGGCCAACGCCGCCGCGGTCGACGCGAGCTGCGCACCCTGCGCCAGCCCGGGCTGGGTCCGGTACAGCGCGGTCGCCCCCTGCAGGAACGCCCAGTCGTCGACGCCGTCCGCCGCCGCGAACTCGGCGGGGGTCAGCCACGAGGGCTCGACCTCGTACGGGAAGCCCTCCCAGTCGTTGACGTCGACCTCGTTGCCCTCGGCGTCGGCGAGCGTCCACCAGTTCGGGGCGAACGCGTCGTTGGCGACGCGGCCGCCCGCCCCCAGCGCGGCGTCGACGCGCGCGGCGCGCAGGCCGCGCGGCCAGAACGTGTCGAGGTGGATCCGGTTGCGCAGCGGGCGGGCCGCGTCCATCTGCTGGAACCAGATGGCGGGCCAGCGCCACTGCGGGTCGAGCAGGTCCTCCTCGCCGACCGGGTCGTGGCCGAGCACGGCGGCCCAGAACGGCCGGACGGCCGGGATGTCCAGGGCGTCGATCGTCAGGTCGACGTCCTGCACGGCCGCCGGCTCGGGGGCCAGTCCCAGCTCGGCCGCGCTCGCCGAGATCGAGCGGGCGAGCCCCAGGTCGGCGTCCGTCAGCGCCCACTCGCTGTGCGTGAACACCCGGGCGACGACCCCGTCACGGCGCAGGTCGAGATCGGGGTGGTGGTCGGCCTCGTCGGCCACCAGCGCGACGCGCCCGACCAGCTCCGCGCCCTGCCGGGCCGAGCCCGCGCGGAAGAACGCGCTCGCACCGCGTGCCAGCGCGCGCCAGTCGGCGGTGCCCTCGGCGGCCTGGAACTGCTGCGCACTCACCATGCGTCAACGGTCACACCGGCCGCCGGAACCGGCGACCGGAGGCGTCAGCGCTTGGGCAGGCGGGACACGTCGCGCACGGCGCCGCGGTCGGCGCTCGTCGCCATGGCCGCGTAGGCCCGCAGGGCCGGCGAGACGTACCGGTCGCGGTGGGCGGGCCGCCACGGGCTCTCGGAGGCGTCCATCTTCGCCCGGCGCTCGGCGAGGACCTCGTCGGGCACGTTGAGGCGGATGAGCCGCTGCTCGACGTCGATCTCGATCTCGTCGCCGTCCTCGATGAGCCCGATGGTGCCGCCGGCGGCCGCCTCCGGGGAGACGTGGCCCACCGAGATCCCGGTGGACCCGCCGGAGAACCGGCCGTCGGTGATGAGCGCGACGTCCTTGCCCAGGCCACGGCCCTTGATGAAGCTCGTCGGGTAGAGCATCTCCTGCATGCCGGGGCCGCCCGCGGGGCCCTCGTAGCGCACGACGACGACGTGCCCGGGCGCCACCTGCTTGGACAGGATCTTCTCGACCGCCTCCTCCTGCGACTCGCAGACGAGCGCGCGCCCGACGAAGTGCCACAGGCTCGGGTCGATCCCGGCGGTCTTGATGACGGCGCCGTCCTGCGCGAGGTTGCCGCGCAGCACGACCAGGCCGCCCTGCGCGGTGTAGGCGTGCGGCACGTCGTGGATGCAGCCGTTCACCGCGTCGGTGTCGAGGTGGTCCCAGCGGTTGGAGGTGGAGAACGCCTTCGTCGTGCGGACGCCGCCGGGCGCGGCGTGGAACAGCTCGACGGCCCGGTCGGTGGCCTTGCCGCCGCGCACGTCCCAGTCGGCGAGCCACTGCTCGAGCGTGGGCGTGTGGACGCTCGTGACGGAGTGGTCGAGCAGGCCGGCGCGGTCGAGCTCGCCGAGGATCGCGGGGATGCCGCCCGCCCGGTGCACGTCCTCCATGTGGAAGTCCGGGTGGTTGGGCGCGACCTTGGCGAGGTTCGGCACGCGGCGGGAGATGGTCTCGATGTCGTGCAGCGTGAAGTCGACCTCGGCCTCCTGCGCCGCGGCGAGGATGTGCAGCACCGTGTTCGTCGAGCCACCCATCGCCATGTCCAGGGACATCGCGTTGGTGAACGCCGCCTTGGTGGCGATGCCGCGCGGCGTGACGGAGTCGTCCTCGTCCTCGTAGTAGCGCTTGGCCATCGCGACGATGCGCCGGCCGGCCTCGAGGAACAGCTCGCGGCGCGCGGTGTGGGTCGCCAGCGTCGAGCCGTTGCCGGGCAGCGACAGGCCGAGCGCCTCGGTGAGGCAGTTCATCGAGTTGGCGGTGAACATGCCGGAGCAGGAGCCGCACGTGGGGCACGCGTTCGCCTCGACGAGGCCGAGGGCGTCGTCGGAGACGCTCTCGTCGGCCGAGTAGTTGATCGCGTTGATGAGGTTGAGGTGGGTCTTGGCGACGCCGTCCGCGACGACCGCCTTGCCGGCCTCCATCGGGCCGCCGGAGACGAAGATCGCCGGGATGTTGAGCCGGAGCGCGGCGTTGAGCATGCCCGGCGTGATCTTGTCGCAGTTGGAGATGCAGACGAGCGCGTCGGCGGTGTGGGCCTGGACCATGTACTCGACGGAGTCCGCGATGAGGTCGCGGCTCGGCAGGCTGTAGAGCATCCCGTCGTGGCCCATCGCGATGCCGTCGTCGACGGCGATCGTGTTGAACTCCTTGGCGACGCCGCCGGCCTCGCGGATCGCGGAGGCCACCAGGTCACCCATGTCCTTGAGGTGGACGTGGCCCGGGACGAACTGCGTGTACGAGTTCGCGATCGCGATGATCGGCTTGCCGAAGTCCTCCGCACCCATGCCGGTGGCGCGCCACAGGGCGCGGGCTCCGGCCATGTTGCGGCCGCGGGTCGAGGTGTTGGAGCGCAGCGGACGGCTCATGGCATCCCACGGTACGTCCGTCTCAGCCCACAAGCACCGAACGTCCGCGCCTCGACCCGCGGCCGGCGCGTCACGCGGCGCCGTAGGCGCCGGCGGCGATGTCCTCGAGCAGCGTCGGACCCGTCGGGGACCAGCCGAGCAGCTCGCGCGTCGCGGCGCTCGTCGCCGACAGCTCCATGCCGAAGAAGGTGCCGATCCAGCCGAAGTGCTCCGCGACGTCGTCGGGCGCGACCGACGTGACGGGCAGGCGCAGCGCGGCGCCGATCGCCTCCGCGATGGCCCGGCTCGGCACCGCCTCCTCGCCGACCGCGTGCACGCGGGCCCCGGCGGGGGCCTGGGCCAGGGCGAGGGCGACGAGGCGCGCGGCGTCGGAGCGGTGCACGGCGGCCCAGTGGTTGGTGCCCTCACCGGGGTAGCCGGACACGCCCTTCTCGCGGGCGATCTGGGCGATCCGGGCGATGAAGCCGTGGTCGCCCATGCCGTGCACGGTCGGGGAGAACCGGAGCGCGACGCTGTGCACGCCCTGCCCGACGAAGTCGAACGCGAGGTTCTCGGCACCGCCGCGCGGCGAGCCGGGACCGTGGTGCGGCGAGGGGTCGTCCTCCGTGGCGGGGCGCCCGGGGGCGAGCGCGGCGACGCCGGAGGCGAAGAGGAAGGGCCTGCCGGTGCCGGCCAGCGTCTCGCCGATGGTCTGCACCGCCGCGCGCTCGCTCGCCATCGAGGCGGCGACGTCGCTCCAGTCGTGCTTGTAGGCGAGGTGGAGCACGGCATCGGCGGCGTCGGCGCCCGCCCGCAGGGCGTCGAGGTCGTCGACGTCGCCGCGACGGACTGCGGCACCCTTGGCCTGCAGCGCCGCCGCTGAGGCGTCGGAGCGTGCCAGGCCCGTGACGTGGTGGCCCGCGGCGAGCAGCTCGTCGACGGCGGCGGACCCGATCCACCCCGTCGCCCCGGTGACGAAGACGCGCATGACGATCTCCTTGGCTTGATGTCAGTGACAGTCATCACTGTACGCCTGACGTCAGTCGCTGTCATCACTACACTCGTCGCCATGGCGCGATGGGAACCGGGGACGCGGGAGCGGCTGGCGCGAGCCGCGCTCGAGCTGTTCACCACGCGCGGCTTCGAGCAGACGACGGCGGCCGAGATCGCGGAGGCCGTCGGCGTGACCGAGCGCACCTTCTTCCGTCACTTCGCCGACAAGCGCGAGGTGCTCTTCGACGGCCAGGAGCGGTACCGGCAGGCGTTCCTCGACGGGGCGGCCGCGGCACCGCCCGGGGCGACGCCGTTCGAGGTCGTCGCCTCGGCGCTGCGCTCGGCGGGTGCCTTCTTCGGCGAGGAGCGGCGCGCCTTCGCCCGCGCCCGCCAGGCGGTGATCGACGCCAACCCGGCGTTGCAGGAGCGGGAGCGGCACAAGCGCGCCACCGTCGCGGCGGCGATGCGCGGGGCGCTGCTCGACCGCGGCATCGCCGACCCCGCGGCCGCGGTGGCGGCCGAGACCACCTCGACGGTCTTCAGCATCGCGTTCCAGCAGTGGATCAGCCCCGGCGAGACGCGCCCGCTGACGCAGATCGCGGACGCCGTGCTCGCGGAGGTCCGCAGCTTCGCCGGCGCCGCGTCCTAGGGGCCGCTCTCAGGTGCGGGCGACGACGTTGACCGGTTCGTCGCCCGCCAGCAGCGTCTCCAGCTGACGGCGCACGAGCGCGGCCACGCGCGGGAAGGTCGCGTCGGTGTTGCCGCCCTGGTGGGCCGTGATGAGGGCGTTCGGCGCGTGCCAGAGCGGGTGGTCCGCGGGGAGCGGCTCGGGGTCCGTGACGTCGAGGGCCGCGCGCAGCCGCCCGGCCACCAGCTCCGCCAGCAGCGCGTCCGTGTCGACCACCCTGCCGCGGGCGACGTTGACCAGGAGCGCGCCGTCCTTCATGCGCGCCAGCAGGTCGGCGTCGACCAGGTGGTGGGTGCTCTCGTCGAGCGGGACCGTGAGGACGACGACGTCCGCGTCCGCGACCAGCGCCGGGAGCTCGTCGACCCCGTGGACGGGTCCCCGGGCCGTGCGCGCCACCTGCGTGATCGCCACCTCGAACGGCGCCAGGCGTGCGACGACCGCCTCGGCGACCGAGCCGGCGCCGACGACGAGCACGTGACGGTCGGCCAGCGACGGGCCGAACGGGTTGTGCCACTCGCCGGCGTCCATCGCGCGCACCGAGCCGACGAGGCCGCGCTGCGCCGCCAGGATCAGCGCCACCGCGAGCTCGGCGGTGCCGGTGGAGTGCACACCGCGGCCGTTGCACACGGTCACCCCGGCCGGCACGTGCGGCACCGCGTGCTCGAAGCCCGCGCTCGGCAGCTGCACCAGCCGCAGGTTCGGCAGCGTCCGCAGCACGTCGAACCCGCCCGGACGCACGAAGTAGTGCGGGATGACGACCATCTCGACCTGGGCGGCGACCTCGTCGGGCAGCGGGTGCACGAGGTCCCACAGCACGAGCCGCACCCGGTCGGTCAGGTCGGCGAGGCGGTCCAGCAGGTCGGGCGTGGGGACGGTGACGGTGAGCAAGCGTTCAGGCCCTCTCAGGCGTGCTGGCCGGCAGTTGCGAGGCACGGTACTCGTCCTCCAGCAGCCCCATGACCAGCCCGTCGGTCCAGCCCTTGCCGTCGCGGAAGGAGTCCCGCAACCGACCCTCGACCCGGAACCCGAGGTTCTCGTACAGCGACTTGCCGCGCGCGTTGATGGCCGGCACCACGGCGCCGACGCGGTGCAGCCCGAGCCCGTCGAACGCCATGCCCAGCACCAGGAGGATCGCCTCCGTGCCGTAGCCGCGGCCCCGGTACGCCGGACGCATCGTCAGCCGCAACCCCGCCGAGCGCACCACGGGATCGATCCCCTCGAGGACGATCTCGCCGAGGTACTCGTCGGACCCGTTCGCCGTCACCGCGAGGTCGATCCGCTCGTCGGACGCCCGCACCGTGCGCAGCCAGCGGTCGACGTCGGCGCGGGCCCAGTCCCGCGTGGTGCCCGCCATGCGCCGCGACTCGGGGTCGCTGACGATCTCCCACACGCCGTCGGCGTCGCCCGCGACGAGGGGGCGGAGCACGAGCATCTCTCCCTGCAGGGTCGGCTTGTCCATGGTCCCGATGCTACGGACGGCGTGTGACCTGCAGGTTGCCGGCGTGGGTCAGGACTGCACCCGCTCCAGGACGAGCTCGCGCACGCGCGCCGCGTCCGCCTGACCCCGGGTGGCCTTCATCACCGCGCCGATGATCGCCCCGACCGGGCCGAGGTTGCCGCCCTGGATCTTGGCGACGACGTCCGGCTGCGCGGCGAGCGCCTGGTCGATGGCGGCCAGCAGCGGGCCGTCGTCGGACACGACCTCGAGGCCGCGCGCGGCGACGACCGCCTCCGGGTCACCCTCGCCGGCCAGCACGCCCTCGAGCACCTGGCGCGCCAGCTTGTCGGTGAGGCGGCCGTCGTCGACCAGCGCCTGGAGGGCGCCGATCTGCTGCGGCGTGACGGGCAGCTCCTCGAGCTCGACGCCGCGCTCCTTGGCGGTGCGGGCCAGCTCGCCCATCCACCACTTGCGGGCAGCGGCCGGGCTGGAACCTGCGGCGACGGTCAGCTCGATGAGCTCCACCGCGCCGGCGTTGACCACGTCCCGCATCTCCGGGTCGGCGTAGCCCCAGTCCGCCTGGAGCCGCCGCCGACGAGCCGCGGGGAGCTCGGGCAGGTTCGCGCGGATCTCCTCGATCCACGCCCGGTCCGGGACGATCGGCACGAGGTCCGGCTCGGGGAAGTAGCGGTAGTCCTCGGCGTCGGACTTGATGCGCCCGCTCGTCGTGTGGCCCGTGTCCTCGTGCCAGTGCCGGGTCTCCTGGACGATCTGGCCACCGGCGTCCAGCACCGCTGCCTGGCGCGAGATCTCGTAGCGCACCGCGCGCTCGATGGAGCGGAACGAGTTGACGTTCTTCGTCTCGGTCCGGGTGCCCAGCGGGCTGTCCGACGAGGGACGCAGGGACACGTTGACGTCCGCCCGGACGTTGCCGCGCTCCATGCGCGCCTCGGAGACCTCCAGGGCACGGAACATGTCGCGGAGGGTCTGGACGTAGGCGCGGGCCACCTCGGGGGCGCGCTCGCCGGCGCCGGTCACCGGCCTGGTGACGATCTCGACCAGCGGCACGCCGGCGCGGTTGTAGTCGACGAGCGAGTAGATCGCGCCGTGGATGCGCCCGGTGGCGCCGCCGACGTGCGTGTTCTTGCCGGCGTCCTCCTCCATGTGGGCGCGCTCGATGTCGACGCGGAACACCGTGCCGTCCTCGAGCTCGACGTCGACCCAGCCGTCGTGCGCGATGGGCTCGTCGTACTGGCTCGTCTGGAAGTTCTTCGGGACGTCCGGGTAGAAGTAGTTCTTCCGCGCGAAGCGGCAGCTCTCCGCGATGGTGCAGTTCAGCGCCAGGCCGATGCGGATCGCGTACTCGACGGCGGTGCCGTTGACGGCCGGCAGGGCGCCGGGCAGGCCGAGGCTCACCGGGGTGACCTGCGTGTTCGGGTCGGCGCCGAAGCCCTGCTCGGCGGCGTCGAACATCTTGGTGCGGGTGCCGAGCTCGACGTGGACCTCGATCCCGAAGACCGTGTCGTACCGGGCCACGGCGTCGTCGTAGTCGACGAGGGTGTCGCTCACTTGGAAGCCTCCAGCTCCGGTGCCTTCGTCAGGATCGGACCGCCCCAGCGGGCCTCGAGGAGCGCCTCGACGGCCGCCCCGACGCGGTAGAGCCGCGCGTCCTGGCGGGCCGGCGCGATCACCTGGAAGCCGGCGGGCAGGCCGTCCTCGCACAGGCCCGACGGCACCGACATGCCCGGGACGCCCGCCAGGTTGGCGGGGATGGTGGCGACGTCGTTGAGGTACATCGCGAGCGGGTCGTCGAGCTTCTCGCCGAGCTTGAACGCCGTGGTCGGCGCCGTCGGGGAGACGAGGACGTCGGCCTCCTCGAACGCCGCGGCGAAGTCGCGCTGGATGAGGGTGCGGACCTTCTGGGCACTGCCGTAGTAGGCGTCGTAGTAGCCGGCGGAGAGGGCGTAGGTGCCGAGGATGATGCGGCGCTTGACCTCGTCGCCGAAGCCCTGGCCGCGGGTGGCGGCCATGACGCGTTCGGCGGTCACCGGGCCCTCGGTCGGCTCGACGCGCAGGCCGTAGCGCATGCCGTCGAACTTGGCGAGGTTGCTGCTCGCCTCGGCCGGGAGGATCAGGTAGTAGGCCGCCAGGGCGTACTCGAAGTGCGGGCAGGAGACCTCGACGATCTCGGCGCCGGCCTGCCGCAGCAGCTCGAGCGACTCCTCGAAGCGGGCCAGGACGCCGGGCTGGTACCCCTCGCCGCTGAGCTCCTTGACGACGCCGACCCTCATGCCCGCCACGTCGCCGGCCAGCCCTCGTCGTGCCTGCGCCACGTAGTCGCCGACCGGGTCGGTGAGCGAGGTGGAGTCGTGCGGGTCGTGGCCGGCGATCAGCTCATGGAGCAGGGCGGCGTCGAGGACGGTCCGCGTCACGGGTCCGGCCTGGTCGAGGCTGCTCGCCAGGGCGATCAGGCCGTAGCGGGACACGCTGCCGTAGGTGGGCTTGACGCCGACCGTGCCGGTGACGGCGGCCGGCTGGCGGATCGAGCCGCCGGTGTCGGTGCCGATGGCCAGCGGCGCCTCGTAGGCCGCCACTGCCGCGGCGCTGCCGCCGCCCGAGCCGCCGGGGATGCGGTCGAGGTCCCACGGGTTGTGCGTGTTGCCGTACCCGCTGTGCTCGGTCGAGCTGCCCATGGCGAACTCGTCCATGTTCGTCTTGCCCAGGATCGGCAGGCGCGCCGCCTTGATCTTGGTGACCAGCGTGGCGTCGTAGGGCGGGATCCAGCCCTCGAGGATCCGGCTCCCGGCCGTCGTCGGCAGGCCGCGCGTCACGACGACGTCCTTGACGGCGATCGGCACGCCGGCCAGCGGATGGAGGCTCTCGCCCTTGGCCCTAGCCTCGTCGACGCCCCGGGCGGTCGCCAGCGCCTCGTCGGACGAGACGTGGAGGAACGCGTGCACCGGGCCGTCCACCGCCGCGATCCTGTCCAGGTGTGCCTGGGTGGCCTCGACGGACGAGACCTCGCCGCTGGTCAGCGCCTCCGCCAGGGCCGCCGCGCTCAGGCGCGTCAGGTCGCTCATGCGTCCTCCCCGAGGATCTGCGGGACGAGGAACTTGCCGTCCTCCTGCGCCGGCGCCATCGCCAGCACCTCGTCGCGGTCCAGCGGCGTCTCGGGCTCGTCGGCTCGGAAGACGTTGGTCAGCGGGAGCGGGTGGCTGGTGGCGGGGACGTCGGGGGTGGCGACCTCGCTCACACGCGCGACGGACTGCACGATGACCTCGAGCTCGCCGGCGAGCCGGTCGAGCTCGTCGGGCTTCAGGTCGATCCGCGCAAGGCCTGCCACGCGCGCGACCTCGTCGCGCCAGGGGGTGGACATGGGGCGAGTCTAGTGAAGCCGTCCGGGCCGCCCTTCCCGGCCTCGGGCTCGGCGGCCCCGGGCGGACGTTCAGCCGCCGGCGGACGACGAATTGGGGGTTTGACCTGGACAGATGTCGGTGACCCGGCGTATCATCGAACACATGTTCGCACCGCTAGAGGTCGTCAGGGACGGCGTCATGCTGCCCCACGACCCGCGTGCGGAGGTCAACGAGGATCGCGTGGTCGTGTCCAGAGACCCGGGTGGGACCGCGCTGGTCGACGATCGCGATGCGCGGTCCGACGAGCCGCCGGCTGATGACTGGTGGTGGCTGTTCGATCCGTTGGGTGATGCCTGGTGGGATCCCGCCGACGCGGGTGCCGAACCGGGTATCGAGATCAGCCCCGAGGTTGAGGCGCTGCTGAGGTTCGTGTCGTGGCCGTCGGAGTCGCACCGAGCCGGCGCCGAGTGCGCCGCGGAGATCGCCCCGGCCGGGCTGGTCGGGCCGTCGCTGTCGATGTGGGACCCGGGCGGTGCCGAGCCCGGCATCGTGGTTGACCCGCAGGTCGAGGGGTCACTGGATGAGGTGCCGTGGTTGTCGGCGTCGTGTCTGGCGGCGATCACCCCGGGGTCCGGACTGGCGGGTGTGCTGGAGCGGGTGGACTTGTCCTCGGCCGGTGATGAGCTGTTGGTGGAGACGGTGGCGGCAGCCGCCCGGCAGGCCGCGTTCGATCACCTGCTGGGTGCGTTGGCGGCGGGTGAGCTGTCGCGGCGGGCGTCGATGAACCCGCTATGGCGCCAGCCGGTGCCCTCGCGCACGTGTGTGGCCGGGGATGAGCTGGCGATGCGGTTGGGCTGGTCACGTCCGGCCGCGGCCCGGCTGGTGCGTGATGGGCGGGCGTTGGGTGCGCAGCTGTTGCCGGTGGCCGACGCGGTCCGCGACGGCCTGCTCGATCTTGCCAAGCTGCGGGTGCTGAGCGACCGGTTGGCTGACCGGGCCTACCAGCTGTCCTGGCCGGTCCTGGAGCAGGTGCTCCCAGACGCGCCGACGCGCACCCCGACGCAACTGGCCGCCGACATCGACCGGGCCCTGCTGGCGATCGATCCGCTGGATGCCGCGGTGCGGTTGCCGAAGGCGTTGGCGGCCCGGCACGTGTGCCATCCGCGTCGGCTGCCGGACGGGATGGCCGGCCTGTGGGCCGTCCTGCCGGCCACGGATGCGGCCCGGATCGACGGCACCCTGGAAGCCACCGCCCGCGCCGCCCGCGCCGCCGGGGACCCCCGCACCCTGGACCAGCTACGCGCCGACACCCTGACCGACCTGGCCACCGGCACCGCCCTGCTGGCCGGTGCGTGCCTGGCGGCGGGTGCGGGTGTTGGCGTAGCAGTGCCGGGCGTCGCTGGAAGCGGCCCGGCACGCGACGCCGGCGCGAGCACCGGCTTGTCACCTGAGCGTGTCACGAGCCCCGATCCGGACGTGATCGGGCTGGAACCGGACGAGACCGGCCAGGAGCCGGACGAGGTCGAACAGGAGCTTGACGGCGCACCGGTCGACGCGGCTCGTCCGCCGGGGCGGGCCGCCCCCAGCATCCGGATCCCCAAGGTCCGCATCGACGTCACCGTCGCCTTGTCCACGTTGATGGGGTTGGACGACAACCCGGGTGAGCTGGCCGGGCTGGGACCCGTCCCCGCCGACCAAGCCCGCGCCCTGGCCCTCGGGGGAACCTGGCGACGCATCGTCACCGACCCGCTGACCGGCGCCGTGCTGGACGTCGGACGCACCCGCTACCGGCCACCGGCCGCCCTGGCCGAGCACGTGCTGGCCCGCGACCAGGTCTGCGCCGGTCCCGGCTGCAGTGTGCCCGGGCACCGCTGCGACATCGACCACACCACCGAGTACCACGGCACCCCCGCCAACGGCTCACCCGTGGCTGGCACCACAGCAGCGGACAACCTGGGACCCCTGTCCAGCCGGTGCCACCGCCTGAAGACCGACGGCGGCTTCACCCTGCGACAAGTGACCCCCGGCGTGTTCGAGTGGCGCACCCCCGCCGGCCTCGCCTACCGCGTCACCCCCGGCCAGAACGGCCACACCCAAAAGCTCGACACCCACCACCACGCCATCCCCGACAACCCACCCTTCTGACCAGCAGAGACGCCCGGTCAGCAGGCCGGCGTGGCCGGACCGCTCGGCGCGCAGCCTCGAGCCGTGCGCCACATGTCCCCGCAGCTCCGCGCGCCGCCGCTCCTCGTCGTGCTCGGCGTCGGCGCACCCTCAGGCGGTCACGGAGGCCATGAGCGCGAGCAGCGCCTCGGCGTAGGCGTCGGCCGGGTTGTCGGAGCCGAACACCTGCTCGGGCCGCCCCGGGACCTCGATGAGCACCTCGAAGCGTCCCGTCGTCGAGCGCGCGAGGCTGCGGAACGAGCGGCCAAGCAGCTCACGCAGCTGGTCCTCGCGCGGCAGCCACAACGCGTCGTCCTGCTGCACCGAGTCGAGGGCCCACTCGGTGGTGCCGTTGAAGCCCAGCACGGTCCCCGTCGGGTACTCGCGCGGCTCCACGACCATGTCGCTGATGGTGAAGACCTGGCTCATGAGCTCGGCCGAGCGGATCGTGAACCTGTCGCCGGCACCCGGGTGCCAGACGAGCCCCGCGAGCGCGAGCCGCTCCGCTGCCGACACCGAGATCACGGCGCCAGTATCCGCCGGGCCGGTCTCCCGTGCTGGTACGAGGGCTGAGCTCGTCGTCCAGGACGGCTCGACGACAGGGAGCCGGTCAGGCCGGCGCGACCACCGGCGCCCACCGGCTGTCGTCGGCCGCCGAGCGCTCGACCGCGTCCAGCACCCGCTGCACCTGAAGCCCGTCCGCGAACGTCGGCGCCGGGTGCTCGTGTGCCGCCACGCCGCGGACGAGGTCCACCACCTGGTGGGTGAACGCGTGCTCGTATCCCAGCGCGTGACCCGGCGGCCACCACGAGCCGCCGTAGGGATGTCCAGGCTGCGTGACGTCGATACGACGGAATCCGGCCGTCTCCGCCGGCTCCGTCGCGTCGAAGAAGAGCAGCCCGTTCATGTCCTCGAGGTCGAAGGCCAGCGAGCCCGACGAGCCGTTCACCTCGAGCCGGATCTGGTTGCGCCGACCCCAGGCGAACCGCGTCGCCTCGAACACGGCCATGCCGCCGCCGGACAGCCGGCCGAGGAAGGCCGCCGCGTCGTCGACGGTCACCGGGCGCAGCGGGCTGTCCGGCGTGACCGTGCCGCCGAGGCCGTGCAGCGACGTCGGCACGGGACGCTCCCGGACGAACGTCTCGAGCATGGCCGAGACGCCGGTGAGCGACTCCCCCGTGACGAACTGCGCGAGGTCGACGACGTGCGCGCCGACGTCCCCGAGCGCGCCCGACCCGGCCTGCTCCCGGTCCACGCGCCACACCCACGGCGCCCGCTCGTCGGCCAGCCAGTCCTGGAGGTACTGCGCCCGGACGTGGCGCACCGTGCCGATCCGGCCCTGCTCGACGAGCCGGCGCGCGAGCTGGATGGCCGGCATCCGCCGGTACGTGAAACCGGTCATCGCCACGAGCTCCGGGTGTGCCGCCGCGGCCGCGGCCATGGCCTGCGCCTCCGCCACGGTGTTGGCGAGCGGCTTCTCGCACAGCACGTGCTTGCCCGCCTCGAGCGCGGCGATCGCGATCTCGGCGTGGGTGTCGCCCGGCGTGCCGATGTCGACGAGGTCGACGTCGTCGCGCACGACGAGCCGGCGCCAGTCGGTCTCGACGTCCGCCCAGCCCAACCGCCCGGCCGCCGCCCGCACCGCGTCCTCGGTGCGCCCGCCAAGCACGGCCATGCGCGGCGTCAGCGGGAGGTCGAAGAACCGGTGCGCGTTGCGCCACGCCTGCGAGTGGGCCGCGCCCATGAAGGCGTAACCCACCATCCCCACGCCCAGCGCGGCGGTCATCCGTCCTCCCTGACGAGGTAGGCGTACCCGTCGGCCACGACGAACCCCAGCTGCGCGTACAGCGCCGCCGCGGCCGCGTTCGCGGCCTCGACCTGGAGGAACACCCTGCTGGCGCCGTGCCGCGCCGCGAGCGCGAGGCCGTGCCGCGTCAACGTCCGGCCGAGCCCGTGGCGCCGGGCGTCCGGCGACACCGCCAGGCACGAGAGCGCCGCCCACTGCTCGGCGAACGCGACGCGCAGGGTGCCCACCGTCTCGCCGCCGGACGTCGCCGTCAGGTACTGCGCCGGCGCACCCGTGAGCACCGCGCGGGCGACGTCCGCGTGGTCCACGCCGTTCTTGACCCCGAGGAAGGCGCGCAGCCAGGCGTCGTCGGGCTCGTCGGCCACGTGGGTGTGGCCAGACCAGCCGGGGCCGGGCGCGGCCGGTCCCACCTCGCCGGCCGCCCGCACCAGCACGTCGGTCCGCGCCCGCTCGGCGTACCGGTGGGCGGACAGGTGCTCACCGAGACCGGCCGGGGCGCCGCTGCCCACCCGGACGGTCGGCGGCAGGCCCGCCGCGGCGTACACGGCCTCGACCCGCGCGAGGGCGCCGCCGAGGTCGGCGGGGCGACCGGAGGGCAGGGCCGAGTTGGCGCGCCGTGTGAAGCCGCCGGAGAGGCCGGCGCGCCAGCCGTCGGCGGTCACCACCGTCCGCGCCGCCGGCCAGGTCGCGGCCTCGACGAGCGCCCCGGGCGCCTCGGGCGGTGCCCAGGTGTAGACGCGCAGGTGGACCACCTCGTGGCCCCAGTCGCGCTCCGGCTCGCGCACGAAGCCGAGCCGGTCGTAGAGCCGCTGGGCGGCGGCCATCGCGTCGAGCGTCGACAGCACGAGCCTGCGCGCGTCGCGCGCCAGCGCCTCCCGCTGCGCGGCGCGCATGAGCTGCACGGCGACGCCGTGGTGCCGGGCCTCGGGCGCCACCGCGAGCATCCGCAGCTCCACCTCGCCCGGCTCGGCGATCTCCGCGTACGACGAGCCGTAGGGCGCCACGGTGATCGTCCCGACGACGGCCTCGCGCCCGTCCGGGGTCGGCGCCATCGCGACGAGCAGCACCGCCTCGTCGGCACGCCGCTGCGCGTCCCGCAGCTCGGCGGCGTAGTCGTCCTCGTCCGCGATGAGGCCGTCCGCGAGGTACGCCTCGGCGGTCAGGGCGCCGACCGCGACGACGTCGTCGGGCCGCGCCACCCGGATGGCAACCACGGCGCCATTCTGCCCACTCAGGCGTCCGTCAGCGCTGCCGGCCCGCCGTCGAGGAGCCGCACGAACCGGTCCTCGTCGAGGATCGTCAGGCCGAGCTCGCGGGCCTTGGTCTCCTTCGAGCCCGCGTTCTCGCCGACGACGACGTAGTCGGTGCTCTTCGACACCGACCCCGCGGCCTTGCCGCCGCGCGCGAGGATCGCCTCCTTCGCCTCGTCCCGGCTGAACCGCTGCAGGCTGCCGGTCACCACGACGGTCAGCCCCTCGAGCGTCCGCGGTGTCGTCTCGTCGCGCTCGTCGCGCATGACAACGCCGGCGGCGCGCCAGCGCTCGACGATCTCGCGGTGCCAGCCGGAGTCCGGCCCGGCGAACCAGTCGACGATCGACTGCGCGATCACCGGGCCGACGCCCTCGACCTCGGCGAGCGTGGCCATGGCCGCCGCGCGGGCCTCGTCGGGCACCGCCGCGACGTCACCGACGGCGGGCTGGCCCGGCTCACCCAGGGCGGCACCGCCGGTGACGAGGGACCACAGCGCGTCCATCGTGCCGAGCTCGGCCGCCAGCGCCCGGGCCGCGGTAGGGCCGACGTTGCGGATGCTCAGCGACACCAGGACGCGCCAGAGCTCCTTGGTCTTGGCGCCGTCGAGCTCGTCGAGCAGGGTCCGGGCCTGCTCCGACGGCTCCCACTCCGGCAGGGTCCGCCCCTCCGCCGCCGCGGCCGCCACCGCGGCGCGCGAGTGCTTGAGCTGCCGGCGGAACGGTGCCCGGCGGCGGGCCACGCCACCCTCGTCCTCCCGCGGCAGGCCGGTCTCGGGGTCGCGGACGACGACCTCGACCTGCGCCAGCAGCGCCGCGCTGGCCGCGCGGACCGCCGCCTTCTCCTCGTCGGGCGCGCCCGCGGGGTAGCCGACCAGGTCGAAGAGGTACGCCTCGGTGGGCACGGGTGGGGTGGACGGCACCTCAGGCCGCGTCAGCGCACCGGCCGTCACCTCGCCGAGCGCCTCGATGTCCAGCCCGCCGCGCGAGCCGATGTGGTCCAGCCGGCCGAGCACCTGCGCGGGGCACGAGCGGGCGTTCGGGCAGCGCAGGTCGATGTCGCCCTCGCGCATGGGCCGCAGCGGCGTGCCACACACCGGGCACGCCTTGGGCATGTGCCACTCGACGCGTTCCACGGTGTCGTCGGGGGCGGCCGGGGCGGGCCCGACGATCTCCGGGATGACGTCCCCGGCCTTGCGCAGCACCACCATGTCGCCGATCCGCACGCCCTTGGCCTTGACGACCTCCCGGTTGTGCAGGGTCGCCCGCCCCACCGTGCTGCCCGAGACGAACACGGGCTCCAGCACCGCGAACGGCGTGGCCCGGCCAGTGCGCCCGATGCCGACCTGGATGTCCAGCAGCCGGGTGTTGACCTCCTCCGGCGGGTACTTGTAGGCGATCGCCCAGCGCGGGGCACGGCTGGTGGCGCCGAGGCGCCGCTGCATCGCCAGCTCGTCGACCTTGACGACGATGCCGTCGATCTCGTGCTCGACGTCGTGCCGGTGCTCGCCGTAGTGCTCGACCATCTCCCAGACGGCGGCGCTGCCGGCCACCACGCGGTTGTGCCCGCTCGTCGGCACGCCCCACTCGCTGAGCAGCTCGTACACCTGGGACTGCCGCTCGATGACGCGCTCGCGGCCCTCGGCCCACCGCAGCGCGCCGAAGCCGTGGGCGTAGACGCGCAACGGCCGGCTCGCGGTGACCCCGGCGTCCTTCTGGCGCAGCGACCCCGCGGCGGCGTTGCGGGGGTTGGCGAACGGCGCCTTGCCCACGGCGACCTGCGCCTCGTTGAGCCGGGCGAACTCGGCGACGGGGAAGAACACCTCCCCGCGCACCTCGATGAGGTCAGGGTGGCCGGCCGGGTCGCCCGCCAGCCGGTCCGGCACGGTCGCGATGGTGCGGACGTTGGCGGTCACGTCCTCGCCGACCCGCCCGTCACCCCGCGTCGCGGCGCGGACCAGCCGGCCCTTCTCGTACAGCAGCGCGATCGCCAGCCCGTCGATCTTCAGCTCGCACAGCCAGTGCAGGTCGTCGGCCTGCTCGAGGTCGCGGTGCACGCGCTCGGCCCACGCGAACAGCTCGTCCCGCGAGAACACGTTGTCCAGCGACAGCATCCGCTCGACGTGCTGCACCGAGGCGAACGTGGTGGTCGCGGCGCCGCCGACCGTCTGCGTCGGGCTCGTCGGGCCGGCCAGCTCCGGGAACTCCGCCTCGAGCTCGGCGAGGCGGCGCAGGCGCTGGTCGTACTCCGCGTCCGACGAGACCGGCGCGTCCTTCTCGTAGTACGCGACGCGATCGGCCTCGACCTTCTCCGCGAGCGCCGTCCACTCGTCCCGCGCCCGCGGCAGAGCCTGCGCGTGCGCGGTGGCTTCGTCGGGCTTCGTGGCGTCCTGGGGCCGCGTCGCGTCGCTCACCGACCCATCATGGCGCCCACCACCCACAGCCACGACCAGGAGCCTCGCGGGCAATTCGCCTGGTGGTCCGTCCGACGGTGGACCACACTCGCCGCCGTGACGATGACGATCCGGCGCGAGGGGCCGGCCGACCACCGGGCCGTCGAGGAGCTGACGCGCGACGCCTTCTGGGGGCTGTTCGCCCCGCGCTGCGACGAGCACCTCGTGGTCCACCTGCTGCGCGGCAGCCCGGCGCTGGTGCCGGAGCTGGACGTCGTCGCCGAGGTCGACGGGGAGCTCGTCGGCCACGTCGTGTACTCCCGCGCCCGCGTGGTCGAGCCGACGACCGGGGCCGAGCACCCGGTGCTGACGTTCGGGCCGCTCAGCGTGCGGCCGGACCGCCAGGGCGACGGCATCGGGGGCGCGCTCATGCGTCACACCCTGGCGGCCGCGGCCGAGCTCGGGCACCGCGCGGTCGTCGTGTACGGGCACCCGGACTACTACCCCCGCTTCGGCTTCCGGCCCGCCGCCGCCGTCGGGATCACCGCGCCCGGCGGCGCGTCGTTCGACGCGCTCATGGCCCTGCCGCTGGTGCCGGGCGGACTCGACGGCGTGACCGGGGAATTCCACGAGGACCCGGTGTTCGTCGTCGACCCGGAGCGGGTGGCGGAGTTCGACCGGGGCTTCCCGCCGCGGCCGGACGCCGTGCTCCACCCGATGGAGGTCATCGAGGGGCGGCTGCCGGCGGCCGCGACGCAACGCCTGCGCGGCCTGGGGATCGGGCACCTGGAGGACCTGCGCCGCCTGTCGCGCGCGGAGGTCGCGGCCGGGGCCGGGCTGGACGACGAGGCGAGCGACGCGCTGCGCGCGCTCCTCGCGGAGCACGGCATCCCGTGGGGCTCCCCGCGCGGGCATTCGGCGTGGACGGGTGCCGTCGACGTCTCGTAACGTGCCCGCGTGGCACGCATCGAGGCGGACGACCTCCGCAAGGTCTTCCGACGCCCCGACAAGGGACCCGGCCTGGCGGGCTCGCTCCGCCACCTCGTCGAGCGCCGGTACACCGAGAAGGCCGCGGTCGACGGCATCAGCCTGCGTGTCGACGCCGGCGAGGCGGTCGCCTACGTCGGCCCGAACGGGGCCGGCAAGTCGACGACGATCAAGCTGCTGACCGGCATCCTCGTGCCCACGTCGGGCGAGGTGCGGGTCAACGGCATCGTGCCGCACCGCCACCGCATCGAGAACGCGCGGGGGGTCGGTGTCGTGTTCGGCCAGCGGACGAGCCTGTGGTGGGACCTGCCGGTGCGCGACTCGTTCGAGCTGCTGCGCGACATGCACGGGCTCGGCGCCGCCGAGTACCGCGAGAACCTCGACCGGCTCGTCGAGATGCTGCAGATCGGCGACCTCCTGGACTCGACCGCGCGCCGGTTGTCCCTCGGCCAGCGCATGCGCTGCGACCTCGCGGCCGCGCTGCTGCACGCCCCGCCCATCGTCTACCTCGACGAGCCGACGATCGGCCTCGACATCGAGGTGAAGGACCGCCTGCGGACGTTCCTGCGACAGGTCGTCGCCGGTGGCACCACGCTGGTGCTCACCACGCACGACCTCGGGGACATCGAGGACGTGTGCTCGCGCCTGGTCATCATCGACCAGGGCCGGATCGTCCACGACGGCGGCCTGCGCCAGGTGATCGAGACCTACGCGCGGGAGCGCGTCATGCACGCCGACCTGGCGTCCCGGCCGGTCTCGCTGTCGGGCGTCGCGGCACGCCTGCCGGGCGCCACCGTCACGGAGGAGCGCGACGGGCTCGGTGTCGCCGTCGCGTTCGACCCCCTCGCCCACACCGCCGCTGCCGTGCTGAGCGCGCTGCAGCAGGAGGCCGAGGTCGTCGACCTGCGGATCGAGGAGCCGGCGATCGAGGACGTGGTGCGCCGGATGTACGCCGGGCAGCTGGACGCCGCGCCCGGCGAGCGGACGGGCACGTGACGGCGCTCGCGGCGGGCGTCGCGCCCGCGGTGGGCCTCCGCCGCGCCACCCGCGCCTACCGGGCGATGAGCCGCGCCGCGTTCCGCAGCCTCGTCGCGTACCAGACGAGCTTCCTGTTCGGGCTGCTCGCCACGACGCTCGCCGCCGTGGCGATGCTCTACCTGTGGCGCTCCGTCCTGGCGGCGGGCACGGTGCGCGGCTTCGACTGGCCCGCGATGAGGGCCTACCTGCTCGTCGCGTTCGTGGCCGGCTCGCTCGTCTCGAGCTACGTCGACTACCGCATGGCGGGCCGCATCCAGCAGGGCGACGTCGCCATGGACCTGGTGCGCCCGGTGGACTACCAGAAGTCCCGGTTCGCCGAGGCGCTCGGCTTCGGCGTCTACGAGCTGGGCACCGGGCTCGTCGTGGCCGCGGCGGCGGCCGCCCTCTTCGGCGGGGTCCCCGCACCGGCCCGCGGCGGCGTCGTCCCGTTCGCGGTCTCCGCCGTGCTGGTCATGCCGCTGCGGTTCGGCATCGTGTACGTCTCCGCCCTCGTCGTCTTCTGGACGCGGAACTACGTCGGGGTGCAGTCCGCCCGCATCGCGCTCGTCACGCTCTTCTCCGGCGGGCTGGTGCCGCTGGCGTTCTTCCCCGGGTGGCTGCAGGGGCTGGCGGCGGCCCTGCCGTTCGCCGGGATGGCCTCGACGCCGGCGCTGCTCTACGTGGGCGGCCTCAGCGGCGCCGCCGCGTGGCGGGCGGTCGCGGTCCAGGCGGCGTGGACGGCCGGCCTGTGGTGGCTGGGGCGGGCGATGTGGCGCGGTGCGAGCCGCCAGCTCACGGTGCACGGGGGTTGACGTGCGACGGAACCTCTGGCTCTACCGACGCTGCCTGGGCGCGCAGCTGCGCGCCACCCTGGAGTACGAGGGCGACTTCTGGATCATGTCCGTGGCCGCGCTGCTCACCCAGGGGATGGGCTTCGTCTTCCTGTGGGCGATCTTCCGGGCCATCCCTCAGATCAACGGGTGGCGGTTCTGGGACGTCGTCCTCATCTACTCGCTCGTCGCCCTGACCGAGGGCGTCGCCGTGCTGCTGGCCCAGGGCGCGTGGACCATGGCGGTGACCGTGAACCTCGGCGGGCTGGACACGGTGCTGGTGCGGCCGTTCTCGCCGCTGCTTCAGGTGCTCAGCTCGCAGATCGGCATGAACGGGCTGGGGAACCTCGTCCTCGGCGGCTCGCTGTTCGTCGCCGCGCTCGTCCACGTCCACGCGACCTGGACACCTGTCCGGATCGCGACGGCGGCCCTCGTCTTCGCGTGCGCGCCGCTGGTGAAGATCGGCCTCAACATCCTCACCAACTGCTCCGCCTTCTGGCTGAAGACGCCCTGGTCGATGTTCCCCTTCGCCTTCCACACGCTCGGCGAGCTGGCCCGGTACCCCCTGGGCATCTACGGCCTCGCCGTGCGCCTGGTGCTGTCCGTGGTGCTGCCCTACGCGTTCATGAGCTACTTCCCGGCGACCGCGGTGCTGTCCCTGGGCAGCGCCCCGTGGCTCGGCCTGCTGACACCCGTCGCCGCGGCGTGGTGCCTGCTGCTGGGACGGTGGGCGTTCCGCCGCGGCCTGACCCGGTACGAGAGCTCCGGCAGCTGAGGCGGGTCTCAGGCCAGCGCGACGTCCACGACGGCCCGGGCGGCCCGCACCGCGTCGCCGAGCCCGGCGCGCGCCGCGTCCGGGGACCAGCGCGCCTCGGGGCGGCCGGCGACGAGCACCACGTCGGCCAGCGCGCCCGCGGGAAGGCCCACCCGCCGCCACGGCCCGACGAGCGCCTCGGCATGGGCCTTCGGATCCCGGCCCTCGCGCTGCGAGGACGTGGCGGGAGGCAGCTGCGCCCACAGCCCGAGCCCCTCCTCGACCGCGGTGGCGACCCGCTCCCACGCCGGCTCCGGGAGCCCGCCGACGTCCAGCCCGACGGCGTCGGCGCCGGCGGCCTTCGCCGCCCCGACGACTCCCCCACCGGCACCGACGTGCAGCGTCACCGCGCTCGCGCCGGCGCTCCGGGCCGCGGCGACGACCGCGCCGACGCGCTCGGCGGCCACCGGCCCGTGCAGGGCCCGCAGCTGGCCGCGGCCCGAGAACGTCGGGATGACGCCGGCCACGGCCTGCGCCAGCAGCGGCTCGTGCAGCAGCACGCGCGGCACCGCCCCGGGCACGGCCCGGACGAGGGCGGCCAGGTGCTCCGCCACGCCCGCCGCCAGGGAGTCGGCGGCGTCCCGCAGTGCGGCCGGGTCGGCCAGCACCCGGTCGCCGTGGGCGAGGTCCACGCGCGCCGCGAGGCTGATCGGCCCCAGCAGGGGCACGACGAGCGGACCGGCGTAGCCGTGCGCGGCGACGGCCAGCGCGTCGAGGTCCTCCCGCGCGAACGACCGCGAGCGCGCCAGGTCCCCGCCGGCGTGGTCGGTGAGCCTCCAGCCGTGCGTGCCGAGCTCCGCCGGCAGCTCGACGAGCAGCCCGACCGACCGGCCGAGCGCCTCGCCCCACGGCCCGCGGTCGACGAGCAGCGGCGCGAACGGCAGGCCCTCGACGTCCGAGGGGGTGTCGGTCAGGTCGCCGACGACGGTGACCGCGGCCGACAGCGGGTCGGTGCCGGGCCAAGGCCCGGCACCGGTGACGGCGGTCATGCGGGCACCGCCACCGGGAGGCAGGCGCGCACCGTCGCCTGGCCCAGCACCCGCGTGCCGTCGTACAGCACCACCGACTGCCCGGCCGCGACACCCCGCAGGCTCGCGCCGTCGTCGAGGGCGACGACGAGCTCGTCGTCGGCCCGCTCGACGACCACGGGGACCGGTGTGCCGTGGGCGCGCACCTGCGCCGCGCACCGCGTGCCGGCCGCCGGGGCGGCGCCGAACCACACCGCGCGCTCGCCGACCAGGCCACCGACCGCGAGCTCGTCGGCCGAGCCCACGACCACGCGGTTGGCCACCGGCTCGATCGACAGCACGTACCGCGGCTTCCCGTCGGCGGCCGGCCGGCCCAGCGCGAGCCCGCGCCGTTGCCCCACCGTGTAGGCGTAGGCGCCGTCGTGGTGCCCGACGACCTCGCCGGACGCGTCGACGATCTCCCCGGGCCGGTCGCCGAGGCGCGAGCGGAGGAACCCCTGCGTGTCCCCGTCGGCGACGAAGCAGATGTCGTACGAGTCCGGCTTGGCCGCGATGGACAGCCCGCGCGCCACCGCCTCCGCCCTGGTCGCGGCCTTGGACGGCGCGTCCCCCAGCGGGAAGAGAGCCCGGGCGAGGCGCTGCGGTCCCATGACGGCCAGCACGTACGACTGGTCCTTGGCGGCGTCCGCCGCCCGGTGCAGCTCGCGGGTGCCGTCGTCGCGAGCGACGACCCGCGCGTAGTGCCCGGTGCAGACGGCGTCGAACCCGAGCGCGATCGCCTTGTCCAGCAGCGTGGCGAACTTGATGTGCTCGTTGCACCGCACGCACGGGTTGGGCGTGCGGCCCGCCGCGTACTCGGCGAGGAAGTCGGCGACGACGGTGTCCTCGAACCGTTCGGACAGGTCCCACACGTAGAACGGGATGCCGAGCCGGTCCGCCGCCCGGCGGGCGTCGCCGGCGTCCTCGATGGAGCAGCAGCCCCGCGAGCCGGTGCGGAACTGGGCCCGGGACCGGGACAGCGCCATGTGCACGCCGACCACCTCGTGCCCGGCGTCGACGGCGCGCGCGGCGGCGACCGCCGAGTCGACGCCGCCCGAGAGGGCCGCCAGGACGCGCATCAGGCGTGCGCCACGGCGTGCGCGACGGAGTGCGTCGCGACGAGCCCGGCGGCGCGGGCGCGCTCGACGACGCCCGGCAGCACCTCCAGCACGCGGTCGACGTCGTCGTCGGTCGACGTGTGCCCGAACGAGAACCGCAGCGCGCCCCGCGCGTCGTCCTCGCGGATCCCCATCGCGAGCAGCACGTGGCTCGGCTGTGGCACGCCCGCCTGGCACGCCGACCCCGTGGACACCTCGACGCCCGCCGCGTCGAGCAGGTAGAGGAGGGAGTCTCCCTCGCAGCCGGCGAACGTGAGGTGCGCGTTGGCCGGCAGCCGGCGCGCCGCGTCCGGCCCCCGCAGCGTGGCCCCCGGCACCGTGCCCAGGACGCCCGCGACCAGCCGGTCGCGCAGCGCGCCCACCCGCGCGGCGTACGACGAGCGTCCGGCGACCGCCGCCTCGGCGGCCACCGCGAACGCCGCGGCCAGCGGCGCGGACAGCGTCCCCGACCGCACGCCGCGCTCCTGCCCACCGCCGTGCAGCACCGGCTCGAGCGCCAGCCCACGGCGCGCCAGCAGCGCGCCGACGCCCACCGGGCCGCCGAGCTTGTGCGCGGTGACCGTCATGGCGTCCAGCCCGCTGGCGCCGAAGTCGACGGGCACCTGTCCCACGGCCTGCACCGCGTCGGCGTGCACCGGGATGCCCTGCGCGTGTGCCGCGGCGACGACGTCGGCCAGCGGCTGCAGCGCCCCGACCTCGTTGTTGGCCCACATCACCGAGACCAGGGCGACCTCGTCGGCGTGCGCCGCCAGCTCGTCGTGCAGCGCGTCGAGGTCCAGCACCCCGGAGGCGTCCACCGGGAGCAGCACCGCCTCCGCACCCTCGTGCGCGGCGAGCCACGCGGCCGGGTCCAGCACCGCGTGGTGCTCCACCGCGGAGACGAGGACGCGGCGCCGACGGGCATCGACCGCTCGCCGGGCGCGGAAGAGGCCTTCCACCGCGAGGTTGTCCGCCTCGGTGCCGCCGGACGTCAGCACCACCTCCGACGGGCGGGCTCCCAGCGAGGCGGCCAGCCGCTCGCGCGCCTCCTCCACGGTGCGCCGCGCGGCGCGCCCGGAGGCGTGCAGGGACGACGGGTTGCCGGGGCGCGCCAGGGCGTCGGCCAGGGCAGCCACCGCCGTGGGCAGCACGGGCGTGGTCGCCGCGTGGTCGAGGTAGACGGTCATCGCGTCGAGTCTACGAACCGATTCGCGGACACCCGTCGAGAGCCCCCGCACCACCTGGCAGGATGACCCCCGTGAGTGCCGACGACGCCGTCACACTGCCGCACGCGTTCAGCGGGCAGCGGCTCGACTGGCGCGATCTCCCGCGGCACGTACGGCGTCGTATCGATGAGCTGGCCGGCGCGCAGGTGACCGCAGAGATCACCGCGACCGAAGGGTTCTCCCCCGGGTTCGTCGCGGTCCTCGAGCTGACCGACGGCCGCGACGTCTTCGTCAAGGCGATCTCGCGCGACATCTCCCCGGTCGCCGTCGCGGAGGCGCGCCAGGAGATCGTCGCCGCCGCGGCGCTCCCGCCGTCGGTGCCCGCCCCCCGGCTGCAGTGGTCGGACGACGACGGCGAGTGGGTGCTCCTCGGGTTCGACGCCGTGCACGGCCGCTCGCCGGAGATCCCCTGGAAGCGCTCCGACCTGGACGCCGTGCTCGCCACCGTCGACGTGCTGGCGCACGCCGCGCCGCTGCCGGGGCGGTCCCTGCCGCGGACCGCCGACCTGCTGGCCGACGAGTTCACCGGCTGGTGCCGCATGCGGGGCGCCGCGCAGGAGGTGCGCGACGAGTTCGCGGCGACCGTCGGTCCGCCGGCGGCGTGGGCCCTGTCGCGCCTGCCCGATCTCGCCCGCTGGGAGCAGGCCGCGCTCGACGGCGCGACCGGCGAGGGGATCGTCCACGGCGACCTGCGCGCGGACAACGTCATGATCGACGCCGACGGCAAGGTGTGGCTCATCGACTGGCTGCACGCCTCGGTGGGACCGAGCTGGTTCGACCTGGCGTTCCTGCTGACGTCGGTCGGCGCGCAGGGCGGTGGCGACCCGGCCACCCTCTTCGCGCAGCACGCCCCGTTCGTCTCGCACGACGAGCTGCGCGCGGGGCTCGCCGGGCTGACCGGCTCGCTGGTGTGGGGCTCGATGCAGCCGGCACCCCCCGGCGTGCCCAACCTGCGGCCCTTCCAGTCGGCGCACGCGGAGGCCGCGCTGCGCTGGCTGCGGGACCTCTGCGACTAGCCGCGCAGGCGGCGCAGCTCCGCGGTGGCCTGCGGGAGCACCTCGAACAGGTCGCCCACGATCCCGTAGTCCGCGATCTCGAAGATCGGCGCGTCCGGGTCGTTGTTGACCGCCACGATGGTGCCGGCGGCCTGCATGCCGCCCCGGTGGTGCACGGCGCCGGACACGCCCGCACCGATGTAGAGGCGCGGCGAGACGGTGACGCCGGTCTGGCCCACCTGGGCCTCGCGGGCGATCCAGCCCTCGTCGGTCGCCACGCGCGTGGCGCCGATGGCCGCGCCCAGCTCGTCGGCCAGCTCCTCGAGCGGGCCGAAGTCGCCCTCCGTGCCCCGGCCGCCGACGATCACCGTCTGCGCGCTGGCCAGGTCCGGGCGCCCGGTGCCGGCCCGCTCCGTCCGCTCGACGACCTCCACCAGACCGCCGACGTACGACGGCGCGACGGCGTGCTCGACGACCTCCGGCGCCGCGGCGGGCTCGGCGGCGTCGGCCGCCCCGGCCTTGACCAGGACGACCGCCAGCGGCGCGACCACCTCGACGCGCGTCGTCCACGTCCCCGCGAGCACGGTCTTGCCCGCGACGACGGTCCCGTGCTCGACGGCGACGCTGTCCGCGTCGGTCACGACACCCGCGCCGTGCAGGGCCCCGAGGCGCGCGGCGACGTCCTTGTTCTCGAAGGTCGACGCCAGCAGCACCACGGACGCGCCCGTGGCGTCCACCACGGCCGCCACGGCCTCGGAGACCACGGGCGCGACGTGCTCCCCTTCGGGGGCCCAGTCGTTCGCCACCGCGACGCGGTGCACCCGGGCGAGCCCGGACGGCAGCTGCGCGGGCAGCGGCGCGGCGCCCACCCAGACGCCCTCGGCCTCGCCGAGCGAGCAGGCGAGGGCGACGAGCTCGGGCGCGGTCGCGCGCGGCTCGCCGGCGTCGGTGTGGTCGAGCAGCACCAGGACGGTCACGGCGGTCCTCCGGTCAGGCGAGCTTGTGCTCGACGAGGTAGGCGGCGAGCTGGGCGCCCGCGTCGCCGGTGTCGGTGACGAGGACGCGGTCCTTGCGGGCGGGCCGCGGCTCGGCCGCCAGGATCCGGGTGCGGGCGCCCGCCGACCCCACCTCGTCCGGCGGCACGCCGAGGTCCGCCAGGGACCACACCGCCACCGGCTTCTTGCGGGCCGCCATGATGGCGGCGAAGTTCGGGTAGCGCGCCTCGTTGGCGCGGTCCGAGACGGACACCAGCGCGGGCAGCGCGGCGCGCAACGTCTCGTCAGCGTGGTCGAGCTCGCGGCGCACGACGACGGCGCCGTCGGCGACGGTGACGTCCACCGCGAGCGTCAGCGCGACGATGCCGAGCTCCGCCGCGAGCGCGGCCGGGACCAGCGACGTCAGCCCGTCGGTGGCCGCCATGCCGGTGACCACCAGGTCGACCGGCCCGTCCTCGGCGATCTTCCGCACGGCGGCGGCCAGGACGTGCGCGGTCCCCAGCGCGTCCGACCCGGCGGCCGCCTCGTCGAGCACGTGGACCGCGGAGTCGGCCCCCATCTGCAGCGCGCGGCGCGCGGCGTCGACCGCGTCGTCCGGGCCCATGGTCAGGGCGATCACCTCCGCCCCGCCGGCACTCTCGGCGACGACGAGCGCGGCCTCGACCGCGTTCTCGTCGACCTCGTTGAGCGTGCCGTCCCCGCCGTCGCGGGCGAGGCGGCCGTCCTGGCCGAGAGTGCGATCCGCCTGGATGTCCGGGACGTGCTTGACGGCGACGACGATCCTCACGGCAGGGAACGTTACCCGGCACCGCGCGGGCTGCCCGACCTTGGTCCCACCGCCCCGCACAATGGACACGTGACGTCCCCCCGCAACCGCCCGCCGCGCCTCGGCGTGCACGCGACGGACGACGGGGTCGAGGTCGCGGTCCTCGCACCGCACGCCGAGGCGGTCGAGCTGTGCCTGCTCGACGGCCAGCACGAACGCCGGGTGCCGCTCGACGGCCCCCGGCTCGGCGTCTTCTGGGCCCGGGTGCCGGGCGTGCGCGCCGGCCAGCGGTACGGCTTCCGCGCGCACGGCCCGTGGGAGCCGGCCTACGGGCTGCGTTACAACCCGGCCAAGCTGCTCGTCGACCCGTACGCGCGCGGCATCGTCGGCGCCCTGGACTACGGCCCGGCCACCTACGGCCACGTGGTGGACGACGAACTGCAGGGCGACCCCCTGGGGGCGCCCGATCCCCGGGACTCCGCCGGCCTGGTCCCCCACGGCGTCGTCGTCGACACGCGCCACCTGCCCGGGCCCGACCCCGCGGCGAACCGCCCCTGGACGCCCTGGCGCGACACCGTCGTGTACGAGGCGCACGTCAAGGGGTTGACGCTCCACCACCCCGAGGTGCCGCAGGAGCAGCGCGGCACGTACCTCGGCCTGGCGCACCCGGCGGTCGTCGACCACCTGCTGCGCCTCGGCGTCACCGCCGTCGAGCTGCTGCCGATCCACGCGTACGCCACGGAGCCGCACCTCGTCGCCAAGGGGCTGACGAACTACTGGGGCTACAGCACCTTGGGCTTCTTCGCGCCGCACGCCGACTACGCGACCGCGGCGGCGCGCGCGGCCGGCCCGGCGGCGGTGCTCGACGAGCTGCGCACGGCCGTGCACCGGCTGCACGAGGCCGGGCTCGAGGTGCTGCTGGACGTGGTCTACAACCACACGTGCGAGGGCGGCCTCCCCGGTCAGCACCTGTCCTGGCGCGGCCTGGACAACGCGATGTACTACCTGCACGACGGCAACATCCCGGCCTCGCTCGTCGACGTCACCGGCACCGGCTCGGCGCTCGACTTCCGGCGGCCGGAGGTGATCCGGCTCGCGCTCGACTCGCTGCGCTACTGGGCGCAGACCGTGGGCGTCGACGGCTTCCGGTTCGACCTGGCGGTGACCCTGGGCCGGGGCCAGCAGGGCTTCACCCCCGACCACCCGCTGCTCGTGGCGGCCGGGCAGGACCCGGCGCTGCACGGGCTCAAGCTCGTCGCGGAGCCGTGGGACATCGGCCCCGGCGGCTGGCGCACCGGCCAGTTCCCGCCCCCGTTCGCGGAGTGGAACGACCGGTTCCGCAACGCGGTCCGCTCGTTCTGGCTGGCGGACCCCGGCCGCGCCGCGCACGGCCTGCCGGGCCACCGGATGCGGGACCTCGCCACGCGCCTGTCCGGCTCGGTGGACCTGTTCGGCCACGGCACGCCGCCGCTGATGCGCAGCCCCACGGCGTCGGTCAACTTCGTCACCGCCCACGACGGCTTCACGATGGCCGACCTCGTGGCCTACGACCACAAGCACAACCTCGCCAACGGCGAGCAGAACCGCGACGGGTCCGACGACAACCGCTCGTGGAACCACGGCGCCGAGGGGCCGGTCCGCACCGACTCCCCCGCCGCCGACGTCCTGCCGCTGCGCCGCCGGTCCGTCCGCAACCTCTTCGCCACGCTCGTCCTGGCCGCCGGCACGCCGATGATCACCGCGGGCGACGAGATGGGCCGCACCCAGGGCGGGAACAACAACGCCTACTGCCAGGACAACCCGACCTCCTGGGTGTCCTGGGACCTCGACGAGTGGCGCCGCGACCTGCTGACGACGGCGTCCTTCCTCGTCGGCCTGCGCCGGGCGCACCCGGCGCTGCGCACCATGACGTTCTACTCGGGGCTGCCCGCCGGTGACGGCGCGGCGGCGGACCTCGCCTGGTACACGCCGGAGGGCACGGAGTTCGACCACGGACGCTGGCACGACGCCGCCCTGCGCACGTTCCAGATGTCGCGCACGACGAAGGACGGCGACGCCGTGCTCCTCGTCGTCAACGGCGCGCTGAACCCGATCGACGTCCACCTGGCCGCCGGGGACAACCCCTGGGAGCTGGTGTGGGACTCGGTGTGGGACAACCCCGACGACGCCCGCGACTCCGCGATCCACGGCGGCCTGCACCCGGCACCCGCCGAGGTCGTCACGCTCGAGCCGCTCAGCCTGCGCGTCTACGTCCCCCGCGCCTGACCGCCACCCTCCACGCCCGGCCCCTCGGCCGCGCCCTCCCCCTCACAACCCACTCGTCATTTTCCTGACGTTCCGGGTGCGGATCGCGACAAGAACGTCAGGAAAGTGATGTTCGTGCGAGGGTGCGTCCATGACAGACCGCTACGACGTCGTGGTCGTCGGCGCCGGGCTGGCCGGGCTCGTCGCGACCGCCGAGCTGACCGCGGCCGGACGCCGGGTGCTCCTCCTCGACCAGGAGAACCGGCGCAGCCTCGGCGGGCAGGCGTTCTGGAGCTTCGGCGGCCTGTTCCTCGTCGACTCCCCCGAGCAGCGCCGGCTGCGCGTGCGCGACAGCGCGGACCTGGCGCTCGCGGACTGGCTGGGCTCGGCCCGGTTCGACGAGTCCGACGCGATGGGCCGCGCGTGGGCGGAGGCGTTCGTCGGCTTCGCCGCCGGGCCGATGCGGGCGTGGCTGCACGGCCTCGGCGTCCGCTGGTTCCCGCTGGTGCAGTGGGCCGAGCGGGGCGGGTACCCGCCGGGTGGTCACGGCAACTCGGTGCCGCGGTTCCACATCGTGTGGGGCACGGGGCCCGGCCTCCTCGAGCCGTTCGTCCGGTCGCTCCTCGACGCCCGTGCCGCCGGGCTCGTCGACGTGCGTTTCCGGCACCGGGTCACCGAGGTGGTCACCACCGGCGGGCGGGTCACCGGCGTGCGGGGCGAGGTCCTGGCGCACGACGAGGCCGCGCGGGCCGTGCCGACGAGCCGCGCGGCCGTGCGGCCCTTCGAGGCCGCCGCCGACGCCGTGCTCGTCGCCACCGGTGGCATCGGCGCGAACCACGAGATCGTCCGCTCGCTGTGGCCGCCGGCGGAGGGGCGCCTGCCCGACCGGATGCTGTCCGGCGTCCCGGACCACGTCGACGGCTCCGGCATCGCCGCCGCGCGGTCCGCGGGCGCTGCGGTGGTCCACGAGGACCGGATGTGGCACTACCCCGAGGGGGTCGCCGACCACTCGCCCGTGTGGACGCGGCACGGCATCCGGATCATCCCGGGGCCGTCGTCGCTGTGGCTCGACGCCGACGGCCACCGGCTGCCGCCGCCGCTGTTCCCGGGCTTCGACACGCTCGGCGCGCTGACGCACATCACCGGCCGGGGCGACGACCACTCCTGGTTCGTGCTCGACCGCACCGTCCTGGGCCGCGAGTTCGCGCTGTCGGGCTCGGAGCAGAACCCCGACCTCACCCGCCGCGACCTCCGGCTGCTGCTGGAACGGCTCCGGCGCGGCGCGGTCGGGCCGGTCGAGGCGTTCGCCCGGCGCTCGCCGGACTTCCTGCACGCCGACACGCCCGAGGCGCTCGCCGCCGCGATGAACGCCCTGACCGGCCAGGGCCGCATCGACCCGGCGGCGCTGCGCGCGACGATCGAGGCGCGCGACGAGCAGGTGGCCACCGGCCTCGGCAAGGACCCGCAGGTCGTCGCCACGAGGGCGGCGCGCGACTTCGTCGTGGACCGCGCCATCCGGGTGGCCCCGCCGCACCGCCTGCTCGACCCGGCGCACGGCCCCCTGTACGCCGTGCGCCTCTCGGTGCTGACGCGCAAGACCCTCGGCGGCCTGCACACCGACACCTCCGGCCGCGTGCTGACCCCCGCCGGCGACGTGCTGGACGGGCTGTGGGCCGCCGGCGAGGCCGCCGGCTTCGGCGGAGGCGGCGTGCACGGCCACCGCGCCCTCGAGGGCACGTTCCTCGGCGGCTGCCTGTTCACCGGCCGGATCGCCGGCCGCGCCCTCGCCCGCTGAGCGGGCCACGGGGTTGCAGATGGCTCACGCGGCGGGCGCCGGATAGGTTCGCACCTGTGGCGACCCAGTCCCAGCGCTCGTCGGGCCCCGGCGAGACCTCGGCCACCCGCGTGACGGCGCGCCCCCTGGCGCCCGCCGCGCGGATCGGCCGCATCCCCGTGCTCGACGTCTACCCCGTCGCCGAGGACGGCCTGTTCCCGGCGAAGGCGACCGTCGGCGAGGCGATCCCCGTCCGCGCGACGGTGTTCCGGGAGGGCCACGACGCGTTCGGCGCGACCGCCGTGCTGATCCGGCCCGACGGCACCGTGCACCAGCGCGTCCGCATGGTCGAGGTCGCCCCCGGGCTCGACCGCTACGAGGGCTGGGTGGTCCCGGACGCCCGGGGCACCTGGCACTTCCGCGTGGAGGGCTGGAGCGACCCCTACGGCACCTGGGCACACGACGCCCGGATCAAGGTGCACGCCGGCATCGACGTCGCGCTCGTCCTCACCGAGGGCACGCGCCTGCTGACCCGTGCCGCCGGCCGGCCCGAGGTGCCCGCCGAGGACGCCGCCGCGCTGCGCGCCGCCGCCGCGGCGGTGGCCGACGACCGCCAGGCTCCGGAGGTGCGGCTCGCCGCCGGGCTGTCCGACGAGGTCGTCGCCGCCCTCGCCCGCACGCCCCTGCGCGACCTCGTCTCACCCTCCCGGCAGTACCCGCTCGTCGTCGACCGCCCGCTCGCCCTCGCCGGCGCCTGGTACGAGATGTTCCCGCGGTCCCACGGCGCGCACCGCGACCGGCAGACCGGCACGTGGGTGTCCGGCACCCTGCGCAGCGCCGCCGAGGAGCTGCCGCGGATCGCCGCGATGGGCTTCGACGTGGTCTACCTCACCCCGATCCACCCGATCGGGACCACGTTCCGCAAGGGGCGCAACAACGCCCTGGCCGCAGCGCCCGGCGACCCGGGGTCGCCGTACGCGATCGGCTCGCCCGACGGCGGGCACGACGCCATCGAGCCGTCCCTGGGGACGTTCGACGACTTCGACTGGTTCGTCGCGCAGGCGCGCGCCCAGGGCCTCGAGGTGGCGCTCGACCTCGCGCTGCAGTGCTCGCCCGACCACCCGTGGGTCCACGAGCACCCCGAGTGGTTCAGCAAGCGCGCCGACGGCTCGATCGCCTACGCCGAGAACCCGCCGAAGAAGTACCAGGACATCTACCCCCTGAACTTCGACAACGACCCCGAGGGCATCACCGCGGAGATCCGCCGGATCGTCGAGCTGTGGATCTCCCACGGCGTCACCGCGTTCCGCGTCGACAACCCGCACACCAAACCGCTGCCGTTCTGGGACCGCCTGCTGACCGACGTGCGGGCCGCCCACCCGGACGTGCTGTTCCTGTCGGAGGCGTTCACCCGGCCGGCGATGATGCTCACCCTGGCCAAGGTGGGGTTCCACCAGTCGTACACGTACTTCACGTGGCGCAACACCAAGGAGGAGCTCGAGGAGTACCTCGCCACCGTCGCCGGCGACCAGGCGGCGTGGCTGCGCCCCAGCTTCTGGCCGACGACGCACGACATCCTGCCCGCGTACCTGCAGGCGACGGGTCTCGGCGGCTTCGCGGTCCGCGCGGTGCTGGCGGCGCTCGGCTCGCCTGCCTGGGGCATGTACTCGGGCTACGAGCTCGTGGAGCACGTGCCCCGGCCCGGGGTCGAGGAGCAGGTGGACAACGAGAAGTACGAGTACAAGCCGCGCGACTGGTCCCGCGGTGACCACCTCGGCGTCGCCCTGCTCGTCGGCAAGCTCAACGAGATCCGGCACGCCCGGCCGGCCGCCCAGCAGCTGCGGGTGCAGCGCGTGCACCCGACGACCGACCCCGCGCTCGTGTGCTTCTCCCGGCACCTGCCGGCCGAGCTCTCGCCGGACGGCGAGGCGGACACGCTCGTCGTCGTCGTGAACCTGGACCCCGTGCACACCCGCGAGGGCAGCGTCCACCTCGACGCGGCGGCGCTCGGGCTCGACGGGTCCTTCGAGGTCGAGGACCTGCTCGGCGGTGGCCGGTTCACGTGGAGCCCCGACGCGTTCGTCCGGCTCGACCCGGCCCTCAGCTGCGCCCACGTCATGCGTGTGGTCCGGTCGTGAGCGAGACCGGGGCCGGGCGACCCGCGCTGCGCGTCGAGCCGACGACGGCCGCCCTCGCGCTGCACGGCCTGCCGGCCCGGCGCCAGCCGAGCATCCCGGCCTCCGACGCGCTCGCGGCCCTGCGGGACGACCCGGAGTGGTACCGCACCGCGGTGTTCTACGAGGTGATGCTCCGCTCCTTCTCCGACTCGACCGGCGCCGGCACCGGCGACCTGCGGGGCCTCATCCAGCGGCTGGACTACCTGCAGTGGCTCGGCGTCGACTGCCTGTGGCTGCCGCCCTTCTACCCGTCCCCGATGCGGGACGGCGGCTACGACGTCGCCGACTACACGGCCGTCGCCCCGCAGTACGGCACGCTGGCCGACTTCACGCAGCTCGTCGGGCAGGCGCACGAGCGCGGGATGCGCGTCATCGTCGACCTCGTCATGAACCACACGAGCGACCGGCACCCGTGGTTCCAGGCGTCCCGGTCGGACCCCGAGGGCCCCTACGGCGACTTCTACGTGTGGCGCGACGACGCGACCGGCTACCCCGACGCGCGCATCATCTTCGTCGACACCGAGACGTCCAACTGGACGTTCGACCCGGTGCGCCGGCAGTTCTTCTGGCACCGGTTCTTCAGCCACCAGCCGGACCTCAACTTCGAGAACCCCCGGGTCATCGACGCCCTGTTCGACGTCGTGCGGTTCTGGGCCGGCCTCGGCGTCGACGGCTTCCGGCTGGACGCCGTGCCCTACCTGTTCGAGGCGGAAGGCACGGACTGCGAGAACCTCCCCGAGACGCACGCGTTCCTGCGCCGGCTGCGCGCGATGGTCGACGAGGAGTTCCCCGGCCGGATCCTGCTGGCCGAGGCGAACCAGTGGCCCGAGGACGTCGTCGCCTACTACGGCACGCCCGACGAGCCGGAGTGCCACCTCTGCTTCCACTTCCCCGTGATGCCGCGCATCTTCTACGCGCTGCGCGACCAGCGCGCCACCCAGATCGTCGACATCCTCGCCGACACCCCCGCGATCCCCGCCGGCGGGCAGTGGTCCACGTTCCTGCGCAACCACGACGAGCTGACCCTCGAGATGGTGTCCACCGAGGAGCGCGCCGCGATGTACGGCTGGTACGCCAGCGACTCGCGCATGCGCGCCAACGTCGGCATCCGGCGCCGGCTGGCGACCCTCCTGGACAACAGCCGCAAGGAGATCGAGCTGGCGCACGCCCTGCTGCTGTCGCTGCCGGGCAGCCCCTGCCTGTACTACGGCGACGAGATCGGCATGGGCGACAACATCTGGCTCGCCGACCGGGACTCGGTCCGCACGCCGATGCAGTGGACGCCGGACCGCAACGCCGGCTTCTCCACGGCCGACCCGGGCAAGCTCTACCTCCCGCTCGTGCAGTCGCTGGTGCACCACTACGCCCACGTCAACGTCGAGGCGCAGCTCGCGCAGCCGACCTCGCTGCTCCACTGGGTGCGCGGCATGCTCACCGTGCGGCGTCGGCACCGCGCGCTCGGAGTCGGCGAGCTCGTCATGCTGCCCAGCGAGAACGACGCGGTGCTCACCTTCCTGCGGCGCACCGACGACGAGACGATCCTTGTCGTGGCCAACCTCGCGGCCACGCCGCGCGCCACCCGCACGCAGCTGCCCGCCGCGTACGCCGGCTGGTCCGTCACCGACGTCTTCGGCGGCTCGTCGTTCCCGGCGGTCCCCGCGGACGCCGTGGCCGGCTACACGCTGGGGTCTCGCGAGTTCTTCTGGCTCGAGCTGACGGCGCCCTGATGCTGGTGGCGACCCCGCCACGCGGCGGCCCCGCCGACGACGCGCTCGTCGCGCTGCTGCGCGCGTGGCTGCCGGCGCGCCGGTGGTTCCCCGCCAAGACGGGCCGCGCCGAGGTCGGGCTCGCCGGCATCCTGACGTTCCCCGGCGACCCCGCCGGGGAACGCCTGCGGGTCGCCCTCGTGCGCGTCCGCGCGCGAGGCGTCGACGCGGTGCTGCAGGTCCCGCTGGCCTTCGGTCCCGGCCCGGGCGCCGTGCTCGGCGTGCTCGACGGGACGACCGTGCGCGGCGGCGTGGGCGACCCCGAGTTCTTGCGCGCGTGGCTCGCCGCGGCCGAGGGCCCGGGCGCGGGCGTCGACCCCGACGGCGCCCGCGTCATGACGGGCGAGCAGTCGAACACCTCCGTGGTCCTGCCGGGCCCGGGCTCCACCCGTCCCGTCGCGATCCTCAAGGTGCTGCGCACCATCGCCGACGGGCCGAACCCCGACGTCGACGTCCCGCGGCGCCTCGTCGAGGTGGGCTGGGACGGCGTGCCGGTGCCGCTCGGGTGGCTCGTCGGCCGCTGGACCGGGCCGGACGGCGCCACCGCCGAGGGCTACCTCGGCGTGATGAGCGCCTTCGTCCCGGAGGCGGAGGACGGCTTCGAGCTCGCGTGCCGGCACGCCCGCGAGCACGTCGCGTTCGACGACGACGCGGCCCGGCTCGGCACCCTCGTCGCGGACATGCACGCCGCGCTCGTGCGGGGCTTCGGCACGGTGCCGGCCGACGGCGGCGCCGGGCTGGTCGCCGCCCAGGTGGGCGACCGGTTCGCGTGGGCGGCGAGCCAGGTGCCGGCCCTCGAGGAGCTGCGCGGGGCCGTCGAGGGCGTGCTGACGGAGCTCCAGGCCGTCCCGGGGGCGCCGCGCCGGCAGCGGGTGCACGGCGACCTCCACCTCGGCCAGGTGCTCCGCTCGGGCACCCGGTGGTACGTCACGGACTTCGAGGGCGAGCCCCTCGCCCCGCTCGCCGAGCGCACCCGCCCCGACTTCGCGGTGCGCGACGTCGCCGGCCTGCTGCGGTCCTTCGACTACGCGGCCGCCGTGGGCGGGCTGCGCGGCGACGACGCCAGCTCCTGGTCGGGCCGCGCGCGCCGCGCGGCCCTGCTGGCGTACGACGAGGCGGCGGGGACCACGCTGGCCGACGGCACCGGAGCGGCCGGCAGCCTGCTGCGCGCCCTCGAGCTCGACAAGGCCCTCTACGAGGCGGTGTACGAGCAGCGCAACCGCCCGGACTGGCTGGCCATCCCGCTCGCCGGCCTCCACCGGCTGCTGGGGTAGCACGTCACCCGAGTGGTGCGCTGGCGCGGATCGCTCGCGGTGGTTGGGTAGGGGGATGACGACCGTCGCTCCCGGCCCGGTTCCTGTCGATGACGACACCCTGCGGCAGGTGGCCGCCGGCCTGTTCCACGACCCGCACGCCGTGCTCGGCGCCCACCCGGGCACCGACGGCGTCACGGTCCGTGTCCTGCGCCCGATGGCCGACCGCGTCGCCATCGTCACCGCGGACGGCGAGACCGAGGCGACGCACGAGCTGGACGGCATCTGGGTGGCCGTGCTCGACCGGCCCGAGGTCGCGTCGTACCGGGTGTCCGTCACCTACGGCGCCGACACCACGGTGTCCGACGACCCCTACCGCTTCCTGCCCACGATCGGCGAGCTCGACCAGCACCTGCTGCGGGAGGGGCGGCACGAGCAGCTGTGGACCGCCCTCGGCGCCAACGTGCACCGGTACCCGGACCCGCTCGGCGACGTCGTCGGCACGGCCTTCGCCGTGTGGGCGCCCACGGCGCGCGCGGTGCGCGTCATCGGCGACTTCTCGTACTGGCAGGGCCAGCAGTACGCCATGCGCTCGTTGGGCGACTGCGGGGTCTGGGAGCTGTTCGTCCCCGGCGTCGGACCCGGCGCCCTGTACAAGTTCGAGATCGTCGGCTCGGACGGCGTGTGGCGGCAGAAGGCCGACCCGCTGGCCAAGGGCACCGAGGTGCCACCGGCGACGGCCTCGGTCGTCGTCGACTCGTCGTTCGCCTGGCACGACGAGGACTGGATCGCGGCCCGCGCGGCCAGGGACCCCCACGACGGGCCGCTGTCCATCTACGAGGTGCACCTCGGCTCGTGGCGCTCGGGGCTCGGCTATCGCGACCTGGCCGCCCGGCTGACGGAGTACGTCCTCGACATGGGCTTCACCCACGTCGAGTTCATGCCCGTCGCCGAGCACCCGTTCGGGGGCTCGTGGGGCTACCAGGTGTCGTCGTACTTCGCGCCGACCTCCCGCTACGGCTCGCCCGACGACTTCCGTCACCTCGTCGACGCGCTGCACCGTGCCGGCGTCGGCGTCATCATCGACTGGGTCCCGGCGCACTTCCCCAAGGACGAGTGGTCGCTCGGCCGGTTCGACGGCTCGGCGCTCTACGAGGACCCCGACCCGCTGCGGGGCGAGCACCCCGACTGGGGCACGTACGTCTTCAACTTCGGCCGGCCCGAGGTGCGCAACTTCCTCGTCGCCAACGCCACCTACTGGCTCGAGGAGTTCCACGTCGACGGGCTGCGCGTCGACGCCGTCGCCTCGATGCTCTACCTCGACTACTCCCGCGAGTCGGGCCAATGGCGGCCCAACCGGTACGGCGGGCGCGAGAACCTCGAGGCGATCTCCTTCCTCCAGGAGGCCAACGCCACCGCGTACCGCCGCACGCCGGGGATCCTCATGATCGCCGAGGAGTCGACCGCCTGGCCGGGAGTCACCCGGTCCACGGAGTCCGGTGGCCTGGGATTCGGCCTGAAGTGGAACATGGGCTGGATGAACGACACCCTCCGCTACATGCAGGAGACGCCGGTGCACCGGCGCTACCACCACAGCGAGCTGACGTTCTCCCTGGTCTATGCGTTCTCCGAGCAGTTCGTGCTCCCGCTCTCGCACGACGAGGTGGTGCACGGGAAGGGCTCGATCTACGGCCGCATGCCCGGTGACCACTGGCAGCGCCTGGCCGGCTGCCGCGCCCTGTATCTCTACCAGTGGACCCATCCCGGCAAGCAGCTGATCTTCATGGGGTCGGAGTACGCGCAGGGCGGCGAGTGGACCGAGCAGCACGAGCTCGACTGGTTCACCCTCGACGACCCCGGGCACGCGGGCGTCAGCCGGTGCGTTCGTGACCTCAACCGCGTCTACCGCGCGACACCCGCGCTCTGGCTCCGCGACCACGCGCCGGACGGCTTCGAGTGGATCGACTCGGACGACGCCGACGGCAACACCCTCGCCTACCTGCGCCGCGCGCCCGGCTCGCCCACGGCCGTCGTCGTCGTCAACTTCGCCGGCGTCCCCCACGAGCAGTACCGGCTCGCCCTGCCGCACGGCGGCCACTGGCGCGAGGCCATCAACACCGACTCGCCCTACTACGGCGGCTCCGGCGTGGGGAACCTCGGCGAGATCCTCGCCGATCCGATCCCGCACCACGGCCGGCCGTTCTCCGCGTCCGTGCGGGTCCCGCCGCTCGGCGGCGTGATCTTCGTCGCGGAGGAATGAACACCCTCCTGGAATGCAGAAATGCCCCCCGACTGGGTCGGGGGGCATTTCTGAATGGGTGTCCGGCGGCGTCCTACTCTCCCACATCCTGGCGGGTGCAGTACCATCGGCGCTGAAGGGCTTAGCTTCCGGG